>JAABUJ010000017.1_pt1 | contig 406378 bp, 448 predicted proteins | sample 5559131 | NCBI WGS metagenome assembly JAABUJ01 (sample SAMN10711875, study PRJNA513366) | rock metagenome | isolation source: Antarctica rocks | place: Antarctica: Victoria Land, Mt New Zealand nord | collected 2016-01-07
TGACGACCGCATCCAGGAACACGCCGTCCAGCATAGGCCAAGGGTAAGGAGGGGGGGATGCAGGGGGCGCGCGCTTGGGGTGGCTGATGCGCGCGAAGATGACGCCGATGACGACGGCGTCCAGAAATATGCCGACCAGCGTCTGCACGGTGACCAGCATGATGGGGCCCCAGCAGTTGTTGGGCGCGGAGTTGCCGTACCCTGCGCGCCGCCGCGCACGCGCGGGTTATGACCGCACGACGCACGCTCTGCAGGCTTGCTGCCCGTCTGCTCTGACATGCACTCTGCACAGCCGCAAGCGCATTGGGAACATCCGTCGCGCACCTTAAAAGGCGCGGGGCAGGTGCAGTGAGCGCATGAGTGCCATGGGCCGACTCTGTGATGCCGCAACAGGTGGTGCCGTTGCCGGGGGCCAATATATATTCAGCACAGCCTTTTGCTCATTGGTGCACCAGACATACACCCGCAGGCGAGCTCCTCCGCGCTCCGCATGGCAGCCGCTCGCCGGCCTCATTTAGAACACATGACAGTGGCTACGATGCTGTCTGTCCGATCTGCACGCATGTGCTGTGCGCGCGACAGCAGAGCCGCGCGGGGCGCCGCGGCGCCGCGCACCAATGGTCTGCTGCGTGGCGACGGAGATCAGGAACGCCATGGGAAACCCCTGGATGTTCGTGACGCACTCATCGCCGGCGCTCCTGCGCCGCCGCGCCGCCCTTGCGATATGCCTGCCCTTGTGCTCAAGAACATGCAGAAAAGCATGGCAATCGGGCATGCACCACGTCAACAAGGCGCATCGGGTCAGCACTCGGTGCATATCCTCGCATGCTACGAGTGCTCAGCAGCTCCTGCTGCAGGCCGTTGCCAGACCCTCACCGTCGGCGCAAGCTCGTACGGACTACTGACAGATGAAGGCACTAGCACGATGTCTCCTGACTACTGGCAGATGAAAGCACAGCCCAATCTGTGTATGCGAGTCGTGGCGCACCATGCATGCAGGCTGCCGCAGCTGCCTGGAGGGGAAGGGTAGGGTTAGGGCAGGGGCGCACAGGTACACGGCCCACCAGATGCCGCCGAACACGAAGAAGGTCGCCAGGTACACCAGCGTGATGATGAGGATGAGGATCCAGAGCTTGGTGTTGAGCGCAGAGATGAAGAAGTCTGCGCGGCCCGGCGCGCGCACGTCAGCGGCGCCGCGCCCTGCGCCGCCTGCGTCCGGGGCAGCCCTGTGCACTTGCCGCGCCGCTCGTGACAAGCAGGACGCCCCTGTCGTGGGCGCGGCAGGCAGACCATGAGAGTGGCCGCCAGGGGTGGCTGTAAGGCGGGAGCGCGGGCGCCGCCGCGGGCGCGGCGCGGAGGGCGCGCCTCGCGTCCACTGGTGGATGAAGAGCAGCTCCTTCTGCGTGTAGCGCACGCGCGACTTGCCCGCGCGCCTGCGCGGTCCCGCCGCGCAGTCTGTGCCGAGGGCTCGCCGGCACGCTGCCCTGGCGGCAGCCCTGCCTGCTGTTTCCTTCCAGCACGCGCGCACACGACGCATGCTGGGACACAGCGGACAGCGCACGACACCGAGGGGGCGCGATATGGGAGCGTCGGGGCGCACAGGCCCGTCTCCACCAGGCTGGGGCGCTTCTTCCGATGGCGCTCCTGGCTGTAGAAGCCTGCGGCCAAGCTCAGCAGCTCACGGCAGCACACAGGGTGCTGGCATGTAAATTTGCAGGGTCAGACTCTGAACGCCAGTCATGCTCGGCTCCTCTTGCAGCACGCACAGCGGGGCAGCTCATGCCTCTGCCTCAAAGCCCCACTGCTCATGACCACACTAGGTGGAGCAAGGGCAAGGTATACGTAGCAGCAAGCAGCCAAGGGCAGCGCGGCGCAGTACTTCAGAGGCTAAGCAGGTGCAGGTCGAGCAGTCAGGCCTCCAGCCCCGCATCAGCTTGTTCGGCTGCATATTGAAGACAGGGAGAGCTGAGCTTACAGCGCTTCTTGACGATTGTGCCACACCACTGGAAATAAGCCAGAGGGGGGCGGCACCGCGCCCGCGGTCGGGCGTCCAGCCCTTGCCCCAGGCCTTGAGCTTCTCCAGGTCGAACGTGGACAGCGGCTCCTCGCGGCTGGGCCGCCGCTCCGCCAGCTCCGCCTTGGTCGCCAGCACCACCTCTTTTCTCATTGCCGGCAGGCTCGGCCGCGGCTGCAGCCGCGGCGCCGCGCTCATCGAGGCCGCCTGCCGCGGCGCCGCGGCCGCGCGGCCGCCCTTGAGCAGCCCGGCCTGCGACGACGACGCCTCCGTGCTGGAGCGGCCCGTGCTGGAGCGGCCGGAGGCGTCGCGGTGCGTCCCCGCGAGCAGGGCGGTGCCGTTCTCGCCCGGCTCTGCGGCCTGCACGCCTGCAGAGGCCATCGCTGGGGCCTGCTCCACCGGCGGCGAGCCTCGCTGCGCTGCTCACGCGCTGAGCGCGGTGCGGGGGGCCATCCCCGGCAGCCGGGGCAGCTACACGTGCACTCCTGTATTGTTTTCCCTGCACCTCCAAGTGCACGTCACTCCCTCCAACACCAGTGCTGAGCGACTGCTGGCACCTAGCTACTACAGCACTGCATGCCTGTCACATCATGTGACATAGTGCACCTGCCCTAACCAGTGGGGATGTACTGGCGCACACGCGCATCCATGCACCTTGTCAAGCCTAAGTCACGCCAATGCACAAGAGCCTGTGCGCGTGTGAAACAGTCCCACTTTGCCATGCGGGACGACCCAAGTCGAACTGAGTCACACATTGCCCTCTTCTTCGGCTCCTCACCCAATTTGGCAACGGGAGTTCGAAGAGCAAGGGCCGATCCACAGCAAGACAGCCTTATTTGCATAAGTGGGGCTCTCTTTGCGGGTTGGCGCCAGCGTCTGTATAATGCACACCTGTGGTCGCTAGTTGTAGCATAAATACATCTGATGCGCACGTAGATTAACTGCTTACCTCTGCTTGGGCATCTTGTGGCTTGGCGCAAGCTTTCACCTGAAACAAGGTAGCGGTTTTTTCCGGCTGCGTGCTGATGAGCACTTTTGTGGACGCCCTTGCTGCCAGAAGGCTCAGGTGCGACGGCGATGGCCTGGAGGAGGAGTGCGCGGCGCTGGCGGCCGCACATGGGTTGGATCCAGAGGACCTGGCGCGCGAGTGCGATGTCTTCTCGTGCAACAGGCGCGCGGCACCGCATGTCTGTGGCCTTCACTGCACGGCGCGGAAAGTATGCTGCCACGGCTGGCTGGCTCCGCGCTGTGTGCGTGCATCACTCACAGTTGTGCGGCCATCTTGTAATCTTGTTTTGGTACTGTTCGCCAACCATGCTGCCGACAGAATGCTCCAGAGCAGCACAGCGAGCCCGCGGTAACCATAGGCAGGCAACTCGTCTGTCGGCCGTACAGGCGTTTGGAAATGGCTACTTGCTGGCAGCCCCTGTGAAGCCTCCACCCGCTGGCGCAGCCAGACGGGCACCGCACGCGCAGGGGCACGCAAGACGTGACCTCCTCTCTGCTGGCAGCGCTCGGCACAGACCTGAAGACCCGCAGTGCCAAGCGCGCTGCCAAGCGGCCGGGCGGCGCGCTCAGCTTCAGCCGCGGCGCCTGGGACGATTTCGCAGACCCCAGGTGCGCGCGCCTGGACAGGCTGGTTGGCTCAGCTGGTTTGGGATGTGGCAGTGGAGGGCTTCAGAGTGCCCCATGTGCTCGGGACACCTTGACAGCGCTTGCACGAGCAGCGCCTTTGCTGCTTGCCACCAGGCCGGGCAGGTTGCTCACTGCATGTGCTGTCCCCTGCGCCCGCAGCGCCGCCGCGCTCGCAGACGTGACGAACCGTGGCGCCGCAGCGGGCACGTCCAGCCGCACGCCCGCCGCCGCCAAGCCGCCGGCCGGCGCGCAGCGGACGCCTGCCAGCGCGGCCTTCGCCAGCCGGTCCCAGGCGCGCTGCCCTACTGCTGTGAACATAACCCTACCCCAGGCGCGCCGCCCTGCTGCTGTGACCCTCATTCGCCCTGCTGTGGCCCTGCGCACACCTGCCGTAGCCCCAAGCCCTGCGATGAGAGGCAAATGGTGCCCCGCCACGAACAGGACGCCTGTGAGCATGAAAGTCTGCGGTCTGCTGCTTGTACTACAGGCAACGCCCTGCCGGGGCCGCGCACTGTTTGCAGAGGCATCGACGTCTGCAGCAGCTTTGGCAAGTGCTGCTTGCCAGCACAGCGCTCCCAGGGCACCTGCAGGCGGCCGCCGACGCACCAAGCTTGACGCTGTTGGAGTCGAGTCAAGCGGGCGAGCTAAAACCAGCACCGCCACCGAGCATGACCCGTTGGGAGTGTGGCCGCAGGCCGGCCAGGTCGTGGCCACGCTCGGCGCGCACCTCGACCTCGCCAGCCGCGAGGATGTGCGTGCCCTGGCTTCAGAGCCGGCCTGTAGGCCGCACCACAAGTGCTTGCCTTTGTGAAGCTGTTTACAGTGCAAAGCCCAAGCTGCGCGTATGCTGTGCATGCTGTTTCAGTGCCAGACTCTCCTTAAGGAGGATGGGGCGGGCCCATGTCCTTGCACGGATGGTGTGTACTTGTATGGTGGGCCCATATGCTGCTGGGCATCCACCTGTCCGGCTCATGACACGAGTCCAGCGCTGCGGGGGGCTCCAGACCTTCGCCCACTATGCTGCGGACATGCCCGGCTGTGAGCGCGCACAGCCGAGGCCGCTGCCGGGCATAGGCGCCTCGGCAGTCGACGCGGAGCTCTCGCACACACACGGCGATGCCAACATGGACCAGCACACACACTGACGCTCCGCGGGGCAGGGGATGGACGCCGACGGCGGCACGCCCGCGCGGCCGGAGCGGCTGCCCGCCGTGCCGGCCGGCGCCGCATACGCGCACAAACCACAAGGCATTGTCAAGGGGCCCTGGGCGGCCTCAAGGTCATTCATGTTTCTCAACGTTGCTCGCGGGCACCGCGTGGCAGGCGATGGAGGCCGACGGCGGCGAGCGCGTGCGGCTGGAGCTGCTGACCGGCGGCGGCCCGGCGGCTGGCGCGCGCTACATGGCCGGCGGGCGCCTGGCCGACCGCGCCGCGCTGCTTGACGGCCGCGCGGCCGACTTTGCGGCCGCGCTGGAGCGCGGCCTGGGCGCGCCGGCCAGTGCGCCCGTGCACGTCGCGTCGCAGGTGATGCGCGCAATCGCCTCTTTCCACAAGCCGGCTTGGGCATCGCTTGCGCGCGCGGCGCTCCGCGGCGTAGGGCAAATTTGTCTGGTCGCACCACTGTGGGTGTCTGGTCGCACCACTGTCGAGTCGTGGGCCAGCAGCTGCCAGCGCGCCGCCCCGAGCGCGCCCCCTCGCGCTTGTCTGGTCGCGCCACTGTGGGCATGGGCCAGCCCCTGCTGGCGCGGCGCCCCGAGCGCGGCCGGAGCAGCCCCTGCTGGCGCGGCGCCCCGAGCGCGGCCGGAGCAGCCCCGCGCCGCGCGCAGGAGGAGGCGCTGTACGTCGGCCGCGTCGTGAGCGACGGCGCCGCGCGGCTTGACGCGGGCGGCCTGCAGCTGGAGGGCAGCCTGGCCGCCTCGCAGGGCCACCGCGTGCGCCTGGACCTGAGCCAGCTGCCTGACTTCCGCGTCTTCCCCGGCCAGGCGCGCCCGGCGCCCGCCCTGGCGCAGGCCGGCGGCTGCCAGGCGCTGCGCCGCGGAGGCGCGCAGCACGGGGCGCGGCCTGCAGCCGACGGGCAGCCGCCCGGCCTTGCGGAGCACGCGCTTGCCTGGCTCGCCACAGGACCTGAGCTAATTGCCCAAGCTTATGGCATCCTCTCGGCGCCAGGGCCTCAGCTCAGATGCCCATTTTTACGTCCTGGCGCTCGCCTCATACACACCCGGCATGCACCAGCACGCTGCATGCACACGCACGTGGGCGCAGCCTGATCGCGCACTACAGGCCAACATGCACACAGGCGTGGAGCCCTTCTGCCCTGCCTTGTATCCTAGATATACCCTCATCCGCAACCCGCCGGCCAGCGCCCTTGTGCCGCGGCGTGGGCGGCGGCCGTTGGCGTCAGGCGGCCGGCCGCGCGCAGGTGGTGGGCGTGCGCGGCCGGAACCCTACGGGCGGCTGCCTGGTGGCCGCGCAGCTTACAGCCGCGCTACCACGGCTGATGCCGGCCTCGCCGGCGGCAGAGCTGGAGCGCTGCGCGCGCGCCACGGGTGCGGCCGCCGCCCCCAGCGCCTGACCGCCCCTCTCGGCCCAGCGCCGCCCGCCGGCGTCTTCTGCAGTATGTGTGCGAGGTCGCCGCGGCTTGCATGCAAGCAGTGCCGGCGGCCGCGGCGCAGCGCTGCATGAGCGCCGTGCGCGCTGCGGTGGCCCGCCTGCCGCTAGAGAGGCCCCCGCCTGCGCTGCAAACGCTCCTGACAGGGGTTAACTGCGAGTCGCGCCTCATCTGGTGCGCATGCATGAGCAGGGCATGCGCTCATCGAGCGGCACGTGACCGCGCGAAATTACACGCGGCCGTCAGCCTCGCGTACACATACCAGCAGCCTTACCGAAGCAACTGTGCCTGGGAAGCCTGAGCAGCCCAAGCAATTATGTCAGCATGTCAGCAAACACCGGGGCCATGGGCAGGCGCGGCGGGCGTCAGCCTGGCGGTGGCCGCTGGGCCGTTCACGTGCGCGGACGACTGCGCGTACGCACCGCTGGACGCGCTGCTGGCCTGGGCGGGCGGCGCGCGGCCGGACGTGCTGCTGCTGCTGGGGCCGTTCCTGGACGTGGAGCACCCGGCGATTGCCGGCGGGCTGCTGGAGGAGAGCTTTGAGGAGCTGTTCGCGGCGCAGGTGGGGCAACAGAGTTTGGATCTAGGGTATACTTTAGGGTTATTCAATGATGGGGCGCTGCTCGCGGGGAGGGATAGAATGGGGATAGGCGCGGGTAGGGCGAGGCGCGTGCTGCCTGCGGGTGCGCGGCAGGTGCGCTCTAAACTTGCATCCCCTTGCCCTTCTCATGGCGCGGCGCATGCTGGGCTCTGCGTACGCGCGCTGAGCGTTCACATGCTGCGCCGCTGGCAGGCCTGCCCGTGCGGCGGGGGCGCTGCTGCTCCGGCGCTGGTCACCTGCCCAGCCCTCTCCCGCCTGCCGCGCCGGGCCGCTTGGCGCCAGCCGACCAGCATGTCGCCCCACCCGGGCGTGCGTGCAGAGCAGGCCGTGCTTGCATACCCCATCATAAACCTACCCTATCAGACCGTAACTGACCTTGAGGCAGCACCAGGTGATTGCGCGCGTGGCGGCGTACGCGGCGGGGCCGGGCGCGGGCGGCCGCGTGGCGCTCGTGCCCTCGCCGGCCGATGCGCACGCCGACGCGGTGTTCCCGCAGCCGCCGCTGGCGCTGCCGCCCGGCGCGCCGCGCAACCTGCTGTCGCTGCCCAACCCGGCCACGCTGCGCGTCAACGAGCTCGTCGTGGGCGTCGCCACGCCGGACGTGCTCAAGCACCTCGCTGGGCAGGCGCGCCCTAGGCCGCGGCCCACCCCCGCCCGCCTGGGTGCGCAGCTTGGGTGGAAAGTGAGAGAGCTGGAAAGCCGTGTGCAGGCCGGTTGCAGGAGCTTGGCTTGACCATCGTGGCCCACATCACTTATACAGCCCATGCTCAGGGCAGGGCGCCCACAGGGGCTGTCGCAGCGCCATAGTGGTGGGCGACCACGTCAGCCTGTTTGCACTGTCGGCAGGGCCACAGTGAGAGTGAGGTCTGGGGCGCAGGCAGTAGGGCCATAGCATGGGTGATGTCTGAGGCGGGTGCAGCAGAAGCACAGTGGAAATGAATGTCTGGGGCGCGCGCAGGAGGCGGTCAAGGTCGCGGCGGGCGCGGGCGCGGGCGACCGCATGGCCGCGCTCGCCATGCACGTGCTCGGCCAGCGGAGGTGCGCATGCGCAGGCCGCTCACTGCTTCCCGGGCCTGCGCTGACGCGTGGCAGCGCAGCATCGTGCTCCTTGTACCGTGTGGGCAACAGCCGCGCTGCAGGCTGCTCACGCATCCGTGCGCCGCTATGGGCCATGGCCCATCACCCAGTCTGCAGCGTCCATCTAAATAAACCCTGCGCCGACAGGAGCAGTCAGACGCCTGTCTATGGCCGGGGGCGCTGCCGGACGCCGCGCCGGCCGTGCACACACCGCCGCCGCTACCATCCCCATGCAGCCCTATTGGAGTCGGCGCTTGCATGCATGTCAGGGCGCATGCATGCAGCTAGTGCAACTACCGCTAAGCCCCCAGCCGCTAGGGGTGCTGCGGCACGCAGCGCGGGGCGCAGACGCGCGACCGCTGCTGGACCGCGCGCGCGCTCTCGCTGCCGCCCACGCACAGCTCCAGCCCACCCCACTACGCCGTGGCACCTCTCTGTGAGCCTGAGACCCTGGGCCGGCGCACGCGCACAGCTACTACCCGCTGTACCCGCCGCCGCGGGGCGCGCTGCTGGCGCTGCCGGCCACACACAGCTCCAGCGCGCCCCGCCCTGCCGGGGCTCAGACCTGGCTTAGGGTGCGGTTAGTGTTAACCCTGGGCCGGCGCGCGCGCGCAGCTACTACCCGCTGTACCCGCCGCCGCCAGGCGCGCTGCTGGACGCGGCGCTGGCCGCGGCCGCGCTGCCGCTGCCGGCCACGCCCGACCTGCTGCTCCTGCCGTCCAGCCTCGCGCCCTTCGCGCGCTGCGTGCCGCTGCCCGCCGCCCCGCCCGACGCCGCCGCCGCGCCCGGCGCCGCCGCCGGCGCGCCCCCTGCCGCCGCCGCCGGCGCGGCCGGAGGCGGGTCGGGCGGCGGCGGCGGGACTGTGGTGTGCGTGAACCCGGGCCGCCTGGCCAAGGGGGCCGCGGGGGGGACGTATGCGGAGCTGCACATGGGCGCGTCGGCCGAGGGCCTGGCGGCGGCGGCGGGCCAGCCGCCGGCGACCAACGCGCCGCTGCCGCACCGCCTGCACGAGCGCTGCAAGGTGGAGATCCGGCGCGTCTGACCTCTGCCTCCGCCGATGTGACGAGGGTGCCAAGACCGCCGGGCTGGTCTGCCGCATGCAGCAGCGCTGCAGCCCGGCGACTTGGCGCGCGTCACGCTGGCCATGCATGGTCAGAGGTGGCGAGTTGTCACACGGTGTTTGTGCATGTGTATGCTGCCCAGTACAGTCTTGGCGCAGTGAGCACCCGCCGAGCAAACAGGCAGGTGCTGGGACGAGGCACGTGTTGATCACGTGGAAGATGCAGGGCCTGGGCGTGTCCATCAACACATGTTTAAAGTGTCAGACGCCTGTTTAAACCTGTGGGCACCAGCACGGGCACCTGAGCAGCTACAGGCTAAAGCCCCTGCGCTGGGGTGAAGTTCAAGCACGCGGCCCCAAAACGCTTGCAGGAAGTACAGCAGGGAGACCACACTGTGCGTCGGCGACCCAAGCAGCTGACAGGCCGGAGCTGCACCTCGCGACAAAACTCCAAGCGCCAGCCGCTCCCTTCTCTCAACTCAGACACCGGCGAGCCACACAGTGGGCAGCAACAGGCCGCCGCCTGCCACGCCCGCAAATGCCGCCGTGCCGGGCAGTGGCCGCACGCGCCGCGCGTCACTGGTTGGCGTCTGGTGCGCGCTCCAGGTTGTTGTAGTTGAGCAACTTCTCAATCAAGTCCACGTGCGTCATCAGCATACGCCGACAGCAGTACCGCGTGAGTCCCAGTGCGTCCAGCGCGTCCCTGCGGAGCAGCCACGCTCATTGACCACCAGCAAGGCAGGCAGCTTGAGAACACAGGCATGTTGGGGCGCACCCCTCAGAGTACTCGGCCTGTAGCAGGTCCAGGTACGTGTCCCACTTGTTGCCAATGACCTGCACACGGCATTTGAGCGCATGCGTTGGAGTATTGCCAGGCCTCGCACAGCACCTGCACAGAAATGCTGCGCACACCTTGCCGCACGTGAAACACCGCACTGGAATGATCATTGCTCCAGGCTGCGGCGCCTCTGGCCCAGGTCCGCGCTCTGCGCCGCCACACTCGTACGGAACGCGATGTGACCTTGACCAGGCGCGCACTCAGCGCCAGTTGGCTCAACCGCAAAAAGTGAGCTCAGCACTGGGGAAGCCCTCTAAACAAGCTCACAAAACCCCTGATGGCTCCCAGGACGATGGCTGATTGCTGGCTGTCACTCCGCTCTATGCACTGGACAGCGCCTCTCTGTGACACATGACGAGCGTGGTCTTCCACGACTTGCCGCCGGAGGAGACGTACCGTCAGATCGTGGCCGCCCTGCTGTCGCTGCAGTGCACTTCGCAGCACGTGTTTGGACGCATACATGCGGACGTGCAGGAGAAACGAGGTCAGGTCCCTACGCTGCGTATTACCGCCTGCACTCCAAGTCAAGTAAAAATATACATCACCATGCTAACGTGCAGCGTCATGCAGAGCGCCTGGCTGCTATCCTGCAGCGCGTGGAGGCCGTCCAGGCAAAGCTCGCCGGCCTGCGCGGCGGGGAGCGGCCGCTCACCTCGCTGTCCAGCGCCACGTATCCTGCCCAGGACGTCCTGCACGGCTGGAAGCCGCTGTTCCCTACCAGCCACGCTGGACCGGCCGGTGACGGTCCGTTGCCTGCTTTCTGGCTCTGCTGCAGTCCGTCTGTGTGGCCACACATGGGGACCTGTACGCCGCAACTTGGCAGTCGTCTGCCCATGCCCCACGCAACAGGTTGCTTCGTCTCGCAGCGCTGCCTGTTGTCTACACTCTTTGGCTTGCCTGAGCGCGCGTGTCGCCACTGTTGAGCGGTGAGTAGCACTGGCCACGCAATAAGCCGCCACACCTGTGCAGGCACTGCCAGGGCCTGTGCCGACCGTCCAGGGGCAGAGGAGCGCGCGGGGCTGCCCCCGGGGCCGCCAGCGCCGGGCCGCGTGCGCGGCCAGGACACCGCGGTGCTGCACTTCTTCTTCCAGCAGGCGCAGGTGGTGACGGCGGCGCTGGACTCCCTGGCGCGCCCTGCCGCCGCTGGCTGTCCCCCCCCCCCCCCTCCGCACACAGGCTCGGCCGCTGCGCAAGCCCCCAGCTCTGACCGTTGCATGCTCAGCTTTGTTGTTTCTCGTTGCTTGGCATGGCCCCCACGAGGACGTGCAGGCACCTCTGTTGCGCGTGCTCGGCTGTCAGCTGTATTAGATGCTGCACCTGTGTGCGTGTGCCCTTGTCGGCCTGTCTTCCGGCACGCCGCAAGGGACGTCGCGCAGGCGGGCCCTGTACCCTGCCCACCGCACCATGCTGGGCGCGCTGCCACTGAGTGGGTGCGCTGTCAGGTCTCTCCCCGGGCCTCACAAGGGTCGTGCGCAGGCGGGCCCTGTGACGCCCCCGGCCGACCTGAGCTCCGCGGCGAGCCTGGCGGGGTACGCCAGGCGGCGCGGCGCGGCGGCGCCCGACGAAGTGGCTGCGCCGGCGGCGACCTCCACCGCGCTCGCGCTGGTGCGGCGCCGCGCCTGCCTGCGGCTGGGCCCGGCGTGAAGATGCGGGTGCTTCGTGCTCACCGTGACAGGATGAGGACCTCGGCAATGGTAACACACGCATCGCGAGTGGCTGCGGCCGTTTGTCCCTTCCGACACTGCCTAAAGTTGTGCTGCACAGCCCATGTCACGTCCGCATGGCTCTGCCCTCTGCTCCATGTGAGGGCAGCGCGCACGGCCTGTTGAGAGCGCACGTGGCGCAGGCGCACCTGGGCGGCGCGCAGCACGCGCTGGGGCACGGGCGGGCACCTTCAGCAGGGTTTGCGCCCGAGCTCGGCGGCACCCCGCCGCCGGAGCTGTCGGGGCCTGTGCCGCCGCTGGAGCTGCCGGCCGAGCTGCCAGCCCTGGGCGGTGCGGCGGGGTCCCAGCCGCCTGTCCCTGGTCCCAGCACTGTGACATCTTCTGCCAGCTGGCAGGGCGATTCCGAGGACGGCGGACGTGCAGGCCTGGGTGCTGGCCGGGGAGCCGCGGCGTCCGATCCTGATGATGCCGAACCTGGTGATGCTGACCCTGCCGCGGCCGCCGCCGGCGGTGCTGCAGCAAACGTCAGTAGTGGGGGGAATGAAGGTGCTCTAGGTTGAGAGGCGGCCTGTGCATTTGCATATTGCTGCATGCAGGGCATACATCGTCCAGAGGGTTTGTTCTAGATTTGAAGCGAGAATTAGCTTAGTGCTGCACGCACGGCGTATTTTTTCATGGGCTTTGTATGCCACACCTCTATGCAATAGGATGTTACATGTCCATGAACATGCAGCCCCCACATGCTTTTGTTTTCCAGTACGTGCAACCTTTGGTTGACCCAGACACATGTTCGTCATGCAATTGTCATTATAGATGTCCTATTTGTAATGATGCAAGTGGCTATGCTGCATCCTTGACATGCATTGCTGGCAGGCAATCATGCCTGATACAAGGTCGACCCTCATGAAAACCAACATGCTGGCGAAGTCGTCGTCAATATGGGACGCCAGGCCGGCTGATGTACAGGGAACGGAACAGCAGCACCTAACTTTGCAGCGACCTCAAGCTGCGTCCACAGTCAGCAGAAAAGGCGGCCCGGGGCAAGTGCCGCTGGCCGCCGTACTGCCAGGCTGCGGCTGCCATGCGATGGCGTAGTCGGCCAGCTCGTACATGCCGGGCGCAAACACGCCGACCTGGCGCGCGCAGCGAGCGGACCCACATTTGCGGGCATCTCAGCAAGCGCGGGCACTGCAAGCATTTGGACTGTCATTTCAGCACCCCGCTCATGGCAAGCAAGCTGTGCAGCGCATGGCAGCCATGGCACGCGCTCTGGCTCCAAACCAACGGGCGCGTTCTAGCAGGTAAGCAATGCGCCGCAAGCGCAGCGTTGCAACGCCACCAAAGGAATGGTGGGAGCACTCCCAGCTATGCAGAGCGCCCCACCGCCAGCCACAGCCGCCCGGCTGCGCCCGGTGCCCAACGCTGCACGACCCTGGCAGCCGGGGAAGCGCCTCGGGGCGCGAGCGCGGCGCAGCACCTGCAGCGCCAGCTCTGCCACCGCGCCCGGCGCCAGGTCCGCCCGCGTCGCGCGCGTCGCGCCCGCCCAGGCGTAATCCGCGCCGCTGGCCGGCCCGAGCGCCGCCGCCGGCTCGGCGGCGGCTGGGCCCGCCCCGGCGCTCGCGGCGGCGCGCCATGCGGCTGCACGCGCGCGCCGCGCTCAGGCGGGCCTTGCAGATACGAAGGGTGGACAGGCACGTGGTTGGTACCAGCCACTGCAGGGGAAGCTGTAGGAAGAAAGGCAGCGCGTGTCCTCCACAGCCCCGTTGCAGCGACCCAGCCGCCTGCCTGGCCCCGCCAGCTCATGCCCCCCTCCCCCCCCACCTTGCACCATCACTTGGATCAGGTGGGAGGCTGCCCGCACCGCCCTCGCCGCCGGCGCCGGCCACCACGGACACGCAGGCCGCGCCCGGCAGGCAGCTGCGCAGCGACAGCCGCAGCACGGCGTGACACACGCCGGCGGCCGCAAAGTCGTGCTGCACGTGCGCGGGACTCCGCGCGAACGCGCGCACTGGCGCACTCCCCTGCGCGCGCACGGCCCAGCCCTCGCAACAGATCCCTGCAGATACGCACTCCCACTATCGCCCAGCACTGCGGGCTGGTGCAAGCCCTCTCAGCTTGGGAGCGTCCATCACCCTAGAGCGCGCGTCGCACACGCCCAACGCAGAGCATCGCTCTGCGCTGCTTTGGTGCTCGAGCGCGGACGCATTCTTGGCATAATAGGGGACGTAGTTACCTGGCCGATCATGATGCTGCAGCAGACAGCTTGCAACAGACATGCACAGCCAGACAGCTGCCCTTCTATTCCATTCCAGGCATGCAGCTCGGCGAGCGCCAGCGGCGCAGGGAGCGGGTCCGGGCTCGGGTCCCAGCTGGCGCGCCTGCGGGCGGACGCCGTAGAGGTGGTGCACGCCGCTGCGCGGCGGCCCGCCGGGCTCTCCCGCGGCCTCCCACGCAAAGAGCAGGTCAGCCCCGGCGTCGGCGCCCTCGCGCTCGCCCGGCGCCCCGGGCCGCGGCGGCCCCGCCTCCGGGGCGCGCGCCGGCGACGGCGCCCCGGGCGCGGCGGCCGCATGGGCGCCGCCCGGGCCGTCTGCCGCCAGCCGGCCCGTGGCCGTCAGGTCGGCAGAGGACGGCAGCGGGGCGGCGCCCGGCGGCGTCGGCCGTCCTTGCTCATGGAAGTGCGCCGCGGGGCCCGCATGGCGGTCGCGCCATGCATCGGCTGCACCTAGCGATGCAGCGGCCCGAGCTCAGCGTGTGTCTGATACATATGGTGCTGCGATCATGCCACACCCAGCCATGATGTAGTCGGTGCTCTTCCTGATGACAGGCCTGCTGGCAGCCGAAGCGCGCGCGTAGACGCATGGGTTCTTTGCACTAAATTGTAGTAACACATTGGCATATGCATATACGCATTGGCATATACAAACGTACGCCCAGGCGGGCGGGCAGGCAGAGACCTTATCCTGCAGGCCCTGATGCGCTCACCCACGCCGGCTCATGGCCAGGCTCGCACCATCCTGCGCATCCGGCCGCGCGCCCGCCGCGGCCGCTCCGGGGTCGGGCGGGCACAGGCGGAGGAAGACCGTGGCGCGCTCGCCCGCGGCCAGCGCCAGATCGAGCGCCGCGCACGCGCCGGCCGGCGCCGTGCGTGCACCCTGCTCAGGGTCCGGCACGGGGCTCCGCAGCGCGCCCGCGCCGCCGGTTCGCGCTCCGGGCGCGCGCTCGGTTTCGGGGTGCGCGGCCGCGCCACTGCTGGCTGACTCCAGGCTCCGCACGCCCCAGCCTGGCCGCGTGCAGCAGAGCTCGCGCAAGCGCATGCCGCCAAGGCCCTGCCGCAGAGCACAGGGTTAAGGAGGAAGGACTGCAGGGTTGAGCACGCACGGCTCGCAAGAGTGCATGAGCATATGACCAGCCTGCTGACGGCAACATGTGACGGGGGGACACAGCAGTTCATCGCAAGTGACTTATGCAGGCGTGGGGGCGCGCGCACAACGGCGCTTGCCGCCAGCGGCGACCTCATATGGTGCCCAGGGAGCGGCGGTGACAGGTGCTCGGGGGGGACATAGGCGATCGCTTAGTGCCAACCAAGCTGAGGGTGTATGAGCTTGCATCCAGGTGAAGAGCAGCACAGCAGAGACCTGCTGCAGAGTCTCAAGCCCTGTTCGCAGGGCCCAGAGGCCCACCTGCACATCCTGCACGTCCATGCGCAGCGTCAGGCTGTGCAGGTCGCCGGCCGAGGGCGAGACTGCCGCCGTCAGGTCCAGCGCGGGCGCGACGTCCAAGACTCGCCGCAGCCGCAGCAGCCTGCCGACAGTGCAACCCCACCCTTTTCCCCTACGCCCACCCTACGAAATAATGCCCACTCTGTTGCAGGCAGAGGATGCGGGTGCCAGGCTAGTGGATCTGACCGGTCAGTGCATGCACACAGCTCTCGTTCCGGGAGGCCTGCAACCCTTCCGACAATGTTCCAACAACCCGTGCGGCCTGGCTGATGCCTCCTGCAGGTCTACAGGGTGTGAGCACAGCCGAGGCCTGCGAGTCGCACAGCATCAAGCTCGGCGCGCATGGGCTCACAGTTCAGCGCGAGCGCCGATTGCGCTCGCTTGCGACCACCATCAGGCGGGGCCAGCGGCGCCCCGCACGTGGAGGACCAGCGAAGGGCAGGTTCTCGCAGATTATGGCATGCAAGCGCGCGTGCCGCGCACCGAAACTTCATGCCCTCGGGGCTGGCCTGCGCGGGCTCGTAGCAGAGCGCCAGCGACACGTCCAGCGCGCCCGGCGCGCGCGGGTGCAGCCAGAGCGGCCACTCCAGGCGCGCGCCCGGCGCGAGCTCCAGCGCCGGCGGCCACGCGTAGACCGCGCGGCCGCCGCTGAGCAGCAGCGCCGCGCCCGGCCCTGCCGCCTCCGGCGCGTCGCCGGACGCGCCTGCGCAGGCGCGCACGGCTGCCCGTCACGACAGCCGTGCCTGACGATCACGGGGTTGTGAGTCTATCCTGCACATACTGATTCTGCTAGGGTGAGGCGGCGACACCAAGAGTTGAGCGGCGCACAGCGGCTGGGGCGAGCGCAGTGCCGCTGCAGGCGCGCGAACCTGCAGGCGGGTCGCGCTCGCCGTCGGCGGCGGGCGCGAGGTGCAGGTCCGGCCCGGCGGCCGTGCAGCGCAGGCCGCGCAGCGGCGCGGGGCCCACATTCGACAGCACCAGCCGGCAGCGCGCCAGCTCGCCCGCCAGCAGCGCGTCCGGCAGGCCCTCCAGCGCCGCCTGCGGGCGCCCAACGGGCTTGCGTGCCGGGCCGAGGCAGGCACGGCGTCGGGCAGCGGCGCAGTGCCTGTCCATGTGCGCGCAAGCCCGCCCTCCCCCGGGCTGCCCGCGCGCATCCCCCTGCAGCGTGACCGGCACGCGGCGCGGCACAGCTCCGGAGGTTGCTGACATGGGTAGCGCCAAGCCAGTGCACTTTCGGCGAGACCCGGCGACGCAGCGGTTGAGCACGTGTTTGCAACGCTGGCCAGCATGCAGTGGTGTGTGCTGCCACGACAACCTGCGCATCAGCATCCGGGTGCCGCACCTGCAGGCGCGGCGCGGGCGTCAGCACGCTGAAGCTCAGCCCGCCGCCCGCGGCGGCCTTGGCCAAGCCCCTGCGCAGCCCCGCGCCCAGGGGCCTCAGAGCGTGAAATCCCAGTCAACCCCACACGTACAACCTAGCCATCTGGGCCATGGCGCAACCGCTCGTGCTGCTTGGCCAAGCCCCCTGCGGCGCCCCGCGCGCGCCATCGCGGCCAGGCGGCAGGGAGTGGGAGCGCTCGTGCACTTGCAGTGACACCCCCCTCGCAGCGCCCTCAATGCGCGCAAAGTCACTCTGCTGGAGGCTGGAGGAGGAGGGAGCCATAGGATACAGGCGTGTTGAATGCGGATCCCCTGTGCAGCCGCGCCAGCGCAAGCAAGCACGAGCGCTCTTCTCGGACAGCCCGCGCCCGAGGCGCCGTGCTTCGCGTTACCCTAATGGTAGCCCTTGCCTATGCCGCGCACCTGCCGCGCTTCCCCTGCGGGCGCGGCGGCTCGAACAGGCGCCGCCCGCGCGCGTGGCCGTTGAGCGTCCACTCCAGCCCGCGCAGCATGAGCGCACCCGGGCGCCGCGCGCGCAGGCGCAGGCGCAGCACGGCCGCCGCGCCCGGCGCCAGGCTCAGTTTCTGCTCCTCCGCCTGCGCGCGGCCGACACTCCCTGACACTACACTGCAAGTCATCGAGCGGCCTATCACGGTAGCAGCACAACGCGCCAGAAATTGACCTTCGTGCCCACATCACCTCCCTCTCGAGCGCCTCTTCTCTGAGCACGCCCTATAAATTTCTGAGCACGCCCTATAGGTTTCTGCCCCGCACCTCGGCGGCAGGCCCATCATCGCCCGCCTTGTCGCAGCCGCCGCCGCCGCCGCCGCCGCCGCCGTCGTGCTCAAACAGCAGGCGCACGCCGGTGAGGTCCAGGTCCAGCGCGAGCGGGTTGTGCACGGCGACCGCGGCCTCCAGCGCCTCGCCCACCACGCACGCGGGTGCGCCCGCGCCGGCCAGGCTGCGCGCGCTGCCACCGTCCAGCCACGACGGCGCCGCGGTGGAGGCGTCCGCGCCTGCGGCCCCCCGCGGGGCGGCAGTCAGGACGCACGCGGGACGCGGCTGCATGCGTGCGCGCCTGCCAATCTTGGAACAGCACAGTGACCCTGCCTTGTCACGACGCTGATCGCCAGTCGGCTGCACACAGCCTCCGTCAAGCAGCGGGGCGCGGCCGGCGCCGAGTCTGCCAAGGACAAAAAGCTTGGCCCATCTATTTTGCTGGCATGCTCCCGCCTGCGGCGCACCTGGCAGCAGGGGCGCCTCCAGCCGCCGCCAGGCCTCGTCCGGCAGCGCGCGCGCCGCGGCGTCCGCATAGCAGACCTGGTCGTCGCAGGTCGCCGCCACGCGCGCCGCGTCAACCTCAGGCAGCGGTAGGTCCAGCTCCGGCGGCTCGCCCTGCAAATGCCGCGCACGGGTGAAAGGGTTCGTGCTGGCAGCGGCAGGTCCGGTCAATTGTGCATCGAGGGACAGCGCCGCGGTGATGCATAAATAGCAAACTAGGATGCCATATTTCACGGCCAGACACGCCGCATAGACACCTGGCGCCGGGTCCAGCACCGGAGGCTCGCCCCGTTTGCGCTGGGGTCGGCGGGAGTAGGCGTGGCAGAGGCTGCATTGAGTCACAGCGAGAAGTGCAACCCGCTTTGCTCGAGCGGCGCACCTGCGCCGCGGCGGCGGCGGCCACCGCATCGAGGAACTGGCGCATGTAGGTGGCCTGCCAGGCGCGCGGCGCGCGCGGGCAGGCGAGCATGGCCGCGTAGTGGCGCAGCGCGCCGGCCGGGTCGCCCGCCTCACGCCGCCGCGCGCCCAGCACGCCGTGCAGGTGCTCCTCAATGAACGCCCACTGCCGGCCCACGTACAGGCCCAGCACCTGCCTGCGCGCGCGGCGCGCGCACGCCCGTGACAGACGCGCGGCCGCAGCGGCTGCTGCTCCGTCATGCGCCAACACCGAAGGAGCGCTTGAGGCTCTTTCAAACTGCCCAGGCAGGTGCGCAGGGCCGCGGCGAGGCCCCAGCGCGCTGCGCAGGCGCTAGGGCACGGAGCGGAGGAGCCGGCCGCCGGCCCAAAGGCTCCAAGCGGCGGCACGGCGGCGAGGCCTGCACTGCACACAGCAGCAAGGGCGGACAGGCCGAGGCCGGGGGGCCGCGCACTGGTAGGCGCGCGCGCCGAGCGCGGCCTTGCCGCAGCCGGCGTAGCGCAGCCCGGCCAGCACCATGTGGAAGGAGAACTTGTGCAGCGCGGGCGGCGCCACGCGCAGCAGGCACAGCGCGGCCTGCTCCAGCAGCAGCGCCGCGCGCAGGCTTTCCTCCTGCCGCCCGCGCCCGCGTGCTGGGGTCACACGCGGCACAACAGACTGAGAAGAGATTACGGTAGGGTTAGGGAGAGGTAGGGTGGGGCTAAGCCCTGCGCGCACGGGTGGAGGTTGCGTCTGGAGCAGGCCTGTCTCCACCACGAGCGGCAATGGCTCTCCCGGGGCGCGCCCGTTCCCGTGCATCCCGGATCGGCGCTCAGCGTCGCGGGTATGAGCGTGCCTACAGCTTGTAACGTGCAGATCATGCACAACAGCAGCGTCTGCGGCGCATGGCTGCGAACGCGCCGGAAAGTGCGCCTTCATGAGCATGTAGTTGGCGTCGCTGAAGCTGCCTGTCGCGCGCGCGTGCGCGGCCGCCAGCAGCGCCGCGCGCGTCGCCAGCCGCACGCACTCCTGTCCCGGCCGCCCTGCCGCGTCGTGAGGCCCTCACCGCCTGGACTGCCCCGGTCCGAGGGCGCTGCCGCGCCGGTGCCGCTACGAGGGGCGCTTGCAACCCATCGTCTGGACTGCAGAGGAGCAAGCGCGCGACATACCCTCGAGACTCTCCTACGCCCTCCCCTGAGGGCTCACCAGGGCCTGGCTGGGCGCTGCTGTAGCGCAGGAAGGCGTCCTTGAGCGCGGCCGCCACGTCGCCAGGCGCCCCCCCCGACATCACCAGCGCCAGGCCCAGCATCTCCTGCACAATATTTTCAAACTTTTACTCTCTGCAGAGTGCCTGCCTCGGCACAGTCTTGCCCGACCCATGATGCTGCCAGAGTCAGCGCGGGACCTCCCGTCTGGGAGAGGCGCTGGCTGCCTGCGCGATTTGTATCAGAGACGCTCGGCACCTGCTCGGCGAGGGTGCGCGATTTTGCGCGACTGTGCAAGCCCTGCAACGGCAAGCCTGCCAGATGCAACAGGCGCGCATTTGCGCAAGGCAGCGTCTGCGTGACGGGCGCGGGAGGCGGCGGCGCCGCGCCTGCGCGGCCGCATAGTGGCGCCAGGCCTTGTCGGCGCGCAGGTCGCTCGCGAGCAGCCGCAGCGTGGAGGCCGCCGTGTCGTAGTCCTGCGCGGCCCGTGCCACGCGTTACGGCCCTGCATGACCGCACAAGCCGATGCCGAGCGGCCGGCAACGCGCGCCTCGGCGAGCAGCGGCGCATGCACTGAGAGGCTGAGCTGCGCATGCCGGCTCCGCGCGGCCGCGGGCGATTCAAGGAGTGTATGCACTCCTGAGGCGGTGCACTGAACACAGCAGCATGCGGGGTACCAGCGCAATGCCCGTCACGCGATGCGCTGACAATACCGGGTTCATGGGTCATGCTTTGGTGGCCCAGCGGCAAGGCCCAAAGCCGGCACAGGAACCTGTGACCAAGCTGTGAAGCGCAAGGGTAATGCGTAGCTAGTTCACAGCATCAGCAGGCAACTTTGCCACCCCAACCCGTGTATGTTTGCAGTAAGGCTTCTGTCAGATTTAGTGCACTTGTACACTTGCGTGTAGGGCTGCAGCGCAAGCTCTATACGGCCCTGCCTCGGCACCTACACGCAAGTGTTACAAGTGCACTGAATCTGACAGAAGAATGACTGCAAGACATGCATGAGCTGGCGAGGCAGTGTTGCCTGCTGATGCTGAGAACTTATTTTACCCTTACGCTGCACAGCTTCATCACAGGGGCCCACGCCGCCCAAAAGCCTTGCCGCCCTGAAAGCTTAGACTTGCTGGCGCACTACCTTTCCAGCAGACACACAGCACAGCACAAACAGTGTGCATGTGCTCCCTCGCCACAGGGCGCCGTTCACTGCCTGCCCAAACGCTGCGCCAGGCCTGACAGCCATGACTCCCCGGGTCCTGCTCAGGTTGTTGCGGGCTTGCGACGCGCACCTGCACCGGGCGGCCAGACCCGCCTGCCGGCCTCTGCGGAGTCGTCCGCGTTGCTGCAAACCTGTGTGATGCCTTGTGCCGCCGCGTGCCCAGACGGGCGGACAGGGCACCGCCAGGGACCCGCGAGCGCGCCTGCATCAGGAAGGCAAGGTCGGCCAGCGCGCGCATCTGGCCCTCCACGCTCGCGGCGCTGTACGCGCCCGGCGCGGCGGGCGCCGCGCCCAGCGCGCCGAGCCCACCGGGCGGCGTCCCCGGCACGCCGCCGCCGCCGCCGCCGCCGGCATAGCCGGGCCGCGGCGACTCGCGCGCGGGCGGCGCGCCCGGCCCCGGCGCCGCCTTGCGCCACAGCAGCGTCTTCAGCTGGTTGCGCAGGCCGCGCCGTGTGGAGGTCACCTGCCGCCGCGCGCGCAGGTGAGCCCGGCCAGGCGCCTGCCGCCTGGCCGCCCAGCGCCCCCGGTTGATGCTGCACTCTAAGTCCTCAACCAAGAGCCAGCAGCGCTTCCGGTTGCGCGCACAGGCGGCTCCGAGCGGGCGAGCGGGCGTGCCTGGTGGTTGAGCGCGCGCACGCGGCCTTCCAGCGCCGGCAGCAGCGAGCGCACGGCCAGGTCCTGCAGGCAGCCTGCCAGCGTCTCCTGCCGGCCGCGCGGCAGCCGGCTGAGGCACACTAGCCCCTTGCACTACGGACCCTTGACTGGCGCGGGCTAGGTGCAATGGCAAGGGGGACAGTCACTGGCTCGGCTTGAAATTTTCATATCCATGTGACGCCCAGTGCGGCAGTTCGCAGCACACATCTGCACCGTTCTCAATTGTTCGCCGTGCGCTGATGCTCAGGACGTGCACGGCGCCTCGCCTCAGAGCAAACCTGCGTGCAGCAGCCAATGAGGCACCTGGTTGGCGCTCGTCAGGCGCACGCCCAGGCCGCCCGGCGGCGCGGCGGGCCGCGCGGGGGGCTCGCCGGCGCCGCCGCCGCGAACGCAGCCGGCCATTGCGGCGGCCCAGCGACCGGGGTTCAGTGCGTAGCCGACCTGGGCGGCGGGGTCTGCCGACCCCGAATTGATGCGCGCGAGGCCAACCGCCGCATGGCCGAGCGCTGCGCGCGCTGCGCGCAGCTTCTCCTCCGCCCTGCCGCGGACGCGCTCCGGCCGTCGGGGACCGACAGGCTGGGACCCGCAAGGCAAGGAGCTTAACAGGGAGTGCGAGTGTCGGGTGTATACGATGTGGGACAATTTGGTCACGCGCCGGCTCTATACATAGCACGTCCTCAGCCGCTCTTATTGTGACGACTTTGCGCCACCAGGTTACAAGAAAGAAAGGAGTGCAGCACTTATAAAGCAACTGGTGGCAACAGCACTAACTGTTGCAGCAGCGGGTCCTCACCATGCGAGGCGCCCGGCTGCCTCACACGCGCCGGCACTGCATGCTCGGACCCAGATCACCAAGCGAGCAACGTACGGGCGGCGGGGCGCGCCGCTGGAAGCCGCCCTCGACGTGCGCGCTGTCGTCATACAGCAGGAGGTGGTAGTGCAGCAGCCGCGCCTCCATGACGCCCGCGCGCATGAGGGGCGGCAGCGTCGCGCCCGCCCACAGCTCCTGGAAGGCGCGGGCTGCATCGGCCACGCCCGCATGCGCCACCAGCAGGCCTGCATGTGTGGCCCCGGGACGTCCTTGCTTATTGTGTGAATGGGTGACTGCGTGGCCTAGTAGGGCACGCTCGCATGCGCAACTTCCAGGCCTGTACGGGCATGAGTGACGTCGTGCTGCTGACGTGGCTGAGCTACACGGCCAAATTCACGGCCGCAGCCAATTGATCGGGGCTGCCTAGGTGACCAGCAACTCGCGCACGCATGGGGATCAAGCAGGCGCCAGCAAGTGCTTGGGTAGCGGCAGTATGCTGCTCGCGGCGGAACCTAAGCAGGCGGAAGCAAGTGTTTCCGCGCCGCAGCGCCAGGCATGCCCAGCTTGCCTGGTCGGCGTGAAGCCACAGGTCGCGTACTGGCAGCGCACAATGCCTCCGAAACGCGTGCCGGGCTGGTCGCACTGCAGGTCGTGAAGTTTGGGCGGGAAATGGGACGCACATGCGACGGGGTGATCAAATGTCTCCAGCTCGCCGAAGGCCAGCATACGCATGAACTCGCGCTGGTACGCGTCGAACCAGGGCGTGGCGCCGGGCGCCTCCCCTGCCGCAGCGCGCCGCATTGGCTGCATGCATGCAGCACGCGCGGTCGTCGGCTTGGCGCCTGGCTTGCATGCCTGATGTGGGGTAAACGCTTTCCACGGATGCAGCTCGGGCGTGCAGCCCGCGTGATATGACTGCCCAGGCGGCGGCCCAGGTAGCAACGCGCAAGTGCACCATGCGAGCCAAAGCGCGGGAGGCGTCGACAGAAATAACCTGTTGATGTTGGAGCCTCGCCCGGGCGGGACCAGCAGCGCACCCTCCAAGAGGCAGTTGAGGCAGGGTCTCGTGACCCGGGCCGACCAGGAGGTGCCCGGGCCAAGAGGGGCGGGAAGCTCGACGTGGGGCAGACCGGCGTGTGGGGCCGAGTGGGGCCCCGGCGCACCCTTCTGCAAGCAGGTCGCGATGTCTGGCACGGGCTGCGCTTCGCAGCCCCGCGTCGCGGCGTCCACCACGCCATGCAGGTACTCCTCGGCGGCCTGCCGCACACACCGAGCGCGCTGAAGCAGCCCCACCACAGACAATCGAGCGCACACAAGAGACTGAGCCGCTATTTTAGCTGCTGCCTGGCCCCGCAGCTCACGGCACGCGACTCGCAGGCGCTATCGGCCTTGGTCCGCCAGGCGACAGGGAGCGCACCTCGTTTGAGGGCTGAAACATGGAGGACGCGTAGTGGAAGCGCAGCTTCAGCTCGCGGATGCGGTAGGACTGCTCGCCAACGGTGCGCACCGGCACTGCGTGTGACAGAGATGTGTCAGGCCGGGGGTGGCTCTCGCGACACACCGAGCATCAGAGCGTCCGGGGCCGCACCGCTCAGGCTGCGAAACTCGCCCAGCGGCCGCAGCATGTCCACGACTGTGAGGCCGTTGTTGACTTGCACCATCTCCTCCGCTTCAGGCGTGCTGACCACCATTACCACGGGCGTGAAGCGCTCTGGAATCCAGCTCCGCAGTTCCATCCTACTGTTTTAGCTTCCTTCAGGAGCTCACTAGCTGACAGCCTTGGTTGCAAACTTGCTGTATGCCTTTAAATATCGCTAGTCACAGCCAGCAGAGCGGTGAAGTTTTGCTGAGTAGCGCATGCCTGCCGTGTCTACACCACCAAGCGGCGTGACACGCTCACAGCCATCACTGGTCACTGCTCTTCGCTTCCTGCTCGCAAAGTGCAGATGATCTGCTCCTCAATGCGGCCTGTCCTTGACGCCTCACCTGCATGCTTGCCAGGGTCATGCACAGGGTGTGCAAGCTGGCATTTTTCCCAGTCTGCTTGCACATATGTGGACCACGCTGACAATGTCAGCCTGACATGCATTACACAAACATGCAATGCACACGCCAACGTGTCATGCGAGCATCTTTACAGGCAGGCACGCTGTTCTCGCCATGCACGACAGCAGAGCGCCAGCGAGCCCATCATACAATGAGCTTGTCGAGCTCTTTCTCCTTGGCGCTGCCCAGCGCATCGATGTCCGCCACAAATGCGTCAGTCAGCTTCTGCACCTGCAGCAATGCGGATGTACAGAGTCTGCAACCTTTGCAGACATTTTGCCTCCTGTCTTGACCGCAGAGTCGCCGAGCGGTCCGTTGCAGCAGACCTCAGGTTCACAGCATGTATTGGGGAAGTAGCTGCAACGAGGTGCTAGTCACTGAGCTCAATTGCTTGCAATCCAAGCTGCCAAAGCCCTGCTTTCTAACTGCCCCATCGACAACCTGCTGCCATGTTTAACGTACCAAATGCGCACGCCAGGGGCATGCATGTGCGGCGCGCGCGCCTGCTTTTCAAAGTCCCGCTTCGCGTCCTTCTCCTTCAGCTTCTTGGCCTGCTCGAGCGCGCTGCGGCGCGCATGCCGCACTGCCACCCGCGCGCCCTCGCACTCCGAGCGCACGGTCTTGCCCAGCGCGCTTGCGACCTCCTTTGTCGGCCTGCCGTGCGAGCGAGCGCGCGTGAGCTTGTAGATTCCGCAGCCACCAATGAGCAGCCCATAGTAACAACCGCGCTGCTCGCAGCATGCAGCATGCACAGGGGCAGGCTCGCGACGACATGCTGGGGCAGTGCAGGGTGACCCCGGGCGGCCCTTGCCGAAGCTGCATGCCACCGCACAGCAGCATGCTACATGAGCGATCATACTAAGGAGCGCTCAGTCTGCATGTGCGACGCCTGCGACAGCGACCCGTGTTGTGTGCAGGCGCTTTGTACGGGTAAGGGTAAGGGTGTGAAATCATGTTGGCCACAGGCGCACCTGGGTATGTTTACCAGAACCTCGGCGCCCTCCTTCCTGGGGTTGAGCTGCATCGGGGACTCGCGTATGGCTGTCTCGATGCTCGCCACGTTCTGCGGCACGCCACAGCAGGTGAGGGTACGCGTCAGCGCTGCACGTGGGCCTGTCATGCTGTGGCCAGCAGGCACGGCGTTGAGGCTACGAGGCCGCTCATGTATAGGCGTTTGATGGAGTCACCAAGGGTGTGTGTACGAGGGCCGATGGTGTCCGCATGACGTCAAATGCAGGCCCCGCCGACGCAGAATGCACTGGGTGCACACTGGCGAAATCGACCTCTCAGTCAGACCTCTCACTCAGACCCCTCACTCAGGCCTCTACCTTTGGCCCCTATACTGCCTGCAGCAAGGGGAACATGCATCCTTTAGAGCAGCCTTTAGCGCAGCAGCGCGGCAGCACGCGCAGACGGAGGCGCTGCACCTGGGGGTCAAACGCGGTGACGACCAGCGTCTGCCCCTCGCGCACCGCGACCGAGGCCAGGCTCTTCAGCGGCGCGGCCTCGCCGTACGCCAGCACGCGCAGGTGGTCCAGCATGCCTGCGCACTGGCACCGCGCATGCTCGCTCAACGGCAGGCGTGGCCCGAGGGGGTTGGTCCAGCATGCCTGCGCACTGGCGCCGCGCATGCTCGCTCAACAGCAGGCGTGGCCCGAGGGGGCTGCAACGGCTCGGCAAGCGCGTGCCAATTCGTGCTTCGAATTCTGGCCACGCCTGCTTACTCACCCCAGGCGCGCGCTACCAGGCAGTGCAACCAAGCTCCTTCGTGAGGTTACCGAAACACGCGCCCCCCGCGCTGCGTCAAAACATTGCTGGCTCTGTGCACACCACGTGGCAGCGTGGCCCTTTGCACTGACAGCGCCACGCACCCGGGGTCGCTCGGCCTGTCCTGATGTTCGCAAGGCCTGACGCGAGGTGCTCGACAGCCTTGTCCATCAACCTGCAGACTCCTTTCCGTGAGTCAGGCCACTTGCGCCAGGCCAAGACATCAGGCAAGGTAATCGAGGGCCCGAGGGCGCTCACCTCCGTGCTGGTGTTAGGTCCAAGGGGTCCGGCTCTTCAGCGCCGACAGGCTGCGCCTCGGCCTGCTGCCTCCTGCCTGCGACCAGTTCGTAAGCTTGCTGTTGCGTCCCTTCACCGCCAGAGCTTGCTTTTTGCTCTATGTGAGCACCCAGCACCCACCTTTTGCAAAGCCTGCGCGCTGCAAGCACGCTGCCGGCAGGTCTGCAGTCTCCAGGCTGCCCCACCTGCACACACGTTCCGTCTGAAATAGTTAACGCAAGCAAAGTATGACTACGCAGTGCCAAGCGCACCCTCTTAAAGCGTCGAAGACCACAGAGCAGCCCGCCAATTGGTGCCGCAATATGCTGGCACAGGGAGTGCGCCGAGCTGATTGCAGCATCTTGGCTGTAGGTATGTTGCCACGAAGACAGCAGATCTTACCAACACACTCCATCACAGCAAACAGCAACACAGACCCTGCTGAGAACCAAAACTGCTGTTTGTAAGAGGCAGACCCAGGTGGTCTTGTTTCTGGTCTATCCAGCAAGACTGGTGGGTGTGACGCAGACCCTGAGGCTCTCCTGTAAAGCAGAGGAGACACGATGCCTGCGCGCGCTTGACCCGGGGACCCGTTTGATCCAGAGATGCAGGTGCTGATGCGCCCCTGTGAGAGCTTCGCAGGGCCCGATCGCCGCAACCGCCCTCCACCCCTTTCGACTTGCAGGCGCGGTCGGCGTCGGGGAGCCTGGGCGCTGGCTCGAGCGCCAAGCAGGAGCTCGTGCAGCAGGGCGTGCAGCTCTTCCTGCGGCGGATCCTGCAGGACCTGCAGGCGCGCGCGCGCTGGCTGCCTCACGGCCGCGGCACCAGAGCCGCTCAGGTCGGGCGGGCTGGATCACGGCGTGCCGCGCGCCGCAGGCGAGCGATTCAGAGCTGCACCTGCAGGCGCTGCAAGCGCTGCACAGCCTGGGCCGCGGCGGCAAGGCCTCCGGCGCGCACAGCCTGCCGGTCGAGGATGTGCAGACCGCGTTCGGGCGCGGCGGCGGCCTGCCGCTGCTGGTCGGCCTGCTGGACACGGCCGTCACGCCCAAGCCGGGCGCGGCCGCGCAGCCGGCGGCCGTGACGCAGCGCGCGGTTGGCGCGCTCACGGCCATGACGCGCAACCACGCCGCAAACAGGCGTGCGGGCGGGCCCCGCCCACGCGCAATTTTTTCTAATATTATTCACCCCACTCCAGCCATGGGGGCCCACGGCGCTTGCCCGCCGCCGTCGCAGGAGGCTGGCAATCGACGCCGGCGCTGTGCCCGCGCTGTGCTCGGTGCTGAGCACGGGCGACGAGGAGCCCGTCTCGCTGGACGTGCTCAAGGCGCTGTACAGCCTCATTGCGCCCGACACGACCGGTGCGGGCCGGGACGCTCGCCGCTGGCCGGCGCAGCAGCGCGCGCATACGCCGCTGACCCTGGGCGCCGCGCAGGCCACACGTGCAGCGAGGTCTTCGCCTCCGGCGGCGTGCACGCCCTGGTGCGGCGCGCGGCCGCCCCCCGGGGCGCCCCGCTGGCTGCCTGGCGCGCGCGGCAGCGCGCCCGGGCTGACCCGCCGGCGCGCGGCAGCACGCCCGGGCTGACCCGCCGGCGCGCGGCGCGCAGATCCGCCTGCTGGCCAACGTGCTCGAGTTTGCGGGCGAGCCGCAGCGCAGCGTGTGGACGCGCGAGCTGCTGTCGCTGCTGCTCCCGCTCGCCCACCGCTCGCGCCTGGTGCGCACAGGCTTACGCTCGCGTGCCGGGCTGTGCCCGCTCGGCTGCCTGTGCATGATGTGCACGCGAGATGCAGGCAGCCGTGTGAAGTGTCCAGGAAAGGTATGGTCGCGCGCCGCGCCGCGCCGCCTCTCCTGGTGGTCGGCCTCATGCAGGTCATGAGCGCGCCTGGCGCGGCGCCTGGTGCGCAGGTAGCGCACCTGCTCGCGAGCGAGCTGGCGGGCCTCATCTGCCTGCTGGCGACCGCTTCGGACCCGCTCTCGCTGTCGCTGGGTGCGCCCACCGCCCGCCGCCGCCCTACCCCGCCCCGTCCCCACATCCGCGCGAGCGGCCTGCCGGGAGGCTTGGGCGGCCGGGCGGGGCGCGCCGCGCGCGCTGGAGCCGGCAGGGCCACGCACGTGCACGGAGTGGTGGGAGGGCGGAGCGGGCAGCGGCGAGCTAACCCTACCCTAACCCTACCCTTCCAAGCCGCACCCTCACCAGCCATGCGCGCAGGCATGGACCTGCTGGAGGAGGTGCTGGGCAGCGGCGACCGGCGGCGCGTGGCGCGCCTGGCCGCGCGCGAGGGCGTGCTCGGCGCGCTGGCGCGCACGCTGCACACGCGTGGCCTGGGCGGCAAGGCCGCGCCGCTGCTGGCCGCGCTGGCGGCGGACGGCACGCTGGCCGACGCGCTGCGCGCGCTGCTGGGCCCTGGCGACTACGCCGCGCTGGCCGCGGTCGCGCTGCAGGAGGCGCGCGCGGGCGACGCCGCGGCCGCCGCGGCGGGCCTGCTGGGCCAGCTGCTGGGTGGCGCGGGCGCGGCCGCGCTGCGCCTGCTCATCCTTGGCCGCTGCCTGGGCGCCTGCGGCGCCGCCGTGCCCGCGCAGGCGCCCGCGCTGGCCGCCCTGGCGTCCAGCGACGCGGGTGCGCGGCCCCGCGCCCGCGCTGGCCTGTTCTAAGCGTATACCCCGCGCGCGCGCATGGGCCAGCAACGCACGGGCCTCAGCGTGCAGGGCGCGCGCGGCAGGGCTGCTCGTGCTGGAGAACCTACCGGCGGGCGCGGCGGCGGAGGCCGGCATCGCGGCCGCGCAGCTGCTGCAGCACGCCGCGCCAGCGGCGGCCGCCGTGCTGCTGCGGCCCGGCGTGCTGACGGCGCTGCTGGCGAGCGTCGCGGACGAGCTCGCCGCGGCCGAGCCCAGCTCTGACGCGCGTGCGCCTCCCCTGGCCCCCCCGCGCCAGCGGCGAGCGCGCCGTGCGCGAGGCGCTCAGCGCGCGCGCGCGCGCAGGCTTGGAAGCGACAGAGGCGCTGGCGCTCGCGCTGCAGAGCCTGCCAGAGCCCGCGCATGCGCCGGCATCGCCATCGTTCGCCGGCGCGGAGCCGCACCCGGTGCGTGCCTGGTGACCGTCGGAACGCGCCTGTCGCCGCGCCCAAGTACTGCTTGCCGTGTGTGAGCGCGGCTGCGCGCCTGCAGCGCGCCGCGCCCGCGCCCGAGCCTGGCGCGAGCGCGCCGCCGCCGCCCGACGCGCCCGGCTACAACACAGTGACGCTCCAAGTCGGCGGTGCGCGCCCCGCGCGCGGCCTGCCCCGCAGCGCGCGCCGCGCCGCGCCGCGCCGCGGGGGCCGACGCGCGCGCCGGCGCGCGCAGGCCGCGAGTTCCACGCGCTCGCGTGGGTCGTGTCGCGCGCGTCGCGCGCGATCGCGCGCACGCTCGCGCAGATCGCGGACCCGGCGGCCGCGGCTGTCGTCGTGCCGGACGTGCCGGGGCTGGGCGCGGAGCGCATGCGCGAGGTGTTTGCGCTGGCGCTGGACTGCGCCTATTCGGGCGGCCTGGAGGTGCCGGCGGAGGACGCGCTCGACCTCTGGGCGCTCGCCGCCTCGCTGCAGATGCCGGGCGTGCAGGCGCGCTGCGAGGCGGCCGCGCCGGCCGCGCTGGCCGCCGAGGGCGGCCTGGAGCGCGCGCTGCTCTACGCTTGCGGCCACGCCGAGGCGGGCGCGCGCCCTGCCCGCACCCCTATCAAAACCCTACATCTGTTTTTCTGGGGAGGGCGGGAGGTGCACCTCGTCACGCATCCGACCCATGGGGGGCGCGCAGGCGCGGCGCTGCGCAGCGCGTGCGCGGCGCATGTGCTGGAGCGGCTGGCGCCGCTGCGCGCGAGCGGGCGCCTGGCCGCGCTGCTGGCCGCGCACCGCGAGGCGCTGCTGGCCGGCGCGTCCGCCGCGCTGCGCCCGCGGCTGGCCGCGCTGCGGCCGCTGACGCGCCGCGGCTCGTCGATGTCGATGCCGGGCAGCAGCGGCGCGTCGCCGCGGCCGCCTCTGGGTGCGCCGACTGCCCCCCGCCGCCTCGCTGTGACGCTGACAACGTCCAGGCACGGAGGAGTGGGCGCGCCGCACGCGCATGCTGCTGCAGTGGCTCCGCCCGAGGAGCAGCAGCCTCCCTGTGAGGCTCGCGCGGCGCCAGCCGGGCTGTCAGGTCGTCGGTCCCGCTTGAGGGCTGAGGGCGCCGTGCAGGGTTTGGCGACCATGCAGCCTGGCCCAACGGCGGCGAGGCCGCGGGCGGCCCGGGCGCGGGCTGGGCGCTGCCGCCGCCGGGCATGCCGCTGTCCTCGCGCGGCGGCAGCACGGCCAGCGTGCTGTCGGCGGCGACGAGCGAGATCGAATCCGCGCCGCTCAGGCCCTAGGGCGGCGCGGCCGCTCGCCTGCTCCTGGGTCCTTGGCGCCGCGCCTGGCTGTCGGTCTGCGTCGTCCAGCGTCCCGCCGTCAGTGAGCGGGATTTTGAGGTTGTGCCACTGAGGACATTCTATGGCGCTGCCGCCTTCTATGTTAGCTATTGTCGTCTGTGTGCTGGTCCCGCATGTCTGCGCTCATCTTGGGCTCTAGTTGAGATTTGACATGCAGTGTGGCTTTGCCTGATGGTGATGCATTAGGTGAGGTGACAGCGGTGGCCGGGCGCCAGTGCTGGTGATGCATTATGTAAAAATGAAAGCGGTGCAACTGCAGCCAACCAGTGCAGCCGTAGCTGACAATATCAGTGTACTAGGACATTACTGGCCACCACAAACGCACTCGGTCGCCCCTCGTACGTCATGGCCGCCAGCCAGTCACCGTCTGCGGCCGCGGGCGCCGCCCAGGCGCGCTTCGGGCTCGTCGGCAGGACCGCGCTGGTGACAGGCGGCACCAAGGTGCCGCGGCCGTGCCTTAGGCAGCCTCCAACAGCGCTATGGGCGACGGCTCGCGTAATCCGTTGAGTGCCGGCAGGGGATTGGAAAGGCCGTCGTGGAAGAGCTTGCGGCGCTCGGCGCATCAGTGCGCACGCTGTGCGCTCGCCCCGGCATCCGAGAGGCGCTGGGCGCAGGCGCCGCCGTCGCCGCTCTGGCTCACGCCTGCGGCCTCACTGCGCAGGTGTTCACGTGCGGGCGGTCCAAGGAGGACCTCGACGCTGCGCTGGCTGACTGGGCCGGGCGCTCGCTGAGTGTCCAGGTGGGCAGAGCAGCTGCCGCCGCTGCTGCGTGCTTGCGCTGCCTGCTCTGCTCACATGCTCGTGCCTCTGCAGGGCTGCATCGCGGACCTGGGGACGGAGGAGGGGCTGCAGACGCTGGTCGCTGAGGTGAGCCTGTTTGGAGCTGGCAGCTCTTGGTGCTTTTGTCCTCTCCCGGCCGCGGGCGCTCAGGCGCTGCGCGGCGCCCGCAGGTCGCGAAGCGCTTTGGGGGCGCCCTGGACATCCTGGTGAACAATGTCGGCCGCAACATCCGCAAGGCGACCACCGAGTACTCCGCGGAGGAGTACCGCGCGGTCATGGCCACCAACCTGGACTCCACCTACCGCATGTGCCAGGCCTGCCCCATGTCTAACCCTACCCTAACCCTACCATAAAACCCCAGGCCTGGGATGGGCGCGGAGGATGTGCAAACCCCGCGCCGACCCCGGCATGCGCCCAAGCCCCGGCGGGGCGCGCGCGCAGCTGGCGCACCCGCTCCTGCTGCGCAGCGCGCCCGGCCGCGCCAGCATCGTGATGATGGGCTCCGTGGCGGGCGGACCCACGAGCCTGAAGAGCGGCTCCGTGTACGCCATGACCAAGGGTGCGCCCGCCCCTGCTGTGCGCCGGCGCGCCCGCGGGCAGGCGGCTGAGCGCTCTGCCCGCCAGCCCCTCCACGTCTACAACTAGGCCTGACCCTACTGTACCCGATTGCGGCACGCAGCGGCGATGGACCAGCTGACCCGGAACCTGGCGTGCGAGTGGGGCCCGCGCGGCGTGCGCGTCAACTGCGTCAAGCCGTGGTGCGCGCGCGCCGCGACCCGGGCGCACCCAAGCCAAGTCCGGCAGGGTCCTTGCAGAAGTGGGGCTGCAGAAATGATGAGCCGAGCAACCTGTTGCTTGCTCCCCAAGACCAACCCCCCGCACGCGTCCCCGGCGCCCGCGCCAGCCTCCACGCGCGCAGCACACGCGCGCGCGTAGGTACACCGCCACGCCGCTGGCTGCGCCGGTGCTGTCGGACCCCGCGGTGCGCGCCAGCGTGGAAGCCTGCACGCCGCTGGGGCGCGTCGCGCAGCCGGAGGAGATCTCTGGTGCGCCACCGTTTTTGTTTTTTTTTTTTCCTTAATATTTTGGAGTTGGGCGCCCTGCAGCACCCTCGCACGGCAGGCCCGCAGCTCGGCGCGCACACGGCGCGGTCCTGCCGCGACGTGTGGCAGCGCGCGCTGCAGGCCTCGTGGCGTTCCTGTGCTCGCCGGCAGCGGCCTACATCACCGGCCAGTGCATCGGCGTGGACGGCGGCTACTCCGTGCGCGGGTGGTGGTGAAGCGCGGGCCGGCTGTAACAGGGAACGGTGCCCACTGCACGCTTTAATGCTAGCCGGCTATAACAAGGAACGGTAACCACTGCATGCATGAGTGCACTGCAGGCACGATCGCTGGCAGTGCAGCGTGCGGGACCCTTCACGGACCCGCAACAACCCGCAACAACCTGCAACAACCTGCAAGGACCAGCAAGAGCCTGCACGCCCTGAAGCTCAGCAAGGACGCCCGCGCACTGCGCCCAGACGCGCCGCGCGCGGCGGCGCACGCCGCGCGGGCGCCTAGTCGGCGCGCGAAGCCTTGAGGCGCTTGGCGCGCTTCTCGGCCTGCCCGGCCTGCAGGTAGCGCTTCTTGCGCTCCTCCTTGTTGTAGCGCGCGCGCCAGGCCTCCTCCGCCTCCAGCGTGCGCGTGTGCTTCTGCAGACAGCAGGTTAAGATTGGGGTTCTGCCGGTAGCGGCGCGTGCGCCCGCCCTCAGCTCATTAAGTTGGGACGTCGGCACTTCAGAAAGCCTCCCAGACAGGGTCGAGGCAGCAGGTGCAGGGCTTGCCGCGGCATCGCCGCCAGCCGCCGAGCCTCGCGCTAACCCCTGAGCAGCCAGACGCGCGGCAGAGCTAGGCAAGGAAGGGCACACGAGACCCGGCCAAGGCATAGGGTAAGTTAGGGTAACAAGGTAACAGGGTAAGAGGTAGGGCGGCGCACCTCGCGCTGGCGGGCCTGCTTCTCGCGGCGCTTGCCGGCGCGCGCGTTGCGCAGCGCGTTCAGCTGCGCCACCAGGCTGACCGCGCGCCGCTCGCCGGGCTCCAGGACGACCGCGCGGCGCTGCTCCAGCGCGGCGCGCTTGCGCGGCGCCTCCTGCTTCGGCTTGCTGCGGAAGGGCAGCGCGGCCTGCGCGGGTCAGGGCTAGGTTGGGGCGCCTCCTGCTTCGGCCTGCTGCGGAAGGGCAGCGCGACCCCTGCGCGGCGGCGCCGCCCAGGCCTCGCCCACTCACGCAACAGCAGGGCATGCAGGGGCGCGCACGTGAATGCGGCGCAGCACCCTGCGACAGGCCGCACATCAGCATGCGCACAGGTAAACGTGCAGCTGGGCCCGGCGCGGCTGCCGCATGTACGCATTCTGCCGTGCGGGGGCGGCAGCAGCCGTGGTGCGGCTCGCCGGCGGGCAGCCGGGCGGTTGGCCGCTTGCCCAGCACGCAGAGCTGTGAGGCGCCGGCCGCGCAGGTCACCGCCGCAGTGTACCCAGGCGCCACCGCAGCAATGGCACGGCGCATGCGCATGGCCTGACAATACCCACAGCGCCCGGGCGGCGTCGGCGCTTTGGCAGTGGGCGCGGCGACGCCTGGCGCACGCTCAGCGGCGCCAGGCCGGGCCGCCCTGGCGATTGGGGGAACATCGCAGGGCAGGGGCGTGCAGCGCGCCTGCAGCGCGGTCGGGATCTTCAGCGGGTTGAAGCGCCGCGGCCGCCGCTCGATGGGCCGGTACAGGCTGTCCTGCTGGCGCGGCGCGCCCATGCCAGCCGCGCGCCGCAGCTGCGCCACCGTGCGCATGCCCAGCCAGCCGCCGCCCGCCTGCGCGCCCTGCGCACGCGCCCCATGAGCGGCAGCGCGCGAGCCAACGCCGTGCTGGCGGCGCACGTGCCGCGGCAGCGTGCGGGTGCTGGGAGACAGCCGACCAGGCGGGGCGCCGAGCGGCTGGGGGGCGCGAGGGCGCGAGCGTGTCGCTCCCAATGGCAAAAGACGGTGCACAAGCAGGGCCGGCGGGCGCGCACCTCCGCGTCGCCGGCCGCAGCCGCGCCTGCGGCGCCGGCGGCCGCGGCGGGCGCGCCGGCGCGCTGCGCGGCGCTGCCCTCGCGGTAGTACCCCAGGCCCAGCGGCCCCGCCTGGAACGCAAACCCGGCGCGCGCGCCCGCAAACGCCGCCGCCGCCACAAAGTCGCCGCCGCCGCCGCCCGCGGCTGGCGGCACCGCTGGGCTAGCCTCCTCCGGCTGCGGCTCCGCAGCCCGGCCGTCCTCATCGTCTTCCTGCGCGCAAGCCATGCTGGTCACGGTCTGCATGCGTTGTCTGTGGCGGCGTGTCAACACGTGGCATGCCCTGCATGGCGCTGCCAACGTCCGCCGTGATGTTGAGCCACTGTGAAAAACACACCACACCTTCCTGCAAACCACTTGCCAAGAGCAGGCTCGCGTCACTCTGCTGATCAAAGACCAGCAGCTCTGCGGCGCGCTTTGCTCCCCGTCGGTCCCCACTTAGGCGGACCTGCAGCGCCTGAACAGGCGCGCTCCGCCAGGCCGTAGGCGCGAGCAGCGCCCGCGCACAGTCCAAACCAGCCCGCATTGACTGCATAGGGTTTGTGTGGGGTTTGGGTGAGCCCCGGGCGCGCGCCGCGGGGCCGGCGGCGCGCTTGGGCGCGGGCCGCGGCGGCGGCGCGGGCGCCAGCAGGTCCGTGAGCGGGTTGTACAGGCGCGGCAGCTCCACCGCGACCCAGGCGCGCAGGAACACGACGTCCGACAGCAGCGGCTTGTCCTCGAACGTGACGCGCGCGGACCCGTCGCGGCCGCCGCCGACGCCCGGCCGCAGCGCCTGCGCGCGCCGCGGCGGTGTGTGCTCTTTCGTGCGCAGTGAGGTGCGACAGCTCTGCCGGCCCAGTGTGTGCGCTTGCCCAGCGCGTGCGCGGCCCGCACGCGCTGGCGAGCAAGCCGTGCATCTCGCCGTTGGCGAGCCCGCTCCAGGTCTGCTTGACGTCGTCGCTGGGACCGGTTGCAGCGTTGCTCGCCAGCAGGCCACCACGACCAAGCCCCGGAGGGAGCCGGGCACACAGGCGAATAGCGGGCGCACGCACGCCGGGCGCGATCTGGGGGTCTACGGCGACACGGCGCGCCTTTTTGACAACGCCGCGGATGCCGGAGACGGTGCGCACGGCCGCGCCCTCGAACTTGGACGCCTCCAGCTGGCTGGTGAACATGCCGCCGACGAACGCGGTGCGGTGCGCGATCTTGAACGGCGTGCCGACCAGCTTGAGCTTTTTCACCACCGACGGCGCGGGGTCCAGGCCCAGCACGGAGCCCGTCGCCGCGATGCGCCAGCCCTGCCGGCCGCGGCCCGGCCTCATGCGTCAGCGCGCTGCGCGCGCCCCGGGCCGCCCGAGGCCGCGCGAGGGATGCGCGGCCGCCCGGCGCCCGTCTACGCACGGAGCCGCCAATTGCAGCCCAGTATTCGCGGACTATGTTTTAAATCTCTCGCTAGGGCTCCCGACGCGGGACATGCAGGCAGGCCGTGGCGGGCGGGCGCGCCTGCTGGTCGGCGGCCAGCGACTGGATGGCCAGCACGCCGGTGCCGGGCGGCGCGAGCGCGCCATACACGTTGGCGAGGCAGTGCGCGTGCTCCGGCGTGTACTTCAGCATCCTGCGTGGCGGCCAGGGTCAGGATTTCCCGTGGTTGTGATACTGACCCTAACCCTAATCGCCTTCCCTCTTACCTGGCGGGCGCTGCTGCCGGGCAGCCACCGCGCGCAGCGGCGAGGGCGGGCCACGCAGTCAAGGAATTGGCGCGCACCGGTGGCGCCCGTTCTGGTCCTCGGTCGCGTAGACGGGCACGCTCTGGAAGCGGCGCCAGCCAACGGAGAACGTGAGCGGGTCGCGGTTCTTCAGCACGCGGCCGAACCAGCGGTGACGCTTCAGGCGCAGCTGCATGAAGCCGCGGCCCTCCTCCGCGGCCGCGAGCCCGCCCACCAGCAGCGGCTGCGCGGGGTCCCAGTGCGCCGACAGCTCGCAGGGCATGCCTGCGCGCGCGGCGGCGGCGTGGGGCAGGTCGCAGGCGCGCAGGGGAGCCTGGGACGCCACCTGGCTACCCGAGCGGCTTTTTGGAGGAAGCTGCTGGGCTGGTCACCGCACGACCAGTCATACGCTGCGCCAATAGGCTACTCATGCGCACGGCGGACTCGGGCCGCGCCCAGGGCGACGAGGCGCAGCGGTCTGCGGGCAGGGCGCGGCAGGAGTAGGTTTAGGGTTAGGGTCAGGGGCGCGCCAGAGAAGCGCAGGCGCAGGTAGGCGCCCGGCCGGAAGCCCTCCATCGCGACGCGCTGCTCGGGCGCCAGCGCGTCCAGCGCCGCGCGCGTGCGCGCCTCGCGCCCGGCCATGTCGCGCTTCATCGCGTCGTAGTACGTCTCCTCGTCGCCCGGCGCATCCGGCGCGCCGCCCGGCCCGCCGGCCTCCTCGTCGTCGCTCGCGCCGCCGCCCGCCCGTTCCGCCTTGGCCGGCCGGTCGCGCACGCCCGCGGCGCCGCCTGCGGCGCCGGCCCGCGCGCTCGTGCGGCGCTGCCCGGGCCGCCGGCGGGCACGCCGTTCCGCCGCGCCGCGGCGGTCGGCCTGCGGCGCCCGCCTCCCGCATGCGCGCAGCCGCGCGCGCAGGAGCAGGCGGGCTGCCGTGCTTCACAAAGAGTTTGGTTTTTTGGAGGCGGCATAACCAGGTCTTTTTACGTTGTGGGCCCGGCCGCGCCGCACCGGCGTCGTACTCCGCGTTGAAGGCCGCCTTCTTAACCGCGCGCTTGGCCGCCAGCTCCTCGCGCGACACGGCCTCCATCGCGGCCAGGGCAGCTGCCGTAGCCGCGTCGCCGCCGCCAAAGCGCTCACCTGCCGCCGGCGGACCTCGCGCTCGCCGCCATGCCCAGGGACCCCCGCGACGGCGGGCTACGCGAGCGCCCGCATACACGCGCGTGCCCCCCGCTTCCTTCACCTCGAAACATGGCGGGTCAGTAGGGTGCCAGGGAGCAGGGCGCTGCTGCGCAGCAGGTCGGGGCATGCGCGCCTGTCTCGACATCCTCAAAGTCGCCAAACGCCTCATCGCCCTCGCCGTCCTGCGCGGCCGGCTCGGCTGCCGAGCGCTGCGCCGCGGCGTCCCAGTCGCCTGCCGGCGCCGCGGGCGTCCGAGCGGGGCGTCAGGTGGTTGGGGTGAGGATTGGGCAGCCGCTGCTCACATACGGGCGCCAATGAGGGTGTACAACGGGGCGATACACAGGCAGGGCGGTCGGGCCTGCATGCTGCCCGACAGAGGCGCCGCGCGATCGGACCCAGACCGGTTGCGCCCTCTTCAGGCAGACGCTGGCAGGCGCCTGTCAGCCGCAGGCGAGCCACCGGCGCGCGGCGCCGCACCAGTGACGAAGCGGTCGCGCAGGCGCTCCGCCGCGCCGGCGGCCGCCCACGCGTCTAGCGCGCCCTCCGCCGGCGCCTCGCGCACGCTGTCCAGCGCCTCCGCGTCGCCCGCGCCGTCCGCCGGGCCGCCCGCGGCGCCGGCCGGCCGCGGCGCAAACAGCTCGCCGTCGCTGTCGCTGTCCCCGCCGCCGCCGCCGCCGCCACCATTCGCGGCCGCGCCCGAGTCCTGCGTGGCGCCGCAAGCCTATCCGTGGATGGTTAGCCAGGCCACTGGCGGTACTCCGTGCGAGCAAAGCCCTGCCCGTGCGCCACGGCCATGGCTGCCGCCAGGACCCGAGCTACTCGGCGACTGGAGCGCGTCAGTAGTCAACGCAGTGCACACAGAGGCCGCGCCAGCTGGCACCCAGCGAGCGCCCGCGGCTTGGGGGCAACGCGATACCCTTGTCCGGCCGCCAGCGCGTGTGCAGAACATGCCAGCCTATTCAGGCATGCGCGAGGCGGCACCTGCGGCGGCGCCGTGGCGGGCGCGCCGTAGATGTGGGCGGCCAGGTCGCCGCCGCGCGCGCTGAAGAGCGCGGCCGCGCGCGCGCGCAGGCCCGCCTTCCACCGCGCCGCGCCGCCCAGGCCTGCGCGGCGCCTAGGGTACGTTAGGGTAATATAGGGTACCGTTAGGTTACCATAGGGTAAAGAGGGCGAGTGGCCGGCACTCGGTGCGGTGGCACGCATCTCGGGGCGAGCGGCTGCGCCGCACAGCCCCAGCGCCCAGCGCCGCGGGCCTCACGAGCAAAGGGCGCGCATCGTTGCTGGTGGCCCCACGCCTGCACACGATGCACGGCTGGCCGCACAGGAGCTGCGCTGCCGGCGCCCAGAGAGCCTGGAGCAGGCCAGCTCAAGCTGGTGCCACGCCTGGCGGCGCACCCTCGAAGTCCTCGTCTGAGCCGCTGCCCGCGGCGCCGCGGCCGCTCGGGCCCACCGCGCCGCCGCTGCGCTGCGCGGCCAGGTCGCCGTACGCGCCGTCGTCGCCCTCCGACGCCTCGTCGTCGCTGTCAGCTCCTCGGCCGCTGGCGGGCGCCGCGCCGTCCGCAAACACGGCGCGCCGGCGCACGCGGCCGCCCGCTGCCACGGCCACATGGCGGGGCAGGCCGTTGGGCAGCAGCGGCGCGCCCGGCGCCTCGGCCGCGCCGTCGTCGCCGCTGGAGCTGTCCGCGCCCTCCTCGTCGCTCCCGTCGCCGCTCGCATCGAGCTCCTCGTCGGCCTCAGAGCTGCCGTCGCCCTCGCCTGTTGTGCAAGCAAGCACTGCGGCTGGGCGCCGCAATGCGCCGGCAAAGGAAACAGGTGGTCACTAGCAGCGATGCGCCCCTCAGACGGATCTGTGTACCGGGTGCAGCTCGGCCTGACGCGCGTGTGACAGGTAGGCGGCGGGGCGGCGCGCCGCTGCCGGGCGCCTCGGCGTCGCCGAGGGCGCCATCGCCGTCCAGCGGTCGCGCGCGGCCAAACACGCGGATGCGGCCGGCGGCGAGCTGCGCGTCCACCGCCGCGCCCGGCGCCTGCAGGCCGCGCACCATCGCCGCGCCCTCGTCCGCCGGCGCGGCGGCGCCGCTGTAGCTCAGCTGCGGCGCGCGGCCGGGCCCGTCAGCGGCGTGCGGCGCGCAACGCCGGCTCCCGCGAGAGCGCGGGCCTGCTGCAGGCACCCCGACTCCGCATGCCACTCGACACGATTGTCCTCGTACTGTCCGCACCGCCCTGACGCGACGGTGCAGGCACCAACAGGCACGGCCCGGCGCAGGTATAGGCTTAGGGTTAGCAGGGTCTCCACATACATATATATAATAACATATATGCAGGGCGCCTCCGCCGCGCCTTCCAGTCGGGGACGTCGATGTAGACGGCGTCCTTGTCGTAGAGCAGCCCGCCCACGTCGGCCATGGGCGCGTACAGCAGCCGCTCGCGCTCGTTCAGCGCGCGCTTCTTGGCCGCGCCCGGCAGCGGGCAGGGGTCCGGCAGCGCGCTCGCCTCCGCGAGCTGCGCGCGCACGCCGCCGGCCGTCGGCTGCATCCCGTGACAACAGGGTAGGGTACAGAAACCCGCCGAGGGCCCGAGGCAACGCGCTGTGGCAGCCCGGCGCTGGACCATGCGTTCGGGCCCTGCGCGCGGGCGCGGCGCTGGGCGCGGGAGCAGCCGCCGCGACACCCGCCGCATTGGCTGGCGGGTGGAATCGCGCTGCCGCGCCGCCCCGCGCGCGGGCGCAACGCCGCGCGCGCGCAGGCGGCCCACGCCCGGCGGCGCCCTTGACGGGGAGCCCCGTCATGGGCGACCCTACCCTATGCGTGCAAGCCGGGGCCGCGCCGGGAAGTCGCCGACGCCGGCCAGGTGCACGCGCGCGCCCGGCTTCAGGTTGCACCCGCGCGCGTACCCGTACACGGCGACCTCGCGGTCGCACTTGGGGTCCGCGCGCACGCGCTCCGGCGGCGTGATGTCCTGCGGCCGCGCGCGCGCGCCCCGCCGCGCGTCACAGGACCGGGGGCTGCACACGCGCGCCGCGGCGCGGACGCTGTCTGAGGACTCGCACAGCGGCGCACCAGAGCTGCCTGGGGAGCCGCACAGCCGCACACCGACAGAGCACGGACGGGGCGAGGGCCGGGGCCGCGCGCCTCGAAGCGGTCGGCGAGCAGGAAGGGGTGCGCCTGGCGCCAGGTCAGCGGCCTGAACTTCTGCACCGCGATGAAGCGCGCCAGGTTGAGCACCTCGCGCTGCAGGTACTTGCCGTTGCGCACGCCGCTCAGGTAGAACAGCTTGGCGCCTGCGGCCGCGCGCGCGCCCGGCCGCCGGCGTCACCGGCCGCGGCGCGCGGGCGCCCGGCGGCGCGCCGCGCGCGCCGCGCGCGGCCGGCCAGCATGCAGCTGCACGCGGCCCCGGCGCGGCGGCGGTCCGCCCTTGCACCAGAGGCAAGCAGTCCGCCCCGGACGGACGGGGAGGCTGCTCAACCGCATAGGGGAGGCTGCCCAGTCGCACAAGCAAGCCAAAAATCCAGCGGGGCCGCGCCGGCCGCACCCTGGTATATCTCGGCCCAGAAGCGGTGCTTGAGGGCCTTTTTGGTCTTCTTCAGGCGCTTGGCGTCGCGGAAGCCATCCAGGTGCGTCAGCACGCCCATGACCTTGGGGAAGCCGTGCACCTGCACGCCCGCGCGCGGCCGCTCACAGGCGCCCTGCCGAACCCTAGCCTCCCCGCGCTCCCGGCTGCCGCCCGCGCGCCGGCCGGGCGGCCGGCCGGCCGATGCTTGCGAGTGGCTCTGGGCCACTGGGCCCACAGCGACACGCGCGCGGCACTGTGAGGCGGCCGTTCGCGCCTGGCCGCGCAGGGCGCACCGCCGCCGGCGCGGGGGTATGCACCAGGGCGGCGCCGGGCGCTGGGCCGCGCCGGTCTGTGCAATAGCACACCTGCCCGCCACACCACAGGCAGCCCGCGCCGCGCGCAGAAACTGGGCCGGGGGCGCGCCTGCAGGATGTTCAGGAACTCGAACGTCTCCATCTCGAACCCGAACGCGCCGTCCACGAGCAGCAGCACCAGGTCCGCGTACTTGGCCGCGTCCACCATGGCCGCCAGGCTCTGCGCGCGCGCCCAAACCCTAAGCCTGGGCACTCGGCCGGCGCTCGCGCCTCCCAGCCCGCGGCGCCGGTGCGGGGCGGCGCTGCAGGGGCGCGCGCCGCGCGCCCGCCCGCCCTGCCAGGGTCTGCCTGCCTCCAGGGAGAGCCATGGGGTCTGGGCGTTGGACGCCAGCGCGGCAGGCAGGCGCCGGAAGGAGGGAAAGGCGGCGCGGGCGCGGCCGCGCGCCTGGGGGCACTCCACGAAGGTCAGCCGGCGCGACTTGCCGGCGACGACCGTGATCGGGCCGCGCACGTGCGCCAGCGCCTGGCGCGTGCAGTGGCGGACCAGGCAGCGGATGAGCGTGGACTTGCCCACGCCCGGCGGCCCCTGCACGAGCACTACGAAGGGCGGCGGCTCCTCCGGCGCGCGCTCCACCACCGGGACTGCCGCCCCGCGCGCCCGCGCCCGGCCTCAGCGGACCGGCCTGCGGCGGCGGCTGCCCCGGCGCTGGCGCTGCAGGCACGGCCTGCTGGATACACGCAGGAGTGCACATGCAGACGCGCGGCGCGCCCGCCTGTATAAAGCAGCCGGCGAGCCCGCTCACCACAGGGCTGAGGAGCGGGCGGGAGTCAACGGTCGCAGCCAGCGGTACGCCCCGCGCCCCGCCCGCTCGATGCGCTGCCGGCCAGGCCAGAGGGAGCTGCCGGCGCGCACCGTGCATGCGCTTCTGCTCCTTCTCAGCAGTGCGAGCGCGCTGCAGCTTGGCGCGCCCGCGCGACTTGACCGTGAAGGCCTTGGGGTTGCGCTGCTTGGTCGCCGGCGCGCCGCCGCCGCCGTCGGCGAACCCGTCATCGGCGCCGCCGGCCCCCGCCGCGCTCTTCTTCTGCTTGGCGGCCGAGCGCTTGGCCGCCTTCTTCCCTTTTGTTTTCTTCTTGTGCTTCTCGCTCGCCATCCCGCGCGCGGCTCCCGCCCGCTAAAGCAGGTGCGCGGCTGTCTGCGCGTGCGTGCGCCTCCAGAGCGTGCGCCGTCGGGCAGCAAGGCGTCAGCGCCCGAGCTCCCAGGCGACTGAGAGAGGGCCACTGCCTCAGGGCTGCTGCAAGGCAGGGAGCGGCGAGGCGGCAGATGTCCCAGTAATTGAGCGCCTTTGCTGCCCGGCTCGTGCCAGGCCTCACAGCAAAGTGAGTGCTGACCCGACTGCAACAGGACTATGTGACAGGAGTCATTTGATGCGCTCGAAACAGGGCTTGCTGCGGCTTGGCTGCAACACTTGGTATTAGAGCAAGAGGCCGGTTCTGGAACGGCAACAGGTTACACATGCTAATTTCCTCATCTCACACACCTTAGCACCACGACATGTCTTCAGCACAGAGTACCAAGTGCATCCCCAGCTCATGCATTCACCGCCACTCCCAGCACGCGCGCTCGCAGAGCTACACCTGACCTACCGAGCCTGCCCCTTTCAGCCTGACACACAAATTCTGCCACATCAAATTCGACGCCTTCGTTCCAGGCTCCCGGTTCCCACCGCAGACAGCAAATCTACGCCACACATCGCACACCTGCGGCAAACACCGCACGCACTGCCTCTGCCTACACGAATGATCCACGCTGGCCACAGGTCGGCCTACAGGGTCCTCAAATATTACATACCAGGGAGTCGCCTCACACTGGCGCCCACAAGCTAAGATGGCACGCCTTCATCAGATTTTCACCGGCCCTACACCGCATTTATGCTCAAAAACCACAAGCAGCACGGCGCCCGCAGGACGCGGGCGCCCCCGCCGGTGGCCGGCGCGGCCACAGGCGGCAGCGCGATCTCGCAAGCAACCCAGCGCTGCTCCAAAAACCCTGCGGCACCTGCCCACAGCACCCGCGCACCGCCGTGCACGCACATAGTATACAGGGCGCGCGCATGCGCGCCGGGCCTGCTGTGGAACGCGCCGCGCCCGCCCACCCGGTCAATCGTCGGTCCTTGGGCGCATGCGGAGCTTGCTCACAGCCTAGTCTGCCAGCAGGCCAGTCCTAACGCCTAGGCAGCTCCACCCTATCAAACACACACACTTCGTCTGTCTCCGGTCGCCGGCGACCCCAGGCAAGCCGCGACCCCAAAAGCACAGATACACAAGGAAAAAGGCAATTGCAATCCGAGGGACAAATGCGGGGCGGGCAGGCAGGGCGCCCATATCATTCCAGGCCGTTCATCGAAGCTCGTGTCTCAGCCTTGGGGCGCGGCGTGGCCGCCCGCAGGCGGTCGCGCGCCTACGACGGCAGGCGCGGGCGCCGCCTGCGCCGCAGGCGGCGCCTGCGGGGGCGGCGGGCCCGCGCACGCGAGCGCGTCCCCTGGCGGCGCGGCGCGGCCGTCGCCCGCAGGCGGCGCAGTGGCGGGGCCAGCACAGGGCGCGGCAGCGGGCCGGGCGGCGCCGCTGGCCACGCCCCAGACCCAGCTGCCGGGCGCGTGCGCGCCGGGGCCGCCGGCGCCGGGCGCGCCCAGGAAGCCCAGCTGCGGCAGGCCGAGCGCGGGCGCGGGCGCGGCCGCCGGCACGCCGGAAAGCGGCGCAATCTGCGGCAGCGTGCCCAGCCAGGCGTGCGGGTAGACGTACCCCGCGCGCTGCGCGGCGCTGTTGCCCGCGGCGTGCAGCGGCAGCGCCGCCATCATGCCCGGCGCTGCGGCGGCGCCTGCGCGCCCGTCGGCACGCCGGTCAAGCTCGGCAGCGCTGGCCCCCGAATCCAATCACGCTCTGCACAAGGCAGGCACACGCGCCGCTTGCTGCACAGCAGGAGGCCTGCGGTATGCCGCCACAGTGCGCAGCGGCCGGGCGGGCGCACCGGGCAGCGGGAGGCAGCCGCCAGCGAAGGGGCCGGGCGGCATCATGAAGGGCTGCGAGTGCAGGCCCGGGTACAGCAGCGGGTGGTTTGCGTGCTGCTCCGCCACCTGCGCCGCGCGCAGGCCCCGCGCTTGAGTGGCGCGGCACGGGCGCCGCTGCCCAGGGCGGGGGCACGCGCTGCTGCTGCAGGGCCGCCGCGCGCTCGGCTGCCGCACTGTGGGCGCACGCCCCTGTGCCTAGGGTAGGGTTAGGGTAAAAATTAGCCATGTGCCTATCGCCGGGCGCCGCGGCGCGGGCGCACCCGCTGCAGCGTCTCCGGCGGCACGCGCGCGCCCGGCGGGAAGCCCGCCAGGCGCTTGAGCCAGATGCGGTACTTATGCAGATGGCTCGCCACGTTCTCGCGCGTCATGCCCTCCACGTTCATCAGCGCCAGGATCGCCTTGGGCACGGCCTGCGAGATGCCCTGTGCGCGCGCGCGCCGCCGTCAGCCCCGCGCCTCACTCCCCCTCCGGCGAGCCAGACGCAAGTCGGCGACAGCTCATGGGCACCAAGCGGCCCCATGAGCCGTCAGGCGACCCTGTGAGCTCTCAGGCAGCCCCGTGGGATCTTGCCGGACAGAGCAGCTTGCAATGGGTTGTCCGATTGCACGCGGGCCCAACGTACAGGAGCGCACAGGCTGGCCAAGCACCGGCCGCGGGGTGCCCGAGCGCATGTCCATCAGCTACCCTACCTCACCTACCATGCCCTTGACCCACCAGGTGCATGACGGCGTCAAGGAAGCGCTTGTTGAGCTCCATGGTCCAGACCAGGCGCGGGCGCTTGGCGGCGCGCCGGCCGCCGGCGCTGTCGGGCCGGCCGCTGCTGCCGCTGGGCGCGCCCTCCGCCGCGCTGCCCTCCTCGTCGGGCGTGCCTGCCGCGCCGCCGCGTCAGCCGCGCCGCACCACGCAGGCCCAGCACGCATGGATGACCCTTTACAATGGTCTGCCCTCTCCACTGGTCTACAGCACCTGTATGGGCTCCGCTGCTCAGCGGCTGCGCGGGCTGCGCGCCCCGCCCTGGCGCTGCCACCACCGAGGACAAGCTCAGCACCACTCGCAAGAGCTTTAGACGCAAAGACTGGCCAGCGGCGCCCATGGTGGGCACCTTCAGGCGAGCGCTTGCGGCCGCTGCGGGAGCCGCTGGTGGCCTCGTCGGTGTCGCAGCCCTCGCCGCCGCCACTGGTGCCGACACCCTCAGCAGGGCTCTGCCGCAGTGGTGCACGCGTCAGGCTCACTTGCAGACTGGGGGGCTGACAAAGAAGCTGCCGCCCGCTCCCGTGCCCGACTCCGCGGCACCCACCGCACACAAGTGGCCAACTCCGCCCAGTCTCGCGCAACGCAATCACATAGACGGGTTCAGCAAGCAAGGCTGCGCGAGAGGACCTTCACCAGTCCACCACAGTAGCCCAGCGGCGCGTGGCCTGCCTGGCTGCCGCATCTGGTGGCCGCCCCGCCGTGCGGCAGCCAGCCGGGCGCAAAGCGGCCCTCCGGCGTCCCGGGCCGCGTCGCGGGCTGCTGCCTGGCGAGCTGCCGGCCCGCGCACGCGGCTTCCGCTGCGGGGGCGTCCGCGCGTCCCGCGTCGCTGCTCCCGCACGCGCCGTTCGGGCAGTGTTCTCCGCAGGCAGCGGCTTGCCGCTCCGGCGTGCCCTGCGCACAGCCGTGCGTTATGCGGCGACATCCGCACGAGGCGAGCGCCGACGCAGCGCGCGGCGCCCGCATTCAGGTGCGGCGGCAGCTCGTTGCAGGCCGTGACGCTTGCGTGCAGGCGGACCAAGGAAGCCAGGCCGAGGCTTGCAGCCAGGCGCGCAGCTGAGCGTCAGGCAGCAGTACCACCAAGGCAAGCGGGCGTGTCACCGCCTTCCGGCCGCCTGGCAGCGTGGTAAGGCTCCGGCAGCTGTGTCACAACCTGCCGGTGGGCAGGCAGGCCGGATCAGGGCGTGGGAAGCGGTGCACCGTTGCTTTTTGGTCGACCAGCTCGGCGTCAGGCCGGCCAGCTGCCAGGTCCTGGGAGTTCATGGCCGGCACGCGGCAGGCCCTCGCCCATAGCCGTTCGGCTCCCCCGCCAAGCGAGCTGGCTGTTGCGGCAGGGTGCGGCAGCTGTGTGAGTGGTTGCACAGTTGCAGGCGGGCCGCCGCTGAGGGCCAGGCTCGACGTTGCGCCACCGCGCAACGCAGCTCGGTTTAAACTAGATTTTGGCGGAGCTTGCTGCGTGGAAATCAGGTGAAACCCACCAATAGGGTATGCCACACATGAGACTGCATGGCACCGGCGCCCAGACACAGTCCGCTTGCATGGCGCCCCCTGTTCACCAGGAAACCACACCAGCCTGGTCCGGGCGCGCCCAGGCGCGCGCGCGCCGCGCTGGGCGCTATGGCCGTAGCAGCACGGCGCGTCCCGGAGCACGCCGGCGCGACTTACCTTGGACCTTGCACAACATGGTCAGCTTGCAACATTTCACGGCCGCAAGGCTACAAGGCAGCAAGGCTACAAGGCTGCAAAGCTGCAAAGCTGCAAAGCTGCAAGGCAGCAAGGCTACAAGGCTACAAAGCTACAAGGCTACAAAGCTGCAAAGCTGCAAGGCTACACAGCTGTAAGGCCACAGGGCGTCAGGGCTGCTAGGAACAGTGCCCCCCGGTCCCGGAAACAAGACCCCAAGCCAGACCCGCCCATGTGCCGGCCAAGCAGGCGCCCGCGCCCAGGGAGGAGCTCCTGCTACGCCTGCAGCGGCGGCCGCCGCGCGACGTGCACCGGGCGGAAGTCCATCAGGTGGCGCCAGGGCCGCTCGGCGTCGTCCCAGAGCAGCGAGAAGTGCGGCGAGTCGCCGTCGTACAGGAGCAGCTGCGCCGGCACGAGCTCGGGGCGCCACACGCGCGGGTCCGCGTTGACCTGGCCGAGCGCGGGGAAGCGCGCCGCGATGCGCCGCGCCGCCAGGTTGACGACCTGCGGCACGCCGTGCTCGGCGTACGCGTCTGCGCGCGCTGCCCCGCCCCCTTGCCCCGGCCGTCGCGCTTGCGAACATGCGCACAGCAGCTGGCTTGACACCCGCGCACCCGGCCTCAACCCAAAACGCAAGTCAGGACCGGCTTGAGAGGGGCAGGCGAGTCGATCGCATGGCGAGCGGGGCGACCGCGGCCCGCGCGCGGGCGGCGGCGCACATGTCGGGCGGATCATCAGGAGGCCGCCCACCACCTCCTCGCGCCCATCGTAGCGCCCCGACGTCGCGTCGTGCGCAAACGCCACAAAGCTGATGTAGCCGGCCGGCACGTTGGCGTCGCCGGTCACCTGCAGCAGCTCATCGCTCCGCGCGGGGCACAGGGAGCAGTGCACTGCTGCAGCGCGCCGCTGCGGCACGTCTGCATGTGCACACTGGGGGGAGGAACACAATGGAGTGACGGCCTCCGATCAGCCACGCATGGGCGGGCATGGAGTAGGCCCGCAGAGGCAGACGAGCGGCCCGGCGCAGCAGCGGGCGCGGCGGGACGGCGCAGCGCTGCGAATGCGGGCGCGCCTTGAGCGCCTCCAGGTGCACCCGCCCAGCGACATGCTCGGGCCAGGCCCCGGCAGCGGTGTGCTCGGCGGGCCGCAGCGCGCACGCCAGGACCTCCTCGCCGTGGCCGCCGTAGTGCGTCGCCCACAGGCCCTGCCGCGGCACCGGGTTTAGGGTAGGGGCATGCCATACCCTGGCTGCGCCGCCGGGCGCGCGCGCCAGCGCGCGGCTAGGCGCGCGCGCGCCGGCCGGGCGGCGCGCAGCGGCGCGTCGCACCGGGGCGGGGGGCAGGGATAGGGCGAGTCAAAGGGCGCACCTCCAGCTGCCGTAGCGCGGCCTGGCCGTCAAAACAGCCGGCATCGACCTGGCAGTCTGGCCCCAAGTCGACCTGGCAGCCTGGCCCCGCCCCGGGGCGCGGCGGCGGGAGGGCGGTCGGCCAGGGCGGCGGCGGGACCAGACCCACGAACCTGAAGCGCCGCATGTAGCAGGTGGGCCGGGACCCCCAGAGCCGCCTGCGCCCGCGCGCGCGTCCCCGCGTGAGCACCCAGACTCGGACGCAGCGCTGTGCGGCGGGCCGCATGTGAGCAGGCGCGGCGAGGCGGGGCGCCGGGCGGGGCGCGCGCGCCTGCCGCGCGAGACTGCCGACCTGGACTCAAACTCCATGCGCAGCTCCCGCTTCGGCCCGTGCGTCTGCTCCACCTGCCGGGGCAGAGCAGCACGTCAGCGCGCGCCGCGCGGCGCCGGCCGCCGGCCCTCGGGCCGCCGCGCAGCCGGCCCGCGCATGCGGAGCGCGCCCGGCGCTGCGGCGGCGCACCTCGACGTGCGTGAGGCTGACCAGGCTAAACGCGTGGGGCTCGCCGAGCACGTACTCAACCTCCAGCGCGGACGGCGCGCCGGCGGTGGCGAGCGCGCCGCGCGCGGCGTGCGCGCGCCGCGCCGGGCGGAGCAGCACCGACACCCAGGCGTCGACCTCGCCCAGGTCTCTGCCCAGCAATGCAAGCGCCTCGCGCGGCGAAGGGGCCAGCAAGGCTGCCTCGCGCGGCGGCGCCAGCACAAAGTCCAGGGCGGCCGGCGCCGTCGCGTCGCGCCTGGGTCGCGCGACGACCTGGCGCGCCCCCGACCAGGATTTCAACCAGGCTTCGACCGGCGCGGCGCCACCGGGGGGGAGCTGCGGGAGTGGGGCGGCCGGCGCACATACAGCAGCCGACCCTTGGGGTTGTCGGCGTCCAGCTCGCCCCACACGCCCTCCGGCCAGCCGAACGGGGAGGTGACCACCTGCGCCCCAGCCCGGCAGGCCGTGACTCTCGCATGGGCGCGGGCAGGGCCGGGCCGCTCGTTGCTTTGCTGCAAGCGTAGGGCCTGCCTTATCGTTTGCAGGTAAAAATTGCACGCACCATCTTGTACAGCTCCTTCACGCTGGCCGCTCCAAGCCAGCGGCGCAGCTGCTCGGGGCAGTCCGCCTCGAGCGCCTGGTACTCGACGCTGCTCCTGAAGTGCCTCGCGCAGCACGCCGTCCACAGGGCGTCCTGCACGCAGGCACGCGGGGGAGTCTGCCGACGGTTGAAGCATGCAGACCTGCGTAATGCTTCTGCGCATGCGGGCAGCAGGCAGCACATGCTCTGCAGCGCGTGCCAGACGGGCACGCGTGAAGCGCACCTTGCCGCTGGCGTCGCGCAGAGCGCGGCATGTCAGTGCGCAGCTGCACAGGTCGGGCGCGCGGAGTGATGACAGCACCTCCAGCAGCTCGTCTGGGCCCAGGTCCAGCAGGCCGCAGGCGTCCATCTCCTCCCTGACGGCCGCTTTGGGCTGTGCAGTGAGTGGGCCTGGGCGCAAGGCCGAGGAGCAAAGCAGTGCCGGGCTCCCACAATAGCAAGCATGTACACGACATGTCATGCCGTATTGATTGATGCAAAATTAATTTATCTTGCACTTGAATGCTGCTGCTCCATGCCTGCATGCTAGCAGCATTGAGACAAGGAAGGTCACACAAGCGGAGCGCAGCGCTGCATGGCAGCTGTGGAGTGGGGCTTGCTCCCGGCGTGCAACTTCGCGAGGTACGCGAGGCGCTCCGGGCATGCAGTGCGTGGCGCTCGCCGCGAGATTTGCGAGTTGCGACTGACGAGCGGGCGCCTGGCAGGCTGTCTGCGGTGGACTTGCTCGAGCCTGATGGCCTGACCGTGGAGGCAGGGAGTGACGGGCTGACGTTGCACAGAGTGCGGCACGCCTTATTACAGAGTGCAGGCGTGCAAGGCAATGCCGTTGGGCCTGCCTGGCCAGCAGCGCTCGGTACCCGCGTCGCTGTGCGTCCCTGCGTCCAAACGTATGCTACGTAGTTGCTCAAGTGCACGCTTGTGCCAAAACATCCGCGCCATGTGCAAAGACATCCGCGGCGTGCGGCACCCACAGCTGCGTGCGCTGGCCGCGCCCCGCGCCGCAGGGCGGAGAGGCAGTCGCGGAGCTCGGCGGCGACGACGCGGCAAAGCCGCTCTGGCGCGCCGTCGCGGAGCTGGTCGCCGCGCAGTGCCTGAGCGTCCAGGCGCGCGCGGCCCCCGCGCGGCTCACCTGCGTCCGGCCGCGGGAGGCTTCAGCGCGGCTGCGAGAGGCTTCCCAAAGTCAGCGCGAGGCCGCGAGAGGCTGCAGCGGGTGCGCGCGCTGCGCGCAGGTGCAGGGCGCCGGCCCGCCCGGCGGCCGCGCGGGCGTGCGGCTGCGCGCCTGGCTCGCGCCCCGCTTCTTTGAGCGCGAGCTGCCCGCCGCCGCGGCGACCGCGCGCGCCGCGCTGCTCGCGCGCCTGCCGCAGGCCGGCTGTGACGACGCCGTGGGCGCCTGGCCGGCCGGCGACGGCAGCGCGGCGGGGCTGGCGGCGGGCGCGGCGGAGGGCGCCACGCCGCGCGGCGCTTGGGCTGACGAAGCCGCCGCAAGCGGCGCCGCGCCGGCGGACGCGCCCGGCCTGCGTGACCTGGTCTACGGCCTCATGCGCCCGACTGCCTGGACGGCCGAGGCCATCGAGCCGCCGGGCGCGGGCCCCGCTGCGGCCGCCGCACTGCCTGCTCCCGGCGCCGACCCTCGGCTGCCCGCGCGAGCGCATTCCGTCGAGAGCTGCAGCGCGCTGCAAAATGCTGGGGTTGAAGCGCGCGCAAGCCTCGACGGGCTGGCGCCTCTCCATCGCTGCGCCTCGGCAGGGGCGCGCCTGCGCATGGTCGAGCACAGCCTGTCTCACTCCCTCATGCATAGCTCTTAGTTATTAAATTGTAGATTTCGAGTCACCGCCACTTCTTCCTCTAAAGTGATGCATGCTGCATACTGCATGGATGCGCAGACCTGCGCGCGACGCTGTACCAGTACCAGCGCCGCGCGCTCGCATGGATGCTGCGCCGGGAGGGCGCGCCGGCGCCCGCGGGCGGCGGCGCCGTGGCAGCCGTCGCGCCTGCCGCTGCCGCCGCGCCCGCGCCGCACCCCTGCTGGCGCGAGCTGCGTCTGCCCGCCGGCGACGCCGTGTACACAAGCTTGCTGACGGGTGCGCTGGCCGCGCGTGTGCCAGCCCCTGTGCGTGTGTGCCGGCGCCCGCGCGTGGGTCCGGCGGGCGCGCCTGAGGCTTGACGGCGCACAGCAATCGGCGCCTGCTGGCCCCGGCCCACGCGGCGCGGCGCTGGCAGCCTTGCTGGCCAGCGCCGCCCGCCTGCGGGCGGTGCGAGCACGGCGGGCGCCGGCGATGCGCTTGATCAAAATTGTGTCACTGCGTGCAGGCGCCGCCGCGACGCTGGCCTGCGGGCAGCTTGGTCCCATTTTCGGTTGCCTATGGTCGCGAGAGCTCTGGGGGTGCGGCCGCAGGCGAGGTCGCCGCGGCGCCGCCGCGGCCGCCGGCGCCGCTGCGCGGCGGCGTGCTGGCGGACGAGATGGGCCTGGGCAAGACCGTGGAGGCGCTGGCGCTGTTCCTGGCGCACCCGCCGCCCTGGGGCGCGGCGGGCCCGCCGCCGGCGCCCGCCGATGCGGCGGCCGCCGGCGACCCGGCCGCCGGCGACCCGGCCGCCGCCGCGCCGCATGCTAAGGCGGCAGCCGCGGACGCTGCCGCCGACGCACTGCGCGCCGGCGCGCCGGCCGCCGCCGCGCCGTGCGCGCGGGTGACGGGCGACGGGGCCGCGGCAGCCGCCGGCGCGGGCGGCGAGGAAACCCTGTGCCAGGGCCGCACGCTGGTCGTGGCCACCGGCGCGCTGATCGGCCAGTGGCAGCGCGAGGCGCGCGGCCCGCGCGCGCGAGGCGCACACCCTGGCAGGGTGTAGGGTCACGGACAGGCCCGGCCTGCCCTGCGCGCGCCAGCTGTTCAGCTACGACCGGCGCGCCGCGCGCGGCGCCGGGCCGCGCGCGCCGCCGGGGGCGGGCAGGGAGGCCGCCGCGGGCTGAGGGCGGCGCGCCGGCGCAGATCGCCGCGCACGCGCCGGGCCTGCGCGTGGTCGTCTACGAGGGCGTGCGCCAGCGCCGCGAGCAGGAGCGCAGCGCGCGCAAGCCCAAGCGCAAGGCGGAGCGCATGCAGCAGGCGCAGGAGCGCTGGGAGGCCGAGCAGCGCCTGTGGCTCAAGGGCGCGGCGGCCGGGGAGCCCCTGTTCGACGCCGAGGCCGACACCGCGGCGGCCGTCGCGGAGCTGGCCGCCGCGGACGTCGTGCTGACGCAGTACCAGGTGCTGCAGCAGGAGTGCCGGCTGCAGCCGGGCGCGGCCGGCGGCCGCGCGCTGCGGCACGCCAAGCGCTACCGCGTCGCGGCCTCGCCGCTCGCGGCGCTCGCCTGGTGGCGTTGCGTGCTGGACGAGGCGCAGCACGTCGGCGCGGGGCTCGGGCTGGTCGCCGAGATGGCCGGCCGGCTGCGCGGCGCCAACCGCTGGGTCGTGTCCGGCACGCCGCTCGGCGCCGGCGGGCTGGGCGACCTGCAGGCGCTGCTGGCCGTGCTGCGCCACGAGCCGTTTGCGGACGCGGCCGCCTGGCGCGCGGTCGTGCAGGGCCCCGTGGGCCGCGGCGAGGCGGCCGGCCGCGCCGCGCTGGCCGCGCTGCTCGTGCAGGTCGCCTGGCGCAACGACAAGGCATCTGTCGCGGGCGAGCTCGGCCTGCCGCCGCGCGCGCTCCAGGCGCGCGCCCCGCGCCCCGCGCGGTGGCCGGCATGTACGGCCAGGGCCTGAGCCGTTGGCCGCAGGGCGGTGGCGGCGCGGCGGCCGGCTTGGTGACGCGCGCGCGCGCGCAGGCGGTGGCGGTGCGCCTGACGACGGCGGAGCGCTCGTTCTACGAGCAGATTGTGGCCCGGGCGCGCCCGGCGCGCGCCGCGCTGCAGGCCGAGGACGCGGCCGGCGGCGCGGCCGGCGCGGCCGGCGGCGCGCCCGGCGCGCCCACGGCGGCCGAGGCGCGGCGGCGGCGCGCCGCGCGCGAGCGCGCGCTGGGCGCGGCCGGCGAGGCGCTGCTGCAGGCGCGGCGCTGCTGCGACCACCCGCAGCTGACCGCCTACTGGCGCACGCTCGCCGCCGACCTGCAGCTCGGCCAGGCGCGCGCCCGCTGCAGCCGCCCGCCGCGGCCCGAGCCATTGCCCCAGGCTCCGCCCGTCAGCGGCGGGCCATGCCCCCCGATCGCGCCAGCGACCGGCGTGGCGCGCGACGCTCGGCGGCCTGGGCGGGCGGCAGCGAGGGTCTGCAGGTTTAGGGCGCGCGCGCAGGGCGTGCTGGCCATGGGCGAGGTGCAGGAGCGCCTGGCGGAGATGAAGGCGGCCGAGCTGCAGGCCGCCGAGCGCGAGCTGTGCGGCCTGCTCAACGCCGCCGCGGCAGTGGCGCTGCGCGCCGCCGGCGCGCCGCCCGCGTCCGCGCCGCCCGCCGCACCGCTGCCCGCCGCCGCCGTGCGCCTGCGCGTCTTTGCCTCAGCGCCGCGCGCTCAGGGCGTGCATGCGCGCCCTTTTTACGGCGCAGCTCGGCGTCGGGCTCAAGCGCGCGCTCACAGCGCGCGCGGCGCCGGCGCGCAGGAGCCGCCCACCACGCCAAAGAAGGCGGGCAAGCGCAAGCGCGAGCCGGGCGGCGCGGCCGCGCCGGCGCCGCGCACGCTCTCGCAGCGCCGGGCGGCGGCGGCGGCGCTGCTGCGGCGCAGCCAGCTCGTGGGCGAGGACGGCGTCGGCGCGCTGTCCGGCGAGCCGGACGCCAACATCGTGGCGGCCGCCGCGTCCATCCGCGCCTGGCGGCCCGTGCAGGCGGGCACTAATTTTGCGCTGGCGGCGCTGCTGGAGGCGGCGCCGGCGCTGGCGCGCCCTGGCGAGGTTGCCGCGCTGCGCGCCGCGGCGGCCGCCAAGCTGGCCGAGCTGGCCGAGGGCCCAGCGCGCGCGGTGGAGGACGCGCGCCGGCGCGCGGCGCGGGCCGGCGCGCGCCTGGCGGCCGCACGCGGCCGCGCGGCCGGCCACTGGGCCGTTGCGCGCCTTGCCGCCGGAGCAGAGCCCGAGCCGGCCGCGGCGGGCGGCCTGGCGCGCCTGCAGCTGTCGGACGCGCAGGTCGAGGCGGCGGCGCAGGCGCGCCCCGCGGGCGCCGCCGTCGACGCGCCGCTTCCTGTCGGGCTGCTGGCTTGAGGATATTTGAACGGGCGTCGACGGCGATGGGCATGCCCCGGGCGTGTGGGACGCGTGGCGGGCCGGGCCGTGCCGCTTGCGCGCCGGGCCGAAGCCGCTCCGCGCGCGCGCGCAGGGCGGCGCAGGCGAGCTGCGTGCCGCGGAGGAGCGGCTGCTCGCGCAGCGCGGCGCGCTGGAGGGCGTGTGCTTGGCGCCGCTGCTGGGCGAGCTGACCGGCGCGCTGCGTGCCGCGCTGGCGGCCTTCTCGCAGGGCGCGCCGCCGGAGTGTTTATTTTTAAATCCCGCCTTGACTGCTGCGAGGAGCTGGAGCAGCGCCGCATCTGTCATGTGCTGCGACAATGTGCCGCTCGCTGCACCAGTGTTGCATGTGGAGGTTCAAGCCGCTGCCGGCGGTGTGGCAGCAGCGACTGCTGCCCGGCACCGGCTGGCCGCGTGATCCTTTCTGCTTGCCGGCCTGCTGCAGCCCTGACTCAGGATCAGCAGCAGCTCTCAGACGTGAAGACAGTTTCACGAAGTGCCGGCCGCAGCTATTTGCAAACGCGCAGCAGCGTGCCCGCGGCCAGGCGGGGCAGGGGCGGCCGGCGGCGCGCCGCTCGCCCCGGAGCACCTGCCGGAGGACAAGGCGCTGGCGCTGCTGCAGCGCGGGCACACGGGCGCGGCCGCCGCGCTGCTGCGCGCGCTGCCTGACGCTGACTCGCACGCGGCCTACCTGCGCGCCCGGGCGCGCCCTGCCTGGCGGCCGCGCTGCCTGCGAGTGCATGGATCGCCCATGCCGGAAAATGCAGATATGTTGAATGAGGAGGGCCGTATTTGGGGAGGCGGCTTGCGGGCCGCGCCGCCGACTGCGTCAGAGCGCGCGGGCTCTTTGGGCGCGCGGCGCGCCCGCACGCGCCGCCCGCAGCCCGGGCCGGCGGCCGCCGAGGCGCGCATGGCTGCATGGGCGGCGCGCGTGCGCGCTGCGCGCCTGGGCCTGGGCCGCAAAACACTGGCGGGAAGTCCCCAGTCATTCAATGTGCGTGCCACCAGTCACGCCCTATTCAGGGTTTCTTTCTTCACCCGCGGCGCAGGCGGAGCGCGCGCTGCGGCGCGCGGCCCGCGAGGCGGATGAGCAGCTGCGCAAGATGCAGGCGCGCGCGGGCGGGCACGCGGACGCCGCGCGCGCGCTCGGCGCGGCCGCGGGCCGCCGCCGCGAGCCGCCGGCCGGCGCGCCTGCGGCCGCGCTGCTCGGCACATGCGCGCAGCTGGACGTGCTGCGCGCGCTGCGCGAGCGCGCCGCGGCCGCCGAGCAGTGCGGCGCCGCCGCCGCGCGCCTGGTGCGCCCGTGGCGCCCGACCGGCCGCCCCGCCCGCGGCTCGTAGGGTGTGCACGGCACGCGCGGAGCACCCAAACGCAGCCGGCGAGTCGCCGGTCCTGCCGCCAGCGCACTCCGGGATCCCATGCATCTGCCCGGAGTCCATGCGCCCGCCGCCTCGCCCGCCGGCTCGCCGCTGTGCTGACCTTGCCGCTGCATGCGGCACGCGCGACGGGGCGCACGCTGCGGCGCAGGAAACCGCGCGCGCGGAGGCGGCCGCGGACGCGGCGGCGGCCGGCGCGGGCGGCGAGGCCGCCGCGCGCGATGCAGGCGAGCTGGCGACCGCCGCCGCGGCGAAGGAGGCCGCCTGCCGCGCGCTGCTGCACGAGCTGCGTTTCAAAAAGCACGCGGCGGCCGAGGCCGGCGCGCTGCCGCTGTGCGCCCGCGCCGCCCGCGCCGCCTGCCCGGTGTCCTGCCACCTGTGCGCCCGTCGCGAGATGCGCGCCGGCGCGCCCGCTGCGCGAGCCGCCGCGTGCCGGGGCCAACGCGGATGCTTGCTGTCGGCGGATGGTCAAGGCGCCCCGGCCCGACCTGCCAGTGTCAGGGCCCTGGCCGTCCGCAGGGCTGCATTGCCGTGCGTGGCTGCGGCGGAGCGGGGCCGCGCAGCTGCGCGTCCGTTTGTGACCGCCGGCGCCATGCGCAGGGAGGCGGAGGCGGACTGGGCGCGGCTACCGGCTGCGCCCGAGCCCGCGCGCCCGCCAGCGCCGCCGCGCTCCTGGGCGGCCGGCGTGGCGGCGTCGACCGGCGTCTCGGCGGACGCGCCGCGCTGGGGCGAGGCTGATTTGGCCTATGCGCCGGCGGCAGCCGTGGCGCTGCTGGCCGCCGCGGCGCCTGCCGCCGCCGCCGCCGGCGCGCCGCTCGGGCCCGAGGGCGTGCCGGCCGCGGCTGCTGCCGGGCCGGCCGACGCTGCGGCGGCCCACGATGCGGCCGGGCTGGCTGACAGCACGCGGGGCGTGGCAGCCCCGATGCCGCCGCATCCGCCCAGCGGCGGCGGGGCCGGGCCTGGCCAGCTGCCAGGGCAGCGGCATGACCGCGCGCCCCCTGCGATCCAGGGCGATAGGCAGCCGCTTGGTCGGGCCGGCGACGAGAACCCCCAGGGAGGCGGCGAGCCCGGTGCGCCTGAGCCCGCCTCGGCGGCTGCGGGCGGCCTGCACGGCACGCGCGCAGCCAGCGCGCGCGCGCCCCCGGCGTGCCAGCCGCCGCCCTCGGGCGCGGCCGGCGGCGGCGCCGCGGCCGAACACGCGGCCGCGGCGTCCGGATCGGGAACGCCCGCGGCGCGCCCCGCGGCCGCGGCCGAGCCGGAGCCGCCGCCGTGCGCGATCTGCGACGAGCCGCTCGGCGGCGACGTGGCGCTGTTCCCGTGCGGGCACTTCTTCTGCGAGGCCTGCGCGCGCCGGCACCTCGCGCGGCAGGCCGCCTGCCCGGCCTGCCGCGCGCGCGCCAAGCCGGCGTCCGTCTTCCGCTGCCGCCACCGGCGGCAGGCCGCGCCGCCGCGCGGCGAGGACCCCGCGCTCGCGCACGTGCGCGCGCCCGCGCTCTCGTGCTGAATGCCGTTTTGGACACAGGTCACAGGTCCAGTGGCATCACCGCCAACATGTGCTCCTTGACTCGGTATACTTGTTTGGCAGTGACCGTAACCTCAGCATTAATTTGAGGGCGTGCGGTCAATGCACTGCCTTTTGCTGTTGCACCGCGAGCGGACAGGACCCTGCAGCACGCAAGCAGGTGCAGCACGCAACCGTGGCAATGCAAGGGGGCAGAGCGCAAGCGTGCCTCCGCGTATGCAGCTCGCCAGACATGCATTGTTCGCACGTGCGTGTAGCGCCCTGCGCGCCGAGCGCGCGCGGCGGAGGCCCGCCGTGCGCAGCTGCGACAGGCGCGCCGGCCGCGCAGGTGCACGTGTTCGGGGAGTGGGCGAGCAAGATCGAGGCGCTCGTGCGGCGGCTCAACCACCTGCACCGCACCGACCCCGACGCCAAGAGCCTGGTGCGGATAGGGTGTGTGATAGGGTAGGTCGGTGCGCCTGCGCGCCGCTTGAGAGCCTGGTGCGCTCGCGCGCCGCCGCGTGCATGCAGTACCGCTGCTTAAAGGTCGCTGACACTCCCGGCGGTGCTTGGTCTGAGCATGTGCATCAAACTGGGCCGCTGGGCTGGCAGGCGTGGTCGCATGACTGACTGGGTATGGGAAAGTCTGCGAGCCCCAGCAGGGCCTGTCCCAGGAGCACGCATCCAAAGGGGGGATGCCGCCGCCGGCGCGGGCGCGCGCAGGCGTCCTCGCATCCAGCCACTGCGAGGGCGCCTGCGAGCCCCGGGCAGGGCGCGCTCTGGGAGCGCGCTTGCACTATGGCCCCCGCTGCGCGCGCGCGCAGGCACCAGCCACTGCAAGGTTAGGTTTTGGGGTAAGGATTAGGGCAGGGCGCGCTCCGGCAGCGCGCGTGCGCCGAGGGCCGCCGCCGCGCGCGCGCAGGTGTTCTCGCAGTGGCTGGACGCGCTGCGCATCGTCGGCAAGGCGCTGGACGTGCAGCAGCCGCCGCTGCGCCACGTCACCCTCGCCGGCGGCGGCGGCCAGGCGCGGGCCCCGCGCCCCCGGGCTGCACGCCTGCCTTGGCGCGGACGCGGGGAGCGCCTGCGGCGCTGCTGTGTGACCGGCTCCGCCGGCGCTCCCCCTCGCGCTGCTGCGGCTGCTTGCACCGTGCCCGGCGAGGCAGGCGGCTCGGGTGCAGCGTGTGCCTGTCGGCTGTGGCGCACGCCGGCCGTAGCGCGTACGCAGCGAGCACAAGGTCTGATTGATGTTGGCATCAACATCAGCATTACCGTACGCGCGCGCGGCCGCAGGCGCCGCGGCAGGCCATCCGGCAATTCCAGGAGAGCGAGGCCGTGCGCGTGTTCCTGCTGCCGCTGCGCGCGGGCGCGGCCGGGCTCACGCTCAACCGCGGTGCGCGCTGCCGCCGCGGCCCGCGCGCCGCCCGTCCTGGTTTGCAGGGGGGGGCGGCTCGGCCGGCCGGCCGCCGAGCACGCCGCAGGCTGAGGTGGCCGATCGGCCTGTCCGGCCAGCAGGTGACCAAAAGGGACTGTCAAAGATCCGCGCCTAATCATGCACACACTGCCTGGCGTTGCATAGGGTAGGGTGCGCGCGCGCAGCCAGCAAGGTGTTCTTGCTGGAGCCCAGCGTGGACCCGGCGGTGGAGCAGCAGGCGATCGGGCGCGTGCACCGCATCGGGCAGGCGCGGCCGGTCACGGTGTTCCGCCTCATCACGGCCGACACGGTTGAGGCGCGCGCCCCCCGTGCACATGTTATTTTTTTTGAAGCCGGCCGGGCTGGAGCCAGGCGCACACCGGGACAAGGGGGGCCGGTGACGCTTGCACGGGCTGTGCGTGGCCCGCGCGCTGCTGCAGCTGGCAGGGTTGGTGTGGGGCAGGGTAGGGTGGGCTCCCCGAAGCGGGTCGCGCACGGGGGAAGGGGGCGAGGAGCGCCTCTCCAGGCGCAGGGCGCCGCGCAAGCCCGCCGCGCCCCGGGGAGCGGGCTCCCGGGCTGCCTCGGCATGGGGATGCTGCCCGCGCCGAGGCGGGCGCGGCCGCGGCAGGAGGAAGTCGTGCGCGAGGCCGCGAGCCGGCACGCCCTGTTCGGCAGCCCCGCGCGCGTCGTGCGCGCGGAGGCCGTCACCGACGCGCAGGCGCGCCCTGGGTACCGCTGCATGTGTCTCTGCACCGCCCAGACGCCCATGCGCTGCCTCGTGGCCATTGCGCGTTTCCATGCGATCGGATCGGGGACGCACGGGGCGGGCCGCGCGCAGGTGCGCCGCCTGCTGGACGGCGCGCTGCGCGGGCGCGCGCCGGCTCCGGCGCCCGCTGAGCAGGACTCACGCCAGCGGACAGGCGCTGGCGTGAGTTGACACGTGCCTGTGCGCGCGAACGTGCGCTGCATCTGTACTCATAGACAGTCTCTGGTACATGCTGTTTGCTTTCTGTGCAGTAACCCTAGAAGGTTTCCGCACATTGCATGTTGTAACTGCCCCTTTGTACACCAAAGAGGATTTGATTGGGTGACATCAGTGCACATGCACTTGCAAGGGAGCAGCCCAGGAGGCTGTCGCGACATTCCTATGTAGCTTCAGGTGTTGACTACTTACGTAGCTCAACTCTCGACTCTTCGGTATTGCCCAGCACCCATCTTCAACACGAGCCTGCGAAGCAACCGGGCAAACAGCACTCCTACCATAGGTTGCTATCAGCGAAAAGCAGCGCTTCCCTCAGGCTCTTCCCCAATTCAGGTCTGCTCTAGAGACAGCACCAAACATGTAATGGAAGAGGTCTGCTGCTGACCGCTTCTCCTGCACCGTATTTTGTGCTGGACGCATCCTAAGAGAGCCTCTCTTTGGCGCACGAGGCTTACCCTTAGACCCTGACTCCGCACGTGCTCGAGCACATGCGGATCGGGAAACTCCAGTTGTGAAGTGAAAATCAGTATCCCAGGGCACGCACGGCGCGCACGGGTGCGTGGCGGCTCAAGCATGCGCTGGGCAGAGGTCAAGCAGGTGGGTGACAAGCCGGTCGCGCGAAGCAGTCACACGCTCACCGCTGTTGGAGACCAGCTGTATCTCTTTGGCGGCGAGCACAACCCGCGCCACCCCCTGAGCCCCGACCTGTACCGCTTCGACCTGCAGCAGCAGAGATGGGATATGCTCACAGCGTCGGGCCAGGCACCGCCTGCGCGCGTGGGGCACACAGCGGCAGCGGTGGGCAGCCGCATATATGTCTTTGGCGGCCGCGTTGGCAGCCCGGTGGCAGACCGCGACGTCGGCGACCTGCACGCCTACGACACCAGGGCGGGGAGCTGGGCCTCGCTTGAAGCGGCTGGCGACCCGCCAGGCGCCCGGAGCTATCACGCTGCCGCAAAATTCAACGACAGCGTCTACATATTCGGCGGCTGCAGCGCGGGCGGCCGGCTGAACACGCTGCACCGATACGACGTCAGGCAGAACCGCTGGGAGTGCATGCCGCCCAACCCTGGCACAGCGGTGCGCCCGCCTGTCTATACGCTGGGTCTGTGCTACAGGGGCTCTGTGTGGCACAGGAGTCCTGTGCAGCGGAGCTGCCCTGAAAGGTGGCTTTCGGCGAGCGAGCGTGCCGGGACTTGCGCCCATGCGCTGGGCCCGGCGCCTTGCCTTGTCCTTCGTGTGCTTCACCAAGGTGCCTCTCCTCGCGCCACCAAAGCTCCCTGTCTGTGCCTCGCGCAGTGTCGCGGCGGGGCCGGCCTGGTCGGCCTGGGCAACAAGCTGTACGTGGCCGGCGGCTTCAACGGGCAGGAGCTCGGAGACGTGCACGCGCTGGACGTTGCCACGCGCACCTGGCAGGAACCCATCAGCACGGAGCAGATGCCGCCCCGCAGCGTGTTTGGGATCGGGATGCACGCCGAGTGCGGCGACGCGGCCTGCGCAGAGCCCGGCATCTTTGTCTTTGGCGGCGAGGCCTACCCGACGGACCTGGGCCACGAGGGCGCGGGGACGTACACCGACGAGGTCCTGCGCTTCAGCGCCGCGTCTGGCTGGAAGCGGCTGGCCGCGGAAGGCGCCGCCCCGTCGCCGCGGGGCTGGCTGGCGGCGGCCTGCATGCCCGCCTGCATGGTGGTACATGGTGGCAATTCGCCCAGCAATGAGCGCTTGGGCGACATGCACATGTTGCGCTTCCATCACTAGTGCGTCGGCGTTTGTGACCCATGTCAGCATGCAAAGGGGCATGGTTTCTTGCGCCTGTGCATGGTTGTCCAAACAAAACCGAGAACTCGCATGGACGATCCTGACTGCTATGAGACAGTGGCGTCGAGTGTGCAGTGGTGGGAGTCTGCTGACTCGGGTCCTGCTGGCTTGTAAGGCGTCAGCAGCGCACCAGAGTGCCTCGTCGTGTGCTGCCTGTCGCCCAGAAGTAAGTGCCTGGCCAGATGAAATCGGGTGGCAGCAGCCTCTTGGCGTGTTGCCTGTTGTGATATCTGCAAGCAGCCATAGGCCCCCATGTCATAGTGACCAGCGTCATAGTGACCAGCGTCTGCTTGTTGGGTGGGGCAATACCTGGGCGGCATGCTAGCGTTGTGAATCAGTAATTTGCCAGCCCTAAGGCTATTAAAACAGCTGCTGTCTCAGCAGCGGACCTGTGCGTATCGGCGCACGTTCAGGACGGACATGCATGCTGCCTCGACAGAAGGCGCATGTGAGCTGTCATCACCCAGTCAAAACAGCCACTGCGAGACGATTGTGGAAAGGACAGCCCAACCCATATCAGTCTGAGCTATGGCCTCAGCATGCGGAGCGCACAGCCCTCAGCCTGAGCCTGGTCGAGTTTGGGCATGCCCTGGGCAGGCTGGCCGGCTTGCGCGCTCCGCTCCCCGGGAGCGTCTACAAGGACGCCATGACCGCATGCAGACAGGTTGCAAGACTGTTGGGAAACACATGGCAGGCGCGCGAGCACGCCAGCAACTATTTTCATGCACAGACTTAGCACACATAGCGCCGGGTTGCCATGGGGCGGGCCACCCGGGGAACAGCACGAGGGCAGGCCGGGCCCAGGCAGCAGCACATGCAGGGGGTCAAGGCTTCCTTCAACAGGACTCTGCATGCCCTACATCTCCCCTAATCTACTCAACAGCTGCCGGGCAGTCGCGCGGGCCGGCGTCGCCGGGCGCGCGGCCCAGCAGGCGCGCCAGGCCCGCGGCGTCGCAGCCGTGCAGCTCGCGGCGGACCAGCTGCGCGTCCTCGCCCGCCGCCCCTGCGCGGCCCGCGCGCTGAGGGGCGGCAGCCGCGTAAGCTGCATGAGATGGGAGAGCAAAGCCACGCCTTGCCGGCTTTCAAAAGGGGCAGAGCCAGAGCACGATCTGCATTCGTGCACATGCGTGCGTCAGTGGTCAGGCGCATTCTGGCGCAGCGGACCGGGCATGCGAGCAGCGCTGTTGACGTGCGCTGCGTCTGCGGGCCGGGGCGCGCGCCGGGGGCCAAGAGCGGGCCGAGCCGCGCCAGCGCCAGGTCGGCCACCAGCGAGCTAGCCTCGCCCGCGCGGCGCAGCCGCCCGCCGCCTGCCAGCCGCGCCAGCTCCAGCAGCGCCGGATCGGGCCCCGGCGCCACGGGCGGCACCTCCGCGGGCAGGGAGGCAGGGGCGGCCGAAGGCGCATGCGTGTAGGCGAGCGGGCCGCCGGGGGCCAGGCGCAGCGGCGGCAGCAGGTGCAGCGCCAGGTCTACGTCCAGCCCGCGCAGCAGCGCCGCCTGCGCGGCCGGCGCCACGCCCGGCCGCAGCACCGCCGCCAGGCCGGCGGCCAGCAGCGCGTCGCCGAACGAGTCAACCGCAAAGCGCGCCGCCCAGCGCGCCGCGTCGGCCTCGCCCGGCCCCGCCGCCGCCGCTGCCGCGCGCGCGGCCGGCGGCGGCGGCACTCTTGCAGCGCAGGCGGCCTCCAGCAGCGCGCCGAGCGCCCAGCGCGCGAGCGGGTCGTGCCAGGGCTCGCCGCCGCCGACCGACGCGCCCGGTGCGCCCAGCACGAGGTCAAGTGCGGCGCGCAGGCCGGCCTCTGCGCGGCGCGGCGGCGTGGGCGTCGGCGCTATTTCTACCACCTTAGGTTAGGGTAGGGTCGTCAGGCGCTGCGGCAATCCGCCCTGACCGCGCAGGCGGCGGCGGCGGGACGGCAAAAGCAGGGCGCTGCTGCATGATCAGCACACAGCGCCACGCGTCGCGCTCGTGGGGCACGAGGGAGTGCGTGGGCGGGTCAGCGGCGGCACGCACCCGGGCCGATCAGCGCGGCGTACTGCGACCCGGCGCCCTGCAGCGCCAGCGCCAGCAGCAGCGCGCAGCCGACCGCGCCCGGCGCGCCCGCGCCCGCGCCGGCCTCCGGCGCCGCGGGCGCCGCGTCTTCCGGGATGCTGCACAGCGGCGCGCCGGCGCCGCCGCCGCGCGGCGAGCGGCTCACGCCGCCCGCGGCGGCCGCGCGCGCGTCTGTCGGCGCGCCGCCGCCCATGGGCTGCCCGACAGCGCCCTGCGCGCCGCCGCCCTGCGCGATGTCTGCCAGCAGCCACTCCTGCGCGCAGCGACGAGAGCGGTCTATGTCGCTCCTGCAGGGCCAGGCGGCCCCGCGCGCGCCCGCGACCGCGGACCCCGCCCCGGCTGAGCAGGCCGATGAGCCAGCACACGTTGGCGCAGCTGCCTGCGCCAGCGGCCCTGGCCAGGCACAACCCCCGCCCTGCAGGCACGCGCGCTCCGCACCGGGGGCGCCGGCAGCCGCGAGCCGACCGGCTGCAGGACGGCCGCGGCCGCCGCGCCGTGCGCCGCGCCGGCGCCCGCGGCCGGCGGCGCCTGCTCCGGCACCAGGCCCAGCCAGGCGGCCGCGTAGCCCTCCAGCAACGCGCGCCGCAGCGCGACGGCCGCCGGGACGCGCGGCAGCGCGTACACCGCGCCGGACGCGCGCTCCTGCCCGGCGCGAGGCAGGCCCAGCGTCAGCATCATATGGGATGAATAGGGTAGGTTATTTTAGGCTTAAGTCTAGGGTTCTGAGGCGTAACAACGCAACTGATTGGGCACTGGCGCTGACACGTATTTGCAGGTTAACAGGTCAGTGCATGCGGGGCGCGCACGTCAGGGTCGTCCGCAGCCGCCAGGGCGCCGCTACAGCCGGCCGCCGCGGCAGCGCCGCTGCCGCCGGCGGCAAACGCGGCCAGCGCGGCCGCGCCCGCGCGGCGCAGCGCGGCCAGCGGCGGCCCTGGCCGCAGCGCGCAGCTCAGCGCGCGCAGCGCGAGCGTCTCGGCGCCCGGCGGCGCCAGCGCCGGCACCGCCAGCGCGGCGTCGAGCGGCGCCAGGGCCACGCCCGGCGGCCCGGCGCCCTGCGCGGCGGCGGCCTGCGCGGCCGCGGGCTCGGCGGCGCCGCCCGGCGGCGGCGCGGCGCCGGGCAGGGCCTCCAGCGCAGCGACGAGCAGCGCGAGCTGGTGCGCGCGAAACTGCAGCAGCGCGGCCGCCGCGTCCGGCAGCCGAGTGGCCGCCAGCGGGCGCGCCGCCGCCGCGACTGCCTGCGCGCGCGGCGACTCCGCTTCACGAAAGGTTTGAGCCCCACAGCCAGCCACAAGCAAGAACCCTGTGCGAGCTGCCAGCAAGGGGGAGAGACCTGGCTCCTGGGCTATGTCGCCAGCTCTGAAGCACGGCATGGTGCGGTGGCGGGAGCAAGTGGGCATGCGCTGCGTGACAGGCAGAAATGGAGCCTCATCGGCTGCCTCATCGGCTGGGCGCAGGCGGCGAGCGCCGCGCGGGGGCGGCACCGGGCATACCTGCGGCCCCAGCCGGGCGACGACCGCGCGCGCGAGCGCCGCGCCGGGCGCCCCCGCCGCTGCAGCGACGCGCTGCGCCGCCAGCAGCGCCTCCGCGGCGGCCGCCGCGAGGCAAAGCGCGCCCGCGGTCAGGCCCGCCGCAGCCGCCGCGCCGTCGGCCGCCTCGGGCGCGCCCGGCAGCAGCAACGCGCGCGGCAGCGCAGCCAGCAGCGCGGCCAGCAGCGGCGCGCCGGCGCCGCCGCTGGCGGCCTCGCCGCCGCAGCGCTCCGCGCCGCCGGTCGGGGCGGCGGCCGCAGGCGCCAGGCCGGCCGCCGCTAGCGCGGCCTGCAGCGGGCCACAGTCCTGCGCGGCGCCGGCACACGCAGCGCTGAGCGCGGCAGCGGGCGCCCTGCATGCGTGCACTCTCTCACCCACGCAGCCTGTGCTGCCGCTCAAGCTGGCCGCAACGTCTCGCGCGTGCAGCACTGCGCCCAACCAGGCCGTGCAGGCTTGCCTTGTTCGTCAGCCCCGCGCCTCGCGCAGCCGCGCAAATTGCGGGTGTTTATTTTCGCCTGGGCCGCAGGAGCAGGCGCGCACGGCGCGCACCACGCCGGGGAGCCCGTCGCCGACCGCCAGCAGCTGCAGCGCCGCCGCAAACGCCGCGACGGCCGCGGCCGCGGTCCGCTGCGCGCGCCCGGCCTCGGCCCCGCGCGCCGGGTCCCCGCCGCCGCCGCCGCCGAGCGCGGCCGCCAGCAGCGACGCGAGCGGCTGCAGGCAGAACGGCTGCAGCCAGTCGAGCGTGGACGCGGCCAGGGCGGCCGCGCAGCCGGGCGAGAGCGTCGCCGCGGCCGGGCGCGCCCTGCGCGCGGCGGCCCGTCAGCGCCCGGCGCATCAGGAGGCGGGCCGGAGCCGCCTGCGGCGGCACAGCGCCAATGAGGCCGAAGGCGCCAGGTCCCGCCTCGCAAGCCAGCCGGCGCGGGCAGGCCTTCCACGCCGTCGCCCAGCTGACCGGCCTGGCTGCGGCGGTTGTGGCGCCGGGGGCGCGCCTAGCCTGGGCGATGAGGGCGGCGGCGAGGAGGTGCGCCTCAGCAACCGCGGCCAGCCGCGCCTGCGCGGCGGCGGCCCGCTGCTCGCCGCCGCCGCCGCCGCCGCCGCCGCCGCCGCCGCCGCCGCCTCCCGCCAGCAGCGGCGCCCAGTCCGGCGGGCCCAGCAGCGGCGACAGCGGCGCGAACAGGTCGTCCAGGCGCGCGACCGGCAGGCCGTGCGCCGCCAGCGCGCGCCAGCACCGCAGCGCCTCCGCCTGGGAGGGCGCCGTGGCGTCAATGGCACCCTATAGGGTATATGGCGGTGCATGAACCTAAGGGTGGTCTGGCAGTGCAGATAACCAGCGCCGCAGCGCCGCAGCGCCTCGGCATGGGCGGGCGCCGCGGCGTCAGTGTTATGCTTTAGGGCTGGCGGGCCATGGTCAGCACCGCTTTGCCGCAACCTGGCGCCTCGCCGCCAACGTTCTGCCACGGCAACAATCTGGCACAGCGCCAGCGGGACAGGCGAGCGGCGGGGCGGGCGCCGGGCTGCCCGAAACGGCGACGCGCGCGCACGGGCGGCAGCAGGGTGCCGCAGCAGCCAGCCTTATCGTCAGATACACAAGTCCCTCACGCAAAGAGTCCCCACAGAGTTCCCATAAATCCGCACCCGCGAAAAGGGGGTGGAACCGGGGGGACCACGTTGAAAGGGGGGACAACCGGGGGGGACCACGCCCACCCGCAGCTCCATGGCAGACACCGCATCCGCGTCCGCGTCCGCTGCGGGCGCCGCGGCGCCGGCCGCCAGAATGCGCTCCACAAGCGGCCCCAGGCCTGTGCAGCCGGCGTGCGCCCTCTCATGGCCCCGCCCCGCTCAGCACAGCCCCGCGAACTGCCCAGCAAGGCGTGCCTGGCATGCACAGGGCTCCAATGCTTGTGCGGCCTCCGTAGAGTGCGAGCGCGGCCATGCGAAGCCGCGAGCGACAGAGAGCGCGAGCGCGCCCAGGCGCGGCGCAAGCAGCGGCGCGCCGGGCAGCGCCCGCGGGCCGACGATCAGTCTCTTGTACCTAAATGCATGCCGCCATGTCTGGCGAGAGCGGTAGCGCCGGCGGCAGCGGCGGGCGCGGGGCCACACCTGCCGCGTGCAGCGCCCGCGCCGGCCGCGGCCCTGCCTGGCACAGCCTGCGCAGCGCCTCGAGCGCGGCCGGTGCCAGCGCGGCGCCGCGCCCACCGCCCGCTTCGCCCCCGCCGCCGCCAGCGATCGCCAGCACGGCCGCCGCCAGGCCCGGGACGGCCGCGGCGTCGCCGGCCGCGTCGGCGCCCGCCGCCGCGGCCGCTATGACCAGCTCCAGCAGCGGCGCGGCCGCGCCAGGCGCGCCGCCAGGCGCCAGCAGGTAGGCGACGCGCGGCAGGACCTGCGGGCGGGCGGGCGGGCGCGTCGGCGGGCGGGACGCGGGCGGGGTGCGCACAGACGCGCGCGTCGTCTGCTTGAGGGTGCCCCCCCCCCCTCCCCCCCCCCCCGGGCGTGCAGCCGGGCGGGCGCACCCGGGGGAACTCTGCCGCGCTCGGCGCATGAAAGCACGGCGCGCGGCGTGAGCAGCGGCACGGAGTTCGGGCGGGCTACGGGGCGCGCCTGCATCTGCAGCAGGCCGCACAGCGGGTCTTCGGCCGCCACGCGCGCCTCGCCCCCAGCCTCAGCGCCATCGACCGCCTCAGCGTCGGCCGCGTCACGCTCCGCCGCGGCTGTCGCGCTGGCGACCCAGGCGCCGTGCGGGTGCGGGCGCTGCAGCAGGCGCAGCGGCAGTGCCGGCGTGCCTGGCGCGCGCGTGCGCTGCTCATGCGCCCACGACTCGCAATCCAGCGTAGGATGAGGCGCTGCGCGCGCCGGCTGCTCCCCCCCGCTGGTGCCCGCGGTGCCGCTGCCAAGGCTGCCCGATACCAGGCGCCCGTGCTTGTGCAGGCAGGTACGGTAGGTTTACAACCCTTGACATTACTGCTCAACCCTGCTCATGTACTACACATCTACGCCACTCCTGGCTCGCACGCGCAAAGCCGCACGCAGGCGCGGCAGCGGCGCACCGCCCAGCGGGCAGGCGTCGGCGCCGCGCAGCGCAGCGCGGACCAGCCCGCGCGGCGCGACCAGCGCGGCCAGCGCCTCGGCGGCCGCCGCGGCCACGGGCGCGCGCGCGTCGTCCAGCGCCACGCGCAGCGCGAGCGCCACCCCGACATCCTCCAGCGCGCTCCGCCACACGTCCGCCCACGTCACTCGGCGCCACTGCGCAACAGACGCACGGCCGCCGGGGGTCAGCGTGGCAAAACCGCTGTGCTCGTATTGCATCAGCCTCCCCAGGCCCTCCGTCTGGCAGGCATGCAGAGCTGCTCCAGAAGCAAAGCTGGACGGTGCGTCCGCGCGCATCGCAGCCATGCTCCAGCAAGCTCAGGCCTTTGCAGCGGCAGCGCGCGCCTCGGCTGCCTCCGCATGTCTGCAACCTCAGGTGAACACGCCCTCATGGCGGGATACGACACCGCATGTGCCGCGCCCCCATGCAGTGCTACATGACCGCATGTGCCGCGGCGCGCGGGGCGGCGCGGGCGCACGTCTGCGGCGGCCGCGCCCGCCGGCGGCTTGAGCGCGCGCGCGGCGCCGCCGAGCGCGCCGCGCAGCGCGTCGGCCGGCATTGCGCGCGCGCGCGCCAGCACGGCGCCCAGCAGGCGGCAGGCGGCCACGCGGTGCCCGGGCAGGCTGCTGCGCGCCAGCGCGGCCGCCTCCCGCAGCGTGTACCCTGCCTCTGCGGCGCCCCTGCCGCCAAGCGGCGCCGGTTGGGGCAAATATAGGGCTATGGTTAGGGTTAATGCACGCATGCATGCGCTGCCCCAATAAGCTGACCCGAGCTCGGCCATGCCGCTCGCCTGGGGCCCGGCTCAGCGCGGGACGGCCCGCCTGCGGCGAGTGCGCTCGGGCCCGTGGGCGGCCCGCACCGCAGCGGATCGCGCAGGACGACGTCCTCGCCGCCCGCGCCGCCGGCGGGCGCCAGGCCCGCCGCCCGCCCGTCCAGCGCAAAGCGCACCCTGGGCGCCAGCGCCCCACGCTCGCGGCCGCCGCCGTCCCGGCCCGCGGCGGCGCCCGGCTGCGCCGCGCCCGCCGACCGCGCCGCCGCGCCCGGCGCCCCGCGCGGCACGCCGGCGGCCCCGGCCGCCCGCGCGGCGCCGGCCTGCGAGCCGGCGCCGCCGGGCGCGCGCGCGGGCCCGCCCGCGTCCGACCGCGGCGCGGCGCCGCGCTGCAGCAGGAACGCGCGCTGTGCCGGCGTCAGGCGCGCCTCCGCCTCCGCGCGCGCCTCCGCGATCTGCCGCGCGCGGCCGCTTCGGGGTGAACCCCAGTCGCACGCCGCGGCCGCCCTGACGCGCCCCTCCCAGCCCAAGGACTTCACGGCTGTCGGCGCCACACGCAGGCGGGGGGCCTGCGGGGCGCGCCTCCTGCGGCGACATCGCCGCCAGCATCGCGCTCGCTTCCGCGCCGCGCGCCGCCGCCTCGCTGCCCGCCCCAGGCGCCATGCCTGCGGGCGCGCTGGGCGCCGCCGGAGGGGCGCCCGCCGCCCCGGGCGAGACGCGGGCGGCGCCCTCTGTTGCCGCGGCCTTGCAGGGCTCCCGGGTGCGCAGGCCGCCCGGAGGCGCCGCACAGGGAGCAGCGCGCCCCGCGCCGGCGGGCGCCGGGCCGGCGCCCGCAGCGCAGGCCTCGGTGCGGTCCTGCGGCTGCGCCGCGCGCGTCCGGCGCCCGAGCGCAAACTGCGCGCCGGTGCGCGCGGCGTCAGCGCTGGTCAGTCGTCCGGAGCGGCCGCACGGTCGCCACAGACGCGAGCGGCTCAGCGCGGGCGCGCCTTGGACAGGCGGCGGTGCGGGGCGACCGGAAAGGCGCAGCCGTCCGTCGGCTGCGGGGCCCGCGGCGGCGCCCCGGCGAGGTCGTGCGCGGCGCTGCGCTCCTTTACGTCACCCAGGATGCCATGTACGCCGCCCGTCTCCCCGTCTCCTGCTGGCGAGGCTCGCTGTTCCGCATTAGCTTCGAGATAAGGCAACAGGAGTTGCATGCTGAGCACCGCGTACCTGTACGGGGAGCCGCGCTCGAGGGTGCGCTCCCGTCTGCATGCTCCACGGGCGCGCTTTCCGCGGCAGGTGCGGATGCCTGGCCCCGCCGTGGGACGCGCACTGCCGTCGCCGCTGGAGCCTTCTTCGCGGCGACAAACTCATCCTGTGTTGCCAGCGGCAGCAGTCAGCGCTCTGCAAGTGCAAAGCAGCCCCTCGTTCGTGGCACGCTCGCATGGAACCAAGCCGACTTACTCTCGTCGGTCGGCCAGGCACCTGACAGAGGGGCGGACCTGGAACCTGAGCAGGTCGGCCTCGGCATCAGCTGCAGTCGGCCGCTTGATGGAAGCATTGGAGCGCAGCATTACTTACTGAGACGCTCAGCAGGCCGGCTGCTGTTCCGCGGCCCCGTCCTTTCAGTGAGTAGCCTCCTGACCTGCCCCAGGAGGCCGTAAACACACAGCTGCGACCACAGCTGGAGCATAGTTCCGGGAGCTTAATTTAGCTTGCCATTGGAATATGACTGTTTTTCTTGTTGACAGGGGCAACGCCTGGGCGCTGTTTGAGAGGGCACGGTGGTCTTCGTTTCCTTTGGCTGCCGTCCTGGGAGCTCTGCAGGGACTGTCAAGTCCTCGCAGCTTGCGTGCGTATGCATGCAGCGCGATGCGCCGACTCATGGCGAACACGCCTGCAGACTCGCTGACGGCTGAGTGCGCAAGCCGTCCAGACCGTCAACCTGGCCGGCAGAGTCAGGTCGTGCAGCAGAGCGCATGATGGGCGAGCTGCGGCAGTGAGCGATGCTCCAGGTGAGTGCGCTGCGGCTCGCCACTGCTTTCAGCTGGCTGCCTGCAACACCTCGCTGCCTCCACCGCTCTGCGGTGCACCTCGTGCACACATGTGCGCGCGTGCCGGCGGCGAGAGGGCCGGCGCCTTGGCCCGAGCCAGCGGCCCCCCGCCTGAGCGCCCGGCGCGCGCCGCCGCGGCAGAGGCCGGCCTGGCTGCGGAGCCGCGCGCGCTGGGCGGTGTGCGCCGCGGGCTGCCTGCTCCTGGCCGGCTTTCTCTGGTTCCACGCGCGCCAGCAGCGCCTGGCGCAGTGGATACAGCCGCCGCCGCCAGTGGTAGCCGCGGACGAGGCGTGGCGCGGCCGCGCGCGCGACGCAGCCGTGACCAACGTCGCGGTGGTCACCATCGCCACGCAGCCCAGCCACGAGCTGGCGCTGCTGCAGGCCAGCTGCCCGCACGCGCTGCGCGTGCTGGGCGCGGGGCAGCGCTACGAGAAGTACCGCAGCAAGGTCACGCTGCTGTTCGACGAGCTGATGTGCGCGCCCCTCGCTCGCGGCCCCTTGCTTGCAGCCCGGCCCGGGGCGTTGCGCTGGCAGCGGGAGGCCCCTGAGCAGCACCGCTGTCTCAACGCCCCTGTCTTTAGAGCAGCGCGGGGAGCAGCTTGTGCCGGCCCTCCCGGCGGGCGCGCTGCGCCCTGCCCAGCTCGGCCGCTGTGCTGTTTCTCCGCGCGCGCGCGCGCGCCTGCAACCCTCGCGGCCGCGCCTGCACAGCCCTGCTCGGCCGGCGACGGCTGCGACCCCAGCAGCGGGTCACCCTGCTGAAACATGGTCTGGCCCTGCCCCCGGCAGGGCGCACGGGGAGGGCGACGTCGTGCTGTACGTGGACGCGCTGGACGCCTCGTTCTTCCCCTGCGGCCGCGACCTGCTCGCCGAGTTCCTCGCCTTCAAGGCCGACATCGTGTTCCAGGCCGACGACTTTGACTGGCGCGCCCCGCGCCCGTGCGGGCAGGGGGCGCGGAGGCAAGCGCGCTGTGCTCACCGACTGGCTGCGGCGGCGCGGCGCGGCAGACATGCGCATGGAAGTGCGCGCTGCTGTGGGGTCGGGGCGCGCGCGCCTGGTGGGCCGCGGCGGGCGTGCGGCGGCCGGGGCTTGCTCCGCGCCGCGCTGGTGCCTGCCAGGAGTGTGTTGCGGGCGCGAGCGCGCGGTGTGCGCGCGCCGCAGGCCCAACGTGAAGGACGAGATCAAGAACGCCCTGTTCCCCAAGCCGCCGCCGGGCGCGCACCCCAACTTCAGGCGCGCGCCGCCCGGGGCGCCCTGCGCTGCCCGCCCCGCCCGCGCCGCACCCCGCCCGCCCGTGCGCAAGCCCGGTGCGGCGCGCGCAGGCTGCTGTGCGCGGGCGCGTGGATGGGTCGGGTGGGCGCGGTGCGGCACTACCTGTCGCAGTTCTTCCTGGCGGCGGGCCACATCGACGGCCGCGCCTGGGACGACCAGGGGTGCGCCCTCCTGCGCGCCCACCACGGGCCGCGGCCGGCGCTGCAGAGTGCGGCCGGGCGCAGAATTGTATTAGGGTATCATGATAGGGTATAGGGTAGGGCGGCGGCGGCGCGCGCGCGCGCAGGTGGTGGCGGAACCTCTTCCTGGCGCAGGTGTACGCGCCGGCGGCCGAGGCGCGCAAGGCGCCGCAGCTGGCGATCGACTACCACGGGCGCCTGTTCCAGGTCCGCGCCCGCCCGTGCCCGCTTTAGACAGGCTGCCCTGAGCGCCGGAGCACGGGTGCCTGCCCTGTTGCATGCGGCGTCGCGTGTGGGGACGCGCGCCGCCTGCCACGGTTGGCTGATACACGGAATGCCCCGCTGTTACGCATTCAGGAGGCGCCGCCCGCCGGCCGCGATGAACGTGCCCGCGCCGCCGTCGCGCGCAGATGTTCCGGCCCTACGCGACCTACATGCGGCGGCCGGAGGACGGCGCGGTGACGTGCCCGTCCATCTACGGCAACGTGCCCGCGTGCATCCTGCACGCCGAGGGCCCCGCCAAGGGCTTCAAGGATCGCTTCCGGCGCCTGCTAGATAACTATCTCCTGAGCAATGAGACCGTGCTGTACCAGGCCTCCCAGTGGTGACCGCGGCGGCGGGGCTGCCGACGTGCGCATGCACGCACGACCCGCCCCCGAGCGCTTGATAGCTAGTAGCTAGGTCGCAGCGGAACGCAGGAGTGCGAGAGGTGCTGTTGATGTGATTTTGGCGTGCGTATTGGCCTGCTTCTGTGTGGAAAAGTTAAGTGGGAGTGCAAGAGTTTTGCGCTCAGCTGGTAATGTGCACCAAGACCTTACCCTAGGACAAGCGAGCAACCTCGAAGCGGCCTCGAAGCGATCCGCCTCCTTCTTTCCTTGCCGCCCAAACCCGGCGCTCTAAGTTGTAAGTTGTGCAGTGACTTGAAGGCTGAAAATTGCGGCCATGGGCTTCAAGGATGAGGAGACGCAGGCGCTGATTGAGGCCCCCGCGCCAGAGGCTATGTCCACGATCGCTGTGGCCACTGAGGGGGCGGGCGAGGGCGCGCTCGAGCGCAAGTGGGACGGCGCTTGGTGGCAGATCTTTGGGCCGCGCTGCGACCGGACGGGGCTCGCCTCGTTCGCGCTGGCCTACTTCATGCCGTGTGTGGCCTTTGGGTGCGGCTACCTCGTGCGGCGTTGCTGAGCACTGGTCAGCAGTGCTGACCACCCGCACTGCTGGCACTCGCCTGTCCCTGAGAAGCTTCTGCTCCGGCGTGCCTGCTTGGGCGTGTGCTACGCTGCGACCACGCTTGCCGCCCTGCAGCTGCTTCACAGGCATGTCCAAGGCTGAAACACTGACTGTGCGCAGCGTCAACGCCAAGCAAGCACTCAAGGGATCCGCCTGGCTCCACGGGCTGCTCTATGTGGCCTTCTTCCTCGTGTGGTAAGCACCCCCCGCCCCGTGTGCGGACTGGTGCAGCAGCTCAAGAGCTTGCTTCGTGCTGTTTTGTTACACCCCCCGCCCTGTGTGCCGGCTGGTGCAGCAGCTTCAACGCTTGCTTCGTGCTGTTTTTGACACCCCCCGCCCTGCGTGCCGGCTGGTGCAGCAGTTGCAACGCTTGCTTTGTGCTGTCCCTGACACACCGTTGGCTTGCGCAGGCGCAGCGTGGTCAACACCTCGGTGCTGGAGATGTACGCGCAGGTGCGCAACCCCTCTGTGTCCTTTGGCGCTGCCCTTGGCGTGAGTATCGGCAACGGGTGGCGCGCCTGCTGAGTGCCTCGGCTGCGGCTCACGTCGCCGCGCCGCTGCGCAGTGCGGCGTGCTCGATGACGTTGTCGACAACATGGGCGGCCCTGGTCCGTTGGGCCCTGGTCCGCTTGGGCCTGGTCCGCGCAAGCTGCTGGGCCACCACCACCACTCCAGCCTGGAGAAGGAGCAGTCGCCAGGTCCGGCGCCCTGACATACCCTGGTAGGGCGTGCCACCCTATACCAGGGTGGGTGCGCACCGGGCGCTTGCCGGAAGCGTGCGAGGAGGACGCAGGCGCAAGCCCAGCCCACAGCTGCAAAGCAGGGCTGTGGCGTTTTGCGGGCGCTGACCGCCTGCTTGCGTGCGGGGCGGCAGAGTGCGAGGCCGCGCTCTACGCCGTGGGCAGGGACGTGCTGGTGCTCGCCGTGTCTGTCATCATCGGCATCGTCTACGCCGCGCGCCGCCGCACGCTGCTGCGCAAGCAGCTGGGCATCGCAGGTGCGCTGCGTGCAGTCGTCTGCCTTCGCCTTGAAGCGATGGGCTCTATGTAGCTCATCAATGGTGGTATAGCGGTAATGTTGTTGTGGTGCTCTGCATTGCTGTCTGGCGAACCCTTCGTGGCGGGACCCCTTGCGGCGCGCTGACTCGTCCGTGGGAGCAGGCTGCTGGTTCAAGGACCTGGCGCTGTGGTGCTGCTGCGCGCCCTGCGCGCTCTGCCAGGCGCGCACGCGCCGCCTTCCCTCTCTGCAGCGCTGGTCGCTCGCCTGCAACACGCACCGTGGCGCTCGCCTGCAACCTGCACCGTGGCGCTTGCCTGCAACCTGCACTAGGGCAGAAGCCCGCCGAGCGCTGAACGCGCTGAGGATGTGCCGGCTGCGCAGGAGACGCGCACGCTGGCCTTCAACAACGTGGTGGGCGGCACGTGGCACGGCCCCTCGCGCTTCGTCCTGCCCGAGTATGCGCCTGCGCCCATGGCCGCGCCCGCGCTGACCTTAGCTACCAAGGCCTGAAACAGGCGCTACGGGGGGTGTGTCGGGTCAGTGCATGTCAAGAGAACATTTTAGAATCGCGAATAGCACACATTGTGAGTGACGGCAGCGAGGCCCGGACGTGTGCTGTAGGAATGTGTGTGTTGCAAGAAAAGGTTAGAAAAGGTTAGGATGCTGAAGTACGCTCGCGCTCCAACAGGCACATGGGTGTTGGTGGTCTGGCTCACAGCCCTTTGGCTGTGGCCAGGCAATGTAACTGTATGTCACTTATGAGACCAGGCATGTAGACAAAACAGCGTGTGCGTGACGCTTGTGCAGACCGGTGTGTAACATTCACGGCTCGAACCCGCTTGCGCATAAGCTCCCAGTGTCGAGACCGTTTTATTTGCACAGCACGCACATGCTGCGCTCGCGCATAGACAGCCAGTGTCGTGACCGTCTCATTTGCACAGCACACGCACGCGCTGGGCAGCACGTCCATGTCTCACGGGGGCACAGGATCTCGCCCGCCTCACAGGTCATCCTCCTCCCCGTCAGCGGCCTGCTCCGACAGGATGAGGAACTGCGCGACGCCACAGCGCTGCTGCGCCGCCAGGCGCTGCGAGTTCTGGAAGTCGGCCTCGCTGGCGTAGTGGCCGCCGCGCGCGTCCGCGCCGGCGCCGCCCAGGCTCAGCATGTGCGTCACCTTCATCAGGCCCTGGCTGTCCACGGTGACCTGGGCAGTGGGTAGGGGGTCAGGGTCAGAGGAGAGGCCCCTCGCTGGCGCCACGCACGGACCTTGGATCACCATCGCAGCAGTACCTCCGACACCGCATGCACCCTGCACCAGACCTGCGGCCTCATGCGCCGAGGTGTTTCCGGGGGATGCTCCATCACCCACACTGGCTGCTGGCCTGGCTCGCGACACCAGGCAGGCGCCTGCGCCCGCGCAGCGCGCCTTGGTGCCGGCGGAGGTGGCCGCGTCCTTGGCCTGAGGCAGGTGCGCAAAGGCCGCCTTGAGGTGCTTGTGCTTGTAGCTGTGCCGCACCTCCTGACTCGCGCACCGCATGCCTGCCAGCTGGCCCACCTGGCCGCCGCACCGCTGGTGAGCGCGCCTGGCCTGCTCGCATGCGCGCGTCGCGAGTGCCGAGGCAGGGGCGCATGCATGGGTCGCAGGCAGGCGCGCGCTCTGGGGCCCGCACGGGCAGCGTGATGAGCAGGCCACCGATGCCGCTGGCGGACAGCGCGATGCGGGCCGGGCTGCGCTGCATCAGCACCTCCACGCTCCTGCTGACCGCGCCCCACTCCATGTCATCGATGACCTCCTTCATCATCGCGCCTGCTCGGCGCGGGCAGCGCGTCAGCCTGACTGGCCCGCGAGCCAGCATGCGCTACGCAGAGCCCTGCGCTGTCCGTGCCCAGACCGCCAGGGAATCCTGCCTGCTGGCACTGTGCAGGCGGTGTGCGCCCCGGACGGCGTCCAGTGGACGCACCCTGCACAATGAAGTAGGAGTCTGGCGCCTCCCAGTAGTCCTGCAGATCGCGCGGCGGGGTGTCGACCTCCATGCTGTCAATGCTGGCATAGGTGCACAGCAGCCCGTCCGGAGCCTCCTCCGTCATCCTGCAGCCTTCCACAAGTTGCAGCGGCCAGCAGCCAGCTGTGAGCAAGCTCTGCAGGCCTGGTGGGGAGCACAAGCGTACTCGCAGATGAGCTCCTGGTTGACGCCCGGGTAGCGCAGCACAAGCTCTGCCGCGCCGGCGTTGAAAACATGCAGCGTGTCCACCAGCAGGCCGAACGGCAGGCCGAACTCTTTGCGGATCCAGGGGAGTTCATACTCCACGAAGAGCTGTGCACAGGCTGACGGTCAGTGGGGTGCAGCAGCGCAGGTGACAGCCCCACATGGGAACAACAGCGCTGTTCTGCAGCACCTCCTTACGTAGAAACACCTTCGCCTGCAGGCTCTTGGACTCGTCCTCCCAACAGACAGAAAGACCGTCGGTGTGCAGAGTGACGATGCACAGCTGCACAAGGCAGCCTGTGACGGTCAGTGGCGCGCATAAGCTCATGCTTGAACAAGCAGTGCATTGCTGCGGCACCTGGTTGCTGCTCGATGCCTTGATGGCTTGCAGCACCGACACCAGACCCCTCACGTTGGCAACCTTCAGGCATGCCTGCTGTGGCGTGAGGGGCATTGGCATGTCTGGCTTTGCGCGATGCTACGAGTGGTGGTGGCCATGTGAGACTCCCTCAGGCACGTGTGCGACGGTGATACAGTCTCAAGTACCAGGCCTGCGCACTGTGCTCAAAGTCGAGCAGCCTGCAGGCGACTTTCCTGATTTGCATGTGCCATGCATCATCTCCATGCAGCAGTAGGGTGTGGCAGCTGACGCGCCACCACAACCAGCTTGCCTCCAGGAAGTGTCGTAGTGCGATACGAGCACATGGCAGGCTCGGAGAGAGGTTCACCTGCGGCTCGCCCTGAGCACTGCGCGCCTGCTGCACCCGCGCAGCAGCCGCCTGCAGCAGCACCAGCTCCCCGCGCCCCGCTCTGCGCGGAGCTCCAAGAGTGAGTCAGGACTTAGCCTTCCAGGCCTTTCCAGACGAGCAGGCCAGTGAGCTGATCTGGGTGCAACTGCTGCAGGCTGTACCACTTTCGGACTGCCAGCGGCCGCGCTTTGAGCGTCGATGCATCAGCAGTGGCAAGAGCTCGCGCCTTGCTCGAGGCGGCGCCCCAGACGCACGAACAGCCGACTGGCTTTGCCTGGCCGGTCCTGCCAATAGTTACTCCGACTGGCCTAGTAAATCACTTTGTACGTAGCGGCTTGGGCACCCACAGTGTGCGAGGTGAGCTCAGCATGTGCAGCTCATGGGAAAGCTTTGCTGGTCTTTTCATTGTGATGTGGTTGTTATACCGCAGGCAGTACAGCGCTGTGCGGTCAAAAGCATGCGCGGTGCGGCGAGGAGTAGGCGTATGCACATGCGCGCACCCGCTTCTATACCACTACTGTGACAGTCCGTGCCTGGCGGCCCTATCAACCACAGACGCAGCAATGGTCATGCACATGCTGCTGACAACATGAAATGTCAATCCTCACTCAAAAGTATAACTCGGCACACTGAGGGTAGAGTGCAACACACACAGGACTGCAGTCTCAATGCAAGGCAGCATACATACTGTACAGACTACGGCCAGCATGCAAACGAGCTCCCAATGGCTTGCCGTGCACATACCCTCTTCACTCTCACACTCAGCAACAAAGCAAGCAATGCTGCTGGCACCTCAGGATAAAGAGATGTACTTTCATCCTGCAACCTACGTCTGGCTGCCGCCCCGCAACAGTCAACGTTGCTAGCGTCGACCTTCGTTGCAACAATCTCACCACGGACACATATCAGCTGCCAGTAGCAGCTTGGTGGAGTCACGCCATGCGGTGCCGACGTGTGCAAAGAGGTGCGCCGACAGCAGCCAGCTTTGACACTGCGCAGCCCTAGTCCACGCGGCACAGCACTTTCGTCGCGTAGGGCCGCCGCCGCAGCGCCTTGGTGAATGCAGACACATAGCGCATGGACGTGCACTTGGCCTCGGACCAGTAACCAAGCGCAGGCTCCTCATGCAGGCCGCGCATGTCCACCACGCGCAGCGCCGGCAGCCCCAGCAGCGCGCTCAGCGGTGCCAGCACCTGCAGGCCCACGCACTCCCCATCAAGGCCTCTCCTTGCCACAGCAAACATCTTGATGTGCTCCTAAGTGCTTCGGCGTCCCACGCAGCACAGACATGAGGGCAGCAGCGCAGTACAACAGCCGCAGCCCACGGCTCGGCCAGCAGCTGCAGGTGATCATGTCTCGAGCGCCGCGCCTGCAGCTCGGGGTTGTTGCTCAGGTCCAGGAACTCGAGCGCGGACAGCCGGCCCAGGACGGCCGGCACGCGCGTGAACAGGTTTCCGGCAAGGTTCAGCGCCGTGAGCGCGGTCAGCCGCTGCAGCGGCGGCAGCAGGCGCCGCACCAGGGCCGCGTGCGCCTGCGGCCAGGGCGCGCCGCTGGCCAGGTCCTCTGACAGGTCCATGCCCTGCGCGCCGTATGCAAGCCTCTTCACACGCCGCTCCACAGCCCACCCGTCTGACAATGGTGACCCTCTGGCCGGTACATAGCTCTGCTGCTCTCTGCGTTTCCCAACAATTGTCTGAGTGCGAACACTGCAGGGTTCGCTCCGTGCCTCGTCGCGTTCAGCCGCAGGGCGCAGGCTGCAAGCGGCCGGAGGTCGTGCACAGGCAGGCGCGCGCGGGCGGTCGCGGCAGGGGCCGGGCCAGACCTGCAGCGAGAGCGTGACCAGGGACGTCATCTCGGCGACCACGCTCAGGTCGGCCGCGCGGCAGGCGCTCACATCCAGGTGCGTCAGCGGCAGCGCCGTCAGGAAGCTCGGCAGCGCCTGCGCGCCGCGCCCGGGCACCTTCTTCCACTTTCTCCACTCGCCAGCTGTCTGAATCAGCCCCAGCGCTCTGCATGCGATGCTGCTCTGGCTCTGCTACAACCCAGCGCCATCCCAGCTCTGCCACAAGCCCCGCGCGGCGACCCGCGGCGCGCCACCGTGCGCGGATGCACGGCGCACAGCTGGCAGCTTCCTCAAAGAAGCGGCCGCGGTCAGGCGGATTCGGGCTGCGCCTTCTCCGTGCAGCCTGCCTCACAGCGCGGTCGGCGCACGCGCGGGCTGGGCGGCGCGCGCGGCGCGCACGCTGAGCATGGTGTGGCCGCGCAGCTGCAGCGTGTGCAGCGACGTCAGCGCGGACCACTGCGCCGGGATGCTGTCGATGCCCACGCCCCACGCGCTCGGCGTCTCCTCGCCCGAGATCGAGAGCTCCTCCAGCTGCGCGCGCACAACCCTGGCTCGAGACCCCTTCCGCGCCATCGGGCTTGCAGGTCTCCTCGCTGCCTCCCGGAGCATTCAAAGATTGACACGGCGCACTCCGCATACAGCTGTCCACATCGGCGAGTGCACTCCCACGCCCGGGCCGCGCAGCAGCGGCGGGCGCGCCGCTCGCCATCCGCCGCGCCGCCTGCGGCGGCGGGTCGCTGCTGCGCCGCGGGGGGGCGCGCACCCCGCGCAGCTGCGCCAGCTCGGCAAGCGCGTCGCGGTCGGCGCGGCAGTGCAGGCTCTCCACGCGCAGCACGCGCAGGCGCGGCAGGCAGGCGACCGCGGACAGCGCGCCGCCGCCGACCGCGAAGAAGTCGTTGCAGTGCTGCACCTGCAGCTCCACCAGGCTGTGCCGCAGCATGCCCAGCACCATGCCCAGGTGCGCCATGCTGAAGTTGTGCTTCGCCTTGAGGCTGACGAAGTCGCCATCGTCTGCGCGCGCGCGCGCCGCATTGGCGCCAGCCGCCCCTCCAGGTGAGCCAGGGGCCGCAGCGCAGGCACGGAGGCGCATGCGCCTGGGCGGCAACACATTGCATCACACGCGCTGCATACTGTTGCGCTGCAATCAGGCACATCGCTCGAGTGCTGGGGCTGGTGCGGGTCTGCCCGCACAGGCACTTAATCGTGCAGGGCCGGCACCTGAGTAGTATCCCTCGGAGTTGATGAGCACCAGGCGCTGCACGCAGTGCTGCCGCTCCTCCACAAAGCGCAGGATGCGCGACGCGTTCAGCCGCGTCGCCGCAAAGCTCTCCCGGAACTCGTCGTCTGTGGGGCGGTTGTCCGACCTGCGCCGCCGGCGCCGGGTTGCTGAACCTGCCACATGCCCTACACGCCAGACAATACGCCTGCATAGAGCCGCTCCGTGCCTCCCACCGGTGGAGGCCACCACGACCATAGCCTGCCGGTGAACTGGACGCTCTACGGCTTACACTTATCAGGTGATGCGTGGGCAGGCCGTATCCAGTGTATCAGGCGCACACCTCGAGCCGCACAGCAGCCCAGCGCAGGACGACAGGGTGGGGGCTGGGGGAAGCACTCTGGGCGGGGTCCGCACCACGCAATGGGCATGTGCACGGCCGTGATGAGCTCGTGGCCAAAGTCCACAACCAGCTCCCGCCACAGCACATCCCGCGCTGCTGGGTTCTCCAGCACGCCCTTCCACCGCCGGCACACCTGCGCGCGCGTGCGCGCGCTATCAGCAGACGCGCCGCGCCACGAGTTGCCACAGCGGCAGACGCGGCAGGCAGACTTCAGTCCTGGGCGGTCTAGGACACCCGTCAGAGCCCGACCGTGCCCAGGCCAAGGCAGCGACACGTCCGCTCGCGCGGGGACCTGTGCTGGGGGCGGGCAACCTGACGGGCAAGCACGCGCTCGCGCCGGCGAGTGCACAGCGGAGCCAGGGCGCCCCGTCGGCGCGCCCCGCCCTGCGCGCGCGGGCGCGCGCCTGCGACAGGAAGGGGTAGGCACGCAGGCCCGGGTGCGGCTCGGCGCAGTAGAACGGCATGGCCTCCACCGGCTCGTCGCCCTCCTCCGGCGCGCCGTACAGCGGCCCGACCTTGGCCAGCTCGGTGAAGATCTGCGCGGGCGCGCGACAGGGTTGCGGCCGGCCATGGCGCAGGCGCACCCAGATCCGCCCGCTCTCCAGCGCGCAGTGAGCGACCCCGCCGCACACCGGTGATACTCGCTGGAGCGGGGAAGACACAGGCGCGAGGCCGTGCAGCCTGTCGCGGCCAAAGGACCTGACAGACACATGCCCGCTCACTATGCACAGGCGCCTCCATGGTCAGACGAGGCCAAGCCAGCACGCCTATGGCCTTGCCAAAGCGAGCACATGTTTACCAAAGCAACGCAAAGCAGGCAAGTGTTTGGTGCTCAGTGCAAGCAGTGCTCGGTCTCCGCACTTGCACCTGGCACCTCCCTGTCGAGCACCAGCGTGCAGCTGGCCGGCCAGAACCTGCGGCCTGTACATAGTGCCAGGTAGGGGGCAACAGCCCTGCTGCCAGCCTGTGCCTGGAAACAGGCTTGCCTGTAGCAAAATCTCATCCGGAAGCTCATTGAACCAGGTCTGGTGCTGTACGGCGGGCCCGGCGGCCGGACTCCTGGGGCACTTTGCCCTGGTCCGCATGCCTCCTCCCGCGAGCTCCGAGCACTCGAGGGGAGGTGGTAACCCTAACAAGCACGCCCTGCGCCTGCGACAGGCCCGCTCAGTCAGCTGCTGCAGCACGCTTGGTAGGCACACCTCTGAGCTCTGCTGTCGGAGCTCGGTCGTTGTGCGCAGCAAGCTCCCTGACCCTGGCAAGGACAAGGGTAGGGCTGAGAAAACGGGGACACGCATGCAATGTCTGGTCGGGAGGGTGCATTGGCGCACCTGCAGGGATGAGAGGCGGCAGGAGATGATGAAAGGGGCGCGGAGCGTGGCTCAGGTTTCCTTACGGCACCATCACACTGGCCGGGTGCGCCCGTAACCGGCGCCAGCGCACCTCGTATGCCTCTGCTGAAGCCTATGTGCATAACGCGCTGTGCAACAGCAGAGGTCCGCACCCCCTGCAGCGGTAGCAATGCAGCGATGTCATGTTGCTGCCTGTTGGTGCAGGAGTGACGGCGATGTGCTCGTGGCTCCTACCTGGATGAGGCAGCAGTTCGTGCCATCAACACTCCAATGCTGCTCAAGCTGCGGACGGCTGACCCACCCGCCAAGCATGCCAAGCCGGTGGTGCTGCCGCCAGACAACCTCTACGCTGCTTCTCTGCTGGAGTCAAGCACCGCAGCAGGCGCCGTAGACGCGGACATCCCGCGCTTGCGTGCTTGGCAGCCTGGGCCCGGCACTCCTGGCACCGTGCGATGCAGCAGCGAGCCCACAGCGCTCGCAGCGAGCGCACCCGCGCGGCCAGCGGCCGGCCTAGCGCGCGCCGGCAGTGCCGCGCCTGAGACGCCGGTGTCGCGCTCCGTGCAGCAGTACGAGCGGCGCTGTGGGTCCCTCGCGCAGGCGCCGGGCCGCTCCCCGCGAGCTGCCGTGCGCCGCTCGTGCTCCGCAGGCGCCGAGCCCGGCAGCGCGGCGCCGCAGGCGCCCACCAATGGTGCGGCGCCCGCGAGGTGCGAGGCGGATGCTGCCTGCAACGGCAGCAGCGCGTGCACCGATTCGCCGCTGCCGGCGCCTGACCCGGACGGGCCTGGACCTGTCGGGCCAGATGGCAGCGCGGCTGCGGCGTGCGCGCCGCATGCTTGCGCTGGAGCCACGCCGGAGCTGCCGGCGAGCCGCGGCGTGCGGCAGCCCGTGCTGGACGCGCGCCCGGCAAACGGGGACGCTCCGGGCGACCCCGGGCCGCCCCCAGCAGCAGAGGCGCGGGCGGCCGTGGGCGGCGGCCGCGCCTGCGACGGCGATGCAGCGGCGCATGCGGCGGCCGCTGCACAGCTGGGTGCGATGGCGGCCGCGGCGGCGGACGGCGGCGACGGCGACGGCGGCCTGACGGCCGCCGCGGCGGCGCTCGCCGGTGATGCTGCCCTGGCCGCGCGCTGCCGCGCGGCGCTGGCCGGCGCAGATCCCACCGCGCTGGCCGCGCTCAGCTCCGCGGCGGGCTCCGCGGTGGCTGCAGATCACGGCGTCCGCGTGCTCGCCGGTGCGCTGGGTGCCCAGCACGCGGTGCTGAGCGGGCTCGCCGCCTGGGCTCACATGCGCCCGAGCATGTCCGTGCACGCCCGGCTGCAAGCGCGATCGGCGCGCAAAGTGGCTTGGGGTCCCAGTAAGGCAGCCGCAGTGTTGTGATTTCCCGCCGTGAGTCCGCGGGGGCACATCGCGAGCGCGCTCGCCGTGCAGGCGTCGTGGCGCAGCTGAACGGCTGCCTGCGGGCCGCGCTGGATCAGCAGCAGCGCTTCCTGGCGGCGGCGGCCGCGTGGGACGCGCGCGGGGCGGCCAGGCGGCGCGACGCGCGCGAGCGCGCGGCGGCCGCCTCCGCCGAGCTGCTGCTCGAGCGCAACGCGCTGGCTGAGGCGCTCGCGCGCGAGCAGCGCCTGCGCGCCGAGTGCCAGGCGCGTGGCCCGCGCCCGCGTGCCGCCGCCGGCGCAGTCAGCCGCCCCCAGGCCTGCCCAGCCGGCCATGGCTAACTTCCGGCTGCCACATGCGCATGCCGGGCGCCGCCACTTGCTGAGCGCTGAACACTGGGCGCGCAGGCGCAGCGCGACGAGATCGCGGCTCTGCGCGCGCTGCAGCCGGCGAGCAAGGCGCAGCGCGGGCGGGGCGCCCGCCGTGCGCCAAAGGCGCCCGAGCCGGTCGCGGCTGCGAAGCAGGAGGTGCACTTTAGCCACAGCGCCTGGCTGGCGCTGCTGTGCACGGACAAGTGACGAGCGCGCCGCCCGCTTTGAGCAAGCCGCGTCGCTTCTGGCGCGCGCCGCAGCGGGTCTCTGCTTGATTCCAGTCTATGGGTACGGGGTGTAGGTAGTGGGCTCTTCCGTGCCACGGCATCGCCCTTCGGCGGGGTGCGGTTTGTTTACATAGCTGTTTGCTACTAGTAGTCCTGCTCTGTGGGTGGCAATGTGTGCGTCACCCACGATTTTGGGCGGCTGCAATGCTGCCTGGTTTGCTGCTTATGTCGCGCCTTTTGCGAGCGCGCTTTCATACACGGGACTATATGGTTGGTGCCATAGTGCATTCCCTGCACACTTTTTTTGGTTGACTTATGCTCACGCGCCTGTTGCTAGCGAGCGCGGCCTGCACGCATGCCCGATCCACCTGGCGTGCCCGAACAGATGCCCGGCAATGCATGAGGAGCCCTCCCTAGTGCTGTACGGCGGCGTGCCTGCATGGACGAGCCTGGAGAGGCTGCCCGCAGCCCGGGCGGCCTGTCCGCCCGCAGTGTTGGCGGTGGGGCTGCTGGGGCAGCGCCTTTCTTTGCCTGCACCTAGAAAACTGACATGGGGCACGTGCTTTCTTTTTCTACTATTTAGAAAACTGATTGCCGGGCCTGACGTGAGGGTCTGCACTCTCCGGCCATATCGCTCTGATCCCGCTGGGCCGCCGTCTCAGGACTTGCGAGGCGCGCGTCTTGGCGCGCGCTGCAGCAAGCCCCGGGCACCGCATGCGCTGTGCAGTGCGCTGTGTAAGCACACGGCATCAAAAAGTTGCTAGGGGCTTCGACGCGCAAACTTCGACCTTCGAGCCAGATTACATGGCTCGGACATCACAGCCAGAGCTACGCGGCGCCCCAAGGCCAAGCTCGCCACTTACGCCGCCGGCCGCCCCCTGTCCTTGGCCAGCTTCTTGCGCAGGCGGCCTGGCAGCGCGCCGCGCCGGCCGCCCCGGGCCGCGGGCGCAGCCGGGCGGGCGGGCGCGCCCACGTCCGCCCTGCCCGTCCGCTTGCGGTACAGCCCGGGCAGCCGGCCGGGCCCGGCGGCCGGCGGCGGCTCATCGTCCAGCGCCAGCAGCCGCGCCACCAGGTCGCCGCCCGGCGCCGCCGGCGGCCCGGGCGCCGCGCCACGCCCCGCGCCCTGCTTGCGGCCCTGGCCGGCTGCGGGGCGCGCGACGCGCGGGTCCGGGTAGTAGCCCACGCCCAGCGCGCCGCGGCCGAACACCCACCCGGGCCGCGCGCCGCCGAAGGCCGCCGCCGCGTCAAACAGCGGCGCCGGAGCCCGCGCCGCGCCGCCGCCGGGCCCCGCTGCGCCTGAGCCGTCCGGCTCGGCGGCCGCCGCGGCGCTGCCGCGCGCGCGCTTGCCAGCCCGCGGCGCGCGCCCGCCGCCGGCCCCCGCGCCGCGCGCGGCCGGCGCCGGCCCGCCGGGCGCCGCGCCGGCACCGGAAGGGAGCGACAGCGGTGCCGCTGCATGACCGGCGTCGCCGCCTGCGGGCTGCGCCGCGCCGACTTTGCCCTCGCCTGCGGCCGCGCCGGCGGCGGCGGCCTCCGGCGCGGCGCCGGCGGGCGCCGCGCCCAGCTTGGCGGCCGCGACCTCGTACGCTTCGGCCAGGCGCACCAGGTTGGGGTCAAACGCCTGGCCATGGCCCTGCGCGCGCAGGTCGTCTGCAGGTACATGTAGTCGGGCGCAGGACGGTCGGGCGCGTGCACTCCATTCTATCCTGTGAGTAAAACAAGGACAGCGTTTCCAACCTCGTGGTGCAGTGGCCATAGACGCTGGTGCCCAGGCTTGTGACCTGCCCTCGGCTGGGTCACCACGGGAGGCCGCGGACCTGCAGCAGCGCCAGCAGCGGCGGCGCGAGCGGCGCGAGCGCGCGCGTGAAGAAGCTAAACGCGTGGCCGGCCGCCGCCAGGCGCCCCGTGCGGCCCACGCGGTGCACGTACACCTCCAGCCGACTGGGGAAGTCTGCGAGAGGTCGCGGCAGGGTTAGGGTAGGGTGAGGTCCATAGTATGGGCGCCCGCGCGTCAGCGACGCCGGCCGCCGCAGCTGACCGCGCGCAACAGCCCCGTCCTGCACTGCCCCGCTCCGCCGACGCTGCCACCCTGGTTCTCCCGACAGCGGCGCACGAGCCGCAGCATCGCTGACTGTGCCTAGACCATGACCACGCTCACGCCTCGCACGCGCCTCGCACGCGCATGGGCCGTCGCTGCAGGGCGCGGCAGGGGCAGCACCATAGTTGACCACGTAGGGCAGGTTGCGGATGTGCAGCCCGCGGCCCGCCACGTCGGTGGCCACCAGCGCGGTGGCCTTGCCGCTGCGGAAGTCGCGGATCGCCGCCTGCGCGCCGCCGCCGCAGCCTCAGCAACCAGGGTGGCGCGGGCGCGCGCCCGGCAGCTAGGCGCGGCAGGGGCGCCTGCTGGCCGCCACCCGCACGCAAGCTGAAGGCGCAGCCCGGCGCAATCTCGCAAACACGCGCGCGCAGTCTGCTTCAAGCAAAGGTCAGGGTTCCAGTGCAACTGAGGGCTTTTCTTAGGGTTGCGCGCCTCGCGCTCTGCCTGCGGGCGCTCGCCGTGCAGGAGCGCGGTGCGGAAGCCCGCCGCCGCCACGTGGCCCGCCACGAACCGCGCCGTCTTGTTGCGGTTGACAAAGATGAGCACGCGCGGCGGGTTGCGCTGTCCCGCGCCAGCCGCCTGCGCGCCGGGGAGGGTCGGGCGAGGCCAGGCGGGCGCGCGCGCGTGCGGCGAGCGGCGCCGGGCGCACAAGGGTGTTGCGGCGGAGTTCCGGGGGACGGGGGCGCGCGCCTGGATCTGCGCCAGATGCTTCAGCAGCTTGGCGGGCTTCTTGTGCTCCGCGCACACGTGGACCGCCTGCGGCGCGCGCGCCCGGACATGGGCCCACACGGCGCTGTGCGCTGCCGAGACCCCTCACCACCTTCTCACGTACACACACCAGCCCTGCGGCAGGCAGGCTCGCGGGCCGCGCCTGCACGACGGAGCGGCCGATCGCGTCGGCGCCCGCCGCGGCGCGCAGGCGGCGCGGGCGCTGCAGCCAGCGCGCGGTCGCCGCGCGCAGCGCCGCCGGCATCGTGGCCGTCCACAGCTGCACCTGCGGCTGCCGCGGCGGCGCGCCCGCGCCTGCGCCCGCGCCCGCCGGCGCCAGGTCCGCGGCGGGGTCGCCGCCGGCGGGCAGGAGCAGCGCGCGCAGGCGCTCCAGCTGCGGCTCCAGCCCCAGCGACAGCATCTTGTCCGCCTCGTCCAGCACCACGTGCGCGACGCCGCCTGCGCGTGCGCGCGCCGGTCGCCGTGACGCGCAGGCGGCCGCGGGGCGCCCGGCGCGCGCGGGCGGCAGGGCGGGGGTCGGCGGCGGCTTCATAAAGGGTGCGTGCAGTCAGCGATTGCATCAGAAACTGTGAAAGCGTTGATCCCGAGTTAATCATCAGCCGCCGCTCGGCGCCCTGCGCGGCGGCCCGCCTGGCGGCCCGCAGAGCCGCGACGGGTGCGGCAGCCGGGTCGCGAGCGTACGCCGGTCCGCGCATGGGGCGGGGTGCCGGGCAGAGATATAAGGTGAGGGTATGTGGGGAGCACCGAGGTCAATCTCGCCGTCGTCGGCCAGGTCGAGCAGGCGCCCGGGCGTGGCGACGACAATGTGCGGCCGCCGCTGCAGCGCGGCCACCTGCGCGGCCGAACGCCGCCTCACCGCCGACTCGGCGCCACGCATCACGTAGGTTAAGGGTAGGGCAGCTGCATACATGGCAGTGCAGCGCCCGCCCGCTGAGCGCTCGCAGACGGGTCCCTGCACTTCCGGGCGGCCCCAGAGGCCCCAGAGGCCGGCAGGCACGCCCGGCGGCGAGCTCGGGGCGCGCCTGGCCCGCGCGGTCAGCGCCGCCGAGGAGCACGGCGGTGCGCAGGCCGGCCGCCCGCTGCAGCGTGCGCGCGACCGCCGCCACCTGCGCCGCCAGCTCCCTGCACCGCCCGCCGCGTCAGCTCTGTCTGTCCTCGCCTAGCCTTGTCCCACGCACTTTGTGCGTAGCGCATTCGCTGCCTGACAGGCGCGGCCCGGCGCAGGGGCGCGCAGGCCTCAGAGAGCCAAAGCAGCGCGGCGGTATGTCAGCAGCCGCAAGTGCAAGAACAGCGCCCGTCGGGGCGCGCGGGTGCAGCAGCGCACCGCGCGGGCACGAGCAGCAGCGCCAGCGGCCCCGCGGGCGCTGTGCGCGCGCCGTGGCCGCCCGCCGCCAGCGCCGCCAGCACCGGCAGCAGGAAGCCCAGCGTCTTGCCGCTGCCGGGCGCGGCAACCGCCTGCACGTCGCGCCCTGCCAGCGCCGCCCGCCACGCCCTGCGGCCGCCGCGCCGGCGCCTCACACGCCCGCTCGGTGCACAGCCTCGGCCCGCAGCCGCTCGTGCGACACCGCCGCGCGCACCTGGCCTGGATGGGCGTCGGCGCGTCAAAGCCCTCGGCCGCCATGTAGCGCTGGATCGGCTCTGGCCACTCTGCAAAGGCGGCCTGCGCGGCGGCGGGCGCCGCGGCGCCGGCGGGCGGCCGCGGGGCGGGCGCCCTGTCCGGCTCGGGCTCGATGAGGTTGACCGCGGTCGACAGGGCGCCGCCGCCAGCCCCCGGCTTTTTCCGGCTGCGCTTGCGCTTCGGCGGCGGCTCGCCGTCCGCCGCGTCGGCTGCGGCCGGCGCGCTGCCCGGCGGCGGCGCCCGCGCGCCGCCGTAGGCTGGGCGCTGCGGCGGCGGCGCGGCCGCCTCGCCGGCGTCAGAGTCGCTGCCCGCGGCGTCGGCGGGCGTGAGCGCGGGCGGGCCGTAGCACATGCCCTGGCACAGCCGCCGGACCTTGCTCTTCCGCTTGCGCTTGCCGCCCTCGGACTCGAGCTCCGGGTCGATGGTGCTCTTGCGCCGGTTCTTGGCCGCCTTGCGAGCGGTGTAGTCCACGCCCATCCTGTGCCAACAAGCGAGCCCCCCTGTACACTTCCACAGGGCTCTACCTGCTGCAGCGTACGCAGCACCTGTGCACCGCAAAGCAACCCCCCTTGCTTCCCAAGGGTTTGCTCGAGGTAGGCCCCCGCTGGCGGCAGAGGGAGGGAGAAAGGAGAGGAGGCGTGCGCTGAGTGTCGAGGACAGGCAGAGCTTGCGTTGCCATGGCGCTCTGTCAGGGCGCTATGGCGTGAGGCAGGATGTAGTTCCAGGGAGGAGTGCCTGCAGTTGCAGCCAGCCAGTCATCCGAGCAGCCTTGTGTTGGTGTAGGCGCAAGCAGAGGAGCGCCCGGCGGGGCCCAGCAGTGCGATGGCGAAGCGGGGGCTGAAAGAGCAGGTGCGGATGCGCACACGCATACAGCGGTGGCTCTAGCCAAGGCACCTGCTCTCCCACCGCTCTGTGCCTGGCTGTCCATGCCACACAGCTGAGGCTGCACCTCTGCACTAGCTGCACGCCTGCAAGGTGCCTAGCGCAGGCGGACTGCGCTGCGCTACTGGTTGCCAAGGTCGGTGCGTGTCCGCTCACACACGGCCACCCGTGCTTGGTGGCTGACTGGGTGCTGTCTGAGCACCGTGTGCCCCATGCGACAGGACCTGTCCAAGCTCAACGCAGCGGAGCTCACGCCGCTGTCGCCGGAGGTCATCTCGCGGCAGGCCACCATCAACATAGGCGCGCCGCCCGCGCTGCGGTGCTGTCACGCTGCCCGCCCGGGGGCCGCGGCCGCTGACGCCGCGCCGCGCCGCGCAGGCACCATCGGGCACGTGGCGCACGGCAAGTCCACGGTCGTCAAGGCCATCAGCGGCGTGCAGACCGTGCGCTTCAAGAACGAGCTGGAGCGCAACATCACGATCAAGCTCGGCTATGCAAACGCCAAGATCTACCGCGCCAGGGATCCCCGCGTGCCCAGGCGCGCGCAGAGCACAGCAGCCACGCAGGAGCGCTCAGCCAGCTGGCCGGCGGCGGCGCGCCCAACGGCGCGTCGCCGGGCGGGCGGCGGCGCTTCCCCTCACCCTTACCCTCACGGGGCCGCGCCGCGCAGGCCCTGGGCGTACAAGGCGTACGGGAGCAGCCGCGAGGACAACCCGGCGTGCGACTACCCCGGCTTTGAGGAAACCGACATGGATCTCGTGCGCCACGTCTCCTTCGTCGACTGCCCCGGTGCGCGGGCGACGCCGCCGCCCGCCCACAGCGGGCGCCGCTGCTGCGCGTGACGGCGCTGGCGTGGCTGTGCAACGGTCACAGCAGCAGCTGTGACTGTCCTGTGCCATGTCCCTGCTGGTTGAGGTCGTGCCAGGCGGCGGGAAGCGCGGGGGTGGCGTCCATCGAGAGGCGCTGGCTGGCGCCTTGTGCAAATGCAGGGCGCGCCGCGCGCAGGGCACGACATCCTCATGGCCACCATGCTGAACGGCGCGGCGGTCATGGACGGCGCGCTGCTGCTGATCGCGGCCAACGAGACGTGCCCGCAGCCGCAGACCAGCGAGCACCTGGCGGCCGTGGAGATCATGAAGCTGCAGCACATCATCATCCTGCAGAACAAGATCGACCTGATCAGGCGCGCCCGCAGCCCCATGCTTCTGCAGCGCAGGCTGCGCAGTTTGCGCGGGTCATGCCAGCGCCGCCGGCGCCTGTGCGACGTCAGCGGCCCCGGCCAGGCTCCGGTGGCAGGGCACGACGTTTAGGAGGTGGACTGCGCCCGCGCCTGATCCTGGGGCGGCGGCGGCGCGCGCAGCGAGGCCGCGGCGGCCAACCAGCACGACGCGATCAAGGCCTTTGTGCAGGGTACAATCGCGGAGGCCGCGCCGGTGGTGCCCATCTCGGCGCAGCTCAAGTACAACATCGACGCCGTGTGCGAGTACATCGTCAAGAAGGCGAGCTTTCCCCGGCGCCGCTCCGCGCAACGCGCAGGCGCCGCGCCGCGGCGGCCGCCGCGTGTCCCGCGGCTGCGGCCAGCTCGCAGCGCCTGCGCGCGGCCGCCTGCACGCGAGAGCCGGCTCGGCCATGCGATGCAGCATGCGGGGAGCCTGTAGTCGATGGAATGTGATGCAGCATGAACGAGTCACGGCCGTCTATCAGCCGACATTCAGCTCTTGTAAGGTAGAGCGGCGGGCGCGCCGGCTGGCGAGCGCGGGCGGCGCGGCGCAGGTGCCAGTGCCGGTGCGCGACTTCGTGTCGCCGCCGCAGATGATCGTCATCCGCTCGTTCGACGTGAACAAGCCCGGCTCGGAGGTGGACGACCTCAAGGGCGGCGTGGCCGGCGGGTCCATCCTGCAGGCGCGCGCCTGCGCGCGGGGGGCCTGTCCAGGGCTTATTTAGGGCTTTTCAGGGCTTCTCCAGGGCCCGAGGGCTGCAAGTGGGCGGCCTTGGGCCCGAGGGCAGCGCCAAGTCCGGCGGCCCGGCGCTCGTGGCCGGGCCGCAAGAGGCCAGCTGCCAGACCACCTGGTGGCCGTACTGACTCGCCGCCCCTGGCTTGGGCGCCTGAGAAATAGGCCGCCGCACACCCGCCACTGCCGCGCTGGTGCTGCAGCGGCCAGGCGGCGGGCAACCCGTCGGGCTCAGCTTGGGCGCGGCGCACACTGGCGCCTGCCGCTGCGCCGTGCAGGAGGTCGGGCAGGCTGCGATGCGGGCGCGCCAGCTGCGAGCTGGGCGCTCGCGGCGGGGCCTGCCTGACCTCCTCCGTGGCGCAGCAGCGGGCGCCAGTGCGCGCCGCGCGCCGTGCTTTACAGGATGTTGTAGGGTGTTAGAGGTTTAGGTTGAGGCGGCGAACCGGCACGCGCATGCCAGCAGGGCGTGCTGCCAACGAGGGGCAGGGAGATAGAGGCGCGGCGGGCGTCATGTAGGGTAGGTTACAGGGTAGGGTGAGGCGCTGACCCGGCGCGCGCTCGCCGGCAGGGCGTGCTGCGGATGGGGCAGGAGGTGGAGGTGCGGCCGGGCATCATCCAGAAGGACGCAGAGGGCCGCGTGGCGTGCACGCCCATCTACTCGCGCATCGTGTCGCTGTTCGCGGAGCAGAACGCGCTGCAGTTCGCCGTGCCGGGCGGCCTTATCGGCGTGGGCACCACGGCGCGCGCCGCGGCCGCGCCGCCCGCCGGCCTTGCTTTGCGCGCCATGCCTGTTCTTTCCGAGCAGCAGGACCTGGCAGTCTTTGCCCGGTCACGACTGCGTGCGCGGGCAGCGCCGTGTGAAGCAAAGAGGGAAAGCTCTGAGTGCGCGCGCCATTCGGCGCACCCAGGCCTTTGCCAGGACCCTCCTGGGAAGGGGGAGCGGAGAGGATGAAGCATGGTCCAGGGCGCGCGGTCTGAGGGGGCTGGGCGGGCGCGCGCGCAGGTGGACCCGACCCTGACGCGCGCGGACCGGCTGGTGGGGCAGGTGCTGGGCGAGGTGGGCGCGCTGCCGGACGTGTACACCGAGCTGGAGATCAATTTCTTCCTGCTGCGCCGCCTGCTGGGCGTGCGCACGCAGGCGCGGGCCCTTAACCCTAACCCTATCCCTTTCTTGCGCGCACGCAGCCCCCGTCCGCGTCGCGCGCCTCGTGCGCGTGTTGATGCGCAGGGCAGCCGGGCAGCGAGGCATGCGTCTCGGTGCGGTGCGTGCAAAGCGGAGGCGGCTGGCGGCGAGGCTGAGGCCGGGCGCGCGCGCGGCGCGCGGCAGGGCGGCGAGAAGCAGGGCAAGGTGAGCAAGCTGAGCAAGAGCGAGGTGCTCATGCTCAACATCGGCTCCATGTGCACGGGCGCGCGCGTGCTCGCGGTGCGCCCCCCGCTCCGCTTGCATGGCCTAACCCAAATCTGACACAAGTCTTACTCTTCACATTGGCTCCATGTGCACGGGCGCGCGTGTGCTCGCGGTGCCCTTCGGCGCGCGCCGCGCAGCGGCTCGAGCGCCCGCCGTCCTCCCGGCTGCCGACATGCCGCAACCTGCCCCCTGCTTGGGGCAGCCGGCGGGCCTGCCTGCATGTGACCATCTGGCGTCCCTGCAATACCCACCTTGTCCATGGGATTCACCTAAGTGTCGCCTTGCTTCTAGACAGAGAGGCTCGCTGATAACGCAAATATTGATCAAAGACTCGGTTCCGCTGTCGGGTCGCAATTGGGGTGCGCTTGTGCGTGGTGCCGGTGCGGGCGCCTAGCGCGGCGGCGCGCGCGCGCAGGTCAAAGGCGACCTGGCCAAGCTGCAGCTGACCTCGCCGGTGTGCACCAAGGAGGGCGAGAAGGTCGCGCTGAGCCGGCGCGTGGAGAAGCACTGGCGCCTGATCGGCTGGGGCATGATCCAGAAGGGCGCCGTGCTCAAGACGGACGCGCCGGCCGGCAAGGCGTAGCCGCTGCCGGCCGCGGCGGGCTTGGCACGCGCTGCGGCGTGGGCCGTGGGGCGCGGCGGGGCGTCCAGCGGTGCTTGGGTTGCCAGCGGGCCGCACCCAGCGGGAGCAGTCCCGCTCATGCTTTTAGGGCAGGTACAGAGTGACCAACGCGGATGAGAGATGGAGCTGGTTTAATTTCTGGAACAAGCAAGCGGCGCCTGGAACCCTCCCTGCGCGCAAGCCAAGAGCAAAAGCGCCTGAGTGCACACTGTAGAAGCAGCCAGAGCCTTGCCGCGCAACAGCACCCATTTGTGCTTGTGTGGCGGTTGGCCAGCATCAGTGTCAGCAGTCCTAGTCATGCTTTTAGGGCAGCCAGGTAGAGAGCAACGGGAAAACGATGTCTCGACACAATCTGAGTATGCCATGCGGGGCTTGAAACCCTTCCTGCGCTCGAGTCAAAGTCTCGGTACGCCAGCTACGCGCTGGCCCCTGCACAAGGGCAGGAGGAGGCTGGGCCGCTCCACCTGGCGCCCGCCGCGCGCAATGGAGTCGCCTTTCCGGAAACACTCGCACGGCTGCTCAACCCCCGAGTCAGAGTGCGACGTCCCGGTGCCCGGCGTGAAGACCACGCCCGTGAACGCGTCGCCAGTGTGCCCCCTTTTGGCGGGTTTCAGCAGTACTGATACTGGCAGCGCGCCCGCGCCCACGGCATCACCCCGGCGGTCACGGCGCGGCGCCGCGCGCAGGATGTCCTGGATGGCGCGGGCCGGGCGCCGCCGCGCAGCGCGGCGCGGTACTTCAGCTCGCTGCAGCGCAGCATGCGGCGGTCGCTGTCGCGCGTGTTCTCGGTGGGCGACGTGCCGCCCGTGCGGCTGCGCGCGCTGCGCATCTCCGCGGCCGACCTCACCGAGCTGGTCGTCAAGAAGCCGCGCGCGCCCAGCCAGTGGCAGCGGGCGCTCGCCGTGCGCGCCCGCCTGCGCTTAAATGCGGGGGCGCTTCGTCGAGGCAGCGGACTGCGCCAGGCGGAAGCTGTCAAGGGGGACGGCCGGTGTGCAGCTGCCGCGCGCAGGGCTTGCCGGGCCGGTGTGGCGCCCGGGTTGCAGGCCCAGCTGGAACGCTGCCAGCTCGCGCGCAGCGGGGACTGCTGACCCTGCGCGGCTGCCTCCGGGCGGACCAGATTGCCGAGGCGTGCGGTGGGGCGCTGCGCCAGGGCGTCGCCGAGACGTTTGTCGTGGCGCGGCTGGCCGTGCGGCTGTACTCGTACCTGGGCCTGGGCTGGCGCTGGACGTTCATGCTCGCGCGGCTCATCGTCTACGCCATCCTGCTCATGCCCGGCTTCGCCCAGGTGGGGCGGCCCCCCTTTCGCGGTCAGCGCCTCGGGCGCCCGCCCTGGCTCCCCACCTGCTCGCAGCTGCAGGGCGGCGGCCGCGGGAAGGGCCCGCGGGCCGCACGGCAGCAGCGCGGCGGACTAGGCTGAGCGGGGGTGTGTGGGGGGTTCCGCAGATGGTTGTCTTCTACATGGTGTCCCCGCGCGTGAAGCGCAGCCTGGTGTACGGCCCGGCGCCGCGCAACCGCCTAGACCTGTACCTGCCGCCGGGCGGCAAGCGCAAGGCGCCCGTGCCGGTGGTGATCTACATCACCGGTGCGCGCCGAGGGCTCGCGCGCGCCCCGCGCCCGCCCTGGGTCGTCGTCATCATTGTGACACTGAAGTAGCCCCAGCTGCCTGCTGGGAGTCGCATGCCCTCCAGCTGATGAGCGACAGAGGAGACGGCACGCACGACACGAAGTGGGCCGATACGCTTGCTGCGCAGCGTACTGCTGCGGCCGTCTGGTCAGTGCCACTTACTGGTACGATGCCAGACATACTGGCCCACCTCTAGCTGGAGCTCCCGCCGCTTTTGATTGGCATACTTGGTCTGGCTCCTGCGCTCGCCGCAGGCTCGCCATTAAGCTCGCCATGGCCAACCTCCGGCGAGCGCAAGAGCGCCAGACGCAGTATGCCGATCAAAAGCGGCGGGAGCTCCAGCAAGAGGCGGGCCAGTATGTCTGGCTCAGTGCCACTAACTGCCACTGGCCAGACGGCCCCAGCAATGAGCTCTGCAGCAAGCGTGTCGGCCCACTTAAAGTCATGCATGCGGTCTCCTCTGTCGCTCATCAGCTGGAACCGGAGCGCGGGCGGCTGCCGACCCGCCGCGCCAGGCAGAGCGCGCGCTTGGACGCCGGCCGGGCGCGCGCCGCGCAGGGGCGCGGGCCGGCAGCGTGCGGGCAGGGCCGCGAGTGTCGGGGCCTAAGCGCGCGCGCCGCGCCGCAGGCGGCGCGTGGACGATTGGGTACAAGGCCTGGGGCTCCCTGCTGGCGCGCCGGCTGAGCAAGCAGGGCGTGCTGGTGGCCTCGCTGGACTACCGCAACTTCCCGCAGGCACGCCCAGGATAGGGTTAGGTATCCCCAGGTTTAGGTGGCCGCAGGCGCGCCTCGGCGCTGCCCGCGCCGCGCGGCGCGCCCGTGGCTGGGCGCCACGAGCGCCGCCCGCGGCCGGGGCGCCACAGGGTGGCAGCAGCTGACGTCCGGGGTCCGGCAGGGCACCATTTTGGACATGCTGGAGGATGTGAATGGCGGCATCGCATGGACGCTTGCGCACGCGGCGGAGCACGGCGGCGACCCGCAGCGCACCTACCTGGTCGGCCAGTCCTGCGGCGCGCAGCTGGCCGCGCTGTCGCTGGTCACGCAGGCGCGCGCGCGCCCCGCGCCCGCCTGGGTCGTGCGCGCGCATCCTTAAGCGCTGCAGGCCGGGCGCCGCCGCCCGCCGCCCAGGGTCCCCCTGCCCCTTGCACGGCAAGACCGGCGGCGCTGCGCCGCCAGCGGTGCAGCGCCGCACGCGGGGATCCGCACAGGGCAGTAGCAGCGTGCGCGGCCGCGAGCGCGTGACATGCATGCGTCAGCGTGTCGGCTCGCGGGTAGAGCTAGGGTTGGGTACCCTCACCGGCTGACGCACGCGCGGCTGCGCGGCGGCGCAGGCGGAGCAGGCGGAGCAGGAGGGCGACCTGCCGGGCGGCAGCCCGCGCTGGGCGCCCGGGCGCGTGCGCGCGCTAGTGGGCGTCAGCGGCGTCTACAACGTGGCCGGCCTGGCGGACCACTTCCACGAGCGCGGCCTGTATCGCCCGCTGCTGGAGCGCATCATGAGCTTCGAGGGCCAGCCCGAGCTCAAGCTCTTCTCGCCCGCGCACTGCGTCAAGGCGCGCGGCGCCGGCGCGTCTGTAGTAGCACATGAACGCGCATGCGTGCGCTGGCTCTGCGTGCGCTGCGCGGCCCGGGTGATGCGGTTATGTCACCCAGCAGGCGGTCACTGCAGCAAACGTAGGCGGCGCGCAGGCTGGGCGCGGGGCTTGAGCGGGGCGCGCGCGCGCGCGCGCGCAGGGCGTGAAGTGGGGCGGGCGGCTGCCGCGCGTGGTGCTGCTGCACGGCACTGCCGACCGCTGCGCACTCGTCGGCAATGCGCAGCAGTTTGCGGAGGCGCTGCGCGACGCCGGCGCGCAGGCGCGCCCCGCGCCGCGGCTTTGGCCATTGCCGGACGCCGCGTCGCGGCGGCCAGCCTGCTTGTCGGCTTGCGCTGTCGGCCCGGGCATTTCGCCTGGGCATCGGGTGCGCTGTTGGGGCTGTCGCAGCATCGGCGGCGCGCGGGCAGGCCGGCGAGCCGCGTGCCGGTCCACGGGGGCGATATAAAGCGTGCACAGGCTGCAGTGATGCCGTATTGTGTCCGTGCGGAGGCGCTGCAGCGGCCGCCGCGTCCGCAGGGGGGGCTGGTCGCGCGCGCGGTGGTTTCACCCTAACCCTAACCCCACCCTGGCGGCGCTGACGCAGCGGCACGCGCGCGCAGGTCGAGCTGGTGCTGTACGAGGGCGAGACGCACACGAGCCCGCTGATCGAGAACCCGATGCGCGGCGGCCGCGACCGCCTGACCGACGACGTGCTGGCCACCGTGCTGGACCGGCCGGGCATGGAGTCCTGGCAGGCGCCCATGTGCCCGGGCTTCCTCATCCGCGCCGCCGCGCTCGTGTGCCCGTTCTGAGCCCCGGGGCAGGGCGCTGCCTCGCGCCCAGGTTCCCGGGGCCGCCTCCCCGCACCACCAGGCCTAGGTCTTGATGGCGGGTCCAGCGCGGCATGGAGCGGGCCTGTGTGGGCGCTGCGTCTGGCTGCCAGTGGCTTGTAGCGACGCGCGCAGGTCAGGAAGGCTCGGCCGGGTTGGCAATTGCCACCGTCCCGAATCTGTCCGGCGTGTTGCTCGGCCACTTTGTATCCTTTTTTATTCCGGGTTTGGCTGCAAACCATTGCACGGCCCCAGGCGTTTGTGTGCTGCCAGAACAGCTTGGTACCAGCAGCCTAGGAATGTAGCAGGTTAGGAGTGCCAGGGAAGTATGTGCGTGTCAACACTACACAGGACTGTGTGCGAGGAACAGGCTGTCAGAACCGGCTCATGTGGTGTACCATTGGGTAGGCCCTTTGTTGGGTGCGCGTCACTCGGGTGCGCCGCCGCGGCACGGCACGCCCATGTATACATGGCTCGGGTCACAGTCGCCGTGTCACGCTGACTCAAGACGAGCCGTTTGGTACGAGGCAGGCCGGCGCCCAGATCCAAAACAGGCCGGGACAGCGCAGCTGAACCCTGCGCACACCATAGTCCAGCCACCCTCGGTACGCAGAAGGCTCCCAGACTGTGCTTCAGTGGCCGCCCTTATATCATCGCGGGGCCGTATGGCGGCAGTCACGCGGCCAGCCTAGGCTACTAGTAGTAGCTGCCCTTCATGATCTCGGCGTCGATCTCCTTGGCCAGCTTGGGGTCGTTGTCCATCTCGTCGTTGATGGTCACCTCCTTCAGCCGCGCCTGCGCGGCCGCGCGCGCCATGCTGTCATCTCTAGCCATAACAGGCTCACACAGGCGGGTCGGGAAGACACCACAGGAATGGGCAACGGGTGCCCCGAGTCGCTGCCCTGGCAGGCAGCAGGCCGAGGCTGGAACGAGCTTTGTGCGGAGCGGGCGTGCACGATGTCGCGGTCCACCGCGGCGATCTCCGCCTCGATCTCCTTGGCGCGCTTGGCCGAGAAGGCCTCCAGCTCCTTGGCCTCGGCGAGGATGGGCGCAAATACGTCGTCCACCTCCTTCAGCGCGCCCGAGATGTCGTACTTGGGGATCTTCAGGCCTGCGCGGGCCCGCAGGCTTTGGCGGGCCGGCGCCGACGCGGGCGTCAGGGCCTGCGAGTGGGTATAAGGCAGGGGCGCGCCTGTCAGCGCCTTGTGCAGCGTGGTCAGCAGCTTGTCGTCGACCTTGCCCTTGTAGAAGTCCCAGTCGATACTGACCTCCTGCGCGCGGCGGGCCCCCCCGCCCCGCACTTAAAAGCCGCCGGACAGCGTGCCCAGAGCGTCAAACTAGGGCCCCACGCCCGCGCGGCTGCTTTGTCAGCAAGAGATCAGGGCGGCGGCGGGATGGGGCCGAGCACCTCCGGCGCGAGCGCCTCCAGCTTCGCCATCTCATCCCGGAACGTCGAGCGCAGGCTGGACACGTGGCGCTTGGCCTCGTCCGACGTGGCCAGCTTCTCCAGCACGCTCCAGTCCATCTCCGCGGTCTCGCTCACGCCGGTCTCGGCCGACTCGGCCGTCTCCACGCTCTGCGCATAGCCGCGCGCCAGCGCGGCCCGGCCCCACTGCGCCTGCGGCCCCAGAGTGGCCCCCATTGAGGGCTGACAGACGCCGTTGCTCGTGCCCGGGTCAGCACGGCCACCCCACAAGGCGCGCTCTGACGTGAGACAGGACCCGCGGTGCGCCTACACAAAAAGCCTTCTTCGCCGATACACTTGCGCGTGAAGCGAAGAGCGCAATGCACAGGTCGTAGACTTGCACAGTGCAGGTCCTGCTCCGCGGCCTATCTGGCAGTGCGCAGGCCAGTGCAGCCATCCCGAACCGGTCCCTGCATGCCAGCCCAACGTGCACCGCCACGCCTGCCTGCCACAGCCGATGCTACGGCGGGGTCACGCGGGCGCACCTGCCGCAGGGCGCGGGAACAGGCGGCGCGGAGCATCGCGCCCTGCTGCTTCAACAGGAGCTTGTGTGGTAGGCAGGCCTCGACAGGCCCAATCAGAGGCTGTGCTGTGCCTCCCCCCTCCAGCTATCACACAGACGCAGGTTGCCTCTGCCCTAACCTAGTCTGCATGCAGATCATCTGAGTGTGGGGACCGGGGGTGCATGTTCGTTGGCCGAAACCACCGGTCGGAAAGCCATCCGGGATCACCGGCGGCAGGGCGCGCGCAGCTTGCTGGCAGCCGGCGCAGCAGCCCCCCTGGGTGCCACCCTGCACCCAAGGCATGCAGCGCTGAACGCGCAGGGCGTGCTTGCCGCTGCTGCGGCCATGGAGCGCTGTGGCTCGCGCGGCGCGTCCTCCGGCGGTTCGGCGGAGGCGTGTGCTGCCGCGCCCGAGACCTCCTCGGCTGTCGACTCCGCGTGGCACCCCGACTACGATGCGCCGCGCGGGGCGCCCGATCAGGCGCGACCTGCCTGCCCAGCGCCCACAGGGCACCCCCTCCTGCGGGAGCGCTGCCCGGCCAGTCAGGTGGCTGGCTGTCCTCTGGTGCAAGGGCGGGTATCCATAGTACAGATAGGCCGTGGTAGCTATGCACCCGTCCGTCTGCGCGCCGACGCGCCGGAGGCCTTGCGCGCGCCAGGCGTGCTCGCGGTGCGGCGTGACCAAGACGCCCAAGTGGCGCACCAAGTGGTGCGGCGCGGAGGCGCTGTGCAATGCGTGCGGCATGCGGCTGGACTGCCTCCTGAGCAAGGCGCGGGTGGGCGGGTCGCTCACGCCCGCGCGCGCCGCCACCGCGCCCGCCGCCGGCGCACTGCCTGGCCACTTGCCCACAGGGGGCCTCGCGTGCGCGTCGTGCGCGCGTGCGCGGAGCCTGCCCAGCGAACTGCGTGACGGCGACGCGGCGTGCGCCGACTGCTTGGCCGCCGCACGCTCCGCCAGGCTGCCACACGGCAAGCACCTGTTGCCGCCAATGCTGCGCAAGCGCAGCTGGGCCGACCTGGGAGGCGGGCGCCCCTCGCCGGCCGGCGACGCCTGGGCCGCGCAGCACGCCGCAGAGGTCGCTGCGCTGCATGAGCAGCCCGCGCTGGAGTGGCCGCCGCCGCCGCCGCCGCTGCTGCCACCCCAGGCCGCCCCGGCAGCCGGGCCCGACGGCGACGCGGCGCGCCTGCTGTCGTGGCTCAGCCGAGCGGTGCCGCCGCCGCTGTGCCTGGACGATCCGCACGCACCTGACAGCGCCACGACGCCGCTCGGCCACCCCTGCCCCCCCCACCAGCGCCGCGCAGACGCCAGGCAGGCCGCGCGCCACAGCCTGGGTTCCAGGGCCGCGCCGGCGCTCGGTCGCACGCCGCGGCTGGGCCACTTGCAGGTTGAGCCGCTCAGCATCGAGAACACGCTCAACCTGGACCCCGAGCCGCTCAGCGCCATGGACCTGCGCCTGGACGACCTGGCCTTCCTGCGGGACCTCACCGGCGACTGCGTCAGGGACGGGGTGCGGCCGGCGGCGAGCCCTGCCTGGCGTGTGGCCCGGACGCGCGCTTGGGCTGGGCCTGCTGGGTGCTGCTGCCTTGCAGCGCGGTACTGTGTTCAGGGAAGCCCCGTGTGCGTGTGCGCGCCACCGATGCCCTGGGCTGGGTGCGCGGCAGCTCCGCGATGCGCCAATGCTGGGCGGGGCGTTTGAGAGCGAGCAGACAGCGGCGGCCACCTCGCCGGACGATGCGGAGCTCATGCGGGCCATGCAGGCGCGCTGCTCTGCATGCGCTTGCTCACACACCTTGCGCCACAAGCAGGTTGCAGTTTGTACCACACAACGCACACGCGTTGCCAACCATCGTCGTCTCACCAAACCGCATTGTACTGGGCGTCCCTGCAGGTCTGTGTGACAAGACGAGTGCATTTCACTGCTGCCCACCGCCTCCATGCTGTGGTGGGTGTGAGCACCCTCAGATGTCCTCGGATGCGCCGCATATCTGGCGACCTCCGCGCAGCTTTGCATGTGTTGGCTGTGACTGCCTGGCTGTGTGGCAAGCACGCCCTGAAGCTGCTCTGGTTGGCTGCTGGGGCACCACGCATGACCCAGAGCATGTCGTGCAGAGGAGGCTGCCCTCTTGGACCTGCCCTCTTGAACATGTCAGGCATGCGGTCACCGGCAGTCCTGCTCATGTGCGCAGCATGGCCCGTGCCACAGAGTGAGGCAGGTTGAGACTCTCACCTTGCTGAGCGGCATGCGCAAGCGCGCAGGCGTCGGCGCTACCGCTCGCGACACCTCTCATCCTGCCGCTGAGCAGCCATCGCGTTGCGGCCACCTCCGCCGCCGCGCGCGCGCCACCGCCGGCTTACCTGCTGCTGCCGCCGTCCGGGCCTGCCGCGGCGCCCCCGGCCGCCCTGGGCACCGTACCATCGGCTCTGGCACGCGCCAGCGCGCCGCGCGCCTCGCCCTTCGAGACGCTGCAGAGCCAGCAGGGCTGGGACCCAACGGCGGCGGGCGCCGCGGCGCCGCCCGCACCGCGGCGCGCATCCCTGACGGACGAGGACCTCGGGCACACCGGCTCGGGCGCGCCGCGCCACGTGCTCGCGGGGCGCGGCCGCCTGCGCCGCGGCTCCGGCCCGTCTGCGCCGCGCGCGCCGCGCGCGGCCCGCAGCAGCAGCGAGGCGGGCGCGTGCGAGGCCGCGCTGACGCACGCCGCCGCTGCGACGCCGTCCTGCTTCCCGGGGCCAGAGGCGCGCGCCCGCGCCCTGTGCGCAGGCGTGGCCCGAGGCGGGAGCATCCGCAGCCGGCCGCCCTGGCGAGCGAGAGCGAGCTCGCCGCCTTGCAGCCGCGCCCTGCCCTGGCTGCGGCGGGAGGGTGCGTGTTTCAGCGCATGTGATGGCAGGCCGGCCCAGCCCCGCCTGGAGCCTTGGTCGTTCGGGCGCCGCACGGCCGGCACGCGCGCCGCCTCGAGCCGGCACCGTCCTGTGTTCGCTGAGCGCGCAGGTGGGCTGCCGGCACTGCCTGGCCTCCCTGCCTCGCTGAGCCTGCGGCGCGTGCCCGGGGCGCGCAGGCGGCTGTGCGGCGCGCGCACTCGGACAGCGTGGTATGCTTTGGTGGTGCGCCGTCGGGCGCGCCTGGCCTGGACGCCTCGGACCAGCCAGGCATGCCGCGCGTCAGGCCCTCTGCACGTCGCCACCCCAAAGCACACACTCAATCTTCGGGAATGGCCGAGGTCTGCGCAGCGTGGGCCTGCGCCTGGTGCCCTCCACGCAAGCGCAGCGCCTGCTCGGGCCGTAGGCCGTCACCACTTACTTTTGGCACCTCGCTGATCTGCTTGCGGCCGCAGCGCGCGGGCGCAGCACCCGGGTCCTGCGCGGCACCTGCCCGCGTCGAGGACAGAAGCGGAATGGCGGTTGTGCACCCGGGGTCCTGGGGCGCAGCGCTGGCGGCTGCAGAGCCTGACCCGTGTCGTGCGCGCCGCACAGCCGGCTGGGCCGCGAGAGGCGCCGCAGACGCCAGCATGCCGACGGAGCCCCGGCCGTCTGCCGCACGCGCGCCGCGCCGCGCGCGCGCGCGCTCTCACACGGCCGCAGCATCCACGGCCAGCGCGTCGGGTGCCGCCCTCATGCCCTACCAAAACCTGCCTGATTTCATAGCCTCCAGCCCACGCACTTGTGGATTAGCGATATGAGATAAGATGCACCTCATCAAAGCGCTGGTTTTCAGCAGTCAGCTCGGCCTTGTTGTGTGGGGCTGTCCGACCGCATGCTGTCACGGCTGAGGGAGCAAACACAGCTTATGCACCTCCTTGCTGCCGGCTGCTGTGTGGCGGAGCGTAGCGGAGCCGCGCGTGTGCTGGTGCACTTCAGCAGCCGCTGGCGCGGAGTGAGCCCCAGCCACCCAAGCGTTGTGCGGCTGTGTGTGCAGGCTGCGAGCGCAGCGCGGCAGCCAAGTGCGAGAGCTGGGCATGCGGGGTGCGCGGGCCTGACATGACTTACGTGCACCGCGTGTACACCGCTGCACCACGCGGCGGCTTCGAGAGGTGAACGCGCGCGGGGGTGCTGGTTAGGGGCCTGGGCAGGTGCGCGGGGCGCCATAATCGCGCACCGCTTTCGCGCGCGGTGGCAGATATGCAGCGTTCTGAGTGCTTTAATCCTGCCTCTTTGCTGACTTTGTCGATCGCGCATGGGTCTGTGACAACAAGGCTGGGGCATGTATCATGCGTCTGTCTGGCTAGGCGCTGAGCTTTATAGCAGAAAGGCGCTGGGCTGGTGCATGTGGCCGGGGCGCAAGGAGGCGCAGGAGGGCTTGAACCAGGGGTATCAGCTGGGGGTGGGCAGGCTAGCGCGGGCGGACTTGCAATACCTGGCTGGTAAGGCGTCAGAACTGTCGACTTTGCTGCAGTGCATGCGAGGATGGCCCCTGTGAGGTATTGCAGGGGCCATCCTCGCACGCCCCGCAGTGTCGGCGGGGCCATCCTGCGCCTGCACTGCTCTGTGTCACTTTTAAGAGAGCTTAGTGCCTGCGCAGTGCAGGCTTTTTCCGTAGGCAGGTGTGGTTAGAGAGTCAGGCTGTGAGCTTTGCGGCAGGGATAGGCTTGAGAAGGGGAGTGCACTTGCGTGTTTGCTGCTGAACATCCACCCCTTCGTGCTGCACTGCAGGCGCTGCCGCCTGCGATTCTGCTTGACGTGCTAAGCGTCGCAATGTTGCGCTACCCCCGAGCTCCTCAGATGCATCTGCAGTGCCTGCTGTGCCTGACGCGACTCGCCACCTGCTGCATGGCGGTGCGCGCATGCTGGGCATGGAGTGCTGGGCCACAGACCACACCAGGGCTGGCCCACAGATCCGCGCTGCGCTGTTTGGGCGATGTGCGCGCATCACTTCTTTAGCGTCTTGCAGTGCAAGTGCAGAAGGGGTCCTATTTAGTGCAGGATTTGAATGTATTTTATTGGCAGAGCCGCGTTCGGCAATGCCCTGGCTCCGAAGGTCCATGGTTTTGGGGCTGAACATGGGCTGCTGCGCTGACACTGTGCGCGCTTTGCGACCCTGGTGCCCTGTGGTCTCAGTTGCTGGTCTGTTCTAAAGCTAGCTGCTATATGGGTAGTAGCACTGTAGGCTATAGCAGAACATGTTGTGTGTGGGCTGTGCCCTCTGCAGGGCGATCAGCCCGACGGTATGCCTGTGCGCCAGGATCCCCTGCAGGCTGCCCATTGCAGCAGGATGCCGCCGTGCCTGCAGATCAGATGAGCCTGGCTGCATGCACATTGTGCGTCTTGCCTCGCAGCTGTAGTCTGCACGGTGGGGCGTTGACACTCCCCCCACCATGTCATTGCACATTGAGCACGCCCGGCTTTCATGCGTGTGACTGCAGCTGTCTGCCTTTGGCCTGTTGTGTGTTGGCCTGTGGCGCTCCCACAAGGCCTGCACCAAGTGGGACCTTGCCTAGAAATGGCACAAGTGGGACCTTGCCTAGCGAGTTGAGGCGCTGCCCCCATGCAGACGGCTGGGTGCATTGCGTGGGTCTGCCCGCTCCTAGACACTTGATCTTTACCACCCTTCCTTTCTGGTACGGGCGCTAACCTTTTTAGTGAAAAGGGTTGGAAGCTTTGAAAAAAAGGGTTTTACAATGTTTGGTGTGGCAGGCGGAAGGCTCTCAGGGCCCCGCGCCAGGACTCTATCTCTGTTTTTTGGGTGCGCCAGATAGGCATACATGCATGTGCAAAGTGGTATGCCAGCGCACTCCGTGCCTGCCTCAGAGGCCACGTCTGCCTCCGAGGCAGGCACTGGAGTGCGCTGGCAAAGTGCTGATGTCCACTTCACGGATTGGCCGAATGCGCTGATTGATTGCTCTTGTGTGCCACCTTGCATGGCAATTAGCTAACCGTGGGTGCGCGCCCGCGCGGCGGGGCTCCTCCCAACATATGGAGTCGTGCCGGTGCATGCCGCTCCTTAGGCAGCGCTTTGGGTGTGATGCTTTGCAGGAATATCCAATGTCCACTTCTTTCTTGGTGTGCGTTGTGCATGCGTGTGCGCTGGGCATCTATCAGGATATAGGTGCCATGCCAGCACGAGCGCTGCCCTGCTCCTAGGCAATGTGTGTAATAAACACAATCTTCCATAGCCGGACATGAAAGAGCGGTTTGAGCTGTGTTCCATCTCCCAGCCGTGTGTAGCTGCCACGGCTGTGCCTGCCGTGATGCCCGCACCGCTTTCCGCAGGAGCACACCAAGTGAACTGCAGGCCTGGCTTGGGCACAGACGCCGTGCACGGCTACGCCTGTGGACTTGATCGTGCAGCTAAGCACCCTGCAGCGCTATCCGTATATGGCAGTAATCCTTGCCACTGCTTTCTTGGCATATGGCAAACTCTGGAACCGCGAATCCAGGAGTCTCTGCCGTGCCCACAAAACCACTGCGAGGGAGAAAGGCGGTGGACTGCTGGGCCTGTGAAAGCTCGCAGGGGGTGCGGCAGACTGCCACCCACATGCATGGATGCATGGGTGCATTGGGTGGGTGGCTAAGGCTTCGGGTGACAGCGAGTCTGCATGTGGAAACCCATCCACGTTGGACGATCCACCCAAAGCAAAGCGGGCCTCGGCCTCTTTGCAACTGCGCCTCTCAGCGGGCTCCATCCGCCTGCTGGACATGCAAGTTCGAAGGCTCAAAGGCATGCTTACTTCACAGCTCCACACTCAGCAGGCACATGCACCCTTCATGCACTGCACGCTCTGGCAAACAAGCAGCCGCGGGCTAAAACCACTTGTACTCGTCGATCTCCTTGTCCACCTCTGCGGCGATGTCCGGGTTGGCCTCCCACTCGTCCTCCATGGTCAGCCGCGGCATGTTGGCCTGCGCAAGCGTCGCAGGGAGGTCCGCCGGTGCCCAGGCATGCCCCATGTCACAGGCGCCCCGGGCGCGGCTGCCAGCCATGCTCAGATCGGCCCGCACGAGCGCAACAGGGTTCATCCGAGGGCCGCGGTGCGTCCGGGGGCGCATATGAAAAGGCTCGGAGTGCGCGCGCCCTTCGGCGCCCCCAGGCGTGTCAGGTCAAAAGCCCTGGGCCGCAGGCGGCCCAGGGGCGCGCACCAGCTCCGCATCAACCTTGGCGAGCTCGGCCTCCAGCTCGACCACGCGCCTGGCGGACTGGGCCTCCAGCGCGCGCGCGTCGTCCAGGATCGGCTCGAACATCGCGTCCACCGCCTCGTACGAGGGGACGTAGCGCGGGATGCGCAGGCCTGGCGCAGCACAGAATGCAGAGGAGGGGGATGCAGCGCGCGCACGCGTGACAATCCAAGAGGCAACCCGGCAGGCGCGGGCGCACGCTGCAGCGCGGCCCTGAACATGTCCACGACCCCCGGCTCCAGCTTAGTCTTCCAGTCGTCCCAGTCGATGTGCGTGGGCTCCGGGTCCTGCGGCGCGCGGGAGCTCCCAACTGGGAGCGGAGCTCACGCTGGGCGCATAGACTGCCAGTCAGCCACAGTGCCCCAGGAAGCGCTGCATGGCAAGGCGCTCGCACATCGGATCAAAGACACGCTAGGGAGAACTCAAGGCTGATGACCCCCGAACCGCATGGCTGGCCTCGCACGCTTGCACACGCAGCCCGCGCCAGCGGATGAACGCAGAGGCGCGCCGCGCGCCTTGGGGTTGAGCGCCTCGAGCTGCTGCTCCTGCAGGGCCAGGAGGTCGCCCTTTAGGTGGCCGATCTTGCGCTTTATCTGCCGCGCACACAGCGAGCTTGCCGCGCAGCTGCGGCCAGGCGGCTGAAACGCGCCTGTGCTCGCCCCTGCGCACCTCTGGCGAGGTTGTGAGGGCCAGCAGCGTCTTCCAGTCGGCGTCATCCTCGTCGGCGGCGGCGAGCCCGCCGCCCGGCTGCGCTCTGCTGGCGAGGCCGTACGCGAGGCGCGCTCTGCGCAGCAGGCGCACCTGCAGTGCACCTGCGTTTGTTGGTGTGTAATTGACGCATCGTTTGCATCGTTACTTACGCGCCCGGTGTCCAAGCTTGCGGCACGGCGCACCTGGAGTGCGCGAGCGGGAGCACAGAACAACATCCTTTCGACCTCAACTCTCACGAAGCTTCTCTGCGGGCGAAGAGTGTGTTGAGGCTCGATAGCCTTTGGCACATCCAAGAAACCTTCCCGTAAAGGTTTCTTCCCGTAACCACCCTTACATAAGCGTAGCTTTTGCTGCTTCGCAGTGCGAATGTCTGCACAGTAGGACGCTGTGAGGCACGGCGGCGCCCCGGCATGTCAGCTGTTTGCTAGGACAAGAGAGGGATGCCTGGATAAGTGCCAAGGTGTTGCCAAAGACGCGCTCATCGACGGTGTGCCCACCTAGCACAGTGTGCCGTCTGGCACAGCAGAGTTGTGCTCCGCCTCAGCTCGTGGGCCACCCGCAGCAATGCGCGCTGCCTTATGTCATGGCACACGTAACAGGCACGCCGCCTGGGCCCCACTCTCTCGTCGGGCGTTGCTTGCACTACTTCTGCTGCACAACATAGCAAAGTTTTGGGGGGGCGGACAGGTTCACTGACGTCAACGATGTCACTGATGTTCACATAGCTCAGGCCCCCACAGCTCCCTTGAAGGCGCAGCAGGCGGCGCGTGTGGCCAGCGTGCGGCCGCCTGTTGTAGAACGGGGCGCAGATTTGACTGACCTATTGCAGCCATGTGCTGCAGCAGCGGGGCTCGCATAGCTCAACTCATGTGAAACTCCCTTGTAGGGGCGAGCGGACGGCGCGCGCGCCATCGCGCAACGGCCTGTTTCAGAAGGGGCGCAGGTCCTGCTGTCCTTATGATGCGCGCGCTGCCCGCCCGCCCCTCAAGGGAGTTCTCTTGGGCTGAGCTACGCAAGCCCCAGTGCTGCCGCACATGCTGCATGAGGTCAGTGGCACCTGCGCCCCACTCTGTCACCGGCGGCCGTGCGCTGGGCCGCGAGCAGCCGGCACGCCCGTCAAGGAAACTGTTGGAGAGTTGACATACGTGATCATCCGTGACGTCAAAGTTACCTGCCTGCACCTCCAGAGAAGAGTGGCACCATGTCAGTGCAGCAGCATGCAAGCAACGCATCGCCTAGCCGCCTAGCCGAGGGCGCCACTTTTCTGTGCCTCTGGACCTACAACGGTCAGGCAGGCCCTCCTGTGTGTGCGTCAGAGAAAGTTGTTGAAAGCGATGGGTGTGTGCCTCTTACTGAGCAGTGTGAGAGAAATTTTGGCCGAGTGGTGTGTGCCTCTTACTGCGTGAGTTTCAGAACTTGGTCCAAGTCAGCTAGCTAGGTGGTAGACTGACCAGTTGGCTAACAGGCACCAGCCATCAGTTCAGCAGAACAATGCGACTACATGAGCATGCTGACGGGAACCTGAAACAAGGCTTCAAGCAGAAATACTTTGCAGCAGGACGCCCAGGCGACGCCCGCTGGGCAGCGGGCCGTCATCCCTCACGAGACGCCACCAAGCTCTTGTGGACATGGCTGTAAGGTGTCTGAAAAGTACACACTGCAAAAAACGAACATGCTCTCGCAAAGTCGGTGCCACCCTGAGTCTCCAGCAACCCGGAAGGGGCTGAAGGAAGCAAATTGACTCCTACATCCCAAGGAAACTCGCCTGTCTGCGCTACGCCTGCTTCGCGACGCGCCCGCGCGCGGCGCCGTGCGCGAGCGCGCGCGCGAGCCGCTCGCGGTACTCCGTCACGCGCTTGCCCTCGCGGTCCGGCAGGTGCAGGATGCGCTCCCCTGCGCAGCAGGCCATAGGGGTCGCCCGGGGCGCCGCCCCTGGCGCTCGGCCGCATGCGGCGGGCCAACAGCCTACAGCACAGGCGCTCGCCGGTGGGCGCACCGCTGAAGTTGAGGAGCTTGCGCAGGCGCGCGCCCGGCGCGTTGGCCGGCTCGTGCCGCGAGCCGTCCAGCAGCGCGCCGCGCGCGCCGGGCACGGCCAGCGCGGCCACGAGGCGCTGCACCTGCGCGCGGCGGCGCGCCGGTCAGCGCCCTGCTCTTGCGACACGGGTGGAGTCCACTGGAAAGGTCAGGGCCTGCGGTGCGCCAGGGAGCAGACCCTGACCCTAGCCACGCGCCTGCGCGTCCACGGGCACGGCGCTCTCCAGCTCGAACAGGTACGTCGCGTAGCGCGTGCCGCCGGGCGCGCCGGGCTTCTCCACGACGATGCGGTTGGCTGCCTCGAACACGAACAGGAACGACTTGATCGCGCTGCGCGCGGCCCGCCCGGCCGTGGGGGCTCCGGGCGCCGCATGGCCTACTTGCAGATGGCGTGCGCCATGAAACCACCGGGGCAGGGCGCTGCGCGCGGCCCGCCCAGCCGTGTCGGCCCCGGGCGCAGCATGGCCTATTCACCAGATGGCGTGCGCCATGAGCGTGCGCCATGAAATCACCAGTGCAAGGCGCTGCGCGCGCCGCCCGGCCGTGGGGGCCCCGGGCGCCGCATGGCCTACTTGCAGATGGCGTGCGCCATGAAACCACCGGCGCAGGGCGCTGCGCGCGGCCCGCCCAGAAAGGTGGGCCCCGGGCGCAGCATGGCCTATTCACAGATGGCGTGCGCCATGAGCGTGCGCCATGAAATCACCAGCGCAGGGCGCTGCGCGCGCCGCCCAGCCGCGTGGGCCCCGGGCGCCGCATGGCCTACTTGCAGATGGCGTGCTGTGACGAAACCACCTGGGCAGGGCGCTGCGCGCGACCCCAGCCGTGTGGGCCCCGGGCGCAGCATGGCCTATTCACAGATGGCGTGCGCCATGAGCGTACGCCATGAAGTCACCAGCGCAGGGCGCTGCGCGCGCCGCCCAGCCGCGTGGGCCCCGGGCGCTGCATGGCCTACTTGCAGATGGCGTGCTGTGACAAAACCACCGGTGCAGGGCGCTGCGCGCGGCCCGCCTAGGCGTGTGGGCCGCGGGCGCTGCAACCCCGACCCTACTTATAGATGGAGCGCAATGTGGAACCACCGGTGCAGGGCGCTGCGCGCGCACCGGCACCAGCCCCAGCGCACGGCTGCGCCGCCGTCCGAGAACGCGCGCGCGCGCTCCATCAGGCTCTCCAAAGCGCCCAGCCAGTAGCTGCCCGGCGCGCGCGCGGCCGCGCCCGCCTCCACAGCGGGCGGCGCCGCCGCGCCGCCCGCCCTGCGCGCGGCCGCCAGCTCCGGCAGGGCCGCGACCTGCGCCGCCGCCCGGCCCGGCGCCTTGGGGGAGCCAGAGGCGTCACACCCAGGCCTCCTGGGCCAGGAGGGGTGCGCAGGCGAGGGGCGCGCAAGGCGAGCCGCATGCATTCAATCGTGCACCATCGATGGGCGGCCCCAGTGCGTCCAAACCTCGTCCCAAAGATGCTTCGCCGACCGGGGCGTCCGTGACGCAACCTGTCTGTCTTCACAGTGTCCTCCTTCACTGCAGTGTCGCTTCCAGATGAACCCAACCCAGATTGGTCAGAGGCGGGGCGCGCCTGCTCCGGGGGCTCAACGCGCTCGACGTCCAGCACGTCGACCGCCGGCAGCAGGCCTGCCTGCTCGAGCAGCGCCAGCAGCTCCGGCGCGTCCTCCTGTAGGCGCCCCAGCGCTAGGATTAGGGTATTGGCGCTCAGAGCGGCTCGCCCGCAGCTAGGCCGCCGAAAGGCCCTCGGGTCGCGCGCGCACCTGCAGCGCGGCGTGCGCGGGCGCGGCGCCGCGCGGGCCGCCTGCGGGCATTGCGCGCTCGGCCCGCGCGGCCTCGGGCGCCTGGCCGCCGCGCTCGGCTCCGCGTATGGCGCGCGCCAGGGCGTCCAGGTCTGGCGCCGCGCCGCGACTCAGGATAGGGTAGGTTACCTGCCAGCGGCTGCACGCAGGGCACCATCCGGAACAGAGCAGCCCGTCGCTCGGCGCAGGCGCGGGCCTGGCGCGCACCGTCCTCGCTGCTGCTGCCGCCGCCGGCGCCCTCGCGCGGCGCCCGGCTCCGCGCCTGCAGCCCGGGGCGGCCGCGGCGGCGCCCGCCGCGGTCCACGGCGCGCGCGACCGCAGGCGCGTCTGCCGGCGCTGTGCGCCCGTGCCGCACGACGGGCCGTACCCGTGCGCGCGCCGGCTCAGCGCCGCCTGCGCCGTGGCCGGCCGCAGGCGCAGGCCGTGGCACGGCTGCCAACATGGACTCGATAAGTGCATGCGCCCCATCTGCGCTGAGCGCCGGCGCGCCAGCAGAGACGGTGCGGGCCGGCGACGGCGGCGACGGCGGCGGCGGCGGCGGCGGCGAGGGAGAGCGCGGACGCGTCGCCGCGGCCGCCGCCGGCGCGCCCGGCTCGTCGCCTGCCAGAGCGCGCCGGCCGGCCGCCTGCGGCGGGCCTGATGCAGGCTGCGCTGGCGGGCACCAGCGTAGCGCGCAGGCTGCCGGGCCAGGTCCGGGCGGCGGTGCGCCGCTCGCACGCGGTGGCGCGCGCTGTTCGGCTCTGCCGCCAGGCGGGGCCGGCGCGGCTTCGTCGGCGGCAGGCGAAGCGCAGTCCGCCGCCTGCGCACTACCCGCCTCGGCTGCTGGCTGCGCCGCAGCCAGCTGGGCGCGCGCCTCGTTCAGCCTGGCCGCGCAGCCGCATCATGAGTGTCCCAGGGCTGCCACGGGAGGGGGCGACTCACCGGCAGGGAGATGGGGCTGGCAAATTCTTCAGAGTCGGGGCGGGGCGGCTCACCGTGCCTGCAGCTGCGGCAGCGCACGCAGCACTGCCGCGTGCTCGGCGGCGAGCTCGGCGCGCAGGGCTTGCACGTGCTGCTCGCGCGCGGTCAGCGCGCGCTCCCGCTGCTCCAGCGCAGCCTCCCTGGGCAAGGGCACCCTCGGCTGAGCCCCCCGCTCGCGCGGCATGCATGTCAACGTGCTCACACTCTTTCGAAACTTCATTATCTAGAACTTGTATAGGCGCTCTGCGAGGAGCCGCACCGAGCCTGCAGCTCCAAAGCAGACTCCCGCGCGCCGGCCTCCCGTGCCCTGGCACGCCCCAGCGCACGGCGCGCCTCCGCCAGGCTGGGCGCATGCACCCCGTCCGCGCCGTCCTTCCAGAGCGCACAAGCATTGCCAGGCGTTGCCACACTCGCCAAGCGGGCAAAGCGCACGTGGCGTCCACGGCGGCGCCGAGCTGCTTGGCCAGGCCATCAGCGCGCGTCAGCGCAGCCTCTGGCTCACTGCGAGTGCCTTCTCCAACGGCGGCAGTGCGCTGTCGTTTCATCCCTAGGCACGTAGTCATCAGCATGCAGAAGCGAGTCTCTTGCACTGAGTGTGCAGTCCAGCTAGCCGGAAACGCCTGGCGAAAGAGCCTTGACCCTACTTTCCAACTAAGCCACACAGCTTTCCCTGCCTCTGCAGCTGGGCAGCGGCCTCGCGCAGCTGCGAGCCTCTTCGCCAAGTGTTCATCTATCCAGGCAGCGAGGCTGCCGCGCGCACAAAGGAGCATGCGGAGGCGGCGAAGAGGCGCGGCGCAATGAGCGCAGCTGCGGCAGAGGGCGTGCAGTTGCCGCCCGGCCGCGATCCCATGGCTACTGTGGAGCCCAGCGACATACACGTGCTGCTGGTGGACGACGAGCGGCTGTCCAGGATCGTCGTGGGTGGCCTGCTTCGCAAGTGCCACTACAAAGGCGAGCCGGGCTCGCTCTCTTGCCGAATGCACCGCCTGCCCGAGCGCTGCCGGGCCTGACCGGGCCGGGCCACGCAGTGACGGAGGCCGGCAGCGGGCTCGAGGCGCTGGAGATGCTTCGGAAGAACGAGCCTGGCACCTTCAGCCTCATCCTCACGGTGCGGCCGCGGCGAGCCTGGCTGGGAGCTCGGCTCTGGTCGCGGAGCCGCTCGCGGGCGTTGGCCTTGCGGGGGGAGACAGGGCCGGAGGGAGGTGGCGTGGACCTCTGACGTTGCCCTGCCTGCTGCAGGACGTGATGATGCCAGACGTCGACGGCGTGGAGCTGCTGCGGCACGTGCGCGGCGACGACAGCCTGAACACGATGCCCGTCGTCAGTGCGCGGCCCTGCCGCGCCCGTTTTGCGCGCGCGCTGTCCGTGCGCGCACCGCCGCGCGCCGCCAGCCCGGCGGGGCACGGGGCGCCCCGCGCGAGCTGAGGCGGCGCCGGCGCGCGGCGCAGTGATGTCCGCGAACGAGCACAAGACGACCGTGGTGGAGTGCATCCGCGGCGGCGCCGAGGACTACCTGCTGAAGCCGGTGACGCGCAAGGAGGTGCAGCACATCTGGCAGCACGTCTGGCGGCGCCAGCAGAACCCGCAGCGCGTGCCGCACCTGGGCGCGGACGAGGTGCGCGGCCCCCCTGGGCCCACGCGCGCGCCGGCTGCTGCGAGTCTACATGTTTCGTGTCTCTTGAGCGCGCTGCGCACGGCGCGCAGGTGGAGGAGCTGCTGGAGGCGCACGCCGCGTCGGCCTCGGTGCCCAGCGCGCCGGCGGCGCTCGCGCAGGCCGCGGCCGACGCGCTGCAGGCGCCCGCGGCGGACGGCGCGCCCGGCGGCGAGAGCGGCGCGGCGGCGGCCACGGCGGCGGCGGTCGCGGCGGCGGTGGACGAGGCGCGCCGCGCGTCGGGCGCGGAAGCCGGGCCGTCCGCGCCGCGCGGTGAGGCCGGCGCCGGCGGCGCGCCCGCGCCGCGCGGCGCCGGCCTGGCGGTGGCCGCCATCGGGCCCACGGTCAGCCTGGCCACGTACCTGGAAAAGCGGCGCGCGGCGGTCAGCGCGCCAGACGCATTTCGCATCTTCTGCGGCGCGCTCGCAATGCTGGCGCCGCTGCACGCGCGCGGCGTGGCGCTGCGGCGCGTGCGGCCGTCGCTGCTGCGCGTGACGGCCGCGTACGCGGTCGTCGCGTCGGCGGCCGACGCCGCGCCGGGCGAGGACGCGCTGTACGCGTCGCCGGAGGAGCTGCTGTCCGGCGCCGCCGCCGCGACGCCGAAGAGCGACGTCTACAGCCTGGGCGTGCTCTTCTTCGAGCTGTTCAACCCGGTGCTGGGCGCGGAGGCGCGCGCGCGCGCGCTCGGCGGCCTGCGGCACCGCATCCTGCCCGCGCCGCTGCTGGCCGGGCGGCCGCTGGAGGCCGAGTTTGTGCAGGCGCTGCTGCACCCCGACCCGGCCGCGCGCCCGTCCGTGGCCGCCATCGCGCGCTCGCTGGCCGCGCTGCACCGCTCCATCTGCGCGCCGCCGCCGCCGCGGCCGGTGCGGGCGGCGCCGCCGGGCGACGCGGCGGCCGACGCGGAGGTGCTGCTGGACTTCCTGCGGCTCATGCGGCGCAGCAAGGTGGTGGAGGGCGACCGCGCGGTGCAGCAGCTGCGCGCGCTGGAGGCCGACATCGGCGCGGTCGCCGCGCAGCTGGACGACCTGGCGCGCGAGCCGCCGGAGGCGCTGCCCGAGGCGCTGCTGCGCGCGATGGCGCCGCCGGTGCGGCCGCCCGCGCCCCGGCCGCCAGCACCGCTTCCCCGCCGCGTTTGTGTAACAATCCTTGCAGAGCATGCGCAGCTTCCTGCGTGAGCGCAGGCGTCCGGGGGGGATCGCGGCGGCGCGCGCGCCTGAGTGCCGCGGCGCGCGCGCAGGACATAGACGCGGACGTGGGCGCCGCGGCGCCGCCGCGCCCCAAGCGGCGGCGCACCGGCGCCGAGGCGCCGCCGCCGCTGCAGCCCGGCGGCGGCGAGGCCGCGGCGGCCATGCCGGGCGGCGGCGCGCCGCAGGCGCCGCCGCGGTGCGTGCGCGGGGAGGCTGCCCAGGCGCGCTGGGCGCGCGTGTGCGCCGCTTTCCCGGCGCTGGAGAGCGCGTATTTCTGCCGGCGCAGCACGGCCGTGCGCCGCGCGGGCGCGCCCGGCCGGCCCGCTGCCGAAGCGGGGGTTGCGGTGACGGGCGCGCCCGCAGCCGCAGCGGCCGCGGGCGGCGGCACGGCGCCCGACGCGCCGGCGCCGGGCGCGCCGGCCGCGCAGGCCGGCATGGGCGAGCACCTGTCGTCGTTCCTGACGGACCTGTCCAAGTTTGCGCTGCACACGCGGCTGAAGGCGCGCACGCGCGCCGCGGCCCCGCCCGCATGCGCCGCGCGGTTAATGCGAAGTGTGCTCTGGCGCCTGGCGGTATTGATAGGAATTATGCCGTGTGTGCCGCATGGCCCCGAGTGTGGGCAAAACGTCATACGAAGTGTGCGTGGCTGCACGCCCCTGCAGGCATCTGAGCGCGGCGCGCGGCCGCAGGTGACGGCGACGCTGCGCTTCGGCGACGTGCTGCAGGCGGCGGACATGGTGTGCTCGACCGCGTTCGACCGCGACGACGACTTCTTCGCCACCGCCGGCGTGTCGCGGCGGATAAAGGCGCGCCGCCGCGCCCCCGTGGCCCCCGCGGCCGGCGTGCGGCTGCGCGTGCTGTGTCACAACCGAGTGGGCGCGCAGGGGCTAAGGTTTGATTGCGGCGAGGGAGAGCTTTGTAAATTGTGGTCCCCCGAGCTCGAGGGCGAGGCTGGCGCGGACAAGGTGTCAAGGCTGTGTCGCAGGGAAGGGGCGGGCCGCGGCCAAAATTCGGTTGCGGCGAGGGCGGGCTCTGACTGCGGTTCACCAAGCCCGCGGCCAATACAGGCGCGAACAGGGTGCCGAGGCGGCGAGGGGCGCGCAGCGGCGAGGGCTTAAGTGCGGCAAGGGAGGGCTCTGACTGCGGTTCACCAAGCCCGCGGCCAATACAGGCGCGGCCGGGGTGCCGAGGCGGCGGGCGGGGCGCGCAGCGGCGAGGGCTTAAGTGCGGCAAGGGAGGGCTCTGACTGCGGTTCACCAAGCCCGCGGCCAATACAGGCGCGGCCGGGGTGCCGAGGCGGCGGGCGGGGCGCGCAGGTGTACGCGCGCGCGGATGTGGAGGCGGCGGGCTCGGCGATCCACGTGCCGCGCGTAGAGATGAGCAGCCGCGCCAAGCTGAGCTGCGTGGCCTGGAACGGCTACATCAAGGGCGCGCTGCTGGCGGCGGACTATGACGGCGGCGTAGCGCTGTGGGATGCCGAGACGGCCGCGTGCACCGCGATGTTCGAGGAGCACGGCAAGCGCGTGTGGAGCGTCGACTTCAGCCAGGTGGCCGCCCGTGCCCGGCTGCGCCGCGGCCCTGGCGCTTCTGACACGCCGTGCGGGCCAGCCGTGTGTCCTCTGCGTGCGCGCCTGTATGCGCTTGCGCGGGGCCGGGAGCACGGTTGCGCGCGTGTGGAGGCTTGTGGGCAGAGGGCGCGGCAGGGGCGGCCGCCGGCTGGTGAGTCGGTGTCGCCTGAGCACGCGGCCGGCGCGCAGGCGGACCCGACGCGCTTCCTGTCCGGCAGCGTCGACTGCACAGTGCGCCTGTGGAGCCTGCACGACCCGGCGGCCGCGGCGGTCATCGACGCCAAGGCCAACGTGTGCAGCGTGCAGTTCAGCCCAGCCTCCTCGCACCTAATCGCGTTCGGCTCGGCCAACTTCCGCGTGTACATCTACGACCTGCGCACGCTCAAGGCGCGCGCCCCGCCCGCCCGTGCGCCGCCCGCCGCGCTGTGCCTGCGGCGCTCCCGGCAGCGGCGCGTCAAGAGGCTGTGCCAGCCTGCCGGGCGTGCACACTGCAATCCGACACATGCTGATCTGGTCTGTGGTTGGTAGGGTTACCATAGGGTTAGGCTATTGCAGGCTGATGGTCGCGTCGCGTGCGCGAGCAGGTGCCGCTGGTGCAGGTCTGCGGCCACAGCCGCGCCGTGTCCTATGTGCGCTGGCTGGGCGCGGACCGGCTGGTGTCGGCGTCCACCGACAACTGCCTGAAGCTCTGGGATGTCGCCGCTGCCAGCCGCGCCGGCGCGGCGCCGGCACCGCTGACCACGTTCACCGGCGCGCGCCCCGCGCCGGGCAGCCCTGGGCAGCCCTACCCTAATCCTAGGCTGGAAGTGCCCTGTACGCGAGCGCTTGTCGTGCCGTGCTGTGCTGCGTGCGGCCGGATGCCGTCAAGCCTCCCAGCGACATTCTGCAGCCTGTGCGCGCTCGTCAGCACGGCTGAAAAAGCGGCCGCCACGCGCGCAGGGCACGTGAACGAGCGCAACTTTGTGGGGCTGTCGGTGACGGCGGACGGCTACCTGGCCTGCGGCAGCGAGGACAACGCGGTGTACGCTTACTCCGCCGGCCTGCCCGCGCCGCTCGCGCACCACCGCTTTGCGTCCGCCGATGCGTCGCTGGGCGCGGTGCGCGCGCCTCGCCTATCGCTCCGGCATCTTGGCAAATGCTGTTTGCGGGGCACAATTTGCCTGTCGATTTGACATCTTGCCGAAATGCTGTTTGCGGCGCACGCCCCGCCTCTCTGCGTCCACTGACTGTGCTGTCGAGCGCCACGTGGCGCTCGGTCGGGCGCGGGCTACTGACTGGCTGAGCCGGCGCGTGCGCGCAGGACGCCGATGCCAGTGACGCGCACCACTTTGTGAGCAGCGTGTGCTGGAGCCGCAGCGGGCACACGCTGGTGGCTGCTAACTCGCTCGGCACGGTCAAGCTGCTGCAGCTCGCCTGACCGGACCGCCCCGGCGGCTGCGCGGGTGGAGGGGGCCACTGTGCACTGCAGCTCCGCGCAGCACCAGTCGTGCTTGGTTTTGAGAGTCGACGTCCCAATCCGGCGTCGTGTCGCGCGGGCCGCGCCGCGCCGCGCGCGCCCGCGCTCTGCCTGTCCGCCTGCCTCCTCTGCGTGTGTCGCTTTCTGATAGCGGTCGGCGTGCGGCCACCCGTTGGCGTTGCCTGCCCGGGACCGCGAGTCCTCGGGTAGTCTGCTCTGTGCGCGCAGCTGCGTGCGAGCCTGCCTGCCTGTCTGTCTCTGCCGTGGTCTCTGAACGCGCCTGCACGAACTGCGAGCAAGTGTCCTGGTTGCAGGATGTGGTTTGCCTAGCCTGAGACCTGTCCCGCCCTTCCCGCCGCCATCGTGCGGCAGGTGATTCGTCCGAGGAGCCGCTCGGCCAGCACTTCTCTCTTTTTGCTGCTGTAACGCACGTTAGTGTTGGCACTTAACATACCCAAGGCCTTGCTGATTCAGGACGCCTTCCAGGCCAGCACGCCAAAGCCGTGACCCTGTCTATGCAACCCTGACCCCGTCTACGCAACACCAACCCGTGCTCCCGGACCCGCTCCGCTCAAGCCGCAGGCGCGGCGCCCTCCATGTCCGCGTCCGCGGCAGGCGGCACCACGCGCATGGTGGGCGGCACGCCCGCGTCTGTGATGACCACCTCTGCCTTGCTCGCGGCCTCGCGGTCCGCCGCGTCCGCCTTCAAGCGCTCATTCAGCTCATGCAGCAGCCTGCGCGCGCCCGCCGCGCGCTCAGAGCCGCCCCAGGCGCGCCATGGCATCAGGCAGCTGTGGGCCGCCCCAGGCGCGCTGTGGCATCCTGCACCTGGCATGCGACTGCCCCTGCGCAGCTGTGGACGCCGCGACGACCGCTCGGGAGGGGGGCGCTACGCATGGCGGGCACGCGGGCGCGCGCGGGGCGGCGCGCCTCCAGGCCACGACGGCGGCGGGCGCGCCCGCGTCGGGCGCGCCGCCGGCGTCCGCCGCCAGGGAGACGTGCAGGTCCGCGGCCGCGTATCGCTCGCCGCGCTGCTCCAGCAGCTCGCGCATGCGCGCCAGCATGGCCTCATACCCGCCCTCCTGCGCGGCGCCCGCACCGTGGCGCCCTTCTGGCACCATGGCGCCCCTCCGAGCATGTGCGCGCAGCCGTGAGTGCGCAAGGGGACGCCAGAAGGCGGGCGCGCCTGGGGCGCGCCGCCGGCCTGCGCGAGCATGGGCCGCTGCGCGGCGCCGTCGCGCATTGCGCGCGCCGCGAGCAGCTCCGGCGCGCCGGCGAGCCAGACCACGATGCCGTGGTGCAGGTAGCCCCAGTTCACGCCGCGCACCACCGCGCCGCCGCCGGTCGCGACCACCACCTCCTTGAACGGCATCAGCTCCTGCGCGCGGACTTTGGCCAGGGTTAGGGTAGGTAACCCTGTCCTGAGCATGAGAGCGGCGCAGCGAGAGCAGCCGCGCAGTGAAGAGAGGGATGCGCTCGCCATGGTGATCAGGGTTAGGACAGGGTAGGGGGGGCCGCGCGCGCGCCTGCAGGACCTGCGTCTCCAGGTCGCGGAAGGCCTCCTCGCCCTCGTCGCGGAAGATGTCGGGGATGGTGCAGCCGGCCGAGGCCTCGATGAGCGCGTCGGTGTCCAGGAAGGGGTACTTGAGCGCGCCGCCCACCAGCCTGCCCACCGTGCTCTTCCCGCTGCGGCGCGCGCCGGCCGGGGCCGCGTCAGCCCGCGCCCGGGCGCGGCGCGGCGGGCAGCGGCTGAGCGCCGGTGGGGCGGCCGCGCCTGCCCATCATGCCCACCAGGTACACGCTGGTGCCCTCCAGCCGGCCCCGCACCTCCGCCGCCAGGACCTGTGCGCGCGGGCGCCGGGGGTCAGTGGGTAGGCATGCCGCACCTGCTGCAAGCGACAAAAGGCAGTGTGCTGCGCGCCACAGGCGCCAGCGGCCCCACAGCAGCCCGGGCGCGGCACCTCTATGCGCCGCCCCAGCTCGCCGTCCTGGTCGGGCTGCGCCTCCTGCAGAGCGCCCTCGCCGCTGGGGCGCTCCGCCTGGCTGGTGGCCAGGGTCGCGGCGTCGGCCTGCGCACAGCACCACTGCCGCGGCTCCGCATGCCGCCGCTGCGCCGCGCGCAATGCCGGTGCTGCGGCGCGCCGGTTGCACACACGCAGGCACGCGGACGGCCGCAGCACCGCTGGAGCGCAGGACCTGCGCCGCGCAGGCTCAGGCTCAGCGGAAAGTGCCATGCAGACTCTTTAGCAAGCAGGCACCTCACTGACCGTGACCTTGTCACGCACCTGCAGGGCTGCAGGCAGGCTCTGCCTGGCGCAGTGCTGCTGGTCCACGCCATCGCTGCTTCCCGCCTTGAAGCACAACTCGGAGCAACAAACTTGCCGTGATCGAGACTGTCTAGGGTCTGGCACGGTTTCGGATGGAAGTGGGCCGGACGCTGTCCCTGTGCACGATCGATGCTCTGTGTGGTGAAACAGCTCATCGTAGCGATGTAGAATAGTCGATGTACTCTGGTGTTCAACTTTAGTTCAGGCTGTAGGTATAGCATAGCATGACGCTCAGTGCACTTTGTCTATTGCTTTAAGCACTGCAGGAGCTTAGAATGGCACCCCAATCTGGCCCCGCCGTGCGGCCTGCAGCAGGGGGAGCCCATGCCAACGGGCTGCAAGACTTGGAAGCAAATGACGTGCTGGGCACAGACGCAGCCAGCCACAGCACTGAACGCCAGGCACCTGCTGCCACGCATGACAGCGACCTCGTGCCCCTGCGGCGCCTGCAGACAGGCCTGTTTGACGTGTCCTCCAGGAAACAGGTGCGGCGCAATGTAGCCACGCCGAGCATGTGGGGCGGCTTTGCAACCTGGCGCGCGCTGTGGCACCAGGCCGCGCGTCCTCAAGCGGCGTGCTGCGCCGCAGACGGTGGGCAAGCTCCGTCAGCGCCTGGAGAAGATGTCTCACGCGGAGTCGTGCGACTTTGCCCTGAAGGTGCAGCCCAGAGCCGCCAGGCGGCCCGGCCCCGCGCGCCCGGCACCCGCCGCACACGCTCTGCTTAAGACGGCTGATGCAGCCCTGCCTGGCTCGCGCGCAGGACACCGACGTGGAGCGGGAGGTGCGTCTGCGGCGCAGCCGCGGGCACATCGCGGTCGTGCAGGCGTGGCGCCTGGCGCTCGTGCTGCTCATCGGGCTCGCCATGGGCGTGCTCTCCTTCCTGCTGAACCTGGCGGCGTCCGCGCTGACGCTGCTGCGCTTCAATCTAGCCACCTCGCTCATCAGTTCAACAGGCGCGCGCCCGGGCGCCTCCCATGCCCTGCTCGACCACGCACACCCGCTGCCGGAGCTCTGCCACGGGCGGCCGCAGCCGACGCTGGCAATGAGGCTGTCCTTGCGGCCAGGCACGTTTGTCGTCCCGTTCTTTGCATTTGTGGGCCTGGCCGCCGCGTACGGCACCGTAGCAGGCGCGGTGGTCGTCTTTTTTGCCCCGCAGGCCGCGGGCTCCGGGCTGGCGGAGATGCGGTGCGGGCCTGCCCCCTTGTGCATGCGTGCTGCGCCCGCGCCGCGCCGCGCGGCCGGCGCCACCCCGGCCCGCAGTGCAGGGCGTACTTCAACGGCGTGCACGTCAGCGGGCTGCTCTCGCTCAAGACCGCGGTCGTCAAGCTGGTGAGCGCCGTGTTTGTGCTGGCCGCGGGCCTGGTGGCGGAGGGTGCGGCCCTGGTCCTGCTCGCGCGGCGCCGCTGCGCCGCCTTGCGCCCACCGGGCGCCCGCCTGCGCGACCAGCGTCTTGCGTGTGTTCTACGAGGACCTGCGCGGCCAACGTCTCGCATGGCGCTCTGCAGCCGGAGCCCGCAACCTGTTGGACCCGCGCCGTTTGCCTCTCAGCACGCGGCTGTCCTTCCGCCTCCGCTGAGCTGACAAGAAGTGTGCGTCATGGTGCAGGCGAGTCGCCGTTCGTGCACGTGGGGGCCATCGTCGGCGGCGGCTGCGCCAGCATGGGGTCCAGGTGCGCCTGTTGTAGGACTTAGGGTCCCCAACCCTGTTGCAGGGATCCAGGCGCGCCTGTTGTGGCCTGCTGTCCGCCGGACCGGCGCTGGACTTTGCAGCACACCCGCGCACGGCGCCGGAGGCGGCCTGCGCTCGCGCAGGTCCATCACGCGTGCGACCAAGGGGAGCTGCCAGGCCAAGCTCCCCCGGCGCTTCGGGGGCTGGTTCCGCGGCGAGGTGGTGCGTGCCGGCGTGCTGCATGCGCTGGCCCCCGCGGGGCGCATCCCTTCATCATCATATATATATTAAAAAAGTGCCTTCCCAGCCGCTGTGCGCGCGCGCGTAGGAGCACCGCGACATGACGGCCATTGGAGCGGCCGCGGGTAGCCGCCTCGCATGCTCCGCAGCGGCGCCCGCCTGCCTCAGCCCAATGGCGCGCTCATGCTGAGCTGGCTCCCGCCCGCGCAGGGCTCGCGGTCGCGTTCGTGGCGCCCATTGCCGGCGTCATGTTCATCGTAGAGCAGAGCGCGGCGAACCTGGGCGAGGCGGTGTACTGGCGCGCGCTGCTCGCGGCGTCCGCGGCCGTGCTGGCGCTGAACATCCTGGCGGCGGCCTACAGCGACGGGCCCGGCTTCTGGGACGCGCGGTGCGCGCGCGGCCGCGCGCCCGGCCGCCGCGCATCGCCGCGGGCGGCGCGGGGCGCGCTGGCGCGGCGCCAGTGCTGAGTATCCGGGCGCGGCGCGCGCAGGCTGCTGTTCACCTTTGCTCCCGCAAGCGCGCCCGCGCTGGCCGCGTACCGCGTGCGGCTGTGGGAGCTGCCGGCGTTCGCGGGCGCAGGCGCGCTGCTGGGCGCGGCCAGCGCGCTGTGCGTGGCGTTCAATGTCAACGTCGTGCACGGCGCCCGCCAACGCTGGATCCCGACATCCTCGCGCTTCCGGCGCGCTTCCCTGTCCTCCTCCTCTGCTTCCGCATGAGCCTGGCGGCCCTATATCACCGACCCTAATCCTAATCCTAACCCCATCCTGATCCCGGCCACGCCCGGCAGGCGGCTCGCGGAGGTGGTGTTTTTGGCGGCGGTGACCGCGAGCGTGTGGCTGAGCCTGGCGTACGCGTCGCCGTGCGCGGCCACGCCGCAGCCGAGCCGGCAGGCCGCAGTGACGCCCATACCGTCCTCGCTCTACATCTTCGGCGACTATGATCTCTTCCCGCAGCTGTGGTGCCCGCCCGGCACATACAGCGTGTACGGCCAGGCGCGCCCGCCCGCACGAGCGCCTGGCCCCCGCGCACGCGTTGGTTAGGGTTAGGTTTCTAAACCTGAACTCTGACCTAACCCTATAGAGCGCGCGGCGCCGGCCCGGAGCAGACGCGCGGGCGGGGCCGCGCAGCTGTTCTTCGCGCCGACGCGGCTGACGCTGCGGCGCGCGGTGGGCGTGGACGCCAGCAACGCGGCCGACGGCGCGGACGGGGGCGTGCTGTTCGACCTGCGCGCCCTGTCCCTGTGCGCCCGCGGCCGGCTGCCTGCTCGCGCGGGCGAGGCGCGCCGCCGCGCCCGTGACGTGCGTGCGCGCCCGCAGGTTCGGCATCGCGACGACCGTGATGCTGACGGTGAGCTACGGGGCAGGTGCGCCGCGCCGCCCTGCGCGCACGGCCGTGCGCCGACGCGGTGTGCCCGGCTGACGTGCCGCCCGATGCGCAGGCGCCGCACTGGGCGTCGCCACGCCAACGCTGCAGGTGACGCGGGTCCCGCCCGGGTGGGCCCAAGGCGCAGCCGCCTGCGCCCCGGCCGCTCAGCGCGCGCGCGCGCGCGCGGCCGCAGGTGGGCGCCGTTGCGGGCCTGCTCGTCTGCCACCTGGTGCGCGCGGCGGCCGGCGCGGCCGGCTACGCGGGCGTGCCGGCATCGCTGCCGGTGTACGGTGTGGTCGGCGCCGGCGCGACGCTGTCCGGCTGCCTGCGCTACAAGGCCACCGCCGTGCTGATAACTGTGGAGGCGACCGGTGCCTGGTCCCTGATAATTCCGGTCGTCGTGGCCGTCTTCTGTGCTGAGCTGGCAGCCGATCGGCTCAGCAGCGGCGTATTCGAGGTTGGTTCAATAAGTAAACCATCACCACTGATTACATATTCATTCGGGCAATGTCCGTTTGCATAACTTGTGTCGATGGGCTGTTTGATATTGTAGCAAGGTAACAAGTCGTTTGTATTCGCATTTGGCAACCCTCGGGATGGAGTCAATAAAGCTATTATTAGTCCGCTCTAGAGAATAAAAGATGTTGTCTTCGGCCCAGCAACGCAGCGTGTTGGATACGCAGGGGTATTTGCATTTGGCCTGCATGCCCGTCCTTCCCGACCCGGGCGCGACGCCGGGCGTTGCGCACGCGTGTTTGGACGTCACTGACGTTATGGCGACCGGCCTGCGCGCGCTGCCGCCGGTGATCCGCGTTGCTGACGCCGTCGTTGCGCTCACTGAGACGACGTTTTCGGTGCGTCCGCAACCGCGCCCGCCGCTGCGTGTAGGATAAGGTTTCAGGGCCCTGTTCGCCGCGCTCAGCGAGACGACCTTCCCAGTGCACCCGCGCCCGTGCGCCGCCTGTGGGTGGGCTTAGGGTTTTGGGCCCTGTTCACGCACTCACGCCCTGTTCCCCGCGCCGCGGCGGCGGGGCTGACGCCGCCGCGCGCCCGCAGACGTTTCCGGTGACCGAGGAGGTGGCGGCGGCCGCGCGGCCCGGCGCCGAGTTCCATGTGCTGGGCACGGTGGAGCGGCAGACGCTGCTGAAGCTGCTGGCGCACCGCGTGGGCCTGGTGGCGGGCCCCAGCAGCGCCGCGGACATGCCGGCAGACGATGCCGGGTGGGAGGCGCTGTCGGAGGCGCTCGAGCAGCGGCCGCTCAAGGCGGACCCCGCGACCGACCAGGCCGCCATCCTGGGCGGCCTGGCGCCGGGCGACCGGGCCGCCTGGCTGGACCTGCGGCCGTTCATGTTCCGGTCGCCGCTGCTGGTGCAGCGCGGCGCGTCGCTGGCGCGCGCGCTGGCGCTCTTCCGCAGCCTGGGCCTGCGGCACCTGCTCGTCGCGCAGCAGGACCCGCGCGCGATCGGCCTCATCACGCGCAAGGACCTGACGCTGGAGAACGCGCAGCTGGTGCTGGCGCGGCGGCGCGCGCGGCGCCGCGGGCCGCCCGCCGCCGCCGGCGCCGCCGCGGCGTCGACGCCCGCGCAGGAGGCCGAGCGCGCGCGGCCGAGCTTCACCACGCGCGGCGGCGGCGGCGGCCGCGGCGGCGGCGCCGCGCGCTCGCCGCGCAGCCCGGCCGCGGCGAGCGGCGGGTCGCGGGGCGCATAGGCAAGGGCGCGGCTGTATCGCGGCACGCACCAGCGCGGTTTTACCCCCAAGTGCACGTTTGCATGCTCGGCAGACGCGCCAGAAGGCTGCGAGGGCCTGCTCGCGCGGCACGCGCCCCGCCGCGCCGGCGTGGCTGCGCGCGCCGGGCTGCCCTATCCTGAATGTCCTGGAGCCGCGGACGCAGCACGGCACTGCTCCAGGCCTGCTCAGAGGGCGCATCGGCGTGCAGCGCTGTGTGCTCTGCTCTTGCGTGGCGCGTCGAGGCGGGGTAGCGCCAGGCTAGCTCTGCACGGATTCCTCACGAAATCCCACTGCTCCCGCCTAGAGCGAAGTAATGGAATGTTAGCGTATGTGTGCTGTGTGCTGCGCCCTTAAACAAGCATTGCCAAACTTTGCATGCATTTGAAAAGAACTGGCCTACATTGGGCCAATATATAATCTCGCACTCGGACGCAAATCCGAGCTGTCATGTCCATAATACTCAAAAGTCACTTACTCAGGGCGCGGTCGATCTCGACAGCGATTCCCGTCGCGTACAGTGCACGTGATGACGTGAAAGACTGGTCGTTCTGCCAGACAGTGTGAAGGAGTAGAGTAGGAAGGTGACGCAATGCACAAGGGCGTGAACGGCACGCAGGATGGCGGCCGCCTGTCGGGCGGGCCGCCCCAAGGGAAGGTGGGGGCGCTGCAGACGGAGCAGGGCACCTTCCCCGTGCCGGCCGGCGTGAATCCGCAGCGCGTTGTCAGCAAGGCGCTGGGCGCAACCGTGCCGTGGCTGTTCGGCATTGCGCTGTTCACCTACATAGACAGGTGAGGCGCGGGCTGTGGCAAGCAGCGCGTCTGGCAAAGCAGTGCCGTAGGGCAGCAACGCACTGCCAGCAGACGGCGAGGTGTTGCGGCTGATGCGCAGCTGTCCATCAGTCACTGTGCTCGTTGTAAGGTCTGCGAGCAAAATCGCGCTTGCAGCAGCAGTGCTGTACACGCCGGCCGTGCGCTTGCGGGCGCTGCATGTGTGACTATGTGCGTGACACTCGCCCACCCACCGACAAGATTGGGTGATGGCGTTTGGCAGGAGCAACCTGGCGTTTGCGGCGCTCACGTTGAAGCAGGACCTGCACCTCAGCAACACTCAGTGCGTCCCCTATCTGAAATGTTGCGCTGACCGTTCGTCTCCCCGCAGCTCTGCATGAGCACCTGCCTGTCATCACGAGCTGCTTGGCTCTGGTCCTGCTCCAGTGCCCTGGCACAGGTACTCTGGGTCTTACAGACGCGCTTGGGGCTGCAGGTATGGCCTGGGGGCCGCCGTCTTCTTCATCGCCTACTGCATTGCCCAGCTGTGAGCGCCCGCTCGTTGCAGCCGAGCGATGCGCGGCGCCACTGGCTGTGAGCTTGTCTGCTGCTGCGCGTAGCTGGTCGCCGGAGTGAAGCACGCCCACTTGCGCGAGCAGGCCGACGACGTACATCATGGTGAAGGTGGGGGCGCCGGTGCCGCTGGCCATCATGGTGATGTCGTGGGGCGCGGTGTCGGCGGGCACGGCCGGCATCAAGACCGTGGGCGAGTTCTACCTGGTCAGGTTCCTGCTCGGCATCTGCGAGGGCGGGTGCGTCCAGGCGCCCGCACTCCGCGTGCGTCTGCCCGGGCGGTGGCATGCTTACGCTGACCCTGATGCGATGGTCTGCGCGCGTCCAGGACGTTCCCGGGGGCGTGGCACCACCTGGTGACGCCCTGGCACCCCGTCCCGCCGCGCCCTTGAGCTGCGCTGTCACAACCCCCTGGCCTGGCTGCTTGACATGCCGTGAGTTCTGAAGGCGCACACGGTCCTTCTGTGCACAGCGCTGTCTGTGCGTCATAGTACTGCTGACACTGGCGACCGCCAATATGTCCTGGTTCCTATTTAGCGCAAGCATGGTAGAGTCGGGCGGTAGAGTCGGGCGGGAACAGGTGTGCGAAAGGCGGCGGGAACAGGTGCGCGTTAGGCGCAAGGGCGGCCCGAGTGGCCGGACCTTAAAACAGGGCGCAGGGCGTTATGCTCGTCCCCAAGCGACCCATCACCTGTGCTCAACGCAGTGGCTGACTCCTGTCGCTCGTGTCGCAGTCGACCTTCTTCAACACGCTGGAGCTGGGCGTCGGGTACGCCGCGGTTGCGTCCGCGACCGCCCTCTCGCAGGTGCGCCGCGCGGACTGAGCCCCGGCCCGGCGGCCCCGCCCAGCCCTGTCAGCGCCCGGGCGTCGCGCGCGCGGCGGCCCTGCGTGCCCGGGTTCCCGCTTCGCCATGCGATGCTTTCCCGAGTTACTAACAGGACAAAAGGACGGCCAAGACGTTATATCAAAGAGGGATTCAGCGCATCAAAGTGCCTCCGGGCTCAGGCGGCGCGCGGCGCGCAGGTCATCGGCGCGCCGCTGGCGGCCGGGCTGCTGTTCATGGACGGCGTGGCCGGCCGGCACGGCTGGACCTGGCTCTTCCTGATCGAGGGGCTCATCACGATCCTGTTCGGCGTCGCCGTGCTCCTGTTCCTGCCGCGAAAGCCGGCCACGCTGCGCGTGCTGCAGCCCGCCGAGCGCACCTGGCTGCAGGGCCGCCACGAGCATGCCGACGCGCACGCGCGCGCTCAGACCAAGAGCTCCGGCAGCTTCTGGGCCGGCCTGGTGTCCTGGCGGCTGTGGTACCTCGGCATCTGCTGGTTCCTGGTGCGGCCGCCCCTCACACAGTCCGGCCCCCTTCACCCTGGCTTTTCTCACACTGGCTTTTCGCGGGGGGGGGGGGGGGGGTTGACGGGCGGCTGGCACGCTTGTTGGCGTGCGGCCTTGTGCAAGGACAGGCCCCCTTCATGCTGGGTGCGCGTCTGAGGCGCTTCTGAGGCGGGCGGCCGACGCGCCGGTGCGCGCAGGTGGAGACCGCCATCTACGGCATCCTGTTCTGGACGCCGCTGCTGCTGGACGCGCTGCTGACGCACAACTTTGACGGCAAGAACCCGAGCACGCACACCAACAGCGTGAAGGAGAACGTGCGCCCGCGCGCCCTACCCCCGCCGCAGCCCCTGTGCCGTGCGCCGTCACAGCGGGCGTCACTGCTGTTGCTGCCGGCATGCCGGCCGCTGACGCGCGGCGCGCGCGGCGCAGAACATTCAAAGCGCCAAGATTGCCGGGCTGTCAATCGCGGTGTTTGCGCCCGCGGCCGCGCTCATGATCTTCAACTCGTTCCTTAGCAAGCGCAACAAGGAGCGCAACTGGCACGGCGCGCGCCCGGCCCGCCTCTGCCTCGAGCGCCCGCCCTGCACGTGCATGCCTCCTCGTGCGGGCCGTCTGCGCTGTACCTGCATGCAATAGTGATCGCAACTGCCAGGTGAGGTCACCAGGCCGGCATGTGAGAGCAGGCGCTGTGCGAGCATTGCCCCGGCAGGGTGGGGCTGCGGAGCGGGAGCTGAGCCGCTGCTTGCTGCGTCGCAGGCGGCGTGCCGGTGGTCATCAGCGGCATTGCGTTCCTGGTGCTGCCGGTGGCGATCTTCCGCGGCGGTGTCGTGGCCGGCTTCATCCTGCTGATCATCGCGGCCGCAGGCGCGCCCGCGCTGTGTTTTGCAGCACCGCTGACAGGGCTGGGAGGCGCTGGCGGGCATTGAGCGCGAGTGTGCTCTCTGCGCAGGCGCCTGGGCCGTGCATGGCCCGCTCTGGTGCGCGCCCGCCCGCCCTCTCAAGAGGAGGAGTGCCTGCCTGAGATCAGGGCAGGGTTTGCCCTGAGGTCTAGGGACGCGAGCTCGACCCCTGAGAGTGCGATAGCGATCTGAGCGCAGCGGCCGCGCAGGTCGTGGCCTGCGTCGTTCCTGGTGGGCCCGGCGAAGAGCAGCGGGATCGCCTGCTACAACACGTGCGGCGCGGCCGGCGGCTTTGGTGCGCTCCCTGCCCTCGCTGCCAGTGCCCGGGGTGCTCCTGCGGGCGCACGGCGCGGAGAGCGCCGCGGTCTAGCCGTGCGCGGCCAGCGCTGATGCCATGAGGTAGGGTAGGGTAGGGCAGGGTCATGCCGGCGCTGACGTGCGCGCCGCGCAGTGGGACCATACCTGATCGGGTACCTGTCCGACCACTACGGCGGCTTTGCACCGCCCATGTACCTGCTGGGCGCCTTCAACGTGCTGGCCGGCCTCATGATCATCGGTGCGCTGCAATATGTATGTACGCTGTATATATGCACCGTTGTGTGACAGCTGCAAGCAGGCCACCCACATGCAACACGCGTGCGCGCCTGTGTCCGCTGCGCAGCATTCAGGGCGCCCAACCTTACGCAAGAGCACTTGGAGGAGCGACGGATCGACGTGGGCGCCGACGCGGCCACGCTCAAGGACCCCAAGATGGCAACGCACCAGGCCGTCTGACATGCAGGGTCTGACAGAGATTTTGCCCCCCTCCCTGTGGTTCTTTTATCGAGCGTACGTGTGGAGGGTAGAACTTGTGTGGACAGGACTTGCACCGGCGTGGGGGACGTCGATTTCCTGTAGTGTGGCAAGGAGGTTTTGGAGGGGGTCGTCGAGGGCCCCGAGTATGAGTTTGGAGGTTGGGCGACGGGCAGCGGTATACCTGTGTCAAAATTTTCCTGTGACCGCCATGTCCCCTTGTTCTTCAATCTTGTTCGACTTTTGTGACTGGCTGGACCTGCAGACTCTGCGGCGGTGCATAATAGCAATTCACCTTTTTGACCCCCGGCCCCCTGTGTGACAAGTAGGTGTCCCGCAGGGGGCACTGAGCTATACAGGCACACTGGGGTTGCCGTTGCGCTGCACATGGGTGTTCAGTTTGTCCGATTTTGGTGACTCGCTGGACCTGCAGACTTGCGGTGGTGCATATCGCAGTCCATGTTTTGGGCAGCTTGCGTGACAAAAGGTGCTTCTGCGGGGCACTAAGCTATACAGGCACACTGGGGTCATCATGCGCTGCATGTGGGCGCGGCGCCTGTAGGTGGCAGTGTGCTATCATGTCATTGGTCATGTAGCAACACATGTTACGAAGGCCTATCGTGCTTCCAAGGACTCATCAGGCATTACCAAGTGTGTCCCAGTCTTCAACATTGCTACATCAATCGTACTGTGTAAGGCAGGCACACTGATCACATCGTGAAAACTGCTGCTAGTGTCCGGCGGGCCACCACAACCCGTAGGCCCATCGCTAGTATATACAGCGCAGGTCTTGTCGGCCCACCGCTAATATATACAGCGCAGGTCTTGTCGTAACAAACGTAACTTCTAGCATGCATGCAGCCATGCATGCGCCTGAGCCAGCTTCACAGCAGCGTGCTGCGCTGCCATGCTGCTGTCTAAGCCGCAGCTCTTGCCTTGCAGATGTGGCTCTGGCAGCTCCATCGCCACCGGCATCCTAACGTGCAAAGCATTGCATGCCAACCAAGAAAAAAAAAGCACCTGACCCCAAGTATCAGACCCACACGGCATCACAACAGGTTCAATAAGATACAGGCAGTGGCGCTCTCCCTTTGGCTTGGCAAGGGACACAAGGGTGACTTGGAGAGAGGGCCACACCAACCCCGGGCGCACGCGAGAGCACCCGGGTCTGCCTGCAGAGCTTCAAAAGGATTCATGTGTTTTGTGTTGACGGCTGCCTGCCAAGCACGGCGCCGCATCAGCAAGAGGAGCAGACCGTCTGCCTGGCGCCTCAGCGCATCCGCAGACAGCCCCCAGACCTACCTGCTTACCTACACCAGTACAAGCCAGCGAAATCAAAGGCGCCCAAATGGGCGGACAGCAAAACAACACTCAAGTTGCACAGGACCGATGCCGGCCATGCGCGGGCTTGCTTGGTAGGCACCCGGTCAAGCTCGGGCCTGCGAGTGGTGTCGCGCATGCTGGGGTTGTCCAGCGACCAGGGTTGCAGGCGCGCGGGCGAGAGCCGCCGCATGGAAAAAGTGCTGCGTGCATTGCAGCGCGGCGAAGAAGAACGGGACCATCATGCTGCCCAACCTCCTCACCCTACAAAACCCCTGCCTCACACCACCACCCAGCGCCGGTCCGGGACTCTTGCCTAAAGCGCCACGCTTCTCCAGTACTTCCAGTTTTCAGGTCAGCCTGCCGTTGTGCCTACCTATGCGCCCGCCCACAGCTCTTCCTGCATGTGCAGCAAACAACTGCTGCTGTTCCTGGCCCGGCAGGCCCGCCGCGCATGGTGCATCCATTCAGTGCTTGCCGTCCCAAACCCACGCTGATACCCCCCCGCCCGCCGGCTGGCCCACGCTCCGGTCGCTCGGCGCGGCGGGCCACACCTGCGTGCCCCAGGCGTCACTGCGGGCGGGCGCCACGCGGCGCCGTCGCTTGGCCGCGCCGCTGTCCGCGTCGTCCTCCTCGCTGTCGCTGGCGCTCCGGCCCGCGCCGTCCTGGCCCGCCAGGCCCGCCTCCGCCCAGGGCAGCAGCCAGCCGGTCACTGCCAGCGCGCGCTTGCCGGCGCCGCTGCCGCGGCGCGCGCCGGCCGCGGCGGTGCTGGGCGCAAGTGCCGGGCCGGTCTGGCAAGTGGGCGAGGCCGGCTGCGAGGACGCGCAGCGCGACGCGGCCGAGGGCGTCGGCTCGCGTGACGCCGCCGGCAGCAGGCAGCTCTCCAGGGAGCCCGGCGACGGCGCCTTGAGCGCGGCGTGGTGCGACACCGACGACCCGGCGCTGCCGCCCGGCGCGGCGCACAGCGGCGAGCGGCCGCCCCAGCCGTCGCTGAAGATGTTGGGCAGCAGCCTGCGCGCGGCGCCTGCTGTGAGCACTCATCCCGGACCAAGACAAGACTCCCCGTGCCAGTGGGCAGACAGTCCAGGGCACACGTGTACAGGGCCTGCGGACAACCCGCGCCCCCGTCGGCGCAGTCTGACCTCCGCAGCATTGGCCATCTCGACCGGAACTCACATTCACGAAAAGCTCATCTTCCGGGACAGCCTCTGTGCTGGCCCTGGCAGGAGGCTGCTGCGCTGGACCCCAGATGCGCCTCCCGGTGCTGTAGCGCCGGCCCAGCAAATATCTATCTCCCAGGTGTTGTGGCCCATCTGCACATGCTCCCCTGGCAAGCGAGCTCGCAGCCCCTAGACATACAGCCACTCGTCGAGAGCTGGAGGTGTCACCTGGACGAGGGTTCTGGCAGCTTTACGAAGAGCTCCATCTTGCGCAAGAGTCCGTGCCGAGGAAGTACAGTGATTTCCCACGTGTTAGCTCTGTATGCTGGCCCCGCCTGCGCCGGAGGCGGCCAGGAGTGGCCGGCTTGCACTATGACACACAAGCTACCTGTCAAGTGCCTGTCATGAAAGTGTACCCTAAAGACGCCCTACATGATGATCATTCGCAATCTTCCAACCGCCGGCTGTGTAGTACCGCATGAGTCAGGGCGAGCCTGAAATGACCGGCCCGGCGGGATGGTCCTGCGCCCGTCTTACAGCTCTATCCGGGTCTGGGCTGTAACGTGAAACGAAACAGCGAAGCAGGCAAGCGCAGTTCCTGTCAGGTGCTGCGCCAACTGCGCAGGGCCTCCAAGGAGGAGGCTCCGGGGCGACTCGCATTTGATATATTACCTGGACAAGAACATGTTTTCAGTGCGCAGGGCGCGGCAGTGTGTGGTGCACGCAGCCTCAGGGCGCCAGTCTGAACAGGCGTTCCAACCTCCCACCGCGCACCTGCTGTAACAGCACAAGGCACTCCACTCGCATCCCGCACAATCTCTCGGACAATCTTGGTGTCTAAGCACAGCCTCATTCTCAAAGGAAAGCGTGCAGACATTGAGTCATCATAGCAGTGCTGTGCCTCGCTCAAGGCGTGCAGCGAATGAGTGCTCTGGCTCATTCAAGGCGTGCAGTGGATGTGTACCATCACATCATCACAGACACATATGTGTGTACGCACACTGTCGGAGCGATACCATGGGCCATGTATGCATGTATATGCTTTCCGGGAGTAGCAGAGTATGTTATTAGACTGAAGCGGCCGACACCAGGCTCTCGTGCGCCCCAACTGGTTTGGAGCAGAAACAGCAGGATCGTACACGGGAAGATGGGGAAGTCGCTCGAGTGAGCGCCATGTCGCTGGCCCAGCACCTGCTGGCCGCGCGTGCGCGGAAGCGCGCCTCAGCCCGCCCCAGCACACAGCAGCCGCCCGCCAAGCGCAGCAGAGCGAGCGCGGCTGGCGGCGCTGCGCCCGCCCAGTCGCCGCCCGGCGCGGCGGGCAGCGCGAGCGACAGCGACGCCAGCGACGAGGCGGGCGATGACGGGCTGGCGGCGTGCGGCGGGCAGGCGGCCTACCAGGCGCTGCTGGGCGGCCTGCTGCGGCGGAACGGGGCGGACTCCGATGCACGTGCCGAGCCTGCGTCCAGCGGGGATGAGGAGCCCCCCGCCACCGCGAAGCGGCGGCGCAGGCCCGGCGCAGCGCGCCCGGGCCCCCCGGCGGCACCGCTGGGCCCTGCGGAGCTGGGCCGCCGGGAAGGCGCGCGGCGGGCGGCCGGCGGCGCGGGCGAGCCCGCCGACCGCGGCGGCCGCGCCGCAGCAGAGCCCGGTCCGGCGCCCGCGCCGGCCGAGGCCGGGGCGGCTGCGGCGGGGGGCGCGCCCGCGCTGGCCGCCTGGGCGCAGCGCCTGGATGAGCACTTTGGCCGGTGCGCGGCCGGCACCGCGCTCGCGCGCCTCCGGGCCCGCTTGGAGCAGGGCAGCAAAGTCGGCTCTCGGGCACCGGGAGCCTCTTCCCCGCCCGCCGCAGCTCGCGCGCCCGCTCGGCCGGGCAGGGCGGGGCTCGCGCCGCGCCGTGCGGAGCGCGCCGCGCGCGCCGGGCCATGCGCGCCAGCTTAGGGCCCAACCCTGCCCCATGGCGCCATACAGGCCAGGCGAGCGGCGGCGCGGCCGCGCAGGGAGGTGACGGCGGAGGATGCGGAGGCGGCGGCGCGCGGTCCGCTGACCGAGCGCGCGGCGGACGCGGTGGACCGCAGCGTCTGGCCGCACGCGACCTGGCTTGCCAGTGGCGCCCCGCTGCCCCCGGTGCGGGCCCTCGTCCCATGGGTCCGGGCACGCGCCGGCCGCCGCGGAGCAACGACGCCGTGGCAGGCGCACCTGGCCTGCCAGCGTCACGGAGGCTCGGGCCACCGGGCGTGCTCCAGGCGCACGGCGGCGGCCCGGCGGCGCCCGGGGTGAGGCGGAGGGGTGCTGCAGCGCGCCGGGCGTGAGCATCGGCGCGCGCAGGCGCCGGCGACGCTGGCGGGCTGCGGCGTGCCGGAGCGCCTAATCAGGCGCTGGCGCGACGTGCACGCGGCGGACGACGCGGCGGCTGGAAAGGCGCGCAAGCGGGCGGGCGGCCGGCCTGGCGGCGGCGTGGCGCCGGGCGGCGGCGCGCAGCCCAGCGGCGGCGCAGCTGGCGCATTCGACACGCCCGAGCAGCGGGAGCTGTTCGGCGTGCTCGCGTCCTACAAGGACGTCCTGTTCCCCTGCCGGCCCTACCCCACCAGGTGCGCCGCTGCGGGTGCAGCGCCGCAGCCGACTTGTAGTGATGCTGCGCGGGAGCGCGCCAGCAGCTCTTGCCCATTCAATGCTTCAGCACGCCCGTGAGGGCCGGTCGGGGTCCGCCGGTGCCCCGCACGCACGCAGCACCGCGGCACGGCCCGGCGGCCGCGCCTGCCCGACTGCGCCCTTCGCGGGGCGCGCAGCGCGGGCGCGCCAGACCCGGTGCTCGACGCGGTGCTGCTGCACTGTCTGGCGCACGTGACTGCGGCCGCGTCCACCATCAAGCGCAACGGCGAACGGCTCAAGGCCGGCGGCCGGGACGCCGCCGAGGAGGCGCCCCGCGACCAGGGCTTCACGCGGCCCAAAGCGCGCCCGGCTCCGCATGGCGGCCCGGCGCCGGACACACCACTGGCCTGCCTGCATTGCCGCCGGTGCCTGCAGCAGCGGCGTGCGGAGGGCCCAGCAGCTCAAAGCTAGCAAATTGCCAGGCAATCAAGCGGGCAAGTTCCTAGGGCCCACTTCGCAGTCCCCATGTGCACAAAGCCTCTGCGCTCTCGCTCATCCGAGCCATCTCGCGCAGGTGGCGCAGCCGGCCTCCGCGCCTGCCTGGCCCTGGTGTGGGCGAGGGGCGCGAGCGCGGCCGGGCCCGCACGTGCGCAGGTGCTGCTGCTGCGCGTGGGGGCGCCGCTGGTGACGCTGCTGCGCATTTGGGGGACGCGCAGGTGCTGCTGCTGTCGCCGCTGCGCAGCCTGGCGCTGGCCGCGGCGGCGCGCCTGGCGGCGTTGGCGCAGGCCGAGACGCGCGCGGACAGCATCCAGGGCGCCGGCCGCCTGGCCGAGGAGTTCGGGCCGGGCAGCGACGACGATGAGGGCGCCGCGCTGGGCGCGGCGCGGCGGCGCGGCGCGCCCGCGGGCAAGCCCGCCGAGCACGCCGCGCTGTTCGCCGGCAACGCGGACGACCACTTCCGCTTCGGCATTAAGATCACGCGGCGCGCCCGCGGCGCGGCTTGCTGGAGCCGCGTGCATGTGTGTGCGCATGTCGCTGCCGGCGCGCCCGCGGCGCGGCTGGGCCACGGCAGGGGCTGCATGCATGTGCGCGTGTTGCCGCTGGCACGCTGGACAGCCGGGCGCGCGCCAGCGGGCGGCGCCGGGTCGCGTGCGGCTCGGGGGCGCGCGCGCCTTGCAGCGCGGGCTGCCGCTCGGCGCTGCCTCGCCAGGCCTACCACCGAATCATCCCGTCCCTGTACCTGGCTTGAGTACATATGCCGCACTCCTGAACCTAGGCCACATCGCGCCGGGCCGCGCGCGCCGCGCGCGCCCGCCGGCGCCGCTGAGCCGCCGGGGATGCTCCGCGCGGCGCAGGGGCGCGGTGCGGCTATTTGCCGAGTTTTTCCAGTCAGACATCATCGTGGCGTCGCCGCTGGGCCTGGCGACCGCGCTGGCGGCGGCCGCCGGCGAGGGCGACGGCGCGGGCGACTTCCTGTCATCGGTGGAGGTGGCCGTGGCGGACCGCGCGGACGTGATGCTGATGCAGAACTGGGCGCACGTGGCCACGGGCGCGCCGCGGCCTGCACCTACCTCTAACTCTTATCCTGCCTTGCGGGCAAGCTGCTGCTCCGCATGCAGGGATGCTGAGGCTCCAGGGGCGCACGTGCTCGTCCGACGGCTTTGTTGTTGCAGGGTCAGAGGAGTGCGCGCGTGCGGCACTGCGAGCCTTTGGCCCTGCTGGGCGCCTGCTCGGGCACGTCGCGAGGGGCCCGCATACGCAACCGTTGCGGCGGCGCTTGCTGCTGACTGGTGACTGGGCAGCCAGGGTTGCGTCGGTCACCGGGCATGCGCTGGCTCCTCATGCGGCACGGCCGCTGAGCTGGCGCGCCCCGCAGGAGCCTCCTGCCTTGCGCTCATTCCGGCGCGGGGGGGCAGCCAGCGGAGGCAGCGCAGGCGGGCGGCCGCCTGTCGCAGCGCCGCCGCCCGCCCGCTGCGAGCCAACGGCCCTGCTGACAACCCCTGTGCGGCGCGCGCGCAGTGTTTGACGCGCTGAACCGGCTGCCAGAGGCGCAGCACGGCGCCGACATCATGCGCGTGCGCCCGGCGTACCTGGCCGGGCGCGGGCGGAACGTGCGGCAGACCGTCCTGCTGGCCTCGTTCGCGTCGGCGGAGCTCAACGCGCTTGCGCGGCGCTGCGCGAACGTGGCCGGCGCCGCGCGCCTGGTGCCCGCCTACAAGGCGCGCCGCTGCCGTGGCCGCGTGGCGCATTCAGCCGGTCACACAGCGTGCGGAGGTGGCTGGTGGGTCTGTGCACGCGCTGGGCCGGCCATGTGTAGGCGGAGCCGAGCCAGCGCAGCGCCCGCCGCTGCATGCCGAGGCGCACTCCTGTCACTCAATTGAGCGCTTGAGCGGTGGTGAGTGTCGACACCCGATGTCTCAAGATTCGCGCGGCTGGGCCAGCGGGGCAGGGATGCGCGCCCATTCGGCTGCGAGTCAGTGCACTGCGCGCCCTGGCGGGCGTTCTGAGCGCAGCTGCCGGCCGCGCGCAGGGCGTGCTGGGCCGGGTGCTGCCGCGCGTGCGGCAGCTCTTCGAGCGCTTTCGGGCGCCCAGCGCCGCCGGCGACGCGGACGCGCGCTTTGCGCACTTCCGCCGCCTTGTCTGGCCGCGCATGCAGGAGGCGGGCTCCAACGGTGTGCGCCCGCGTCAACTGCGCGCCAGATCAAGTCTATGTCAGGAGAGCGGGGCGTCGGCCGTTGCGGCACTGCGCGCTGCCCGAGTGCTGCACGCGCATGAGGTGTGCTGCGAGCCTGCCACTCGCGCACAGGCGGGCAGCAGAGGAGCCGCGACGTGGGCGGCGCGCGCACAGGCCAGCTGGTGTTTGTGCCGTCGTACTTTGACTACGTGCGCGTGCGCGCCATGCTGAAGGAGGATGGGGCGGAGTTTGCGGCGCTGTCGGAGTATGCGCAGGTGGGTGGCGACCCTACCGTAATCCTGCAATATCCTACCCCTGACAGCCGTAGCCTGCTGGCAATGCAAGCAGACCATGTGTGCTGCTGTGTCGCGGACGTGCGAGCGGCGCACTAACGGAATGCATCGCTTGTCGTCACCCGCCATGCGCGCCGCGGCGCGCAGCCGCGCGACGCGGCGCGCGCGCGCTCCAAGTTCGCGGACGGGCGCCTGCGGCTCGCGGTGACCACCGAGCGCGCCCACTTCTTCCACCGCATCCGCACGCGCGGCGTGCAGGCGCGCGCGCCCGCCGCGCCCGCCGCGCAGCGCCGCGGCCCCGCTCCGCCGGCCGCAGGACCGCGCTGGCGGCCTGGTCAGGCGCTCGGCAGCGCGGCCTCCTGCTTCTGCCTGCGAGCCTGCGCGGCGCTATGTGTTGTGGCTCCGCCTGCAGCCGCACGACTGGTCAGTGGGGCGCGGCACTTGAGAGGCCCTGGCCGGCCTGCCGAGCCTGATGCAAGCTGAACCCGCGTGCAAGTGGCGGCGAGCGGCATTGCGGAAAAGAGATCACACAAAGGGCACTAAGCTGAAGCGCACCAAGCCTTCGCAAGGCGCGCGCGTGTTAGAGCCGACACGCGCGCGGCGCGCGGTGCGCGGCAGGACCTGGTGGTGTACCAGCTGCCAGAGCACGCGCACTTCTACGCGGAGCTCGTAAACACGCTGGAGGGCGCGGCCGCGGGGCCGGCGCCGGCCGGCGTCACCGTGCTCTTCTCGGGCTTCGACGCGGCGCGCCTGGCGCGCGTCGTGGGCGGCGCGCGCGCGGCGCGCATGCTGGCCACCGCCTCCGCCACCTTTGTGCTGTGCTAGCTACGCTGCCGGGGGCCGGCAGCGGGCTTTCGGCATGGGCTGCTCGTTGACGGGCCGAGGGCTTTGGGTTTCAAAGGGTGGGCGCCTGCCGTCAGCAGCAGGACGGAAGGCAGGGGAACGTTACAGAGGGCGTGCTGTGAGGCGATTTGGTTGGTGTCGCCGTGCATGGAAGGCACACGCATGCAGGCATGTTTCAGACCATCAAACATGTACATGGGGCGACATGTACATGGTGCGGGACACGCGCATGCATTCAGGGCCTTCCCACTGGGTTCCTGTCCCGCCTACCTGCGTTCCGCACTGCTACCCAGACACTTCTGAGCATTCTAACACAGGCAACCGCCTACGCCAGCCAATGCTGCAAAGGCTAACCCGCCAACAGATGGTTCCAAAACGGCACAGCCAAGTATCACGCGGCGTCCGCGCCCCCACGCGCGCACCCCTCGCCCCGCGCCGGCGACGCGCCGCCGCCGCGCGGGCGCGCGCCCGGGTCACGCCGGCAGCGTGCCGTCGCCCTCGTCCAGGCCCATCGCGGGCGAGGGCGGGAAGTAGCGCAGCGCCGCGGCCGCCGCGCTGCTGCCATCGACGCCCGTGGCCGAGCGCAGCGCGGCCGCCAGCGTGCTGGAGTAGTGGTCCTCCACCATCTTGGGTGACACCAGGATGCCCTGGCGCGCGGTCGGCGCGAGTCGCCGCGGACTGCAGGGTTTGCGCCAACGACAGCCACATCGTGCGCCTCCGCCGAGCGGGCCACTTGTGCTGTGACAATTTGCGCAGGTTCCGACGGCAACCCGCGCGTGACCCGCAAGGACATGGCCAGGCTCCTTGTGTCTGCTGGCCAACCCGCATCACCAACGCCCTTGATGGGCAAAGCCAGGCTCCTTGCTTGCACGGGGCCAGGGGCGGGCGCGCGCCTCGCGGATGATGTCGGACGCGTGGCACCACACGGCGTCCCAGGCCACGCGCTCGCCGCCGCGCTTGAGCGGGCGCAGGAACAGCACGCGCCCCGGCGGCACCAGCTCCGGCATGCGGCTGCGCGCCTCGATGCCCGAGTTGTACGCCTGCGCGCCGCCGCGCCGCCACGCTCAGCGCGCCGGCGCTGGCCGGCGCAGCGCGCCCCGCGGCGCGGCTCACGGCCCCGCCTGGCCCCCCACACGCGCCGGGGCGGGGGCGCCGAGAGGCGCCGAGCGCGGCCGATCCTTCCGCCCAGGCGCCGGCGCGCATGCGTGCACTCTGAGCCTGCGCAGAAGCTGCGCAGAACGCAACGGCCTGACGCGGATCGGACCCCAACCCTAACCCTGTGTCTTGCTGCAGTGCTGCAAGCCGGGCCGGCGCGCCTGCAGCACGGCCAGCGCCTCCTGCGGCACCTCGTCGTAGCGCCAGAACATGCTGCGCGCGCGGCCGTGGCGCACGCGCGCGCGCAGCTTGGCCAGCAGCAGGTCGTTCTTGTTGTGCTTGCACAGCGCCAGCGAGGTCACCTGCGCGCCCCCAAGTTGCGCGCCCCCAGGTTGCGTGCACCCTCAGCCGGCCGCACGGTGCGCGGCGTCCGACCTGTCAGACTCCGGTCACCACAGGTTTGCAGGGCGCGGGCGCCGGCGGGCCCTGGGCTGCTGGCGGCCGCCGCGCACTCGGCGAGGATTCCCCCCGCTGGTGCCCTGCCGCACCAAGCATGCGCGCGTCCCAAGCCACTTTGCAAGCCTCGCAGGCTCAGGCCATGCATGCGCGCGGCGGCGCAGGGGTGCGCGGGCGCGCCATCTCGTCGATGAGCCGGCCCAGGTTGACGATGGAGACGCGCGGCACGACGTCCTTGCCCACGACCACGCTCGTCACGAACGGCGCCACCGCCGCGCTCAGGTTGGTGCTCAGCAGGCCGCCCGGCGGGCAGAAGGACCAGCAGCGCACGCCTGCCGCGCGCGCGCGGCCCGGGTGAGCGCCGCGCCCATCATGGCGCATGCTGTGCAGATAGCGCGCACAGCGCCTTATCGATGCCGGGTTTGCCCGCGCGCGTAGGACGCGCACGTGCGCGACAGGCGCGCGCGCCCGAGCCGCGCGCCGGGCAACGCCGGCCGCCCCAGCAGGCGACGCGCCAGCCGGCTTGCTGCGCGTGCGCGCAATACCTCCCAGCCCCGCTCAGCTTATCCAGGGGTCGGCGGCGCGCGGCCGCGCGCGGGGCCGTACCGGGGAAGCGCGAGTGCAAGCGCATGGCGATGAGGGCCGCCGCGCCCGCGCCCAGGCTGTGCCCAGTCACCACCAGGCGCCAGCCGCGGCAGTCCAGCTTGCGCTGCACGATAGCCGCCACCAGGTGCCCGCGCCGCTTCTTGCCGCCGCGCCCGGGGCCCTCCCTGCGCGCGTGCGCGCCGGCCTGCGATGTGGGCGCTGCCGAAAGGGCGAGCGCCGGCGCGCCCGTGTCGCTGACCTGGCTCTCCTGGGCTCTCGCGGGGCGAGCAGGCGCGCTGACTTCGCACCATAGGCCCATGCGCGGGCGCGTGCAGCAGGCGCCCGCGCCTTCAAAGCGCGCATGCCCCCCTGATCCGCCCCCCACCCCCCCCCGCGCCGGGGCGGCGGCCGGGGGCCGGGGGGGCCCCGCCGCCGGCCGCGCCCGGCCAGCAGCGGCGCGCTCGGCCCAGCACAGGGGGCGGGCCAGGCGCCAGGGGAGGGGGGGTGGTGGGGGGAGGGGGCGCGCACTCCGCGGCGACCTCCTCGGCGGGCAGCTTCCCGGGCCCGCACTCGCCATCGTCGCTCGCCAGCAGCGCCGGCAGGATGCCGCTCTCCTCAAGATCCTGCCGCGCCCATCGCACGTTGGGGGGCGCGACGCGCGGCACTGCCCGTCCAGCGCCGCGCGGCTGCTGGGATGCACACGGCCACCTTTGCAGCAAAACCCAGCAAATCCAGTGAGGCTGCACAAGCCAGGCGCGTGGCGCGCATGCGAGCCGCGGCATCGGCGGGTTGCGCCATCAGCGGGCTGCCGGCGGCGCCGTGCGGCGCGCGCATGTGCGCCGGGCCGGCCATAGGGGGCCGCACAGCCAGGATGGACTCCGCGGCGGCCTTGATGCCGCCGTGCGCAAACATAGCGCCGGCGCCCGCCGCGGCGGCGCCCTCCGGCAGCCACTCGGGCTCCAGGCGCTCGGGCTCCGCGACGCTGTCGGTGATGACGTCCTCCACGCTGGACGTGCCGCGAACCGCCACGACCACCGCGCTGCGCGCGCGCGCGCGATGCCGCATCGTCAGCCCTGGCGTCAGCCTCAAGCGCGAGCGGGTCGACGCAGCGGTGGTAGGTGTGCGCCCAGCGGATTAGGTAGGGTCGCGCCCAGCAGGATTCTGACCACAGCTGCTGTTGAAATGCATAAGCCTGCAGCACAAGAAGACGCGAGGCAGCACATGCGTAGCGCTCCGGTTGAGGAGCTTGCGCCACGGCAGCGCCGGCAATGAAAGCGAGCATGCACCGGCCGCCTGCACGCGCCTGCCCTGCAGGCCGCGCCTGCGGCGCGGGGCGGCGCCGAGCGGTGCGTCTGCACTGCGTGGGTTAGGGTTCAGGTTAGGGCCGCACCGCGTGGCGTTGTCCAGCGCAACGAGGTAGGGCAGGTGCGCGAGCGCGGAGTTGGAGGGGCAGACGTAGAGCAGGTCGCAGTCGCGGCCCAGCTCCTGCACGACGCCCTCATAGTACAGCCGCTCGCCGACCGTGGTCGCGTCCTCCCTGCGGACGGGTAGGGTTAGGGCATCCATTGCCCTGCGGCCGCCGCGGCACCTGGGCTACAGAGCGCGGCGCCTGCGCGACCGCCGGCGCCGCAGAGTCGACTATGACGCCGCCGGCGGGCACTTGCGGCAACCCGCCCTCATGCCGAACATGCATAAAAACGCGGGCGAGCAGCAGAGTGGCCACGCCTTCAGCCGTCCCAGCACGGGCCAGGCCGGCGCGGGGGCGCGCAGCGGCGGGACTGGCAGCCCACAGCGTGCGCCCCCGGCGGCCGCGCCAGCGTGGGGGGGGGCCGACAACGTGGAGCGGAGGGCCCGGGCAGCGCACGCATTGAGCGCGTCCAGCCTGCGCCGGTCCTCCGAGCGCGTGGGCACGCGGCCGAGCACCGCGTAGGCCAGGCTGCGCCACCAGTCGCTCGTCTTCATTACGTCCGCATCGGCGCCGTACACGCCGACCTGCGCGCACGGCGGCCTGATTCGCCGTGCGGCGCGCGGGCTGCGCGGCCGGAGGGCGCGCGGGCCGCGCAGGGGGCCTGGAGGGCACGCAGGCGGGCCGCCATGGCCCGTGGTGTAAAAAGTACAATATCAGGCTCATTGTGTATATAACGGAGGCCGACTTGCCGACCTTGGTCGCCGCCAGCCGCGCGCGGGCCGCCGGGCACCAGGCGGCCCGCTTCTGACCGATGCCTCCGCCGCTCAGGGCTGCGCCTCTAAGAGACGGCGCGCGTGTGGGCAGGCCGCACTGCATACTTGCATCCGGCGCGCCGCGCGGGAGGGGCAGGCCGCACCGCAAACTTGGAGTAGTGCTGCACCTCCGCCAGCAGGTCGGCCGGCACGCGCCAGTGGTTCCCGGTGTACAGCTGAACCGCGCGGTCCGGCGGCACGTCCTCACTGCCGCGGCCGCGCGCGCCTCAGCCCCACGTCGCCTCTCACAGCACTGCTGGCCCGCCCGTGTGCAGATGCGCTGGCCCCTTCTACCCGGCTTGCACGGCATCCGGCAGGGACTGCCGGGCCGCCCGGCCAGGCCACAGCGGGCCCCCGGGCGCCGCGCTGGCCCCCTTGCCCGGCTTGCATGACATCGGGCGGGGCCTGCCGGGCCGCCCGACTGAAGGGCGCCCGGGGCCTCTGCGCACCGCAGCTGCTCGTCCATGCCGGAGGGCGTAATGGTGGCCTCGGCCAGCAGGTCCATCTGCGCGATGAACTTGCCCAGCACCGTGCCGCCCGCCAGGCTCTGCGCCGCGCCCGTGTCCTGGCGCCCGGGCCGCGCGCGGCCGTCAGCGGGCGCCGCGCGGCTGTGACAGGTTGGACTCAGGGCGCGGGTTGGGACAGCCGTGATGGGGCGCTGTCGGCAGGCTCCGACAGGCCTCGATGGCCTCCCCCGCGCGCACGGAAAGCGCTGCAAGGCGCGCGAGGCCCGCGACGGGTCGCGTTGCATCGGGGGCGCGCGCCGCGCGTGGGCGCGCGCCTCCGGCAGCTCGGGGCCGCCGCCGCCGCTCTTGCGCCTTCCCAGCAGCGGCTCCGCCAGCGATGAGGGCGCGCCCGTCCAGGCGGCGTCCACCGCGGCCGCGGCCAGGCCGGCCGGCGCGCGCGCGGGCGGCGCGCCGCCGCCGGCGCCGGGCGCCTCCGGGATGGTCACCAGCACCTCCTGCCGCGCCGACACGCCGGGCTTCAGGGTGTGCGCCCCGACCAACGAGGAGCCTGGCCGGCTGCGAGCGGCCGCACGGCGCGCCGCGCCCTTGCAAAACACGCTGCACAGCTCAGTGCCCGCTGTTAAGTGCCTGCTCGATCGGCACACAGCCGCACGGCGCAGGGCCACGGCGCCGCTGCACCCTCCGGCGCCAGGTGAACGGTGTGCTCTTGAGCGGCGCAGCGCGCGACGGCGGCAGGGGCGGAGGGGCCCACCTTGATGGCGTCCTCCACCTTTATGGCGTCCTCCAGCTGCGGCAGCGATGACTGCTTCTTGCCAGCGAGGCCGCCGCCGCCGCCGCCGCCGGCGGCCGTGCCGGCCTGCGTGCCGGCGACGGGGAGCGCGCGGATGGTGGACGCGCGCTCCAGCAGCGACACCGCCGGGCTCGGCGCCAGCTCGCCGCCGCTGCCCTCGCGCGCCGCGCGAAGCGTCTGCACGATGCGCTCCCTGCGGCGTCCGTCACGTGCGCTTCAACAGCGGCCCGGGGCACACACAAACCAGCAGCCTCGGACGCTTGGCGACGGTGCAGCACTTTGCGAGCAATGGCGCAGCACTCGACAAGCAACGTGCCGAGACTCGTGGCCTAGGGCTTCGCATCGCTTGCGAGGCAGTGCTTGGCAGCGTCGCCGCCGGCGCGGAACCCGCGCACAAGTACGCCCGGCCCGCGCGGGCGCCTGCGCCGCGCCGGGCCGCGCGCCTGCGGCACTGGCGCTGCAGCGTGGCTGTGAGCACGAGCGCGATGGCAGAGTCGCTGGGCGTCAGGTCGGCGTGGCCCAGCAGCCCGGTCACCCAGCGCGCGATGCGGCGCAGCGAGTTGCGCCGCTGCGCATGCATGCGGTTCTCCTTGTCCTCGCCTGCGCCGCGCAGCCCGGGCAGGGTCGGCGCAGTCGCGCGCGCGCAGCCTGCGCAGCCTCCCGGCGCTGCCCTTGCGTGCTCGCACTGCGCTGGCGGCCGCGGCGCCTGACGCCCGCCCAGGGCGCGCCGCGGGCTGAGCGTGCCCGACGCGTGCGGCGCGCGGCTTCACCGCCGGGCAGCCGCCGCGGGTCGGTCGGGGGGGCGCCGCGGGGAGGCCAGCGCATGCAGCGGGCGCGGCAGAGCCGCCGTCGGGCCGGGGCGCCGGGCGGCGGGGGGCCGCGCACTGGGCGCCGCCTGGCAGCACAGCCAGCGGCCCAGGAAGATGAAGCGCCGCTCCCAGCTCTCCGGCGCGTGCTGCTCCGGCCAGGCGTTGTACCAGAGCAGCAGGTTGACCCTGGCGCGCCGCAGGCGCAGCCCTCACGGAACGCGCCGCCGGGGACAAACCGCAGGGTTCTGCGCACTGCCCGGGATCCCGGAACAGGCGTGTGCGCACAGCGCTGCCGCAGCCTCGCAGCTGCGGCCGCGCCGCAGGTGGATGCGACAGGAAGTGAGGGGCGTGAGTCAAATGGCAACTGCACCCTGCCGGCGTGCTCGCAGCCCAGCGCCCTCCCTGCATGCGCATGCCACCCAAGCGTGCCGCCCCTTACAGACCTCTCAACAGACAACAAACCCTGTCGGCAGCCGCGCAGGAGGCATGCATGACGTGACCGAGGTCTGCGCGAGCGCGCAGGCACACGCGCGACGCCGGGCGCCGGGCGCGCGGGCGGGCGCGGGCGGGCGCGGGCGGGCGCACAGCGTGAGCGCCTCCAGGCCCCAGGTCAGCAGCACCAGGATCATGACCTCCTTCTTGGGGTTCCACTCCAGGCCGGTGGCCGGGATGCGGCAGCGCACGTCCGTGCCAAACACGACGTACGTGCCGAACGCTGCGCGCGCGCGCGCGCTCCCCGGTCGGCGCGGCGCCCGCGACGGCCTCGCGGCGCGCTGCGCCATGCACCGACGGCGACTGCGAGGACGCTGGCACCCGGAGCACGTCACACACACGCCGGGACGCTTGGACTTTGAGCTGTCCTATGCAAGGCGCGCCTCCTACATCGGGGCACGGCAACACAGCCGGCCCTGGCTCGAGCCCGCCTGGGCCTGACCGCAGCGGGCCGGCAAAGCAGGCAGGCAGCGCTGAGCGAGGACAGAGTAGGCATCCGGCGAGGTCCTACAGCCGGGCTGGGCGCCCGTCTGGCGCCGCCGGGCCCACCTGCAAACGCGACCTCGCACGTGGCGTTGGCCAGGCGCAGCGTGACGAGCAGCGGCATGCGCCGCCGCTTGGACACCTCGAAGATGCACCCTGCGCGGGGCGCGCGGCCGCATGCGCGGGCGCCCAGGCGGCGCAGGACAGGCAGCGCGCGCAGCAGGGCCCGGCGCGCGCCTTGGCAGCTCTCCCAGATGAGCAGGCACTCCAGGCAGAAGCCGATGACGAAGCATGCCAGCAGGCCGGCGACCGTGGCGATATACAGGTGCCCGGCGGAGGTGCACTCGCGGGGCATGTGATATATGGCCTGGCCGGTGACTGCGATGAGCACAATCCACGCTGCGGCCCAGCATGCAGACTGTGCTTCAGGCCGGCTGGCCACCTGCAGAGTGAGGCGGCGGGTGCGTGCGCAAGGCCCGCGCAGAGCAAACAGACTGCTGCGCTCAAGCACCTGCGTGGAAGGCAGCTCCGAATATCGCGAGGAAGCCAACATCGTCCGACGCGATGTGCCAGGTGAAGCCATAGAGCCGCAGGCTAGGCATGGCGCGCTCGCACGCCCCGCCCTAACCAAGCCTCCCGCCCCTGCTGAGAGTTTCTAGACTCATCCTACGCACATTGGCGGCCCATTACAGGACCTGGCACGTGCGTCATGCGCACTTACTCAGCATCGACTTTTGCTTGTCGACCGAGCAGGTGGGCTCGACCCTCGGTAGGTTTCGGCGCTCAAAGCTAGCAGCCAGCTGCTTTCCTACCGGGAAGGCAGGACGCTTACAGGGAAGCGGGACGCTTTCTAGCGAGGACGGCTCTCAGCAGTACCGGCCAGCTGAGCTTTTACCGCAAAGAGCAGCGCCACCCTCTGTGCCTACAGCGCAGTCGTCCAGCCCAACCTGCTTTTGCCGCAGCTGTGACCGTCGGCCACCCTTCAAGGGCTTGGGATGCAATCAAATGGGAAGGTGAGCATGGGGCGCCGGGGCGTGCACACGGCAGCTCTGTATGTGGCGATCGTGGGTGCTGAGAGGACGCTGCTTGACGATAACGACAAGCAGGCCTCAGCTTCAGTGAGCGCAGGGCGTGGCGGGCACCGGGGGCAACTTTGAGTTGACTACGGGCGCGACCAGCTCAGCGCAGGACAGGCGCGCCAGCTGGTCCCTGCTCGCTCAGCGCAGAAGCTCGTCTCCCCGACTGCTGGTGTACACCACCTAGGCCAGCGACCCCGGGGCGGCAGCAGCACTCGTGCGGCGCGGGCTCGTTGGTCCGCCGATGCTCGTGGTTTGCCTGATCATGCAGCTCATCTACGCGGGCCTGCCTGTGCCAGAAGCACACGATGAAATGCCACTTGCGCGCGCGCTCTGCGTAGCCAGCAGTTCCAGCACCACCACCAGGCTGGCCTCGTCCCCAGGGCCGTAGCGCACGAGCTACACTAGACGAGGATCTCGTCAACCGTAGCACGCGCGCCACAACCCGGGCGCCGAGGCCATGCTGCTGGAGCGCGCGTCTGGTTGCGCAGAGCGCGCGCGCGCGCCCGGCTTGTTTGTCGTGGCTGTCCGAAACAGGCAGGCCCGCGCAGAGAAACTGCATGTTCAGGCTCACCACAAACGCCGGCCGGCCAAGGTGGCCATGCTGCATGAGGCGCTCCTGCGGCCTCGGGGTCCAGGGTCGCTGCTCAAGGCATTCCTGCCGCGCCCCAGGCCGGCGCGGCGGCAGGGGTTCTGGCGGCTGGGCGGCGTGCGGTGGCGCACCGTGGGCGCGAGCGTGCAGTGGGGCTCCGCGCTGGTCTGCTTCCTCTGCACGCTGCTGCCGTACCTGATCATACATGCGCGCTCAACGGTGCGCGAACGCGCGTTCGTTGTTTACGACGCCGACATCAGCCACCCGTCCTACCCCAACACCGTGGCAGGCGCGCCGGTCCCGCCAGCCTACAGCAGCGCGCCTTTGCAAACACGCGCTCGCGCTGGTGCATGCATGCTGTCACGGCTGCGCTGACACGCCTGCGCGCGGGAGCAGGCTGGCAGGCGCCGGTCATCCCATTCGTCCTCTTCTTTGTCACGGTGCGCACGTGGCCCGTGTCCCTGCCGCCCCGCGTCATCATCGCCTGTCCTCCCGCGTACGCTCACCCCTGGCGAGCAGGACGCCCGCGCGCGAGGTCCGCGTCTGGACGTGCGGCTGCGGCCGCGCAGGCGGTCTTTGGCGAGTTCTACCTGGCGCGCCGCATGCACGCCAGCCTGACGAGCCTGCTGTCGGCGTTCGTGTTCCTGGTGGTGGACTCGCTGCTGTCGTACTGGGTGACGCTGCTGTTCACCGAGGTGCGGCCCCACCGCCGCCTGCCGCGTCAGCCGGCGGGTGGCGTGCGCGCAGGCTGCCCTGGGCGCAGGCCGCCCTGCGCGTGCATGCTGGGCCTGCGCGTCTGCGCCGCGTCTTCTGCGGCGCCACGGCGGCGCGGGGGCGTGCCGCCTCCGTGCGCCCCTGCTGAGCGGGGGCGGCTAGGCCGCGCCAGGGCCGCGCGGCTGAGCCGCCGGGGCGCGCGCAGGTGCTGAAGTTCAATGTGGGCGTGCTGCGGCCTGACTTCCTGTCGCGCTGCAACCCCGACACCTCCGTCTTTGGCGGCGGCTTTGTGCCCCAGATCGGCGGCACGCAGTCGCCTGCCTGCCAGTCGCCGGACAGCCCCACCCTGCGCGACGGCCACTACTCCTTCCCCTCTGGCGCGTGACCTGCGCGGCCCCCGGGGCGGCGGTGCGGAGCTGCATGTGACACGCCGGTGGTGCAGTGGTTTTGTCAATGAAAAGAAAACTGTGCATGACTTTCAGTGCGCATACGTGAGTTGGGAGGTAAGAAAGGCAGGCGAGCCGGCTCTGCGGCAGCCCTGCCGCAAGCGTTGCTCGTCGGCGCAGCCCGTGCTGGGGCGGCGCGGGCCCGAGCTCGCCCCGCCCGGCGCAGCTTCTGACCATGCGCGCGCGCGCGCGCGCGCCAGGCCACGCCTCCGCCTCGGCCAACTTTGAGTTCTACCTGGCCACCTACTTCCTGTGGACGGTCTTCTACCGGCGCTGGGCGGACCGCGGCGGCAACGTGGAGCCGCTCATGGCGGCCAGCCGCAGCGGCTGCAGCGCGTTCTGGCACGATGTCGGGGAGGGCGTCGCGCTGCTCTGGATCCTGTTCAATGTGCGCGCTTGCCCGGGCTCCGATTGCTTGCGCGCTTTCTTGTGCGGCGAGTGACCTGTGTGGAGCCGACCAGTTTGCGTCGTTTCACAAGATGAGGTTGACGGGGGCTGGGTGTGCAGTCCTGCCATGCACTCCTTGCAGCAGGCATGCTACAGGAGGGTGCAGCCGTCTCATGTCCGCATTTTGAGCAGGTTGCATGAGCGGCCTGCGACGACTTGATGCATGCCATGCGCGGCGCGAGGCAGTCACACTTGTTAAGCCCCAACATGCCAGGAGCCCTGGCATGCTGCGAGGGCACTGGCCGGGTGGCACCCGCCGCGGCGGCGGGGCGCTGACGCGGCGCGGCCGCGCAGCTGGGCGTCACCTGGGGCATCGGGGCCACGCGCGTGGTCAACAACAAGCACCACGTGGCCGACGTGCTAGCGGGCATGCTGCTTGGTGGCACCGTCGCAACGGTCTTTGCGTTGCGCGCCATCCCCCGCGTCAGGTGCGCGCGCCGCGCGTCTGTCTTGCCTCTCACTCCTCGTACGCGGGTACGGGGGGCATAGGGCTGCAGGCGCAGCGCTTGCTGGCACTATGTTCATGCCGCACTGACTGCTTGTGCCCCCACGCAGGGGCATCATGAACATGGCGGGTCCCGGGGTGTGTGATGCCCTCGGCAACAACCCTGTACAACCGACCGGGGCAGTCCCCGACCCGGTGTAATGGGCGGCGCTGCTCGCCGGCTGGTCATGTGCCCGTCTGCCTGTGCGCTCTCCTGCAGACTGCCTGCCACTGGCAACGTTGTATATTACGGGTCAGCAGCCGCTCGCTGTTGCCGTTTTGTGAACGCTGGTGCGCATTTTTTTGCGTACAACTTGGGATTGCTTGCTGGACTGACATTGGAGCTCTGCTGGCCGTTCAGACCTGGAATTTGTTTGTTGGCTATTGTGCTGTGCAGGCGCCCTGCCACGCATTCCATGGGCTCAGCGGGACCGCTGCACGGCTTTTTGTGCAGGCCATGGACAACCGTGTGCACATCATGATAATGCGGTGAACAACTAGGACGCGGGCAAGGCTGCTTGTCTTTCCGGGTCCTGGAGTGGTCCTGCTAAACTTGTTGCAAGAGAGCAGCTCTGCAGCGACTGTGACTCTAGAGTCACCGACGCAGGCGGCCTGTTTGTTGGGGGTGTGTGGAGCTCGGCTACCTGTTGACGGCGTGTGGCGTGTGTGAAAGGCCAGGTGCTGGTTTACATCAGCACTTGATACGTCACGCGACCTGGTGAGCGGTCAGTGGTATGCAGAGGTAACCAGAGCTCAGTTCAACGGCAAGCCGGCCTCCCGCATCGAGGTGATGAGCTCCTTGACCTTGCCGTGGAAGCGCTGCCCGCGCCTCCGCACCCAGTGCACCGCCGGTATGTCGGCGCTGGTGGCGCGCTGCGCAAGCACCTCGCCGACCCTCCCAGCAGCCTGCAGGTGGTAGGGCAGCAGGCTCATAAGCTTCCTTGCCGTGCCTGTGGATGTGCACGCCCTTCCCGGCCGGCCCATGAGCCAGGCCGCCCAGCAAGAAAGGGAGCACCGCACGCACCCGCACGTCTGCAGTCCTCTCCAGCCCTTCGCGCACTGACTTTTCCGCGGTGGACGCCGAGATGATGGTGTGCCCGTCGGCCTGCGCAGCTCACAGCAGGTGGGTCTACAGAGCCTCACAAGAAACGTCTGCACAGTTGGTACCCTCACAGTCGCCGCACCTTGCGACAAATCTGCGAGTATGCAAACTTGTTGGAGAACCAGATTGTCAAGTGGTACGGCTTGAAGGCCGGCGGCAGCTTGCGCATGCCGTCATAAAAGCTCAGGCGGCGTACCGAGCACGATGAGGGGGCACCTGCAAGTCTAGCCAATACATCAAGGTTGGTAAAGGCCCAGTGGGGAGCTCTGATCGCTCCGCCGCTGGAGCCCTAGCTCAAGCGGCGGGCAGTGCTTCAGCCACAAGCACGGAAGCCTGCGGACTATCCTCTGCTGTGTTGCTCAGGTCGCCAGTGCGGGCTGTGACAGGAGATCATGCAGGCCGCCGCTGGTGTGTGCTGTGGGCTGCGCCCCGCCCTGCTCCCTAGGCGCCCTGCAGCGGCATGCAGGAGGGTGAGGCATGCCGGTGCGTGCCTCCTGCTGCTCAGCGCGACCAATGCTTGGTGCTCCTGAGACAATGGTGGGAAATCAACCTTATCTCCTGCCAATGCACCCACTCGTGTCCAGTCGTCAGTGGGCACAGCGGGCGTTTTGAGCTAGCTCTCGCTCAGCGAATGTATGTACAGTGCTTGCAACGGTGCATTGTACCAGCGCTCCGGCAAGCACAAACCTGTGCTCAGGCATGCCCCCCCGCGCTTTGGGCGCCATGAGCATCGCCGGCTCAGTGTGCGCACGGGTCGGCTGCAGGCGTCGTCCGTGCGCAGCTTGAGAGCAGGCTGGGCCAGGCGGCGAGCCCGGGCCTGACCAATGGCGTGACGCCAGCCAACAGCGCGGGGAGCGCCGCGGCGGCGGGGGTGGCCGACGCGCGCGCCGGCAGCAGCCAGGCCGCCAGCCCGCCCAGCTCGGACACTCAGCAGACCGCGTCCGTGCTGGCGCCCGCCGGCACCTACCGGCGGGTGCGCTGCCTCGCAGGCCCCGCCCGCCTGCCCGGCCGTGAGGCGGCGCCCGGCCGCACAGGCCCTGGTGCGGCTGGAAGTTGACACGCTCGGGCGACGCGGCGATTGCCCTACCCTAAACTCATACCCTTCCTGACCTGGCCGTGCGCCGGGCGCGCAGATGGTGGAGACCGGCGCCAACAAGGCGGTGCTGCCGGTGTGGCGGCAGCTGCAGCTGGGCGTGCTGGCGGGCGTGTGCGTGTCGCTGGGCGCCTTCCTGGCGCTGTCCATCAGCGGCAACAACCCCGCGCTCTCCGCCTCGCACCCGGGCCTGTACCGGCTGCTGTTCGGCGCGTTCGGGCGCGCCCCCCCTTGGGGCCGGCTGCAAGTTGACCTGTTTTGTGCAGCACGGGCGCCCTGTCACTACCTGTACAAGGTAAGCTGAGGTGATGAGGGGCACAGTCTGGATGGAGCCGGCGTGAGAAGGCGGCCAGGGTGACGCAGACTGCCACGCGCGGCCCGCTGAGGCGCGTGCGCGCGCGCGGCAGGTTCCCCACGGGCCTGCTGATCGTGGTGCTCAGCGGCGGCGAGGCACGCCTGCCCCCGTGCTCACCTACTTTTCACCCTTTGGGTTCCTGCACTTTGCCACAACAGTCACCGGCCACGGGGTGCTGGACGTGACGAATGCAAGGAGATGCTCTGTGGGTAAAGGCTCAACTCAACCACCCCCGAGCTGCAAGACTCCGCCCCGTATTTTGCCTGGTCGTGCTCGGGCAGCGGCGACACGCTGCCCGCCTGCGCGCGCAGCTGTTCACGGGCAACACCGCGTTCCTGCCGGTCGCGGTGATCGAGGGGCGCGCGAGCGTGGCCCAGCTGGCCGTCAACTGGGGCGCCAGCTTCGTCGGCAACCTGGCCGGCGCGCTGCTGGCGGTCGCGGCGGTCACCGGCGCCGGCCTGCTCGGCCAGTCCGGGCCGGCGATCCCTGTCGCGCTCGCCAAGGTCTCGCTGCCGTTCGGCCAGGCGCGCACGGGCGCCGCGCAGCCTGCCCGCACCGTGCGGGCTGCCGCCAACCCTCAGGGAGGACGTGTGCACCCGCCTGCCTGCCAGTCATGCAGTGCCGGGCGGACTCGGTCCCGAGGCGCACGGCCGCCCGCAGCAGCGCGCGCCTGGATGCACATCGGTGCATGCGCTTCCGCCTGCTGTCTCCCCCGTGGCTTCAATGACCCGCTAGTGCACATCAGCATGGCATGCAGCATGGTGTGACGCGCCGCCGTGCGGCAGGCCTTCATCCGCGCGATCATGTGCAACTGGCTGGTGTGCATGGCGCTGTGGCTGGCCACCAGCGCGAGCACGCTGGGCAGCAAGTTCATGGGCATCTGGCTGCCGATCAGCGCATTCGCCGCCATCGGGCTGGAGCACTGCGTCGCCAACATGTGCGCGCGGCCTCACCCGGCCCGGCGGTGATGCGCGCATTGCTGACCAACGCGCCGCCATGCGCCGACGATAAGGACTATGGTTCGGACCGGGCTGGAGCGTGGCTGGTTCTGGGCATATGCATGCCCGTGAACAGCAAAACGGCTGGGCCTACAAGGAATTTGCGCTGGTTACCTGCGCTTAGCGCGGCCTCCTGGGAGCCAGTCCGGGAGGTCTGCAGGCGCCGAGCCCGGCGCGCGCGCACAGGTTTATCGTGCCGCTGGCGATGGCGGCCGGCGCGCCCATCACCGCCGCGCAGTTTGCATGGGACAACCTGCTGCCGGTCGTGCTCGGCAACACCGTCGGCGGCGTGCTGCTGGTGGCCACCTTCTTCTCGTTCGCCTATGGCCGCCTGGGGGGCGAGGCCCTGGACGCCAGCCCTGCGTGAGCATCCAGCCGCTCGCTTGCCGCGAAAGGCCTGTCATGCCGCGTCCTACCTGAAGTGGCCCACTGTTGTTGGGGCGCGCCCGTCAGGCCGGGAGCCAGACATTTTCCAGGTGCACTGCGTGCTGACAGAGCTCCGATGCGCATGCCCGAGAGGTAACTAGCCATGGCGATGAGAGGGCTGTATGCCGAGCTGGAGCCAAGCTGCTGCACAGGCACCTGGCCATTATCTTTCTGTGCGTGACTGAGAGTTGCATGCCTTTGCATGCAAGTACTGATTGCAGTGGTGATTGCAGTGGTGATTGCGTGGACAGTGCTGAGATGCTACAGACATGCCGATTGGCAGAGAGTGCACTGTTTTGTGTGTGGGCTGCAAATGACATACAAACATGCTTACACTCTCCGCCTTGCGCTCTGGAGCTCAATTTGAGATGCACAACACTTGACCTGCGGGTTCATCAGTCCATATATGTATGTAAGGGTTGATGTACAGCCCTCAAAGTGGCTTCCACAGATAACATGGTGAAGGCCTCGACACCCTGAGCAACATGCTTGATCTGTTTTCATGAGCCGCTGCACTTGTGTGCCGCGCATGCGCGCTTCAATCGACTCAGATATTGCGCCAGGTGCTCCGTGCATGAGCCTTGGCGCACCGGGACGTGCTCGCAACGCTCATGCGATGCTTCAGAGTCACGATGCTTCAGAGTCACTGAAGCCTGAAACTTTCCGAGTGACCGTACTACGGTAGAGGGGCCTAGGCTGCAGGCCTGAGCAGCCTCATTAGGTGGCTCATGCACTCGCTGACGATGTCACCACCATTACAGGTGAAGTCTGGTCTCTGTTTCTGCACAATGGCAGGCTGGCTGTCTATATTACAGCTGCGGGCAAGCGTCGCGGGTGCATGCAGTACCAGTACATACTGCGGGCCCGGGTGGCGCCCCTGCACCTGCAAGGAGGCGAGCACGCTCGAGGAGCGCAGGAGGCGGTGTAGTGTTGTAGCACACGGTGAGTTGCGACTTGTTTTGCTTCTGGCGGCTAGTTCATCCAGCGCCCGAAGCACTGCTGCTAGTACGCAGTGCCGCCACTGGCACAAAGCACACCTTCTGTGGTGCTTGAAAAGGTGCACAGAAAGGGGCAGACGCTGCTACCAAGCTGCCCTGAGCAGCCCGTCTGACGAGCGTGGGGGGTGCGTGGCCGCGTGCAGCGCGCCAGCGCGGCGAGCACTGGCGCGACCATCTGGACACGCTGCGCTCGCTGGTCGCGGACGACGCCAGCGCCAGCGACCGGCCGGATGGCGAAGGCGGCGCGCCGCCGGACCCGGTGCAGGCGGCGCGGCAGCGGCGCGCCGCGCGGCGGCAGGCGCGGCAGCAGGCGGGCGAGGGGGAGGCTGGCAGCTCGGCGGAACCCAGCGGCGCGGCTGCACGCTCGGGAACGGGGAGGCGGCGGGAGGCCGGCGCCAGGGAGGCGCGCGGCGGCGAGGTGACCGAGGAGCTGTTCAACATCAGCAGCGGCTGGGCGGTGGAAGCGCTGGGCGACTCAGAGGATGATGAGGCGCGCCCGCGTCCCTGCGCACGGGTGCAAGGAGGCCCTCGACTGCTCACCAGTGCCCGTCTGCACGCCGGCAGTGGTCCCACAGCAAGCAGGTGCTAAGTTGGTCTGGTGTTGGGACCGATAGCGCTGTGCGTGTCGCAAAGCTAGCGCGCCCCGGCCGTCCAGTAGAGAGCGAGTCATTGCGCGCAGGGCTTTGCGAGCGGCGGCGACGACGACGACGACGACGTCAGCGACGACGACGGCGACCTGGTGTTTGGCGTGGGCGAGGACGACCCCGCTTTTGCGGTCGGTGAGGTGACCGGCAGCGCCGGCGGTGGGCTGGGCATGGCCGCGGAGAGCGTGCTGGCCTCCATCCCGCCGCACCGCCTGCGCGCGCTGGAGCAGCTGCAGGCCGACGCGTCCGAGTTCAACAGGGCCACGCGGGTGCGGCGGCCGTGGCGCGCCAGGGCCCTGTGCCGCCCCGGCCCTCCCAGTGTTTTAAGGTCGTCTCTGAGGGTTGCGCGCATGTGTGAGCAGCGACCCGCGCCTGCGTGACAGCGAGGTGCAGGCAAGCCTGCGCAGCACCGGACCACTTTCTAGGTGGAACTTTTGTGTGGCTAGCCTGGGCCAGGAGTGATGCGACCGTGACTCACGTTGTCTGCACGGGCTGCACGCAGGCCAACGCGCGGCGGCGGCGGGAGAGCGAGCACAAGGTGCACAAGCGGCTGCGCATCGTGGCGGGCGCCGCGGCCGGCAAGCTGCTCCTGTCCGGGCGCGGCGAAACCACGCGGCCCATGATGGAGAAGGTGCGGCGCGGCCCTCGCCGCCGAGCGCGTGGTGCTGGGGCGCTTGGCGGCGCTGGGACGGCGCGCCCTGCTCGCCGGCCGCGCGCCACGGCCGCTTTCGCGCGCCTGCTGGGCAGGGTGGGAGCGAGTGGGCTGAGGTGCACAGCTGCCCCAGCGCGTGGGCTCCTGGCGGCGCGCGCGCCACGCCAGCCGCAGCGGCCGGTCTGCGCGAGCCCGGCGCGCACTTGCAGAGACGGGCGCGCGGCAAGCGGTGTGCGCCGGGCGCAGGTGCGCAGCGCGGTGTTCGACATGGTGGCGGCGGCGGGCGGGCGCGCGGGCGTGCTGCCGGCCGGCAGCCGATGGCTGGACCTGTTTGCGGGCACGGGCTCGGTCGGGCTGGAGGCGCTGTCGCGCGGCGCTGCGCACTGCCGCTTCATTGAGCTGGACCACTGGGTCGTCTCCAACGTGCGCGCTGCCGCGTTAACCCTACCTCAACCTACCATAGCGTCAGCATGGCCTGGCGAGCGGCAGCCTGTGCGCGGGCGCGCACGGCGCCTTGCGGCGCTGCCCAGCAAGCAGGCCGTGTGGTGTCTGCCATCACGGGGCCAGCGGCTGCCAGCGGCTGCCAGCGCTCAGAGTTTTGGCTGCGCGCGCGGCAGGTGCTGGGCCCGAACATCGCGGCCTGCGGCGCGGACGGGGCCGCGGCCGTGCACACCGGGCGCGCGGAGGACTTCCTGCGCCGCGCGCGCGCCGCGCCCGGCTTCGCTGACGCCGCCTTCGACTACATCAGGCGCGCGGCTTGACGCCCGGGGGTGGCGGCGCCATGCCGGAGCGCCGTGCCGGTGCACACAGTGTGCGGCGGTTGCAGACACACGTTGCTTGCGGCGTGACGGCTGTCAGGACTGACGGTGGATTCCGTGAGGCAGAGCGCAGCGTCGCGCCGACATGGGGCGGGCCTGACCGGGGGCCCCGCGCGCGCCGCGCAGCGTGTGCCCGCCCTACCTGAAGGTGTCCTACCCGGAGCTGTTTGGGCTGCTGGAGGGGTCGCCGCTGCTGCACGAGCAGAGCGTGGTGGTGGTAGAGTATCCGCAGAAGCTGGCGCAAGAGATCCCGGGCGCGCTGGGCCCGCTGGCGCGTGTGCGCGATCGCAAGTACGGCCGCACGCTGGTGGCCGTGTTTGGGCCGGGCGGGGCGTGAGCCGCAGCAGCTTGGAGCACCTCTGAGGGTTATTCTGTTGATGTTGAACCGACGTGCGCGTGAACTGGCTGTTGAAACTTGTGTCTGATTGGTTGTCTGTCATGTGGGCGGCCCTAGTGATGCGAGAGCTAGTCCTGTGCTGCATTTGCTATTGGTCATGGAGGAGCAGGAGACAAACAACACAAGAGCCGACACGCAACTGTGTGTCACGTAACCCGCTAGTAAATGCTCGCAGCTCACTGTCAGAACCCAACAAGAGGCGCGCAAGCCGCATGCAGCTGTGGCCCAGGCCACGTCTGCTCGCCCCCGGAGCGCGCTGGCCGCGTGCGGCGTGCCGGGGCGCCTCAGCGCGCGCGCCATGCGGAGGCCGTACCGTTGGCTGGCGCGGACGCGTCGCTGTCCCAGCTGCAGTCCTTGCCAAAGTCGACCATGTCGTGGCTGGCCGGCAGGCTGCAGCACTGATGGCGCGCGCGCAGCGGCACGCTGCGCCACTCGATGCCGGGCGCGGCGGCCACATGCCGCCACGCAGTCGCCGGCACGCCCGGCACGTAGCGCTCCTCGTATGCATCGGCGGCGTCGCACGGGCTGTATGCCTGGCCGCCGCGGATAGCCGTCAGGCGCATGCGCGCCGCGCCCGCGCTCACGCTGGGGCTTGCGTCGGACCTCTGCATGGCCCAGCCCAGCTCCTGCTGCCGGCTGAGCCCCTTGCCGCTCCGCAGTCCTGTGAGGGGGGGTTGCTTGACCTCTGACGGAGCGGGGCGGGGCACCTGGCGCACGCCAGGGTCGACCAGCATGCGCCCAAAGCCCAGGCGCGCAAAGTCGGTGCAGAGGAGGGAGCACTCGGACGCCGCGCACTCGCCCTCCCAGTGCCCGCTGCGCGCCGGCCGCCGCGCTTCATGCGCGCACCCCGGCGCTGGCGTCGGAGCAGCCACCTGGCCGTGCCATCGCGTGCGCGCAGCTGGCGTGCATGTCACCTTTGGGTCCCCTTCACAGTGACAGCGAGGGCGGCGGCGTGTTGTGAGTGCGCCTGCATGCCGCACGCAGCACCCCCGCGGGCGCACCGCACGCGAGTGCCATGGCGCAGGAAGGGCGCTGCGTTGAGCACCACGAGGCCGTTCCAGCAGCATCCGACCGGAAAGGGCAGGCCGCGGGCGATGCGCCGCTGCGCGGCGGGCTCTGCTACGAAGGGCGCCTGCTTCAGGAAGAGGCTGCCATTCGTGTCCCGCGCGACCCACGTGTCATAGAACCCCAGCAGCGTGTTATCCTGCGTTGCGGCCGGCCGTCGGCGCCGGCGCTTTGCTTTTACATCGAGGACCAGGGCCGTGCGGGTTGCCAACCGTCGAGCGAGCATGCGCGCTCACCCGGAACGCGTCTCGCACCGCCGCCTGGCTCCGCCAGGCGCGCAGCACGGGCGCGACAAAGCCCAGCAGGCCTCCCAGCAGCTCCGGCACGCCGTGCCGCTCGCGCAGCTGGCGCCGCAGGAGGCGCCGCTGCACCTGCGAGGTGCGGATGTAGGATTAGGGCTAGGCCCTATGCTACCCTATGTGTGCCGCACGCCGCCGAACACTCTGAGCAGGGCAGCGGGCGGAGCGGGGAGCCCGCGGGAGGCCTGCCTGCAGGGGCGCCTGCTCCAGCGTGGGCCGGTCAAAGTCCAGGCCGCAGGCGACGTCCGCGTCGTGCTGCAGCAGCCGCACCACGTCCCGCGCGCAGAAGTACACGTCGTTCAGGAACACCACGCGGCGCGCCGGCCAGGCCGCGCCCGCGCCCGCCTCTGCATCTTCTGATGTTGCAGCAGAGGGCAGGGCGACCAGGCGCCTTTCGCTGCCCCCCTGTCCGGCCAACGCTCCTGTGAGCGCATGCTGCAACTCACTGCCATGCCGCATGCTGCTCTGCGCCAGCGACCTGGGAGCTCGCATAGGCGGGGAAGGGCACCACCTCGCCATGAGCGGTCTGGAAGAGCGAGCTCGCATTTTGCCATAGCGGCTCCAGCGCGCGGTTGCGCGCGGCGGCGAGGAACTGCACTCGCTCCTCGCTGGCATTGCGCGGCGCGCCTCCTGCGCTCCCAACATTTTGACAGGGTGTGGCAGATGTGCAGACAGGCCAGGCTTGTACGCCTGCACAGCTTCACCCAGACACATGCGCTTTGGTGGCTCACCTAAGATGATGCGGTGTGGCACCTCCAAAGCAAGGACCAGCGCCCGCAGCAACTCCAGCCAGTCGCCTGCGATGCGGGCGTGCTGCAATGCTAGGCTGTCGGATTTAGAGCAGGAGGGTGCACGCACAGCACCGACTGGCACCGGTTGCGTCGGAGCTGCCGCTCTCATAGATGGACAGAAAGGCGGCGTCGCGCGGCAGCACGGCCAGCAGCTGCAGCAGCTGCAGGATGAAGTGCGGCAGCAGCGCCTCGGCGTCGCGCAGGTTGGCTGCCAGCAGGACCTGCCGGGGCGCACGGCCGCGCTCGGCCGCGCACGCCGAGCAACCTGCTGAGCACCCCGGTGCGGATTGCGCGAGGTGCGGACGCGTCGGGGCCCACCTGCGGCCCCTGATGTTCAGAGAGGGCGCGCAGCGGCAGGGTCGGGTCCCAGGCGCACTGCACCACCGGCTGCGCCAGGGCCACCTCCCACAGGATCGCCTGCACAGCGGCGTCTGGCCCGCGCCGGGCATCGCTGTCCGCGGGCGATGGCTGCGGGCCAGCGGGGCTGAAGGCGCGCAGGAGCGCGAGCCGGAGCTCTGCCCTGGCAACGCCTTGTGCGGCGAGCGCGCTCGTGCGTGCCGCAAGGGTGCGCGCCAAGGCGCTCGAGCTGCCGGGCGCGTGCACGGGCGCAGCCGCGCGGGCGCCGCGCTGGCGCAGCTGTGAGCGCACGCGGTACGCCAGGCAGCAGGCGAGCAGCAGCCACAGTGCGGCCAGCCGCGGCGCGCGCAGTGCAGCAAAGCGGCCTGGTCGCCTGCCCGCTGGCCTCATGCCTCATGGGAGGGCGCTCACTATGGCGCGAACCTGCTGTGCTGTGCAACGTGCACAGCTAGCGAGGCCAGCCTGACCAGACTGGTGTGGCCTGTTTGGCTGTCCTCTCCCAAGTCGGACGCTTGATCGCGGCCACAGAGACGCTGACGATGAGGGGGAGTGGCGGAGCGTTGACATGTAACCCAGGCCAGGTTAGGGTGCAGCTCGCCTCCTAACGGTGCTTGACGCTCTTGTGAGCTAGTATGAACGGCGAGCGAGTCTGCTAAAGGGCGGTGCGGGCACGTGCTGTGCCTGGCCAGCTCACAGCATGCCCGCCGCCCCCGCAGCTCCCCGATCAGCGGACATACTCCCCGCATGTGCATGCCACCCAGTCGCGCTCTCGGCAAGCCAGAAACAGCGCCTGGCGCGACACGCTCGCCTCACTCCTCGCCGCTGTCGGAGCCGCTGTCCTCCTCCTCCGACGCCTCGCGCAGCCACTGCAGGAAGGCCTGCGCGCGCTCGAGGTACGCGCGCTCCTCCCTGCTGGCGTGCGCCTTCTCGCCCGCCCACGCCATGAACGCGCCCTCCGCCACCACCTCCAGGTCGTACAGCAGCTCCAGCACCTGCCGCCCGGGGCTCTGCCGCTGTCAGCGGGCCCGGGTGCGCACGGCAGCCTGCGTCCGAGGTACATCCAAGAGCAGACATCGACAACGTCGCCACGCCCTTGTGGCGGACAGGTATCAGACATTCCGCAGAGCCGCACTGGCTGGGGCTGGCCTGCGGAGGCTCGGGCGCGAGGGCATGCGCGGGACGGCGCGCGCCTTGGGGAAGATGGCCGTGAAGTGGCGGCCGCCCTCCTGCAGGCCCTCGAAGGTGCCCTCCTCGCTGCAGAACTCCTCCAGCGTCAGCAGCAGCTCCACCTGCCGGCCGCGCGCCCGCCCTCAGGCGCCCAGCCTCAGGCCTCCACCCCTGCACCAGCACCCTCACGAGTCCTGCTGCCACCCCTGTACGGGCGCCCGCTGCGCGGATCAGCCGCGCTTGAACGTATGGCACGCAGGCGCGCATTCGATGCAGCATGCATGTCAGACCAGGCCGCCAACACGCCTCGCACGGGCAGAGGATCGGGGTCCCGCGTGCGGCGGCGTGCGCGCGGCGCTGGCACGGCTCGCACAGGCTGCTGCAGGCCGCCATGACACCAGGTGGCGCGCGGGGCGCGCCTGGTCGTCCTCGGACTTGAGGAAGCGCTGCAGCAGCGGCGCCCACGCCTTCAGCCGCTCCTGCGCGTGCCGCAGCAGGTCCAGGCGGCCCGCCTGCGCCGCCGGCACGGGCCTCACCCCCGCCCGCCGCGTGAAGAACAGGAGCGGAGAATGAGGCTCGTGCGCATGCGCAGAGCGCCGAACGCCGCACATGTACTGCCCCAGCCACGACGCGCCTTGCCTGGTCAGCGCCTCCGGATGGCGTGCTTACCGATGCGAGGCGTTCCGCACTGGCGGGGCGCGCAAACAGGGAGCAGCGAGAGCACCACATGAGCCAGGCATCCACAAGGGCATAGCATGCACAGGAAAATCAATGGCACTGTTGCAGCGAGCCAGGCACACACTGGGCCACAAGCAACGAGCGCACTCCCCGAGCGCGCATGCACACCCGAGGCGCGCGCGCACCGGCGTGTCGGTCACGGGCGCGGCCGCGGAGAAGAGCGGCGCGTACTCGGGCCGCGTGCGCGGCGGCGCGGGGCCGCACAGCGCCAGCACGGTCGTCAGGATATACCGCGCGCAGTCCGCGAACGAGCGGTCCTCCGCAATCTTAAGCCCGTTGAGCTCGATGACGGCCAGGTCCTGCCGGCGCGCACCGCCGCGTCAGGCGCGCCGCGACGCGACCTGCCCACCAGCGGCGCGCGCGGCGCGGCTGCGCTGCGCCGTGCTGGGCGCGGCGTGCGCGCCGTTTGCGCGCAGCGGGGTGCAGGGCGCCGCGGGCAACAGCCATGCGGAGTTCCGCCCCATGCGCGTTCATCCGCACTAGCGGTGGTGACCGCCCCTTCACTCCGTCACGACCGGCGCTGTAGCCTGCGAGCAGGCGCCCCGGGCCAGGTCCGCGCGGGCGCGGGCGCGCCTGGTCGAAGCCCATGCTGACGCAGCGCAGGAACGTCTCCGCCACCTCGCGCTTGAACGCCACCTGCGCGCCGGGCGCGCACGCGTCGCGGGGCTGGCGCACGCGGCTGCGCCGCAGCGGGCTCCCCCAGGACACGCCGCGCAGGCGGCGCGCGCTGCACGTCGGCGCGCGAGGCTCGGCGCGCCTCTGGGTCGTGCGCAAACGCGTCACCGGCGTCCTCCGCAGCGGCCGGCGAGGCTGCCTCCTCCTCCAGCACGGCCTCCGGCTTCGCGCCGGGCCGCAGCGGCGGCGCCAGCGAGTGCCGCGGCACAAAGCCGCCGTCGCGCCTGGGCGGCGGCCACAGGTAGCCCGCGCCGCCGCGGCCCACGACGCTCTCATCAAAGGCGACGCCGCCTGCGCGCATTTCCCCGCGGCGGCGGGTGCGTCATGCGGCGCGGGGCGCGCGGCGCAGCACCCACCAGCAAGGAAAGGGACGGTCCAGCCGCAGCGCTCTGCAGCGTGCACGACAGTCACACCTGGGGACCGCCTTGGTCGGGCCAACACAGCAAAATAGTGCCAGATTATGGCATCTGGCGCCGGTGACCACAGGCGCTGGTATAAGCACAGCGCAGGGCCGCACAGGGCTGCCCGGCCGCGGCCGCGCGCGCAGCCCCCAGCACCGCATGGCTCGGCCGCTCGTCCGCGCCGCCGGCGGCCGCCTCCACGCCGCCGCCGCCCAGGCCGCCGCCGCCGCGGCCGCCGCGGCCGCCCTGCGCGGGCGAGCTGGCGGCCGCGTACTCCAGCTCATCGTCGGACAGCGACCCGGCCTGCTGCGCCTGGCGGCACAGGCTAACGCGCGCGTGCGGCAGCACCTGGTGCTCCGGCGCGATGGCCACCTGCGCGCGCGCGGCGCGCCGGCCTGAGCGCGCGCGCCGGGCCCGCCGGCCGGCCCGGCACCGGGCCCCGTCGGCGCCGGCCACGAGCTGTGCTGCAGGCTGCCGCAGAGCAATCCGCCCACGCCCCCGGGCCCACAACAGAGGGCGACGGGGGGCGCCTTTGCTCAAGCTGTGTGCACTTCAGGTGCTGACTCAGCTGGTGACTACTGGGTCAGGGGCGCGCGCGCGCGGCGTGGCTGCCAGGCGGGGCGCCAGGGCGCGCGCGTTGAAGCTGAGCATGGCGCCCGGCGACACGATCGCGCCGTCGCCGACGCGCGCGCCGTTGGCCACCAGCGCGCCCAGCACCCAGGCGCTCGCGCCCACCGCCACGCCGTCCAGCAGGTAGGCGCCCCGCAGGTGCGCGCCGCGCCCGATGCGGCAATTGCGCCCGACCACCGACGCCTCCACCTGCGCGGCGCGCGCGGGCGGGTCTTCATGGTCGCATGCGCCCCGCCCGCCGCCGCCCTGCGGCGTCCTGCAGGTCCCCGAGTTGGGCGGTGCGCAGCCCATGTTGCTGCCTGAGCAGCGCACCGCAGCCCGCTGCGCGGACTGGGGATGCGCCGGGCGCCCGCCGAGCACTGCGAGCTTCCCCTGTTGCCATACAAAGTGTTCAGCACAGCTCTCTGGTGCGCGGCACGTAGCACAGATAACGAGTGTCGACGCGACGCGACGCGACGCAACGAACAGTTGCCAAAGCCTATATGATGTCGCCAACAATAGACTACTCTGCTCCTATCATAAGGCCGCGCGTGATAAATGGCAAGCACAGCGACCAGCACACCGCGCAAGCGACAGCGCACCGTCGCGCCGTCCTCAATGACGGTGCCGGCGCCGATGGCCGTGTCCCGCCTGACGGTCGCGGTGCGCGCAACCTGCACGCCGTCCTCCCTGCCGCACAGGCCGAGTCATTTCTTCACGGGGCCACACGGCGGGCTTAAAACGCACAGCAGCCCTGGGGACGGCCCTCCCAGGGAAGTGGCTAGCGCATGAGCGGCTGCCTCGCCGGCCATTGCTTCCGTCGCAACATCCCCTTGCGATAAGCCCAGCGACTGCTTTCCATGGATGATGTGGAGGGGGGGCCGCGCACTGGTAGACGCCGTGGCTGACGAGGCGGAAGGACGGGTCGCCAGCCAGCGGCAGCACGTTGGTGTCCGGCGCAAAGGGGAACGCCCAGCGGCGCAGCACGTCGCGCGACACCGCGTCATACGTGCGGGGGTTATTTACGCGCGCGGCATACCTGCAGCGGCCGACATCCTTGGGTCGCGCACGGGCGCTGACAGGTGGGCGCAAGCACGTGAGGCATGCCAGGCCCAGCACGGCGGCGGTGTCACAACAACCATGTGTCAGCCATTTAGTCAGGCGCGTTTGGCGCGAGTGAGTGGGAGCAAGGGCGGCACCCCCGACGCAGCTCATGCACGTAGAGGTGCTTGCCGCCCAGCTCCTCCTCTGACAGGATGCCAGTCATGAAGTCTCGCCTCAAGTTCTGCAGCGCCCCGGCTCACACCTGAGAGCCCCCGAGCGGACACGGCGCGGCACGCGGTGGGCATGCGGCAGCCTCGCGAGGCCCACACAGAGCACGCGGCAGCTCGCTGGCAGCGCATGCACGGCACAGACGTGCAAGGGCGCGCGCGCCTGGTAGTCCCAGTTGTCGGAGAACAGCGCGAGGACGTCCGGCTCGCAGATGTAGATGCCGCAGTCCACGAGGTCGGTGCGCACCTGCGCACACGCAGTCGTGTTTGGACTCGTCCCACTATCAGGCAGCACCTAGTCGCTTGCACCTGGTGCACCATGCTGGACATGATGCTTCTAGCTCGCGCTAAACATGTTCTGCGCAATGAATGATGCATGCCTGGTCACTGGCCGCTCAGCGTTATGCCAGCAGCACCCCAACCGGCTCGACACAGTTATGAAAACCTCGTGCTCAGCGGTGCCACACGCCGACCAGGTTGCTGGGCTACGCAGGCCTGGCCATGTGTCGATCGGCCACAACCAGTGTGGGCACGCGCCTCCACAGCGTCCCGCTCGCCCCAGCAGTGCCCGTCCAGGCTGGCCGCGCCGCGGGTGCCCTGCTCCTCATAGCGCAGCAGCCGCTGGGAGCGCGCATCCATCTTCACCACAAGGCCGCCCTCGCCCAGCCGCCGGCGCTGCGCCTCGCTCGTGCCCGCCTTCATCACCTGCCACCGCACGCTGCTGCTGGTCGTCGAGGCACGCTGCTGCTGGTCATGCAGGTGCACGGCGCTGCACGCTACGCGGTGGCCGGGGGACAGTCGGCACGAGGCGGCCAGCGCGCCGGCGGCGCACCAGGGTTAGGATGGCCGCCGGGCTGGCCAGGCGGCGGGCCAGGTGCTCGCGGTACGCGGACGCGAGCTCCATGTTTGTGACCACGTCGCCGCTGACGAGCACAAACGTGTTTTTTACCAGGTCCTTCTGGTCCAGCGAGCGGAACGCATCCCCGGCCGATGAGCACACGGTGGCCAGCTCGACCACCACCTGCCCGGCGCGCCGCGCCGCGCTGGCACAAGCGAGCCATACAGGCAGGTGCAGCAGCGTGGGCAGCGCAAGCGCACTTGCACAGCGACGCTCCTCTGTGTCAGCCAGCCGGCCCGCTTCAGGTGCTCCTGCACTTGCTCCGCATGCGCACAGCAGAACACGACAATCTGCGGGCTGGACGAGTGAGACGACCGGCCGCACCGCGTTAAGCGCAAGCGGTGACGCCTCTGAGTGGGGAGCGCACCTCTGTAATGCCTGAGCTGACCAGCCACTCGAGCGTGTACTCTATCAGCGGCACGCCGATGAGCGGCAGCAGGACCTTTGGCCGCTCTACCGTCAGCGGGCGGAAGCTCTGCGAAGCGGCATTACTCAGTTGCAGTGGCGCCACTCAGTTGCAGTAGCTTGCCAACCGGGCGGTGCAAAAAGCATTGATGCACTGCAGCACGCGGTGCTGGGCACCTGCGTGAAGCTGTCCGCAAGCACCACTGCAGACAGCTGCTCCTTGGGCTTGGCATCCAGGTCGCTCTTAAATCGCGCGGGCATTGCAATGCTGCGCGCTAGGACTGAGCAAAGCGCTGTGCGGGTACTGCTCCAGCTCAGGGACCACAGGACACTGTACACACTGTTGCGCTTAAAGCCTTGCCGCTAGCGTACCTCGCTCGACTTTGCAGCGAGGCTTCGCCTTGCTAGAAACCCGGCGGGTTATGCCCATCTAGCCTGCTTGAAGTGCCTGGACACCCACACAGAGGCAGTCACAGGACAGAGGAGCGGCAGCTCATATGTTCGCAAAGGCGCCACGCTTGGCCGCGCCGACGCCTGCAGTGCTTCCTGGCCCGCGCGCATGCTCGGCATTGGCAAGTTCCCGCGCGGCGCTGCCTCGCCGCCAAGGCAGCCCGCACTGCGGGTCCTTTCGTGCGTCCTCGCCTGCCCCGGTCGTCAGGAGGCAACTTCCCCAAGCAAGGTCCGCCGCTCTCCCTTGCCTCTGTTGAGATGCCACACTATGTGCCTGTGTCTGTGCTGCTGGGAGTCAAGGCGGCTGTTGTGAACCGCAGGAATCTGCAGGTGAGGGCCGGCGCTGCAGACGTGCCTGCTGAAGCGTCTGAACCAGCGAGCACTGATGGAGGCAGGTAGGAGCCTGCTCTGGGCTCACCCTTCCCTCCCGCAGCCTGGTATGCTGCGCACTGAGGGCAGCTCTGCCGCAGAGCGACGGCGTTTGGCTTGCTGGACAGCACAGCGCGCCTGGTCTGGCAGAACCTGTGGGCTCTCGTCGCAATATATGTTTTATGCGACTCTGCCACTTTCCTGCTGCACCGCGCGAGTCACCGCGTCACCAACGAGGGTGCGCGCCCTGCTCGCATCCCACCACCGCTGCCGCTCTGATGTATCGTCCGCTTGACCATGTATCCATGTATCCTGTGCGAGCAGCGGCTGTGCGCTTCCTCGGCATATCGCGAGGCGCACTGGGCAACCTGTGGTGGCTCAGTAACAACCCCGAGATAGCAAACTTTCAGACAGGTGCGCCAGAAGGAGGCCCCAGCCTCTCTGTTGTTGGTGTGTCTCAGCACAGCCGGCAGCACGAGCGCAAGGTCGATGAGCTCCTGTGGCCTGGCCTGCTGCAGGGTATCAGTACATCGTCACAGTGGTCTTTCTGCTGGTGTTCAGTGCGAACATATTTGTGCGCTGCATGGCTTCGATCGCCGGCATCCGAGTCTGCTGGCAGAACCAGAGCAGTGCGCTCCTGCCCTCATGCAAATTGCGCCTCGGATGCAACCCATGCTCAGAGCCAGCGCCGCATGTCCAGCGCACGCAGCGATGTTTGCATGGCACCTCGTGCGACTTGCAACTTGCCTCGCAAAGTGGATGCTAAGTACCAGACGCATGACAACAGGCGGCGAGCCTGTAGAGCGCTTCCCGATGCCCTCTGTCCGACGGGTAGCATCAGAGCTCCAGTCAGCTGCACCCGCTGTGCGAAACATGGCCATGCGCGTCTGGTGCGTGCTCGCGCTGGACTTGCAGGCGTGCGCGGGTCTTTGCTCATGCTGGGTTGCGCATGCAATCAGCTGGCACGTCGGTACCTTGCTTCAAGCCTGCCTAGCTAGACCTAAACGACCACATTCATACAGGAATGCAGCACGGCCTTGCGGACCTGGCCACATGCAGGCCGCTGCTTCGTGCAGATGTCCATGCATCGAGCAGAGCCGCTCGCTGGGGCCGCAGGCAGCTGGACCTCGTGGTGGCGTGTCGCGTGTTGCCGCTGCAGGCGCTGAGCTTGCTCTTGCTGCCGCTGCCGCTCACGCTGCCGCGCTTGTTCGGTCTGCTGCTGGCGAATCCAGTGGCTATCATCGAGGGTGAGCCCACATGCGCTTGCGGCCCACCCACTGTCGACGCAGCCCAGGCTCTCGCTAGTGCGGGCACGCCCAGGCTCTCGCTGCGGGCACGCCCCAGAGGGACTTTGGACACTCACGCGATGTTCTGCTGCAGGCGGGGAGACTGACGAGGTGCTGGAGCGCACGCGGGAGCTCGCGCGGCCGCTGCACCGGCCGCTGGTGCTGCCCTACGTGGGCCTGACCGTCGTGGCTCGTGCGCTGGGTGCAGCCAAGGGCGCGCTGCTGGCGGCCATCCCTTCGCGCTGGGTGCGTACCAGGCCCATCCCCTGACTCTGTATTGCTGGCCGGGGGCAGGCCTGCTGGGCACGCCTGACTCCTGCGCGTCCCAGGTTCGCGAGATCCCGGAGATCCCGATTGCAGCGTACGTCGTCCTGCTCCTCGTCTCCGTGTTTCTCACCAGGTGTCGCGATCCCACCTACCGCCTGCAAGCGTGCCATTCTGTGCACCCGCTTTGGTTGCACTTTTTTATCATGCACCTGCCTTGGCTGCAGTCGGTTGCCTGCTAGTTGAGCGCCCTGCTTGCGCCACTGAGGCGCAGGCTCCAGGACATGCTGCCTCTCGCCGTGTACCAGGAGGCGCTCAAGGAGAGGTGACAGTGGCACGCATGGACCGAAATCATTGTGTCCTGCTTTCATGCTTTGTCCCCGGCATGAAAAGAAATTCTGGCTGAGGAAGTGAAGCACGTAGGATGATGTTTATGATAAAAAAACTTCCTGCAGCGGCAGCAAAAGCTGAGATCCGAACTGAAGCATCCCACACGCTGCTTGGCACAACACAATGCTCCTCAGGGACGGCTCACCTGCAGCAATAGATGCACTGCCAAACCTTCCACTGGTCCGCGAGGCGGACGAGGCACTGGGCCTGGTGAGAGCCACTGCTAGAGCATGCACAGTAGAACAACGTATGCGTTGCCCACCGTGTGTTCTGCGCAGGTCTTTGCCAATGCCTGCGCAAGGGAGGCAGCGCAGCAGCTCTGTTCCGTAAATGTAGAGCGGCGGTGTTTGGAAGGAGGCCGGTGCGCGACATCAGGGCTGTTTCGATGTGCTCTGCGCAGCCTGCAGGCCTTGCCATGGTGCTCACGTGCCGCCTACACAGGGGAGCCTGTGCTATCAAAGCTACTAAACAATGCAGGCGACGAGGCAGGCTGTTCCGAGGTGAGTGTGGCCACGCTGCTGTCTGGCTGATCACAAGCAGCCAGGTCCTGGCCAGCTCTCGTGTCCTTGGCATCAACCACTTGATGGCGCGCGGATACGCAGAAACACAACCTTCCTGTACTGCGGAGGCGTGTGAAGCAGAGTTTGAGCGGCAGTGCGTTGACGCGAGCGAGGCAGCCTGTGCGAAAGAGGCAGCAAGGTTGTGTGCAGCGGTGTGCGAGCCTGTTGCCACCTGCACGCCGTCGTGACGCCCGGCGGTGGGCAGCGCATGTGGTGAGGGAGCGGTTGGCTGCTGCAAATAGAGGTGCAGTTGGGCGCAAGCACTCTTGGAAAGCATCCACTGCGTTGCGGACGATGCAATAGTTCAGCAGGGCAGCTGCACCCACAGGCGCAAGGCAGCAGCAGCTGCACAGACACACTTCCCGGCGACCGAGTGAGGCCAGGACACAGACCGCATGCCACCTCGGTAGAGCCTGGCAATGACAGACGCTAATACCAGCCTACAGAATATACGCATGCTGAAAGGACCAAACCGCTTTCTCCTCAACCATCCCACAGAGTTTGACCTCAGAGCCAGCCACCACTGGCCCCGGCGTGCACCTCGGCGGCCGGCTCAAGCACGGGTGCATGGTCAGTGCACAGTCAGAGCATGCATTCATCTGTCAGCATGCCTTGTCCCGCCGGTCGCTGCCACGCTCCGCTCAGTACACGTAGCCCTTCTCGAACGTGCGCTCGCCGGCCTCGGCCGACTCGCTCGCCGGGTCGTACTTGCCCAGCTGCGCCATGGAGTTGGCGCGCGCGCGCTTGAGCAGCGCCTGCTGTGCGGCCTCCATGTTCTTCTCCTCGCCCTGCGGCGCCGCGACCAGCGCGTTATGCGGGCACAGGTTTGCATGCGTGTCGCCGCAGCAAGCAGGTGCCGTCTGTCGCTGACGCTGGCCATGCAGCAGAACTCTGAGGCCTGCCGCTCGGCGGTGACCAAATCGATGGTTGCAAATCTGCAGAGCGCGGGCCCCGCGCCTGCCAGCTCTTGAGCACGCTGTTCTGCAGCGCGCGCGCGTACGAGAAGGACACGTGCCACGGGTTGGGCGACTGGTTCATTGCGTTCAGGTTCAGCGTCGCCTCCAGCTCAGACTGCCCGCCCGACAGGAACATGATGCCTGCGCAACGAGGGCGCGACGAGTCGCAAGGCTGGCGGCACACCATATGACCGCCACACGCTTGCAGCGCGCCAGCTTGAGCGGCAGCGCGCCCGGGCCACGGTCGGGACTCCAGCACAGCTTGGCATTTACGTGATCACTGCCCCCTTCCCTCCCATGGTTGCCCAAAACCCACACCGGCCAGCTCTGCGCGCCAAGCCGGGGCAAAGGCGCGCGGCGCACCCGGCACAGACGGGGGCACGCGGCGCGTGAGCAGCTTCATCGTGTAGTCGGCGACCTGCTCCGGGGTGCCGCGGTTGGGGTTGTCCGCGCCCGGCGTCACCATCGAGGGCTTCAGCAGGATGCCCTCGAACATGACCTTGTTGTCCGCCAGGTACTTGAACGTCTCTGCCCAGGTCGCCTCGGCCACCTCCAGCGTGCGGTCGATGTCGTGCTCGCCGTCCAGCAGCACCTCCGGCTCCACGATCGGCACCAGGCCGGCCGCCTATCGCCCACGGAGCCTGGCTGAGCACAGGCGCGTGGCTGGCCGCGGGAGTGCAGGCGCACCTCTCTCAAGCGTACAGGGCAAGTCAGCAGCTCACAGCCGCGACCTGGGCAATATACACCAAGTCAACAGCGTCGTAAGCATGCAGCGGCGCCCTGGGCAACCCAGCGACTCGACACGGGGAGTCATCAGCACACAGCAGCGTCCAAGACAACCCACCAGACTCGCAAATCTTGCACAGTTGCGCACGCCCCCGGTCACAGCAGGCCTAGCCTTGAACTAGGGCACACGGCCCCGCGTGACGCCCGCACCTGGGCGATGGCTGCGTAGCGCGCCAGGGCGTACGCCGTGTCGCGCATGGCGATCAGCGAGGGCCCCGACGGGATGGAGACCACCCCGCGCCACTTTGCAAAGCGCGCGCCGGCCTTGTAGTACTCTGCGCAGCGCTGCGCCAGGCCGTCGAGGCCCTGGCACCAGGACTCGTTGTTCGAGTTGGCCAGGGGCACCAGGCCCTTGTCCACCTTGATGCCTGCAGCAGCCCGGCAAGGAGTCAATGCAACGGCTCGCTCCGGCCAGCCCTTGCCTCACGGCTGCGCGGGTGCACGGGCAGCAGGTCCAGGCTGATGCCGAGCGAAAGCGCGGCCGGCCGGCGAGCAGACGGCTGCCGGCCGTGTGTGGACGGCGCGGGCCTCACCGGGGACGATGCCCTGCTTGCCCAGAACCTCCACCATGGACGGGCCCTTGCTCGTCTTCTGGTACAGCGTCTCCTCGAACAGGATGGCGCCCGAGATGTACTCGCCCAGGCCGGGCGTGGTGACCAGCAGCTCGCGGTACGCCCGCCGGTTGTTCTCCGTGTTCTCCAGGCCGATGGAGTCCAGGCGCTTGCCGCAGGTGGCGTTGGACTCGTCCATGGCCAGGATGCCGTGCCCCGGGCTGGCCACCTTCTTCTGCAGGCCCCCATGGCAATGCCTCAAGACAGAGCTTATATGAGGCCTGCCCTGGGTTTCTGCACCGGGCGGGTGCGCGCGCAGGGGCGCATGCGGGCGCGCACTGCAGTGGAGATGAGCTCCTCGTCATAGGCGCCCGCCCTGACGACCATGGTGCCGCGGCCGGCCACAGCCTTCGGCTGCTTGGCCTGCACCGGCTTCACACCCATGAAGGCGGACGTCTTGGCAATCATGGTGGCCGCCATCTTGAAAAACACAGAGTCAGGAGCTACTTGTTGCAAAGGCAGAGGCCAGGATGTGGTGCGAGGGGCGCTGATGGTTTGTAGGCCCCCGAAGGGCTTCAAGCGGTCGTATGAAATGCGGTCGATGAGGAAGCGCAGCGGAGCGCTGCTGCATTGGGAAACAGAGCCTGGCAGGCAGGCGGCAAGCATGCATGCCCAGCTGCACGCCCGCCACTGGACCGTCCGCTTGTGTGCCCCTCTGCCGGCCGTGTAGCAGCTACGGGTGCCAGGCGATGGAGGCTGGTGAAGCCAGTCTGCCCAAAGGTGGCACGCATGCCCCGTACTTGAGCTCCAGTGCAGTGCTGCATGCCGAGCGCTGACACTGCGCTGCACCGCAGCTACGCTGCAGAAAATGGTGCGCGAGGCGCTGCCGCCGGACGTGCGCATCGCCGGGGATGCTGTGGAGCTCATCCTGGAGTGCTGCACCGGTGCGCTGGACCCGCCTGGCTCCTGCGGCGCAGTGCATGATCCCAGTTCGGCTGTCCTCCGGTCCCGTGTGGCTCGGCCGGACGAGCGATTTGCTCAGGCTGCGCCTCCTTGGGCGCAGAGTTTGTGCAGCTGGTGTCTTCGGAGGCCAACGACCTGAGCGAGAAGGAGAAGAAGACCACCATCACGCCGGAGCACGTCCTGGCTGCACTGGAGCAGCTGGGGTTTGCAGATTTCCAGGAGGACGTGCGCGCGTTCTACGGCGACGTCAAGGAGAGCAACGCGCAGCGGGGTGCGGCCGCATGCTTCTGCTGTCGCGCTGCGCCTGTCCTGCACGTTTGCAGCGCAGGCTTGAGCGGCGTTGGTGGCAGGTGCTCAAAGGGGCAGCAGCCGGAAGACGCGCGCGGAGCAGAGCGGCCTGTCCGAGGCGGAGCAGGTGAGGCTTGTCCGTTATGAAGGCACACGCGCGTTTAAACAAAGCGTAGACGGCAGAGGGCATGACTGTGTGCGGAGCGCCCACAGGTTGCCCTGCAGCGCAAGCTGTTTGCTGAAGCGCGCGCAAGGACCACAGGCGCGCTTGCGCCTGCAGACGCTGCAGCCTTACCTGCGCCGGCGCCTGTAGGTTAGGGCGGCCGAGCCTTCGCGCTCGAACGAGTTGGAACTATGAAAGTCAAGCGAACCAGCGGAAAGCAGAGAACACTGGGTGGAGTCTCGCTTATGTGTGTACGTGTGGATGGTGGGTTAGAAGACGAGACTTCAGGGAACCGCCGCGCTCCCGCCTGTGACGCTGTGATCCCAGTTGGTGCAGAGCCGCACCTGGCTGATACCTGGGTGGAGTCCTGTGCTTGGTCGTTGTTTTTGGGCTCGTTCACTGTTGCTCCCTGCCGCCTTTGCTTTTCATGAGCGGGTAGAGTTTACCCAGTACATTGTATGTCCATGACGGTGACACTGCGTTCACGGGCGAGGAGCCCCGTCTGTGCTAAGTAATATTGGTGCACAGGCCCAGCTAGGCTGACGAGCATCCAACTGTTGTAGTGTGTTCTGTGCATGCACATTTTATGCATAAGTGCAACAGGCGATATATTGCAGGTCATCTTGCTCAATGCTTATTATATTTGTTCGGCGCCATATAGTGCAAACAGGTTCGCCAGCGTGACCCCACCACAGTTTTTGCATGGCAATGCATCATGGTAGCATGCGCCGTACGTCACAAAGGGCGCCGGACAGTGCCTTGGAAAATTTTGTCTGCAAGGTAAAGGTCTTTTTAAAGCAGGCCGCTCAGGCTAGCAAACCCTCGGCTAGCAATTGTTAGTGCCTCACCACTTTAATGCAAAGTAGCATAAGGCTCTCCTAGGGCGGAGCCCGGCCTGGTGGCCGGCATGCTGAGGCCCTGGCGTGCGCTCTCGCAGGGCGCCAGGGACCGGGCGCTGGGCATTACTTTCATCTTGCTGGTTGCAGTCATCTGGGTGTTGGCATCCTTTTTGGTGCAGGAGGTTGAGGCCGAGGGGCTGAGTCCGTTTGTACTGACCTACATCGCCAACTCCCTGTTCATCATCTACCTTCCAATATATTGCGTTGCGCAGAGGTTGCAGCAGCACAGGAAAGTGCACGAGAGGTGAGCGCGTGTGCCCCAGCTGCTTGGCTGCTCCCTGCTGCTGTGCATACACCGCTCAACCCACTCAATGCTTACTGTATGCGCTATGGCCGCCCCAGGAGGCATGCCGGGAGCGATGCGGGCGGGACGGAGCCCGTGTGTGTCGCCCCAAGCGCCGGGAGCGACGAGGAGAGCTTTGTGCTGGTCGACTCCGCGGGCGCGAGCGATGCCCCTACCGCGCCCAAGGCGGCCGTGGCACCCGTCGCCCGCCTCTCCGTGAAGCAGACTCTCCGCGCCGCTGCCGTGGTACGCTCACCAGGGCCTGCCAGGCGCTGTCATGGGCGGAGCGGCGGGCCCTGCCTGACAGGCGGACGGCGCCCGGCAGGTGGCGCCCCTGTGGTTTGCGGCGCAGCTGTGCTTCAACTACAGCCTGGCGGCGACCACGGTGACGTCCAACACCATCCTGGCGTCCACGTCGTCGCTGTTCACGTATGCGCTGTCGTGCGTGCTGCTGCGCGAGGCGTTCACGGCATACAAGCTGACGGCCATCCTGCTCTGCATCACAGGTCCGCCTGCGCCCGCGCTGGCCAGCCTCCAGTAGGCGCCTGCTTGTGTTTGACGGCCGCAACTGTTTGCTCTGTTTATGAGCTGATGAAAGTGGAGCGCTCAGGCGCTCGGCAGCAGGCTGGGCTGTCTGGCAGTGCCGCGTCGGGGCTGCCGCGCGGCCCCCTCAGGCCTGGGGCTGCCGGGGGGGGGCGCTGGGCGCGCCAGGCACGGCCATGGTGACGCTGGCGGACGCGCGCAACGCTAGCACCAAGCCGGGCAGCGTCGGCGGCGACCTCCTCGTCCTGCTCTCCGGCGTAGCTTACGCGGTGCGCGCCCCCCGGCTCCGCAGCCCTCCCACTAGCCTGGTTGCCGCTCCGTCACTGCTTCGGGCTTGGAGCGCATGCTGCGTTTCAGGCCTGCCAGCGGCGGGTGGAGGCAACGGGCCGCACGCCCGCGCGCCAGGGGTACACCGTGGCCATCCGCATGATGCTGCGCGACGACGGCAGCGCGTCCATGATGCTGTTCTTTGGCTTTGTGGGCGCGCTCAACGCGGCCTGCCTGGCGCCCGTGCTGCTGGGCCTGCAGCTGGCCGGGCGCGTGAGCGTCCTGACCCTCTCCTCGCGCGTGCTGCTGCTGACCATGTGCAAGGGTGCGCGCCCTTGGGAGGCTGGCCCTAAGGTGGGCGCCTCCTGGCTCCGCCTCAGCAGGCGTGTTATCGTAAGAGCATGCACCTTCCACCGCACTGCTTTGTGGGCTGCGAGGGTGCATGTTGCCAGCATGGTGGCGAGGAGGGCTCACACAGCTGCACACTGCAACAGCGCTGCCGCAAGTGCCGGGTCATGCTTGCCGCCGTGATGCTGGAAGCTCAGCTCTCAGTGCACCACCACGCTCAACCCGCGCGGCTGCGCAGGCCTTTTCGACAACGTGCTGTCCGACTACCTGTGGGCGCGCGCCGTGCTGCTCGTCGGTGAGCCGGCACGCCCAGCCTGCGAGTCAGCCGTGGTTAAGATGCAATCTTTCTGCCTTGGAGTTGTCTCGGACCACACAGGTTGTGGTGCACGCAGTCCAGCAGGTCCCTGGCTGTCACACCAGGTGGCAGCTGGCCATGCACGCCGCCGCTCCGCGCGCATCAGCACTGACGCCGCCCCGGCGTGCCGCGCAGGGCCGACAGTAGCCACGGTGGGCCTGTCTGCGCAGGTCCCGCTCGCCGTCCTGCTGGACCTCATCTTCACTCACCCGGCCTGGCTGCGCAGCGCGGCGGCCGCGGCGCTGATGGTGCTGGGCGCTGCCCTGGTCCTGGCGGGCTTCTTCGGGGTCGCCAGCTGAGTGCGGGGTCGCACGCTGGGTGCTTTGCTGTGTATAACATGACACCCAGTGTCTTGCAACGAGACGACCCACAGGTAATGTTCCTGAAGACAATGTAAAAGTACAGCATTAGGGTGTGCACAATCACCACAACTTGCAGAGCGGAGGCGTCTTAATATGGCACAGCCCATGAGGTCCCACTATGCGTCAAAGTTGACAGACAAACGTCTCTTGCAGGCACAACAGTCGGACAGCACGATCAGGCCTGCGGCGCCCGCTCTACCGGACACCGCGTCACACCAGGCCCGGGACGCTGTCGCCGCCGTCCCATAGCGCGGCCCTGCTGCGCACCTCGCCCAGCTCCCGCGACTGCCCGAACGCGCTGACCACCCGCTGCAGCACGTCCGGCTGCCGCCTGGCCGCTGCCACCTGCGCCGCGCGCCCGCATCGCCAGGCCAGCCCGCTCGTTCCCGCCTGGTCACAGCGGCAAAGCAAAACGCCGCGGAAAGCATCCCCCGGACGCGGCTCTGGGATTAGGGTAGGGTTTTGGCGCGCGACACGGCGCGCACCTGCGCACGCTCGTCCGCCGACAGGCTGGCGAACAGGTTCTCGGCGCGGCGCGAGGCGGCGCGCACGCCCGGGTGGCCCAGGCCCAGGCGCTCCTCCATCTCGCGCGTCGCCGCCTCCAGCAGCGCGCACGCGCTCGCGCCATCGCCTGCGGGCTTAGGGCTAGGTAAATAGGTTCTGTTCAATTGGGCGCGACAGCCCTGCTCATGGAGGACCGCCGGCGCCGCGCTCTGAGGACGGCTGCAGGCACGACCTCGTACCGGCGCCCGCGCCGCGTGCGCGCCGCCCAGGGGTGCGCACGCGTCGCACGCGTCGCGCGATGGCCGGCAGCGCAGGCCGCGCGGGCGTGCGGCGCACCCTGCTGCAGGTAGCGCTCGGCGACGTCGCCGTAGACGGCCAGCATGCGCGCACGCACCGCCGCCGCGTCGGGCGCCCACTCGCGCGAGCGGTCGAGCACGTCGGCCAGCGCCGCCAGCTGCCCCAGCACGCCTGGGCGCACAGCGCCGGCCTCGGCGCGCTGCTGCAGCCAGGCACTGTGGCCACAGCGTGCAGGCGTGAGGCCGCGAGGCACTGGGCGCTTGCAGCTCCTCGTGGCGGGGCGGGCGGCGCGGTGTTGCGGGGGTGGAGCGGGCGCGGGCGCGGCGGCCGGGCGCGCTCAGGGCGCACCGGGGTGCCGGGCCCCGCCGACCCACTCAGCCTTGAGCAGGACGGCGCGCTCCAGCAGCTGCCGCGCGCGCGCCAGCCCGGCTGGGCCCTGCAGCGCCAGCGTGCTGCCCACGTTCTGCAGCGCCCAGACGCGCTCGGGCACGGGCGTGGCGGCCTCGCGCGCCGCCGCGCGCGCCGCCGCGGCCTCCGCCTCGTCCGGCCACTCCTCCTCGACCAGCGCCGCCGCCCGCTCCGCCTGCCCGGGGCCGTGTTGGAGAGTCAGAGACGTACGGCGAAGAGGCAGGGCTACCAGAGGGCATGCAGCGGCAAAGGCGTCGCATGGAGCGCCCTGCGCTGGTGCGCATCACGCGGCCGCCGCGCGCCGAGCCCAGGCACGCCACAGGCTTGCGCCGGGCGGGGCGCGCGCCTCGCGCGCGCGCTCCGCCTCGACCAGTGCGGCCCGCCCGGCGGACGACAGGTTGGCGCGCGCGAGCTCCGCGGCCTGCTTGGCAACCGCGTGGCCGCCGCCGAGCACGGCCGCCAGCAGCGCGGCCGTCTCGCCCAGCGTGTCCTGCGCGGCGCGCGTGCGCGCCGCTCACGAGCGCCGCCCCGAGTCGCGCGAGCGGTGGAAAGCGCGGCCTGCGGGCTCGGGCGCGGCGGGGCGCGCGCCGGCGGGGCCTGCCGCGCGCGCGCGCCCAGGCAGTCGCCCACGAGCGCCGCAGCGGCCTGGTACCAGGGCGACGCTGCTGCCTGCTTGGCCGGGCGCTGCCAGTACGTGAACTCCAGGAAGAATGCCGCGGCGAGCGCCTCGCCCGTACAGTGCGGCAGCGCCGCCGGCAGGCCCTGCGCGCCCGCCACCCAGCTCCTGCCTCCGCCCATCGCAAGCATGCAATCGCTTCAGGAGGGATGAAAGGGTGAGTCAACTGCGGCCTCCCAAGACAGCACGCTCGCAAGACAGCACGCTCCCAGCACCCTCTGCGCTCAGCGCGCAGCGCGTCCAGGGCTCGGGCCAGGTGCGTCCGAGCCTGCACAGCAAGCTCGCGTTCAGAGCCGGCTGCGGCTCCGCACCTCGGCCGCCTGGAGCGCCTCCTCGTCCATGAAGTCCTCCAGCGCCGCCGCGGCGGCCGCGGCGTCCTCGCGCTCGACGGCGGCCACCGCGCCGGCCAGCACCGCCTCCGCGCGCCGCGGGTGCCCCGCCGGCAGCACGCCGCGCTCCGTGCGCACCTGCGCCGCCCCGCCGCCACGCTGCCGCGCGCGCGCCGGGCGCCACCAGATGCAACCAGGCAGCGCGCAGGGTCACAGCCGGGTCACAGGCGATGCGGGGAGGGCTCGGGGGGCCCGCCCACCTCCAGCGCCTCGTGGTGCGCGCCGCCGCCGCGCGCGTGGGCGGCGAGCGCGCCGCAGACGGCGCGCGCGCCCGCGGCCGCGGTGCGCGCGGCGGCCACGCGCATCCAGTGCTGCAGCTCCACATCCTCCATGGCCGTCAGCGCGCCCTGCGCGCGGAGTGACCCGCGCATGCGTTACGGCGCGCCCGTCCGCCCGTTCTGGCGCTGAGGGGAGCCGCGGCGCATCCATGAAGCGGCGCCGCCCGGCTTGCAGTCGCAGCGCAGCGGAAGCCGGCGCGACGCTGGGGGCGCACGCGGGTCGCGCACCTGGCCGGCCAGCGCCTGCAGGCGCACGCTGCCGGCATAGCGCTCGGCGGCGGCCGCGGCCGCCCGGCCGGCCAGCCCCATGGCGGCCTCCCGGGCAGCGTCCGCATTTGCGTACGCCGCCGCGGCCGGCTCGGCGTGGCCGCCCAGCGCGGAGCCGAGCGCAACGGTGACCGCGACGGCCGCAGGCTTGGGCGGGCGGCCCTCGGTCATGGTGCCCTGCAGGCGCGCCCACGAGGCTCACGGGGGACGAAGCAGGCCTGCCCTTGCATCAGCAAGCACGGCTGTGCTTTGGCGGCGGGGGCGTGATACGCGAAGTGCTCATACAGTCGGCGACCGCTGCCAGCCTGCCGAGCGCACGCTGGGCAGGCAGGAGACTGGGTGACTGGCGCATGAGCGAGGCCGGAGGCTGCTCTTGGGAAGTCTGTGCAGGAGACGCTCACTGGCGGGGCGCGAGCCCAGCGCCGTGGGGGTCCCGCGCCGCTGGGGGCCTGGACACGTCGACGCCGCCCTCGAAGCGCGCCGCAAAGCGCTGCTGCATGCGGCGCAGCTCGGCGCGCTCCGCCTCGCGCTGCCGTGCCTCGGCCGCCGCGAGCGCCTGCGCCTCGGCCTCCGCGCGCGCGCGCTCAGCCTCCAGGCGCCGGCGCGCTTCGTCTGCCTCCCTGCGGATACGCGCAGCCTGCGCTCACGCCTGCCCGGCCGCTCCATGGCACGCCCGTGTCCGCGCGAGACACATACAAGCCATGCAGTGTCAGAGCTCATAGCACACTCGGCGAGTGCACCCAGCGGCAGCCCATGCACGCTGCCAGTGGCAGCGCTGGCGTGGGGCCGGGCGGCCCGCCTGCGGCGCTCCTCCAGGGCGGCGCGCGCGCGCTCGGCCGCCTCCGCCAGCACGCGCCGCTCCGCCTGCGTGCGCTGCTCCAGCTCGGCGGCCAGCGCGGCCTCGTCCGCCTCGAACGCAGCCCGCTTGGCCTCCGCGGCGGCGCGCGCGCGCTCCGCCTGACGGGCGGCCGCGGCCTGCGGGGGCCGCGCGGACGGTCGGCCGAGGCGGCTCCCCTGCAGCTCTTGCACAGAGAAGGCTGCCACGTGAGGCAAGGACTCGGCGGCCGGGGGTCGCCGCTGTCCCGAGTGCGCGCTGGTCGCCAAGCAGGGCGCCCCCATGGCCTGGCGCAGGCGTGCAGCCGCGGCGCGCCTGCAGGGCGGCGTCCTGCTGGGCGCGCTCGCGCTCGCGTGCGTCGGCGCGCCGCCGCGCGACGCCCAGGCGCTCGGCGGCCTCGGCCGCGCGCGCCGCCTCGTCGCGCCTGCCCAGCTGCGCGGCCTGGCGGCGCTCGGCCCACGCCGCCTCCACCTCTGCCTGCGCGCGGCGCCGGTCGGGCCCCCACGCGCGCGCTGCGCCGGTCTGGCGCGGCACAGGTGCGCTGCGCTTGGAGCGCCGGGCGCGCACCAGAGCCAGGTCGGGGCGGAGCCGGTCGGCGCGGGCGCGGCCGCGGCCCAGCCGCGCGGCGCACAGGACCGCCAGCGCGAGCAGCCAGCCGACCTCCGCCGGCGGGCCGGGCGGGGTTGGGGGGCCCAGGAGGGAGGCGTCGACCGCGCGGCCGGGCTCCCAGGCAGCCTGGGAGGCGTCGACCGCGCGGCCGGGCTCCCAGGCAGCCTGCGCGTGCGCGAGGCCAGCTGCAGCACGCCAGGAAGCGTCAGCACGCTTGGTGCACAGCCGCGGCAAGCCGCCGCACCTCCGCCTGCCCGTCACCTGCCAGAGCTTGCGGCTCGTCAAGCTCTTGGGCCTGCGGCTCGGCCACGCCGAGCTCCGCCTCTCCAGGAAGGCACTGGCGGGCGCCGTCGCTGTGCCGCACGCCCCTGTGTGTATGGCCATGCGCACTGGCAGACCTTGCACCTGCCCTGCCAGCGGGCAGCGGGCTGTGCAGCGCCCAGGGGTTCTGGGCTGTCGTCGAGTACATGCTACTCGCACAGCAGCCCCGTTGCGCTTAAGCAGACGTTCTACGTTTTGTGGGTGATGCAGTGCGCATGACGTAGCAGCCTGGGCTGGAACAGAGCACAAGGTCACCCAGTGTGGCAGCCGACTCCGGGCTGATAACGAGCGCAAGCCCTTAGATGATGAAGGATCGTATGCTCCGCTCCGCCAACATGCCTCTGCTTTCATGTTGGTCGTACCTCGCACCAAGGTGGGGCCTGTCCAAACCCTGCGCACGTGCCGAACTCCTGTTGCCCAACGTCCACTGCCAACGTTTACTGGCAATGAGCAGCACGGATTGGCTAGAGGTTGCATCTCAACAGCGTCTGCCGGGCACAGTATCGCCGCCAGGATCTGCTGCGAGGGTCATCACACACACTCTCTTACCCTGCAACAGCCTGTCACCTTGTGCTATACACATGACCATAGCAAATAGCGTGCAAGCCTTGCGCAACATAGGAGAACTCAGCAAGTAGAGCACACGGCTCCCATCGAGAGCGGCATCCAGCTTGGAATGGACTGCTTCATCAGGAGTCTCCGAGACGGCTCGCCAGGCGCTACCACCTCGCTGTACGTCATAGAGGATGACCTGGCTTCGGTGCGAAGCGCTGCAGTTGTTGGGGAGGCACGCCCCGCTGCAGGGCCGTCCTGACGTCTGCAGCGCGCTTCGCTTGCAGCTGCTTGGCTGTTGGAGCAGTGCAGCCTGCAACAGCGGCCCAGTAGCCTTCTTCCTGCTCTAAGCACAACGTGACGAAAATGCAGGTCGTGCAGGAGCTCACAGCGGCCGTGCGGCAAGGGCGGGCGCAAGCCCAGCACGTCTTGTGGGCCGCGCTCGGTGGGAGCTGCCAGCCCAGCCACCAGACCTTGCAAGCCCAGCTGACTCTGGTGGACTGCTGCCCCGCGAACAGAGGTGTGTCGTCCGTCGAGCTGGGCTGCTTGCTCTAGGCACTGTCCTGCGAACCTCGCGCGAGCGCCTATCGGCCGGCAGGCGCGGGCGCCGAGCCGCCTGAAGCTGTTGCGCGCGCCGTGGCGGCGAGCGCGAGCGAGCGCCCTGCCGCCGGAGGAGGCCCCGCGCGCGCGACCCTGCTGGTGCTCGACACCCTGTCGGCGCTGCTGTTCTGGGACGCCGCACAGGTGCAGACAGCGCCCGGCGCGCCTCGCACGCTGCTCTCTTGTGCGTGGCGGTGAACCGCGGCCCCGGCGCCCAGGGCATGCTGTTGCTGGAGCAGCTGGGCCGAGAGGCGAGCCTCTCGGCCGTGCTGGCGGTGCTGCATGCGGTACGCCCGGCCCGACCGCCGCGCCGTCGAAATGGGGCCCGCGGCCTGTGCGGCCGCGACTGCGGCGCTGCGCGCTGACCCGCGCCGGCGCGGCAGGACATGCACGCCGCGTGGGAGGTCGAGGAGGTGCGCCGGCTGGCGGCGGGCACGCTGGCCGTCCGCGGCCTCGCCGGCGGGTCCGCGGACCCGCGCCCGGCAGACGGCGCGCTGGTCGCCAGCCTGAAGCGGCGCTCGGGTGCTGCCCGCCGCCGCCGCGCGGCTCTTACGGGGCGCACGCCGCTCGCGCGCGGCTGCTCCCCATCGGCGCTGACCCTACTGCGCCGCGCTGCGACAGGGCGCGTGCGTGTGGAGACCGAACTGTACTCTGTGTTGCCCGACGGCGGCCTCGCGCGATCCCCTGCGGCACCGGCGGGCCGGAGCGCGGCCGCCGCGCGCCCGCCTGGTGCGCCGGCTGCCAGCGCGGCGCTGATAGCGTGCTCGCACACTCAGCAAACACTGTGTGCGTGCGGGCGCAGGCGAGTGCGCAGACGGCTCCGTGCTGCCCCAGGCCGGGCCCCTGCGGCCCGGCATGCGGCTGACACTCACAGAGGCGGTGCGCGGCGCTGCTGGGCTTGTTGTCGAGGCGCTGGCATGCGCCGCGACGAGCTGGGCGTGTCGGCGCAGGAGAGCGCGGCGCGGAAAGAGGTCGTCCTGCCGTGGGAGCACAGCCAGGCGGACTGCGCCTCGCAGGAGGACCTGCAGCCGGCCGCGCTGCCCGGGCAGCGCGCCGCGCCGCACGGCGCCGGGGACGCGCGCGCCGGCAGGGGCTTCATCCTGTACGAGCGGGACTCCGACAACGAGGACGTCGACTCTGATGAAGACCCGGACGACGAGCTGGACATCTAGCGCGCTCCGCCGCGTGAAGGGGCTGTGGCAGCCTGCGCACCAGCAGAAGCGTGCTTGCGCCCTGCTCCCTGCCCGGCCTTTGAGCCATTACTCAGCATGCGGAGCTGCTCGCTCAGCAGCAATGGAGGCAAGCAGGCTATGCAGATGGGAATTTCATGTGGGGGGAGGGGCAGGAGAGGCGGGCAGGGGTGGACTGAAAGGTGGGTTCCTGCCGATGGTGCAGAATTTGAACTGCAACCCGCGGCAAAGTCGGACGTTTGTGAGAGTGTAGCTTGAGGCAGCGCCGTGCGGCATGTAACCCAGGATGGAAACCATCAAGCCTGCTGCACAGAGCGGCGCGCCCTTACATGTCCAAGTGAATGCGATGGGCGACCGCGCGGCGCCACGCACCGCTCGTCGGCGCCCGCCTGGCACTGCGCTGCGCTCCGCAGCACCGCCTCTGGAGCTGGTGTTTGATGGTGCGCCCCTGAGCTAGGCGCGATCAAGCTACGGCGGGACGCGCCCGGTGCTGCGCCAGCCCGCGCGGGGGCTGAAGCAGCCCGCGGCGCCGGGCAGGGTGGACCGCGCTGCTCGGCGCCGCGGTGCTGCTGCACCTCCTGGTCTCGCCCTTCACCAAGGTGGAGGAGGGCTTCCCGCTGCACGCGGCGCACGACGCGCTCTTCCACCGCGGCCACCTGGCCGCGTACGACCACCTCGAGTTCCCGGGCGTCGTGCCGCGCAGCTTCCTGGGTGCGCCGCCGCGCCGTCGGCGCGCGGGCGGCAGGCACCGCGCGCCCGACAGCGCGCGGGCCGCGGACGCCGCGTGCTGAGGCCCTGGCTCCGAGCGCGCAGGCTCGCTGCTGCTGGCGGGCCTGTCCGCGCCGCTCGCCCTGCTGAGCCACGCGCTGGGCTGCGGGAAGGGCGCGGCGCAGTACGCCGTGCGCGCCGCGCTGGTGCGGCGCCCCCCGCCCCCCGCCGAGCCTCGGCGCCGCCGCCCGCTGCCACCGGGGCGCCGCCTGCTGCTGCCGAGCGCCCGCCGGCGGCGCGCAGGGCGTGGTCTGCGTGGCGAGCCTGGCGCGCCTGCGCGCCGCCGTGCAGGCCAGGCTGGGCCGCCCGGCCGGCGCCGCCTTCTTCGCACTGACCGCCCTGCAGTTTCACCTGCCGTACTACATGTCGCGCACGCTGCCCAACACGTTCGCGCTCGCGCTGGTCAGCCTGGCCTGCGCCGACTGGCTGGCGGGCGGCCGCGCGGCGCGCGCGATCGCGCTGCTGACCTTCACCATGGTGCGCGCCCGCCCCGGCTGGGCGCGGCGGCGCCCGCCGCGCCCCGCCCGCCTGGGCCCCAGCGCGCCGGGCTGGCTGAGGGCCGCGCGGCGCGCGGCAGGTGGTGCAGCGCTGCGACGTGCTGCCGCTGGCCGGCCTCATCGGGCTGCACATGCTGTTCAGCGGCCAGGTCCGGCTGCCGCGGGGCCTGGCCGTCGGCCTGGCCGCGGGCGCGGCCAGCCTGCTGCTCACGGTGGCGTGCGACTCGTGGTTCTGGCAGCGCTGGCTGTGGCCCGAGGGCGAGGTGCTCTGGTTCAACACGGTGCTCAATCGGTGCGCTGCGCTCCGCCCGCGCCGCGCCGGGCCGGCCCGCCCCGCCCGCCGCGGCGCGCTGCAGGCGCGCGCGCGCGCGCGCAGGAGCTCCGAGTGGGGCGTGAGCGCGTGGCACTGGTACTGGACGTCCGCGCTGCCGCGCGCGCTCGGGCCGGCGCTGCCGCTCGCGCTCGCCGGCGCCCTGCTCGACCGGCGGGCGGCGCAGGTGGTGGGCGTGGCCGCCGCCTACGTGGCGCTCTACTCCAACCTGCCCCACAAGGAGGCGCGGCCCCGGGCGGCCCGCGGCCGCCGGCCCCTCCGGATCCGCGCGCGGGGCGGCCGCCGCGCGCGCAGCCGGCAGGCGCGGCTGACGGCGGCCCCCGGGCGCGCCAGGTCCGCTTCCTGTTCCCCGTGCTGCCGCTGCTCAACATCGGCGCGGCGGCGGCGCTGGCGCGCATCGTGTGCCGCCGCGCGGCGTCGCCGGCGGCGCGCGCCGCGCACGCGGCCTGCTGCGCCGCGCTCGCCGCCGGCTTCCTGCTGACGCTGCTCATGACGGCGGCGTCGCGGCACAACTACCCCGGCGGTGCGCGCGCATGCGCACCCCGCCACGTTACGGCGCATGGCCCATGGAGGGCGCGCCCCGAGCGCTCGGGCCGCGCAGGCGCGGCGCTGCTGCGGCTGCACGAGGCGGCGGCGGGCGCGGCCGCGGAGGCGGCGGCGGGCGCGGCCGCGGAGGCGGCGGCGGCCGGCGAGCGCTTGAGCGTGCACATCGACACGCTGCCGGCCATGACGGGGGCAACGCGCTTCTTCGAGCGCGGGCCGCCCTGGGCGTACAGCAAGGCGCGGCGCCCAGCCGCCGCCTGCCTGCGTCCGGCGTGCACTCGGACGGACGGCACGCCGGTCTTTGCGCCTGCGCTCGGCGCGTGACGCGCGGCGCCGCGCGCAGGTAGAGAACCTGGAGGTGGAGGAGCTGGTCGCCCTCAACTGCACCTACCTGCTGTCGGCCAAGCCTGCGATGCCGGGGTGCGCCTCCCGGCGCGGGTGCGCCGCGGAGCCCGCCCGCACGCGCGGCCCGCCGTGACCGCGCCGCTGCGGCGCCGCAGGTACACGCGCGTGACCGCAGTGGAGGGCTTCACCGGCCTGGACGTCAGGCTCGCGCCGCGCGAGGCGCTGCGCGAGGCGCTCGCCGGCCGCCTGCCCATGCGGGTCAGGACAGCGCCGCTTGTGCACGTGCACCGCCGGACTCCGTGCGGCGAGGGGGCTTGCTGAGTGGGCAGGCTGTGCGTGCAAGCTTGTGTAAGCTCACGACACGGGACAGGTTACACTTGCCACGGCGCGTGGCGCAATACTTGCACCGCCCCCGCAGCGCCCCCAGCCAGCCCGGTCCCCGGACCCCGCTCGTCACACACACACAGACGGGGCGCTGCTCTCAAGAACACGCCTCAGCATCCCGAGCGCTCCGGTTCTCCAACGAGGCCCTCCGCCTTCACAGCGGCTCTGCTCCCTTGCCCGGCGTAGCACGGTGGACGCCTGCACTGCTCCGTGCGCCCTCCTCCGCGCAGCGTGGCACCGACAGCCTGCAGCGGAGCGGCTCGTGGCTGCTGGTGTGATCTCAGGGCGCGCGGATCACCGGCAAAGCACAGGGTGTGTGAGCGCCTGCTGCAGGCGCGATCATGCCGCAGCGCCACCTACGATGATCTGGTTGATCGGCTGCACCCCAAGCGCGTCCAACGTGAGCGCTGCAGGGTGCGTCGCCTGTTCTGAGCAGGTGCGGCAGGGCAGAGCAGCAGCGCGACCAGGCTGAGCGAGCAGGGCGCTCACTATGAAGATGAGCTTCACGAAGAAGCCGATGAAGCCCATAACTATGAAGCCCAGGGCCGTGCGGACTGTGATCTTGTTGAACTCTGCACGCCGACCGTTGCGGTCAGGCTGGGGGCTCCGGACGGCGCAGGAGCAGAAAGCGCGCAGCGCCACAGGGCCCGAGGCGCAAGGCGTGGCGCACCTTTTCGATCAGGCTTTGTGCACCGCTTGACTAGCCGTATGCTGTTCTTTGCAAAGTCCTTGAGCGGGTTGACGACGGACTCCATTGCGGGCCCCTCGCCACACTCGGCGGCACGGCTAAGCGCTCGGTCTCCTGCCCGGATACTGCGCTTCACTGTCCTCTCGTGTGCTGGGTGGCGCTGTCGGAGTGGTGCTGCAGAACGTTGTCTGCACCTAGCCAAAATAAGACTTCCAGCCCTGCACTCAATGCCGACTTGTTGCCGCAAAACTTGTTGCAAAGCTTGCAGCAGGCACCGCGGCCGTGCTCGTGTGCTTCACCATGCGTGGTGCCAGACAGAGTGCACGAACGCATGTGTACTAGGCAGCCGGCACCGCCACAGCACACCTGTCAGAGCCTCAGATTACGAGGCGGAGGAGCGAGCCGCTTGTATTCACCGCCAGGCAGAAGCAAGGCGGGCACATGCTGCAGCTGGCAGGCCTCAGCAATTCACACAGCCACGCCAGAAAAATCAAACGGGCTTCCTCGCAGTTAACTGGAACACAACTGGAAAAGCAAGCCTGAGGGCGCAGGGTGCTCCAAAAGGATGCAGTGCAATCAGTCTAGCTATCGGGCGGCTCTGCACACGGCTCGAACCTCTCAATGAGTTACAGGCAGTGGCTGCAGTGCGCCGTGCAGAGGACCCTATGCTAAGCTGCCAGCAACCCAGCCCTCCCCATTATGCATGCAGTGCATGACTAGAGTACAGCCCGAGGCGGACTGCCTGGACGCCGGTCGGCACTCCCAACAGGCAGAAAAGTACAGCAATGCAGCGCCGCGCCCCCAGCCATGACGACCCACTCAGCTGAGCTGCCCGTACCACAGCCCAGTGATCTTGATGTCCTTGGGCGCCTTGGCGCCCAGGTCGGTGTCTGAGGGCTGGATCGACTCAAACACGCCCGCAATCTCACCGGTTGCGGGGTCCACCTGCGCGCACAGCGAGCCTCAGCGCCGAGCCCATGCGCGTGCGCCCGCACGCGCTCGCCGCTCCGCAGCTGTGGCGGCCGCTCGCACTGCAGGCCGGGCTAACTGACACCCTCATGCAGCCGCCGGCGGGGGCGCGCGCGCGCGCCTTGGCAACGCTGAAGACCGCCTGGCCCTTGAGCGCGACCGTGCTCTTCTGGTTCTCCTTCGCCAGCTCCTCTGCATCGGCACGCGCGGGCAGCGCGACCGCGTTGTCGTACCCGGTGGAGCCGCCGCGGCCCTGCGCGGCCGCGCGCGCGACCGTCAGCGTGGCGCAGACAGGCCCGCAGCGCGGCAGGGCGCCGGCGTGTTCGCCGAGCACGCTCAGCTCCCGGCGGAGCCGCGCCGCGCGCGGCGGGGCGCGCCTTGGGGTCCAGGAAGGACGAGCCGCGGTACGACGGCACCACAAAGTCGCCGCCAAAGCCCTCCAGGCTGCCCTTGGCGCTCAGCTCCTTGATGGTGAACAGGAACGGCACGCGCTCGCCGCCGGGCATCTGGACGGTGACCGGCGCGTAGTCGATGCCGTCCTCCTCCTTGAACTCCACGTTGCCGTTGCCGTCCACGTTGAACTTGCCGGAGATCTGCGCGGCGGCGCGCGCTGGGCCACGGCCGCGCGCGGGGCCGGATGTGGCGGAGCGCGGCGGGCCGGGCGCGCGCGCACCTCGTCCAGCGTGTAGGTCAGCCGCGTCATGAGCTTGGTCTTCACAAACTCGGACTCGCCGCCCTTGAACTGGCTGTCCTCCTTCACGGTGAAGGAGGTGGGCTCCAGGCAGAACTTGTTGATGTTGTAGTTGCCCGGCTTCAGGTCGCGCAGGTTGGACGAGCCGCCGTCCATCACGGGGCAGGTGTTGGCGATGCCGCTGCCCTTCACCTGCAGGTAGGTGAGGCCCTGCAGCTCGTCGTACGTCAGGGCGCCCGCTGGTGCCTGCGCGCCGCGCGCTCTGCGTCAGCAGGCTGCAAGGCGCTGCAGCAGGCCCGGGAAGAGCCCGTCTTCCGAGCAGGGAGCGTCAGGAGCAGGCTCGGAAGCAGACGGCCCAATGCATTCACAGCGGTGGGAGGCTGGGATCACGCACGCTGGCCACCAGCGCGGACGCTCCGAGCACGGCAGCGAACTTGCCGGCATCCTGCACCTTCTTGGCGACCGTCTGCAACAGGTCCGCTGCAGCGTTGCAGGACACCACCGGCCGAGCCAACCTGCCCTCGGCAGAAAACAACCCGTCATCCAGGGCGTGGACGGTCTTCTGGCAGCACGCTTGCATGCGCTTCAACCTCTCGCTGGCGGGCAGGCGGCTGCGGGGATGCGCACCTGCACGGGCGGGGCGCCGCAGCAGTCGCAAACCGGACAGGGCCCGCCTGCAGGCACGTGGAGGACACCATATTGACAGGCGTGCCTTGCACTCTGTTACAATGTGAGAGGATCCCAAGCCACGGAGACACCAAGGTGCAAATCCAACCCAGAGAGTTATCTCTAAAGTAGGGTGCACGAGGGTGCCGACGTTTCTCGTGCCTGCTCTGTGCTCTGTCTGTGTCCTCACACAGCCCGTCCCTCCCTAGTGGCCATCTTGCTGCAAATGGCGTGCACATACTGCTCGCCGTCCTACTGCCACCAGCCAGCCTGCCGCCTGGAGCCCGGCGCCGGGCGCTGGGCAGGCAGGTGCCCGCCGAGGCGCGGTGAGCGCCCTGGTCGGTTGGTGTACAGGTCTGCGCTCTGACAAGCAGGGCTGCCTTCTCATGTGACTTGAGCCCGCGGCGCTGCAGCTGCGAGCGGCGTCACGCTGGCGCCCAGCACCAGGCTTTCGCGGGTGCGAGCTGGTGGCGCAGAGGGCGAGGGCGCCCCCGCGCAGCGCGAAAGCACGCCTGTACAGCCTGAAGAGGGCCAGCGACCAGGGGGTGCCTTGCCCGACGCGGGCGGTGAGGATGGGCGGCCGCGGAAGAAAGCGGCCAGCACAGACTTCATCGCATCTGCAATAACGCGGCGCTTTGGGTGGGTTGCGGGGAAGAGGAGATTGCTAGCTGACATGTGCAACGTCTCGCTGAGCGGCTGAGCACTTGGCAGGTTGGCAGGAGGCCTTCTGTGGGTCGGCTTTCTCACCTTTGGGGTGATGTCAGAGCAGATTAAGACTCGTCTGGAGGCCGCCAGTGAGAGCAAGGATGCAGAGGTGAGCCCCGCCGCAGGCTTGCGTGCGCTTGCAGCCGGCCCTGTTGCGCGCGGTCACTGCAGCGCGCGCCGAGCAGGCGGTCACTGGTGAGGCGGTCCAGACCGCGCACGGCACCTACAGAGACCTGACGACAGGTGGGTGCCCGCACGTGCAAACGCGCCGCCTGCACTGGGGTCGGCGCCGCCTCGAGAGCGCATCGTTGTGCCGCAGGCGGGGGCCGCACGGCGCCCGACCGCGGTATGCTGGTACTCATAGACTACAGGCGAGCTGCCTGCATGGCCCTGCTGGTGCTCTCAGCAGGCGCTCGATGCGCGTTGTATGACGGAGCATGGCGCAGGGTGACTGTGGGTGACCAAACTCTGGAGGACACCATGGCCAGGCAGCGGCCTGCCCTCTTCACCTACGGCTCGCGCCCGCTGCCGAGCGGGCTGTGCCTTGGGGTGGAAGAAGCCATGGCGGGCATGCGAGCCGGTGCGGTCCTGTATTGCTTGCGCGTGTTTCCCCGGCTGGTGAGCAGGCGCGGCGGGCGGCCCTGAGCGCGGCCGGGCCTGGCGCAGGCGGGCGGCGCGAGGTGGTCGTCCCGCCGGGGCTCGGCCTGCAGTGCAGCCCCCTGAACGAGGACCAGCCCCTGGTGTACGATGTCAGGCTCCTGAGGGTGTCCGTGCCGCCGTCTTAGCATGAGCCTGACACGCGGTCCTGTGAACGGCGCTTACACGGCCACAAAGCGCTTCATGCTCTCATACGTGGCCCAGCACAGCGCCGCAGCGGGCGTGTGGAAGAGCACGCGCGGCCGCACGCCGCTCCACAGCGCGCGCATACCCTCCTCCTTCATGATGCGGCGCATGGTGGGCAGCTGCGCGGGGGCCCCACGCGAGTCAGCCGCGGGGTGGCGCGCCCAGCGATGCGGCGCAGGCGCGGCGCGCGCACCAGCGCGCTGCTGCTGTACCGCGTGGGGCTGCTGACGCCGGCCAGCTGCAGGCGCGTCTTGACGACGTCCAGCGGCGTGGTCAGGCCGGCCGCCGTGCCGCCTGCCAGGCCGCCCGCCAGCAGCTGCACGCGCAGCGTCTCCTCCTGCCACGCCTCGCGCGCGCCCAGCGCCTTCTTGGCGCTCTCGTACGTGGAGAAGTAGACCGCTGTGAAGGGGATGTTCATGATGACCTGCGCGCTTGCGCCGCGTCGGCCGCGCTGCTCAGCCAGGGGCGGCGGCCGACCAGGCGGCCGGTGACCGCGGCGGGGCCGCGCCGTGGTTCGATACGACCGGAAGAACGCGCCCAGGCCCTCCGTGCGCATGGTGCGCGACACGCAGTCCCACACGCCTGCGTAGGGGCTGCGGACCACCTGTGGCCAGGGCGGCAGCGCCGTCGCGGGACGGGCCGGCTTGGGCGCGAGCTCGCAGACGTGGCGCACGCGTGGCGCGCCTGCAGGCGTTGCTTGACCACGTCGAACGGGGTCATACACGCGTCGCTGGTGATCGTGGCAAACACGCCGGCGGCCGCGACCGCAAACGGGTGGTGGCCCTCACCGCCGCCGCCCAGCGCCTCTTTCGCAGCTTCATACGCGGCAAAGTACAGCGCGTGCGCCGGCCTGGTCGCCGGGAGCGGTGTGAGCGGCGCGTGCGGCAGGCGGGGCGGGGCGGGATCCGGCCGGCCGCGCGGGCATACCCAGCGCCCAGGGAAACCGCCCAGACGCCGCCGTACAGCCCGCGCACCCCCTCTCGCCTCACCACCGCCCTCAGAGCCTGCGACACGGTCGAGCCGTGCAGCTGCGGCCAGCACACACCGCTCAGTCGCACGCTGCGTGATGTGAGTCGCGCAAGCGAGCCGACCGCGGGCGCACCCGCTGGCCTGGGTGGCCCAAGGCCTGCATCCGCGTCTTTATGGTGTCGACGGGGTACATCGCGACGTGCTCTGCTATGCCGGCAACAGCGCCTGCGGCCATGTGCTGCGCCCCAAGACCGCGTCAGACGGGCGGCAGGCTCGGCGTGCACGTGCACGTGCAGGCGGGGGGCGCCGGGCGCGCCGCACCCCCAGGAAGGTCAAGCCGTCCGCGGGCTGCGCGTGGCCGCTTGTGGATGCGGCGGCCTGTGCGTCGGCGCCCTCCGGCACACGGTACCACCATCCCTCCACCGGAGTGCCCGGCTGGCCTGCCTGTACGGAGCACGCTGGGCTGCAGCCAGCGCTGTCTGCAGGGACAGGGCCCGGGCGCGCGCCGTCGCTGTCTACCATGTCCGCGCCGCCGACATCACTGGCCGCACTGCCCTCGCCGCTGGTGGCCTGCTCGGTGGCCAGCAGGCTTCGTAAGGACCATGCAGAGGCACAAGACCTGGGACTCACACCCTCGTCGCAGTTACGCTACTTGCCCGATTATGCCAAAATTGCGCGGGAGGCTCTCGGCCAGGCTGAGCCAGCTCGAAAGAGCCTTAAGGAGACGGCTCTCGATGCTGACAACGGCTCGTAACACTCATTGACCTGTTGGTGCCCCAAGTGCCCTGACTCAGCCGCTGCAGTCCAGGCCTTGCGATCCAGCTTCAGAACATAGCCAGGCACTTGAGTGCCTAAGCTTAGGCGCACGGTGGTCCTGTGCCCAGGCTAGGCCAGCGCGCAGTCGCACGCACGTGGAGGCCTGATGCTGCTGCCGCAAGCGCGCGCTGGCCAGGCGTCACCTGCGTGCACGATCAGCCTCAGCGCGGGTGTACGCCAAGACCTGAGGTGCGCGCCCACTGCCTGCGGCACCATGCCCGAGCCAGCCCGCACACCGAGCACTGGCTGTGCGGTCGCCACCGGGCGCAGGCTGCTGGAAGCGGACGACGCGTTGCTCGCGGACATCTGCGCACGAGGGTGGGTGCAAGGCCTGCCCACAGCCCGCAAGGTCGCCACTCCGGTGCAGGCAGCGGACAGTGCTGCGACGCGCGCAGCGCCGTGTTCAAGGGGCCGCTCGGCGGCGAAGCTGTGCTTTGCACGAACGACAAGACGTATGCGGTCAAGACCGTGGAGACCACCAACTCACTGCTCCTGGTCAGCGGAGCGGAGGTGCACCACGGGCTGCGCGCTGCCCGGCTCCAGCTCGCCTGCGCGGCCCACGCGCGCTGCCGCGCAGGCGCTGCGCGCGCAAGGCGGGGGCGCGACGCTGGCGGTTGCTGCGACAGCGGGCGCGCACCTCGAGCTGGTGCAGGCGCAGCCGCGCCTTGGCAACCTGGACGCAGTGCTGCAGGCGCGCGTCAGAGCTTGGCCGCGCGCCGCTCCGTGCGCCAGCGCCCACTGAGCCGGCCTGCCTGGACAGGCGACGCGGTACGAGGGCGAGGACGCGCGCGCTGGCGACGAGCCCGACCCCAGGCCGCCGTGGTCCTATGCAGCGCTTCTGACGGGCGTGCAGGTGTGCCGCTCCGCCTGGCGCGGCGTCACTGCTGGCGGCCTGCGGGCTCCGCGGGCAGGCCTGCTGCGCAGGGCCTGAGCGCGCGCCTGACGCAGGCCAGTGGGAGCGAGCTGCGGGCCGCGCTTGCGCAGCGCAGCGCGTGCGATCTGGACGGGCGCTGGCAGGTGCCGAGCCAGGAGTATGCGGCGTCGCTGCTCGCCCTGCTGCTGCTCACAGCGCAGCACCAGGGGTGGCCGCTCACGAGCCTGCCTGCCGGCGAGGCCGGCGCGCTCCTGAGCCAGGACGGCCATGACCCGCGGTACGTGCTGTCCGGCCCGACAGGCCACGCATGAGCTGAAGGGGTCGCCGTGAGCCTCTGGCGCGCCTTCCCAGGTTGGTACATCACTGCCTGGCCACGTTTGGGACGCGGTGTCCCGCGGCAGCTGACTTGTGGTCATTGGACGAAGGGAAGGCGCGCACAGCTCCCGCGCGCAAAGATTGCCCCGTCCGTCTCGCCGGTGCCGCGGCCTCAGGCCGCGCGGCGTCGCAGGTGTGCCGCCAGATGGGCATCGAGGTGCTGCGGGCACAGAGGACCTGGCCCCTGGCTGCCTTCATGCAGCGCTGGCGCGAAGCCGCACCTGAGGCAAGCCGGCAGCGCCCGCGCGCCTGCCCCCGAGCCGAACGGCCTCCGCCGGCAGTACTCACACTGTGCTCGCGCCAGGGCATGGAGCCGGCGCTGCACATGCTGCGGGGCGAGGCGCTCATTGACGGCGACACCGTCACGCGCTTCCCGGCGGGCGAGCTGCCGGTCGCCGCCGCGCAGCGCTTTGCGGCGCTGTTTGCTGTGCGCGCGCTGTGGGAGCGCGAGGCCCTGGAGCCATACATCGCCGACCTGAACAGTCCCGGCCAGTCGGCGGAGGCGCTGCTGCTGGACCACGCGCGCGCCGTGCAGAGCAGCACCGCGCTGCTGTACGGCGCCCGCCATGCAGGCCTCGCGGCCCGCTGAAGCCCACGCTGGGCGCACCAGCGCTCGCCGCAAAGTCCTGGGTAACAAGAAACGGCTTGTGGCGGCCTGTGCCTAGCTACCTGAGGCTGTGTCGCGATGCAAACAGTATCAGGCGTCCCTGCCAGTTTGTGCAGAGTCTTTCAGATCCCAAGTCTGGCCAGCGACATCATCTGAATGCTGTTACTCTTAAACGCCTTCAGAGCCAACCCAGGGCTGCTCAGGCGTCCAGGACGCTAGGCTCCCATTGATGTTTGAAGAGGCAAACTCGGCAAGAGCAGCTTGGGACCGACAGCAGCTCTGCGTGCGCTGACAGAGGTTGTGACAGGGCACTCCCGCTGTTACCGCATGCTCTCCAACCGCTCACCACCTGGTTCACTTGCGCGCACTGCTCCAGCAGCACAATACTGCGGGAAAGGCTGCAACACGTCGTGAGCGGCACCTGTCCAGGGGCTTCCTAGAAGCTCCAGCCACAGCCAGAGATGGGCCGCGGGCGTGGCCGGGGCCGGGGCGGGGGCCGGGGGCGGGGCGAGGGCCGGGGCGAGGGCGGCGGCGGCGGCGGCGGCGGCTTTGAAGACCAGTATGGTGAAGCCTCTGTGTCTCAGGACCGCGACAGCTTCTCCACAGGCGGGCGCGGCGGCGGGCGCGGCGCGGGCGGCATGACGGGCGGAGGCGACGCCGGTGCGGCGCACGGGCAGACTGCAGGCCCGCATCCGCCGCTGCCCTGGTCCAAGCGCTGCTGAGGCGCGGCGCAGGCGGCGGCAAGCGCGACAGCAACCTGACGTATATCCGGCACGTCCCCAAGTTTCTCCAGGCGCACTCCCACCTGCTCGGCAAGAAGAGCGAGGACGACCCCGCGCTGGAACCCCTGGCCGCCAAGCGCCCCAGGGAGGGCAGCGACGGCAGCGACGGCGACGAGGACGAGGTGCGTCGGCAACGCGGGCAGCGTGTGCGCCTGCAGCGGCAGTGCATGCCCCCGGCAACTGCTAAAGCGCGCGCGCTGCGCACCAGGAGGCGCTGCAGCGCGCCGTCGCGGAGGACCCGTCGCTCGCGCAGCAGCACCCCGAGCTGGCGGCCGTGGTGGCCAAGGGCGCAGCCGCGCAGGAGAAGGAGAAGGGCAACGCTGCGTTCGCCGCCAAGCGGTGCGGCCAGCCCCCCGAACACTGGGGGTGCAGAGGGGCCCAGCGCTGCACGGCGCGCTGACCCCGCGCCGCAGGTTTGAGGACGCGGTGGCGAGCTTCTCCAAGTGCATCGCGCTCGACCCGCGCAACGAGGTGTTCCACAGCAACCGCGCGGCCGCGCTCACTGCGCTGCGGCGGTACGCGGAGGCGCTGGCCGACGGCAGGGCGGCGACCGCGCTCAAGCCCGGCTGGGCCAAGGGCTGGGCGCGCGTGGGCGCGGCGTACACCGGGCTCGAGGAGCACGCCGAGGTGCGCGCCCGGCGCGCGCCCGCGCCAGCCGCCGCCGACACGCGAGCCGGCGCGAGCGGGGTGCGCCGGTCGCAGGCGTGCGGCGCCTTTGAGCGCGCGCTGGAGCTGGAGCCGAACGACCGAGGGCTGCAAGAGGCGCGGCACAGCGCCGACGTGGCTGCGCGCAAGGCCCAGGCCGAGCGGCGGCATCGCTTCAAACGGCCGCTGGAGCACGGCGGGGCACACGGTGGCCGCGCAGGCGCGGGCCGCGTACAACCGAGTGAAGCCAGGGCGGGCGTCAAGCTGTCGTTTGACGCAGACGACGACGGCGGCTAGCAGCCGCATGGCGCCCTGCCTCATTGCCTGGCGCAGCCGCATGCCCGGTGGCGCCGGCCTGCAGGTGCACTAGGTCTCCTTTGGCGAGGCGCTTGCGTCCTGGGTGTCGGCGGTTGCGCGGTGTCGCAATGCTGTCTAGCCTGGAGAGCCGCCTGCGCCTGCTGGTGACATGCACTGCGTGTGGCATCCGCTGTGACTTTACTACGATGATGCCCGTATCATGTCAGTGCCACTGAACCTCAACCTGCCACCTGCAGGCACATGCAAGGCTCCTCCGGTTGTGAAGTGGAGGAGCCTTGCATATGCCTGCAGGTGGCACTCCTAGCTCAAACCTCCAGTATGTAAGCTTGTGCACCTCCGGCGCAAAGTCCACGCTGTTTATCACGGCGACGTACCGGTCGGCACAAATGCTCAGCCCTGTCAGACTGGCAGTGCGCAATTGGCACCCAATTAATATAACCATTGGCACGGGCTCCCACTCGGGGTCCCAAGCCCTGAAACAAGAAGACAAGTACAAACAATGTGACGCTTCTACCCCGACGTGGAGGCTGCCGCTGCTGCCGGCCCCGCGACCGCCACCGCCACCGCCGCGCCCACCGCGCCAGCGTGCCGCCACCCCCAGTGTTGGCGCCTCGGCCGTCTTTGCCTCCGCGGCGGCCACCGCCCTGCAGCGGCCCCTGCCGCGGCCGTCGCGGGGTGCGCGGCTGGCGCTGACACCCGGGTAAAGACACACTGGTGATGCTGGCCCACGTGGGCCGGGCAGGTGCTTGGTTACGTCTGTGCCCTGGAGGAACAGGCGCTCGCCGCGCCACAATTGACGGCGCCGCGCCTCGCACAAGCGCAGGCACTCGACTTTGAGGCTTTTTTGGGTCTTGAGCTGCGCCGGCGTCAGGTGACCGCAGAGGCACACGTGCCGGCCGCGCAGCTCCGTGGTGTGCCTAAGGATGGCGTGCTTTCCGGGCGCGGTGTCCAGCTGGACCAGCACAGGCCGGACGCCACGACCGTGCACGGTATCGTGCTGCGCGGCATCAAGCCCGTGCACGTCACGCGCATGGGCCGAGCGCGGCCGGCGGACGCCGGCCCCCCGCCCTGTGCTGGTCCGGCCGGTCTGCGCCGTCGCCAAGCATGCAGACCCAAAAGACAGGGAGCTGCGCGGCTGGCATGTGCGCTTGTCGGACCACCTGACGCCAGCGCAGATAAAACAAAAATATATAACTCTCATCAGTGAGTGCCTGCATCGGCGTGAGGCGGGGCGCTGTCCATTCTGGCACGGCGAGCGCCTCTTCTACCAGGGCGCCATCATAAGCGAGCACCTGCCCAGGCCAGAAGCACTGCCGCCGGCTCATGCTCTGAATAAGCGCCATGGACGGCGACGCCGGGGCGCTGCCCACTCTCCGCGCTGTCAAACGCGCCCAGACCACAGTGTTGCGTCTCAGGCGGCGCAAGCGTGGCTGGAGCACTGCCGCATCGGCCTGCGCCAACGCGTCTCTGATTACTGCCCGCTGGAGGCACAGCTCGCTCCGCCGTGCAAAGCCCGCTGCCCTCCACCAGCCACTGGCGTCGCCGTCCGCCGCGCTGGCTGGGACTCCGGGACGTGGTTGCGCGCTTCCGGCTGGGCGCTCCACGCTTCCCACACTTGCATAGCGGTACCAGAGGGTTTGCCGCACTGAGCGTGTCTGCCAGCGTGTTGCAACCAGGGGGCTGTTGGATATATATTCTCTGTAAGTGCCAGATCGCTCGGCTGCCCTCACGCGTTTTGCGCATCTGTCCTCAGCCAGGCGAGGCCATAACGCTCAGTTTTACACAGCCCCCGGGCACTCTGCGGCCTGCTCGTTTAAATTGATCTGCTACGGTCCTGCTACGCCGCCCTGATTGGGCTGTTGTCCGTAGACGGCCGCACTTGCTTATACACGGAATTCCAACAAGAAGAAATGCAACATTTCTTCTCCTCTTTACACACTGCGCAACAGTGCACACGGTGTGCAGCTACACACACGGCTCACCCACTGCCACCGCTAGCTTGCGCTAGCCGCTTCCCAAGTTTCCAGGAATCCAGCAACAATCAATGAAAGTCCCTCTGCAGCACTTCGCTGACGTTGACCTCCAGGAGCACCTCCGTGCCATCGCCGATGTGCGCTCCACTGCTTCTCTCGGCCGGCCTTGAGTGGTGGCAGGAGCCTGAGCACCGTCATGCTTGCAGGCCAGTGTCGACGCAGAGGAGAGGTCTGCAAGGGGAAGCGTACATACAGACGAAGCCCGAGCCCGGTCTGCCTGCGAGAGCCTTGAGCGCTATGTAAGCAATGCTGCACTTCTGGGCACAGTCTTCTCCAGCGGCACGCCACAACCAGGTCTCCCCGCCGAGCTTCGCGCTGCAGCACCTGTTGCGGTATTGCTACAGAGCCACTTTTGAGTGACTGCGCCGCGGGCAGGAGCAGGTGGGTCTCGTGCGACTGAGCGGCAAGGGCCACCAGTGCGCGTCCAAGAGCAGGGTGCTCAGGGGGCGTGTGTAGCAGCCAGCTTGAGGTCACGCTTGGAGGCTGCCCAGGCTTTTGACACGGCTTTGCAGCGGGTCAACAGTGCGCAGGATGCCGAGGCGTTGTCGGGTGTGGGCACAAGCTGGTGGAAGGTCGTCAGGTGAAACAACTACGGCACCGGGACGTGGTCCCTGACTGCAGCATATCTTGTGTAAACTTACACAGTCGCGGGTCAACGCAGCGCGGACAGCTCAGACTGAGCCAGCCTGCCGGCGTGGGGCACCAGCACTTCATAGCTGAGTGCAGCAACAGACCCACACGGCACCAGCTGTGACAGACCTGCACCAGGTGCAACCCCCGGCAGTCAATACCTGCTGACCAGCCTGAAGTCGCTGTCCGCCAGCACCTTGACGTCCGACACCCCGGGCAGGTCTGCTGTGACCGCCCGCAGCAGCGCCGCGCCATGCTCGCGCTGCTCCAGGCTGAGCGGCACGTATGGCAGCCGGAACACTGGCCGAATGAGGCCGCACATCGCCTGCACGGACACCGGGCGTTTCATTCCAAGGCCGTCGGCAGGGCCAGGCAGCAGTGCGGGCGGGCGCACGCGCGGCGCAGCGCGCGGCGCGCTCAGGCGGCGCACCAGGGCGGTGTTGACGGGGATGGGGTTGGGCTCGCAGAAGAGCCAGTCCACCAGCTCGCGCAGGCTGTCAGCCAGCGCATCATTCTGCTGCCGCATGAGCCGCACGAACAGGCTCGGGATGATGTTCGAGGTCACCGAGATGACGCCCTGGGCGTCGTGCGTGTGCCGCGCGGCGTGCGCCTCGTCATCGTTGCCGGTCCAGCACCGGATGCCGTGGCCCGCGTACGCCTGGAGTGCACAGGGGCCTGTCAGGTCCTGCCCGTGGACGGGCGTGCAGGGCGCGGGTGGGCTGCAGGGCCTGCGGCGGCGCGCGCGCGCCTCGATGCGCCGGTTGCCGGTGCACTCCTTGATGCCCAGGAAGTTGGCGTGCGAGGCCAGGTCGTGCACGACGTCGTCGGGTATGTCCTGGCCCGTGCGCGCGGGCACGTTGTACAGGATGCCGGGCCCCTCGTCCAGCACCGCGCGGAAGTGGTTGAGCAGGCCGCTGCGCGAGGTCTTGCCATAGTACGGGTTGATCTGCAGCGCCGCGTGCATGCCCACCGCAAAGCCCTGCTCCGTCGCGTGCACGGCCTCGCGCGTCGCGTTGCTGCCCGTGTTGCCGATGACGAGCAGGTCCCGCCCAAAGTGGTTGACGGTGTGCGCGATGAGCCTGCCGCGGCCGGGCGCGCCGGTCAGGCCGCAGGCGGCCCGCAGCTGGGCGCGGCGGGCGGGCGGCCACGGCAGGGGCGCACATGATGTGCTCGTCCCAGCTCATCAGCTGTCCCTCCCCGGTGGTGCCGCCGATGATTAGGCCGTCGACGCCCGCGGCAATCTGGTGCTCCACCAACCGGTCATACGCCCGCAAGTCCATCTTGCCGCACTCCAAGTACGGCGTCTTTATTGCTGTTATCACGCGCGCGGCGCACAGCGCGTCCCACCCGCCCTGCGCCTGGCTGTCCGGCAGGCGCGCGGGCGCGAGCACCGCACACGCCCGCCTGGGCGCACGCCTGCCAGGCGCCTGCGCGCGGGCCCACAGGCTGCGGCTGCAGCCCGGCTCGTGGGCGCCGGCGCGGCCGGACGTGCTTGCCCAGCCGCTCCTGCTCTGCATTGGTGCACACGCCGCTCGCCTCTTCCCCCTTCACGCTTGGAGCACAGGCTTGGAGCGTGGCACAGAGACAGATAACACCTGCGCCAGCCAACTCTCCAGGCTCAGGCAGGCTGGGCGGCAACCCTTGCACCAGTGTGGGCGGCAGAAAGCCTGCCTATAACCTGGCAGGATTCTGCCAGGCCGGCAGAAGGTCTGCCCACATGCAGACGGAGGTTTCGCTAGCAGACGAAGTTCTGCCTTTTGCCAGGCTGCCTTTCTGCCGGCGGGCAGAAGGCTTCTGCCCAGCCCCAAAACATTCTGCCGCCCACACTGCCTTGCACAGCAGGAGCGCTCTCCCGTCCTGCGCAGATGGACCTGTAGCACCTCTGGCCGGCCGCCGTGCAGCATGGGCAAGGGCGTGCGCAAGGAGGAGGAGGAGGCCGAGTACACCATCAAGCCGCAGGCGACCACGCCCAAGCTCGACACGTCCAAGTGGCCGCTGCTGCTGAAGAACTATGACCGCCTGAATGTGCGGACCGGGCACTACACGCCAATCCCCAGCGGCTTCACGCCGCTGAAGCGGCCGCTGCTGGACTACATCCGCTACGGCGTGATAAACCTGGACAAGCCGGCCAACCCGTCCTCGCACGAGGTCGTGGCCTGGATACGGCGCATCCTGCGCGTCGAGAAGACCGGCCACAGCGGGACGCTGGACCCCAAGGCGCGGGCCCCGGCGCTCGCAGAGCATGCGGCGGCCGCCCTGGCGCGCGGCCTGAGCCCGCAGGTCACCGGGCTGCTGCCCGTGGCGCACAGAGGCGGGCACGGGACAGGCGGGGGTGTGGGTAGCGGCTGTGGCCGCGCCGAAGCGAGGCCGGCATGCGGCGCAGGTGACCGGCAACCTCATCGTGTGCGTGGAGCGCGCGACGCGCCTGGTCAAGTCGCAGCAGGGCGCGGGCAAGGAGTATGTGTGCGTGGCGCGCCTGCACGGGGCGCCGGAGGGTGGCCTGGCCCGCGTCGCGCGCGGGCTCAACAGCCTGACCGGCGCGCTGTTCCAGCGGCCGCCGCTCATCTCCGCCGTCAAGCGGCAGCTGCGCATCCGCACCATCTACGAGAGCCGGCTGCTGCAGTATGACGAGGAGCGCCAGCTGGTCGTGTTCTGGGTGTCGTGCGAGGCGGGCACCTACATCCGCACGCTGTGCGTGCACCTCGGCCTCATGCTGGGCGTGGGCGCCCACATGCAGGCGCGGCCCTGCCCACCCGCCCCGCACTCGCGCCGCTCCTCTGGGAGCGCCTACGGCCTGCAGCGGGCGAGTCCCGGGTGCAGTGCCTTGCCGCGCGGCTGACCGGGCGCCGCTTGCGCGCGCAGGAGCTGCGGCGCGTGCGGTCCGGCATCATGGGCGAGCGGAACAACATGGTGACCATGCACGACGTCCTGGACGCGCAGTGGGTGTACGACAACTACAAGGACGAGTCCTACCTGCGCCGCATCATCATGCCGCTGGAGGTGGTGCTGACCAACTACAAGCGCCTGGTCGTTAAGGATAGCGCCGTCAACGCCATCTGCTACGGCGCCAAGTTCATGATCCCTGGGCTGCTGCGCTTTGAGAACGGCGTGGAGGTGGACGACGAGGCGCGCCCCGCGCCCGCGCGCCCGCGCGGCTGGCTGCTCGCTTGGTGTGGCGCTCGCCTCCTGGCTGCGCCCGGCCGGGGCTGCTGGGCGCTGCGCGTGCCAGCACACCGGGCGCTGAGGCCGCGGCGCGGCGCGGCAGGTGGTGCTCATGACCACCAAGGGCGAGGCGATCGCGATCGGCATCGCGCAGATGACCACGTCCGTGATGGCGACGGTGGACCACGGCTGCGTGGCGAAGATCAAGCGCGTCATCATGGAGCGCGACACTTACCCCCGCCGCTGGGGCCTGGGCCCCATGGCGCAGAAGAAGAAGCAGCTGGTGGCCGAGGGCAAGCTGGACAAGCACGGGCGGCCGAATGAGAACACGCCCAAGGAGTACCTGCGCTCGCTGCCGGACGTGCAGGCCGCCGCCGCGCCCGCGCAGGCGCGCCCGCGGCGCGCACGGCCCGCCCGGGCGGCCCCGCCCGCTTGGTCGCGCGACTCACGCGCTGCCGCCTGCAGGACGGCGCCGCGGAGCCCGCCGCGACGTCAGCGCCCGACGCGGAGGCCGCCACGCCCCCGGCGGCCAACGGCGTCGGCGCCGCAGACGCGCCCGCGGAGCCGAAGGCAAAGAAGGCGAAGAAGGACAAGGACAAGCGGAAGCGCGAGTCGCCGGACGGAGCGCCCGAGGACAAAGCGGCCAAGAGCGAGAGGAAGAAGAAAAAGAAAGCGGCCAAGGAGGCCGAGGCTGAGGCCGCGTCCTAGCAGGGCGGGGCGTGGGGCGTTGTTGTGTTACGCACGGTCTGGTGTTTGTGTTGTCGGTGTGCTGGGGTGTTGGAGGTGTGAGTGCAGTTGCTGGGAGTGGAGGTGGGCAGGGTACATTGCGGTCCGGATGTGCACCCCAGATTTTGTACCATTGAGGCCTCGGGCCCCTTATGGAGTCTCGCCCTTAACAAGTAGGTCACATTGCCGTTCATTCCAGGGCAGGTCGTGCTCCGCACGCCTTGGGCAGACAGCAGCGCGGAGAGTGGTTCAGGGCAAGCCCAGTTGAGGCGCCATGCAGAAGGGCAAGAGCGCCCTCTCCGCGGCGCTGCGCGGCAACGCGCCGGCCGCTGAAGAGGCGCCCAGGCAGCCAAAGTCTGACACATTCAGCTTTCCCTGCCTGGGGGGGGCTGAGAATGACACGGTGTCCGAGCTGGCGAGCAACTTTCAGGCGGGCGTGAACATGCGGGGCTCGCTGGCCGGCAGCGCGCCGACGGCAACCCTGCTCTCAGACGGCAGCGTAGCGGTGCGCGGCGTCCTGACCTGGCGCGTGGCGCGGGACTCCGCATTGCTGCAGCAGGCTGCAGGCGGCATAGTGTGCACCGGCGTGCATATTGCCACTGCGCCGTGACTCAGAGGCTGACGCGACAGGCGGACTACGAGCTCAACCCCTACAGGCGGCGCGGCGGCGAAGAGAGGGTGCCCACACCCGCGTCGTCCGTGGTGGGGGCCCGTGTCGCCGGCTTGGCCGTCGCGCTCATGCCCTGCCGCAGCCGCCTAAAACTGGCGCTGGCGCAGGATGACAAGCAGCGGTGGCAGTCGCTGGGGAAGGCCAGCCTCCACAGCAATTTCATGGGCAGCTCGCTGCTGGGCAGCCTGCCGCAGGGCCTCAGCGTGAACGAGCGCGCTAAGATCCTGCAGAGCACGCCGCTGTCGCCCACGCTGAACCTGCTGTCGTCCATGCCCTCGGTGCGCTGCCGCGCCGCCTGCCGCCGTGTCCGGGCCCCCCCTGCGCACGGCTGACACGGCGGCCCGCCCCCGCAGGACCGCGTGACCAGCCGGTCGGTCGAAGGGCGCAGGCTGCGGCGCCACGTGCTGCGGGGGGCGGTGATCGTCTTTGTGACCGCAGGCTACTCGGGGAAGCGCTTCATCTATGAGAAGGTGGGGAACGCGCCGCGTGCGGCCCCGCCTCGCCCCCGCCCGGCGCGGGCCTGGGCCTGAGCTCGGGCGCGCGCCCCCTGCCAGGCCAAGGAGCTGGGCGTGCGGAGCGTCATCATTGATGGCCCGGACAGCTGGTGCCAGAACATGGTCAAGGAGGGCGTGGTCGAGCAGTTTGTCGGCATCGACTTTGCGGACGCGGACACCATCTATGACCGCTGCCTGGCGGCCATCCAGAAAGTGAAGCAGGTGCGCCCCGCACGCTGGGCGCCCGCGCTGCGCCGCTGCCACAGGCCGCGGCCCGCCCACCGCCGCCCGCGCGCCAGGACATCGGGGAGGTGGACGGCGTGTGCACGTTCTGCGAGATGGCCGTGCCGCTGGTGGCGCGCCTGGCGGAGAAGCTGGGCCTGCCCGGCAACTCGCCGCAGGCGGTGGACGCCGCGCGCGACAAGCACAGCACGCGCGCCGTGATGAAGAGGGAGGGCCTGCCAACGCCGCGCAACATGCTCATCTCCGAGCCGGAGGACGTGCGGAAGGCCGCCGAGGAGGTCGGCTTCCCGGCAGGTGGGCGCGGGCGCGCCTGTGGGGACTGGGCACGCGCGCAGGCGCGGCCGGCCGCGGCGGCGGCGCATGGCTGACGCGCGCGTGGGGGCGCCAGTGATCAAGCCCATCTACGGCGCCGCCTCCCTCGGCGTGGTGCGGGTGAACTCGCTGGAGGACCTGGAGGCGACCTACGTGCGCGTGCAGAAGGAGATGTCCGGGGTGCGCATCGTCGCCGGCGCGCTCACACAGGCCGACGAGGCGGAGACGGAGGTGCGCTGGCGCGCGCGCGCCGACCCGCCCCCCGCCGCTGCTGAGCGGGGCCGCGGCGAGCGGGCTCGCGGCGAGCGGGCTCGCTGCCGGCAGGGGGACGCGGGCAGTGCCAGCAGCTGGATAAAGACGACGCTGATGCTGGAGGAGTACCTGGACGGCCCCGAGGTCGACGTGGACGTCATCTTCAGCGAGGGCGAGGCCGTGTACGGCGCCATCACCGACAACTGGCCGACCGTGGAGCCCTACTTCAACGAGACCGGCTCCAACTGCCCCTCCGTGCTGCCGGCGGCGCAGCAGCGCGAGCTGATGGACCTGGCGGTCGCGTCGGTGCACTCGCTGGGCTTCCAGATGGCGCGCCCCGCCGCCGCATGCCTGCCCGCCGCCGCACGCCTGCCCGCCACCGCTGCCCGCCGCATGCCTTGTGTGATTCGCCTCGCGTCGCGCCGCATGCTGCGCCAGCGGTTGGTGCGATGCGCAGAGGGGTGACACGGGCCCCCTGTCGCATGGCCGCAGGGCGTCTTCCACGTTGAGCTCAAGTACACCACGCACGGGCCGCGGCTCATCGAGGTAAACTGCCGCATGGGCGGCGGGCCCGTGCGCGCGACCAACCTGCTCGTGTGGGGCGTGGACCTGGTCGAGGAGCAGCTGCTGTGCTCGGCGGGCATCCCGTCGCGCCCGCCCATCGCGGCAAAGCCCCTCATGTACATCGCAGAGTACTCTGTCAACGCCAAGTCGTCCGGCCGGGTGATGAACGTGGACTTCTGCCAGGTGCGCGCCCGCCGGCTCGCCGCCTGCAGCACACTGCGAGCGCAGCGGCCCCAGGCGCCTGACGCGCGGCCGACACGCCAGGAATGGGAGAACAATCCGGACGTGCTGTACGTGCGGCCGCTCGTCGCCGAGGGGCAGAAGGTGACGGCGGTAACAGACGGCATGCCGACCTGGGTTGCGGAGGTTATGGTGAAGAAGCCGACGATCGAAGAGGCGATCGAGTTTGTCACGGCCATCGAGCAGGCGCTCGTCATCCCCATCCAGTGATGGACCTGCAGGCGGGCCGTCAGTGAGGGCGTCTTAGTTGTGGTGCATTGCCAGGTAGGGCAGGGGGCTGCAGAGCCGCAGCGCGATGTGATCTCATCTGTGGGTGTCCTACAGGGGTTGTCATGGGCATGCATGCGCGGACTCCGTGGCTGCATCCCTGCACATTCCGGCGTCGACAGTGCCTCCCTTTTGGTGGCATGTGTGGCACAAAGCTTTGTAATGCTGACTTGCCGTCTACCAGCATGTGATGTGGTGAAGAGGTCCTCGTTCGAGCCCTCGTTCAAGCCCTCCAACATGTTGTTCAGCATTGTACGATCGTGCGGGCATGCACACTCACAGCAGCAGCGCAGGAGCACATGCATGTCCACTCCTGCGCCAACCTGCGCTCCTGCCTCTCCACACAGGCACACCGGCGCCGCACCCGCAGCGCAGGCAGGCGACTTCTGCAGCGGCCAACCTGCAGGGCCGCGCATGAACAGGTGAGGCTGGGAACTCCGAGGCAGAGGACTCTGGCGCACTCGGAAGAAACAGCAAACCAGCCGCTGCTGCGCAGGTTGATGTGCTGGTCATCGGCGGCGGCGGGCGGGAGCACGCTCTCGCGTGGAAGCTCGCCCAGTCTCCCTTGTGCAAGCAGCTCTACTGCGCGCCTGGCAACCCCGGCACGGCCCGAGAGCCGGGCGTCAGCAACGTGCCGGACCTGGACGTAGAGAACCATGCGGCGGTGCACTCACCGCCCCTGCTTCCTGCGCCGTCTGCGTGCACCACCTCTTGCGGCTCGCTTCAATTTGAGTGGCGCAGCAGGTTGTCCACTGGTGTTCCGACCACCGCATTGGTCTGGTGACAGTTGGGCCGGAGGCGCCACTGGTCGCCGGGCTGGCGGATGCGCTCAGGAGCGCTGGCGTCAGGTGCCTGTCCAAGCGCGGCCCTCGTCCAACTTCCACTGTTGGTTTCCGGCTGGCGAACCAGCCTGCTTGACTTGTTCGCGCCTGCGCCTGCAGGGTGTTTGGGCCGAGCGCCAAAGCCGCTCAGCTGGAGGGCTCAAAGGCCTTTCTCAAGGTACAGGCCGTCTGCACGCTGCACAGCACACCGCAGCTGCATAATACAGGCGGCAGACGAGGCGTGCAGCGGCGCGCTGCGGGCGCAGGACGTGTGTCAAGAGTACGGCATTCCTACTGCCCAGCACCAGCGCTTTTCTGAACCCGCGCTGGCCAAGGAGTTTGTGCGCCGCCAAGGCGTGCCCATAGTCATCAAGGCGGACGGCTTGGCAGCCGGGAAGGGCGTGTATGTCGCGCACACCGAGCAGGACGCACTGGCCGCGGTCGACGCGATCCTCGTCCACCGCCAGTTTGGCGACGCCGGTGCGCCCGGCTGTCAGTGCTGCCGGCGGCCAGCTGGGCCCACACGCTTTCTTATGAACGACCCGGCTGCAGCGCTGGGTGTCATGTGCAGGCAACGAGTTGATCGTAGAAGAATTTCTGGACGGAGAGGAGGCGTCCTTCTTTGCGCTCGTGGACGGGACGACGTGCGTGGCGCTCGCCTCCGCTCAGGTGCGCTGTTGTCCAGGGGCTCTGGCAGGCTGCCTGCCTGCGCGTCGGCCTGCTCACGGCCTGCGGCGCGCTCGTGCAGGACCACAAGGCCGTCGGCGAGGGCGACACGGGGCCGAACACGGGCGGCATGGGCGCCTACTCGCCTGCGCCCGTTGTCACCGCCAACGTGGAGGCCCAGGTGATGCGGGACATCGTGCAGCGCACCGCTGACGCAATGGTCGACCGCGGCGTGCCGTTCAGCGGCGTCCTGTTTGCCGGCCTCATGATCAAGGACGGCCGGGTGCGCCGCCGGCCCTGCAAGCTCGACAGGCCTGGCCGCGCCTGTCATGGCCAGCCCGCATGGTTGCACACAGCCAACGCCTGCGGCTGCCATGCGTGCCGTGGCGCGCTCGCAGGCAAAACTGCTCGAGCACAACGTGCGCTTCGGCGACCCGGAGTGCCAGTGCCTCATGATGAGGCTCGAGTCGGACCTGCTGGCAGCGCTCCTTGATGCGGCTGGAGGCAGCCTGGCAGGCACGCGGCTGCAGTGGGCCGCTGCGCCCGCGCTCACGGTGGTCATGGCCGCCAACGGGTACCCAGGCGCATATGAGAAGGGGACGCCGATAGGCGGCATCGACGCGGTCAGCAGCGCCAAGGTGCGGTGGCGCGCCGCGCCCGCCGCAGACGCGCCGCACAACGAACGCTCACCAGCGCGCCTGCGCGCAGGTCTTCCATGCTGGCACCAGCTTGGGGAGCGACGGCGGCCTCGTGGCCAGCGGCGGCCGAGTGCTGGGCGTCTGCGCGACGGGGGCGAGTGTGCGCGAGGCAAAGGAGCGGGCGTATCAGGTGTGCCCTCGGCAGTGGGAAAGCATGGCATAATGAAAGTAGTGCCGCCTCCTGCACCAACACAACTCATGCTGCGCCAGGCTGTGGACTGCATCCGATGGCCGCAGGGCTTCTGCAGACGAGACATTGGCTGGCGGGCAGTGTTGCGTGAGGATGATGCCGCAGTGTGAGTCTGTCACGGCCCCAGTGCGCCTGCTTCTGCTGCCCTTGTGGACGCGCGCCTGCGCACGAGTGCTAGCAGTGTTACCTTATGCATGCTGGCAGGGCATGCATCCGCTGCTGCCTTGCGCACATCAGGACTCGTTGCCAATCAAACAGCCAGCCCATACATACAGGCTACTGCACAACAGGCAGGCTGGCCCAGGATCCCATGCACAGCCATCCCACTTGTATGCATGGCTCTAACCTCGCTCGCAACACTCACGCACAAAAACAAAAAAAAGAGCGCACGCAGCAACCTGCACGCCAGCAGAGCCATGCGTAGCGCAGGCAGGCAGAAGCAGACAAGACAAAACATCTCAGCAGGCCAACGCGGCGAGAGCGCCCATGCTTGCGCATGAGAGCCTGACACAGGTATGCCGCTCAAATGTTCCGCGCGACCGCAATCAATTCCAAACAGTTCCACATACAGTTTTCAGTTCCACACAGACCGCGCCAGTGCCAGGCATGCACTACCTGCGCGACGCCGGCCGAGCCCGGTTCTTGACCTCCGCATCCTGCGGGGAGTGCAGCAGGATGTGGTTCTGCGCGGTCTGTGTGTTGTGCTCCGCAAAGCCTTTGCCCCAGTCATAGCTGACCGCGTAGGCATAGATGGTGCCATCGCGGTTGAAGGAGCCGCAGGGGATGGACTGGTTGCACTTCTGCATCGCCTTTAAGCGCTGCTTGCTGTCCTTGTCCCAAAAGTTGAACGCGCCGTCGGACCCGGTCGTGACAAAGGTGCCATACTGCGGGTGGAAGCTGATCGAGTTGACCGCATAGATGTCGTTGCCGTCACGGTGGCACTTGAACGTGAAGTTCTTGGGCTGCAGGCCGTCCTCCACGTGGTGCACTGCCACGCGCCCCTCGATCGAGCCCAGCAGGTAGCCGCTGGTGTCCGGGAAGCAGGTCACGCAGCGCGTCTGGTACTTGAGGGGCGACTCCAGGTCCTTGTACGCCTGCTGCGGGCTGTTGAGGTTGTAGACCTGGATCCGGCGGCCGGCCAGCCCGGCCACCAGCAGCGGGTAGCGCACGTCCAGCGCGTACACGCGCTCCGGCAGCGTCTGCGTGTGCACCGGGTTGGGCGAGCGCAGGTCCCAGTAGCGCAGCGTCTTGTCCCAGCTGCCCGTCACGAGCACGTTGGCCTCCTTGACCATGTACAGGTGCCGGATGGGCGCGTCATGCCGCGCCACCACCTGGCTCTGGTTGGTCTGCAAGCTCCACATCTTGGCAGTCTTGTCGCAGCTGCCTGCGCCAATGCGCGCCCTTCTGCTGTCAGCGGCTGTTCCAGGCGAGTCCGGGGTCGAGAGAGGCGCAGCTCGCAGGCTGCGCTCGAGTACACATCGGGGTCGTGCGACGGGGAGGGTGCACCTGTGAACACTGTGGTGCCATCTGCGCTCCATGCCGAGCAGAGCACAGGCTGCTCGTGCGCAGTTGCGGCCTTGGCCACGGCCTGGCCGCTGGCCGATACCTCCCAGCAGCGCACTTGGCTGTCCCACGACGTCGCCACCAGGTGGTTGGCCACGGGACTGAACGACAGGCTGCTGATGCCGTCGCTCGGTGGCTGCGGGACCTCCAAGTCCTTGTTGGGGTTGTGCGCCCCGCCGCTGGCCGCAAACGCCGCGCCGAAGCTGGCCATCTATGGCCGCTCCTCTTGTGAAGGCTGCGCGCGTTGGGCCCGCAGCCTGGACATTCCAAGATGTAGAGCGCACGTGAGGTCCAAACCCCGTATAGGCTGACTGTCAGTGACTGACCATCCCATGTGGTTCTGCACCCACCTGCATGCACCGGAAGGGCCGCGACTGTACGTAGGCTGCTCTGCGCAGGAGTGTGAGCCTGGCGTAGAGCAAGCGCTGGTTTGGCACATGCTCTCAGACCACCAATGGAACGACAGTCACCATGCTTAAAAGTGCGTGGTGCTCCCGCCCAGCCCCCTGCGGCCAGTCGCGCGTAGGACGGGCGTATCAGCTGAGGCAGAGCCGGGACAGTTTTGCACACCGCACCGGGCAGGGTGCCTGGACGGGCCGCGCCAGGTGCGCAACTCAGTACGAGCGCCTCCTGATTGAGTGACGGAAGGAACTGCCTATGTATACTAGCCAAGCGCGGCTGGTTGTTGTGACTCCGCATGGGCTTCGCTTGCGCAGGCAGCGGGTCGTCAGCGCAAGCGCACGCAGGAACTCACGCCTGGCGACTCGCATCACCACCATACCTCGCCGCATCGAGTTTTACTTTGCAGACAACTTGCCCCGCCGGGCTTTGTGGGGGGCCATCACAGTCTTCGCTGGCTTCTATGCTGCCAACACAGTCTCCCTGTCTTTCGGCGCACTAGCCATCAACGACGTGGTGGCGGCTGCAGTCACTGTCGCCTTTTGTGAGCTGTGCTCAAGCGCGTATTATGGCGCTGAGCGCAAGATCTTGAAATTGCTTATTGTCAACTGCTTCAAGCTGGGAGTTATTGCTGCACTAGTTGCCGATGCGCTCAAGCTGGGAGGCTGAGGTAACTCACACCAGCGTGCAGTACACTTGTAAGTGCCGCAGCCGCCTGCAAGCAGGCCAGCGAGGAGCCGGACAGGTTCAAGCGTGTAGAGGCTCTGAGGGTGCTTGCAACTACAGGCTCGTGTATGGCACGCATGGGCAGAGAACAGTGGGGCCTCGCTTGTAGTCGCGATGATTGACGCAGGGCCGGTTGGCCATATCGTGGAGCTTTGCAGCAACCACGCAAGCTGAAGTACTGCCGTACGTGGCCATGGGTGCGTTGCTTGCTTATGCAAACGGCTCAATGCGCAGAGTGAAGCTGAAGGCATGTCGTCAGATAGCTATCGCTGGGAGTGGGGCCACTCATGCCTTTTATATCGAGGCGCAGACATTGTTTGACTCGTCCTTTGCACCTGGCCCATATATAAGCACATGGCTTCAGCGCTAATTGTGTACCAGCACGCCGAAGTAGAAGTATGTCAGCATGGGGCTGCCCCCCCGCCGATCTTCATTCGCTGCGCCGCGCTGTGTCCGCCCACTGCAGTCTCACTGAACGAGAAGGGCCAGGCCTTGAACGGCGCATGCATGCCTGAATTAGGGGACAGTAGGTGTTTAGTGGACAGACACTGCTACCCAAGGAGCGTTGCGCTAGCCCTGCGGAACTGGCACCGCTAGGCCGCACCCCGCGCCATCCACACGATGCGCTATGTGAACGCGCATGCCTGCGAGCCCACGCCCGACTTTGTCGGCGAGGAGCTCCATAACTGGAGGTATTTGCCTCTTTGGCAGGGAGCGGCTGCGTGCTGAGATGCGGAACACAGCAGCGCCCTTTGAGCGCTTCAAGAGAGACACAGGCAGGCAGCTCAGAGGCCCGGGTGATGCGCGTACAATTCTGGTGCAAAGGTGCTGGCACGCGCAGCCCCCGCAAACACTCCAGCGCCGGGTGGACCTGGAGGCTATGCGTACCTTGCGAAGGGCAGACATTTGCTGTGACAGTGCCTGTGGCAGTTTGGCTGGTGCTCTGCATGCCGCCGCAAGTTCCACCCACTTGGGACATCTGCTGCGGATCCCATGCGGGGCTTGTCTCATAAGCGGCAAGTACCAAACGCTGAACGCGACGTCTTGCTTTGCGTGGAGGCATGCACCACATGCAGCTTTGCGTTTACGTGCCTTGCCGTATTACACCGCACAACTCATTGCACCACCTGGCTACGGAAGTGCGGCCCCATGTGCCCTGAGTTGTCTTGCTGAGCTCTCTCCTGGTCGTGTCAAGTAGCCGGGATATGCACGTCTCGACCTCTTGCACCTCTACATTCCCTGTTGCCTGTTGGACACACAGGTCTTTCCTGTCCGTAAGGCTGCTGACGTGATTGATAACAGGATTGTGACAGCGCTGTCATAGCCAACTGCTAGGCTTGGGTGGTCCAAATGGGTTGCATAGGCAAAAGTGTGGCACGTGACCTGTGGGTGGCGCTGCGCCAAATTTAAAAGAGCCCTTTCAGAACTCCAGCGGGAACCCAAGGGAGCACGGGTAGCACACTTGCCTGCCTGTGCGATTTTCCCCGCTGCAGCTACATTGATGGGTGGAAACCAATTTAGCATGGACCCGGGCAAACCCGCCCGATGTTGATCCGCGGGCACCAGGCGTGCTATCCACCAACCACTGAACGCAGTACTTGCCTGTGAAACTTCTCACGCATGCTGCATGACGACGCCCTTTCTCCCCACTAGCGGTGGTTCCGCGCTATCTTATACACGCATGGGGGGACAGTGCAGCCAGCACAGCCGCTGATGGCGTCTAGCTTCTCTTTCGCACTAGGAATGCGCTGGCACGGCTGGGGGCCGCTTCACTTCGACGCACGCTTCTGTGGGTAGAAATCCAACTCACCTAGGAATTGAGTTCACCGCACTACGCCGCTAACAAAAGCCATGGTCTGTACGGACGACACGGCAGCGATGCCCAGCGATACAGTCAAGCACAGTCTTGACCAGCGCAAGCACATGGGACTAGCGCGCAAGCGGCCGCACGAACGAAAGCTCAGAATGGTCATGCAACAGGATTCCTAAGTATACAAAGCTGCCCACAGACAACTCGGGCGGTGATCCGCACAGGCCTTCACTTGTGCACAAGGTGCATGGGCGCTTTCGCGTCAACTGCACATTAGTGAGTGGACACCAACCTGCCCTCGGGAAGCACGACCTTTGATGCTTTGCTGCTATGCATCGCTCGTGGGATGCACCTGTCATAGTCCTGTTAAGGACAGTTATGCGAAGTATTATGTCCTGGGTGGCCTCTTTATGGCCAAGGTGGTGCCACATTACCGGCGGTGCCACAGCTGAAGCAGCCGGAGCAGGCACGCGGCTTCACACCTTATAGCAAGGCACACCGACCTTTGCCATCGGCGTAGGCATTTCAAGACTGATGTACAGTCTTGCAGGCTGTACATGGCATCTGCGCTTGGGGCCGCAGGGTGCCTAGGCGCGGCAGTTGCCCACATGACAGGCGACCATTTCGGACCATGCGTGATTATCCCCACTAGCACGGGTTGCCACCCACGAGACGTAAATGGTGTGTCGCACTATAGAACGGAGTGCCTGATACAGCATCACGAGTTACAGGTGTGTGACGGGGTGTGTTTGGGTGCGCGTGTGTAATGAACACTGGGGACGCAAAAATGCCCTTGCATCGTGTGCACACGGGCTTTTACGGACCGCAGCCGTCCGTGGGCGGCTTTGAAATGCCGCGAAGCATCGCAGAACTCCCTATTCCCATGACTAACCATGCAGAGGACGCTTTAGCGCCAATGCATCGGGTACACATGGACCTGTATGCCACCCTGACAGGGTCTCAATGCACGGCATGCCACGTGCGCAGGGCGCTGTATGGCTTGCGCCAAGCGCCCCGCCGATGGCACGCCTGTCTCAAACAGGCGCTGGAGAGTTGCGGCTTTGCAGCCGCTGACGCTGACCTAGGGCTGTTTGTAGAGCGGACATGGGCAGCCCACTCTTTCTACTGGTGTATGTCGACGACATCCTGATTGTCGGCAAGTTTCCTGAGGGATGTGACTTGGGCGGCCAACGCCATCCAGTTCGCCTTTGACGCGCGTGACTTAGGTGAGGCCCATGTGTACCTGGCATGACCATTGCGTGTGACAGGCACGCGCGAACGCTCACGCTCAGCCAGCAGAGAATGACCAAGAGCCTCCTAGCCACGTACGGCTTGGCGGACGCCAAGCCTCTGGCGGTACCGCTCAACACCAGCGTCAAGCTCGCCAAGGACGGGGGCGAGCTGCTGGACCAGGCCAAGTAGTGGCTCATTGGGAGTCTGCTGCATGGGTACTTATCCTGATCCAGCAACTCGCCCCATCCTGGCGGGCTTGATGCTAGTGTTGAGCAGCCAGACAGAGACTTGGCCTCTTCCAAGCCGTATGTGGCCAGGAGGTCTTTGGTCATTCGCTCCAAGCTGAGCATTAGTATTCGCAGGTGCCTGGCACGCGCGATCGTTCAGCCCAGATAGACATGGGCCGCACCCAGGTCACGCGCGTCAAATGCTGACTGGATGGTGTTGGCAGCCCAAATCACATCCTCAGGAGACTTGGCAAAAGATTCGTTGACATACACCAGCAGAAAGATCGTGCTACCCTTGTTATCCCTAACAAACAGCCCCGGGTCAGCGTCAGCGGCAGCAAAGCCGCATCGCTCAAGCGCCTGTTTCGGGAAGGCATGCCACTGGCGGGGCGCTTGGCGCAGGCCATATAGCGCCCTCTGCAGGTCGCACAACGTGCGTTCAGACCCTGTCGCATAAGCCAGGGCTGCGCGACATATGGGTGATTGACTCCGTTCAGAAATGCCGAATTGCTACTGAGCTGCTCCACCTCCGTAGGCGGCAAGAGCAAGCAAGGCAAGGAGGGAGGCATACTTCGTCACGAGCACGAAGACCTCATTGAAGTCAACGCCACTGCTTGAAGCCCTTCGCAGAAAAGTAGTAGCGTTCCACCTGGCTCGCAGCGTCGGTCTTGAGTTTGGACACCCACTTCACGGGTACGGCGCTAGCATGCGTGGGTGGCAGGCAGGACCTCCAAGATCCTTGCTTATGTAACAATTACGGACGAGACTTCTTCCATAGCTGCACGCCACTGCGCAGCATGGTCAGAGGCAATAGCCTCCTCAAATGCGACAGGCTCACTGCACGCAAGCATAGCCCTGCCCTGCGTACCCCTCCAAACCTGAGCCGGTGCTCGGCGCTCGCCGGAGGCACAACAAACAGGCGCAGGAGAGGTGACAGGAGACGCAGGTGCTTCGGCGGGCTCTTCAGGATGAGCATCCTCCGCATCAGCGCGCTCCCGAGCACGCAGGCTCGCTCGCAAGCACATTGTCCGTGATGAGGACCACTGCGACGCATAGCTAGTTAGCTCTTGTTTCAGGTGCATCTGCCTGGCTGTGCTCTGCGCAGCATACACGCCCTTCAGCATGGCCCACTCTTCCGCTGTAGCAGTGGCCCGGCTCACCATCCCCCCTGCGGGCGGGCCACATACAGTGTGAGAAAAGACCTTAGCCTACCTGTCAACCGCCCTGCGCTGAGCCGCAGCCTCGGCGCTTTTGGCCTCACCCTGGTCAGCATCCGGAGGACACACACTACCTCACAGGGACTTGACAATCAGCACCGCTTCTGTCTGCGCGCTGTAAAGCACGTAGTATTTGATCCCATCATGACAACTCGTTTGCACATAGCATAAGAAGAGGATCCTGTCGAGCAGAGCAGGTGCATATCCATCAGCCGTTTGTCAGTAACATGAGTTGAATGAATGAATTACAAGCCAGTTGCCTCTCCAGTTTTTGGATATGAACCCTGAGAACCCTACAGCTGACACGTGCCGGGCTCGTTGAGTGTGATGTCAGGCCTTCGTCGTGCCTTCAACACTCCCACGCAGGCTGCGTGATGTGCTATGTCAGCCACTGTATTCTCACGGGGGCGTTGCTGTGAGCACCAGGGCTTCCCGACTTTTTCTTTCTCTCAGTACGCCTGCGCTGGCTGGAGGCTTCTATCGCTTTCTGTGAACCCCACAAGTGCTCCACATAACAAAATTATATCCTTTCTTCCGCTACCTTCCTTGCGAGCCCCCCGCTCGCAATCTGCGACTCGCGCGCGAGCGGGTTGACGTTGCATATCAATATGGCAAAGTGATACGCAATGTCAGTATGTTTAGAGCGCATAGAGGTGATAGATGCAGCCTCCAGCGCTCGGAGGGCGCAGTGCCCTGATTAGCAGGTTAAGGGCACTTCATGCCAGCGAGCCAGAGCTGTACTTAGTAGGAGGAAGCACACGGTGCAGGCTGCGCTCAAAACAGTATTTAGCAAGCCATCCTCCAATACAGTGCCCCAAGCACGCGAAAGGCTCAGAGCGCAGGGAGCAGCCTGAACAGGGAACGAATATTTCATGTGGGTGGGGGTGGTCCAGAACGCTGTGGACATGGAGACCCTGAACCAGGGAGCGATGCAGCCATGCCATGACATAACGCAGGGCCACCACATCGCACCAGTAACGCAGCACTGGCGCACAACGATGCTGGCCCACGTGATAGAACGGCTGTTAATCATGCGGCATAAACAGACAATGTTGACATGCTGGTGTACTTGAATGCCAAACTTCTAACGTAGCACAACGGCACCTACACGGCAGCCGGGGAGCTGGTGTGCGACCGAGGCTCACTCAATCAGTGCATTCACCAGTTGGCCATGGCATTCGATCGCATGGGCCATGTGGGAATGTGGGATCCGGACAAGCCTGTTATTTGCTGCTGCAGCAGGTAGACATGGGGGCTGGCAACCCCATGAGAAGCTAGCAAGTGCTGAATTCAAATGAGCTACCGCGCCAAGATGGTGGCAGCCGGTGAGCATTCTGCTGTGCCCCGCAAGCGGCCCTGGCAAGCGGTCCAGACACTGGACGGATAGCTGGACCCTCATGTTTGGCCAACAGTGGGCAATGGCCTTAAAAAGTGTGCAACGGTAAAAACTTGTGTGTCTGATCCGACACATTGGCCTTAATCTATCCATACCCACTTGACGTTGCGGCACCTGGTCGGGGGCTATAGCACATTCAGCAGAGACGGGGCCAATAGAGCTGCTGTGGCGGACCAAGCTGCGCGGTGGTGAAGTGGGGGCGCTGCACCTCAGTAAGCTGGCTGCTGGCTGCCTGATGGGCAGCCAGCAGCGCCCGAGCTGATGCCCGTACATACGTTGGCGCCTGGCGAGGTTGTGGTGATCCGACCAGACCGGACCAGCCTTGCAACCGTGTGCTGGACCGCACTGTGACAGCACTGGCCGACCCTGAGCTGTACCTGAAAAGTGGGCAACGGTAAAAACTTGTGTGTCTGATCCGACACATTGGCCTATCCATACCCACTTGACGTTGCGGCACCTGGTCGGGGGCTATAGTACATTCAGCAGAGACGGGGCCAATAGAGCTGCTGTGGCGGACCAAGCTGCGCGGTGGTGAAGTGGGGGCGCTGCACCTCAGTAAGCTGGCTGCTGGCTGCCTGATGGGCAGCCAGCAGCGCCCGAGCTGATGCCCGTACATACGTTGGCGCCTGGCGAGGTTGTGGTGATCCGACCAGACCGGACCAGCCTTGCAACCGTGTGCTGGACCGCACTGTGACAGCACTGGCCGACCTTGAGCTGTACCTGACGCTGTGGTTGCACCGCATGCTGGTGACGACTGCAGCAGCAAGCTCATCGGTGCAGGGCTACCTGGTCCTCTCCAGGAACAGCAGCCAGAAGGGGTTCAAGGAAGCTCCATACAGGAGCTCAGCATTAAACAGCACGTCCAAGAAGCGCATGGCAGCAGCAGGTGTGCTGAGTGGGCACACACCGCACACCAGCAAGCGGGGTGCGCTGCAGGCAGAGGAAGAGGCTGGCAAGCAAATGCCAGACCTGCTGAAGGATGGATGCGTGAAAACACCTGCACTTCCGGGTTGGCCAAGGACCGCCACACCGTGTGAAGGTGGTAAGGAGCATGCCATGAGCTAACTGCTGTTATTACATGCTGCTGCAGTGCTGTTATCATGCATGTGCCTGTCTGTGGAAGGCCGGTGAGCCCCGGGATGTGTGAGCACCAGGCTAGCCTGCTGGGCTCACACGCAGCAGCCTTCACAGCACAACGCAGCAGCCTTCACAGCACGGCTTTTCACCCACCAGCATGGCAAAAGCAGCACAGTCTGATGGCTAATAAGGCACAGCACCAGCAACATTGACAGCAAGTCAGTGTCGTAGCAGGGGCCCCGCCCACAGCCTGCTGAGCTGTCAAGCAGCAGCACCAGCTGCATGCAAGGCAGTGCCTGTTCCTGTGTGGCAGCAAGGGGGACTTTCAGAGGCAGCTGAGCTCTCAAACTGCAGCACGTGGGTGGAAAAGTGGGTGCAAGCACCGCTGGTGGGGGTAGGTTCGGTAGAACCCAACGCATGGGTGTGCGCCCATTAGCATGGCCGGCACCCGCTCCAAGCGCTCCGCAGCGAGCAGAGCCATGCGATGGGACAACTGATCACCAGCCACGTTTCGTGGCGCCTCAGGCACGCCTTTGCCAGGCTCCGCCAGGCTTCCAACATGTAAATAGCGGCGAGGGTGGAACGCAGTGGATGCGCCGCTGCTGGCGGGACCCACAGATGGGTGCGTGGTGGATTGGTGAGGAGGGTTGGTTGCGGGACCACGACCGAAACGGTGGCGGGGTGGCGGTAACCCTGTTGTTGGCGCCACGGGTACCCCGCGATCAAAATGCAATATAATACATTGAGAGCTACAGCGGGGCCTCCGGGGACGGAGGGTGGGCGCTGGGGAGGGGCTCTGCGTGCCCGCTGCGTGTGCGCGGGGTGGCCGTGGAAGCTTGGGCCTTGGCTAACGTAGGGGTGAGGTCTGCCGGCAGACGCGAGCAGACCTTGGCTCCGTTTGGTGCAAGGATTTCACCAATTACGCCTGTGCAAAAAAAGCCGCATGGTTAAAAGACGCGCACGAGATGCCGTCCGCGGCGGACCATCGCGACGTGGTGGAGTTGCCCGAAGGTGGGTTGTGGGTGTTGAAGCCGCGCCACTAGTGAGGAATTTTAGGGATGGTGCTTACAAGGGTTAACGCCTGGCTACTCGACACGTGCGGGTGGAAACCGAGGCGACTCGCATTTTATAATCATATTCATGGGTTATTCATGGGTTGAAAACATTTATATGCGATTTGATGACCGAGGTCCAGGTTGCGGGCGGGAGAAGAAGCCCACAAGACAGCTGAGGCCACCCAACCACGCAGCCTGCAGGACATGGCAGGCGGCTGGACCTCCAAAAGAGTGGAGAGTGCCACTCCACCGAGAGTTGCCACTCCACCCACTTACCCACTGTACACTCTTGTTACGCTTTGCACATGAACGAGTGCGTCACATGATAGATTGTTAAAACGCCCGCAAAAGAGCTGTGAGCGCTCCCACCATTTCCACCCACAAACACGACCGGACCCCTTTGGTGAGCGCCTTGCGCGCGCGCAAACTATATCAACTCACCCTTTGTCCAGGGCGGGCCCAGGGCGCCAAGCTGCATGCAGCTGAACAGGACGAAAGTCTTGGAAAGCCACACAGCCACTACCATCCTGCTCATGGGCGAACGGACATGCGCATGAGGCTACGTGACGGCCACACATCCCAGGCGCCGCAAATGCGGAGGCACTGCTGCGGCGATTGCACCGGACAAGACACCCACGTGCACATCAAAGTGCGCATGACAAGACTGCCGTGCTGGTGCGCCCTGCATGGCGCTGCGCAACAACATTTCAACCTCAAAATACGCCTGTGCAGACCATTGCAAAGCTGCATGCCAAGTTTGAGGGTCAGAAACGCAGCCGTGAAGACAAAAGTTTTGGACCGAAATTCGTGCCGGAAAAGGCGGCATTTGTATTTATTTGGGAACCGGAAAATACCGTTTTTGGGAGCAGCAAATAACTGCAGTCCACAAGGGGCGCAAGGCCGCCAGGTGGTGCAAGCGTTTATGCTACATGACACCCACCGGTGCAGGGTCATGGCAATGCTGCATGTGGTGTATGTACCTCAGCAGAGCAGGATGGTGTAGCGGCTACAGCAAGCCTGCAGCAGCCCGCAATTACGCAGACATGCGGTACATCGGCTATGTACCGGTACCGTCCCATGAACTTGTACTGATTGCATCCAACGAGCGAGAATTCTGCCAGACAAACGCCCTAGGATTCTGCTCACCCTCTGCCAGGGGCGGCCCCGCATGCCATGCCAGGAGAGATATGAATGTCGACGTGAGGAGCACTGCTGCACGCAGCATAACAGAATATTATGACGGAGCGCCACAGCCACGACAGAAACAAACCCTCACGGCCGCACGGCAATGCGTACGCAGCTGCGTGGACATGAGTGACGCAGTGCGTCCATGCTCAGCAGATGGCGCACTGTACAACCATAGCGACTGGACCTGACAGAATGGCCAATCGGGCTTTACGACCCACTGTGCGCATGAGCGCATAGCTATGCTAGTAAGCCCTGTGCTAGTAAAATACGATCATCTTTGCTCTTCGCCACGGTTTCCACCCACACGCAGCCATAAAAAGGTGGCCCCAAACTTTGTGCGTGGGTGGAAACCGAGCGACTCGCGTTTTATAATCGTATTCATGGGTTGACAACATTTATATGCGATTATACCGTTTTGGGTGGGGAAAAAGCGTATTAAGTGTCCCATGGCTATGCCCACTAGCACGGGTTTATCCCCATTAGTGGGTGGAAACCAACGCTTTTATCCCCATTAGTGGGTGGAACCCAAGTCACCCACCAGTTAGCCCAAGAGACGCGCACGGCCACCCAGATGATGCAATGAAGTACGCATTGTAACGCGGCGAGGCTGGTGGCAGCAACGCGGCAGGCTCCCAGGCGAAGCAGGACAGTGAAGCGCCGCAGTAAGGCAGCAGACGCCCCAAATGCGTAAGCATGCAGCACATGGCAGGCGGCGACAATTTCACAGGCAGTGGCGGGGCACTTGATTGCCTCATGGTATTGCACAAAAGGTAGGCGAAATTGGCGTGAAGGTGCGTGGGGCACCCTGTTTGATGCACTGGGTGGTCAAAAGGGCCCTGCTTGGCCTACTTCTAGCCACCTGTACATGGTCTGCATGCAATCTCGGGCCTGTGTGTGGGTGGAAACCAACGCTAGAAACCATGCAACACCACTGTTTGGCAGGACCGTCGCTGCAGCACTGGACAGGGACGACAGCTGGCCAGGCCCTGCAAGCCACTGTGCGCATGAGCACACAACCTAGTGGGCCCTGCTCTGACCGCCTGTTGGGGTCGGTGCAAACAGTACATAATCCAGGAACGCCTCTCCAAACCACTGCAAAGCTGCCTGTCAGGTTTGAAGGTTCTGTTGCCAGTATCATCTTCGTGGTAAATTAGACACCCATTACAGTAGTAGCTCGTTTGGGCGGGTGGAGAGCGCTGCGACTCAGCTGCATCACTTTCGGCCCAGCGCGCTGGGTGACCCGCCTCGCGCGCGTTGTCAGCTTCAAGACAGGGCGTTAGAACCCAAGGCTGTGTCCGGAGAACTGCAAAGCCAGCAGAGCTTGCCGCTGCCTCCACCGGCCCAGCTGCGCTGCAAAGCCCTTGCCTGATAAGGCACGCTTGGGGGTTCGAGCAGTGAGGCCCCGTTGCTGGTGGTGCGCAACTCAGCATCACGTGATGCGCTCTGTGCACACGCCCTGCAACACCTGAGGATCCTGATGCTGGCCACAACACAAGCAGATCCAGGTGATAGGTGCACGGTATCTCGAAGATCACATGACAAGCAGGCAGCCCTCCTGGGAGTGTACGAACGATTCGGTACTCCACCGATACTCCATCAAACCTCAATGTTGTAGGGTTTCCTCGAAGTGGGGCTCCCATTTTTAAGTACCGATTGTTGCTTCTTGTTGCATAAAGCGTTTGCGGTCAACACTGCATCTGCTGGGCTGCTTGGTTGCAACAAAATTGGTTGTCTGTGGTAGCAGCGGTCCCCACACGCTCAGATAACCACCAGGCAGATGGCCAGCATTCCTGAGCAAGCGGTGGACGCTCGCAGAGCAGCCGTGGAGGAGGTGGAGAAGCTGCTGCAGCACCCGGAGGACCTGAAGCGCCTGCCAGACATGCTGGAGGAGTACACGCTCAAGCTGCAGGTTGGCTGTGCTTGATCACCTGCCCAGTGTGGTGCAGCACCTGCCCAGTGTGGTGCAGCACCTGTCCAGTGTGGTGCAGCAGCGGCAGGGCTCACCAGCGGTGAGCGCGCAGACGAACAAGGCGCAGCTGAGCGCAAGCGTGGCTTCCCAAGTCGATGCTGCCAGGTCGGGGCTGGAGCTGCTCGACAGCGCCCAGAAGACACTGAAGAAGCTGCAGCACTGCTACCAGGCACGGTCGCTGACATTCTGACATTTATGCAATGCAGAGCCCGGCGAAGCGCGAGGTGTCAGGAAGGAGTGACAGTGGCTTCTGCCCGCGCGTGCGCAGGTGATCGACATGCTGTGCACAGAGTGCTCCTCGCTGATCGAGCACCATGAGAAGATCCAGGTGCTCAGTGCGGTGCACTACAACCTGGGCAAGACCCTCCAGGACGTCGAAAACATTGCTGCGCTGCCCAACGAGGCAGCAGAGGCTGAGGAGCTGCTTTGCGACGACACGAACCTGTTGCAGGCGCGCCCGCACGCCGCGAGTATGCGAGCTGCCCCTGCTGGCGGACCTGTTCGACGCCTGCGGGCTGACAGAGCTCCGCCTGCGTGCTGCTCGACAGGCGTTTGAAAGCCTGTCAATCCTGGAGGGCACGAGCAGCATGGCGCAGCGCGCTCTGCAGAACAACCACAAGCTGCGCACAGAGGACAGCCGCAACCTCACGTATTTCAACAAGGCGCGCCGCATTCCCCGCTGCCCGCCCCGCTCCCCCGCTTTCAGCGGGTCCGACGGCGCTCCTGCCGTGCCGCAGGTGCGCGAGACTATGGGCAAGTTCGAGGAGAGGCTGTGGAGCCTGATCCGCAACTTCATTGTGCTCGGGCGCGACAACCCGGGGGTGCTGGTCAACGCCGTGCGCATCATCGAGCTGCAGGAGCTGGTGGACAAGCAGCTGGAGGCGTCCGGCCACGGTGTGCGCCCCGGGCGCCTCTGCTCTGCTGGCGGGCGCAGCTCGCACTCCGCGTGCCCGAGCGGCTTGCTGCCTGCACCCGCGCAGGCGCGGTGAAGCCCAAGCGCTACCGCAAGCGCTGCGAGCAGCAGATCGGCATGTGCATCCAGGACACCTTTGCGCCGCTGCTGCGCAACTGCGCGCAGCTGGCGGCCGCGGGCGAGAACACCGACAAGCGCACCAACGAGATCCTGGACAAGGCGCACGAGTTCGTGATACAGCTCGCCGACATCTACGACTTTGTGTCGCCCTGCTTTCCAGAGAAGTACGCCATCTTCCGCGTCATCTTCACCGAGTACCACCAGCACTTGGCCTTCATGCTGGACTGCATCGGCGCCTGCGCGCAGCAGCTCGCTAACAGCGACATCCTGAAGGCGCGTCTGGCAGGCCGCTTGGTTTCAAGGCGCCCCCGTTGGGCTGCCCTTTGCCGGGCGGGCGGGGCGGGGCGCGACGCGTCCCGGCGCACAGGTCATGGGCTGGATCAGCGCATACCAGGAGACGCTCGGCGACCTGGGCCTGGAGGAGGAGGTGGCGCGCTTCCCGCAGGGCGGCTCGCGGGGGACCACTCTCCTCATCGACAAGTACATCGAGCGCATGCGCGCCACGCTGCACGCATGGTTTGTCAACATCCTGGAGGTGGGCTCGGGCGCCACCTGCAGCCCCCTTCCCAGCATGCATCTGTGCCACTCCTCACCGAGCGCGCGTGCGGCGGTCCAGGCGGACATCAACAGCGCGCCCAAGCAGGCCGACGACGGCCGGCTGTGGACGCCGGGCGCGGTGGACTTTTTCCGGATCGTGAACGAGCAGGTCGCGGTGGTGGAGGAGGTGTCGTCCGCGGACATGCTGCTGCGCACTGGCGAGGCCATCCTGCACATCATGCGCGACTTCCAGGCGCGCTCGAGCCTGCCGCGCTTGAAGCGGGGGGTGCACCGTCGTGCGCGCCCCTCACGCTCCTGGGCCGTCTCCCCAGGAGGCGCAGCAGCGCCACCTCGCGCGCGACCTGAGCGACGCCCTGCTCTGCGCCATGATCAACAACAACTTCCGCTGCTACAACGAGTCCACCGAGTTTGCCGAGCACCTGGACGCCGTGCTGGCCGAGCCTCTCAAGGCGCGCCTGCTGCCCGCGCGGCCCGCACCCTGTGCACAACGCCGCGGGCGCCAGCGGCAGCAGCAGGGTGAGCGGCGTCGCCGCCGCAGGGCAAGCTGGACATCGAGGCCCAGTGCCGGGGGTTCCTGGTGCTGGCCAAGTCCGCGGTGGCGCACCTGGTGGGCACCATCTTCGGCGACAGCGCGCTCGCCGAGCTGTTCCAGAAGCTGTTCTGCACCGAGGAGTGGCAGCAGGGCACGATCACGGGCTCCATCCTGGCGACGCTGGGCGACTACTTTGACGACTTCAAGCAGCTGCTGGAGCCCACGTTCTTCAAGCGGTGCGCGCCGCGCGGCCGTTTTTCGAGCGGTCGGCCGCTGGTATGCGGCGCGCTGACGCCGCGGCCGGGCAGGCTGGTCGACCTGTGCTTGGAGGAGGGCGTCGCGCACTTTGTGGCCGCCCTGGTGACGTATGCCAGGAACATCACGGACGCCTCCCTGGAGGCCATCCAGCGGGACCACGACGACATCAGCAGGTTCTTTGAGGCCTACTGCAGCAAGGAGCGAGTGCGTGCCCGGCCTGCGAGCCTGCCGCAAGCACTTGCCAAGAGGGTGTCATGCGGCGGGCCTGATGCACCCGCATGCGGGGCTGGCGCCCGCAGGTGCTCAAGACCACGCAGGCGCTGGAAGACCTGAAGGAGCTGGCGGCGTCGGACAGCGTGGACACGTTTGTGCTGTCCTACACGTCGCTGCTGCAGGCGAGGCGCTCTGCATGCTGCCAGGCCCGCACTGTCTTGCCTTGCTGGGCTCACCCCCGTTGCGCTCGCAGGTCGCGCCCGGCATCACGCCCACCTTGCTTGAGCGCATAGTGGCCGCGCGGACGGACCTCACAAAGGCGGACATCAAGGAGGTGTGGCCCTGCCATCGCCGCCAGCGCCAGTGCCCGCTCTGCTGCGCGGCGCGACGCACGCGCGCGTGGCGGGGCAGGTCATGGAGCAGTGCCGGGAGATCTATGCGACGCGTCAGAAAACCAGCGGCGATGAAGTGGCCAGCCATGTCAAGGCCAAGAACACCGTCAAGGAGTGGACGGCCTTCCACGTCGCGCTCGTGGCTGCAAAGCGCCGGCCGACATCCACCCTGTATCATCAGCAGTGACAACAGGCCTTGCGGGCCTGGCTACCTCTGCACCTGCCGCACGCATGAGCGGTGCGCTCCCCGCCTGTGCAGCCAGCGGCAGGCCTCACACCGCATACGCTCAAATGAAGTCTGAGTGTGCCATTGGAGCAGGGTGGACCCGCGTCTGCCATGAGTACGTTGCGTGAGTGCTGCCGCGCCGTCTGCTGCAACGTGGCCTCGGTCTGCATGACTGCAGGCGCGTTCCCTCTTATGCCGCCCTGCCTGCTAGCTGTCCAAAGCAAGCGCTGAAGTGTGCGTTTGTGCGTGCAGAGTCTGGCGCCCAGGCCCGCTCTCATCACTGTTTGAGCACGCTGGTCGGACGCAGCCCACTCAATTGTCGTGCGTGACGTGCTGTTGCATATCTTCGCAGCGGCCATGGTGCATGTGCCATGGTGCACTTGCCAAGCGTTCTTTGCAATGTAACATAACAGCAGAGCGCCGGCCCATGCTGGCGCTTTGATCAGGTCTCCAACAGCCCCTTGACAGGCACCTTGCCCTTTTCTAACAGCGCCAGCTCCCTCCGCAGCCGCTCCACCTCCTCGTCCGGGCCCATCACCTGTGCACGCACGTTCAAGTTAGCAAGTTGTATCACCAGTGTGCGCAGCAGATGCATGTCAGGCCACCGAGCAGGGCCAGGGCAGCGTACAGTGATGTCTGTTACAGCCTCGTCGTCGCTGGTCACCATTTTCACCTGCGCGCCAAAGGGCCCACACGTGGACCCCCGCAAAAACTGAGAGCACACTTCGTCTCAGGGAAAGCTCTTGGTTGGCACCTGGATCTCCTCCATGCGCGTACCCCGCTGCCAGTAATATACGCCCGCCAGCGGGCTGAGCGCCGTGAGCAGGTACCACTTGCTTCCGCCAAAGGGCACCGCGATGCTCAACACCAGCGCGGTGCTCGCCAGGCCTGCACCGCAGCGCTTGCTGCACGGCTTGCAGCAGCTAGGCTGCTGGCTGCTCAGGCGCCGAAAGCGGGCGCTCACCACAGAAGACGTAGAAGACCAGGGCAGCCGCCTGGCCGCGGCTGGCCTTGTAGTTGCCCACGAACTTTATGATCTCGCCCGTCTCTTTGACCTCATAATTGTACTTTTTGAAGTAGACGAACAGCTGGCGCGCGCGGTCGTCCAGGGCCAGGGCGCCCTGCCTCGCGGGGCCGTCCACCTCGTACACCTTGCGCACCTGCTTCGCCTTTGGCGCGCGCTTGATTTGCGACCACAGGCCTGCGCACGGCAGGTCATGGTCTTCACTTGGCCTGTGGACACGCTGCTGGCCTTGCAGGCGCCACGGGGTGGGCTTGCAGACACGTGCACGCAGCTGGCCCAGGCGCACCTGGCAGGGAGAGCAGGAACAGGCCCAGCGTGACATAGTAGCTCTCTTTGGCGAAGCCGCCCTTGGAGAAGTCAGCGCCCTGGTCTGCCCGCGCTGCCGCCTCGCCTAGGAACCACAGTGCGCCCGACAGCGGCAGCCAAGCGCTTGGCTCCTCAGCAGCGGCCCGGGGGGCGCTGGCTGGCCTGCGCTGCCGTGCCTGCAGCGGGCCGGCCCTGAAGCAGCAGCTGCGGGGCAGCTTTATGCAGGGCGCCGCGCATGTGTGCGGTGACGCCAACCTGACGCCAGCGTGCGGGGAGGGCGGGACGATGCACCGCATCATGTGAGCGTCCTAGTCTGTGATGATGTGACGGTCCATGCCACGATTAAACGAGGTAAAAGTGGAGAGCTCCGATTTTCAAACACAAACCGGACAGATGGCGGGAGTCCTTGGACTCCACTCTGACATGCACGGGCACTGTTAGCACGGGAATGGACAGACACAGGTGCGCTCTGAATGTGCTGCAAGCTACAGCACAGTCAGACCCACATGTCTGCCCACTGCGCTCCTGCAGCGACATTGCCACGGCAGGCGCGCCCTTCAGCTCAGTCACCATGCAAGGCCAACTGGCCAACCTGTCTGCCTACCTCTAGCACTGTTAACTCTGAAATTCCCCGTAGACATGCAACACCGCTTGTCCCCATGAACAAAGCCCTGCACCAATATGCAGCAGCGTGCGCAGATAAACTCAGAACAACTTCATTAAGAAACAAGACACACAGCACACCTAGTCAACAAGCTGGGACAGGTGCCAGGCGGTGGCACGAGCAGACGACAAGATAGATGGTCCTGCGACAAGGTATGTCAGGGGCGCAACAGCAACGAGGTTGGACAAGCTGACGACGACCTGGCCTGTGTAGTTCGCGGGGGAGGTCACCTGCGCCCGCCGGCGCAACTCAGCAACGCTTGGAGCAGCGGCCTGAGCCATCGTGCAGGGTGTGGTAGCGGCCAGGGGCCAGCGCACCGCGATGAGGTAAATGCCCGGCTGGCTGGGCCCAAAGGCATATACCTCGGCCGCCGCGCTGCTGCTGCCTGGCGCATCGCCGAGCGTGACTGCCACGTCCGTTGCTGCCAACATGGGCACAGGCGTGCCCTGCAGCGCGGCGACCAAGAGGGCGTCGCCGCTGCGGGTCTGTGGCAACAGCGGCGGCTGGTTGGAGAGCTCCATTGACGTGGTGTAGAGGGCGCCGCTGATGCCGTTGCCCCCGCCCTGGTCCACGCGCATGCATCACGGCCTGCTGCACCCAGGCGTACGCAGCGATTGCGTCACCGGGGCAACGCGCCTGTCCTGCAGCGCTCTCAACGGCGGCGCCGGGGGACGGCGCAGCAGCGCTCGCTGCAGCCGTCGTCAGGACGATGTCGGAGACGGCGACGCCGAGCGCGGCAGGGAATATGGACGGCGAGCCAGACAGAGCAGCCTGAAGGGCCGCCGCCGCTCCATACTGGGATGCAGGGAAGAGCACGCGCACAGCGTACACAGACGTGCTGGTCGGCGGCGGCCCCGGAGCCGGTGACGGCGGTGCAGCAGTTGGAGGCGCCAGAGACGGAGCGGCCGCCAGCGCGGGTGGCGGCGTGGCGGGAGCGGGCAGCAGGCCCGGCAAGGACGGCAGCGGCGGAATGCTCGCTGGGCTGGCAGCCTCGGCCTGAGCCTGCACAATCGCCACCCGCGTGTCCACGCCCGCGACGGTGAAGCCGCACACAGAGGCCAGCGTGGCGAGCGCCGAGCTCGGCGCGTGCTGCAGCGCGTCTGACAGCCTGGACGCCAGCAGGGACCCATGTCCTGCCTCCCGGTCGCTCATCTGGTCGTCGGGCGGCAGCGTGACGCTGAACACATGGTCCTCGTCGTTGCTGGCCATGGCCTCGCTTGTGGCAACAGCAAGCGGCTGCAGGTACACCGCCACATCGTGCGCAACAATGGCTGTCAGCTCGCCCGCACTAACGGCCGCCGTCAGGTTGCCCAAGGTGAAGGTGACCGTGGCCTGCGCTGACCATGCCGTCTGCAGCAGCCGGCGCTGGCCCGCGGCTCCCGCCAGGCCCTGTACGTTGACGCTGATGGGCATGGGCGCGGCGGCGGCGGCAAGCGCGGCAGTCAGGCCGCTGGCGACAGCTGCGCTGCTGGTGCCGGCCGAGGCAGTCACTGCGGCTGCAAATGTCAGGACTGGCTGCACAGCACCGGGCGGAGCTTGGCTGGCTGCAGGGGAGGCGGCCGGGCCGGGGCCCGGGTTTGTCTGGGGTGCGGGCGGCCCCGGCATCCCCGTGCTCGGGGCCCACGCAGGCGCAGCGGCCGGCGCAGCAGCAGGACCCGCGGGCGGCGGCAGCACGGTTGCCGGTGCTGGCGCTGTCGTTGCGGGCGGCCCCGGCATCCCCGTGCTCGGGGCCCATGCAGGCGCGGCGGTCGGCGCAGCAGCAGGACCTGCAGGCGGCAGCAGCATGGTTGCCGGTGCTGGTGCTGCCGCCGCAAGGCTGAGATCTCCTGCTGCGGCTGGCAGCGGTGCACCACCTGTTGACGCCGCCTGCGCGCACGCGAAGCTGCTGCCCCTGGCAAAGACGAGCAGTGCAGCGCATGCGGAGAGCCATTACCCGGCAAGCCTCACGTCAGCGGGGCGCTGGGGGGCACCAGGTCTGGGGTGCACGTGCATCCGGCGGCCGTCGAGCAAACAAAGTCCGCTGTGAAGTAGGTCTGCCACTGCTGCTGCGCCGAGGCAGGTGCGCCGAAGTGGGCGCCCCAGCCAACGCGGTCGTATGCGCAGCTCAAGATGACGCTCCTGTGCTTGGCGGAGCTGCGGCGCCCGGCAGCAAACAATCAGCTCCGCGGGTTGGGCCAGGTCGCGCTGCAACAGCGGCCGCAGTGCGGGGCGCGCACCACAGCAGCTGCACCAAGACAGAGCGCACGGTCGGCCAGCCTGCTGCTGAGAGCTCGCTGACAAAGTCCCCGTCTGGCAGGACCGAGCGCACGCGGTCATAGGGCGAAGAGCCGTTGCTGGAGAAGTGTGAGAAGTAGTTCTGCGCGGCCTCCTCGTCCGAGTGCGCCTGGGCCACGCCGCTCAGGGCGGCGCTGCCCTGCAGCGCACCCAGGCCCGCCGCTGCGGCCTGCACATCGTCGTAGCTGCACACCGCACTGATGTCCTGCTGGAAGAGGCCAGGCGCCAGCCGCATGTTGTTGGTGCACTGGACCAGCTGCCGCGCCGCACGCCCGCCGCCGGGTGTCAGTGCCCGGGCGCCGTCAGCCTGGCTTCGTTGCAAAGATCTGCGCCGCACCTGGGCCTGCACGGCGGCTGGATCCTGGTTCAGCAGGGGATCGGTCGAGCACTGGGCCAGGCAGGCGCCGGCGTCCATGCAGGCGACCGGCGACACGCCCACGGATTGGATCGTCACGGTGCCAGGCTGTCGCACGGGCGCCTGTCTGCTCGAGTACACGTCAAGCAGCGACCCTCCCTCGCCCGCGCTGGCGCGCAAAGCGCCGTTGAGCAGCAGGAGCGCCAGAACGGTGATAGTGGTCGCCATTTTTATTTACAATGGCTGTCGCCAGGGAACGTGCCCTCGATGCTCGAGCACACAGAAAACGCTCAGAATAAATTTGAACTTGCACCCTGCTCTGCCAAACTTGGCATTTATCTGCTTCGCAGGAAAGCGCACAGGCCTTTGTGCAAAAAAGTAGAGGGCACCGCAGCTCGCACACGAGGATGCACCAAAGGCTGCTGGCCTGCCACCCCACAACGTGCCCACACGCGTGTCCCGCGGGCCCTGCGCAGGCACGCAGCGGCACGAACGTGCTCGCAGGGCCCCGCGCAGCGAAGCAGCAGCAGCCCTTTGTGCCCGTGCAGGGTCGCGCGTCCCACTGGGCGCGCCCCGCGCGAGGTTTTCCAGGTATCTGGGCCACCGGGTGTGCGCCCGCGAGCGGCGTGCATGCAGCGCCTCCCTCGGCAGGTGCGCTCCTGCCTGCACGAGCGCGGCAGGGCGCCCTTCAACCTGGCCGCTGCACACAGAAGCACGGCCCCAGGGACTGCATTCCCGGCCCTGCACTGCTCCGGCTGACGAACGTGCGCTGCACCAGGCGGCGCTGGCGCCCACCAGGCTGCCTGGCCGCTGGCATCGCTGTCTCGCATATTCATCGGCCTCCCGCCGGCGCGGCACGCCCTTGCGCGCAACCTGGGCCGCGTTGCAAAGCCCAACGGCCCGCTCAGTGTGGTGCGCGCCGCTCACGCCCGCCAGGCCAGCTTAGGCAGGCGGTGCACGGGCTGAGCGGGCCGGTGTGTCTCTGTGCAGTTGATCGTGCTCTTCACAGTCGTGGGCGCGCTGCTGGCTGCCATTTGGCGGAGAATCGTGTCCAACGTCCGGGACTGCAGCGCGTGCCGCGGCTTTGGCATTTCTAGGTGCGCGCATATCCCAGCCTATTGCCCTCCTTGATGCATTCGGCACGCGCTTGGTCACCCATGCCCTGACACTGGCGTGCTGTCGCAGGTGCGGTCTGTGCAGGGGCATGGGCAGCGTGGGTTGGGAGGGAAAGTTCCGCCACAATGAGCCCTGCCCGGTGTGCCTGGGCCGGCGCTACACAGAGTGCCAGCACTGTGGGGGCCGGTGGCACAGGAGACTCTTCGCTCACGCGCGACGAGATCCCACTTCCTTTGCGGAGAGCCTGCAGGATAATTACGGGGCGGTGGGAGCGAGGGCAATGGAGGACTGATGTCTGTGCCAGGGGCGCCTCCCTGCGCACGCATGCGTGGACCAGCCATATACATTGTTTAGAGTGGTCTTGCGTTCTGTCATGTCATGCGTTCTGTCGTGTCATGAGAAGCTTGTAGGGCAGTCGTCTGAGAGCATTTGCTGCCGTGTATTTGATATACTAACACCACGGGCTCTGTGTAGAGTGATTGGCTGCACAAAACTCTCGATTCCATGTTTGATCCCAGACGGTCTTGTAACTATATGAAGTTTACGACAGGCCGGGCATGTACAGGCGGCAGCCACATCATTCCAGGGCGTTCACTCTTGGGTGCTGGCTTGAACACTCAATACTCGTATGCATGACAGTGACTTGGCACACATGCTTCCAGGCATCGTGTGCAGCAACCAGACTTGCATAACGGATGCAACGTCCCTTTCCTCGGCCTAGAATTACTGCAGCAAGCGCACCCCGTGCCAGTTTAGATAAGCAGCCTGCAGTAGTGTATTGTAACAAGACATGCATTCTTACAAAACCAGAGCGAGGTGATACACAGCAACTCACCGTCTAAGCCAGAGCTACAGCCGCGCTTTGGCAGGCAAAATCTGCAAACACAGAAAGTCACGCTCACTGCTCAAGCCTAGCATCTCGTCTGCAAAGTGCAGCATGTGAGACAAGCCAAGCATGCTAGAGCCTGGGCGATGTGCTCGCCCCCTTCCACTCATATGCGGCAGTTTTCACGAAGCCCGCCTGTGCCGCCAGCTCATCGGCGGCCGGGGGCCCGCGCGTGCCCGCCTTGTACGGCATCGGCGCCAGTTCGCCCGCATCAATCGCATGCAGCAACGGCGTGAAGACCGCCCATGCTGCGCGCAGCTCGTCCCTGGCGAGCACGCCAGACGGGCAGGGCTGGTCAACGGACGTGCAGAGGGCGCCACATGCTCCAGGCTCCTGGCTCACATCTGGCGCCAAGACAGGAGCGCCGGTCTGGCAAACAGGCGATGGCCAGGCTGGCGCAGGCGGGCGCCGGCGGGTTGCGTGCCTGGCCAACGCACGTCGCGCAGCGCGCACCGATGCCTGCCTGCCATGCGCCCGTCCCGGGCCGCGCCGGGCCCGCACCGGCGCACAAAGTGCTGCTGGTCGCCGCGCAGCGCGTCCAGCAGCAGGCGCTCGTACGCGTCCGGGATGTAGCTCTCCGAGTAGCGCTGCTTGTAGCTGAGGTCCATCTCGCTGACGATCGCGTCCATCTCCAGGCCCGGCTTCTTCAGCACCATCTTCATGTAGATGGCCTCGTCGGGCTGGATGCGCATCTGGCGCGCCGCGCAGCACACAGGCGCTGGCCCGACCCCGCAGCACATGGGCGGCGGCCACAGGCGCCCAGAGAACGGAGAGCTCATGCTCCCGGCGCACTCCACCTGACCACCGCTGAGCAGCAACCGCGATGCACGGCATGGCACTGCAGGCCGCTGGCCGGCGTCAGTGCTGTCAGAGGCATTTGCGCCTGAGGCCGAGCGCACCACGAGCTCGTTCCGCATCTTGTTGAGGCTGTTGCCGTGGAGGTCTGCCGCGGGCGGCTTGAACTGCACGCGGATCTCGACCTTGCGCTCGTTCAGCGCTTTGCCCGCCTTCATGACAAACGGCACGCCCGCCCACCTGGCACGGGGGCAGCGCTCAGTCGCGCCCGACCGCGCGACCTGCACGCACGGCACGACCTCCCCGGCGGTCGGCACACCTCTCGTTGTGGATGCGCAGGATGCAGGACGCGAAGGTGGGCGTGCGCGAGCCCTTGGGCACGGTGGGATCGTCCAGGTACCCCGCCTGGCTGCCCGCCGCCGTGTACTGCCCCAGCACCGTCTCGTCCGCGCTCACCGCCGCCAGGCTGCGCAGCACCTTCACCTTTTCGTCGCGGATGTCGTCCGCGGCCAGCGACACCGGCTGCTCCATGGCCAGGAGCGCCAGGACCTGGCGCGCCGCGAGCCTCAGCACGGCGCGAGCCTGGCGAGCGGGTGAGGCGCGCCAGCACAGCAGCAGGGTCGCCGCGCGCGCCTGCAGCAGGTGGTTCTGCATCACGTCGCGGATGATGCCGAACTGGTCAAAGTAGCCGCCGCGCCCGTCGGTGCCGAACGGCTCCTTGAAGCAGATCTGGATGTTGCTGATGAAGTTCCTGTTCCAGGTCGGCTGGATGAACTGGTTGGCAAACCTGCGCGCGGCGCGCCGGCTGGGCCGGGCCGGCGGCGGCCTGGCACGCGTGACACGGGCAGCCGCTGCAGGGGGCCGCCGCTGAGCGAGCGTGCACCGCTGCGCCGCACGCACCGCAGCACCAGCATGTTCTGCATCAGCTCCTTGCCCAGGTAGTGGTCTATCCTGTACAGCTGCTCCTCCGGGAACAGCGCGCCCAGGCGCTCGGCGAGCTCCTCGCTGGACGCCAGGTCCATGCCGAAGGGCTTCTCCACGATCAGGCGCAGCCACGCGTTGTTCTGGGCAGCCATGTCAACGCAGTTCTCCTTCAGGCCCTTGCACACCTGGCCCCGCCGGCCACACACGCTTTCACAGCACAGCGGGTCCGAGGCAGGGCCGGCGCCGCGCGCGGACGCTCAGCCGGCCTGCAGCACTTGCAGAGCATGGCAGCGCGGTGTGGCCGGGACGGCTGCGAGCCCACAGCCTCCCCGCACAGCAAACAAGCGCCAGCAGAAGCAGCCACGGTCCGCCCACCTGCGGATACACTGAGGGCGGCAGCGCCAGGTAGAACAGCCGCCCGGCGGGGCAGGTACCGAACTTCTGCTCTCGCTCCACCAGCACCGCCTGCAGGCTCTGCCGTCCGCGGCACGCGCGCCCGTCAGCTCGCCCCGGCGCCCGCCTGCGGCACGTGCCTGAGCCCTAGCGCAGAGCGCTCACAGCGGCTGCAGAGCAGCGCACACCTGGAACCCCTCGGCGGTGTCATACGCGCCCGGCAGGTACGACAGCAGGTCCAGGAAGCGCTTGACCTCGTCGCCGGTGCCCTTCAGGTGCTCTGCAATGGTCGCCCTCAGGTCCTTCACGTTCAGCTTGGACCGAGCATAGCCGATGACCGCCAGGTTCTTCGGCAGGAACCTGCGCGCCGCCAAGCACCGTGCGCTCCCTTGGCGCGCTCGGCGGCGGGCATGACACACCCCTTGCTAGTTAATGAGAGCGCCGGTTTGCAACCCACTGCCGTGCCCGACAGCGACTGAAACACAGCACGTCACTGCCCCAAGCCCAGTCCGCCTTGAACCTGTGACAGCTCCACTGCTGTTGAGCGTGCGGGGCACACCCGCGCTTGAACAGCGTGAAGAGCGCCGGAAACGTCTTCTTCTTGGCCAGATCACCGCTGGCGCCCAACACGACCACAGTGAGGCACAGCTTGTTTGCAATCGAGCACTTGTGGAGATCTCGCGGGCTGGGCGCGCAGAGCTCCGGCCCAGCAACACCATTGTGCGTTGCGGCAGCCATGAGCTCACTCAGCAGCGATGCGCTCGATCAGAAACAAATAGTCCATGCATTGCGGGGACCTTTTGTATCGATAGAGGGCAAAGTCGATCGAGGAGCCAGGGCTTGAGGAGATGCTCACATAAGACATGCAATAAAAGCAGGCAGCTGCACTCAGAGCCTTTCCTCCCTTATCTTACCTGCTCCCACACAACAAGTGTGTTTAAGACCCGCACTTCGAAGGAGCGCAGCCGAGCACAGGCATGGCTGGCGGCAAAGTCATCGAGGTTGCCAGCAAGGAGGACTGGGCTGCCAAGCAGAGCGACTCGAAGAACAGCGGGAAGCCGGTGAGGCCTTGTGTGGAAAGCGCTGGGCTTCAAACCTTGGGTTGGACTCTTTAGCCGACGCGCTGCGCGTCCCCGCGCAGATCGTAGTGGATTTCTCGGCGACGTGGTGCGGACCGTGCCGGGTTATCGGACCTTACTTTGAGGAGCTGTCCACTGCCTACCCGGGCCTGGTGTTCCTCAAGGTGGACGTGGACGCTGTTGAGGTGCGTGCTCTCCTGCGCGCTGCGCGGCGTGTCCCTCGACAGACTGCAGGAGCCTGCGCGGGTGCTGCCGCAGCAGCCTCTGCAAACAAACCCGCGGATACGTGGAGTGGCAACCAACCAGTGCACCTCGGGGGCTCTGTCGCAGGCTGTGTCTGCCGAAGCTGGCATCAGCGCGATGCCCACGTTCCAGGTGCGCACCCTGCCCTGCCCTGCGCTGCGTCAGCCAAGCTTGCGCCGCGCTGGGAAGCCTCTGCCTGGTCGGTAGTCGCGGGGCGGTCCGTACTTGATGCAAGCCTGACCTCCAGGTCTGGAAGAACGGAGAGAAGGTGGACGAGCTGGTGGGCGCGGCCAAGGACCGGCTGAAGGAGCTGGTGGAGAGGCACGCCAGTGTTCCAGTGGCTGCCTGATTGCCTGAAGAGCTCGGCGTGGCAACCGAGTCTGCAGCCTGCCGGTGGGGCCTGTGTAAATGCCTCAGGGCCAAGGCTTTGCTGATGGCATAAGGATGGAACGTTTGTTTTCATCGTCGAGTGGCCCAGCGTGCCGCAAATGCCCAACTGTGCGGCCGGGTTACATGTGTTGTCATGGAGCTGAGCGGCAGCCAAGTCAGGCTTGGACACACTGGCTGTTACAGAGACAAGCATACACGAGTCGAGGTACCTTGCTTCAGACAGACACGCTGCCTGAGGGAGGCCAGCAGTGCAGCTGCTCAAGCCAGCAATGTATCACACGCGGTTTGGTGTCAAAATCATGGTCATGATGCGCCCCTGCATCTCCGGCTTGGAGGCCACTGCTGCCTCGGTGCCCACGTCGTCAATGAACTTCTGCGCAGCGGTTGCAGCTTTGTACGCTTTTCAGACACAGCCAATGCATGGAGCAGGGCAGAGAAGAAAAAAGGCAGAGTGCATGTGAAGGGAGCAGAATGCTGGCAGGTTGGGGGACTCCAGCAGCGCACCTGGAACAGGTCGCGTCCGATGTCCTGCATTTCAATCTCCCGGCCGCGGAACTGAAGGGACAGCTTCACCTTGTCGCCCTGCATGCACGCCCCAGACGAGGCTCGTGAGAACCGTGCAAAATGAAGGTGGGGCACGGCAAAGCACTGGGCTGGTCGGCTCGCCTTGGCCAGGAACTTCTGGGCCGCTCGCAGGCGGACTTGGTAGTCATGCACATCCGTGCTGGGGCGCAGCTTCAGCTCCTTCATGTCCTGCCTGCTTGCGCAAGCCACCGAGCGCTCAGTGCCGCGCCGCATGCTCGACGGGAGCCGGTCAGGCGAAGGAAGAAGCAGGGACCCACACCGCGCCTCGCGCTGCTTCTTGCTCGCCTCCTTCGCGGCCTTCGCGAGCTCGAACTTGTACTTGGAGACCTGGATCAGGCGCACGACCGGCGGCACGCCTTGCGGGTTCACCAGCACCACGTCCGTGCCCGCCTCGTCGGCGAGGTCCATCGCCTGCATCAGGCTCATCACGCCCAGCATCTCCTTCTCCACGCCCAGCAGCCGCACCTCGTCACACCTGCAGCACGCGCATCACGCGCCGCACCGTCACACAGCCGCGCCAGGCGCCACACGCGCACGAGCGCCCGCAGCCAGAGCCGTGGCCGTGGCGCGGCAAAGTGTGGTGAGCAGGCAGTGCAGGCTGTGCAAGAGGCGGCGCACGGTATCATGTCGTTGGCGATGATGCCGTCCCTGGGCCCGTCAGAATACCGCCGGCCCCCGCCCCCGCGCCCGCCACGCCCAAACGAACCGCCGCGCCCCCCGGACGGCCCGCCCCGCGACCCCTGCACACCCAGGAGAGCTGTTCTGCACCCATGACGGTGAAGCAGGCCAGCAGCGCATGGCCACAGCACGGCCGCACCTGGAAGGTCGCCGGCCCCGGCGGCGGACGCGGCGCGCCGCCCATGTATGGCCCAGCCCCGCCCCCTCTGCTGGCCCCGCCACTCCTCTGCGGCCCCGCGCCACCACTCTGCGGCCCCGTGCCACCGCCTCGCGCCGGCGGGCGCGGACGCGCACCCTGCTCCGCCCCTCCCCCGCGCTGCCCTGCGCTGCTGGGAGCCTGCAAGGGCGGCTGCCTGCAGGTCACTGCCTGCGCGCTTGCAGAGACGAGGTTTGCTGCTGCTTCCTTTCGCGACTGGGCGCAGCGCAGGGCGCACGCAGCGGCGCTCAGCCAGACGGCGGGGACGCGCACGAGCTGGGCGTGACGGCCGCGACAAGAGACGGCCCGCCATGCAAGCCTCCTCCTGCATGTGCACAGGGCGAGGCGGCCCTGCGGTTGCCAGGCCGCGCCAGCGCTCAGACCGCAGGCTGGCCCTTGCCTGAGTGCTCCTCTATCGAGGCTCATGCCAAAGCGTGCGGACAATAGTGGGTGCAGACTCTGCAACAGCCACGCTTCGCCCAGAACAGGTAGGACGCAGGACTTTTCTTGTGAAGTGTCAGAGCGAGAGGTTGGGCAGAGCTTCGACCCTACCTAGAGGGTGCACGATTCGGTTCGAACGGCGACAGCGAGGCTGTGCTCCACAGGCCCGGCCTGGAACGCAGCCCGCGCTCAACTGCGGGATGTGGGCGGTAACACAGCCCCTGGCCGGCCTCTTGGTGCCCTTGTTATGCGCGTGCGCGCTTGCGGTCATCCTGCCCGCCCACCTCGCCCTCCACGCCTGGCGGTCCAAGTCGCGGCTGGACCTGCCGCGCATGCCCGGGCCGCGCGGGCGCCCGCTGGTGGGCAACCTCGCGGACATGCTCAGGCCCAACTTCCACAAAGTGCTCGCGCGCTGGGCGGCCGCGTACGGCGAGGTCTTCCGCATCAGCATCCTGGGCCTGGACGGCGTCGTGGTGGCCAGCCCTGAGGCGGTCGGCGCCGTCCTGGGCCTGCGCGGCCCCGCCGGCAGCGAGGTGCCCAAGCACGCGCAGAGCTACTGGAGCCTGGACGTGCTCTGGGGCAACGGCTGCACGCACACCGTCATCACGGGGCTCTCCACGGACACCTGGAAGACGGTGCACAGGGCCGTCGCGCCGTGCTTCAGCTCGCTGGCAGTGCGGTGCGGGCGCGCGCGGCCGGGCGCCTGCCTGCCGCCGACGCCGTGCTTGACGGCGGGCGTGTGGGCGGGAGGCCAGGCAGAAGTTTGAGCTCGTGCGCGGCAAGGCGGAGGACCTTGTGGCGTCCTTGCGGACCGTCTGCAGCCAGCCCGTGGATGTGCAGGAGGCCGGCATGCGCTTCACGCTGGACGTCACTGTCCTGGTGGCTCCCGCTCGCAGCCCGGCAGCCACTCGCGTGCCCGCTGTGCACGTGCAGCACCTGCCTAACGGCAAGCATGGCGCAGTCGAGCTTCAACCATGACTTTGGGGCAGTGGACTTGCGCAAGCCGAACCGCGTGGTGGAGGTCCTGCCATGCGCGCTGCAGGAGATACAGACGCGCATGATCAGCCCGCTGCAAGCGCTGTCCTGGGGCAGGGTGCGCCCCCGCCTTCAGCCTGCGCCCCGTTGCAGGAGCAGGGCCCACTCAATCGTAGAGCCTCTGGCTCAGCACGCGCTTGCACAGGGGGCGCGGAAAGCCAAGGCTTGCATCAGGGAGTACAGCCGCGTCTGCGGAGAGCTGCTGGAGGTGGTGTTGGCGCAGGGCCCGCCCGCAGACGGCGACAACAGCGTGGGTGCAGCACTGCGCAGAGCGCGGCACCTGTCAACAGGTCTGAGGCTCGCCGCCGAGGTGCATTGGGATGCTCTGCTGCTCTGGGCGGGCCTTGCAGGCTGCCCACCCGCAGAGGGCATGCCGTACACACCTGCAGGCAGCAACGCGTGCCCCTGCTCCGCAGGGGCGCGGCTGACTCCGGCGCAGCTCAAGGCCGAGATCGGTGTCTTCATTCTGGGCGGGTTTGCCACTACGGCGCACGCGCTGTCCTACACGCTGTTTGCCCTGGCCGCGAAGCCCGTGGTGCAGCGAGCCATCGAGGCGGAGCTGTCCGCAGCGGGCCTGCTGACACCCGACATGCAAGCGCAGCGGCAGCTGCAACAGGGCGACCTGCGCAGCCTGGCGTACCTGAGCTTTGTCATCAAGGAGTCACTCCGCATGTTTCCCGTCATCGCGGGCGTCCCCAGGTGCGGGCGCCGCCAGAGCAGCGCCGCTTGGGTAGGGGCGGCACGACCATCATGCGCATGAGCTGTGATGATGCGCGTCATCGGGAGCTTGTGCTGCGCAGGCTGACAAACAGGGTCACCGAGCTGGGGCCTTACAAGATTCCCAGCAACGTCATGGTGTATGTCCTCTTCTACCGCCTCCACAACAATGGCAAGCTCTGGCGCGACCCGCACGAGTTCCTGCCAGAGAGGTGGGCTGAGCAGGCCGAGGAAGCGCCGGCCGGCAAGGGCGACGCCGCGGCCCCAGCGCCGAGCGGCGCGGACGTCGAGCCCCTCGCCCGCAACGACAAAACGTTCCTGCCATTCAGCGAAGGACCTCGCGGCTGCCTGGGACAGGTGAGGCCTTCGACCCATATTACTCCCTGGAGGCGCGCTTGGTTGGCAGCGCGAGCCAAACATGTCGCGCGCGGGCGCGCAGAGGCTGGCGATCATGGAGCTGAAAGTCGCTCTCGCGGTGATGTGTCAGCACTTTACATTCTCCCTGTGCGGGCCTGCTGAGGATGTCCATGCCGCTGAGAGAATGGCGTTGACGCTGCACGTAGAGGGTGGTGTCATGGTGCGCTGTCATCCACGCACGCGCGATATAGCATTGTAGCGCGTCCGTGTGTCCTGTGAGTAGTTTGCATGCGTGTGGGGCATCCGACTGTCTGTAGGCACTGTCTGTGCTCAGGCGAGTCGACATTGCTGGAAGAGCCAACATATTGTCGTTGCTGCATCGTGCGCGATCAGCTACTGATTCAGCAGAGCACAAACAAAGGCAAAGTTCCCAAAGCACATGCGTTGCCCAAAGTGATGCAAGTCGCTACCGTTCAGGCGCAGAGCGCAGTACACACGACAGCGCTCAAGGGATAAGTCATTGATGTGGACGCCCGTGCTACCCTCGGGCTACGCTCCACTGTAGTTGCAGACTCGGGGCAAGCGCAGGCCCTGCGAGGCAGGGGCTCTCCAGAGCCTACAGAGCAGCTCAGACCCCGCACGGCTGCTGTCACCTCACCGGAACTTGATTGATACCAGGGGCACGTCCAGGTCCTCGCCCTCCTCGTCCTCGCAGGCGACCACGACGTCAAAGTGCTTGCGCGACGGCGGGATCTGCATCTTGGCCACGCTGACCGCGAGCTCGCTCATCTTCTTGCCCAGCCGCTCGCGGTGCTTGGGGAAGATGTTGTTGTACAGCAGGCTCTGCCCGCAGGACATGCTGTAGGCCTCCAACCCGCGCTCCTGCCGCGCCGCGCGCTCAGCCACTCAGCCCGTTTCTGTCGACTCGCTTACAAACCGCCTCTCAGCTTACCTGCAAGAGCTCCCTAGCGACGACGGCATGCTGCCCCCGCACCTCGACAGCGGCAATCGGGATTACAAAGGACTGCACAGCATTGTCGCACCCCAACAGCGAAACGCATGGCGCAGCAGGGCGGTCCGTCGGCGTCCGGGCCTTCCGGGCGCACCTTGAACCAGTCCAGCACCTGCTGGACGGTCAGGTCGCCCTCCAGCACCCAGCGGTCCCACAGGCTCCACTCCATGGAGTTGAAGCGCACGACCTTGGGCGGGATGGGCTCGGCCATCGCGAACAGCGGCAGCGCCAGGTTGGCAAACGTGTTGCGGTACGCCTCCAGCGGCTTGCCCTGCACGATCTTGTACAGCTCCAGGCACACCAGGCCTGCAGCACACGCGCCCGCGTCAGGCCACGCTTGCTTCAGGCCACGCCAGCGCGGGAGGCGCCCGAGCGCGACGCCGCGTAACGAAGCACCCACACCGGAGTGGCGCGTCACCTGTGGCCAGCGCGGTGGTGGTGGCGATGGCCGGGATGATCTTGCCCGCGATCAGCTTGGCCTTGAACTTGTCGACCTCGGGGATGGCGTAGTTGCGCGCGCGCATGTTGGCCAGGCCGGCGATCATGTCCATGTGCCAGTTGGCGTCGTCGTCCTTCTCGAACGTGATGGGCCGCAGGTGGAAGCCCGACGGCAGGCCCTCCAGCGCCGCCTGCGCGCGGCAGCCGCACACGTCTGCAGGCACATGTTTGAGAGAAACAAAACAGACATCCACCTCTGGCCAGCCTCATGCAAGTGTGGCCTGCATGCTGCCGCCGTGTTCTTAACTAGCAGAACAACTGGATCCAACCCTGCACACCTCGAGAGCTTCCGCCTCTGTTCTGCCTCACGCACATGTGCGGCCTGCATGCTGCCGCAGGTTACATCAACCAGCGCTGCGCCCGCGCGCCTCCAGCTTCCGGACGTAGTCGTCGATGACGCCCTCGTCGTCGCCCAGGGCGGACGCGCTGCTGGCGGCGGTCGCCTTCGGGTCCGTCTCGACGTGCACGCCGCTGCGCGGCACAAACGGCTCCACATGCACCGCGGCACCGGCCTGCGCCATCTGCGCCACACCACAAAATGGTCAACACGCAGCGACCAGTGCGAATCCTGGGAAATTGCTCACGCAACCTCTACGATGACACAGGCAAGTCACAGGCCAGGCGACTGCCTTCAGACAAGGCAGCACTCTGCGCTAGCTCGGGCATGCTCAGAGCACTCACGGGCATCGGCAGACGGGCCGCACCTTGGCCGGGTCCCGCGCCCAGGCGGGCGGCGTGATGCCGCACACCTCCGCCCGCAGCAGGGCGGCGGCCTGCAGGAATGCCACGTGGCTCGGGTCTGCAGCGCTCCAGTCCAGCGCACGGGGGAAGCGCTTGGGCGCGCTCCAGAACAGCGCGCCGGTGCTGGTGGGCGCGTCCTCGGGGAACGTGTACACCAGCTGCGCGATGCGGTCGTGGAAGTGCATCTGCGCGCAGCCGCAGGGGCACGGGTGTGGGGCAGCCGCCTGGAGGGGCTTGCGGACAGGTCAAGCAGCTCAGCACCGTGCAGGTCCAGGAGGCGGGCTGCCGCAGAGAGCGCCAGACCGTGCGCATGCAGCGCATGGACATGTACCGAGCGCAGGCCGCTCCGGGGCTTCTGAAGGTTTAAAGCCGGCGCGGCGGCCGCCGGCGCCGCGCCTGAAACTTCTTGCGCGCCCACTCGATGCAGTCCTCCATGCTCGTGCAGCGCTCGGTGACCAGCACCTCCACCACCTTCTCCAGCTGCTCCCGCGCCGCCGCGTCGCTCGCCTGCCGGGCGGGCGCGCGCGGCTCAGCGCGCGGGCAGCGCCTCCCGCCCGGAGCAGGCCGTGCGGCACAAGGCGGCGCCAGAGCACGCATGCGGCGCTGCCAGCGGTGCCCGTCTGCGCTGCCACAGCAAACCCACCATCGCCGAGGCGTTTGCTCTGTCACTCATGGAGCACTCCACGTCCGCTCACGCAGCGATCACTCCCGGCCAGAGCTCGGCAGGGCGCCGCCCACGGTGTGCTGGCAAGCGGTCGCGCACCTGCCGGATGCCGGCGATGTACTTGGCGGGGTCCGCCAGGAACGCGTTGGCCTCCGCCGGCGCCTTCTCCATGAGACCCTCAAACTCCGACCGCGCGAACGTCAGGCAGTGGTCGATGTTGTGCGGGAAGGAGTGCACCGTGCACATCGGCGCCTGCTTCTCCGGGGGATCCCGCGACGCGCCTGCGGCACCGCGCACGCCGCTCAGGAGCTGGCGCGCTTCGCCAAGTCAGCCCGGACGCCGGGCACCAGAATTAAACCATGCTGTGCAGGGCATGCATGGGCCGCGGGCAGCGGGCGCGCCGTAGTTCTCTGTCAGGCGCGGGATGACCGTCTGCGTGTTGCACTTTGGCCCCAGCGTGCCGCTCTCCAGCAGCGGCTTGCCAAAGTACACGCAGCGCGAGTCCACATACAGCCGCGCGTTCACATTGTCCAGGGCGTTGACCACGCAGTCCAAGCCCTCCTGCGCGCCCACGATCATGGGTGCCACACACACGAAGCCTCCAGAGACGCCATGATTGGGCTGGCACGCGGCACGCAGCCACTACTCCTGCCAGCGGTCACTGCTCAAGGGTGCTTGGCAGATATGCATCGCAGACCTGCGACCCCCTACCCGGCGTAGGGGGTCGCACCCAGAAAGCGTCGTCAAACACAGTCTCGGTGTCTGGTGAGACGCGGTTTTGCAGAGCGCACACGTTGAGAGCGGGGTTCAGCGCACAGGCGGCCGCCGCCGCCACAGAAGACTTGGCGCTGCACGCGTGAGCAACCAGCCCTGTTGTGGGCGTGACAACGCAGTTTGCGGGGAAGAGCTGTGCTTTAACTTTATGCAATTGCACTCGCGCTTGATGCACGCATGCGCATGTCGGATGCAGCCCTCGACGTTCAGTGAAGTGGCGGGGGTCTGGCGGCCGCAGCCCCACCAGGGCATTGTGATGGGAGAGTGCAGACAAGGCGATGATAATCTCATCAAACGCCGTTGCTCAACACAACAACGAGTGCTGAAGGACAGGGTGCGGCGCATGCTCGCCAGCCGCGCTGTGCGCACTGGGAGGCACTGCTGAGCACCTGCCGATGTTCCAGTCGCGGAACAGGAACTGCCGGCTGAGGTTGCTCTTCTCGATGACATCGTCGTCCGTGACGGTGACGACGCCGCCGCTCCCGGCAGCTGTGCCCATCATGGCAAACGCCTGGGCGGTAACACAGCAGCGACTCAGGAAAGCCGCATGTTGCCGTTCAGCCAGGACTGCATCCTCGCTCGACACGGGCACCACCCATGCTGAGACTCGATCACAGCGTTGGGCGATATTCGCTCACAGCAGGTAGTTGCCAGAGAGAACGACCAATTGCATTGACGGCGTCGATGGCGCGCAACAGCAGTGGATGCGCTGCGGCCAGGCTGTGCCGCACCTTCAAGAATTCGCAGCCCAGCGCGCCCGCGCCCACCAAGAAGAGCCTCTGCATCTCCAGCTTTGCCTGCACCGCCCGCCCGAACACCGCCACCTGCGCGTCGTGGCGGCTGCCCTGCGCGGTGCGGATGCCGATCAGGTCGCCATCCTGCGGGCCCTGCTCCGCGCATGCGCAATCCCAGCCGCTGCTGACTCGCTCTCAGCTGGGCAGCCAACCTCAGCGGTCGAAATAGCATGTGAATGCTGACACGCGCGCCTTCGCTGCGACCTCGGCTGCCGGCAGCGGCAGGCCCTCCGGCAGCGCCTCCACCGCGTCGAAGTAGAACCACTGGAAGATGGGGTGGAACTTGCCCGACACGGCCTTCATCACCTGCGCCCACGCCTGGGATTGAGCAGGGCACATGCGTCCGCAGCCGCGGCACCTTCAGACACGGGTTTGAAGTAGGTAAGCAGTGACCACATGATACACTGCGCGCATCCGCGCCAACACCACCGGCCGGCACTGTGCAGCCGCGTAGGCGGCGCTCGGGGCGGGAAATGGCCGCGCCTCCTGCCCTACACAGCCGCCGATGATGGCCGCCATGGGCGACAGCTCGCCCGCGGCAGTGTATGCTAGCTTCTTCAGCAGCTCCTGGTTGAGCGGCACCTGGCCGCCCTGCGCGCTCTGCAGCCGGCGCGCGCGCTCCACCAGCGCCGCCGCCTCCGCCGCGTCGTGCGGCATCGGCAGCCGCCCCTCCTCCGCCTGCCGCCGCGGCCGCCCCTCGTCGCCCACGCGGTGCAGGGAGGGGAGGCACAGCCGCAGCCCAGTCACGACTGCCTGCCATGCTGGGCTGCGCTCGCAGAGAGACATACAAGCGCCTGCGTGGCAGCGATGCATGCAGCATCACTGTCAATCACTCTCTGTCTCTGAGGCCCCCACAAGCTGCCGCGCTGCGCAGGCCCGGGGGCGGGCGGCGCGCGCCTCGAGCGCGTCGAGCGCCTGGAAGCCCAGGTGCAGCTGCGCCGGCTGCTCCAGCTTGGCAAAGTCGGACACCAGGAACTCGCCCGGCTCGGCGATGGAGGCCGCCAGCGGCTTGAAGGCCAGCTGCTTCGGCTCCTTGTGCTGCGTCACGATGCCGCCGCGCGCATAGCTGGAGTAGCCGCTCGTGTCCTGCTCGAGCTCGAAGCTGTGCGCCTGCATGCAGCGGACCAGGCTCATCCACGCGCTGCGGATGAGCTCAACACTGCGACAAGTCCAACACGAGGCGTGTCTAGGCAACCAGATCTCAGCCGTAGAGCTTGCACCGGCGCACAATCACCACGAGGCACTTGTATTTCACGAATAACCCGGTAAGCAGCGCTGTCTCGACCATGGCCATCAACATAAGCTGAAGCGGTGGCGGTCACTCACGCAGTGTAGCGAACGCACCTTGCAGTTGCGTATCCTGCGAGGCTTGCCATCATTGAGCTCTGTCATGCCAACGACCTCCGAAAAGGTCACCAGCTGCCCGTCCTGCAAAGGCGCGCAGGGTTTTTGTTAGGCCGGAGTGTGCATGCAGGGGTCAGTCACTTCAAGCACCGGCCGGCGCACAGACACGCCGGCCGGCAGATGCACCAAGCAGCTCGACGCCTGGGCGCCCACGCGGCTGGGCCCAGCAACGCGACCGCCACCAGCTGGGCCAGACCTGGAACTCGAGGCGCTCATCCTCCACGCACGTTACGGTGGTCGGGGAGCCGCCGGTGATGCCTGCCACGATCCCTGACACCGGCTCCTCGCCTGCCGACAACATCAGGAACAATATGTGAGAACCTCTTGGGACACAGGACGGCCCCAGCACTTTGAATAGCACTGTGCTAGTGCTGAATATTTGCGAGCGGGGGCCAGATGGAGCGGGAGACTAATGGCTGCCGGCACTCAGGCATGTGCGGGCCACGGTTTCCAGCGCCGCACCGTCCACGTCAAACACTGTGAAGGCGGGGCCAAAGTCGCAGAAGACGCGCGCAAAGACGCCCCGTACGTCCGCGCGGATGAAGGCCACGCCAGCACGGTGGCAGAGCTCGTCGACGCGCAGGGCCTCCGCCAGCGGCGTGCCCGTGAGCACCACCACCTGCGTGCGCCGCACACTGTCGACGCGGCTGCAGGCACGCGCCAGACCAGCGAGCAAGCACGAGCCCAAGACCCAGCGACGCACGGTAGCGCCCGGGCCCTCCGTGCGCGCAAAGTGTGCACCGTCTGGGGCCGGCGGTCGGCGCAGCTGTAGAGCGTGATCGCTGCTGGCCCACATGCGATCTGCGGCCAGGACAGGCGCGCCTGGAACTTGAGCAGCTCCTCGTCGGTCGGCCACCCAGCAGCCACGGACACTGCCACCGCCGTGTTCAGCTCCTGCAGCCGGTCCTTGCAGGCGGCCGCGCGCTTCTTGCCCGCGTCAGCCTCGGCCAGGTAGAACTGCGCGGACAGGTCGCGCACGCCCACCGTCGCGTCGTCCAGCAGCGTGACCGACTTCACGCCGGCCAGGACCACATTCTTGGCTGCGTGAGTGCGCGCCCTGCGGTCAGGGCCGCCGCGGCGTGCTGGGTGCCCTGACAGGGCACGCCCCGGCTGGGCGCCGCACCGATCTCCACGCCCAGGCCGGCCAGGCCGACGATCAGTATGCTGCTAGCGGCCATCCGGCGCATCGACTCGCGGCCATACACGGCCAGCTGCCGGCTGTGCAGGTCCTCATCTATGTCTGGCGCAGCGCCCGACGGGGCAGCAGGCCGCGACATCTTCGACTTTTTGGCTATTGGAGCTTCACCTTCAGCAGAGATGCGTTTCAACGACATAGACCAGGTTGACGCGCCTGCGGGAGATACTCATAGCCTCGTGCAGGCAGTGCAGCGCTGTTCTGATTGCTCTCTTGCCTAGCACTTTCCACTATTACCACCACTCGAGGGCTGCCTGTTTTGGCTGCCGCACAAAACCGCCGCTTGACCTCTGACTCGCAAAGTTCTGCTCTGTCTTTTTCGGACCAGAGCAAGTCAGGACAGGCTGGCCTGCCCCGCCATGGCGACCATCGGCCAGCAGACCAGCCACATTGCCAACAAGCAAGTGCGCGGTGAAAAGTATGCGCAGCTGAAGCACCAGCAGAAGGTGGGCGCACCCGCACCGGCTGTCTTTGGCACACGTCAGCGGATGCTGCCTTGCAGTGCTAACGGCGTGTGCACTTGTGCAGAAAGACAAGAAGAAGGTGCGCATCAAGCGGCAACGAGAGGCGGCCGCGGCGGAGAGCCAAGGGTTGGCCCCGCCGCCCAGGAAGCAGCAGAAGGTGGGCGCAGCACCTGCCACCCGCCTGGCTTGCTTCGCTGTTTCTGCCAGGCGCCAACCGGCCTGTGTTTCTTTGCAGACCTTGGAGAGCACGCGGGCGTGGGACGAGACGCGCGTCCAGCCGGACGACGCCGACAACGCCGCCGACGTTGCAGAGGACGAGTTCGCTGGTGCGGCACGCCTGGTTTGCCTGTGTGCCTGCTGACCTGCAGGCAGTGCGGACAGCGGCCTGGCGGGGCCGTGCAGGCTACTTCGCCTGCCAGGAGGAGCCCAAAGTGCTGCTGACGACGTGCTACAAGCCGAGCAAGCTCATGTTTGAGCTGCTGGCAGACTTGCTGGACGTGCTTCCCGTCGCGTACTACTACAAGCGGCAGGCAGGGCCTGCCGCCCCGGCTCCCCATGCGCAGATCGCCCTGTTGTCCCCCCTGTGCGCATCAGGCAGCACGGAGGCACCAAGGCGGTCCCGGCTCTGCAGGGGTATGCAGTGAAGAAGATTGCAGAGTACGCGAGCAACCGCGGCTTCACCAACCTCATCGTCCTGAACGAGAACCGCAAGGAGGTGAACGGTCTGCTGCTGGTGCACCTGCCCAACGGACCGACCGCGCAGTTCAGGCTTGCCAACCTGAAGCTGGCGCGGGAAATCAAGGTGTGCGACCGGCTGCCGAGGGCGTGCATGCCTCTGCCCTGCAACCTGGCCTGCACGCCGAGCGCATGCCATCCATGTCCGCCCCATATCTCCCTGGCGACAGAGCTCCCCGTGCACCCCACTGCGCCGTCCGCTCGCCAGGGGCACGCGCGAGCCACGCACCACAAGCCGGAGGTCATCCTGAACAACTTTGACACCGTCATCGGCCAGCGCGTTGGGCGGCTGCTGGCGTCGCTGTTCAGCCAGGACAGCGCGTTCAAGGGCCGCCAGGTGGCCACGTTCCACAACCAGCGCGACTTCATCTTCTTCAGGCGCGCGCCGCTGGTCGCCCGTGGCCCGCTAGGAGCCCTGTCAGGGCATGTGACGGGTTCTCAGCTGGGCCGCACGCACCAGGCACCATCGCTACATCTTTGAGGAGAAGAAGGGCAAGGCGGCGGCGAAAGAGGCTGTTGGCGCCCGGCTCCAGGAGATTGGCCCGCGCTTCACCCTGCGGCTACGCAGCCTGCAGGTGACTGCCCTGCCCACGTGATGCTGCCCAGCCGCATGTTGCTCCGGCAAATGGTTTGCCAAGGCTGCCTGGTGTTGGGCGTGGCTTCAGTCCGGTTGCTGTGCACGCAGGCTGGCGTGTTTGACAGGGCCGGGGATGTGGAGTGGAGGAAGAAGGCCAGCCTGAAGGCGACACGGAGAACATTTGCGCTGTAAGTAGTAGCAGGGTGAGTGCGTTGGAGAGCGAGCGTTTTAGTGAGTTCTGTGTGTCCGTGCCTGCCTGTCTGCCCTTGTCTGGCTGTCTCGAGTGCCGTTTGTGCACTCCAGTGGAGGTGCATCTGCTCAGCGTGTCTATGTTGGCTTGTTGTCAGGCACAATACACCCCTGCCTGTGGCTGCTCCATGGCTTGACTTGTATGTGAATGCATGACGTGCTTTGTGGCTAAGAATTCAGCTACTGAAAAGACTTTATGCAACTGCAACATGTGCATTAATGGCCAACGATGCTGCGCAGTCCTGCGTGAGGCTGCTCACACTACGCTAGGCCTGGAACACCTTCAGACGCACGCCATGCGCCGGAGACAGCGTGATGGTTTCGTGCAAGGCCATGGGCACCTGCGTGCAGCAAATTGTGAGGGTTTGGAACGGGTGCATCGTAGCAGCAACGCTTTTCTGATGACGCGCGCCACTGACAGGACCACAGGGAGGGGCTTCACAGACTTTGAAATTGCCAACCAGGTCTGCTGCACATGCGTCCATGTGCTGCCCTTGGGTCTGGAGATGCATCCGCCGGGGTCACTGAGCTGCAGCTTGCACACCAAGGCCAGGCGTACGCAATGATGATGGCGGGGTATGAGTCCACCGCCAACGCACTTGCATTCACCCTGTACCTGCTGACGCTCAACAGACACAAGGAGGCCAGCATCATTGCAGAAGTGCTGGCGTTTGGAAGCGCGATCCCCAGCTATGCAGACCTTGCCAGGTACGCGGGCGTTGCCCATGGCATGCCTTGCGCGTGTGTATTCAGCATTCTCTGCAGTGGCACGGTCGCTGCAGGCAGACGCGTTTGGGAGGTGGTCTATAACATGACAGAAGTAAGTGTGTGTGCTGAGGGAGCGGTGCATTGGTCAGGTTCCCATACATGGAGGCCGCGCTAAAAGAAGCGCTGCGGGTGTTTCCAACCGCACCCACACTGGTCCGGGAGGCAAGCCAGGCACTGAACCTTGGAGGCTACTCCTTGGCAAAGGGCCAGATTCTGGCGGTGTCCGCGTACAGCATGCACCACAACCCAGCGTACTGGGTGGTGTGTGCTGCTCCTTCTGCTGCTGACATGACGCACGCGCATGCATGACCGGCTGCCTAAGAGCGCTTAGCCCATGCATGTCAGGACCCGGAGGCCTACCTGCCGGAGCGCTTCATAGACGGCACGCCTGAGGCAGCAGCGCGTCCGGAGCATGGCTGGGTGCCCTTTGGCGGAGGAGTGCGAGGCTGCCCAGGTGGCAAGTTCTCGATGGAGGAGGCCACCATCGCGCTCGTCCGCATGTACCAGCGCTTCCGGTTTAATTTGGAGCCTGGGCAGGTGAGGCCTCTCTGTGGCGGCGGCCGTGAGGTTCTGGACCTCCGCCAACTCAGCATCCTCCGCGCCCAGGGACACCATGGTGAAGTCGACTCTGCAGGCATGCCTGCCTCACCTTCCTGCGGCTTGGCCCACCTCAGCCAACGGGGTGGCCAGTGACAAGCCCTCGCACCCAAAGGCTGTGGTGCCGACGACCTGCATGGTCATCTGCTTGAAAGCAGCATGCACGTCTATGGAGCGCTCGTCCTGGCAAGCGTGGTCCAGCTTCGCCAGCAACAGCGTGGTTGCCTCGTTCATCAGCACGGCGTACCGCTCCAAGCTGCATGCACATGCGGGCAGCAGACTCAGATCAGGCTGGAGGCATGCATTTTGGATCCGGATTGGCAAGGCTGGTGCTGCTGTGCTGCAGCAGAGCGCCGCCGCTCAGGAGAGGCGGGGCTCGCCTGCCTGCATAGAAAGCGGCAGCCACGCCCCGCGCAGGCTCCGGTGTTTGTCGCCGACAGCTGCCAGGATGTTGGCCCTATCAAACTCCCGGTCCTTGCCAGAGAGCAGGCTTGGCATCGTTGGCCGCACAGTGTGCTGCAGCAGCACGTCGTGTGCTAGGGCAGGGCTGTCCGTTACGACCCACGGCTGCGGGGCCCCAAATGTGGAGTACACAGGGCCATAGCGCTGGGAGAACTTGGCGTGCGCAAGCGCTGCTCCGCCGAGCGCAGCGATTTCGGCAATATTGCCAGTGAGGAAAGCGGGAGTCGGACCTGCGCCAGTGAGCGGTGTTAGGGCAAAGAGGAGGACTGCCATGAGCGGTGTCGGGTCAACACCTGTCGTGCCTGGCAGGTGCCGCAATCGCCAGCGTTCATAGGGCCGCACACCATACAGCAGAGCCTGCGTCAGCGCAGCACAGTGGCCATTTTTCAAAGCGCGCGTCGGGTGAAGCTGGGCAGGATGCCGCTGCGAGAGGGATGATGCCACCCAGCAGCGCACCAGCAGAACGAAGCCAAGAGGCAGCAGCAAGGCTTGCAGGCCAGTCAGGTCAAGAAACAGCTGCATCTGCGCAAGGGATACCCGTATGTCTTGCCCGACAACTTGCTAGCGTTTGCAGTGTGCGCAAGCACTCAACGCTATACGCTAGCAGGCCCAATGGAGGAACAGACGCATTCAAATTTTGGGCGGGAAGTTGGTTAGGGCAAGCCGGCTCGAGGCGTGCATGCGCAGGGGCCCTGCTCTGTGATCCATCATGCTCGGTACACATGAAGCGTGATCGATTGCTTGCCACTTGTACCGTCAATATTGTTGTGTGTAGGTGCGGGCATCCAACATGCAGAGTGTAGCAGCTCAGACTGTTTGAAGGCCGAACACCGCTCCTGTCAAGTGACGCACCTCTAAGACACAAGCTCAACGAGGGAGCACTCTATCTACGCGCGATGCAACTTGTCTACCAGACGGCAGCCTGCTTCTGACGGGTCACCACTCTCCTCCCTATGCTGAGGTTCACTAGAGCACAGGGAGCTGAGACAGCTCGACGCAGCTCAGCAGGCATGAGGCAACCCAGAAACCGAGGCTGTCGGCAATCAATTGAGCGCGCAGCAGCGCGCTCTGCCACCAGGTGAGGCCTACACACATGGTTCGCCGGTATGCCTCGCTGCGGGCCTGCAGAGCAAGCCAACTGCGCGGCTCAGCTGCTACCTGCGCATGCATGTGATGCAGAGCTGGGCATGGGCTGCAGATGACGAGCACACCTCCATTGCAGAGTTTAGGCTGGACCACCAGTGCCGTGAGTGAAACCAGGTGCTGGGGCGCTCATCAGTGTCCGCCGAGCTTGAGCTACTGCCGCCAAGGGATGTGGGTGAACTGGGGTGCAAGGCGGCCTTCAACGCCTGCACGGCATCACTGGCCTGCCCGACACGGCCTATGAAACAAGCAGAGAGCCGCCGAAAGGCACTGCGTGTGCATGGCAGCGAGGCGCACCGCCTCCTGGCCGCGCTGGCGGCACGCCATGCCATGAAAGAACATGTCCAGTTGCTTCTTGGGCCCAACAGGGACATAGCCATATGTGACATCGCTGGCTGTTCCGATGCGGCCGCTCGGCCCAAGGAAAGCGTAGTTGTGTAGCTCTACGTGGCCTGAAGCCCGCGCGTGCGCGCTTGAAAGCAGGGACACGCTGGGACCTGCCGCGTTTGCTGGCCTGATGGCTACAGCTGGAACGTCGGCCTCTTGCGCACCAGCGCCCAGCTCCATCAGGAAAGGTGGCGGCGACAGTTTCGTGCAGCCCATAGCAAACACCAGTGTGTCTGCCAACAGGAAGCGCCCGCTACGCAAGAAGACACCATCCCGAGCGAACGCGGCCACGCTGTCCACCAGGATCGATGCGACGCCCGCTCGGCTCAGCTGGAATATGGCATCATTGCATTGGCCTGGTGTGTCGCGCAAACGCGAAGGTGTGAATGCTACACCCAAGACTGGTGCAGCAAAGTGCAGCGACGGGCCGGCATGCCTGTGAAGTCCTGGGCTGATGCTGCGCCGGTGGGCGCGGCATGCATGAGCCCTGCGGGGCCGTAGAAACACCGCCGCAGGTAGAGGCGCACGAGCGCCATCTTCCAGCGCCACGGCACGAGCGGCATGTACGTCATCCACGTGATGGTGAACTGGCGCGAGAAGGGCAGGATCCACCTGCGCTGCTGCCCCGCCTGCCTCCACAGCCCTGGCAACCCCTGCCGCAGCGGAGCGCGGCTGCCCACCTCTCTCGCCCGCGCGACACGAGCGTGACCTTGGCAGCGCCGGCCTTGGCTGCGGCTTCCATGGCCTCGCATGCAAACGCGCCGCTGCCGACCACCACGACCTCCTGCGCGCGGCTCGCGCGCAGCTTCCCGGTCCACGCGCTGTGGGGCAGCGCCAACAGGCGCATCCGCTGTCTCGCACCTTGCCGCGCTGGTCGCTGCTGCCGACCAGCGAGTCGCGCCCGTCTGCCCTGCCTGCCAGCGTGCAAAACCCGCGGTATGCTGCCAGGCTGGGCATCAGCCTCTCCTCCGGGGTGTACTGCTTGCCCAGGAGGCCGCAGGCGGCCATCAAATACTCTGCGCTGATGGACGTGAGGTCTCCTGTGTCGTGGTTCCTCACAGTTGCCAAGTACCTGCACAAATGAAGTGCAGCACCTCACACATCGTCTGACACCGCACGAGAGCACACGTGCACACACTTGAGGCTGGCACAGGCGCTGACCTGTCTGTCTGCGTGTCAAAGTGCACCGTGAGCACTGTGCTGCGGAACGTCGCGCGTGCGTACAGGCCGTGCAGGCGAGCATACGTCCGCAGCTTGTCCCGCACTGCCCCAGAGGACAACTTTGCCAGGGCGTGACCCAGCGGGAAGCTCGCGTCCCAGCGATACAGTGCCTCGAAGGCCTGCACCGCTCTGCACCGTGGCTCTGTACTGCACACCTTGACACTGCGCTACGCTGACCATAGCTGTAACCCTGCTCCTGCAGCCTCAGAGCAGGCGTGCGTGCAGAGACAGGGGCCGCCAAGCTGTGACTGCTTGATTGGGGAGGCTCAGCGCCAACCTGCAGCTGGCTATGTGTATTTGCTAGTGTGCACCAGACGCCGCCAAAGTCCTCGCCTGCGTCCACCAGTCGGAAGGAGATGCCCTTGGCGGCGCATCTCTGACTGGCAAGGACCCCACAGACGCCTCCTCCAACAACGAGCACTGCCACTGTCTCTGCCTCCATCTCTGCTAAACACGCATGCAACGTTTGCGCATGAGGATGCGCGCGGAGGGGTGGCCGCTGGCTCATCTGTCAGCAGCTGTCAGCAGCTGAAGCACCCTGCTAGGGTCGTCCACATAATGTTTTGAATGTCAATTTGGGATTGAATGGAGGCTGGCCTGATCCTGGCGCATGCCCGCTCATGCGTAGCCAGCTATCCTCAAGGCAAGGTGGCTGCATGTCACATCCTCTATCACCATGTCATTGCGTGCAGAGAGGGAGAAGGCACTGGCCTTGTGTGCGGAGGACCAGTTTGCGCTTACACACGTGGTATGCAATGCATCCACACACCGCCGCGCATGTGCAGCGTCAAAGCCATCATCTCCTTGCCTCGCGCACCCTCTGGGCCCCCCATGGCTGCGGCCAACTCGAAATTAAAATTGGAGCAGAGCACAGCCAGCGCGACGCGCAGCTCCATCAGCGCCAGGTTCTGCCGCAGCAGCGTGAGCGATGCAGCGTTGTATAGCCTTATGCCTTGACGGTGCGGAATCCGAGTTGCAGCACAGAGAAGCGGTGCATGCCTGCGCGACGCAGCTCCGCGAGCCTTCGCTGAAGGGCAGGTACACCTTTGCTTCCTCGCTGGACGACGCAGACTCTGCGTGCTGAGCACCGCCAGCGCCACCGAGCGACTTGTCACTGTGCTCAGCCGGCTCCGCTTGGCTGGACGCCTCCCAGCGCTCGGGCCGAAACACGTCTGGCTGGCGCCAGTACTTGGCGTTGTTGTGCAGGCGATGAAATAGGACGTATACAAAGACGCCCGGCGGCACGAGGTAGTCGCCGACCTGCGTTGTCTGCGTGGTGAACCTGCGCGCGCGCGCGCCTCGGCGCGTGCTGCAATGCGCTCGTGCGGCCGCATGGACGGCTGGCAGGAAGGTGCGCTTGCGTGACGTGGCACGGCTGGCTGCGCACCGCGGTATGCCGGCGACCACCGGGTACATGCGCATGGACTCCTTCAGGACGTTGCAGAGGTAGGGCAGCATGCGCAGGTCGTCGGGCTCCAGCTGCCGCGCGGGGCCCCCGGGTCTGTGCAGCAGGCCGGCGGCGGCGAGCTCCGCTGCGAGCCGGGCTTGGACGTGCGGGTTGGCCGCCAGCGCAAAGAGCGTGAATGACAGCGTGTGCGCGGTCGTCTCGAACCCGCCCATGATGAATGTGCCTATCTCGGCCTTTAGGCGCGCATCGGACAGCGGCTGACCTGCGCAGGGCAGAACGTCCGGCGTGTGCAGGGCATGCAGAGGGAACTCTGTAGGTGTACATTACACCGGCAGCACTGCGCGCTGCCAACGCTACCTGTGGCATCACGGACAGCGAGCAGGGCTGCGCCGATGTGCTTGTCAAGGCGGCCTGCGGCAGCAGCCTGTCGCAGGTGCACGAGCAGGTCGGCGCACGTGCCGCGGAACTCCCTCGCGCACCGAATGCCCTCCCTCGCCTCCTGTCTGGGCAGCCGCCATCGGTCGGGCGGCAGCCGGTGCTTCTCGCACTGCGTCGGCAGGTGGCAGCGTACCTGTGTCCATGCAAAGACCTGCAGCGGGTTGGTCATGCGCCGCTGGATCTCCTCCAGCGCGCGCGGCAGCACGAGCAGGACGCGGTTCGCCTCCAGCCGGACGGCCTGGAAGTCGTAGCCGAAGCCTGCCTGCGCGGGCGGGGCGCCAGTGGCGCACAGTCCCGGGTCCAGGCACACATGCTGCATCGGGCTGCTGGCCGGCCGCCGCACCAGTGCAACGACATCCAGAGTGAAGCGCATGCCGGCATCATCCATGTCCACGGCAGCCGCCGGGCCCAGCCGCCGCAGCGACGCCGCCAGGTCCTCCGCCTTGCGCTTCACCAGCGGGAAGCTGTGCCTGCAGAGCAGGCAGAGCGGTATGGGCCTCACAGGGCCTTCTGGCAGTGCCGGGGTTGCCCCCGGCGCAGCAGGTGCAGCCCCAGGTCTGCGTGCACCTCACCGCGCTGGCGCTGAAGCAAGGGGCCACCGCGCGCCGCACGGCGCGCCAGGAGTCCGTGGCCAGGTCTGTAAAGATGCTGTGCGTGCGGCCCTCGCTCCACAGGATGTCCAGGTGCCAATAGCTGCCGACGTGCTTGGGGATGTCGCCCTCGCCGCGGCCAAACAGCCTCTGGATGGTGCTGGGGCAGGCGGCCACGACGCCGTGCAGGCCCAGGACCTTCACCTTGTACACCTCTCCATATAGAGTCGCCCAGCGCGCCATGACTCTGTGGAAGTCGGGCCTGAGGATGTCAGAAAGGTTGCCGGTGGCCCAGTGGCCGGGCGGGCCCGGCATGCGGAGCAGGTCGAGCAGGCGGCGCCTCCACCGCGCCGTCATAGCGTATGCGCATAGTGCCAGGCAGGAGCATAGCGTACACACAGAGACCAGAACAGACATATGGGCCATGGCGAGCTTCCGGCTCACATGCACAGTCGAAGTCGCGCGGCAAGGTTTAGCGAGCTGTGTGCCCCAGCAGGGTCAGGGGTGCACACAAATTTGAAAACACAGTTGGCGGGAAGGTGGCGGGAGGTGTTGCTTCAGCAAGGGCGTTGTCCTGCAAGGATTGCTGCACATGACTTCGAGTCCTTTCTTTCTTAAAGTAATCTCAAAGGTCTTTCTCCAGAAGTGCCACCTGGCTCTTTGAAAGCTCGTGCCTTGCCTTGCAAACCTTGGAGTCTGTTAACAACACCACAGCAAGCATCTGCCTATTACTCTATTTAGACGCACATCAATATTTGTATTGTTGCCTGCTTAAGGCTGTGGCCAAAGTGGCGGACCTCCAGCGCGCGCATGGAATTGTTGCCTACACAGGCATTTCCGGTTTGTCAGTCACCCTCTGTCAGTGCTACCTGGGGGCGCACGGCCCAAGTTGGCTGCGACACTGGTGAACGGGCTTGAGGTAGGGATGCGCGCACTCCGCGGTCACAGCGCTGTCAAGCCCAGGGTGCATGCAGGCAAGTTTCTGCCAGCACAGCACTGGTCTAGAAGCATTTGTCTAGTAGCACTGGCATACTGAACTGATCATCGTCCCCGACATGTCCTTCTTCGGCTGCCAGCCGACTTCAACCCTACAGCAGGGCCTTCATGCGCCCGCTGGCGCGCCATTTGTGGGAGTTCTGCAAGATTTTTCTAAGGTCTTATACCAGTGAAGTAGAGCACGTCAGGGGTGACACAGTGACCAGCACGAACAGGAGGTACTGCTTGTCACTATCCGCACCTCCATGGTGATGGTGAAGATTCTATTAGAAAGGCGCCGAGGACCACATCTTGCCTGCACGAGCCTACTCGTTCTACGGCCGTTGTGAAGAAGCTCCAAGGCACAGATGGTCCAGGACATGAAACCCTGACCGGTCTCAGCCAGCAGGGTGCCGATTGGAGGCAGGAGGAGGCTGTCTGGCCCCCGTATGCCCCCGCCACAGGCCCCATGCTGACACAGTGACTCTGCCGTACCATTCACCATGTACCCCCCTCGGGGATGAGTCTGTCCCGGGGCTCGGCCTCCAGCCTGGCCTACGTCCGCCTACGGAGCATGGACGGTGCGCGGGTCCTGACGTAGCTTACGCAGGAATATGCTGTTGCCACGAGTCCTGCGGAGCCCCCGGGATCGGTTAGTTACTGCCACTGCTGCAGTGCCAGCAGCCTCTCCTGCAAACTTTCAACCACAAAGCCTGCCACACACTTCAAAGCAGGTCAGGGCAAACTGCCTGAGGCAGCACGCGATTGCCTGGGCCACAGACGCGGAGAGCTGCGTGCTGCAGCTGTATCTAAACGCTGCACACGCCTGCGACGCTCGGCTGGAATTCCGCGAGGGGGGCGCCGCGCAGGGCGCCATCACTGCAAGCGCTGTGGTTGTGAGGTGTGCCGTCTGCGGGTTGCCCTGCGAGCCAAGGTGCCTGCTGCAACACGCGCAGCTTCTGATGTGCGACTGCCCGGGCAGCTTGCCAGAGCGGAGCGCCGTGTTTGTGCGGGCCTTTGTGGACGCGTTCGTGCAGCAGAAGACCAACGACGGCTACGAGGTTGTGGACTCGCGTATGGCCGCGCAGCCAGAGGGCGAGGCTGCGCCGAGCCCGCACAGCCCAAAGCCCTCCTCGCCGACCGAAGGCGAGGCCGCGGGCACAGGTGCTGCGCAAGACCCAGCGGCCGCTTTTGTCTAGCTGAGCTTGCTGAAAGCGCGCTGGCTTAACCTTGCGTGCGTCTGCGCAGAGGGGTCGCTGGACTGCGAGCAGGGCCAGAGCCAGGTGCCCCTGCAGAGCGCGCGAGTGTGATCCGTATGGGTCCAGCTCATGCCCGAAGGCAGCACCTGACAGGCAAGCGCAGCTGCCGTGACCCACCCGCGCGCTTTTGCGCAGGAGCCGAAGGGCCAGACGAGCATTGAGAAGCTCGCGAGACACTTCCACCTGCCTATCAACGCCGCCGGAAGGGAGCTCGGCATCTGCCCGACGGTGCTGAAGAAGATCTGCCGCAAGCACGGCCTGACGCGCTGGCCCCACCGCAAGGTGTGCGCGGCGCTCGGCCGTGCGCGCCTCTCCGGGCAAGGCAGCAGCCCTGTCGGAGCATGCCTCGCGCCACCTGCACAAGCGCGTGGCCGCTGACACGTTGTGTGCGACGCGGCAGCTGCGCAGCATCGACCGCCTGCTGGAGAAGCTGCGCGCGTCGGTGGAGCAGGCCGACCGGCCGTTCGGCTCCAGCGTGCACACCAAGAACCTGCGGGACAAGATCTCTGAACTGCTACGCGAAAGGCAGGAGATTTGCTTTGAGCAGCGCCCGCACTAGTCTGAACTGCAATTGCCACTGCGGCGCGGCCCGGGCTGTTAGGCAGGTCTAGGGCATAAACCCCTATTCTCTTCAGGCACCGGAGCTTGCGTGTATCGGACGAAGACTTGCAGGCAGTTGCCAGCTCATTTTAGCGCGCCATCAGGGTGCCTGTGGGTCGTATTTGCGCTTCAAGGCACATGCAGGCCTTTTGTTCTGGCAGCGCAGGCCGTGTTCAGAATATGCATGCTCCAACTGGCATATTAGCTAGCTGATAGCGTGCTGTGAGATTAGGTTTAGTGCTTGTTGCGGATCTGCCTCAGCTCTGTCTGTCAGGTTTTGGCCACCTCTGCTGTAGCACCTCTTAGGTTAGGTGAGGCCTTGAGCGGGGCCCTAGTCCTGAAAGCAGGCAGCAACCGGTTTAGATGCAGGTAGAGTAAGACCACATTTTGTTTGCGCAACGTGGAGGATGTTTGTGTGCGGAGCGAGTGGTTGCGTGAGCATGTGATGTCTGCCAGAGGTTCAGAAAAGACATTGTGGGCATGCTGATGCACGTGCGAGGTGGCCTCGCACTTGTCAGGGCAGTCAAGAATCACATGTGGTTGCTGTGTGACAGGCCAGCAGCAAGGTTGAGGAGCGTGTGGCAGAGTGGGGGCACGTGCTAGTGGCTCTGTGTGCAGCTGAGAGCAGTGACTCTGCGTGCGTCAATGTCACCTTTGAGCACACTCGATTCGACGTGTGAGTCTGGCAAAGAGTAGCAGTGCGCGCCCTGCTGCCACAGACTTTGTGCACAGCCATGTTACATGTGTCCCACAACCTAATGAGCAAACGACCCGAGCACCACAGAAACAGGGGCAGCCGGCAACAGCCTACATGGGCACAGTCTGGCCTGCCGGGGGCGCCATCGGCGCCTGCTGCTCGTACGCGCCGCCCACATCCTTGACATAGCCCTCCTTCTCCTTGCCTGTCGCGAGCGGCGCCGTCAGCCTCTCAGCGCGGAGCTCTGCCTTGGCTGGCACATTACATGCAGGTGGTCAAGGGTCCACGCACGCAATGCGTGCCCGTGTGCCTTGCAATAGATGTGCCCCAAGCGGCCAGCTGCACACTGCGGCGCACCGATGCTGGGCTTGTCGGAGATGGGCTCCTCGTCCTTGGGCTGCAGCACCGTGACCAGGTCGGGCATGGGCTGCTTGGGGCCCTGCTTCCCGGTCGGGTCCCACTCCTTCATGATGCGCACCTGCCGCGCCATGCAGCCATAAGCGCCGCACGGCTGCACATCGCCAGCCCGGGCACCCACACATGGTTCCTGCCACCCATCCCACTACCTGCAAGCAAGCAGAGACGCGCACCTGAGCACCTGCCGCACAGCTAGCGACCCACCGGCACGCTGGATGGCTGTAAGGTGGCATCCGTCCGCCGCTCATCACACAGAGATGCTTGGCGGCCTGGATCGGTATGGCACAACACCGGCCACTCTTGACACGACCGTCAGGAGCGAGCGCTGCGTGGCAGCCAGACCTTGATGCCCAGCACGCCCTGGCGCAGCATCACGTGCCGCACGGCGCCGTCGATGTAGTCATGCACCGGGTTGCCCGACGAGATCATGAAGCCGTCCTTGAACTTCATAGCCTTGGCGCGCTGCGCCCGCAGCTTGCCGCTGACAATCACCTCGCAGCCCTTGGCCCCGCTCTCCATGATGAAGCGCAGCACGCCGTAGCACGCCCTGCGCGACACGAGTCTCACGTGCGCGCTGTGGGTGGACGAGCTGCACTTGCAGCTGCGCCCACCGCTGCGGCCACAAACACAAACGGCTCACTTTGGACCTCGCCACTACCGTCGGCACGACCGCACTAACCCTCGCCGGACAGGCCAGACCAGTGCAGCGCGCGGAGCAGTGCGCGCCTGCGCACGGCCAGCCCGCCCAGCAGCTTGTAGCGCAGGGACTCCGCCTGTGCGACGGAGCACAGGCCGCGGTTGGCCACCTTCTCCGCGTACAGCTCCACGCTGCCCTCCGGGAACTTGAAGCGCTTCTGCACCACGCTCGTGAGCTCGCGGATGCGGCGGCCCTTCACGCCTGCGAGCACGACAGGCTCGGTGAACACAGCAGCACTGCACCACCTCCAGGCACGCAGAGCAGCCAGCTGAACGGGTCCAGGCACGGCAGGAGCCAGCAAAACGCGTCAGGCAGACCGCAGTGCTGCTTCTAGGACACAGCAAAGGAACGCACCCAGGACGTTCTGCGTGCGCGTGGCGCGAATGATGACCTCCGTGCGCATAGGGGTCACGCGCACCTCCACGCCTGTCGCCGCGTCGCGTTTGTTACGTCTGGTTGACTGCTTCCCACACTGTCCAGGCACATAACGGCGCAACTCGAGCAGGAGGCGCACCGCTGTAGCCGTGCTCGGCCAGCTCGCGCGTCAGCAGCTCGTTCAGCTCAGCGTAGAACACGCCGTCTGCGACAAACTGCAGCCCGGACACACGCGTTGGATGTGCGGCGGTGTTTGCCGCGTGGCTGCGCCTACGCAGGGCCCCGGACCAGGGCCCCGGAGCCTTTGCGCGTGCGCGCAGCCAGGAACGCCGAGAGCGCATGTGATCAGCTCGCGCACCTTGCGCTTCTTGCTGATAGCTGAGCTCGCCATGTCTGCGTGCGCGCAAGCCTGCCGGCGAGTCCCTCAGACTTGCAGTCCCACGCACGCCACAGAGGCTCGTCCTTGGGCCGTTCGCAGGGGCTTTTTGCGCACAAGAAACAAAGGTAAGGTGCTCGAAGGGGAGCAGCGCCGGCGGGCGGGGTGTACTGTTGTCAGGGGTGGTCAACTCGGGTGGCCCTTCCGGTGTGCATGGTTTGTAGCACAGCCATCTATACCGGTTGCTATGCACGGATGTGAGTGTCAGTTCGCTCAGTTACACAGCTGGTAGGTGGCGCAGGTCTGTTGCCAACCATGATGCTCAGCAGTGGAACGGGACGCATGCAAGTACGCCAAGCAGACGCACTGGTTGGAACTGTGACACGAGCTAACACGTCGGCAAAGCGGCACAGTCTGCGTGACCCACACTCCCTGTGCTGCAGCTTTCGTCTGAATAGCTGCCGGTGAGTGTCTCATTGAGTGTTGGTCAAGAGCTTCAGCACGGCCTGAACATGTTGTTGTGGAACATGGGGGCCAGGTCGCCGCTGCAAGGTAAAAGCTATGCGCAGCGAGGAGCAGACGCACGGCGTCGTGTTGCTTCCAGGTGGGTGCTCTCAAGTGTGCACTCACGCCTGGCGTCCAAGGGTGTGCTGAATACCACTGGCCGTGCAGGGCTGGGCAACTCCGCGGCAGACTACACCGCGCTCGCCACGTCTCTGCAGGAGCGCGGCCTGGTGGTGGAGACCACGGCGGTTGCCCGCCTCGACTGGGCGCGCAATGCTGCGGGCCTGGCCGACCCGGCCTGGTGGCGGGGCACGCTGTCACCCCGGCCCACCGTGGACTGGTGCAGGCCTACGCTCTGCTCGCCCACCGCCTCATACTCGGCCTCCCAGGTGATCGCAGAGGGGCGCTCACGTCGAGAGGCGCAGGTACCTGAAGCGGGTCCAGGCGTCTCTTGAGGCAGTGAAGCGCCGCTGCGGGGGCGGGCCCGTGACGCTGATCGCGCACTCGGCGGGTGGCTGGCTTGCGCGCGTCTACCTGCTGGGCTTTGGAACCGCCGGTATAACGCGGCTCGTCACGCTCGGCGCCCCGCACCTGCCGCCGCCGCTGGAGAGCAAGTGCGCGCCCGCACACAGGCCCTCTGCCTGACTCAGCATGGCACCGCGGCGGTCTCAGGCGGGCGTGGCGCGCCCGCCTGTCACAGGTTTGCCGACCAGACGCGCGGCATCCTGACCAGCATCAGCCAGTCGTGCCCCGGGTGCCACCACCCGGAGCTCGACTACGTCACCGTGGCGGGGAAGTGGATCGAGGGCGCTGGCCTGCTGGAGCGCGGCGCGTCTGTGCTGCAGCGCGTGGCGGGCGCGTCCTACCAGCAGGTCTGCGGGCGCGCGACCGTGTGGTGAGCGCGCCATGACCACCAGTGTGGCTGAGGTGTTGAGAGGCTGCGAAGGACGCGCGTTGTGATAAGCACGAAGTGAACTGACTGACATGTGAATTATGAGGCAGGCATGGACTAGTGTCACTACTGGGCTTGCTGTGCTACAGCAGAGGTGCCTGCAGAGTCTGCAGGCTGAAGTATGCGTAGTGTGCATGCCACCCAGCATGGTCTGAATTCGCAGGGGTGACTTCATCACACCGGTGGACGTCGCGCACCTGGAGGGTGCGTGGTGCTGCCGCTGCTGCCGAGCACCTGCATGCAACTTCATGCTCTGCACGCAGCGCCTCCGCCTGCCGACAGAGCAGAGGTGGGCGAAGATTTTCAACTGCATGTACTCATTTACTGAAACGCCTGCCACTGCAGGCGCGACGCAGCTTACGCTGCCGGGCGTGTTCCACACGCCCATCGGCGCGGTCACGCCCACCACGGGCCAGGTGCCGCCCTTCCACGTTGTGCGCGCAAACGACGTGGTCTGACCTGTTGGGAGTCCTGCGGATGCTGCAGCCTTGACTGCTCCTTCGCCACGCGCGGTGAGCAGGTCATCCGCGTGCCGCGCCCTTGGTACGGGTCACCAGGCGTGCTTGAGCGCTGGCTGGACGTCGCCATACCGAATGCGCCGCTGCGAGCAGCTGCCGACGTGCCCCCACAGGGTGCCAAGCTGAACGCTTGACTTGATCAAGCAGCCGCTTACCAACGCAGTGTGCTTTGACCGACACGTGAGTTTGTTAAAGTGCTCATGTCTGTAAGCGCACAGTGGTAGGACTCACTTACACAGAGACGCGCCGCATCTGGTTTGCCACAGGTTGAGCAAGAAAGGGCAGTTCTCAACTATTCACTGCACGCCCAACCCAGTGGGCTGCCACCTACATGCCGCTGCGGCCCCAAACGACTGCTGCCAGCGAAAAGCTAAAGCTCGCCGCCAGCGCTCCCCAGCCCAGGGAGACAATGAAGGGCTCGCCCTGCACGCCAGCTGGCAAGGCGTTATGGCACAGCCACTGTAACGAGAAACGTGCAAGCTGTGCCAAGAGGGACGCATGCATGAGATCCTGCACACCACAGCTCAGCGCACACCACGCACCACCAGAACACACAGCTGCAGTTCAAATAGAACATACTCAACTGAAACATATTGCACCTCCAAACGGTGAGACCCACCTCGGCAAGCTGCATCACCTCTGTTGCGGCGTGCGCAGCGGGCGCCACCGCAAGCGCAGCCGCAGACAGCACAGCAGCGGCGGCCAGAGGAGCCTGCGCAAAAGGCAGAGCAAGCTTAGCGCCACTGCCATCGGCAGGCGTTTTGCGGCACACAGTGCAAGACCAAAGCGCACAACCAACACCCAACTCCGCTTGCGCTGTGTCAACATCAAGAAGCCCGGCTCACCTGACGCTGCTGCTGCTTCTGCGCGGCAGCCACTACCCGGGTGGCCCCCTGGCGCGCTGCCACAGGCCTCTGTGCGGCCTTGTGCAGGCAGGGGCGTGTCGCCGTCACGGACATCACGGCGGAGGGAGCCATGGCGTATGGGCAGTGCTTGTGGCGAAGCGAGTTCGGCCTCACATTATCTTCGCAACCCTGACTTTGGCACGGATTTTAAAACGCAGAGCAAACAGCTGCATGATGCATGCAGATGCTATGTGGTGGCCCCGCCTGCACCTTGCAGGCCGCCACACTTGGCTTGATACATGACCTGTTCCATTCCTTATCCCAAATCATTGCAGCCGTTCCAAGAAGGTATGCCTACGCTAGGGCCATGACCTCGACCAGCAGCGCAGCGTCGGCAGCAGGTGTGCACCCCACGGCCAGCACGGGCACGTACGCAGCCGGGGGCACGGCGCCAGGCACGCAGCCCAGCGCACAGCGCAAGGCCTCCGCCAGAGCGGACTCCAGCGGGGCGCGCGGCACGCACGCCGGGGTATAGTACACACGCGCGGACAGGGCATGCTCGTGGGCCAGCCGCGCAGCCTGCAGGGCCGCAGCAGCGGCACGCGCAAGTCCTGAGCAGATACCCGGCAGGCGCTCGGCGGTGCCGCCAGCTGCGCGCTCGCCCGGTGCACCAGCCGCCAGCGCCGCCGTCGGCACCCACAGCAGCGCGCGGCACAGGCGGCCAGGCACGAAGACGGCGCTGCAGTGCGCCGCAGGCCGTGTGCCGCCGGCTGCCGGGTCATCGTCCTCCCGCGCGGGGCATGCAGCTGGCAGAGGCAGCTCGAGCGCCGCGCTGTCCAGCAGCGCCAGCCAGTCGCCGCCCTCCTCGCCGCTGCCGCCGCCTGCACAAGTCAGACGCGCGTTGAGCGAGCACCGTGCGTCGCCACCTCGCGAGGTCGACACGCCCGTGCTCCGGCAAGCAAGGGCGTGCCCGGTCGGGCCTGGCGCAGCACGCTCAGGGCCCGGGGGGCGCGCCGGGGCAACCGCTGTCCGCGAGGGCGACCGGCTGGAACTCGACCGCCGCGCCGCGCGGCAGCGCCGGCAGCGCCACGTACGTGACCAGCGGCGCGCAGCGCCTGGCGCGCGCCGGCGGCGGCCGCAGGTAGGCGTCCTCCGGCGGCGCGTCGGCCTCGTCGGCCTCGTCGGCCTCGTCGGCGCCCGCGGCGCCGTCGAGCTCACCCGCGGCGCCGCCTCCGCCGCCGTCGCGGCTGCTGGCCGCGGCGCAGTGGCCCGCTGCAGTCCCATGCCGCTCCTCAAACTCCCGCTGGCCCAGGCGCAGGAACGCCCCCAGGCACTGCCCCGCGGCGGCCAGGGCGCCCGCGGCGCCAGCCCGGGCCTCGGCGCCCAGCCCCCCGCCGGCGCTCGCTGCCCCGGCGGCCGCATACACAGTGCAGGCTAGCATGGCGCTGGGCAGGTCGCAGCGCAGCGCGACCGCCACGCTGCGGCAGCTGGTGAGGCACCGCGCCGCCTGCGCAGCAGCGGTGACAGCGAGCATGAGGGCAGGCGCATGGTGTTCACGGGTGGCCTGGCGGCGCGTTCTTGCCCCAAGCACACGGAGCTGCAGGCATACAGACCGTACACTGGCTGCATGGCAGACGCCTGGCTGATGCATGCAGGACCGACGTGACATTGGCCGCATTCCCTCTGCGTCCGGCCCCGGTCTCACGGCAAGGGGGAGTTGCGATGTGGTAAGCCACGCGCGCTCGACGCATGGCGCAGGCAGCGCGGCGGCGGGCGCGGCCGCGCCTGGGCAGCAGCGCCGCCGGCGACTACCTGCATCGACGCAGGGTCCAGGCCGATCTGGCCGGCCATGTGCAGCACGCCGCCCCAGGCGGCGGCCTGCGCGTACGGCCCGATGCACGCGGGCGCCCACGCTGATATAGACTGCACATGCAGTACGCTGCGCTTGCCATGCTCTGCGCGGCCGCAAAGCCGTTCAACAGGCCTGTTGCTCACTTAAACAAACAGGCCGAGAGACAGACAGGCCGAGAGAATCAGTAGCAAGACGTGCATGCGACACCCACTATAGGCAGCTAGCACGTCCCACGCTCTCGGTACAACATCCACTCCGGCTTCATGCAGCGCGCGTTTGCTGGCCCGCTGCATGTCCTTTGCAGACATGCTTACCCATTACAGGCCCCAGAACATGTTGAAGCGTACTAGACATACAAGACACACAAACCTGGGGCGGACGCGCAGAGCTGCGCACCTTTGGCACCGCATGGCGGCAGGATCACGTCAACAGCAACGGCCGTGCCCGCCGGCAGCGGCGCCTGCACGCACGCGCGCGCGGGCGGGTTGATGCCGCCACAGAAGCGCGCATATGCGGCATTGGCCGCTGCAAAGTGGCCCATGTCTGCCAGGTAGAGCTGGATGAACAGGCCGTCGCGCAGGTGCGCGGACTCCTTCGCCAGGCCTGCGCGCCCAGCAGTGCACGTTGCAGTGAGCGTGAGCATGCGCACCCGGCTGGATGCGTCTGACAACTCTCACGCATTGCAGCCACGACCATAATGTAAACACACAGCTGTCACGCAAGTGCAGACTCTGCATGCGCGTTGTATGGCAGCCTCAAACCCACAGCAGCATGATCATCATCGCTGGATGCGCGCCTGCCTGTATGGCGCCCAGTGCTGCATGCACGGCGGCCTGCGTCTGAGCCTCGCTGGGCGCCGCGCCATCGCCGCTGCGGCCGTCTTGCCCGCAAGCCGCACAGGCCACAGCAAAGACTCCTCCAGTCGTCCGCCGCACGGCCACGCTCACCCGCGGAGCATCCGGCTCCGGCGAGCCAGGTTCCCAGCCTGCTGGTGCCCCGCCTTCACCTTGCGGCGGCGGCGTGAAGGCTGCCGGCACGTCGATCACCGCTGCGTCGCCCCGTGTGCCTGCCTCTTCGGCAGCCGCGCTGTCCATCGTGCCTGCTGGGCTGACAGGGGCGCTGCAGCTGCGCGCAGCCTGCTGCACAGGCTTCCTCTCCAGGTGGAAGGCCGTCGGACACAACGCGGCTGCCACGGCGATGTCGCCAGGCTCATGCGGAGCCACCTGCAGCCCCCGCTCTGTTACAGGCGCGTCTTTGTCATCCTCAGGTGTCTATGTTTATTGAGGAGGCGGGCGTCATGCACGCGCTTGTGCAGCGGCGAGGCTGCGAGGCGCGCGCCTCCCACGAGTCGAGCACGATGCGCCGGCCCGGAAAGAGCGGGCAATCCAGCGTGAAAGTTTCGTACTCTCCGCCCTCGCCGCAGATGTTGCATTCAAACTGCCTGCCGCAGGTTGCTACGGGTGAGCGTCGACCGCCCAACTGTCGCAGGCGGCGCTGCCAAAGCCATCGGCATGCATGCAGGCCGCTCGACCTGGCAGCGGCGCCCCACGCAGACAGGCACAGGCGGTGACGCACAGGTGCACCTGCTGCCCAACAGCGCCATAGCGCAGCCGCCCGCAGCATGCCGGCAGGACGCTGGATGCACGCGCAGGCTCTGCCGGCGCACCTGCACAGCCGCTGCAGCAGCGCGCGCACAGCGGCCAGCGGCCGGCCCAGGTGGCGCCCGGGGTCCAGGCCCAGCGCGGCCACCTTGACCAGCACGGCCTCCAGGCCGCCGGCGAGCATGCCGTCCAGCAGCGCCGCCTGCGGCTGGTGCCACAGGTACGCCAGCGAGACCAGGCCCAGCCGCGCGCACACCTGCGGCGCGGGCCTGGTTACGACGCGCCGGAAGATGGTAGCTATGGTCGAGCGCTGCGCCGCGGCGCCCGGCAGGCGCGGAGCGCCGCCAGCGCAGCGGGCGATGGCTGACAGCATCGCGCTTGCTGTCGGCACACCGCAGTGCTGGCTCGGTGTGCGGGCGCGCACATGCTCGACGCGCAGGCGCTGGTAGTCGGACGCGATCGCGCCCGACGCGACCGCCTGGACGCCGGGCACGCGCTGCTGCACAAACGCCAGCAGCGCGGCCAGGTCCTCCACTTCGTCGCCGCTCGTCTGCTCATAGTTGAGGTCCTGCGCAGGCGTGCAACGTGACCCGCCATCCGCAAGCAGGGACATCTGGCTGGCGGAAGTTCTTTGCAGCTAGCTCGCACACAGACCTCTCAGAAACAGAGCAGCGCCTGACCCCCACAAATTACCCCAGCTCTGGCGGCCATGCTGGGGTGGCGGCAGCGCTGGGCGCGCGCCGTGTGCCTGGAGGCGCCGCCAATGCGCCGGCGGAACAGCGGCAGCTCCGCGCAGGCTGCAAAGGCCGCCACCAGCTGGTGCCCCACCGTTTGGAACATGAAGCTGTCCAGCTCGTCTGGCGCGCCCGCTGCCGGACACAGGTTGGCCAGCGCGACCACCTCATGGCCATGCCGCCGGCACAGCATCATGCTGTAGCACGAGTCCTTGCCGCCACTGCGCGCGTGAGCGCGCAACAAGTGACAACACTGTGGGCACGTGCATGCTATCAGTTGCCTGCCGGCCAGCCAGCGCACGCCCGCACCTTATGAGCGCGACGACCTTCATCGCACTGCACTTTGCCACGCTATGTCCTGCAGGTCTCCCGGGACACGACGCCCCTGTCGCCTTGACAGGCAGCCTTTGCCTTTGCCTTTTTTGCTGGGAGCGATGCTTGGGGGCATTTCGTCCTTGCTACCCTAGCAATTCAAAGCTCGGCCATGTTCCCGCGCCACCACCGTCCAAGCCCGCTCTGTTGTGTGGGTGGGGCTTCGTCTGTTCATTGAGCATACTCGGTACCACTGTGTTGAGGACAGATGCGTTGGTGGCTAGTGCGTGGCGCCCAGCGGGGCATATGATGTGACTGTGAAGGGCCCGTTGGCAGCCATATATATATGCATGTGACGCTGTCCAGAAGGCATGTGGCGCATGCTACTCATTGTGTCGGGGAAGTCTTTGGATGAGAGCATTCCGGCAGCAAATGCTCTACCCCTGAAACAACCATCTGACGGAGAAACCACTCGCATGACCATTTTGCATTCAGGTAAACCGGTCCATGCTGGTGAACACTGCCTGGCACGCAGACTCAGAGCGCTTGACAAGCAGTATCCAGGGCAGCCCAGCCACCCTGTGACGAGGTTTGTGCCAATGACTGGCTCAGTTGAGACCGGGACGTTCTTGTCAGCAGGGTATTCTACACACGCTGCCGATTTGGGCAGCTGTTCGACCAGTGGCCGCTCTGGCCGCAGAGGTAGCAGTCGCCTGTGTTGCCGCCTGGCACAGCCTGCCCTGCGCGGCAGCCACAGCGCACGTCATGTCAGGCTCAAGCTGGAGCTGCACTGCAGCACCGGCTGATGTCAAGCCCAGCAGATCAGGTCATGGTGAGCATCCGTGCCGGCTGACCTGTGGCAGACGTGTATGCAGGCGCGCGGCCGCGGCCGGCGCCGCCGCCGCGCCGGCCAGCCTCCTGGCCGCGCCCGCGCGCTGCGCTGCCGCGCTGGCCGCTGCGGCCGCCCCGGCCTCGCCCGCCCTGGACCTCGCAGCGACTCAGACGCCCGTTAGCCAGGCTCTTGAACTTGCAGCAATACATGCGTCACAGCTGCGGTGCACGCTATTCAGAGCATGGAGCCCAGTATACGCCCCGCGTGAGGCACTGCTCTGGTCGTCTTTGTCCCCAGGTAAGCACAGCATCCATACGCTGCCCGTGCAACCGACGCATGCTCGATGGCTGCTGCACTGCACCTCATGCGCCCGCTGTGCTGCGAGGCGCAGCGCACCGGCTGTGTCGCCGGCACGGGCCCGCCGGTCCACTCGTCCACCCATGCGATCTTGAGGCAGGCGTCGGCCTCGCTGGGGTGCGGGCACTTGAAGAACTGCCGGCCAGGGTTGGCCGCCGACCTGCTCGTGCGCATGACGCACTCCAGGCCGTGGCGCGGGCACCGCGGCGCGCCGCCGCCAGCGGCGGCCTGGCCGCCGGCCCTGCCGCGCCTGCGCCCGCAGGCACGCGCTGGAGTTCATGTTGCCGGGCTACGGGCATGCGAAGAAGTGGGAGCAGCTCATCACAGGTGGACAGCAGGTGCACACCCCCTGCTGCAGTCCAGACTGTGGGGAACCGTCATGGCTATGGGCATCATGCTCGCCAATGAAAAGCGCGTGGCGCCATGCGGCAGGACGCATGGGCTGTCAGCACGCAGTGCGGCACACCCGGCAGGCGCAGCACCGCCTGCCGCCCCGCCCCCTCGCTCGCCTCGCTGCGGGCGAGGCCCGGCGTCATGCGGCGGGGCTCGTCGCCCTGGCGCCCCACCACGCCCTGCGCGCTGCAAAGCTCAAGCCAAGCCCAGGCACCCCACACCTGCCAGGATGTCACCTGCTTGCCTACAATGTCAGCCGCACCACTCTGCGTGTTTCACGGCGCCTGGGCAGGTCACCACCCTGGAGACCTTGCAGAGTGTGCACGCATGGGCTCCAGTTTTCGCGCCTGCAGCGCCGCGTCCGCGCGCGCGGTCCCTGCCGGCTGCGCCGCCGCCGCGGCCCCAGCCGCCGCCGCCATTGGCAGCGTGTGGCGGCGGGCCGGGCGGCCGCGATGCGCCGCAGGCCTCTGTCAGCGCCTTCAGGCGGCGGTCGCACAGGGCGCACGCCGTCATGGCAGCATCGTACCCGACCGGCAGCACCGCCGGCCGAAACCTGCCGGCGGCATCACCATGTCGCAGAGCCTACAGAAGCAGGGTCCAGCTTGCGCGCACGTCATGGAGGACCTCACATCAGTCAGCGTATCTTGTGTCCGGCGCGCCTCCGGCCGTGCACACCGCGCCATGCTGACATCATACACGCCTTGCCCGTACGCTCCCATGCAAAGCCAACAAGCTGCAAGTTCACTGGCGAGTCGCCTGCGGGTGGGCCAGCGCGCAGGCGAGGGCGACGCGCACCGCAGGGCCAGCATGCGCACGGCGCCGTGCCGGCACGCGCCGCAGGCGGCCTCGGCAACCTCGGCGGCGAGCGTGCCGCGCGGCAGGTACACGCGCGTTTGGCATACTGCGCTCGAGCAGGCCACGAAGGCCGTCTCGCCGTCGCGCCGGCACAGCAGCAGCGGCAGGCCGCACCGCGGGCAGGGCCCCAGCGGCTGGCCGCCGGGCGGCAGCTCCGCGTCGCCGCCGCCGCCGCCGCCGCCCACCGCGCGCGGGAAGAATTGCGCGACCTCCGCCTCCATGATGCCTGCCGCGGGGCGCGGCGTCGCTGACACGCCGCCCAATGGGGCCTGCAGCCCGGTGCATGCGCAGCGCTGCCAGCACTTGTACCTTGCAGCGGAGCATGCACAAAAGATGCAGGGTGCAAGGACAGTCAGAGGCTCGGCAGCTGAGCATGCACAGAAGATGCAGGGTGCAAGGACTGTCAGAGCTTGGCAGCTGAGCGGAGGGTGAGGGAAGCCGCGGCGTCGCCCAGGGGCGGGGACGGCGGGGCGCAGCGCACCCTGCTTCTGCGCGGCGACCAGGTAGTCGGCGCGGAAGCACTGCACCGCCTCGGCCAGCACCTCCTCCTTGGTGCGCCGGCCCTGCGCCACCGCGGTGATGTTGCGCTCGATGAGGCCCCTGGGCCGCACGACACGCGTCAGCATGGAGTGGGGCGCTGCGATAAAGCAGGGCGACCTGCGCGTCCTCGGTGCACGAGTCCGAGAGCACCAATGGGCCTGGCGCCAGCGCCAGCAAACCCGGCGAGACAGGAGCGCGGCGGGCGCGCGCCTCAGGTTGGGCTGCCACAGGTTTGACAGGCCCATCTTGCAGTAGCCGCCCACCAACGCCTCCCCGAGCGGCGTCGGCCAGAACAGCGCCTGCACGAGGTGTGCGCAGCGAGTGGACGAGTGAGTTGTTGTTAATTTGTGATTCGACGTGCAGATGCTAAGCAACTGTGATAGGACACAAAGATGCTAGGCAACAGGGGAGGCACCTGCGCATCCTTGGTGGCGTAGCCGCGGTCAAGCTGCTTCTTGATGTGGTCGGCCACGGTGGCGTCGGTGCCGATGCCGTGGCGCTCCATCGCCGCGATCAGGTTGCGCTCCGACAGCCGGGGCGGCGGCTGCGTCATGCCCTGGACAGAGCGCGCCATGTGATCCAGCGCATGTAATGTCTGCACAGAGTCGCAAGCGTGGGCAGTTTTTTGCGAGGGGTGAGCGTGTAGCATCAATTTTTTTCAGTAAGGAGTTTGCATGTCGCATCGAGCTGGCGGGCAAGAATTGCAAGGCTTCAGCGCGACGCAGGCCGCGCACGTCCTTGAGCAGCAGCTCGTGCGGGATGAAGGTCTGGCCCTCCTGGAAGGCTGGCAGCGCGTCGCGGCCGCCCCAGCTCGCGTAGGGGTACACGTCCAGCCAGTTGCGCTCCCGCACCATCAGCCCTGCGTGCTTCCGTGTACGTGACGTGGCAGCTGCGGCAGACAGGGCGCACATGCTGGTCCCGGACCCGTGCGAGGACACAGGTAGCCGCAACACCTGCGAATGCCCAAGAAAAATGCAGCAGGTGCCAGGCAGCGCACCGCGCGCGTCAAAGAGCTCCTCAGCGATGTCGACCTCCACCCGCGTCTCAAAGCCCACCGCAGGCTTGGAGCAGGTCGCCAGGAAGCTGCGCACGATAAACTCGTACAGGCGCGCCTGCATACGTCGCCCATGTCCAGAGAGTAAGTGCATAGCACGCGCAGGGCTACACCAAACGCATTAGTCCAAGATGGTTGCTGTTGGTGACACTAATCTAAGGCGTGTCACACCATGTGCCACCAGTGGCGCATCGAGCACTGCTGCCCGCTTTGCATGAGTTTGTCCACGGTGAGACTGCCGTGCAAGTGCATACTAACGGCCAAGCACTGCCTGTGCTAGACTTGCATGCAAAGCTCTTCTGGAATTGCAGGGTTGCCGCGCCTTCTCCTGCGGCCAGCTGGCCTCCCCCCGGGTGTAGCGCGTGGGGTGTATCGGCGGGTGCGCCTGATCATTGTTGCCGCCCGGCCGCGGCGGGTGCCACATCTCGCCGCTGGCAATGCGCTGCGCATGCGCGCCCCAGCGCGCATCGCCTGTGTGCTGCTGCACCAGCGCCTGTCGCGCCGCCAGGCCTGCTGCATTGGATGTGCAATTTCCGCATGGGGGCGGCACCCAGCATGGCCCCATGGCACACATGGCCGGTCAGCAGCCAACCCCACTGCCCCCAAGGGTCACCAACAGACGCTCTGTGCTACGCCAGCAAAGAGGGCACGCCGTGGACGTGCATCACTGATGCGCCGGGGCATGCGCGGGCGCGCACCAGCAGGTCGGTCTCGGGGTCGAAGGCGTCAGTCTCCGTGCGCGGGTACGAGATGAAGCCCTCCTGGTACAGCTCCTCGGCCAGCTTCATGACGCGCTCGCCAGACAGGCGCAGGTGCGTGATGGCCAGCTTCTGCATCGCCAGCGTGGCCAGCGGGTGCGGCGGCCAGCGCATGCGCTGCTCGCCCGCCGCCTGCGCGACACCGCGCGCGGGGCCTGTGGACGCACTGAGACGCCCGCGCAGGCGCCTGTGAAAGGAAGCAGGTGTCCAGTGACGTACCAGTGAGCAGGAAAGCGGTTTGCAGAGGTCTGAGGACTTGTTAGCACAATCACGCTTCTGGCAACATGTAAGCGGCTGCCTGCCAGCAAAGGCGCTGCGGCCCCCTGTGTGCTTGCACGGCATATTTGCATCCAGCGCGCTCTGTGCAGAGTGGGACGCTGGGAAGGGGGCTGACCCGGAGGACGCGCGCCGTCGGGTCCTCGCAGCACAGCTCATACAGCACTGCAGCGGCCACGTGGTCGTACACGCGCGTGCGGCGCCACTCAAACTGGCACCGCGCCCCACCGGCCGCCCCAGCTGGTGCCTTGTAGGACATGTGGATGGCCCAGAAGCGCTCGGCCACATGCGACTGCACTTCCCTGATGCGCAACCCGCATGTGGTGAGTGGCGCACACGGCCTCTCCCTGCCAAGCGGATGGCGCGGACGAAAGCACGGTGTCTCGGGCAGCATGTGCGGCATGGCCAGGAGCGCACCACTCGCGCTGCACGATGAGGCCCAGTGTCGGGAACTGGCAGGGGCCGTAGCTGATGGGCTTTTGTTTCCCATCGCGGTCGCGTTCCAGGCCAACGGCGCTGAAGTCAAACTTGTCCTGGAGCATGCGCATGCAAATCCGTCAGGTATGCATGAAGACGTAGCCCCTGCTTGCCACCTCCATGTTCCACATGCACACTCCAGCTTTCACAAAAGCTGCCGCAGCCTGGCATCCAGGGCTGACCTGCAGCAGCTTGGATTGGAAGCGCGTGAAAGAGGCGCCGATGCGCAGGTCGATCTCCTGCCGGGCGTCGACGGCCTTGGACGCAGCCTCATCGGGCTCCACCAGCCGCGCAAACGCGCGCTCCAGCTGCGTGCGCACCAGCGCCGAGAAGCGCGCGCGCTTGACGACCAGGCGCGGGTTCACGCGCGTGCACACATCGATCACCTGTCCAAGGTGCGCACGGCACGCTGGGTGCCTGGGACTGGCCAGACGCATTTGCGTGGAGGTGCTGGAGCTGGTTACGGGCACCGCACGACAGACGTAGCGCGTCAGTGTGAGCGCACCTCGAACGCAATGTTCTCGCCCTCCCGGTCGCAGTCCAGCCACAGCACCAGCCACTGCGCGCCCCGTGCCTGCTCCTGCAGGTTGCGCTCGATCACCTTTTTTTCCTGCAGCCCCATGCGCCCCAGGTGAGTGCCCCGGTCGGCCAGCGCCACACGTGGACGCACTGGAGCGGCACTCGAGCTCAAGCGTACGCACCTGGGGAACCACTTTCTGCACGGGCGCGGTGTACAGCTCTTCGTGTCTGCACGAGTTCCACTTTCTGTGCTGGGCTGTGAAGTCCAGCTCGAGCAGGTGCCCCGCGACCGAGGTGAAGACCATGTCGCAGGGGGCGCCGTGGACAGCATACTGGAAGAAGAACAGCGGGTTGTACTTGGAGCTGCGCAGGCAGACAGTGTCAAAGTGGCCAGCAGCGGACGTCTGAGGCGCCCCAGTACAGCGGGCAGCCAGTGGCCAGGCGCACCAGCTTGCCTGCCGATTGGCTGAGTTATTGCTTAGCGCGGAGCTTACTTGCACAGCGATGCTGTTTTTCTCAGCAACGTTCAGCACCTGCGGCCGCGCACAAGTCACAATCTTGATCTTAGAGCAAACAACAGCGTGGCCAGTCCCCAGCGCTGGCAGGCGGACCTTGAGGGGCATGCTCGTGACCCCGCATCGTCGTATGCGAAACAGACGCCGGCGCTGGGAAACTCGGCCCCAACGTGCTGTGATGCAGGAAGAAGTGATATAGAGCAGGTCTGTCCTGCAGCGGAAGACGACTTCCTGTGTGCTTGAGCCTTCGTATTCTGCCTGTCCTTGGATGGCTCAAGCGCATCACACACAGTCCGTCTCCTGCCTTGCACGTGCAGGTTTAATTGTGCAGGGTCGGATGTTACTTACTAAATTAATGCTGCTTTACTGTGTAGGCATACCTCTGCTGCGCGGCCTGGGCATCACAAGTGTCAACACAGACATGGCGGTGGGTGTATACAGCTGACATTGGCAAAGTTCCCTGGCCTTCTTTTCCGGTTGTATCTTTTCCTGATTGTGGGCAGTGTCACGTCTTGTGCCTACTACAAGTTATCAGAACCGATGGCAGGTGCATGGGTGTGCAGGTCTGCCTCCACAAAGTATCTTTAACATTACAGCGGCAAACGCAGTCGTCGCCGTTTGCCTTTATCTACATATCCGCCCATGCAAGACAGATGACCTCATGCACTTACAGATGCACTCGTGCTTCCCGGAATGTACCATCTGAGACAATCGAATGAATGAATGCTCGGACAGTTTTACAATGGACTGGAATAAGGACAGCAGAGGATAGCTGGAAGTGGCAGGTCTAGGGTCATTTAACACTTGCACAGCTCTTTGGCCCTTTGAAGCCAAAGAAGCATGCGGCAGCGACATTATGACGGACACTCAGCAGCCTGTGCTCGGCATCGACCTGGGGGCCACAACATGGTATGGCAAACACCTCACACTTTGCTCACAGACTGCACACCGGTAGCTTAGGCTCCATCAAACAGCTGACCTTGCAGAATGTACACACCACTTAAGCGCCCGGTGGCATAGGCCACCAAAGTTGCTGCTTGAGACCTGCTTACGTCATCGTATCTGCTCACTCACACCACGGGACTGTGCGCGTTGCCTGCAGCCGGTGCGCGGTGTGGTCCGAGGGGCACGCCAAGCTCGTGCCTTCTGTGGATGGCTGCCCAGCAACCGCGGCCTGCGTGGCGTTCCTGCCAGACGGCGAGGTGGCGTGCGGTAATGCTGCCGTCTCGTGCCTGGCCGCCGTGCCAACACAGACCGTATTTGCGAGGCGCATCCTCGGCAAGGTAGGCTGCGCATGGCAAGGTTCGGATTGCTGCCATGCCGAGCTTCTGGACCAAGCCGTGTAGGCGCCAGGTATTTAGTAAGCACGACTGTGCGCGCAGGCTTTCAACGACCCGTCCATCGCAGAGGCGGACATGCGGCTCTGGTCCTTTAACGTGAATCGCAGCGCGGCGAACAAGCCGCTTGTCCCAGGTCATCACCCAGCGCTTGACTTTCAACAACGCAGAATGCTAATGTACACAGACCGCAATGCTGAGGCGCACCTGCTGCGCTGTGGCTGGAGGCGTGCACATGCCCGTACTTGCCTGTTGCCTATGGCACTGACTGGTGCCTGGGCATGCGCATGCAGTGGAGGTCAATGACGATGTGCGCTTGCTGACGGCGGAGGAGGTGGTTGGGCGGCTGCTAAGGTGTATCACCACCTCACTGCGCCGCCGCCAATCTCATCTGTGACCTGCTGGCAGGTTGGCATGCCTGCTATGTTCAAGCTTACCTTGGAGACGGGAGAGGTGCAGGCATTTGAAGGTGGGCGCAGAAGCTCACTTGGACTCTGAGGTTGCGCATGCCGTCATCACTGTCCCGGCCGCCTTCACCTCTGCGCAGCGCGAGGCCACGCATGCGGCCGCCACGATGGCGGGCCTCCAGGCGTGCCAGCCTCTGCATGAAGTGACATGCCTTGTGATATGTGCACTTTCGCACAAGTACATGTGGACATTGCAATGCTTGGGAGGTGACGCAAGGCTACCCATGGAAAGGTGCTGCGCTTGCTGGACGAGCCCATTGCTGCAGCGCTGGGCATCTTCGGAGACAGACCTGATGCCCTCAAGCCCGCCAAGGCAGGAGTTCCCAAGGCCGTTGCGGTCTTCAACCTAGGTGGAGGCTCCTGCGACGCCTGCTTCATGGTGCGCCGCATAGCACATGTTTTGCAGCCATGCTGCATGCACCACAGTCTGCCAAACTCTGCTGCAGAACTGACAGCCACGCTTGCTGAGGCGCAGGAAGTCGGCGAAGGGGTGTTTGAGGTGCGCGCACGAGCCGGCATGCGAGCGCACCTGTGTCGGTTGAGGTTGACTGGAGGTGTCTCAGGCGCTGCACAACAGGTGAAAGCGACTGTCAGCAGCACAATCCTCAGCGGCGAGGCCTTTGACGCGCGCCTGGTCCGAGCCCCGGAAACGCTCTGCACGCCTGATGTCTGCCGACGGCAGCGCGTCAGGTCCGACGCGCGGCGCCCAGGTGTACCACCTGGCGGACGCATTCCAGCGCGCGGCCGGCGTGAACGCGCTGGCCTCGCGCAAGGCCACGCAGCGCCTGCGCCTGGGCGCCTGCAAGGCTAAGGAGCTGCTGTCCACGTCGGACGAGGCTCGCGTGCGCCGTGCGGCCGTGCATTGCTTGCGGTGTGTCTTTGTGATGTGTATTCGTACTGTGGGCAGGCTGACCAAGGCCGCGCTCGCGGTGGCGCAGGTGCTCCTCCCCAACCTGGCGGGCGGCAAGGACTTGGATGTGACCATCCAGCGCGGCGACTTTGAGCGGCTCTGCGACGACCTGTTCGACGGCTGCAGCGCCCTCGCAGAGCGGCTCCTGCAGTGGCGGCCCCCTTCCCAACACCGGGGCTTTGTGCCGTGGGCGGCGGGGCCATGACACTGCTGGGTCTGTTGCGCAGGCAGGCGAGCATCGTGGCCGCGGACCTGAGCGATGTGGTCATGGTGGGCGGCGGCACGCAGCTGCCTGGAGTCCAGCGCGCTCTGATGTCCGTGTTCCACGTCACCCCGGTCGCGCCCGACCCCCGGGATGCGGCGGCAAAAGGGGCATGCATGCAGGCGCGGCACATGCCGGTCCAGCGCCAGTGCGCGGAGCCCGCCTGCATGTGCTGGCAGGGCCGCCTTCGAGTCCCCTGTTTCCTGCAATCCACTGTTACCGCACCTGCATGTGCGCGTCAACTGTTGCGGAGAAAGTCAGAGGGTGCCTTGTATTCAAATATCGCCGTGGCTTGCGCATGTGCAGCCTTCACAGACTCTGTGTGGAACATCTAGGGTGTGTTGCGCGACGCAGGAGTTCCGTAGGTTGACTCACGCTGATACAGTGTGCGCTGCTGTGTGTGCAGGCGGGCATCCTGACGAACGCGCCCGGCGCGCTGCAGAGCATGGTGCTGCTCGGCGTGCTGCCCAAGAGCCTGGGCATCCGGGTGGCGTCAGGCGCCATGTTTGTGGTGCGGCCCACTGCTTCGCAGCACAGGTGGTCCTCCTGTGGATCCTGTCACTGCTTCAGCAGTACTTCCACTCTTTTACACTGCAGGTGCTTGGTCATGTGCCCAGTGTATATAGAAGCTGCCGTCATGGTGTGTATGGAGTGTTGCTGCACCCTCTCCTGTGCCATGCTGCTGTGGTGCGCAGGTCATAAAGCGCAACTCAGTCGTCCCGGCGCAGCGAGAGGTGGCCCTGCATGCAATGGAGGACAACCAGCCGGTTGCACAAGTGTCAGTCTATGAGGGGTGCGCGCGCTCTTGTCACGTGCCTTATCATGCAGCAGCGCCCTGTCCCACATATGTCTCATGCATGACGACCTGTGTCGGGGACAGCAATCACACCATGGCCGACGCCAACCGCCTGGTCGCCAGCCTGATCCTGCCGCTGGCTCCGGGGCCACGCTCCGAGCCGCGGATCCATGTCCAGGCGCGTGTGCTGCGCTGGCAAGCTGGCTGAGGTTCCTGCCTGCCTGTTGCAATCATGCATTTTGAGACTTGGGAGTGGCTGCCGGCGTGTGCAGTTTGATGTGGACACCAACGGCAAGCTCACAGTCTCGGCTGGCGACGCCCTGAGCGGCGAGCGGCGCACGGTTACTGCATACAGCCACATTACCTGCGGGCTGCCCTGCGGGGTTTCGCCCAGCGCACCTGCGACGTAGCCCTGCGCGCTGCTCGGGGACCACAACCTGTTCTTTTGGAGTACAAGCATGGAGGCTTTTGGCATTAGCTGCGTGTTGACATGCATCATGTGTGAGAGATTACCTGCGCTTGTGTCGGTTTGATGATGATAATGTATGATGCCTCCCTGAAATCTGGTGTAAAATTGTCTGAAGATCCATATTCAGCCTAGTTAAGAACACTCATGAGCAGCAGCTGCTCTCCAAGCCAGTCAAGGGGCCGGCATCGCCAGTTTCTTTGCAGTCTTCGCTGGGCCACACGGCGCGTGTGGCCCAAGCAAGCTGCGGGCGGTGGCTGGGCCGCACAAGGCACACACGTGATCAAGTCCGGCGCAAGTGCTGACCTGCATCAGCCGCGCACCTCCCCCGCGTCAAGCATGCCGCGCGTGAAGTTGTACCGGTGTGGCAGGCTCATCAAGCACAGCTGGCAAGGTAGCGCGCGCGCCACTCACAGGCTTATGAGCTGCTCGCTCTCGCAGCAGGCGGTGCTCTGGTGCAAACCCTCTGCTGAGCGGCGGGCCTGCGGCACGCGCAGGTGTGGCAAAGACGCACATCCCCTCAAAGCAGGTCATCGCCAAGAAGTGGAACGCGTCCCAGGGTGTGCGCGGTGCTCTGCTGCTGCTTTCTCGTGCGGATTTCTGCACGCACCTGTGGCCTAAGCCGCCGTGCCAGCGCAGGCGTGTACGGTGGCGGGAAGGCGAGCAGCATAGATCACAGGCAGAGCTATGGCAACCGTCACACTGCGCCGCGGGCCGCGCGCACGCTTGGCCTCGAGCTTGGCGGCGGCTTCGCCGCGGGGCCCGACCTGCGCTCGCTGCGGCGCGCGTACGGAGCCGGCTTGCCCAGGCTGCTGGGTTCGGCCGTGCCGAGCTCAGCAGGCCCTGCTTCGCCGTCCTTCGCAGCCAGGCCTGTGTGGCGAGCCGCCTCGGACGCAAGCACCGTCAGCCTGGCACCAGTAGCCCGACACGAGGAGGTGCGCTGCCTGCCAGTGAACCCATCCTTGAACAACTCTGTTTTCAGCTCTGCAGACGTGCCCGGAACCGCCTGTGAGGTGGTGTCAGGAGCGCTGCGCTGATGCGCTATGCTCTTTGGGTGCGCAGACGTCGCTGCGCAGCGTGCGCGCAAAGCTGGCGGCACGGCACCCGCTGTACGCTTACTCGCAGCTGGCGCCGGCGCGGCCGCAAGGCGCCCAGGCCGTCCAGGCAGGCGGCGTGCATGGCGCCGCGCCTGCCGCCTCCGAGCGCGCCGCGCTGCGCTGGTTTGGCTCTCTGGGTCCGGAGCGCGGATGCGTGAAGCACAGCAGCGCCAGGCGCGGGCCGCCGGCGGGCTGCGCAGGCCAGGACGCGCGGCACGAGCGCCGCGCCCGCAGGCAGCAGGCGGCGCGCGAGGCGGCTGCGGCGCTTGCGCTGCTCAGCCTCGGCAAGTGATGGAGCCGTGGCCGGTGTACACCAGCAGGGGTGGCAGGAGGCGAGTCGAGGTGGAGTCCCTGATGATGCGTTCACAAGTCAAACTGTACTGTGCGTGCGGCATGGTGTCGTCCGCAAGCTGTGCTTGCATTGGAGAGGGTGCGCTCTGTGTGTGGAATATCGTTGGTAGGCAGGCAGGCAGCAGGCATGCAGCTCCGCAACATGCGGAGCTGTATGCCTGATGTGGAGCTCGCGGGCATGCCGAGGGCAGCACCAATTTTAGGCAGCACCGTCATTTTTTCATGGATGTGCCTGTGGCTTGAATTTTTCAGCGTACAGCAGTGTTACCTCGTGGCATAGGTAGGAAAGTCTTGACAGCGCCCTCTCTGCGGGAGTGGGTGTGGTGAATGGTCGGGCTGGTTGCTGTCATGCCACTGCTTTTCCCGGCACTTAAGTAATGTAATGTAACAACATGCCAAAGTCTCCTTCATGCCTTCCCTCTCAGTCTATGCTTAGCAAGCACATACAGCGCAGCCGCACTGCCATCCTCTCAAAAATGTGCCGCCTCGGTGCAGCCTGGGCACTGCCTGCGCTGTTGCCCGGCATTGACCTGCATGACCCCACTCGAGCCTGCCAGCTGCGGCGAGCGGTGGGAGCCACCGGCGGGCTCAGTGAAACTCTTACGGCAGTGCGCCGCCGGCTCAACCAGCAAGCTGCAAGTTAAAAGGCCAACCACAAAGCGCCGATGTCCCTGGCTATGTGCAGCACGCTCCAGCCCGTCCCAGCCCAGCAGTGCCCTCAGGCACCTGGCAGCTGCGCCACTGCAGCCCCCTACTTCTGCTTGGCACGCCAGGTCTCGATCCATGCGCGCGCCTGGGCCGCCTGCGGCGCCTTGCCGCCCGCCGCCGAGGGGGCGGTGCCTGCCGAGCCGCCGGTGCTCGCCGAGGCGCCGTTGCTTGCCGAGGCGCCGTTGCTAGAGCTGGCGCCAACTGCAGGCGACGGCGACTGCGCCGCGATTGTGCCCTGACTCTTGGCAGCTACGCCCACGGTGGCCAGCGCGGCCACGCTGATGACCACCAGTCCAGCAAGGTTGGGGCTGCGCGCCGTCTCTGCAGCCGCTCCGGCCAGAGCCTGCACGCCACTCCCACGACAAGTCACAAGATGTATTTCTGCCAATGCGTAGCCCTTCGAGCCTTTTCGAGCCTACCACCCTCCACACCCATTTGCATGGCAGCACATGTGTCGACATGCACTGCAACGCCTTTTTTGTGTTGCTTGACAAGGCTGCCCAAAAAACCAGGAGCCACATTGGTCCCAATACAGGCCTGCAAGCTGTTGCATGGCCTGTCTGCTGTGAGCCGCATCACACGCCACCACGCAACACTTCAAGCATGATGGCAGGATGCATGCACATGCTCCACGGCACCCCCCCGGGCAGGAACAGCACATACGGCGCCCAATGCATCACTGGCCTCGGACGCTTCATCCCGCAGGCTGCAGCAGGGCCTGGCCATGGACAGGGCCGCGCGCGCCTTGGGCTGGCTGGACCCTGAGCTAGAGCTGAGCTGCATGGGCTGGCGCGTGGGCCCGCTCGACGCGGCAATCACCGACGGCTGCGGGGCAGGCGGCGGCGGCGGCGGGCGCAGCGGCGGCGTCGACGGCACGCTGGGCGTGGGCGCGGGCGGCGGCGGCTGCGACGGCGCGGCCGGCATGCGCGACATTTCCGGCGTCAGCTCCGGCCCCTTCGGTACCTGCGCGGGGTGGCCTGCCTCTGTACGCATGTCCTGGGCTGGCGCGATCCAGCTGGAGGGTACTCATCAACTGCTCAACTGTCCTGCACAGTGAGCAGGTGCCGCTGCTGTCCCGCACGAGCACTTGTGCAGGGATGCAGCCTCGGCTGATTCAGGCGCCGCCCACTGCAGGGCCGCCCCCTCGCGGGGCGGCATGCACCTGCGGGATCTCGTCCGTCACCGCGGCGGGCAGCACGGACGCGAGGCGCTCGGGCAGCGTGGGCTTGGGCGGCTCCTCGGCCGCCTTGGCTGGCTGCGCGGGCGCGGGCGCGGGCGCGGGCGCGGGCGCGGGCGCGGGCGCCGGCGCCGGCGCCGGCTCCTCGCTCTTGGCGGGCTCGCTGCCGCGCGTCATGAAGGCCACCTGCGCCGGCTTGGCCGGCAGCGGCGTGGGCACCGACGGCAGCTCCGGCTTGCCTGCCGCGCTCTTGGCGGCCGGCGCCGGCGCGTCCAGCTTGGGCGCTGCCGCGCCGCGCGTGGGCACTGACCGTCAGCCCATAGTGCGCTGCGGGCAAGTATGCGCTGCAGCACCCTTGCCATTGTATCAGCGGGCACTGCAATGCTTTGTGTAAACATCAGCACTCTCTGCTGGAGGTGCAGCCGAGAAAGCCAACATGCCAGGCATAGCGGGTGTCTGGGCCCCCACCGATGATGCCTCCCCCGCTCTGAACAGTCCACTCTGAACAGTCCATGACAGCGCTTGTGTGGCCACTGCTCTTGCAGCGCACGGAGGCAAACGCTCTGCTGCTCTCTACTGGCCAGGGCCGCACCGGCGAGGGCGACGCCCAGCAGCACGGCGACCGCGAACGCGCCGGCGCTGACCAGCGTCCCGAAGCTGGCGCCGCCGCCGCCCTCCTCGGCGAGGTCGCGGCCGCGGCCGCGCGGGCCGCCCTTGGGCGCCGCGGCCCCCGCCCGCACCGCCACCTTCTTCGTGCCCGACGTGGCCTTGGCGGCGGCTGCAGGCGCACCGCCCCCGGCGCGTCACTCCACCGGCCTCACGTGCAGACCGCTGGTACCAGACCGTTGGCACCATGCGCAAGGGGTGCCGGAGAAAGGCGTGGCATGCAAGACGGGTCGGCGGCGCGCACGCGCGAGAAGCGCTGCATCAGCGGGACACACAGCGGCGCTGCGCAGGGCAGCGCGCGGCGCGGGCCGGGCGGGACTAGCACCTGAGCGCACGGCGCGCGTGCCGGCGGAGACGGCGGCCGGCGCGCTGGTGCGGACCTTGAAGGTGCCACCGCCCTTGGGCGCCGGCGCGGGCGGGGCGGTCCGGCGCGTGCCGAACAGACCGCCTCTCTTCGGCGCCGGCGGCGGCGGGGCGGTGCGGCGCGTGCCGAACAGGCCGCCGCCCTTCGGCGCCGGCGGTGGCGGGGCGGTGCGGCGCGTGCCGAACAGGCCGCCGCCCGCCGGCTTCTTCGGCGGCGCCGGCGGCGCCAGGCGCTTGGTCCCCGCGCTCACGCCCCGCTGCACAGGAGCGCGCGCCATCCTCACCAAGATGCCAGGCGGCAACCGGAGCTTGCACCGCTGCGGGTTGCAGGCAAGACGCCTGTTCTCCAAAGAGGTGAAGTGCGGGGAGGCGGCCTGTGGCTACCTCTCATGACAGCACACAGGCAGGAGAACACAGCAACATGGGCCTCTGCGCTGCGACCGGGCTTGCGCGGCAAGCTGGCTCGTTTGCGGCACACGGGGGTGCGCCCAGACCTGCACGCGCGCCGCCACCTTGCCCGGGCGCTTGAGCTCCTTGGCGGCGCCCTTGGCGCCCTTGCCGCCGCGGCTGGCCACGCCGACGGCCGCCAGCAGCGCCGCGACCGCGCCCGCCAGCAGCCCGCCGTTGCCGGCGCCTGCGTGGTTGGTGCACGCCCTCAGTGCCCGCTCGAGCGGGGCTGCAACACCAAGCATTCCCACACTCAGGTAACGTACGCGTGACCGGTGAGGCGTGACAGAGCTGGGCGGCAGTGGCTGTGCAGACTGCCTGGCACCATAATTGAGCAGCGGGCATCGCGCATGCATGCATGCGGCAGGCAAACATGCACTGGCAGCCACATGGCTGCCACCCCTGGTGGCAAGGGGCTGACCAGCAGCAGCGGCGGCGGCCGGCGCAGCCGCGGCGGTCTTTGCGGCGCTCTGCTGCAGGCCGCTGGGGCTCAGCTGCTGCAGGCCCTTGGTGGCGCCGTCCACGCTCTTCGCGGCCTCCTTGGCGGTGCTCTCAACAGTTTTGGTGGCCTCCTTGGCGGTGCTCTCAACGCTCTTTGTGACCTCCTTCGCGGCGCGCGTGGCGGGGGCGGCGGTCTTGGCCGCGGCCTCCTTGGCAGACTTGAAGCTGTCCAGCAGGGAGCGCTTGGTGCCCTCCGTGCGTGACGACACGATGTTCTGTAGCTCCTGCAGGCACATGGGCGTCCCCATGTTTGAGACTGGCTATTAAATTAGATCACAAGCAACCGCCGGTGGCACCTGTCTTTGCCTGTGAGCCAGGGTGGCGGAACTACTACCAGTGCACACACGCTGCTTTCTTCTACTCTTTTAACGCTTTTACACCTGTCATCACGCACAGACACGTGCAGACTTGGCACCATTAACTTACGATGCAATGATACATGCCTGCCTGCCGTGTGGTGGTGTTCAAGGAGACTTGCTGGGGTTCTGCTTACCGCATAGGGATCAGCCTTAGGCGGCGCCGTCGCCCTTGCTGCCTCAGCGGGCGGTGTCACGGCCAGCATGGCTGCAGCGCCGAGCGCAACAGCCAATGCTGCATGCGCCGGCTGCGGAGCAGTTGCCTGCGCATCTCTTTGCACGCTGCAGCGCACGCCCAGGGCACTGCGCGGCGGCGCGCGAGGACGCAGGCCATGACTGCTGAGCAGAGGCCCGGCAATCTGCTGCTGCATTGCAGTCTGCTTGGCAGCGGTAGGCCTGCACAGTCGTCGAGGGCTGCAAGCTCCTGCGCGCGCGTGACCTGTGAGAAGAGCACGCCTGTCTCCTGCGCGCCTGCAGACTTGGTTGACTGCCACTGCAGTTGGGGACCTCGGCGCTCCTTGTATATGATTCAAATACATCAGAGCTGCTAACCAACTCCACTGCCTGTATGCAGACTATCTGCAGCTGTGTGGACACCTTATACGGACTGGTTTGCTGCAGGACCCCGCTGCTGCGTTGGCAGGAACACCGCCCGTCACATGTGCAGCTACAGAAAACAGGCGCCGCCTGTGCAGCGCTCGCGTTCGCAGCACGTTGCAAGCTCAAACTGCCTGCCCCCTTGCATTGCACCTGGTAGTAAGGCTGCAAGCAAGTAGTGACACATTCTCCCTACAAGCGGCTCCTCGAGCAGGTTGGATCGTGACCAGTGTTGCTGTACAGGGCGTTGCCCGCCGTCGCACCTGAAACCGGAGTGCTGCGGCCCTGCCGCTGTACTCACGCACTCGGAAGGCTCACCTTGCTCCCCCTGCTTCATAGAGATAAACTTGGATTGTGAGCGCACCCGTTTAGGGTATGGGAGCAGGTTCCTTGGACTTGCATCGAGGAGAGTTTTTCCCACTAGCACACCAGCCTGCTCATGACCAAGCGTTTGTTCACGCGACACTTGCCAAGCAAAGCGCCTAGCACCTGTCACACACTCTGCCGCCCAAGTTACACTTCGAAACGTTCCATCAGCATCTGCAGGCAGTTTAGGTCTGTCCCCGTGGCTGGTAAAGCAGGACGTGGAAGCAAAGCGGGGCGCCTGCCTGCGCAGGCTCCTATGGCAGCCCAAGGCTCAGCATTTGGCAATGCGCTCTCAGCAGTGTCAGACCTGGGGCACGCTGCCGCAGCACAGCTGCTGTCAGGGCAGTGGACAATGCCGTTGCTGATAGCTGGAGTCACCACATTGGGCTTGTGGCGGTTGGCACAGTTCATCAGGTGCTTTTGCACTGTGCTCCATGCCTGGCTCGTGCTGGCCTGTCTGCACCTACTCTCACTGGTGCCTTACCAGTATGTGACAGGACTCCCACGCAAGACGAGGGTAGCTGCGCAGGGCGGACGCTGACTTGGGCCTGCTGCGCACGCGTCGCCTGCCGCCAGACGCGTTCAAGGACAAGCTCGTGTGGGTGACGGGCGCGTCCCAGGCGCGGCGGCCCCTCTGCCAGCCGACGCGGTGCGCAGGCCGCAGCAGACAGCGCCGTGCGACGCTCAGCTGGGCGACAGGGCCTGGGCGAGGAGCTGGCGCTGGTCTTTGCCCTGCACGGCGCACGCCTCATACTCTCCGCCCGCAACACCGAGCGCCTGCAGGCGCGCTGGCCGCACCAGGAGCCGACACTGACGTTTTGGCTGAAAGCCTGCACGTACCTCAAGGATGTAAACCTGAAGTGGCGCCGTTTGCACCGAATGCCTGCATGTTTCATTTCGTTGCCCGTGTCAGCATACAAGAGGCACGGAGCGCCTGACAGCAGGCCTGGCCTCCAAGTGTAGCTGCACCACACAGTCCTGCCTGTAGCCACTGCGCTTGGCAGGCTGCTAGGCACGCGGTCTTTGGCTTCGCTGGCTGCGGACGCGGCAGACGGCGCGCGGGGCGCGCAGGCCGTTCAGGCGCGGTGCCGGGCGGCGGCGCCGGGCGGCAAGGTGGAGGTGCTGACCCTGGACCTCACCGCGCCCTACGCGGAGCTGCAGGCGGCCGCCGCGCTCGCGGACGGCGCGTTCGGCGGCGCCGGCGTCGACTACCTGGTCCACAACGCAGGTGGGTGGCCGCCCATGCTCGGCGCCTCGCCGCCGCGCTCAGAGCTTTCCCGTGCTGGAGAGCTGCTGGCCGCTTGATAATCGACCCCGGTGATCACGCACCGCGCTTGCCACACCGCTGACCAGGAGCGAGAGGCGCTGCGCGCGGTGCGGCAGGCGCGAGCCAGCATGCGGCGGTGGAGGAGACGGCGCCGGAGGTGGCGGACCAGCTGCTGGCGCTCAACGCGGCCGCGCCCATCCACCTCACCCGCGCCTGCCTCCCCTTCATGGTGCCCGCGCCCTCCGCGCCCGCCTCCCCTTTGTTTCAGGGAGGCGGCATGCACGGCGCTCGCACCATGGGCTGCCTGTGATGCGTCTGGGCCGCATGCGCGCCTTGCCCAGTTCCAGGGAACATTTCGCGGCGCGTGCAGGCCCTGGACATGTCTGCCGGGCATGCCTGGCAAGTATGCTATAAAAGTCGAGCCTGGCATGATGGTCGGGCCTGGCTGCTGGGGGACAGATCTCGAGGGGGCGCGGGCGGATTGTGGCCGTCTCCAGCATGGCCGCCGTCGTGCCGGCGCCCGGGCAGGCGCTGTACTCTGCGTCCAAGGCCGCGCTGAACGCCTACCTGGCCACGCTCCAGACCGAGCTGTGTGCAAGGTGCCCCGCCCACTGTTTGCACACGGCGCGCGTGCGCGCCTCTGACCTGCACTGCTCGCTACGGGCGTGAACTGCACTGATAGGATAGTGTAGGATGGAAATAGGGTGAATCCAGGGGAGATGGCATACCGTGGGCGACTGTGAGGCGGTTGCTGCTAGTGCCAGGCATGCTGCAGCTCCCAAGGGTGGCTCACCATGCCACCGCCTGCATGCGGCTCCCAGGACCACCCCACCAGCGCTTCAGTCACGTGGGCCGGGCCTTGGCAAGGCTGAGGTCCACCCGCCTGCCGGGCCAGGGGCATCCGCGTAACAATCGCATGCCCGGGGCCAACTGCTACTGGATCAGTCGACACGCCGCGCAATGTGTATTTGTCGCAAGGCCTGGTGGCGAAGCACGAAGCGCGCGGCGGCAGCAGCAAGCGGCTCGCGCCGCGCCGCGTGGCCGAGCTCATTGCGCGCGCGGCGTACCAGTGCGGCCCCGCTGCCAGACCCGCCTCACGCCCCTCACGCTTGGCGGCCTGTGAACAAACGCACGGTAACCTGCTTGAAGCGCCAGTGTCAGTGTTGATATGCAATCGAGCAGGTGGCAGTGTCAGAGCAGCGTGTGCGTCTTAGTCGCGCGTGGGCACTCTGCCTCTGCATGCACGCCGCATTTACAGCGCTGTGCATGCAGTCGTGACGCGTTGTGTTCACGCGCAGCGGGGTGGACGTGTGCTGGATCGCCCGCCACCCAGTGCTGCTCATGGGTGCGCCTCCGCCCTTGCCGTATTGAAGCACTAGCTCAACCCTGGTCGCTGGCAGCCCATGTGCGTTCTCCCTCGCGGGTGCCGGTCTGCGATGCGCCAGAGGACCCGCAGGGAGTGTTCTGTCTGAGCAGCAGGCAGGCTGCCCATGCCCGGCGTCCCGCGCGCGCAGGCTACCTGATGCAGTACTGCCCGGCGCTGGGCCTGGCGGTGCTGAAGCGCGTGGGCCCACTGCGCGCCGCGCAGCTTAAGGGCGGCGGCTCTGGCTATGACCTGCGGGCCATGTTCTTTGGCGGCGCAGCAAAGCCCGTGAAAGCGGAGTGATGCGGCCGTGTTTGCTGTGTAAGCTGAGCTGCCTGTGTGTTGCAGCAGTCTGCATAATGTCCTCCCTTGTGCCCCCTGCATGTGAACTCGCCGGCCTGTGTTCCCAGCTCATGTGTCTGCCCCATGCCGCTTGGGCAACTGCTCACCACCAACCTGCATGCCAGCAATGTCAATGATGCAACACCGGACTGCACTATCCCTCGCTTAAGCTCTGGCCGTCGCAGCAGTGCAGCACATGCACAATCCGTCGTTTATTCAAACAGCGTCGCAACAGCTTATAACTGCAACACGCAGCCTCAGCACCTTCGTCACGTGTACACCGCTCACGCCCACATGTACATGCCCTGCTCTTCAGCTACACAGCAGGAACAAACTGCAGACCTGTGCCGGCCAGGTCTTCCTGCAGCCCGGAGCGCGTGGCTACAAGCAACGGCACTGCCAAGCGCCGACAGAAGGCTGCTTCAGCGCGGCAGCGGCCTGCGCTGACCTGCCTGCCGACCACCGGTCTCACACCGCAGCCGCCCACCGCAGCCGCCCCTTCGCGCACCCGACTCTAACAACAACAGCCTGCCGCCGCGCCAGTGGCCGCGCCAGGCCTGCCAAACTTGGCGCCGGGCGGGCGGGCCCGCGCTCAGGAGACCATGCCGCCGCTGTCGGCGGAGGCGCTGGGCGTGACCGCGCGCGCCTGGCGCGCAGCCGCCACGGCGCTGCTGCGCGCGCGCGAGTTGGGCGGCGCGCCCGGCGATGCGAGCACCAGCGCGCGCAGGCTGGCGCGCAGCGCGCGCGCGTCCCGCGCGCCCACGTCCTGCAGCAGCGCCTCCTGCCGCGGCCGCGTGCGCGGGGGCGTCGGGCGCGGTCCGGCCCCCAACCCTAAGCAGGTACCCGTCTGCTCGCACAGCTGGCAGGCGTGCGCGGGGCGGGAGCCGCTGCTGTGGGCTTCGACAAGGCGCGCGGGCGCCGGCAGGAGCGCCGTCCCAGCACCGCATCTGGCGCCAGCACGGGATGCCGCCGGGCCCGCGAGGCGCACGCCTGCAGGTCCGGCGGCAGCGGCAGCGCGGGCAGCAGGCTCTGGCGCAGGTAGGGCACCAGCGCGTCGCCGCAGCGGCCCGCGCACTCCGCCAGCAGCGCGGCCGCCTCGCCCAGCAGCGCGGCGACCGCCGCGTCGCGCGCGTCCAGGCGGCCCGTCGCCAGCGCCGCCACGCACACGCCGCCCGCCACGCGCTCCCGCAGAAATCTGCGCCGCGCGCGGCGCTGGCGTCACCGGCGCGGTGCCGCGGCCCGCCCAAGGCACCGCCGTAGGCACACGCTTGGAGCGCGCCATCTGCGCCCAGCACCTGCGCAGGAGCGCCTGCATGCCCGGGCGGGCGGCCAGCGGGCCGGCGCTGCGGCAGCGCACAGCGCGGCCCGCTCTCACACCCGATGCCGCCTGTGCGCGCCTGCTGGCACCCTGCCGGCTCCATGCCCAGCAGGGCCGGACGCACGCCGCTAGCAGCAACATGCGCGCCGCGAACAGCAAAGCAGGCCGCGCAGGCGCGCGCGGGCGGCGCACTGCTGGAAGCCGGCGGGCGGCTGCGACGCGGCGGCGATGTCCGCCAGCAGCCGGCGCAGCGCCTGCAGGCACATGCGCCGTACGGCCGGGTCCACGTGGCCGGCTGCGCCGCGCAGCAGGCCCTCCAGCGCCACGTCCAGCGTGCCGCCGGGCGCCTGCCGGCCGCGCGCGCGCGTCACAGCGCTGGGGAAGCAAGCACCATGCCGGTGTCGGGGGCTCAGGAGGGAGCGCAGGGGTCGGAGGGTTGCTCCCACGTCCCGCCCTGCTGGGCCCAGCGCGACCAGGCCCTGCAGCCTGCTGCAGCACGCGGGGCCGCGCCTGCAGCAGCGCGGGCGCCAGCTGGTTCAGCGCCAGCGCCAGCAGCAGCGCATAATAGGCGCGCTGCAGGTCGCCCGCCTCGCGCGCCTCCTCGCTCGCCGCGCCGCCGCCGCCGCCGGCCGGCGCACCGCCCGTGGCGGCCGCGGCCGGCGGCGGCGCGGCCGCCGCGCCGGACCAGTCCCAGTCGGGCGGCAGCAGCGCGTGCACGCGCGCCACCACCTCCGGCACCACCTGCGCGCGTCACTTCCCTGACAGCTGTGAGTCTGTGAGACTGATTGACTGTCATAGGGTTAGGCACCATCCTGAAATGACGCATGCGATGGCCCGTCCTTGACGCTGGGAGAGACACGGCCAGCGACAGCGCGGGCCGCTGCGCGCCCCAGCGCGCGGTCTGAGCAGAGCCGCGGCGCTACAGGCGTGCAACCGCGGTCCCACAGCCTGCGGGCGCCGCTTGCGGCCACAGGCCAGCGCCCGGCGCGCCTTGGCCAGCAGCGGGAGCAGGGCGCCGCGGAAGCGCGCGGCCAGCTGCTGCAGCAGCGCGGCCACGTCGCCCACCTCCCCCGCGTCGGCCGCCGCCGGCAGCAGCGCGGCCAGCGCGGCCGGCAGCGTGGGCAGCAGCCGCTCGCCCAGGCACTCCACCATGCGGTGCACGAACGAGATGACGCGCCCGCGCAGCGCCCGGTTGCTCGGCAGCACCTGCGCCGCGGCGCTCGCTCAGCGCGGGCCGCCCGTTGAGTGGCTCGGGGCCTGATCGAGGACGGCGCGCGCGGAGACACGCCGGGGCGGGACCCGTGCGCGGAGCGCGCTGGGCGCCTTGCGTTTCGGTGAAGCAGAGACAACGTGTCGCCAGAGGCATCAGCGTGGGCCGCTGGCGGCCAGGCACCCACGCCGCGAGCTCGGAACCTTTTGAGCAAGCCTGGTCGCGGCGCGCGCGCCTGCGGGATGCGGATGGCCGCCTGCAGCGGCGCGGCCAGCAGGTCGCCGATGGCCGGGCGCTGCCGCGTGCACAGCGCCAGGCTGAAGCCCTTGCTGGCGCGCGAGACGGCTTCCAGCGCCTGCTGCACCAGCGCGGCCGCGCCGCGGCCGCCCGGCCCGCCGCCGGCCGCCGCCGCGGCGCCCAGCTGCGCGTCCATCTGCGCCAGCAGCGGCGCCAGCAGTGCGGCCACCGCGTCCAGCTGCTCCGCCGCCGGCAGGTCGTCGCCGCCCAGCAGCAGCCCGGCCGCCTCGAACGCGTACAGCCGGTCATCCGTCGCAGACGTTACCCCGGGCGGGCTGCGCGCGGCCGAGAGCAGCCGCGACAGGCCCGACCCGCCCGGCGTGAGCGCCTCGGGCGCGGGCTGCGCCACGATGCGGCGCAGGTGCGGCTGCAGGCCGGCCAGCACGTCTGGGAGTAGCGGCCGCAGCTCTGGCCGCAGCGCCTTGACCAGGCGCGCGAACAGGTAGCATGCGCGCGTCGCCACGCCCTCGTCCGGGTGGCCCATGCCGCGGTCGCCTAGGAACAGCGCCAGCACGCGCGGCAGGCACGCCGGCTGCTGCTGCAGCACCCTGCGCCCGCGCGCGCGGGCGTCATGCGAGGGTCGCCGCGGCTCGGGAGCGCAGAAGCGCGCTCCGCGGCACAGCTGCCTGTCAGGGCACGCGGCGTGCTGCGCGGCAGAGTGCTGCGCGGCAGGGAGGAGCGGTGCGAGGAGCGCATAGGGTGTAAGTGAGGATAGGTTAGGGCAGGCAGACGCGCACCGCAGGTAGCGGATGAACGTCTCCAGCAGCGCGAGCGCCACGAGCGGGTGGCCGCCGGCCGGCACGTCCGCGGCCATCAGCCCGGCGGCCATCTGCCCGAGCGCGCCGCTGCCGGGCCGCAGCGCCTCGTCCGGCGCGCCCTCGCCCAGCTGGTACAGCAGCGTCACCGCCACCTCCACCTCCTGGGCGCTCGCGCCGGGGCTGCCCAGCGCGGCCTGCAGGCGCGCGCCCACGGCCGCGTGCGCCTCCGCCGGCGCCACGCGCGCCGCGGCCCGGAACAACACGAACAGCTCCTGTCGGCGCTCGCTCACGGCCGCCTGCGCGCGCCGGCGCCCGCGAGCTCGCGCCGCGCCCCGCAGCGGGCCCCGGCCGGGCCGCGCCCGCCCGCCCGCAACCTGAGCCTGCTGGGCTTGCAGCGCAGGCGCTCGGGCAGTCCAGGCAGCCCGATGACACCTGACGCAGCATGAAGCGCGCAGGCACGCGGGGCCTCCCGCCGGCGCGCAGGGGCTGGACGTCACCTGCGCCTCGCTGCTGGCCGCGGCCGCGGCCGCGGCGGCGGGCACGGCGGCGGCGCCGCCGTTGGCCAGGTGTGCGGGCGCGTCGGCGGGGAAGCGCATGCAGTCGATCAGGGCCTCCATCATGGCGCGCAGCTGCAGCCGGTGCTCCTGCGGCGCAAGCGGCCCGTCCACACATGGCCGCGCCAAGCCCCGCGCCGATGCTCGCAGGCGCTCCCCATGCAGAGTCGCGGCACACTGCTGGCCGGGGACGGGGTGCCTTGCATGGCGTGAGGACCCAAGCAACAATAACCTGTATCACTCTCAGTCGGCTGCATGCGCTGCGGCGCGGGACACAGGTCGGGGCGCGGCCACCACAGCGCCGGTGCGGCGCCCCGCCACACTGCGGGCGGCGCGCCGGCGCCGCCGAGCGCACGCTCACCCCGCCCCGCCCGGCGCGGCTAGGCGAGGCGGCGCACCTCCGGCAGCGCGCCGGCGCGCTTGAGCGTGCCCTTGAGCTTGCCGGCGAACGCCTGCAGGAAGGGCGCGGCCGCCATGGCCGCCTCGCCGCCGGCCCGCAGCGCCGCCAGCAGCGCCGGGAACAGCTCGGCCAGCAGCGCGGCGGCCGCGCCGCACGCGGCCGCCGCCTCTGCAACCGCCTCGCCGTCGATGCCCAGGCCCACGGCCTCCAGCGCCACCACGCCGTTCTCTACCTTCTTCCACGCCTCCAGCACCTCTGCGCGCGCGGCGCCCCGCTTGGCTTGCCCTTCGATGCAGTGTCCGAGCCGGACCGCGCACAAAGCGGCGCATGCGGCCGGCAGAGCCCCCACAGACGCCACTAGCGCTGCAAGTAGGCAAGGCCCCGCTGCGACCGCAGGTGGCCGCTACGGCGCCCGCGGGGCGACCGGCGGGGCGCTGCGCCGCTGCCAACAGGGCGCCGCTTTTGTCATCAACACAAGGGTCCAGGAGAGTTGCGCGGCGCACCGTTGGCCAGCGTCGCCAGCAGCTGCGCGCACTTGAGCTCCAGCTCGTCCGCGCCCTCCTCCTCGTCCTCCTCCTCCTCGCCCTCGTCGTCGTCCGCCTCTTCTTCGGCGCCGTCGCCCGCCCCTGCGTCCGCCGCCGCCGCACTGCCGCCGTTCATGGCGCCGCCGCTGGCGCTGCCGCCATCGCCGCCGCCGGGCAGGCCGGCCGCCCAGCGCGCGAGCAGGGGCACGACGCCGAGCTGGCGCACGAGCGCGAGCTTGGCGCCGGCGTCCATGCGCTTGGCCAGGATGGCCGCCAGCACGTCCGCCGCGGCGCCGGCCAGCGCGGGCGGACCCTCGCCCAGCAGCGCAAACAGCAGCGGCACCAGTCTGCCGCCCCGCATATGTCAGTTTCAGGTGAAAGTTGTGTGACTATAAAGGCAGAAACAGCTCGAGTGCCTTTCTATCGCTTAGAACAGCAGATGTGGTAACATCTCATGTGCTCACTGGTCGCCTCGCGCGCCCCTCGTGCGGCTGTGCATGTGGCTGCCGTGGCACGCAATGCGGGAACACGCGCACAAGCCCCGTCCCCCCTCACAGCAGGCTGACGCTCTGGCCGTGCTGCCCTAGCGCCAGCCGCCCCGCACGACCGGGCCGAGCGCTGCGCCTCCAGCGGCGCCCGGGCCGGCGGCGCCGCACTTGTCATTGGCGACGAGGCCGATGTCGATCCAGGGCACGTAGCGCTGCAGCGCGCCCAGCACCGCGCCCGCCAGCGCCGGCGCCGCCTGCCCGTACGCGGCCACCAGCTGCGCCCATGCGCCCGCCAGCTCCACCAGGCAGTGCTCGCGCATCGCGTCCTGCGCGCGCGCGCCACCTGGTCAGGCGCGCGCGCTGCCTGGCCAATCGCGCGTGCCAGGGCGCGCGCCGCGCGCCGCGCGGCCCTCCCGGCGCCCTCCCAGCAGAGCGCGCGGGGCGCGCCCTGCACGCCTACTGTAACAAGACCGACTCAGTGCCGCAGCAGTGCGCTTGCCAAGCGGGTTGCCGCGGGCCAAACGCAGACTGCGCCGCCGCGCGCTGCGGAGCGAGGAGCGCACGCGCGCGCGGGGACCGCGCGCCTTCAGCGCCATGCTCGCACGCACGCCCTCGGGCGAGCGCGGGATGTCCAGCGACACGACGTCCTCGTCGATGGCCACCAGCACGCGGCAGAACATGTCGGCCGGGCCCTCGCCGCCCGCCAGCAGTGCCACCAGCTCCGTAAAAAAGCCAGGCCAGCGCTCGGGGAAGTCCACCTGGGCGGGTCAGGGTAGGATTAGGGTTGGAGCAGGGTGCGCGGCGGCGGCGCGCTCGCGCCACTGCCAGCGGCGGGGCGGCCGACTCGGAGCGTGCACAGCGCTCGGAGCCGAGCGGGCGCGCATGCACTGCGCGCAGGTGTGCATGGGCTGCGCCAGGCTTGCCATAGCAACAGTGCCCTGTCTGCAGGGCCTGTCGCTGGCCGCCTGCGCTCCCGCATTCAAATGACCACGTATGACAACGCCCTCATCCCCGCCGCGGTCACGCAGGGCGCGCTGCATGCAGCGCAAAGTTCACGGGTGTTGCGCTGGCAGTCACGCTCGCAGGGGCATCCCCGCCAGCCCTCGGCGCCGCGGCAGAGGCCACGCGCGAAGCACACAGCGGCTGCCACATTGCAGGCCGACCGCACCTGCACCATGCAGACCAGGACCTGCGCGATCTTGTTGCGCAGGAACGCCGGCTGCTGGCCGGGCCCGGCGCCCGCGCCGCGCACCCACGCCATCACCGCCGCCTTCACCTGCGCGGCGGGCAGGGCGGCCGTACTTCGTGACCGGCGCCCGGCAGGGGCACGCAGGGGCACTCCTGTGCACCAGCCATGCGGCGCCGGGCTAGAGCAAAGCGGAGGGTGCGCGCATTGCGCGGAGGGCGGCGGAGGCGGCGCGGGGCGCACTAACTGGCGCTCCTCCGGCTCAAGCGTATCGTACCGCGCCCGGAGCAACTGCGCGGCCCGCACAGCTGCCTGCTCAGGGGCCCTCATGCGGCCCCTGGACTGCCTCATACATGTAGGCTAGTTGGCCACCACATGCACGGCATGGCTCACAGCTGCTGCATGCATGCCGCCCCTCAGCAACGGCTCTACTGCTCTGCGAGCCAGGCGCGTGTGTCGGGCTGGCGCGCGGCGCGGCAGCGGAGGGGCGGCGCACCTCGTGCAGCGTCTGCAAGCACCAGAAGCGGACCTCCACGGAGGTGCTGCTGGAGAAGCGCTGCAGGCACAGCTGCCAGCAGCCGGGCGCGCGCCGCACCTCCTCGCAGTACGCGCTGGCGCGCGCCTGCGCACACGACCAGTGCGCTCAGGCTAGGCTCGCTGCGAGCAGGCAGGGCGCGTGCAGCAACAGGCGCGGCCGCGCGTGAACAGGCGCCGCGCCCCCTTGGCGCAGCGGGAGGCGCGCTGCCGTCACGGTGCGCGCCCGCCCGCCACAACTGACAGCGGTGCGCTGCTGCCCGGTGGGCAGCGGCTGCTGTCCGGACCTCTGTGCTTCACAGCGCTGCACAGCCTCAAAACAGGGCTTGCGGTCAGCCCTCACGGACCGTGCAAGCGTTGCCGCAGCGCCCCTCCCTGCTCAGCTCTGCTCTGGCGCTGGCGAGCGCATGCCCCGGCGTCAGGACTGCGGCAGGCGCGGCGCACGCCTTGAGGCCATCGTCCACCACGCCGCTCTGGTCGAAGCTGAAGAGGACGGCTTTCTCAAAGTCGTCCATCCGGTTCGGGCTACAGCCAGCGCCTGAGCTCAGCGATTACTTTGCTCAGGGCCGGCATTCCCGAGCGCCCGGTGTCATGCAACCATCCAGCTGCCCTGCTGCAGCAGGTGCCCAGGCCGCCCGCGCGCCGCCAGCCGCCAGGTGCCCGAAGCACAAGGCTCACCACCGCGTCCGCAAACTGTCTCGAGCAGTGATACACTGGTGCTATAGAGCGGCTAGCAAATCGTCGGGCAGGGGCGAGCAACTCGACTTCGGCAAGAGGGTTAACCCTCTCGGAACAATGGCGGGGTAGGCCGTAGGTCGAGGAGCCTTGACATGGCGCTGGTGCAAGCCAGTACGCTGCCCTTGCAGTGCGAGCGCTGTGCCCTGGCGCGATGGCCGCACGGGCCCTGCGACGCCTCGCGCAGCAGCTGGCGGCTGCGGAGGCGGCCCGCGGCGGCGCGCAGCAGCTCGCGAGCGGCCGCCAGCTGCAGCACGCCCTGCCGCGCCTGCTGTCCGCGTGGCTGCCGGCGCGGCCCTTTGCAGCGCAGCTGTCGGAGCTGGAGAGCAACGGGGAGGTGCGCCGCGTCCCTCCCTGCGCCACATTTGCAATAGCGTACCAGCCTCATGGGCAGGGAGGCGCACGCGCTGCAGACGTCCGCAACAGCCACAGGTTCCCATGCAGGATGCGGGCGAGCCGGGCCGCCCGGAGCAGAGCGCCGGCCCGTGGCCGGGCAGCCTGCACATAGAGCCAGCGCCTGAGCGGCTCGTGCCCGAGGCGGCCGTGTCGCCGCCGGAGCCTGAGCCTGACGTGGAGTCAGAGCCTGACAAGGAGGCTGAGCAGCCTGTGTCTGAGGTGCGCCTGCGGCGCAGCACACCCGCCTGCGGGCAGCGCGGCGCATGCTGCCCCGCTGCCAGCGCAGAGTGCTGCGCCTGTGGTGAGTTGCCGAGCTTGGGCACTGTATCAGCCGCGGTCTCAGCAGGGGTCCCCGCGCAGGCCGGCGGGGGCGAGCCGGAGGGCGGGCCTGCCGTCGGCGACGATGCGCAGAGCCTTGCCGGCGCGAGCGCAGGCAAGGACCCAGCGCCCGCCGGCGCCGCGCAGGCGCCCGCGGCGCGGGGAGCAGCACGCGCGCGCCCTGCGAGGGCTGGCAGCTCCCCGGCGCCCGAGAACAAACATAAGCTGGAGTGGCTCATGAACAACCACGTGTCGAGGCACCCGGGTGCGCAACTGGGCGGGCCGCCCGCGTACGCTCTGCTGTGACATGCTCGGCCTGACTTGGCTCTGTGCTGGGCCTGCGCGCGCGTCCGTCGGGGCAGGGCACGGGCCCCGCCCTGGCCGGGGTGCAGCTGCGTCTGCCTTGCAGGAGCAAGACGGTGCCTGCCGCCCTGCTGTTGGTGGCTGGCCGCCTCACCGGCGCGCAGGCGCCGCTGCCGGGGGCGGGACGGGGCGGCGGCGCGCGCGCATGGGCCTGCGTGCCGCTCATCGCGCCGGCTGCTCGCGCAGATTACTGTGTCAAGCTCATGGAGAGCTACCTGGACGCGCACGGCGCGTCGCTGAGCGGCCCGGCAGAGCTTCCCGCTGCCCTGAGGCCGCCGCCGAGCACCTGGCAGCAGTACGTGCGGTCGCTGATCCGGCGCGCCCCCCTGCCCCCGCACGGCCTCGTCCTCATCAGGCTCCCCAGGCAGGCTGCGCCCGGCGCGTCCGGCAGCTGCAAGGAGCACCGCGCGCGGCTTACCCACTCGCTGCCGGCGCATCACACCCTGCCATCTGCATCTCTGACGGTGCAATCGGCGGTCAATACCCGGCAACCCGCTGGCGTCGCTCGCTGCCACATGCTGCATGCTTGTGGTGACAAGTGCGGTGCAGGGTCTGCCAGTCTGCCTGCGCGCAGCCAGTCCGTGGGGCCTCATGCGGCGTGCCCGTCACCGCGGCGGCGACGTCGGGCGGGGGTGTTGGGCGCGAGTGCCACGGCCGCGCCGGCGCCGGCAGGGGGCCGCCCGGGGAGACTTTGGATCAGCTGCGATGGCGCCTACCGCCGCGCATCGCAAAGGCGCGCGCCGTGTCGGGCGCCATCGCGCAGCGCTACGGCGTCGCGCCGACCACGGCGGTGTTCAACGACATGCTGGAGGCCTGCGTGGCCGTCGGCGAGCAAGTTCAGTTCCCGGCCGGCTCGCACCTGGCGCTCTCAATCTTCAGGGAGATGCAGGTGCGGCGGCGGGCGCCCCGGCGCAGCCGCGCGGGGTGACCGCGATGCGTCTCCGGCGCGCGCACGATGCGCAGCGGCGCTGGGTGGCTCCGCAGGGCGCGTGAGCGGGGCCGCCGCGTGCCTGCACGGTGGGCGGGGCCGACGCGCAGGCAGCCCTGCGCCACAGGCGCTGCAAGATTGTGCTGCTGCGGAGCTGCGCTGTGCACGGGCGCGGCGCTCCAGCTGCACGCCTGCGGAGGCCCCGGGCGCCCAGACCTGCACGGCGGCCGAGGCGAGCGCGTGCGGCGCGCCGCACGCGCGTGGCGAAGAACCAAGCGGGCCCCGCGCCGCGCAGGAGCGGGGCCTGGCGCGCACATGGAAGAGCTACCTGTGCACGATGAACATGCTCGCCCTGGACCGGCGCCTGGATGATACCCTTGAGTGCGCGCCAACCCCCCCGCCTCTGCCTGCCCAACCACCCGGCCAGCGGCCGGCGCTGCCCAGCGCGCCTGCACACTGGCGCCCGCGCTGGCGCTCTGAGGCTGCAGGGCAGCAGAGCTCGCTCTGTCGTGCGTCCATGCGCCGGGGGAGCGCGCCTGCTTGCGGCGGCTGTACGTGAGTTTCTACAGCTGAGCACGCGCGCGTGCTCGCGCGCGTGGCCATTCTCGAGCGGTTCGCTTGGAGACGCGCGCCCCTGGTCTGATACACAAGCCTTGCCAGGTTACACGCAAGGCCCCGACGCGCCCTGCGCACGCCGGCGAGCGCGCGTACCGGCGCTCAGTGCATTTTACTCCGGCGCTCAGCGCGGGCGCGCCGGCGCGCGCAGGCTGCTGCACGGCATGGCCGACGACAAGCAGCGCGCGCTTGACCCGGTCGACCCCGCCGGCCGCCAGCGGATGCAGATGCTGGCGCGGCAGACGCTGGCCAGCGTGGCCGAGCAGGCCGGCGCGGCGCGGCGCTTCGACTCGGCCGTGCTCGCGCTGCGCTACCTGGGCACCATGGATGTGCACGTCGTGCCGGCCGTGTTCCAGGCGCGCCGCATCTTAAACCCTAACCCTGAGCTCCCGCGCCTGGCGGCTTCAGCGCGTGCCTCGCAGCGTGGCGCACCCGTGCCGGCGCGGCGCCGCGCGCGCACACGCACGCCGGAGCGCGGTGCCTGCGCGCCCCTCGCTGAGTCAGGATGTCATTTCAGTGTAGGATTTTTGTCGGCTGTGAGGCGGCTCGCATGCACGTCCCGCGTCCTGGCAGGCGCGGCGCGCGCTGCGGGCGCCGCAGGCGCTCACGCGCGCGGCGGCGCGCGTGGCCGCGCAGAAGCTGCTGGTGGGCGCCGTGGAGCACCACCGGCGCGACCTCCTGCGCCCGCTGCTCGGCCTGTTCGACCGGCAGGTCCGCGGCATGGGCACCGGCGTGCCCGCCGGCTTCAAGCCCCAGTGGGCGCTGGACGAGGGCACGGCCATGCGCGCGCTGGACGCAGCGGCCGCCGCCGGCGACGCGCCCGCTGCGCAGCTCGCCTGGGCGCACCTGGAGCTGGCGGTGCTGCCGCAGGGTGCGCGCGCGCTCAAGGGTTGGGGTAGGGGTCCAAAACGCAGGGTGCGGCGCGCTCGAAAGCACTCTACTCGGGCGCGAGGCGATGGTGTCATGCGGGCTAGCGGGGCCGGCACAAGCCTTTTAGGGCGACAGGGTTGCGCTCTTTCTGAGCTGAGCGACAGGCGAAGGCCGTCCGCGACAACCCGCGCACCTGGGCCCTCCCGCATGCGTCCTGCGCTGCGCGCAGCGCGAGCGCGCAGGCCCGGTGCACCGCCACGCACGCTGCGTGCCCTGACCTGCGCCTCGGGCGGCAGCGCACGCTCGGAGGGCGCCGCCCGCGCCCGCGGAGCCCGGTCGCCGTGCGCCCAACCGGCAGCAGGCGGCCGCCGCGGCGGCCGCCGCGCTCGGCCAGGCCGCGGCGGCGGCGCGCGCGCGGGACGCCGCGCTGTACGCGCCGACGCGCGCCGCGCACCAGGCGATGGTGCACGCGCATGCCAGGGCGGGCGACCTCAGGTTCCGCCCCGCCGCCGCGCTCCCGACCTGCCCCGCATCACGGTGCCGCTTGGGCTCAGGGGCGGCGCCGCGTGGGCTCGGGGGCGGCCCCGCTGAGCTTGCGCCCTTGCAGGGCGCGCTTGGCGGCCAGTGTGCCGTGCAAGCGTGGGCCCCGTGGCTGTGACTGTCGTGGTGTGCTGGCGGGGGGCGTGGTGCTCCCTTTGCTTGCATGTTCTGCGGTTATGGCGGCGCGCAGGGCCGAGCAATATGCCTCGTGCAGCACGCTTCCCGGGCTCTCGTGCGGCGGGGTTTCCAGTGCCGCCGCCACCCCGGAACGAGCGCTGCTGTCCAGCCGCCCCGCAGCGCACGTCTTGAGCGAGCGCGCAAGTGCGCCGCGACGCGCGCAGGGAGGCGTTCCGGGCGGTCGCGCGGCTGCAGCGCGCCTTCCCGGGCGACGAGCGCGCCGTGGCGTACCAGGGCGCGCTCGCGCCGCTGGTAGACGCGGCCGCGCAGTCGCCCGAGGCCGCCGACAGCGCCTACTTCGCGCTGGAGGCCCTGCGCGACGCGGTGGGCCGCCCGCCCTGGCGCACAAACAGCCAGTCGTCGACATTGCCCAGCGGGTCCGGCATGACCGGCTGCTCTTGTCAACCCGCCACTCGCCGTCCACTATGACATGTACTGGTGGTACCTGCACGCCCTGCCCCGCGCCCTGCAGCGCGGCGCTCCGGCTCGCGCCGCGCCGGCCCATCTACCGCCCGGGGACGGCAGGTCGTGGTGCTGCGGCTGCCTGCGCTGGCGCCTGCACCATGCGGCGCCGCAGCATGTGCCGGGTGTGGGCTGCTCTATTGGCACAAGTGCGCGGTTCTGCTCACAACGCCCTTGGGGCCGCTTGCAAGGGGCGCGGCGCGAGCGCGCTGACGCAGAGGCGCGCGCGGGGGGCGGCTCGGGTGCAGGGCGAGGAGGTGAGCGCGCCGATGCTGGACTGCGTGGTCGCCGCGTGCTGCCAGATGGGCGACACGGCGCGCATGCTGGAGACGTTCGAAGCGTACGCCGCGCTTGGCCTGACGGCCGGCGCGCAGGCCTACAACGCCTGCATCGCCGGCTTCATCCGCCACAACCTGCTCGATCGCCTGCCCTTTGTGCGCGCCCGGCCCCCCGTCCCGCCGGCGCGGCGGGCGCGGCGCCATGGCGGCGGCCGCGCTTCGCGCACCATGCGCGAGGCGCCGCTGCGGCGCTGGCGCGCGCCGCTGAACCAGCGGCCCGCTGTCCCTGCGCAAGCAACCGGCTGCACCCGCGCCAGCGGCGCGGCGCTGGTGCTGCTGCCGCGCTGCCACCAGAGAACTTTTCGCCGGGCTCGCGGCCGGCTGGCGGCCGGCGCGCTGGGGTCGGAGCCCTGCGCCGACGCGCGCGGCGCCGCGGGCGCGCGCAGATCCTGGAGGACATGCGGGAGCAGGGCGTGGAGTGGAATGCGGGCACGCATGAGCTGGCGTTGGAGGCGGCGCTGGTGCGGCGCGATGTGCCCGGGCTGAAGGCCACGGTGGACGCCATGGCCGCGGCGGGGCACGCGCTGCCGCAGGCGCTGCGCGAGCGCGTCGTCCGCCGCATGGAGCGCGAGGCCGCCGGGCCGGAGCTGGTGCGCACGCCCGCGCGCATGCCGCTCCCGGGGCGCCACAAGCAGCGTGCAGGCTGCATGGGGCTGGGGCGCAAGGTGCCAGCGCCTGCAGCCAGCAGAGACAGCTTGAGCTGTCTGGCGAGCGCTGGGCATGTTGTGGCCATGCGTGGGCCAGTGTCACTGTCAGTACGGAGGGGCACGGCACACCTCTGTCCACGCCCCCGCGGGCAGCAGAAGCGCGCCCGGGCGAGCGAGGCGGGGCGGCGCGCGCGCGCGCAGAAGGCGCTCGACCTGCCGGGGTCTGAGAGCGACCTCCGCACGGTGCTCGCAAATGCGAAGCACCGGCGCTGGAACGTGGTGGGCGGCCTGCGCGTGCTGCTCGGCAGCGAGGCGTACAAGGCGCGGCCGGCGCTGATGCGGTACCAGGCCCACGGCCGCGCCATGCGCGAGCGCGCGGGCGAAGACATGGACTCGTGAGCGCCCGGGCGGGCGCCGCGGCTGCCTGTGCACGAGGCCTGGTCCGCGCGGTCATTCTGACGGGTGTCTCTCCGCTGGACGCTGCTGCAGCCGGGGCGGTGCCTGTGCCGCTGCTGGCAACGACTGACTACAAACCTGAAGCATGCGCAGATGGGTGTATTCATGCTGCGCCAGGCACTGTTGTATGCGCGAGCTCTTCTGGCCGCTAGCGTGCTGGGCATGTTTTTGCATGTAACCCATTGTGACACATCTGTGACACGTTCTAGACAGGAAGTGCCTGGAAGCAGGCCAGCGTTGTCCGCGCATGCAGCATAGTGCGCCCGCTCTCAAGTGCGTCGTTGTCTGTCAAGGGCATTTGGGCTATCTGCATGCTCCCAAGGAAACTGTACAGCTCACTCTGGCCCGCCCTCGCATGGCGCCAGCAGGCGCCGATCAAGCGCCTCTGCACGTGCGGCTGCCTCCAGCGCGCGCGCAAACCCTGTACACCCTAGCACCCGGCACCCCGCGCCACGCGCGAGCGCGCCGCCCGCAGGCGCGCTGGCGGCGTGCGCCAGGAACGGCAGTTTTCGGAGCAGCCGCCCCGAAAAGCCCTCGCACGCCGCCGCCGCAGCGCGCAGGGCCAGGCCCGCCTCCATGCTCGCAGCGGCCTCGCTGCCCTCCCCCATGGGGCAGATCGCCTGCCGGCGCCGTGCATTTGGCGCTGTGCATTCAGTGCAGGCATCAAGTAGTGCCTCAGCACACGAGTGTGAGAGCTGAGGCACCAGTTTTCTTTCAAGTGGGCTGGCAGGTGCCGCGGCAGCGACCAAGCTGGGCTCGCCATGCAGTGAGCCCGTCGTTGCCCACCTGTGCGTCTCGGAGCCGCTCGAATGCTGGCGGCGTGCAGCCATCCCGCAGGATCCCCGCGCGCTGCAGCTCCGCGCAGCAGGATGCCAGAATCTCATAGCGCGCCTGGCTGCCGCGTCACATGAATCATACATCCATGTGCAACCCTCTTTAGCAAGCCTGATAAGGCCAGAGAGCCATGGGCGGCGTGCCTGCAGGCCCGGATTTCCGATGTAGGCCTTGATGTCCGCGCGGTCGAGAAACGCCAGGTCTATTGCCTCCGTGATGTTTGTGGTGGTCAGGACCTATGTCGAAGCAAGCACACCAGACTCATGAGACTGTCCCGTACTCATGCCAACAGATGCATGCCATCTAGGCATGCATCTGTTGTGTCATGCACGGCTTTGCAGTCAGCTTGTCGTCGTAGCAGCCCATGTGACAGCTTGGTGACCCCCTCTCTGTGAGCAGACCGAAAGTTCTGCACAGGTTCTCTGCTCTTTGAACACCCGCCGGCCCTTGTGCGTGGGCTGCCGGGCTCAGGAGGAGAGCCGCACCAAGACGTTTGGACGCCGCTTGAGGGCGTCCAGCTGCGTAAGCACCGCGTTGACCGCACGCACACGTCTGCGGGCTCCGAGCCTGCGACGGCCGCGCGCCGCGCCGCTGTCAAGGACTCCACCTCGTCGATGAGCACGCATACCAGCATTTCCTCCTCGTCGACCTGCACACAGCAATCCGGCAGCTGCTTGCATGTCAGGGTCGGGACAGGCTGCCGGGCATCCGTGTGCGTACCACCACACATGGTACCAGCACCGCATGACAAAGGGCTTGCTGAGGCGCGCGCACCAGCTCGCCGATCTTGGCAAACACCTTGGACACGAGCTTCCCGCTCTCGCTGAACCACTTGGAGAACAGCGAGTGCGCGTTGATCTCCACCAGCGCCGCCAGCGCGTACCTGACGCGCGCGCCCGGTCAGCAACGAGCCCCACCGAGGGCGGCGCCATTGTGGAGCACCCAGGCAAGGCCTGCATGTGCGGCCTTCTGAGCAAGGCTCCATTGTGAACACAACACTGTCACGGCGCTGGCGGCACGTCTGGCGTCACTCTGCGTGTTCGCACCTGCAGCTGAAGCGGATGCTCAGCTTCTGCGCGAGGGCCTTGCACAGAGTAGTCTTGCCTGCGGCGCAGGCATCGTCCAGCCATATTAGATTGCCGTATACATGCCTTCCCTATGAGCACGCAGTGTCAAGGTGGGACAGACCTGTCCCCGGCGGCCCATGCAGGAGCACCGTGCGGTTAATGGACACGAGCGCGGGGTCGACGCCAGCATCACCAAAGCTCAACGCCGTGGCAGCATACCGCAGCAGGCGTGCCTGCAGTGCAAGTTCGACTTAGAGGCAAGTGCACTGCATTGTGCTGCATTGTCAGGTGGTTGCAATGTGAGACCTGCATGCAAGGCCGCCCGTTCACAGCAATACATATCACTGGCACAAATCACTGGCAGTTGATTTGAGGGCTTCAGGCACTGTAGACAAGGCACACCTTCACATCAGTGTCATAGATCAGTGAGTCCCATAGACCCATGAATGCTGTGGACGGCAACGTCCACTCATGAACTGCATGTGCAGCAAAGAATCGATCATGCAGCACGGGGATGCCGTGAACTTGCGCTCAGCAAGTCCGCACACACGTGCTCATCTTATAGTTGTCCATGCAATTACGCTGCCAGCTCTATAAGCATACTGACTCAACCACCAAACATGCAGTTGCCTCGCACACGCTTTGCAACAGAGCAGGCACTGCGGCGCACAGCAAGGCACGCCGTCGCCCTCTGCGCCCTCCTCCCCCTCTGCCGGCTCCTCCTCACTCAGCTGGTAGATGCAGATGCGCAGCTCTACCTGCGCAGGCAGCATACGTCTCAGCTGTTTGAAGCACAGCGCATGCCGCTGTGCGGATGCGAAGTTTCAACGTATATACCAACATGCCAGCAAATGTGTTGCGGCGCAGAGGCACGGGGCAGCCAAACACACCACACAGGGAGCAGCTTTGTGCGTTTGAGCTCGGCGCGCGCCTGCCAGAAGAGCAGCTTCTGGCCGAGCGGTGCGGCGCGCTCAGCAGCTGTGTCGCAAACGCACACGGAGAGCACATGTGCATCCAAGAAGCTGTCACGGCCGCGCTCCAGCGCCAGTGGCCCGTCCTCGTAGCGCAGACTCTGCGTTCCGATGAAGCGCCGCACGGCCTGCTCTACATCTGCAGGCGCCGCGCTGGACGCAGGAGACTGGCAGACCTCCACATGCAGCGCAATGCGCTCGTCTACATCGTCCTTGTTGACCGTCCCCATGCAAGCTAGCCGAGGACACTCAGGTGCAGGCTCGCCGCTGGGTGCGCGTATGTGCAGGTTGAGCAGGCTGCCACAGTTGTACTCGAGTCCTGGGGACATAGGCCAGGCCGCGTGGTCTGCAGGTTCTAAGCAGCTCAGATGCTTAGGATTGCTTCCGCAGGTACTGCTGTATGCTAAAAGCACCCACTAAAACGAAAATGATGCAGAGTGCTCTGCGGGTGAAAGTGCACCAAAGATCTCAGTCAAGCAGTTAAGAAGACGCTCGTGAATAGAAGTGTGAGGCCTCTCGATGCGGCATGGCGAGAGAAACCGTCGCTGCTGAACGACCCTAACCTAGCCCGCTTGATAGCCTAGAAATCCCGAGCAGCCACAGGAGGCCTTGCTGCGCTGTCCTCTCTGTGTGCAGTCCGAGGTGCCCGCACACTCAGACAGGCGGCCAGGATGGCGGGGCTGCTGCACGCAGCGCCGGGGCTGTTTGGGGGCATGAACCAGAGGTTGAAGCACAGCCTGCGCACAAGCAACGGCACAGCGGCTAAGCTTTGCGCAAAGCAGGGCGCTCCGTCGTACCATATTGAGGTGCAGGCTGCTGCTGGCGCCTGTGTGTGCCAACTTGTGCACCATTCGCGCGCCTGGGTGGCGGTTTGCGCGCTTGCAAAACGTGCGGGCATTGCGCAGGTCATGGTCAGCGACGAGGAGCCGCAGGAGAACGCGGTGAAGCGCTTTCGCCGCGAAGTCATGAACGCTGGCCTCACCCTTGAGGTAGGCAGCGGCGACCGCAGCGACCTCTTCTCTTTGTTCAGGCAACAAGGCAGAGACGACGCTTGGTGCCTGCTTCCTGTTCTGAGCCCAGCTCTTGCAGCGGGCATAAAGCAAGCTGAGAAGTGCTCCCCTGCCAACACGCCGTGCTGCTGGACAGGTCCGGCGGAGGCGGTACTTTGAGAACAGCCAGGACGAGAAGAAGCGCAGGAAAAAGGAGGTCGGCCAGCGGCGTTCCAAGTGAGCCCCTCCTACTGGGTAGTAGCTACAGGCTCTTGGCATGTTTGGCAACCTGTCATGTGTGGCAAACCCATACGCTGTGTGCGAACGCATTTGCTGGCTGTACGAGTGGCAGACTGTGCCCGCTTGCGCACAGGAGGTACACGCCGCCTTCATCTTTCGAGGAGGTGTCCACAGCCATGGAGCCCACGCCCTTTGCAGAGATGTTTGGCGAGACGGAGGACCTCTTTGAGGCACGCCCTCCCTTGCTCTGCTTCTGCGCTGTGTTGTCGAGCCTTGGCATATGCGGTTCAAGCCTGGGCGAAGGTCCTGTGTGACGGGTATGGAGACCACAGCGACGCAGGCCATACCGGTGGCACCGGTTCTCTCCGGTGGTGCAGTCTGCTCACGCGTGTCTCTTTGCGCCCGCAGGTCGGCTACCGAGGCCCGGGAAGGGTGTGAGGCCACACAGCTTGCGTGGGTTCAGTAGCAGTGCTGTGTTGTGCGCAGCTTGCTGCTTCTGAGGTCCTCCTCCCGCCTTTCCTGGCAAAGTGCACTGCCACGCTGTTGGTGGTGCATATGAAGTGGTATACCAGCGAATAGCGGGCCGGGCAGCACGTGTAACGCTTCTTGACTGTTTGCACCTTGACGAAGGGCTGAAGATATGCTTGCCCAGCCCAGCCCAGTCTGGAAGGCAGCAGTCGGCTCTGCTAGTCGGCCGCGAGTGGCTATCCGGCAACACACCCGGGTCCCTGTTCAACCGGGCCTGCCTCGCTGATGAGGCCCGTGCAAGCATCAGCGAGCTTGCATTCAAAATAGTGTACTGTATCACACAGTGCCTATCATAGTACACCGCCTGCCTAGGCTCATAACAAGCAGCAGCGCTGCGGGCAGCCCAGTGCATAACGGGGGGAGGCGTTGCAGCCTCTTCCAAGCTTGCGAGTGCCCCTGTCCTTGCTTTATGAGTTCCTTTGTCTCACTCCTTTACAAGCGATTGCTGAAGCACGCTGCTGCACAGGCACGGTGCGGCACTTGCGCAGCTTTGCCACGCCCCCTCCAAGTCTGCTTTGCCACGCCAATCCTGCCGCTTTCAGCCGCCTGACCAGCCACTTGCAGGAAGGCCGAAGCTGACCTGCAGCAGGTTGTGGACGTTGTGTATCCTGGGCCTTTGAAGGTGCGCTAGCATCCTCTTGTTTGCAGTGCATCCCCTGTTTAGCGGACAAGAAGCTGATGACTCCATGTCCCACGCAGGACAGCAACCTGCAGTTTGACGCTGCTCGGCAGCACAGCGCAGCGAAGGCTGTGCGGCGAGCACTGTTCAGTGGCCGAGGTGGGGTCCCCAAGGAGTGAACAAGTTCGGCTTGTTACAATGCAAAGCAGGTGCTTGCCGGTTCGTGTCGCTACCCCCTCAAAAATGTCACGCCCTCACCCTTGGAGGCCAAGGCCGCGCGTTCTGCCCCTGAACAGGAAAGACTGCGCTAAGCCGCAGCAGGCAGCTCAGCTCCACCACGTGAGCGGCCTTGTGCAAGGGTGCGGGCTGCATGTGCAGGCCTCACTCAGTCCCCCCACATGGCCATGCTGGCCAGTCACTTCTCTGCAGGCAGTGGAATGCCTCGGTCCCACCGTACAGGAAAAAAAATTTTGCCGGTGAAACCTGCCTGTGAAAGGGGCAGACCCATGCAGGCGCACAGCATTCCCGCACAAGCCAGCCACCCAGGCTGTCACGCAGCCCGCTCTGTACGCCCTGCGCCATGGCGTTGCCGGCTACAGCTTCCCCTCGCGGCCTTTGCTGCCTCCGCGCTGCATGTGCAGCTCGCGGACCGCGGCAGGCCTGCGCACTTGCCGCCCCGAGCGACCTCCTCCTCCTCCTCGCCAGGACAGCCCCCGCATGCAACCCCTACCCACAACAGCACAACTGGGCCAATGCAAGCACCTTGCACCCTCCAGTGGAGAGCGCCCGCAGCCGCGTGGTGCTGTGCGCCGGCACTCCCTTGCAGGCGCAGCCGACAAGATCTGCGCGCCCCGCTCACTTGCGGCCCCAGGCCTTGGGCGGCGGCGGCGGCGCATCCTCCTCGTCGGAGCCGGGGTCGCCGTACTCCCACATGCCCGCATGCGCCGCGCGCGCCTGGCCCTCCGCCTCGCGCAGCGCCTCGAGCACCTCCGCCACGCCCTCGGCGGCCGCCTGGCGCCGCAGGGGCACAGAGCGTTTCAGCATGTTGACCGACCCGACAATATGGCGTCACACAACTGGGGGGAATAAAACCCCCCCCCCCCGGTGTCGGGCGCAGCTTGAAGGGGGTTTTAAGGCTGCTCATGCCCACAACAGGCGACAGGCGGCTAGTCATCATGCAGAAGCCATCATGCATCATGCATCATGCATCATGCATCATGCATCATGCATCATGCATCATGCATTATGGTGAAGCCATCGTGCAAGTGCTGGAGCTTTCATGTGTGAATGAACACTTGCGCTTTGCACTCACGATGCGCACGCACAGGCAGGCCTGAGCAAAGCTGCCCTGGCGCCGATCAACCAAACAGAGCGTCGAACGGGCGGCGCACTGCCCGGCCGCGCGGCGGCGCCACGCGCGCGAGCCCGGCGCTCAGCAGGCGCGCGTTGACGCTGTCGCCCGCGCTTGGCTGCCCCTCCAGCTGCAACAGCAGCGCCAGCTTACGGCTCGCCCAGCGCGCCGGCGACGGCTCGCTGCCCATGCGTCGCGCGGCCAAGTTGGGCTTGTCTGCCTCGACCGCCAGCAGCCGCGCCGCCGCCAGGCTCAGCTCCGCGTCGCTCGCGATCTGCGCCCGTCGGGCGCAGGGGCATGGAGCCGCAGAGCACAGAGCTGCTGGTCGGCTGACAGGCTCTCTCTCCACGCAGATGCCATAAGTCTGCTGGTTTCCTTGATATGGCTGCACGAGCGCTTAGGCCTCTCCATACATTGCATGGTGATTGGCATCAGGGAAAACTTTCACACCACTCCATCACGCCCACCAACATGTCAATGCACACCTGTCAGGTTCCCATCCATCTACATCGCAGTGCATAGCACATCATTTAATTGCTATTCTTGGCCAGGTACATACACTCCAATGCGGCAGTCATTCCAGTGTGGCCCTAGAAGAGGTGGACGCTGTGCCTGTGTGACGCCTCAGGACATTTGTTTTATCCTGTGCTAATAGCCCAACATTACCAGGGCGCAGCCAGTGCGGCCGCGCGCCTTTAGGAACGCGAGCGACGCGGGCGCGGCCTGCGGCTCCACGGCTCTAAGCGCGGGCCCCATCGGCCGCACGGCGGACGCGGGCACGGTCTCCGTGTTGCCCCAGTCGATGAAGGCCACCTCGAAGGCTGGCCGGCCAGGCTCCCCAGGCGCCGTGGCCTCCACCTGCGCAGCCCCCAGGCTCTGGCCACTGCAGACACAGACACTCAGAGACGAGGTACAGCACGACCGCCTGAACTCAGCGGCGACGCTCACGGCAAAGCGCATGGGTGGGTGACAATTGCAGTCCTCGCCGGAGGACCAGGACCAAGAGAAGAAAATGTGTGGGTCTGCAGGAAAAAAGCAGGCAGGCAGTGCTCAGGCAGGCAGTGCTCAGCGCATGCCGCGTCACTACAAAATCGAGGCTGACGAGACCATGCAGCGACGAGGACGCCGCCTGCAGCTGCGCGCACATGCTCGCACCTGAGCACGGTACCACTGGTTGTCCGCACTGAATCGGGCAATGCACCGATCGCCCGCCCGCAGCGCCGGCGGCGGGCCGCCCGCGCTATCCTCGTCCGGCACCGCGGCAAGCTGCTCCGCGATGTAGCCCAGCCGCTCACCGCCGCCCAGCTGGACGCGGCACCCGCAGCATCAGTGCGTTCGTCACACCATGCGTGCCAGGCTCTGGGGTCCTAACAGTCCCTGTCTCAGCGCCTCCCGGCCCTCCCTTGTCCTGATGCAATTAGGTTCGATATCAAACCCTGCCCATACCCTGATCATTGCACAGCCTGATCAACCTTGCCTAAGCAGCCCTAGCCGGCTGAAACAGGCTCTTAACCTATTACGCCTGGGTGCGCCGAAGGGCGCGCGCTCTCAGCACCTTTCCTTCCTTTCAACGCTCACACTCAGGGTCTGATCAAGGGGTCATGCGATCCTGTCATTGCCATGGACGGCCCACCTGGACAAAGAACTCCTCGGCCGCGCGCGCATACGAGATCGTGACCGGCTCAGCGGCCTCGCCGGGCGCGGCGTGGCCGTTGACGCCGTTGGCCGCGGCCTCGTCAATGGGTTTCGGCGGCACGTACGACTCCCAGATCTGCGAAAGCAGCGCAGTGACCGCCTGGAACCGCCTGGAGGCTTGGCATCGGCGGTGGGGTCGTGGCAGTGGGGTCGCGGCCACGCCCGCGCCAGGCAGCCGGCCACACGCGTGCCGGACGCGGGCACGGCATGCACATGCAGAGACGCGTGCGCGGCAATGCGGGTAGGTCTGTTCCGCGCACGCCCGACAACCGCTCACGAGCGTAGGCACCACTGCCCGCTCGCGGCCGCAGGGCCGCCCCAGACTGACGCGAAAGGTGCCGGCGCGGAGCCCGGGGGGCCGCGCCTTGAGCCGCGCGGCGCGCGCGCGCTCCTGCGCGGCGACCATCTCGCGGCCGCCGGGCGTGCGCTCGGGGTCGAAGCGATCGCTGAGCTGCGCCAGGCCCGCCTCCAGGAGCGCCATGCCCAGGCTGACCGGCTTGGGCCCGGTCGTGCGCAGGCTGCCCAGGAACGTGCCCCCGCGGTCCACCGCCTCCACCTGCGCGCCCGGCGCACCCATGGGTCGGCGCGCGGCAGCAACTCACGACAGATAGAGCCTACCCTTACCCTACCCCAATGCCTGCTGCGCTGTTTGCCGGGAATGGCCTGCAAGGGTGCCAAATGCGCCTGGTCACATGGGTGCGTGCACACGACAGCCACGCGGAGGCGGCCGGGGCATGCGGCAGCACTGCTGACGGCGGCGGCGGCGCTATGTTGCCTGACCGGCCGCTGTAGCGCGGATCGACAGGGCCCCCCAGGCCAACCCCATGCGCAGCGGGCACGGGGGAAGGGGGGGCGCACGTCCAGCTCCACGTCGCGCTGCAGGACCAGGCGGCGCGTGAGCGCGAGCGCCTCATGGCAGTGCGGCTCGTCCTGCGTGGCCGGGCGCCCGGCGGACGCCTGCTGCGCGCGCAGCGGCGTGCGCACGCCCGCCAGCGCAAACGACAGCTGCACCGGATCCTTCTTCAGCGTCACCTGACCGCGCGGCGGCGCACGCGCGTCAGGCGCGGCCGGTGAGCCGCCGATAGCTGCTGCGCCAATAGCGGCTGACCTGCCGCCACGCTCCTGTGCGACCCGCCTGAAGGTGGAGACGGCGCGTGAGTGGTCATAGCACGCTCGCTCGCAGCGGTGCCCAGTGATCAGGCCATTCCAAAACCGCATGTTGTCCTCCACTTAAAAAACATTCACTACGGGTTACTGCAACCTGCGCCCGACAGTGCTGTGCCTCTCGATTGCACCGGCGCTCCGCACAAGCCGCGCGCGCTGCCGCGGCGCGGCGCGCCTTGAGCCGGTGGCCCGCGATGACAAAGTCGACGACGGCGGCCACGGGCCCCTTGTGCCGGTCGGCGCGCACGAAGGGCAGGTAGTCCGACGCGGCCTTGGCGCTGAGCTGGCGCACGTTGTGCGGCGGCGGCTGCCGCGCGCTGTGCAGCGCCTTCTTCCCCTTTACCGCCTCCTGCGCGGCCCCGCCGCTCTCGGCACTCGCGCCGCGCGTCTGGCATGCATGCAGCCCCTGCACTACCCACTGCATGAGTTTGTCCCTCCCTCTGTTAGCATGCCAGGCCCCTGCTCCTGTTCTTAAAACGCCAGGGGTGCTGAGGACGAACGCTGGTCACCCGAAGGGTGTGGCAGCCCTTCAGAGCCTGCAGCAGCGCAGCTTGCGCGCGGCCGCTGCTGCGGGCCCCGGGGCGCGCCTGCTCCGCCTCCAGCAGCTCCTCGTAGTGCACCGAGCGCTCGTCGTCGCTGCGGTGCTTGGCCGCGCTCGCCAGGCCCCGGATGAGCAGCATTTTGGCCACCTGACGGGCAGTGCACAGCGCATCAAACAGAACAGCCCTGGGGGTCGCCCCGCCTGTCGCGCCTCCTCTGGCATGATCCGAACCGCCGCAGACTATGCGCTGCACACTCTGTGCAAGCGAAGCAGGCGCGTTCCTCGGCCATGTCCACCTTGTTGACGAGCAGAAAGGAACAAGGCCATTATCCGAAATACGCTGACATGCGTCGCGCACATGCCTCCTCTGAGCGCAGGCGGGCGAGGCCGAGGAGCGCCGGGCACGTCCGGCGCTCGACAGGCAGCGCGCGGGGCGCACATTGTCCTGGACGCCCTTGTCCTGGGCGTCCGGGCGCGGCAGGAACACGGCGCCGAACGCGAGCGTGCGCTCCGGGCCGGCGCCCGGCAGGCTGTCCGGGCCGGGCGCGCCGCCCACCTTGCGCGTGTACTCCATCACGACGCTCACGTCCTTGCCTGCGCGGCGCGGCCGCGGTCGGGGTGCACCCCGCCCGCCCCGCCTTCCCGGCCCTGCCTGTCGAGGGCGGAGAGGGTGCACAGGGCCAGTGGGCGCAACGGCCTTCCTGCCTGTCGGTGTGCTGTCACAGACCAGGTCACCCTTCGCGCCATGGCCTCGCGCACTGGGACTCGAGCACTTGCACCGCACGCAGGCGCGCGCCGCTCAGCGCGCGCGCCCGCAGCGGCAGCACGCACGGTGCAACGCGGGGTGGCGCGGCGCGGGCCTTCCGGCACCCGGCGCGTGCGCCACACGCAGGGCCGCGTCCCGGGGTGCCCGCGGGCGCGCACCGATCAGGCGGCCGCGCAGAAAGTCCTTGGCCTCGGCCGCCCAGGGCTCGCCGGCGTCCAGCTCCTCCGCGCCGCGCGGCGCGCGCGGCGCGCCGGCGGGCGCCACGCGGCGCGGCAGCCGCGGCGCCTTGATGCTGGAGAGCAGCACGCGCCGCTCCGCGCCTGCGCGCGCGGGGCCGGGTGAGGCGGGGCGAGACCGGGTGCGGCGCGCAGGCTGTCCCCGATGCGGCGGCCGGAGACGCGCGCTCCCTCTGCACCTGCCGCCTGCGTGTGCATGCCCTGGTGAGCGCGCTCAGCTGCTGGTGCGTGAATGGCCCGGCACCCCTGGAGGCCCGGCACCCCTGGAGGCCCTCAGCAGGCATGCCCAGCCCGGGTCAGCCAGCGGGCTGTGTGCGCTTGGACGCCCCCGTGGAACGCACAGCCTGTGCCCCTGCAGCGCTTGCACGCCCTGCCGGCGCCGCGCGGGAGCCCCGCATGCGCCCCTGCGCGCGTGTGTGCTCTGCCAGCGTGCATGCTCTGCCGGCGCCGCGCGGGAGCCTAGCATATGCGCGCGCGTGCACGCCCTGCCGGCGCGCGGCGGGGCCCCGGCGCGCACCGGAGGCCCTGTCCAGGACGACCAGGCAGTCGCCGGAGGCGACCTCCACGACGGGGCCCTCGAAGCGGTCGCTGAGCTTGGCGCCGGCGGAGGCGGGCGCGACGTAGTTGCGCCACAGCCCCGCCTTGGCCTGCTTGGCCGCGCGCTCCGCGTTGCGCAGTTTGAACGCCTCGGCCGTGGACAGCATCGCGACCGACCACTCCGGGCACTGCCGCGGGCCGGCGACGTGCTCTTCTGGGCATGCTAGGGCTAAACTTAGGGTTAGGGTACATGCAGCCACCCCGCTGAGCCGACCGTGTGGCTCTGTGTCATTGCAGGCACGAGAGGCGGTGCCCCTCCGCAGCGGGACTGCCCTCACGCCTCGCACTGATAGCAAGCGTGGTTGCCGGCCGAGCTCGCCACGGGATGCATGCGGCAGGCGCCGCCATACTCAATGCGGCAAGGCAAGGGCGCGGTGCAGGCCCGCGCGCCCCAAGCCCCGCACGCGCTGGAGCTGCTGCCAGCCAGCCCAGGGCCGCGCGCGCACCCGCGCTAGCCCGGCGCGCAGCAGCTGCTCGCCCAGCTCGACCGGCTTCTCGGCCGCGTCCGCGAACACCACGCTGCCGAACAGGTTGTCGTGCTTGTCGATGCCCGCCAGCACCACGCGCACCTGCGCGCCGCGCGCCCGCCGCTGACGCGCGCCGAGCCCTGCGCCGCCCGCCGCGCCTGATGGCGCGCTCTCAGGCGCGCACGGCAGGCCTGCAGCAGGCACGGCGGCGCTCCCGGCGCGGGCGTCGCTCCTGGCGCGAGCGCTGCCATGGGGTGCAGGAGCCGGCCTTGCCTGACCAGAGGTCAGGCCACAGGGATGCATGCGCCCCAGGGTGCATGCACTGTTCCGGAGCGCGCGGGTGCGGCGGGCGCGCGCACCTCGCGCCCCAGCACGCGCATCTCCGTGAAGTGCCGCGCGAGCAGCGCGAGCGGGTCCGCGGGCGGCTGCGGCGCGCGCACGCCTGCAGCAGGCACTGCAGCGGGTCGGACGACTGTGCGCGGCGCATGCCGTCGCTTGACGCGGCAGCGTCCAGGCCGTCGCATGGCCTGCCTGCAGGCAGGCCTTCGCCGGTACTGAGCATCTTCCGTCATGCAGAGAGTGGCCCCGCAAATGCAGCACTCCTGATCGAGCAGCGGCTGCCGTGCATGGACATGCAGCACAAACACTCGCTGCGCCTCGCGCAGCCAGCACGCCGGCGCACCGTTGGCGGCCTCAGCGCCGGCGCCGTTGGCGCCGGCGCCGTTGGCGGCCGCCGGCGCGTCAGCGTCGGCGCCGTTGGCCGCGGCGGGCGCGGGGCGGGGCGCCATGGAGGGCGCCTGCGGAGCAGACGCGGGCCTACTCAGGCCCGCAAACCGCGCGGGAGGCACAGCGCGGGCGTGCGCCAGCAGGTGAAGCCTGCAAACCAAGAGGCGTTTGGCAGCACGTGCCAGGCATGACCCTGCACAGACATGCACGGCGGCCGAGCCGAATAAGTCTTGCTGCTTGAAACTTTGACAAGGCGGCCGGCGCGGAGCTGCGCTGCGCACTGCATGCCTGCTCTGACAGCGCGTTTGGCGCGCCGCGCGGGTAGCCCCAGCCGCGCGAGCAGCACAGGCGGCCGGGAGGGACCTGGGTTCCGGCGACGAGGACGGTGACGGGTGTCAGCTCGGGCAGCAGCGACACGCGCAGCGTGCTGCCGTTGGCCACGGCCTCGACCACCGCCGGCAGCGGCTTGCCCTTGCCGGCGGACTGCAGCAGCTCCTCCGCACTGAAGCCTGCACGTGCCTCACTCATAGGTTTAGGGTTAGGCAGCTTTACACGTGCGCATCCCGGCAACGAGCGTTGAGCACTCTTCACAGGCAGCCTCGTGTAGGGCGAGGCGGGCGTGAGCGCACCCTGGGGCGGCGCGCGCTTTGCGCCCGCCAGCGCCGACGCGTCCTGCAGCCCAGCAAACCCAGGCGTCACAGCGAGCACGAGCCTGTAAAGCCACAGGCCTCAGTGGCCTTGTCAGCCAGCCGAGCACCAGCCGGGTGTGTTCACTGTGTCAAGCAAGAGCGCCGCGCACGCGCCTTTGTCCAGAGGCCCAGCTCCTTGGCCTCGGCGGCCTGCTGCGCGGCCTCCAGGTCTGCATAGTACGGCGAGCGCGCCTGCCCCTCGCCGCTCACGCGCACCTGCGCGCGACGCGGGTCGCAACTCTGCAGAGGCGGGCAATGGCTCAGCCTGGCCGGCCACAGACTCAGGTACCTCATGGAGGTTGCATCCACAGCGTCTCACAGACAGACACACGCAACCCTTTGAGCAGTGTGGTCTGAGCTTGGGGCAGCGAGACGCGCGCCTTCGCCCAGCCGGCGGCGACCACCGACAGCGCCAGGCTCTCGTTCTGCGGCGTCAGGAACACGCTGCCGAACTCGCGCCCCGGCACGTTGTCCAGCCTGTAGTCCACGCGGAAGGTGCATGGCTGCCGGGGCGCACAGCTGGCTGAGTCGCACGCAGGCGGCCGCCCAGGGTGAGGCTTGCCAGCCCTCCCGGTGCTTGCGCCGAGCGCACCGAGACCGCCCCCGCCGCGCGGGGCGCCTGGATCGCCTGCCCCGGACCCAGATCACATCTCTGTCACGCAGAGTGGCGGATCAAGTTGCCGCACCCTCCCGATCGCCCGCTTGCGTAGAAACTCCTTGGCTGCGTACGCAAAGGCCTCGTCCTCGGTCGACCCGTCTCTCCTCCCCTGCGCCAGCCAGCCGCCTCAGCCACAGTCAGGCAGTGTACAAAAGCTGCGCACCCAAGGACCAGTCCGCACCAGCCGAGGCGCTATGAGTGACGAGAGAGTGATGCGCTTCTCTGGCGGGGGCGCGTTAGGATTCTTTGCTGCTGCGACCACCACGAGGGTGTCGGCGCCCACCACGTCCTTCACAGTCGCAGAGCACCAGCCCGCCATGATCTCTGACTGCTTCTGCGTTGAGTGCCTTCTTCCTCCTGCGTCGTCTGCTTGCGCAGATCTCTCTGGGTGTGCCGCAAAACCTACATGGCACGTGCAGCCCTGTTCAGCTTAAAGCTTCGAAGCTTTAAGGAATTCCTGGTGGCAGGCGCTGTCATGTTCAAGCAACCGAGCGCAAGGCATCACATGGCACGGACCCAGGAGCCGTCCACCTATCCGCTGAATACAGCATCGTCTGGCTCTTGGGCTGAATATGGCGCATACTTGCTACTGCTGTTGTGCTTAAAGAGCTATATATTTTTAGAGTCAAAGATGGCCTGCCGACATCACATTACTGACTACTGCTGTGTGATACAGTGCAACACCTTGCAACCCTACCACTTGCCCTGCATGTGCATGCACTGCGTGCCATGCATGGCAGTGGCAGCTTGCCAGCGTGCCCACACATGGCGTTGAAGGTGAAAGCCAGGTACGAGCTTCAGCTGCGCCCCTGTGCACACAAGCTCCCACCCACTCATGGCAGATCGGCGCAGCGAACGCGCAGCTTTACACCGGCCAGCCGCCTGCGGAGGAGGACCTGCCGCCTGGCCTGGCACGCTCCAGACCCCTCAGCCTTCCCCGCATGCACTTCCCTCAGGTTACTTCAACCACTTCAGGCCTTCAGAGCATGTCACCATGACATGGCCTTCGTCCGCCGGCGGCACCAGTGTTTGCTGCCTGGAGCTCCACTTTTCCGCAAACGCATGTCTGCGACGACCACGTCAGGCCCCCAGCGCGCGCTGCGCCGCGGCCTCCAGCGTGTGCACGAACGCGGGCGCCATGTGCGTGCCGTCCAGCTGCAGGTGCGGCCGGATGCGCGACCCGTCCGGCGTGAGCAGCTGGTCGGCCACGTCCAGCCAGTGCAGCCGGCCTCGCGCCTCCGGCGTGCGGCCCGCGGCCTCAACCTGCGCGCGGCGCGCGCCCCGGAGTGCGGCCGCGCGCATTGCTGGGGGGGAGCGAGAGCGGGTCGGCGACAGCTCGGCGTGAGCGGTGCGCGCCGCTCATGACGAAGTCCCCCCTGCATCACAGCGGGAGCAGCTCACAGGCATGCTACTGGCCACACCATGATCGGTCTGCATAGCATCGCGTGCAGCACACATGTGCATGCCCACAAGCAACCCGCCGTGCAGCAGCTGGACACTCTGCAGCCACGGCGCTCCCCACTTGCCCGCAGGGCGCCTCACCCCGGCGCTGGCGCCTGCCCCAAGGCACCTCTAGCACCCCCCCAAGGCATCTGCCCATCCATGGACACACATCCCTGCTTGGCAGGCTTTCAGCAATCATTCAGTTTACACAAAGCCACCCAGCAACGCCGTGAGCGCGCCAACTGGAGAGCTAATCACGGGCGCGCGCGAGCGCGGGCGCACGCCTCGGCCTGCAGCGCACGGTTGAACGGCTGCACCACATGGCGCGTCTCGTCCAGCACGGGCGGCACCGGGTGCACAAGCACCTCGAAGCCGCGCGCCGCAATCAGGTGCAGCAGCGCCCGCGAATATACGCGGACCAGCACGGCCGTCGCCTCTTCCATGGTGTCGTACTTGAGCTTGTCCACGGCCAGCAGCAAGCCCTCGCGGCAGTCGATCTCGCCCAGCATGAACACCACCTGCGCCAACGGCCAAAACCCTGACCCTGACCCCAGCACCCGCACGCGTGCTGCCCCCTGCGGCGCGTGCGCGGCGCCGCCGCCGTCAGAGGCGCGGCGGCGCGGCCTGCCGGGAGCAGCCCCCCGGCGCTGTCATGCGAGCGCGCCTGCCGTGCGCTCCGGCGCCCGCGCACGGCCGAGCACGCTTGGGACACTGCACGCCGCAGGCATGGGGTCCGAGGCGCGCGCGGCAGCAGGCCGCCCGCCCGCCTGGGCGCGCGCCCCGGGCGCGCGGCGGGGTCGCGCCTGGGCGCCGTCGGGCAGCGCGGCAACAGTGCGCAGCCAGGCGTGCTTGGGGTAGAATACGCCCTCGTCGCGCAGGTGCCACACCTTGCAGCCGGTGACTAGCATGGGCGCCAGCAGCCGCCGGCGGCCCCGCACGCGCACCTGGTGCCACGCGCCTGCGCGCGCGGGGCGCGCGCTCGCGCCGCCCGGCGCGCAGCCCGTGCAGCAGGCGGACGGCGGGCGGCGGCGCCGGAGCAGCACAGCGCCAACAGCGACGTGGCAGGGGTCGCGAGCAGGCGGCGGCGCCGTCTGCGGCGTGCGCCGTGCGGGTGATCTTGACAGGGGAGCGCACTTCGCCAAGCAGCAGGCGCGACCTGACTGGGAGCTGGCGGGCAGAGGGCCCACCTGACAGGCAGTGCGAGTCGCCCAACAGGTAGAGCGGGCGCGCGTCTAGGCCCGGCGCTGGCGCGGGCGGCGGCGCGTGCGGCGGCGCCAGCAGCTGCGCCACGCAGCCAAAGTAGGCCGCCTCGTTGCGGACCATGGTCTGGTGCAGCGGCCGCCGCGCCGCGCGCCGCGCCGGCTCGGCCGCCGCCGCCAGGCGGCGCACGCGGCCCAGCGCGCCGCCGATGAACAGCAGCTTGGCTGCGGTGAACACGAGCGCCAGCGCGTCCAGCTGCTCCGAGCTGTAGTCCACCTGCGCGACCGGCGCCTGTTGCATTAGGGTAAGGTAGGGTAGTGGTATGGCGCCAAACCCCGTGAGGCGCGCCCCTGGCGTGCACGAGGCCAGCGGCAGACTCGAGCGAATACTTGACACTGCGGCGGATACTGCGGGAGATCTGTGCGCAGGTCAGGGTAATAATTGGGCAAGACTATGGCCGGCGCGAGCCGCTGGGCTGCCAAAAGCCTGTCATGCATTGCAGAGGCGCGCTGTGCAGGCAATTGGCGCCAACCAGCAGACCCCTTGACGCCGCGCGCCGCGGGGGGGCACCTCCACGCCGCGCTGCTCAGGCGCCGCCCGCCCTGGCGGCGCCGCCGGTGACGTGCTGGCGGACGCGCCCAACGCCGCGCGCTCGCAGCGCGCCGCCGCGGTCTCGGGCCACGACGGGGGCGGAGCCGGGGCGCCGTCGGGGCCGGCGCCAGCGGCGGGCGCCGCATCGGCGCGCCAGGGCTCCGCGGCCAGCCACTCGAGTGGCACGCCGGGGCGCAGCGGCGGCAGGTCGTCCAGCTCGCGCGCGACGTCGGCCATGGCTACGCCGCCGCCAAGGGTCACACTGCCGCGCAGGGCTTGGGATCAGCGCATGCCGCCGGGAGGCTGTGCATGCATTTGGTCTCTGCTGCACAAAGAGGCCACACCACGGTGATGCACCTTTGAATGCGTTTCGTGCGCGATGCTGCTCACGTGCACCTGGGCGCGTTGTCACTGCCGACTCTCCAAACACAGCGTGCAGACATGCAGACCTCCAGCGCCGCGCTCTGTTCTTGCTGGTGCAGGCGAGCGAAGCCATCACAGAGAGCTCACAGCGCCGGCACCAAGCGGCACGCCGCTCGCTTCTGCAAAAGTTCCCACTTTGCGGAGCGGCAGAAGGCAGCGACGTTTCTGCAATGTTCTCACTCTGTGGAGCGGCAGAAGGCGGCGGCGACGCCCAGCGCCTCCCCGTACGCCAGCTCCAGCTCCAGTGCATGCATCAGGTTGAGCGCGTAGCTGGCGCTCTGCGGCCGCAGCGCGGCCGCGCGCCTGCGGCTGGCCGCGCATCCAGGTTAGCAGATGCGTGAGCAGGCGCGGCCTGCAGGCCTTGCGCGGCAGGGGCTAACAGCCGCGCAGCGGCAGGCGCATGTGGCAGCCTGGGTGCGGGACGGCCTGAGGGCGGGCATGCATGCTTGGGCTCGACCGGGCTCGGCCGCACGGCGCGCGCGGTGGACAAAGAAGGAGGGCGCGCCGCAGCAGCGCGACGGTGGTGGGCACGGCGCCGTGGTCCTTTATCGCTGCGGCCAGGAACGCGAGCGCGCCGTGCGCCTCGCGCCCGGCCGGCAGCTCGGCGTCCAGCAGCGCCGCGCCGCCGCCCGCCTGCAGGCTGCGCGCCAGCGCTGCCCTGCGCGCGCGCGCCGGCGTTCGCCACCGCCGTGCGGTGACCCGCCGCGCGCCCGCTGCCTGGGCCGCCGGGACCTGCGCGACGCCGCGCTGCCTGGCACCTCCAGGCCGATTACGCGGCGCTGGCCCGCGCCCTGCACGGACGTCGCGTGCGCGCGGGGCGAGCAGGCGGGCGGAAGAGAGTCATGTACGCGCCAGGTGCGGCGCGCCTGACAGCGGTGTCCTGCGGGCGCTGCACGAGCAGGCCGAGCAGCGCGCGCGCCGCGTCGGCGTGCATCCCGCGGTCGGCGGCCAGCTCCGCATACGCGCGCAGCGCGCCCGCGTGCCCCGGCGACCGCTCCAGCAGGCTGGTGAGCACGGCCGCGGCCGCGCCGCGGTACTCGCCGCCCATCGCGTGCAGCACGCGCACCATGGCCACCTGCGCGCCGCGCCGAACATAGAATAAGGGTCCGCGCCTCAGCAGCGGCGGGCGCCGGCCGCCGTGAGCTGCGCATGCGCTCAGCAATCGCACGCCGGGGTCGCCCAGCCCGGAAGCGCCGTGCGCGGCCGCGGCGGCCGTGCGCGGCCGCGGCGGCCGCACGCGGCGCGGCACCCCGCCGCGCGCAAGCACGCGCGCCGCTGCAGCCAGCGCGCAGGGCCGCGGACGCCATCTCGGACGCCTCGACAGGAGCGCATGGCGCGCCGCCCTGCCGCCCTCCCCAGGACCTGGGGCGTGGCAAGCGGGCGAGGCCGGCAGAGCGGCCCGTGGGCCCCGCCGCGCCTCCGTCGCCCCACTCGCCACCTCCTGCCTGGGGTGGCCCAAAATGCGTTTGCAGACGTCGGCCGTCACACGCCAGCGAGCGCGTGCGACCGGCGCGCGCCTGCAGCTCGGCCTCGCAGAGCGCCGGGTCGGCGGCCGCCCGGCCGACCGCCACGGCCCGGTCGTACGCTGCCAATGCCTCCTCGCCCCGCTGCGCGGCTCTGCGCGCGCCTCACACATCAGTAACCCTACCATACCCTACCCTACCGCATCTTACCTTTATAAAATGCACAGCGCGCTGCCGGGGCACCCCGGGCGAGGCTGGCCGCGCGGCCATGCGACCGACCACGCATGCGCGCATTCATGCAGCGTACGCCAGGCCATGCACGGGTCGCCTCCTGAGCGCAGCCCGCCCGACCCCGCCGCCGGCAGGGCCCGCTCGCCGCCCGCAGCGCGGCTGTGTCAGGCGCGGCGGGGCACGCGGCACCCTCGCAAAGGCCGGCCGCAGGCGAGCGGCGGGCGCGGCGCGGGGCGCGCACGCCAGGACGTCGCCGCGCAGCGCGTGCACGGCAAAGTCGCCGCCGTGCGCCGCCGCGGCGCGCTCGGCGGCCTCCAGCGCCGGCGCCAGCCGGCCCACGCGCAGCCACAGGCGCGCCAGGCGCACCAGCGCCTCCTTGTGGCGCGGCTCCACCTTGAGCACCTGCGCGCGCGCGGCGCGGCGTGGATGCCGCTGTTGCTGGGCGCCTGGCGCTGCCGCGGAGCGGCCCCAGGTACCTCCCCGCGGTGGCAAGTTGCACACAACACCTGTCGTCCTGAAACCTGCTTCCCTGACTGCTCGCTGGCTGGAGCGCGCCATGCCCAGCCTGCAGCAGAGCGCCTGCACAGTGCAGGCCGCGCCCCACGCGCAGGCGCCTCTGGCAGAGCAGGGCCGGCGCGGCAGGCAGCAGGCCAAGGCCGGTGCCGGGCTCGTCGGCGCGGCGCGCCTCCGTGTATATCGTGACCGCGTCGCGGAGGTGCTTGCGCGCCTCGCAGTCCTTGGCGCGCGCCATGAACGGCCTGACCAGCGGGCTGTGCTGCTCCCGCCCCGCGCCGTTGCCTGCCGGCCGCGCCGATGCCTCCGCGCCGCCAGGCAGCGCAGGCTGCCTCTGAGAGCGGCCTGACGTCCCAGGCGGACCGCCGGGGCCTGGCTGGCCAGGCGAACGCTGGCTGTCGCGCCCGCCGGCGTCTGAGGCTGCCGCGCCGGCGCCGCACTGCCGCGACGCCTGCAAACAGGGCCCGCCCTCCGGCCCGCGCAGGCGGTCCTGCTGCGCGGGCGCTGCGGCGGGCTCCGCGTCGAGGAATACATCGCTGCCAGCCTTGAACGCGGTGCAGATGCGCGCCGCGGCGTCGACGGAGCGCCGCTTGTCGGACAGCACGCGCAGGCGGCCGGCATCGAGCGCCCGCCCGGCGCCATAGTGGGCGCTGTAGGCCGCCACAAAGTGCCGGCGCAGGTCGCCGGCGGTGCGCTGGTCCTCGGACGTGCCGTGCACGATCAGCGTGTAGCTCGGGTAGCCCTCGTAGTGCAGGTACAGCTTGGTCGCGGTCGCGGCGGGCGGCGCAGCCACCATCTGGTGGCGTGCCTGGCATCTGCTTCTGCAGCACTCATGCTCTGCTCTGGTGCATGAGCTGGCATGCATTTCACAAGCCCCCGGCGCCCACCACTGAGAAGGGGTGCCCTGAGGCCCAGCAGAGAGTACAAAGTCTTGCAGAGCAGCGTCAAGTCTCTGCACTAGCAAAAGAACCGCACTCTGTTGCTGTGTGCCGCCTGGCCGACATATTGGGAAGCTTACCAAGCTGCGCCTGGCTGCTTGCAACAATTTTTGCCGTGCTGAGGTGCAGGCAGTGCTGGTAAGTGGAAGCACAGCATCTCACAGTGCTGCCGGCATGTGTGCTGACCGCGCGGCGCGGCCGGTCTGGTGCAGCAGCTAGTGCGGCGGCAGACGGCGGGGCCAGTCGCACGGCAGGCTCCGCCGAGGCAGAATTGGCTGCGGCTGCGGCCGCATGGCCTCCGCAGCCGCTCCAGACGGCGGGCCGGCGGGCCCTGCGCCGACACCGGGCGGCGCGTCGGAGAGCGGCGCGCTCGGCGACACGAGCCAGCCGCGGCCCAGCACTGGCCCGAGCGCCGCGGCCTCCTCGGCCGGGGGCCCTGGGAGCCGCGGCGGGCCCGGCGGCAGCGCGGCCGGCCTGTTCGCCCAGCCGATGCCCGGCACCAACGGGCACGGCGGCAGCGCGGCCGGCGCGTCCGCCCAGCCCGCGCCCGGCACCAGCGGGCGCGGCGCGGGCGACGCCGGCGGCCTGCGGCGCTACCTCGTCTACTTCATCCACCGCCACCTCGACTTCCGGGTCGCCGAGTTCGAGGCGGTGGCCGCGCTGGTCGTCGGCGCCGGCGGCGCGCTCGTGGAGCCGCCGGGGGGCCACCCGTACTCGCCGTTCTGGTACGCGTGGCTGCCGTCGGACGCCGCCGCGCGCGCCGTCGCCGCCCGCACGCTGCTCGTCAAGGCGCGCGCTCCGCGCTGTCGCCCGCGCGCTCGCGCTCCCGCCGTGACGCAAGCGCCACTCCTAGCGCTGGATCGGGCTGTTGGCGCAGCAGGGCTGTTCGTGTTTCGCTGTGCCCGCGCGCCCTCCGCGCGCCAGCTCTGCACGGCTGAGCCACCCCTCCGCGCTGGAACCCCGCGCAGGTCATCATGGACGTGTGGGCCGAGGGCCCCGACTGGCGTGCGCTGGAGGCGCGGCTGCGCGCGGCGCGCGCGCGCCGCGCGGCCTGGCTGCGCGACGCGCGGCCCATGCGCGTGCTGGTGGACAGCTGGCTGCGCAAGCTGCCGCTGGCGGAGCAGGTGGCCTGGATCGAGCGCCTGGACTTCTTGGGCTTCCAGGTGACCAGGCCGGCGCCTCCTGGGTGCCGTTGTTCCTAGCGCACAATGGCACGCCGCCCTGCCCGCATCGCTCTTCTTCCCTTTCACAGCACGCTGCACGTCAGCCGCATCAGCGCGCATGCAGCGGCAAGCGCGCCATGCGCAAGGGCAGGGGGGTGGGAGCCGTTTCAAACGATGGCAGCGCGCCAGGGCCCCTTTGCGCTCAGCAGCCCCGAGCTGACCTACCGCCTCGTCATTGTCGATCAACCCCAGGACCACGTCCCCGACTATGTGAGCGGCCCCACCCCTGCACGGCCTTGCAAATTTTTTGTCAGATGCTCCTTAACATGTTGCTGTGCATATCCGGGTCTGGGTCCGGCTGGCTCCGTCTCGTGTGCGGTATGTGCCGGTGGTTGCATGTATAGTGACGGCGGCAGCAGCGGAATGGATCAAACACGCTTACAGAGTCACTGTGGGCCCTCGCCGGAGTAATGCGCGAACGCAACCGCGGCGCGCATTTGCGTTCGCGCAGGCGGAGCCCTTCATGTACTTTGGCAGGGAGGTCGCCGCCAGCAGCCGGCGCGTCGTGGTCGATTACGCCCTGCCGCAGGTGGGCGGCTCCCATTCAGTATTAGCTGCGTCGGGCTACCTTGGGATGCAGGCGGCCTGTGTGCCCCCCATAGCACCAGGGCGGCCTCAAACCTAGTCCCGCCCGGCGCATTGCCTTGCAGGAGGCATGCGGTTATGCGAGGTGCATCGGCCTGCATCATGGGTGCGCTGAGGCGGCCCGGTGCGGGGGTGCGCGGCGTGCAGCGGGTCTACCTGGGCCCCACATCCATGGACGCGGAGATGGCGTTCATCATGTGCAACCTGGCGCAGGCGCGCGCCCCGCCGCGCGTCCGCCGCCACAACATGCTGCCCTAAGGCATGGGGCCTGCATGACGCGCTCGCTTGCATCCACGTATGTCCCTGTGCGTCGTCGAGGCATGCAGCGGGGGGTCGGGCGCGGCACGGCGCCGCTCAGCAGCAGCGAGGCAGAAGCCGAGCCCTGACCCCAACCCTTTTCTAAACCTACCCCATGATGTCGGTTCCGCGCCCAGGTGCGCCGCGGCGACCTGGTGTACGACCCGTTCGTGGGCACGGGCAGCCTGCTGGTGGCGGCCGCGCACCTGGGCGCGCTCACGTTGGGCGCCGACATCGACGTGCGCGTGCTCCGTGACGGCAAGCGCGGCGGCGACGGCCAGGCGCGCCCCCGGGGCCGCGGTCGTGTCCCGGCCGCCTGGGTCGGGGTCCGCGTGCACTTGCGTGGGCCTCTGCGTGCTGTGCGCGGCCACGCTTGGTGTGGCAGCCAGCTCTGGCCAATGTGGCAAGGGCCCAAGCCCCGGCTGCGCGGCCTCAGAAGCGGCCAGGCTGGCCTCAGGCCCTGGGCGGAGCCTGGGGCAGCTGCAGGTGGAGGCTACAGCGTCCTGCCGCATCCCCGTCATGCAAGCGGAGCGCGGCGCAGGTGCTGGACAACTGGGCCAACTTTGAGGCGTACGGCCTGCCGGCGCCGGTGGGCCTCCTGCGCGCGGACGCGCACCGGCCGCCCTTCCGCCGTGACCTGTGCGAGGCGCGCGCCCCTCCTCTCTGCTGAGACGCGCTCGCTGAGCGCTAAAGAGTGCCACCTTGAACCAGTGGTACCCTGGTCAGGGTGCCCCTCACACAGAGTACCTTGGTCAGGTGCATGCACGAGATCTGCGTCTCTCATGAGGAGGCGCAGATCGCGTGTCCTCACCGTCCGATGACATCCATACAGCGATGCCGGCCTGATCTGCCTGCTGCTGGTGTGCTGCACCCAAGGTACACAACGGGTCGGCGCCCGACAGCGTCTGCCGTGCCCTGTTGGGTTGGCGAGGGTGCTCAGCTCCGCGCAGGCGGGGCGGGCGCGCAGGTGCTGGACGCGGTGGTGACTGATCCGCCCTACGGCGTGCGCGCGGGCGGCCGCAAGGCCAAGTCGCGGCCGGAGACGCGCATCGAGGACCGCAGCACGCACATCACCGCGACGGAGCCCTACACCTTTGGTGCGTGCCGCTGCAAGCTTTTTCCAAACCTTCTCATTGGCTGGCCCACCTGTATGTTGCGCACTCGCACCGCGTGGTGCTGGCCAGGCTGCTAGGAGAGCCGCGGTGCTGCACAGCCACAGCAGCTCCCCCGCGGTGCCGCACGCTGCAGGGCGCCTCGCCGCGCCGTGGGGTCCTGTGTGCGGCAGATGCGCCGCAGCGCCCTGCTGCCCTGGGAGGGCCCGGCGAGAGTCAGGGCTGATTCCTGCTTACTTTCTGAGCGGCGAGCCGCGCGCACGCGCCGTGGGGTCCCGCACGCAGCGGCTGCGCTGCCGAGCCCTGCCGGCCCGGGAGGGCTTGGCGAGGGTCCAGGGTTTGTGAGTGGCGAGCCGCGCGCGCGTGCCAGGCGAGTGCGCGCGGGACCTGCTGGACACGGCCGCGCGGCTGCTGCGGCCGGGCGGCCGCCTGGTCTTCTTCATGCCGGCTGCGCCGGGCGCGGGCAGCGCAGGCGACGCGCCCGCGCACCCCGCGCTCGCGCTCGTCAGCAGCTGCGAGCAGGCGCGCGTCGCCCGAGGCTGGCCTGCTCTGGCCGCCGCCGGTGCTCTGCACACATGTTTCCATGTGCTCTTTAGCATGCGCGGCTGCTCAGATGGTGAAGTCTGCTCTTTGTGGGAGGACCTGTGCCTCATGCTCGTCTGTCCTGGCCTCAGGACTCTTGAGAACTCTTACCGCTCAGCCAAGCCCTCCTGTGCCATGCTGTGCCCTCTACCGCAGCAACAACACCATGTGATAATGCCGTTTATTGCAAAAAAGATGTTGCATGTGAGAGGTAGGCGGAAAGTCGAGGTGAAACACTTTCGCCCGCCCCTGCGGATGCATTCAGGCTGAGCTTGCGGGCTGAGCTTGTCCGGCCGTGGACTGCAGGTGCTGTCATCTCGCTACAGCAGGCGGCTGATCACGCTGGAGAAGGTGCGCTGCATCAGTGAACACACCATCCATTTGACATGTGTCATGGCGCGGCAGAGAGTCGCCATGGCTCCAGGCACAGCAGTGGCCGTGGAAGATCACATGTGTGCATCGACTGCAGCTCTGGTGGGAGTAAATGGTGGGAGTAAAAGATAGGAGCACGCGTTGCCAGGCACAAGTTTGTGTGGCAGCGCAGCCCTGGCTCTGCTCATGCATGCGGCAGATGCGGACTGAGTGCAGCTGCATGCAGGCGCGCGCCTACGACACTGGGGAGGCTGCAGCGTTCCACGCGGCGCAGGGCCCGCCAGTCAGCGTGTCTGACGAGCTGCACGCGCTTGTTTACGCGCAATCGGCGGAGCCCATAGTAAGGCCAAAGTTCCGCAGCAAGCTGCTGTAATGCTCATAGACACACATTTGGGGGCCTGCGCGTCTCGGGCCTGCGCGTCTCGTTTGACAGGCTGCAGGAGCCTGCGCGTCATGCCACATGCCACACCTGCAAACTGTTCATCACACCCTGTCACCCAATGAAAGACTTCTATTGACTTGCACTGGAAGTGCTGCATGCTGCCATGCCAACCTGACCCATGCCATTCAGCGTCAAACTGTTTGTTTGACGTCCCAGCGCTGGGCGCTCCATGAGCAAGTGCTCTACCCTAGCTTAATTTGCAAACCGCCTTTACTGACTAGCATGCAATCTGCCGGAGCTCTAGCTTAGGCTGCCAGCTAAGTGGCGCAGCGACCCACTACCCCGCTTCCCGTGCCAGCGCCTGCTCTAATACAGCGCCCAGGCGCTCTGTCGACATGCGCGGCGACTGGCGCGGCACTTTCACCTGCGCACGTTGTTGAGGCGTCAGTGCCTGCCTGGCACAAGCGCATGGCGAGATAGCAGCATGCATATATATAGGGTGCGGACCTCATTGCTGCCGTCCGCGTCAGCGCAGGTGAGGACGGGAATGACCAGACCATACGCTCGCTCCCACTCGGGGGATGTGGTGATGTCCCTCACCTGCAGGCACGAGCAAGGAAGGAGCTGCATGAGGTTCAACCAGTGCTGTGGATTCCTTTTCAACATACTGGATTCATCCCAACAAGGGTCATCCCACACACACATATGTGGGGGCTGCAGCGTTGGACGGTGCCTGGGTCCGCAGTGGAAGAGTCCTCCAGGTGCAAACAAGTTCCCTCAAGTGGAGCGGGAAGGTCACCTCAAGTTCCAAGTCAGTGAGCGCCGAAGGCACAAACTGCGCACGGGCCATCAACGCCTCTATCTTCTCCTGCCGTTTGTTCAAGCTGGTAAGGAGTGAAGGAGACCGCATGTATGAGGCCAGACATACGCTGGCAAAGGCAGCATAGGCGCAATAACAAGCACACGCCTTCAGCCCATCGCACAGGCAGCAGCCTGGCTTTGAGTACAGGATGAGCCTGCTCTTCGCGCCAGTGTGCTCAGCAGCGCTTCCCATGGCCCTGACGGCCCTGCAGCAGCATTTCTAGTGCTTTGCAACTCTGGTAAGTATGAGCACTTGTAAGTCACTTTGCTCAAGGGCCCAGCGCACCCGCTCTGCCATCTATGACAGCTCAAAGCAGTGGCTGGCCAAGTGTGGCTCCTGGAGCTGCAGGCTATGATGGCAGCACGCACGCTTGCGCCTCCGCAAGCTGCTGTCAAGCGGTGACCGAGCATCTGGGAGGCCACCAGGGACACTGCACAGTTGAGAGAATGGCAAGGCTTTTGGAAAAACAAGGAGAAGTTGTGCCAAAGTTGCCAAGCTGCCAAATTACCTTTGAAAGCAAGGCCTGCTACCTTGCAAGGCAATTGCCATAAATAACAGCCTGTTCACTGCCTCGTTGTTCTGCTGGCGTGTCAGGCCTGAGCTGCTTGCAGAACCAGTAACACCGGCGGGCAGGGCGCCGTGCAGCAGCGCAAGATGGCCGAGGAGGCGTCCGCGCCAGACTTCCCAGTGGATGAAAGGACAGACAAAGGCTTTGCAAACTGGTTCAGGTCTCTGGGGCAGGTGCGCTGCAGGCGGTCGGCAATGCTTTAGCTTCGCATGAGCTTGCCAGCGTCCGCTCTAGAGCTGTTACAACTCCGCGGGGTCTGCCTGCGCAGGATCCGTCCACCTTTCGCTTCTTCGACAGGAAGGTGGGTACGGGCAAGGCTCCGCTCGCCATCATGTTTGACGCCATGTTTGAAAAGCGCGCCTGCGCGCGTGCGCTGGAGCCTTGCGGCCCGCCCGCTGACAGCCTGCGGGGCAGGAGTGCTACACCTGCCACGGCGAGAACGCGCTGTTCATCGCCAAAGCCTTCTACAAGACCACGGCGGTGGTCAAGTACATGGGCGGCCAGGAGAAGGGGCTGCCGGGTGCGCGGGCCAGGGCCCAGCTTCGGAGCGCCGCGCTGGCTGCCGTCTCCGTGCCTGCGCGCCCACAGCCTGCGCGCCGCAGGCGTGACGCTGAGCCGCGGCCTGTTTGAGAATGTGCTCCGCGACCTGCTGGTGGAGCGCGCGGAGTACACGGTGCAGCTGTTTGAGGGCAGCGGCACGCAGTGGCGCAAGGCGCGGTGCGGGCGTCCGGCTCCCCTCGCGCGGCTGCGCACCGGGGTGGCCTTGCTGCCAGCGTCCGCCCGCCCGCTTGAGTGTGTGCTCTTCACGTGTTGATAGGCAGCTGGCACACCTGCTCCCAGCGCAGATGCAGGCACACTCAGCAGCTGCAGCACGTACTCAGCAGCTGCAGCACGCACTGTGCTCTATAAGCCGCCCATGGCCCTCTCTGCAGCGGCAGACATGTGATTATGTGCTATGCCGCTATCAACGCTCCCGCATGGCGGCCGTTTTAGCGCATGCCAGGCAGTCGACGCCAGGTCCCACGGGCCACAGCGTCCACCGCCATGCGCCGGCGCGACCGGCGCCCGCGCCCGCAGGGAGGCGTCGCCCGGCAAGCTGGGCGCGTTCGAGGACGAGCTCTTCCGGAACGCGGAGATGGCGGACGTGCCGGTCGTGGCCGCGGTCGCGCTCGCCTACGTGGACGGCGCCCGCACGGTGCGCGGCACGGGCAGCGCAGGCCCGGGCGCGCGCTGCGGGTGCATGCCGGCGGGCTGCGGGCGTGACCCAGCGCCCATGCTGCAGGCCGTGAGCCGTGCACACTGCGCGCAAGCTGCCACGGGGTAAAAACAGCAGCAAAGTGCAGTCGATCCACCATGATCGCACAAGCGCATGTGGGCGTGCACACGCCGCCTGAGCCTTCATTACTAGGCCATCCAGTCGTCCTGGTCACAGATCACGCGCACAGGTGGGCGTCGCGTTCCTGGACGCCGCCGCGCGGCGCGCGGGCGCGTGCGAGTTCGCAGACGATGAGCACTTTTGCTCTCTGGAGGCTGTGCTGCTGCAGCTGGGCGCGAAAGAGGTCGTGCTGCCCAAGGCGCGCTTGGGGGGCCGCACTCGGAGTGCATGCGCGGCACATGCTCGCGAGAGCGGCGGACCTGCAATCTTGTGGGTATGGAGCCTGTTGCATGCAGGGGACTGTCCCTGTAAGAGCTCCGGAGTCATCGCCAGCATAGTGCTCTGCTGTGACTGTGCACCGTTGCGCTTTGCAAGAGTAGTTACTGGAGGGGGTTGAGACTGAGCGTACCTTTTGTTTGTGCGGAACGCTCAGCCACCCTGTCATCGGCTCATCAATGTCGCACAAGTGGCGGAGCGCGGCTTGCAAGGCGCCAGGATGTCGGCAGTGCGAGACCGTGTCTGCGCAGCGGTCATCTTGTCCCCGCTCCCCGTGCAGGACACGGACGGCGGCGAGCCGCTGGCGGACGGCGCGCGGCTGCGCGACGTGGTGTCGCGCTGCGCCGCGCTGGGCAGCGAGCGCGCGCGCGCCGCGTATGCTACGCGCAACCTTGAGCAGGCGGGCCGGGCGGCCCGCCGCTGTCGTAGCGTGCCAGGGTCAGTAACGGTGTGGATTCCAGTTAGCAGAGCGCCTGGCAAGGGCACCGTGCGGCTGGGTTTGGTGGCTGGGGCTGGAAGGCGCTGCTCATGGCATTGGTGCACTGCGAGAAGCCAGGACTCAAAAGACGCAGAATTTGTCGCAGTGTCAGAGTCGCGCCGCACCCTGCTGCGCAGGACCTGGCGCGGCTGCTGCGCTCGGGCAACGTGGAGCAGCACCGCGACGTGCTCGAGCGCCCGCAGGCCGCCGCCGCGCTCGCCGGTGCGCGCCTGCACGTCCGGGAGGGCGGCCTGCCCGAGCCTGCTTGGGTGGCACACGGCTCGCAGGTGGCGCACGCACGCGGCCGCGCGTTTGCAAGACGCATGTGCCGCCGCTGGGCCGCGTGTGTCCCGCGCTCGGCGTGTGCCTGGCGCGGGCGCGCCCCCGGCCGCGCGGCCGACGCCCCGGGCGCCGCCGCGCGCAGCGGTGCTCGCGTTCGGGGAGGCGCTGGCGGACGGCGCGTCACACGGCAAGTGGGCGCTGAGCCTGTACGACACGGGGCGCTACATGCGCATGGACGCGGCCGCGGCGCGCGCGCTCAACGTGATGCGCCAGCGCACCGACGCCAACGACGCCTTCTCGCTCTACGGCCTGCTCAACCGCGGCCGCACCGCCATGGCCAAGCGCCTGCTCAAGGTGCCGCGCGCTCAAGGGTTAGCGATAGGAGAGGGTTCAGGGTAGAGGGTCTTGAGTATACCCCCTATTCGAAGGGTTTGGGACATCCCCGGTCTTTGGGGAAGTCCCGGACTCCCCCGTCGCCGCCTTTGGGCGCCGTGTGCGCTTTGCCAGCGCCGTATGAGACTTTCGCAGGATCAGCATGCGCTAGTGCGCCGCTTTGTCAGAAGTGGGCGTCATGAGAGCGCAGAGTCGGTGCGCTCTGTCACAGCCACCCTTGGGCCAGGAGCGCAAGCCATCAACAGGTGGCTGCCGCAGCTCAGCACGCCTGCTGCACGGGGCGCCGCGGCGAGGGCGGCCGGCGCGCAGGTGTGGCTGAAGCAGCCGTTGGTGAGCCTGGCGGACATCAACATGCGTCACGACGTGGTGGAGGCCCTGGTGTCGGACCCCGAGCTGCGCGAGCGGCTGCACGACAGCCACCTGCGCGGTGCGCCCGCCGCGGCCGCTCGCGCGGGGGAGCCGGGCGCACCCACTGTGTACCCCGACGCGGTTTGCTTTGGCTGGTCTCACCAAAAAAAAGCTGCGCTGCCTGCAGCAGTGTCGCGACGCGCCAGGCCTGCACGTGTTGCCCTTCGTACGACAGCCGCAGCACCGCAGCGTTCAGCCGCAGGGGGCGTATGGCCGCCTCGCGCGCCACGGACAAGCCTCCCGCCCCGGTAGCCCTGCGACCAGCCCTAGGTCCGGCCCTAGGTTCAGCCACAACCCTCGCCGCGCGGCAGGCCTGCCGGACGTGGAGCGGCTGACGCGCAAGCTGGCGCGGCGCCGCACGAGCCTGGCCGACCTGTGCCAGCTGTACCGCGCGTCCTCGCGCCTGCCGCACATCGAGGCCGCGCTGCGCGACCATGCCGGCCCGCACGCGGCGCTGCTGGTCGCGCGGTGCGGGCTGGCCACGGTGCTGCGGGCGGGCTGGGGGCAGGCTATCCTGCGGAGCGTGCTCGTTGGTTGGGGGGTAGGAGGGGGCAACAAGTGTGTCCATGGTCCTGATGCGCGTTAGGGCCATAGGTCTGCAGTGTTGCACGCCACAGAGCAGCAATCCCAGATCACTTTCATGCCCGCATGCGCTGCCGCCGGCTGTCACCCGGTCTGCAACACGTCGATCGTGCCCCCGGCCCTGAGCCAAGCAGCAGAGCGGACACCGAACGGCATGCGACCAAACAGCATGCACGGCACCGCAGCATGCACGCGACCGCGCCCTTGGCGCACCACGGCATGGCGCGCCCACCGCGGCGCGCGGCGCGCGCCAGGTACGCCGAGCGGCTGGCGGCCGCGCACGACGGCGAGCACCTGGGCAAGTTCGAGGAGCTGCTGGAAGCGGCCATCGACCTGGACCGCGTGCCCGACGAGTACCTCATCGCCGCGTCCTACGACCCGCAGCTGCAGGCGCGCCCTGACCTACACCTAAACTCTACACTAACCGTAAGCCTGCCTCTCCGCCCTGCACGCGGGTACCTCCGCCGTTGCTGCCCTCGCGCGTTCTGCCTCGCGTGCTGGGCGTGCGGAGGCCTTGCCGCGCCCTCTGCAGGTGCAGGAGGGGGGTTTGGGAGGGGAGAGCCGGTGCAGATGTGAGGGAGGGGGGTGCCGTTGATCATGACGCAGCCGATGCGCGCAGGAGCTCCGCGGGACGAAGGACGAGATAGAGGAGCGCATCGGCGACATCGCGCAGCAGATCGCCGGCGAGCGGCCTAGCGCTGCCGCCAAGGCCCCTTCCACGGTCGCCTGGTCCTGTGCGAGCTAGGCAGCTTGCATCACCAGACGGTTATATGCTCTTTGCGACAAGTGCAGCCCGCAGGAGGCTTGGGCTAGGCGTGTAATGTGACGCGGGTCGGGCCGGATTATCATCTTCAGAGGTACCTGCAAGCGGGGCTGCCGCTTACAGGCTCTGTGTACCGCTGGCGGCTGCTGTCCCAAGTGCTGGCTCGTGCATCCCTGGCTTACACCATTGCATGTGTCCCCACCCGCGCCCCCCGCCGCCGACGCGGCCGCCCGGGCCGACCGCAGGCGACCTGGGCCTGCAGCTCGACAAGCAGGTCAAGCTGGAGTGGCACAAGGCGGCCAACACGCGCACGCGCTGCATGCGCATCACCAACGTGCGCTGCCCGCCCTCACCCCGCCCTTACCCCGCTCAAAACCCGCCCTGCGCATGCGGACATGCTGCCAGGTCGCTGCGCGCGTGCATGGGCAGTCGCACGCATGCGGGACATGCGGGGCACATCGCATGTGCGCAGGCGGGCGCACCGCTTCGGTGGGCGCCGTCGCAGCTGCGCACCCCGCGATGCCGACCTGACAAGGTGGGTCAGAGGAGGGTTGCAGCCAGTTAGGATCTGCCGAGGGAGCCAGCCCGGCGCGCCGGCCGCGGACGCCAGAGGGCCCTTACCCTACCCTAGCGCGCAGACGGAGGAGAAGAAGGTGCGCAAGCAGCTCGCGGCGCGATACCAGACCGTGGAGACGCGCAAGGACGGTGTCAAGTTCACGAGCAAGGCGCTGGCGGCCGCCGCGGAGCGCCTGCAGGCCGTCAGCCGCGAGTACGACCGCTGCCAGCACACGCTCGTCGAGCAGGCGCGCAACCCAGCAGCCAATCCCCACGCTTGCGGGCGCCCTCCGCACTCTTGCTGCTCTATCCGGCCGCCGGCACTTGGTTAGTGGCGCCTGCTTGCGCTTTGCGTCTGCCGCCATCTACATTGTCAAGCACGGGGTGCCCCTGGGCGCGCCCTCTGGCTGCCGCCCCACGGCCACCAAGTGCCTGCAGCTGCAGGCCCCGCCAGCACTTGCCAGCACCCCACTGTTCCCCCTCAAGTAAGGAATTTTTAGCAGGCTTGAATAAGATGGTGGCTCTTCAAGCTGACTACCCGCTTATAGCGGTGCAAGCTGAGCAGGCGGCGGGCAGTCCAACCCCCCTCCTCGCTCTCGCCCGCGCGCGACGGCGCGCGCCGCGCAGGTGGTGGGCGTGGCGGCCACGTTCGCGGAGGTGTGGGAGACGGTGGGCGCACTGCTAGCCGAGCTGGACGTGCTGACCGCATTCGCGGCGCTGGCCGCCAGCGCGCCCAAGCCGTACGTGCGGCCAACTATGCTGCCGCCCGACGCCGGCGAGGTCATGCTGCTGGGCTCCAGGCGCGCCCTCAAACCCCACGCTCGACGCAGGTGCACAGAAAAGGGTTTTGCCCTGTGCGATGCGCTAAAGGCCTGCTGTGTCTGCTCTCTCGTGTGTGTACGCAGGACATTGAGGAGCCGCATGCGTGCATGCTGTGCATGGAGGCGCCTGCGCGGTCAGAGCGCATGGCGCCGCACCATGCCGCCGCAGGCCAGCGCTCGGCGGGGCGTCGTCCGGCCCCGGAGGCGCCCTGAGCGCCGGGCGGGCGCCCGGCGCAGGCACCCGTGCGTGGAGGCGCAGGAGGGCGTGGAGTTCATCGCCAACGACTGCCGGCTCGAGCGCGGGCAGTCCTGGTTCCAGATCATCACCGGGCCCAACATGGGCGGCAAGTCCACCTACATCCGCCAGGCGCGCGCGCGCCGCCCCGCACGCGCGCCCTGCTGGACGTCCCGGTGCCGCGGTTGACAGTCACTCTGCGGAACACAGGAGTGTTGGTGTCTGTCTGGCAGTGCGGCGCGGCAAGCGGAGCATCGCACACACGGTCTCTGTCTGGCAGTGCGGCGCGGCAAGTGGAGCATCGTGCTCACGGTCTCTGTCTGGCAGTGCGGCGCGGCAAGTTGAGCATCGTGCACACAAGCGCCATGTGTTACTGCCTCGTCAGCTCACCTGGCGGGCTGGAGCTTGTGAGGAAAGCATGGCCTGGGCGCGGCAGGGCCTGCTCAGCAGACAAGGCGCCGAGCAGCACGCGGCTTGGCGGAGGCAGCTGACACGGCCGCGCCGCCCGCCGCGCGCAGGTCGGCGTGATCGTGCTGTTGGCGCAGGTAGGCTGCTTCGTGCCGTGCGATGAGGCGCGCATCGCCGTGCGCGACGCCGTGTTCGCGCGCGTGGGCGCCGGTGACTGCCAGCTGCGCGGCGTGTCCACATTCATGGCCGAGATGCTGGAGACTGCCGCCATCCTTAAGGTAACCCCCCTCCCCCCGGCGCCCCATGTTGACGCCCGGGTCAGCAAAGTGTGTTGCCGCAAGTGCTGGCTTTGCGGCAAGTCTCTCCCATCACAGTGTGGCGCTGGAGGTTGCCGCCAGTGCGTGCGGCTAGGGGCTTCTGCACCCCCTCATCACCATTCCACTTGCTCATGGGGGCCAGACCGAGGCGCTGCTATGCGTGCACGGTCCAAGGTCGGGCCGCGTTACCTGATCAGGAGGGCGGTCGCGCTGCATGTGGGCCCAGACGCATGCGGCCTGGTGGCCCTGCTTGTCAACTCTGCTCAGCAACCCTACTCAGCAACCCTACTCGGCATGCCCGGCCCGCGCACCAGGACCAGGGTGCGCACCAGCCCCGGGCGCCTGACCAGAGCGCGGCGCGCAGGGCGCGAGCGCGCGCAGCCTGGTGATCATCGACGAGCTCGGCCGCGGCACCAGCACCTACGACGGCTTCGGCCTGGCGTGGGCCATCTCGGAGCACCTGATGGCCGAGGTCGGCTGCCCCACGCTGTTCGCCACGCACTTCCACGAGCTGACCGCGCTGCAGGCGCGCGCGCCCGCCGCCGCCGGCCCCCGCTCTCCGTGAATGACCCCCCTCACTGTCTCACTATCACACTATCCAAGCACCCTGTGTCAGCGGTACGGGTTTGCCGGCCATCATGGGCTGGATAGGTCACGCGGGCTAGGGTATATGCACATTACGCTCAAAAGCAGCCCCCGCGGCATCGTAACCCTGAGCTCATGGCTCCCCACGACTTTCAGCAGCTCACTCGCGACTGCCACCGCGGCCAGGGCCCGGGCGGCGTGGCCAACCTGCACGTGGAGACCGCCATCGATGAGGCCTCCGGCAAGCTCACCATGCTCTACCAGGCGCGCCGCGCGCCGCCCTAATCCTACCCTCGCCCCAACTGCCTGACCAGGACTCCGCGTGTGCGCTGTGACCTCGCCGGCGCTCCGGCGCGCGCCCCGCCACCTGAGCGCAAGCAGGCCCCGCACGCCGGCGCAGCCGCGGGCTGCGCTGCCTGACTCGACGCGGCCCCACCGCGTGGGCGGATGAGAGCAGCGGTCGCGGACGGCTGCCGGGCGCAGCTCGCGCGGCGCGCCGAGCGGCGATCCCATCTGGGCCGACTTTCCGGCAGCGCCTGTGAAGTTGAAATGCTTTTGAAGAAATAAGAAGTACATAATAGCACGTGTTATGCCGCGGCAGGTGGCGGAGGGCGCGTGCGACCAGTCGTTCGGCATCCACGTGGCCGAGTTTGCGCGCTTCCCGCCCGAGGTGGTCGAGCTGGCGCGCCAGAAGGCGGCCGAGCTGGAGGACTTCTCCGCGCCGCTGGCGGTCCGGCCGCGCCGCCCCCCGCCCCCGGCCCCATGCGCTGTGCTTGTGACCTTGCTGCATGCTTGTCCTAACGGCGGCGGCGTAGCGGGCGCGGAGGGAGCGGAGGTGGCGCCGGCCGTAGATCGAAGGCGGTGCTTGCGAAGCGCTGCGAGAGTGCTGCTGAGGCGCACGCCTCTCCCGTCCCGGATGCGATGCCCACAGGGGGCTGCGGTCCTGACGGGCCCTGACGCAGCCCTGAAAACACGTTCACATAAGCATGCCTCTGCATGCTCTGCGCAGGCCGCCACGGACACAGCGGACGCGGATGGCGGCGATGACGGCGCCCCCGCCGCCAAGCGCGCGCGCGCGGACGGCGGCGGCGAGGCAGAGGCTGCGGCCACCGCGCGCGCGCGCGCGTTCCTGCAGGCGCGCTGCGCGGCCACCCGCACCGTGTGATCGCATGGCCGCACCCGCTGTCCTGCGCCCACAGCCTCAGCGCACGCCCTCACAGCACTATGCCTGTTTTATGACAAGCGAGTGGCAAAGCGGGCGAATGCAGTGCCGCCCCTCGCCTATGGCAACCCGAGCGCTGGCGCGGAGCTGCTGGGTGCGCGGACACCTGCGTGCACCGCCGCAGGAGTTTGCGGCGCTGCCGCTGGACGCGCTGGGCGAGGAGGCGGCGGCGGAGCAGGCGGGCGCGCTGTACGCGGCGCTGGCGCAGGACGCCGAGCGCATGCCCGCGCTGCGCGCCATGCTGCAGGCCTGACCAGGCGCACAGCAGTGCGGGGCGCGGACGCCTGTGCACCGCGCCGCGGCCCGGTCGAGCTCGCATCGGGCGCGGCGTGTGCCGGGGCCGGCAGAGGCCTCGAGCACGTGCCTGCCCTCAGCAACATGCCAATGATTTTGCACATTGAACAATGCGAGGCAAGGCGAGTGGACAGCAAGCTCGCGTTGGCTCTGCCTGGCCTGACATAATGCAAACTCGACAAAACCTGTGTGTCAGTGGCCTGTTGCGGGTCCTGTCAAGTTTCTGAGTATACACGGTGTGTTGCGCTCAGCAAGACGCTGATGCAGGAGTGGGGTGATGCTGTGCCGTAGGAGCAAGCTTGTGACAGAACTGCTCATGATGTGATACCCAGCTACCTGGCTTCTGCTTTCAACCAGCATTGTCGAACGCACTGCTGTGATGCTTTGTTAGAAAGACAATGTCTGCATGCCTGCCAACTGGCAAGCACTGCACATGCTCAGTGTCGCAGAGCGCTTGCACCGCACAACAGCTGCAGAGCATGCCCATGTGCGCTTATGCGGCGGGCTGCCATTTGCGCATGCCGCACGCTTACGCGTTCGCCTTTGCACTGATCGGCTGGACCACCACAACCGGCACAGGGCAGTGCCGCATGCAGCAGGGCGCTGTGACCTTGTGCCACGCAGGCCTCCACACATCAGTCCCCAGGTGCAATGAAAAGCCTGCCACTGGCGGGCCATCGTCCTGCACGCGCACCCTGCGACTGCTCTACGGTTGCTACACTTGGCAAATGTCGCCTGCAGCTGCCGCACGCGCCGCACACAGCACCAGTGCTGCGCCACAAAAAGCAAAGCGTCGCCATTATTTTGTGTCTGCCAAGCGTGGCTCATCCGCTGCCGCACGAGCTCATCTTTCAAGCCAGTGTTGACCGCGGAGTGGTGACCGCGCGAACCACCAGACACGGCGGCACAGCATGCATTCGGCCGCGTGCGACAGTGCCACGCACGTAGACAAGCATGCCCCGCTTCTACCGCCTTTGCTGTTAGCATGCAGCCGCCGCCAAGGCACATGCAGGCGCTACATCCTGCACGGAGGGCCCATCTGTGAGGTGCACACGCAGGCCTCTTCGGCAGCACGCCTCGCCCCCGCCGCCCGCCCAAAGCCAAGCATAAGACTGCTGGCCACCGCAGCTGCAACGCTGCCTGTCCCTGCAGGCTGGCACTGTCGCTGCGCAGGCTCTGCTGTGACAAAAGCAATCACGGGCGATTCAGGCCTCCCGTTATGAAATACGCTATGGGTCCTGGCCACTCTGCTCGCGCAGGCGCTCCGTCTCCGCGCGCAGGCGATCCAGCTGCGCGCGCTGCTCCGGCGAGAGCGCGGCGCGCGTCTCGGCGTCCAGCTCGCCGCTGCGCGCCATGGGCGCGGTCGCCTCGCCGCGCAGCTGCGACGCGTAGCGCTGCCACTCGGTCACAAAGGCGCCCCACTGCGCGCTGCTGGCGTTGGCCGCGTGGTGGCGGCGGAACTCCTCGCGGAGGAACTCGTCCCCGAGCGAGCGCAGGGGCGGCGGCAGCGTCGTGCGGTGCAGGCGTAGCACGCTGCGCAGCGCCGCGAGCACCGGGCTGCGCGGCGCGTTGCTGCTGGTCACGTGCAAGCTAGTGCTACGATGTGCAGGCCGCTGCAGGCACATGCAAGGAAGCGAGCAGCACCAGACATGGGGGCTGGCGCACTTTGTCGTCATGGCACGCCGCCCTACTTCGCGGCCGCGCTGCCGCCTGTCAGCGCGCCGAGCTGCTGCGTCTCAAACTCGACCAGCTGCTGCTCGCGGTCCATCTCGATGATAAGCGGCACGAGCAGGATGAGGCCGGAGGTCGCGGTTATCCAGGCAGCCTTGCCGGTGGACTTTGCGAGCTTCCACAGCACGAGCCGCGCGTTGGCTGCGGTGACCTTCGCATACTCCAGCGCGTCGGCTGCCATCTTCCTCAGTAGCCTTTGTCAAGCTATGCGAGGGGCGCGCTTTTCTTCCTCTAGCTGGAAAGGAAAGGGACAGGCTCTCTTTGAGGCGCAGACAACGTTACTGCCGTAACACCGTACTACGTTACGGTCCCTATAACGAGCCATGCCACTGCCAGCCTGGGGGGGAGGCATGCCAGTGCCACCCACATGTGCCACAGCTCCAAGTCACGCAATCTCAATGGACCCCACATGTCGACAACACGACAGCAGGGGCTGCGCCGCAGAATCATAACTGTTCCCCTTATGCATGTTGCAAAATTTATGCGCCAGCTGCGCATTCTCCACGCTATTTGAGCCGCCCTTTGAGACAGGTATGATATGATCGACTTCGACATAACCTCGCCCGTGGTTTACCATCTTGGTCCCGCATAAGGCGCAGATCCACCCAGCTCGCTCTGCTTTCGCCCGTGCAGCAGCCTGTGTTCGCAAAACAACCACTCACTTGCTTGTGTGCGGGCAGCCCGGAATTTATGGAAGGCATGCATGGTGCTTGCGCCTGGAAAGGAAAGGCTCTGAGCGCGCGCGCCATTCGGCGCACCCAGGCGTGTTAGGTTAGTAGCCTGTTTCAGCCAGCTAGGGCTGCTTAGGCGACGGGTGTGTTAGGCAAGCAGGCCATCAGTGTTATGCCAGGCAAGCCCCGCAGGCAGGGCAGTTAGGCTGAATCTCGGGCATCACGCAAGTAGCGGGCTCTGGGCTCTGGTCTCTGGGGCTCTGCACCTTCACGGATGCAGAAAAACCGATATTCCTTTTGTTGTGGTCAGGACGCGGCATTCCCAGGCATTCCTGCATAACCTGGTCGATTTCTGCCTGGGCGCCTGCAGCAGGCAGCGCCTGCAGGCGGTGCTGGGGGTGAGGCTGCCGGCGGCGCGCTCGACAGTGCACACTGGACACCATCGCGCCATAGCCCTCACACCTGGAACTCCTCTGAACTCAGCAGATCATCCAAATGCGTGGCCATGGCCGCGTAGCTTTGCATGGGGATGACCGCCTCATGGTGCGCCTCAGCCACAACGACGTCGTCCACGCCATCATAGCGCTGCAGACCGGTCATTACGATCTCATACAGGGGCTGCCCCATACCACGCCTTGCGAGCATGCCGCCCACTCTGCCAGCGCACAGCACCTGCATGACCTGCCCGCCCCAATGCGGGCGTCAGCACAGCTTGCTAGGCGCCCGGACGCAGGTGTGCAGCGCACGCGCGCAAGGCGCCGCTGGTGCACCTGCCTGCATGACTCAGCAACATGCAAGTGCAGGCGGGCGGCAACCACAAGTGCTCACGCACCCTTCTTAGGACCTTCTTCCTTGACTTGGATAGAGCTCGGCTGCTCCAAGCGTTTGGAAAAGCAGCCTTGTCCAAGCTGCACAGGTCATCAAACGTCGGCTGTGCGCCAGCCGCGCCTCTGCTCCAACGTGCGCACAAACTGTTTGCTTTTGGCTGCCTTGCAGACTGATCGAGGCCAGCAAGCTGAGCGTGCGGCGCACTGCGCGTGTACGAGGGAGTCAGGCCGCGCGCGCGGCAGCCTGGGCGCTGCCAAGCGCGCCGCCTGGGGCCAGCACAGCTGATAGCTCATGCGCAGACATGTTTCCTCCCTCTTGTTCAGATCAACCTCCACCGTTGTCAGCACACAGCGCAGGCGGGCTGTGACGGTGGGGTGACTGTCTTGTGCAGTGCCCAGGCTGGCCGCACCGGTGGTGGGCGTGGAGGCTTGGGCTGCGATGCTGTGGCGCTCGCAACCTGCGGCAGGGCAACAGAGCTCAGTGTGTAGGCAGTGTGCTGCAAGCACTGCACTGTTTGATACGGCTAGGCAGTGAGTAGTCGGATTAGGCCGTTGACCAGGCATGCATGCAGCCTCTCCTAGTGCTCTGCTGCTCTTGCCTGCCTCGCACGTCCTGCTGTGCAGCGTCCGCCAGGTGCGATCACCAGCAGCGAGGTCCGCTTGGGCGGCTCAGCAGCACCGTGCACGTGCGAAGTCGCCCAGGGCCGTGCATGCATGGGGAGGAGCGGCCAAGCAGGATCAGCCTGCGGCCTGACCGATCTGCAGCGCCAGGCTGTGCTGCCAAGTGCCCTGCATACGTTGCTTCTGGCGAGCATCGCGAGCATGGCAGGTTGCTGGAGGTCTCAGCGCGCTGTGCGAGCTCCGGAGACTGCAGCAATGCTGCTCACGACTCGCGGACTCACAGGCTTATGCCACCAGATCACAACGGACGTCCACAATTGTCATATCCGGTACGCAGACACCTCGTGACAGCTGAGGGCGAAGTTCAAATGCCCCGAAGCCCTGGCTACCCTGCCTACACCCGACAATACATCTCCAAAAGACATTCCTACCCACCCAGCACGCTGCGCAGGACGCCAAACACGAGCGGCGCGACGTCTGGGCGCTCGGAGCGCACGGCTGCGCGCACGCCCGGCGCGCTGGGCGCCCAGCGCAGCTCCAGCAGCAGCTGCGTCGGCGCCGGCAGCGTGGCCGCACGCGCCGTCAGGTACGCCACCTCCTCGCCGCTGCCTGCGCAGCCGCGGGCGTGCGCTTGAGGGTACAAACCCTTTTTACAAACCCTTTTTTTCCGCCGCAGGGCACGCCAACGGCGCCTTTCCTGTGGTGACGCTCTACCACACCTGGTGGCCCTACAGCACTTCTTCATCAACGCACCTCCAGCAGGCCCGCATGCAGGCTCACGGCTGCTGGCAGCGAGCGCGCGCGCTCGCGCCAGCCCGGCGCAGGGGCGCGCACCCGGCACCGCCTTGTGCGCCATGGCGAACACGTTGGCGGCGGCCAGGCGCTGCGCCGCGGCCGCCCAGGGCGGCATGCGCACGCCGGGCAGCGCGTCGGCCGCCTCCGCGCCGTCCGGCAGCGCCTTCCAGGCCGGCACGAAGGCGGCCGGCTCCAGGCCGCCGCCCTCCAGCAGCAGCGCGCCCAGGTCGGCGGCCGCGTTGAAGTACGCGACGCCCAGCTGGTTGCTGCGCACGGCCACCTGCGCGCGCGCGCGCGGGCCGCTCGCTCGCCCGCCGTCTGGTCCGGGGGCTGGGTGCATGGCCCGAAGCATCGCAGGTTGTCAACAGGCACACACGCGGTCCCTGGCTCCGTCCCGACCCTACCATTTGTCTGCAACATGGGCTGCCACCGGCTGCGACCCGCCAGAGCCCTCACGCAGGCGGAGCGCCGCACTCGGCCCCATGACAGCCGCCACGCGTTTGGTCAGCCCGGGGGGGCACAGGCGCTGTAAGGGCCTTCGGGCGCCGCGGCCGCGCGGGGGCGGCGCGGCCGCGCCTGCAGCAGCGCGGTGGCGGGCCCGGGCGCGAGCAGCGCGGCGCTCTGCGCCAGCGGCACGTCAGCGGTCGCCGACGCGCCGGGCGGCAGCGGCCCCAGCGGCACCGCCTGCGCGGCCGGCGCCAGGCCGAACGAGTTGCGGTTGAGCTGGATCATGAAGCCGTCCAGCGGCCCCGCGGTGCCGTTGCTGAACGCCAGCCGGAACACTGCGCGCGCGGGCGCACAGTCACGACGCCGCATTCAGACGCGCGCCCGGCTCGGGGCCGGTCGACTTCGTTGGGTGGTCACCTAGGGGCCCAGGGCTGCCGCCGCGGCGCGCTGCACAACGCACATGCTTACGCGCCAGCCACCGAGCACCTTTCAGAATGCGAGCCCGATGCACAAGCGACACATGTTCCTTGCAACGGGACACTGGCCGCCGTGCATGTGCGGCACGGTTAGCAGGCTTTCTGCCCAGGCACGACTGCCACACGCCTGCTACCAGGCCCCGCTCGCCATGCCCGGCAGGGACGGCTGTCTCCTAGAATGTCACTGCAGGCCCACAAGCATCTGGCACAGCCCTGGTCTGAGCGCGGCGTGGCGGGCCGCGCGCCAGGCCCCCCGTTGGCGCGCGCGAGCTTCCCCGCCAGCGCCAGCCCCTTGCCCTTGTCCGCCGTTAGCAGCACCGGCAGCGGCGGCGCGGCCGGCGCCGGCGCCGCCGCGAACGCTGGCGGCGGCGGCGGCGCCGCGAATGGGTCCGCGAACGCCGCCGGCGCATGCTGCGGCGGCCCCGGCGGGGGGCCCGGCGCCGCTGCAGGGGGCCCTCCCAAGTCCAGCCCGCCCAGGCCGCCCAGCAAGTCCATCCCGGCCGCAGAGCCTGCGCACGTTACACGAGGGGTGAGCCGACTGGGGCGAGGCATGCATGCGTGAATGCGGCTTGTTAAGCAGCCTGTGAACTTGCGCACATGCCTGACTGTCTCGGCGAGACATGCCGGGCGATTTAAGTGGCCTTTCGCATGTGTCTTTTCGCAGCGCGCCACTTGCGCAGCCTCAGAAGCAAAGCAAGGGCTGTGCAAATGTAGACCTGCTGAGCACTCTCCGCTGGCGCTGACGGCACACCTCCACGGCGCGAGCCTTGCACACGCGCGCTTGTATGGCTCGCATGGCGCCCCTGCACCATACAGAAGGGGCGCGCGCACAGCTAGGGCCGGCGCCTTGCCGCGCAGCAGGCCGGCTGCCTCACCCACCGCCGGCCAGCGCCCGGGCGGGCGCTCGCGCTGGCAGCCTCTCCGGAGCCTTGCCCCGGGCGGCCAACAGGAGCCTCGCACCGGACGGCCTGTGCTGTGCGCGCTGCAAGCAGGGGCGCGCCGTTGCCCGCGTATGCGCCGGCTGGCGGGTGCGCGGACGCGGGCGCCGGCACATCCAGGTCCAGCAGGTCGCCGAGCAGGTCGGCGTGAGGGTTTGCGGCCGGCGCGGCTGCCGCCGCGCCGCCCGCCGCCTCGGGCGCACCCGCCGCGGGCGCTGCCGGCGGCGGAGCGGCGGCGCCCGGCGCGCCGGACGGCCCGGCCGCCGCCGGCTCGTCCTCAAAGGCGGCGGGCGCGAGGTCGTCCGCGCGCTGCACGGCCAGCCGCGTGCGGCTCACGAACGCCTGCGCGCGGCGCCGCCCGCCGCGTGTCTGGCGGTCCATAGCGTCCGAGAGCCTTCCCACAGGCACCTGTGCTGCGGCGCGGGCGGCAGCTTGGCGCACCGCCAGGCACGCCGCAACCTGAGGGCCCGCAGCGCATGGCCAGCATCGCCTTCAATGATGCACCGATATTGTGGGAGGAGCCTGTGCACTCTGCCTGCCAGGCAAGCCAGTCTGAGCATTGCCACTCTGGCAGCGCCGTACGCACGCCGCCCAGCGCAGGCCGCGAGCACCGCGCAGCTCGCAGAGCGGGCTTCTTCCCATCGTCAATGCCAGCTTTATGCTGCGTCGCGCGCGGGCCGGACGCGCGCCTCGGGCGGCTTATGGTACACGCTCGCGAGCGTGGCCAGGTTGGCCAGCAGCACCGCCAGCAGGCTGGGCTCCAGCGCGGCGGCCGTGTCGGCGATCACAGGCTTCTCGGCCAGCACGACCGCGCGCGCGGCCTCCGGGTCGGTGCTGAGCAGGCGCCAGTAGATGAACGCGCGGTCACGCAGGTCCGGGTTGTCCGTCTCCTGCCGCGCCCGCGCGCGTCGCGCGCGGGTCCTGGCCAAGGGCCTGCCCCGACAGGGTCTGCGCTCGGCGCGGGCGCGCTCAGCGCCGAGCAAGGCCGTCGGCGGGGCGCGCTGGGTGACCAAAAGATGGGGCGCAGAGGGAACTGCAGCGATGGCGGCGGCGCGGTGCGCAGCGGCGCGCTCGACCGGGCCGGCGCGGCCACCGAGCGGGGGCGGGGCGGGGCGCCGGGCGGCGGCCGCGCCTGCGTGGCGTAGGTGAGCACGAGCTGGATCATCTGCTGCGCGCGCGGCTGCGGCTTCTTCAGGAACAGCTTGACGGCCGCGGTGACCAGCTGCAGCTGCACCGCCGCCGGCTCCTCCGGGAACGCCTGCGCGCGCGCCGCCCCCCGCGCTCAGGCCCGGCCGGGCGCGTGGCCGCCGGCGCCCAGGAGAGTGGGCTGCTGCGCCGCGCGCAGCGCGGCCGCTCCCAGGCAGTGAAGCGGGCGGCGCAGCACAGCCCGGCCCTCCTAGTGCGCCGCGCGGTCTGACAGAGCACCCGGCGACCAGAGCGGCGCCCCGGTGACATGACGGGCGACGCGCACTGCTAAGGCCATGGGGTCGTGGAGGCGCTCTGCTAAACCCTCAATCAAACCCTAATCTAAACGCGCGCGAGCGGCTGCCCGGACGGCGCGCGCGCGCCTCCAGGAAGCCCTCCAGCAGCTCGTCGGCGTTGTCAATGCGCTCCGCGTACTCGCCGATGACCCAGACCATGGCCGCGCGCGCCTCCGGCTCGTCCAGCGTGTCCAGGCACTCGCACAGCGTGGCGATGACGCTCTCGTACCTGGCGCGCGCGGCGCGCGCGCGCATCGGCGCCTCTGCCAGGCAGGCAGAATGCGGCCTCTGACGGGCAGGACGCATGGTGTCGGCGCACTATCACTCATCAAGCTGTGCCTGTTTTTGCAGTGCCCCCCAAGAGGGGCACGGCATGCCCCTCTGCCTGCGTGCCGAAAGCGCCTGTTGGCGCGCGCACATGCAGACCTGAAAAGCAGCGCTAGAACGCGCGCGCTCCAACGGCGGCGGCGGCGTCGCGGCCTGCACAGGCGCGCGCACCGGTTGGGGTAGCGACGGAAGATGTCCTTGATGACGACGACGGCCTCCTGCACCACGTACGTCACCTTGGTCTGGATCAGCTCCAGCAGCACGTTGATGCAGCGCTCGGCCGCGCGCTCCAGGCTCACCGCGCAGCGCCCGATCGCGCGCACCGCCTGCCGCGGCGCCGGCTGGGGCCCTCAGTGCCGCGGCCCCTGGCGTGCGCAGCGCCGCGCGTCCTGCACGAGTGAGTGCATTGTGTATGCGCCGATTAATCCTTGGGTGCAGCAGCGCAGACAAGGCACAGGACCCTCCTGCGATGACAAGCGCGCGCGTATCGAGCGCCGCGGCAGGCAGGGCGCGCTGCGCGGCCGGGCACCGCGCGGCGGCGGGGGGACGCGCGCCTTGCGCACGAAGTCGACGTCGACCTCGGTGGCGTACTCGCGAAACTCGAGGAGCACCTGGTCGATGTTGCGGTCGCTGGCGAGCGCGATCATGATCTCCAGCTTCTCCATCTTGACGTAGATCGGGTCGTTGTACTTGCAGAAGAAGACCTGCGTGCCGCGGCACCCTCAACCCTAACCCTAACCTCACAGGCAGCCACGCCGCGCGGAGCGGCCGGTGCCTCACTGCAGCGTGCCGGCGGCGCGCTGCAACGCGTGATGCCTTCGCGGCGCGCTGGGAGCGCAGCCTCTCCGTGCGTGTGCGCGCGCATCCGCAGCACAGAGGGCGGCACTGGCGCAGCGCGCAGGCGCGCGCGGCGAGCGGCCCGGCGCGCGCAAAGCGCCGCACCTTGACCTCGTGGCTCAGGATCTGCGGGAACTGCTGCACAATGAGGCTGATGTTGCGCAGCGCCACGTACTGGATCTCCGGCTCGCCGCTCAGCAGCGTGACCAGCGGCGGCGCCATCTTCTTCGTCAGCGCCGCGCGCAGTGCCTGGTCCTCGATCATGCCCATCTGCTTCAGCACCACCTGCGCGCGCGCGGCGCCGCCGGGTCGCCCGCGCGCGCGCCGAGCGGCGCAGCCCGCTGGCTCGAGCCCGCCCCCCGGGCGTGCGTACGCTCGCTCGTGGTGCCACCCCTGTCCGGGTCTGGAGGGAGCCTGGCAGTGCCCTGGTTCGGCCAGCTCCCGCCGGCCGCTGCGGCGCCAGGGCGCGGCCTGTGACGCAAGCCCGGGCGCGCGCGCGGCCGGCGGGCGCGCGCAGCCCGTTGGGGCGCGCCTTGACGGCGGACAGCACAACCGCGCAGTTGGCGTGCTGCAGGCGCGGCGTCACGCGCTCCACGATGCTCTCGGCGTCCTTGGCGTCGCGCGCGGTGTAGCCCGCTAGCGAGTCCAGGATGAACACCTGCGCCCCAGGGCACAGGTTAGGGGGAAAAACAATGATACTTTCCATAGCGCTTGGTGGCGCCGAGCGCGCGTCCCGACAGGCCGCAAGCTTGCCTGCGCTGCCGAGCCTGGCTCGCAGGGCAGCATACTCGCCGCATGTTTACAACACAGCTCTTCATAGCATGGAGGGCTGCGAGCAGCAGCGCTGGACCCCTGGCCACATCCGTGCATGACATGCCGACAGGCGCAGGGGGCTCTACGCGCCCCGCACGGCACCTGGCCCCACTCGGCGCTGACATGTGCAGGGGGGCTCTACGCGCCCCGCGGGGCGGCCGGGGCGCGGCACCTGGCCCCACTCGGTGCACTCGTTGAGCGCGCGCAGCAGCTTGAAGAGCGAGGTGCTGGTGATGTGGAACGCGGCCGCGCCGCCGACCTCGTGCACCTCCGCCAGCGCGGCCACCGCGTTGGCGACCACCATCGGGTTGCTGTCGGCCAGCAGGTCCTGCGCGCAAGCCGGCACCGAGCTCCAAATGCTGCGCGAAGGGCGTCCGCCCGCCAACAGGTCCCGCACGACGGGCTTCAAGCGTGCCTGCATGGCGCAGAGCGAGCACAAGCAGCCGCAACAGAACGCACAGTCCGGGCGGTCCCTGCGACCCACTGTCCGAGCACGCTGTCCCCTTGCCCTCCCCCAACCACCCGACGCAGATACCAAAGGGTTCTGTCCAGTGCCTTGCATCTAGAGTATATAGCGTCTTGCATTGTTTGTTCCCAAGTCTTCCCCTCTGTGCCTCATCACGCGCGCGCCAGCCGCCCTGTGCGCGGCGGCGCGGCGGCGCGGCGCGCCTTGAGCGCGTCCAGGAAGCCGCGGTCCTCGACCAGCTCGGGGTTGATGTCGTACAGCTTGGCCACGCACACCGCCGCCGTCTTGCGCACGTACGGGTCGTCGTCCTGCGCGGCGCGCGGCGCCGCTCTCCAAGCGCAAGCGCGCCGGCGACCGAAAGGCAGCCGGTTGCTGCTGGTGCAGGGAGGCAGCGAGGCGCGCGGAGGCCCGAGAGCATCACACATGTCGTCGTCAAGCGCGCGTTACACCTGACGGCTGCGCGCCTCGCCGCTGCGCTCCAAGCGGGCACCGCGGTGTAGCAGGGGGTTAGGGGGGTGCAGAGCACCGGGGGGCGCGCGGGCTGCACCTTCAGGCAGCGCTGCAGCGGGTCGCACAGGTACTCGGTGATCTTGTCCACGCGGATGCAGCCCATTGTGCGCACCGCCAGCGCGCGGGTGAGCGGGTTGGGGTCCTGCGAGTCCTGCGCGGCGGCGGGGCGCGGCGCGTCGGGGCCGGCTTACGGCAGCGGCGCGCGCGCCCGTCCCGGCCGCGGAGGGGCGCCCGGGCGCGCCTTGACGAAAGTGTTGACGGCCATGATTGCCAGGTCGGGCTGCGTCTTGGCATAGTTGATGAGGTAGAGGTAGACCAGCTTTTTGAGCTCCAGGTCGTCGGTCTGCATGCAGTTCACCACGTCCGGGAACAGCATCGACACGTCCTTGCCGACCGTCATGGCCGCGATGACCTTCTTGACCGCCTCCTTCTTCTTCGCGCGGTCCGCCGCGCGCAGGTCCTCCTTGAACTCATGGATCTCACCTGCGCGCGCCGCGCCGCGCTCTGATAGCAGTCAGAACGCAGCGCCTGGGGGTGTGACGGGCGCGATCAGCCCGTGCGCGCGCCTTTCTTCGTGGTCGAGAAATATTTCCCGTCCCCGCTCGCCATGCCTGCGGCGCAACGACTGGCCTAGCTTCGCCTCGGCTGCCCCAGTGCCCCTGCTAACCTGACGCACAGACAGAGCGCACTGGTCTGAGGGACACTGGCAATTGACAAGAAAGTGCAACCCTACAAGTTGCACAGCAGAACTTTCATCAGACCTTGCCTGTATGTGCATATCACGGACCAGTGTGGCCAAGGCTGTCAGCCCGAGCTTGTTCTTGGCGCGCTGTTCGGAGTGGGCTCTGCAGCGCGCCGCTTCGCACATCAGAATCAAGAGCTGACCCCTGCTTGATGCACGAGCAGCACAGGCGCCCTGCGTGCTCAGGTGAGTTTACTCCTGGATAGCTGCAGCTTGGGTGTGAACAGATGCTGCCCATCTTGATGTTGGTTGATGGGCAAGAGCGTGCCTGCTGTGCAGTGCGATATATTAATATTCTTGGAGTGCTCAGGTGTCAATCTGATAGCTCGCTGACGGCTTGCAGGCCGCCCGACCATGCCCGGAAAGTGGCGCTCGGACAGGCGTTGAGGGAGGCAGGCAGCGAGCGGGCTGCCGTCGATGCTGCCCGCTCCTGTGGACCCGGGCGAACGCGGCGGCGGCGGCGCGCCGCCCGATGTGGCAGCCCGCTCCGACGCCGCGCCCGCGTCGCCGCGCACGCCGCCCGCCAGGGGGCCGCAGGTCACCCCCGCGTCCCGCGACGCACCGCACTCGGCCACCAGCCCCTTTCTAGCAGCTTCAGCTGCCGGGCAGGGCGCCCAGCACACCGCCTCCTGCTTCACAGCCTCGCCCGGGCGCGATGGGGTCGAACACTGGGCTGGCACCTGCCCAGAAGGACCAGCCTGCAAGGACAGACTGCGGCATGCACGCCCACAGCAAGCGCCCCCTTCGCCACCAGGCGAGCGTGGGCAGCGGGCTCTGGCAGCCCGCTGCCCGCTGCCGGAGCTGCCGCCGCGAGCTCCGGCAGCGCGCGGCGGCCCAGGCGTGCGGGCGCGGCGCGCAGGTGGCGCAGTGGCTGCTGGCCAATGACTACCTGCTGGCCGCGCTGGAGCTGCTGGTGGAGGCGCAGGAGGCCGGGCGCGAGGACGAGCTGGAGTCGCTGCAGCTGTTCTTCGCCGACCGCAACCGCTTCCCGCCCGAGGAGCTCGCGCGCTTCGACCAGCACGACGGCGCGTCGGCCCGGCCGCCCGCCGCGCGCGGCGCATGCATGCGCTTCGTGTGCCGCAGCGTAGGCAGAGCGCACGTCTGCGGGCCATGGGGAGCTACGTGGGCTTGCTAGGCGCACCCTGCGCGCCAATGAGTCGGCCCGGCGGCTGTGACGCTCTGCACAGAAGTCCCTGCACGTGATCCATCAAACGCCCAGCACATGTGTGGTTGCCGCGTGTGTACGGCCGCGATTTTGCAAGCCGCCACGAGTCACGCGCCTGCCTGATGCCATTGGCGCTGAGAGCATGCGCCCTCATCGTATTACGGCTACTGGGCGCCGCTGCGAAGCGACCCTGTGGATGCGCAACCCGAGCGCTGCCAGGTTGAGCAACCGATCAGCAGGCTGGCACGAGAGCCCTGCGTGATGCGTGAGGCAGAGGCCGCGCCGCGTGCGCGTGACCATGGGGAGCCGCGCCGCGCCGCGTGTGCGCCAAACCATGGAGCGCCGCGCGCGCGCAGCGGCCAACATGCAGAAGCTGGCGGAGGCGCGCGAGGCGCACGTGGGGGAGGTCGAGTACGAGCTGCGCGTCGCGCGCGAGGACGTGGCCGAGCTGCGCGCGCGCCTGACGCAGCCCCGCGCCGCCGGCGACCGAAACGGCGACCCCGGCGCGGCCGCCGGGCACGCCGAGCGCGGCGGCGGCGGCGGCGACGCCCGCGGCGGCGGCAGCGCGCCCGAAGCACGCGGCCCGCCGGACGAGCCGCGGGCGGCCGAGGGCGAGGCCGCGGGCGCGGCGGCGGGCGGCCTCGGTGAGGGGGCGCTGGCGCTCTCTGCGCGGTGCGCCGCCTCCGCGACAGATGGACCGCGCCTCAGATGGCAGCCGCCCTTGGGTGTCATGCTGTGCAGCGGCGCAGCTGGCCAGCGAACTGCGCAGTGGTGGCTGCAGGGAGTAACGCTTGATAGATGAGCGCTCTTCATAGGCGCGACCCTCCAACCCCAAGCGGGTAGGTTAGGTTTAAGGTACTGTCTTACCCCACTCTAACCTATGCATGAGCTGACATCGCGTGCGCGCAGGGAGCGGCGCGAGCTCAACGCCGCGGTGCGCGGCTACCTGGCGGCCGCTGGCTACAAGCTGTCCGTGCTGACGTTCGGCGAGGAGGCCGGTGTGGCAGCGCCCACCGGCGCGGTGCCCGGGCCCGGCGCCGATGCGGCGCCCAGCCTGCCGGAGCTGCTGCGGCGCGACGCCGAGCGCGCGGGCGCGCTGGCGGCGGCGGCCGCGGCCGAGGCGGAGCGCGCGCGCATGGCGGCAGAGCTCGCCGCTGCGCAGGCGCGCGCGGCGGAGCTGCAGGCGCGCGGCCCGCCCCGGAGGGGAGGCTGAGCTGTCGCAGGGGTCGTGCAGGGGTCGGCGGTGTCGAGCGGGAGCGGTGCGCTCGGGCTCAGCGTGCCGCACAGATTTGAAGTTTGTTGCCATGCAAACATCAGAATGAAGCGCTGAGCAGGTACGCCGCATTCTCCTTTGTGTCTTTCTACCACTACTGATACGGGGCGCCGCGTGCAGGCGGCGGCGGACGGCCTGTCGCGCGACTGCAGCCGGCTGCGCGCGGACGGCGAGTATGCGCAGCGCAAGCTGGACTGGCTGGCCGCCCAGGTGCCCGCCCTTGCAAAGCCCGCACAGGCAGTGGTCACAGGCCCGCCGTGTCTGGCGGCGGTCCCGGCGCTCGGCCGCCCTGTCCTGGTCAGCCGGCCAGCAGCCCCGGCGGCCTGGCGTGACGGCGGCGCGCGGCAGGCGGAGGCCGCGGAGGAGCGCGCGCGCGACGCGGAGCTGGCGACGGCCGCCGCGCTCGCGGCCGCGGCAAAGAAGGCGCGCCCGCGCTCTGGCGTTTGTGTAATGCATCGTGGGGCACGAGTGGCCACAACACCTCTGCGCCCATAAGGCGCTGTGTCCTTGGCTTCCTGCAATCCTCGCAAGGGCCGCGCGCAGCATTCCGATGAGCCTGGTGTGACCCACTCTTGGTGCGCACCTTGGTTGCGCTGACTCGAGCTGAAGCTGATGCATGTGTGCGGTCACTCACAGTCACGGCATCGCCTCACACAAGACAGAGGGGCCTGGCGAGCCAGCCCTGCTGCAGTGAGCAGGAATGAAGCAGCATCTAGAGACAAGCGCAGCGGCAGCGCGCGCAGAATGGGGAGGCGCCCGCGGGCGGCCAGCGCACAGCGGCGCGGCTGAAGCCGGCGCGGCCGCCCGCGCGCGACGTGGGCGGCAGCTTCAGCGTGGTGGGCGTGGAGGCCGCGCTGGCGGTGGCCGCGGAGGCGCTGCCGCGCATCGTGCCCAACGTGCTCATCAACAAGCGCGAGGGTGCCGCCCCCTCCTCACGCACGCTACACTTGTGAGCGGCAGCAAGGCCAACAGTTGTGCCGAGCCAAATGAGTGCGCTTGCATGCACCCTTGTAGCTCTGCTGTATTGTGTCTGCTTGATTTGCCAAGAAACGCGCATTAGGGCCCCCCTCCTCAGCGCCACCTTAGTCAATTCGTGGCAAGGCTTTGCTCCGCAGCGCTGTCGCATGCTCGGCAGCCTCGCTGCAGGCCACGCCAGGTCCGCCATATGGACGCGACGTGCTCCAGGCGCACAGCACGCCTGAAGCGCGGGCCGACGGGCGCGCCCCTGCCCGCGCAGAGCTGGTGCCGGTGCTGGCGGCGCTGATCCAGGAACACCGCGGGCCGGCGGCGCGCGATGCGCTGGCGCACACGCTGTTCAACCTGGTCAAGCGCCCGTCGCCCGGCCAGCGGCGCATGATCCTGGCCGCCTGGGCCGACCTGGCGGCCGCCATCGGGCCCGCGCGCACCGCCGAGGAGCTGCTGCCGCAGTGCTGGGAGCAGGTGGGCGCCCGCCAGCAGGAGGGAAACCCTGCCTGGGTTTCTGAGGTCTAGGCTCCCGGCTCCCAGCTCCCAGCTCTCTACTTCACGGGAAAGTATCGAGCGCTGTAGTCGCGAGCGCTGCGTGAGCCTGGGGCTGCCGGGGCGGGCGGCGGGCGCCGAGAGCGCGCGGCGGCGGGCCGCGACCCGGGGGCGCCGCGCGCGGGCGGCAGGTCGGCCACCGGCACCCGGAACGCCGCGTGCTGGTCGCGGACGCGTGCGGCGCGCTCGCGCCGCTGGTCGCGCCGGAGATGCGGCCCAGCCTGGTGCTGTCCATGCTGGCGCAGCTGGCCGCTGACGCGGAGCCGGGCGTGCGTGTGGCGGCGGCCGCCGCGCTCGCGCGCCTGCTGCCGCACCTGGCCACGCTGGACAAGTACCCAGCGGCGCGCGGCCCTGGGCAAGCGCCTGGTTGTAGGTCTAGGTCAGGGTTAGGGTAGGGATGGCTGCCGCGCGCGCGGCTGCTGCCGCACCCGGCCGCGCTGGACAGGCACCCGGCGGCGCCCGGCCTGTGTATGCCTGCTTATGTCTGTGTGCCTGGCTTGCGTGGCGGCTCTGGTCAGTCACAGGGCTGGCTGCACGCTCGCGCCGCGTGTTGCCAGGCGCGACGCGGCATCTGAGGCTCATCCCAGCTACTCCCCGGCACTCAGCATGCCGCTGTCGCGATGCCGGCACTGCGCTGTCTGGTGCAGACGGCGGAGCGCATTGGAACCACACATACGGCGACGCTGCTATTACCGGGGAAGGCTGGCCTGAGGCTACTGCCCTGCGCGCTTTCTCTGGGCAAGACCCCTTCACTACTTTTTTACTGTGTCATCCAGAAGTTGAAATGCTTTTATTTCACGAGTTGGTCTTGCTGAGTCTTTACACCGAGGGGATTGAGCACTTCGGATATGGTACATGCAGGGCGGTGGGCAGTGTAAAAAGGTAGCAGCGCCCCATACCCAGCTGCATACCACGGAGGCCCTGTACCCTGCTGCTCTGTGGAAACCCTGTACCCTGCTGCCTCACACAAACCCTGCCGCGCGGCCGCGCAGGTGGAGGAGCTGGCGCTCGCGCTCGCGCAGGACGGCGCGACGGAGGCCGCCGAAGCGGCGTTCGGCCAGCTGCTGCCCGCGCTGCTGGCGTGGTGCCGGCCGTCCGACCGCCTGCACGCGGCGCTGCTGCCGCACACGCTCGACGCGGCCTGCGCGCTGCTCCAACAGTGCGGGCGCACGACGGGCGCTTCGACAGGAGCGGTGGTGTGCGGTCTGTTGCGTGCGGGGCCGCGGCGTTGCCGCATGACGCTGCAGCGGCAGGGCCCCCTTACATTAGCCTATGGGTGTCATGATAGCATGGACTTTCCAGGTTTCCTGTACCTGCTGAGGTCGCGCGCGCGCGCGCGCGCAGCTGCCCGCCGCTGGGCGGCATGGAGGGCAGCGCGGCGGCCGAGCTGCGCATCATCGGCGACCAGCAGCAGCGCCAGGCGCGCGCGCCGCGTGACGGTTGCCAAGAAGGTCCCTTTCGGACGCTGAGTGCTATGTTTGCTCTGGACTGGCGACACCTGTAGCTCCTCTGTCTTGCCTCAATGGCACACGAGGCAGTGCTGCGACTGGCGGCGCTGAGTATTGTCGTGTGGCGCCTGCTTTGTTGCAGGGCGGGCGCGCCCCGCTGCCGAGCGGGCGCTCAGCGCGCGCGCACGCATCCAGCAGGCAGCCCATCCAAACCCTGTCCCCCTGACCACCAGGCGCTGACGGGCGCGCGCCGTCGCTGCGGCCGCGCGCAGGTGCAGGCGCTGCTGCGGCTGTACGCGGCGCTGCTGCCGCACCTGCGCGACGCGGCGCTGCGCTGCGCGCCGGCGTGGGCCGCGGCCGCGGCGGCGGCGGCCGACCCGGGCGACGCTGGCGCGCCCGCCGCCGAGCCTGACACGCTTGAGCCAGCAGGCTCCGGCGCGCACAGCAGGTGCGGTGGTATGAGTGTGTTCATATGTATTTCTGTCTGTGCGAACGCTGGCGGCGGTCGGGCAGTGACTGATACGACTCGTTTCACTCAGTGCGGTTGCCGTCGCCCAGCGCACTTTTCCCAGGCGCACATGCGTGCCGGTGCCCGATATCAAGGGTTGTGGGCCACAGGAGGGGAGCGCCAGGACGCGTTCGGTGAGGCCGCGCGCCAGGAGCCCCAGACATGACTGGGGCAATGGCGCGTGCGGCGCAGGGCGGACCCGGGCGCCCTGCAGCCGCGCGCCAGCAGCAGCAGCGCCGGCGACGACTCGGGGCACCTGGGCGCCGCCCCGCCGCCGGGCCTCGCCCGCCGCGCGTCCTCGGCCTCCGAGCGCGCCGCCGGTGCGCGCGGCCGCCGCCGGCACCGGCTGCGTCTGCGCACCCTGTGCAGGGCCCTGGCAGCCGGTCAGTGCGCGTGCGACCGCAACAGGGATACTGGTGACGTGCCAGCCGCGCAGTCCTCGCGCGCGCCCCTGCTTCCTCGGGCGGGCCATGGCTGCCTGCCCATGTCCGCCAGTCAGCCTCTAGCTCCATCAGGCCCTGCGCACTGCTTGGCACGCCCCCTCTGCCAGCCGGCCAAGAGTCCCTAGCCGAGCGCCGGACCGAGCGCTGGACCGACTGCTCAGCACCGCGCTGGCAGCCGCCTGGGTCCCAGCGGAGGTCCGGCCCAGGGCTTTTCGCACGCGCCGAACAGGCCGCCGTGCGCAGGCACGCAGAGAGCGCGCACGCCGCGCCCGTCGCTGTCCGACTGCACCGAGGCGCACGCCGATGCGGCCTCGGATGCGGCGAGCCGGTCCTCGCTTGCCGGCACGCGCGACGGCAGCGCATCCGATCCCGGCGCTCCGGGGGAGCCGGCGACCCTGGCCCTAGGGCCGGGCCTCCGCGCGGACGGCGGCGTGCAGGCTGTGCATGCCGGCGGCGACGCGCCCGCGGCGGGCGCGGCCGGTGGCGGTGACGACGCGCGCATGGAGGACTCTGCGGGGTCGCCGGCAGACGCACCGGGGCGCCTCGGCGAGGCTGCTGCGCCGCGGCCAGCCGCAAACGGGGGGTCAGACGCAGGGGCGGCCTGCGAGGCGGCAGGCCGCGGCAACAGCGGCGGCGTTGACGGCGAGGCGCAGCCCGGCGAGCCGGCAGGGCTGGGCCGCTCCGACCGCGCAGCGGCGGAGGCAAACGGTGCGCTCGCCAGCGCCGGCGCCCGGCCCCATTTATGCCTGTGGGCCATGCAGTGATCGAGCTACAGCGCGCGGTCAGAGCTGCGCTCTCGTCGCCTGACTGGGCAGCCACGCTGCTGCGGCGGGGTGGTTCGCACGGCAAACGCACCCATTGTCAGTTGGGCACAAGGGCCTGCCTGCTGCGGCAGCCGCTGCCGCCGCGCCGGCAGCGTGAGCCGCCGTGTCATATGCGCCTTCAGAAAGCTGTGCTGGCCCAGCTCAGCGGCAACGTGCAAGGCCTTTTCATCCTGGTATCACCCTGGGAGAGCGGAGCTCGCGCCCGTGCAGGGCACATGGGCGCCGATGCTGCGCCGGCCGCGGCGGCCGCGCCGGCCGTGCCGGCGCTGGCGGGCGCGGCCGCGGGGGCCGCGCTGGCCGCGTGGGCCGCCGCGGACGCGCACGCCGAGTGGGCGCCCGTGGAGTGGCTGGGCGCGGCGGCCGCGCCCGCGCTCGTCGGCGCGCTGCGCATGGTGCCGCCGGCCGACGAGACCGAGGCGCTGCGGTGCGCGCGCGCGCGCGCTATGCTCAGTGCTTCAGCCCCGTACCGATATCTCATGCGTCTTACATCTGCATATTAAATGCAGTATGGCCATATACAACGCACGATCGAGTGCAGCAATGCGCGCTCGAGAGCAGAGATGCTCGATGCCACTGTCCCCCCTGTGCAACCAGGTCGCCTCACAGGCAGTCTGCCAGCAGAGGGCGCGGCTGCCACCCGCCGCGCCGCCGCGGCGCAGGCGGCGCTTCTGCGCGGCGGTGCGCGCAACGGCGGCCGCGATGGGCGAGGCCTGGACGGCGGGCGTGCTGGAGCCGCTCTTCGTGGCCGCGGCCGCCGTCCCGCCGCGCGACTGCGCGCCCGCGCCCTCCCCGCACGTCGCAGAGCTGGCGGCGGCGCTGACGCCCCAGGCAGGGGCCCGGCGCGGCCGCCCCAGACCGCCGCCGCCCGGCTTGCACACACCGCGGGCGTGTTGTCCTGGCCGCTCACATCAAAGGGTGCTTGCAATGGGTGCTTGAGGCGTGCTCGAAGGCAGGCAAGCCGCCGGCATCGTGCTGTTTGCCCTGCGGCCTGGTGCTTCCTCGATAGCCCTCCGCGTGCCGTTGGCCCTGGTCTTCTGCCGCAGCACGCACGCACATGGGCAGCTCTCCACTGCAGGATGGCGCCCCTGTTTGTGCCTCCGCCACGCGCTCGCGTCTGATTACTGGACTCTCGGGCCCTTCCTGCAAGGCGGCCGTGGCCCTGCCGCGGCTGCGCCCCGACCGTGAGTCCGCGCAGGCGGGCGAGGGCGCGCGGCTGGGCCGGCTGTGCGTGCTGCCGGTGCTGCTTGCGGGCGTGCTGCCGGGCGCGGGCGTCGGCGCGCTGCCCGCGCTCCTGCGCGCTGCCGCCAGCGACGCCGGCGGCGGGCCGGCCTGGGGCCTGCTGTACCCGCAGGCGCGCCGCGGCCCGCCGACCCTCCGCCCTCCCCGTGCGCTGCGCATGGCCTGCCGGCCGCCACTGGGCCCCTGGCCGGCAGCCTGGCCGCCTGTCAAGTGCGTCCACGCACGTGTTTTTACGGCGGGCATGGAACCACCTCCATGCGGGCCCCAAGCCGTGATGTCAATACGCACAGACGCCTGTGCGTATTACGTACATATTAGAAGCGCGGCAGGCAGGCGCACGGCGTCCTTCGTGGGCAAACAAGAAGCTGCCCGTGCGCGGCCTGGCATGTCCTGTGTCGCTTTGTACTGCAGAGCTGGAGTCTCTCGCTGGCAGAGGCATGCCCCATGTCCGAGGAGGAGCGGACGGCGGCCTGCGCGCGCCGTGAAGGGAGCTTGCGAGGCCGCTTCTGCTCGCTGCTGCAGATGCGCCGTGTGCTGGCCTGTCGCGACGAGCTCGCGCCCGACGCCGCCTCGCAGGCGAATGCGCGCGGCGCCCCGGGCGCACGACCCTGCTAACCCTAGATAGGGTCTCAGCACTCGGCGCCGCCGCCCGCGCAGGACCTGGTGGCCGCGGTGCGCTTCGCGGGCAGCTGGGAGGAGCTGGCTGGGCCGCTGCTGGCGCTGGCCTGGGAGCTGGCAGTGCGGCCGGCGCCCGCGCAGCGCGCCTGCGCCGCCGCGCTCGCCGGCGCGCTCGTGCCGTGCCTGCCGCTGCAGCAGGCGCGCGCGCGCCCGGCGCCCCGCCGCGCCCGGCGCGGCCGCTCGGCGCGCCCGCTGACTCGGGGCTGCTCTGGACCTCGTGCCCTGCAGGCCCGCACCGACCTCGCCAGCCCGGCGGCGGCGCCCTGTGTGCGCACCAATCTGGCGATGACGGCGCCGCGCGCCTGCCGTGGAGGAGAGCGGGACTGTTGTCGCGCCGCCTGGTGCAGCACGCGCGCTTGCCGCGGCCCCGGCTGCTCCCACTGAGCGTGCTGTGCAATCCTGACGAAACGGCACGGCGATGCGCACAGCTTGGAAGCTCTCCAGCGCCACAGAGGAGGATTACATAGAGCACGCGCGCAGGTGGTGCGCTCGGCGCTGCCGGCGCTATGCCAGCTGAGCGGCGACGCGGACGCGCGCGTGGCGGGCGCGGCGGTGGACGCGCTGGGCGAGGTGGCGCGCGTGGCCGGCGCCGAGGGGCCCGCGCTGCAGCGCCTGCACGCGCACCTCGACGCGCTGCTCGACAGCGGCCGCCACGACGCGCGCGCCCTGCCCGACCTCGCAGCCCTACCCCTAGTCGAGCAGGGCACCTGTTTGCGTGCTTGCGCGGCCTGCACGGTAGCCTGGGTGGGGCAGGGTGCGCGCGCGCGCGCGCGGAGCCGGCAACGCCGCTCGCCCGGGCGGCGCGCGCGCCGCTCTTGCCGGCGCAGCAGGAGGGCTCGCCGGAGGCGCGGTGCTTGCGCTCCCGGCGGCCGCGGCACTGCCACAGCGGGTTGTCGCATGCTCGCTCGTAACAGGGATAGTATTGGGGCCGCGGCGGCCCCGCGCGGGCGCCGCCGGCCAGCGCCGTCCGCGGCCGCGCAGGTGGAGGTGGGTGTGCTGCGCGCGCTGGCGGCGCGCGCGCCCGCGGCGCCGCCGGCGCAGCTGGAGTACCTGCTGCAGAAGGTGCTGATGCTGCTGGCGACCATGGCGCGGCGCGCGGGCGGCGGCCGCTCGCCGCCGCAGCTGCGCGCGGCCGCCGCCACGGCGTACCACGCGCTGCGCGCCGTGGCCGCCTGCGAGGCGCGCCGCGCCGCCCGCGCGCCCGGCCCCCTGCCGTCGGCCCCCCGCCCGGCCGCCCGCGCGCTCTGCGCCGCGGTCAGCGGCGCGGCGGACCCGGTCGCAGCTCGCGTGGCACACAGCCCAGCCGGCCCTGTGCGGTGCCGCCGCTTGCGCGCATCAGGCAGGCCTTCCTTGCTGACGCAGCACGGCAGGCCGGCAGCTAGGCACGCTGCTTCCGAGTGGATCTCGCTACCTATCCACCACTCTATGCAGGGGGAGCCAGTGAGGGCGCCGCGCGGCGCGCAGGCGGGCGAGCAGTCGGTGGGCCTGCACCTGGTCGCGGCGCTGCAGGCGCTGCGCCGCGAGGCCGAGCTGCTGGAGCCGCACCAGCGCAACCACCTGGCCGGCCTGCTGCGCGACGCGGCGGCCGCCACGCCGGCCATCACCACGCCCGCGGCGCTGCCCGCCAACCCCAACCGGGCCTCCGCCCGGCCCGCCCCCGCCGCGCCAGCGGGCGGCGCGCCGGGCGGCGGGCCGCCCGGCGGCGGCAGCGGGGCGGGCGGCCCCGCCGAGCCGGACGGCGGGGACCAGGGCTTTGAGGAGCAGTGCGCCTCCATCTTTGCGCCGCAGCGGGTGCAGGGCGCATGGGGCGCGGGCCTGGGCGGCGCGGAGCAGCACATGCCGCAGCTGCGCGCGGCGCGCGGGTCCCGAGAGGGCGGCGTGTGAGCGGTCGCGTCACCCCACGTTGCCTGAGACTGCCAGTGACTTCAGTTGGTTCCCCGCGTGTTACGCGTGTAACGGGCCACGCACTTTGGTTGGTTGCCGGCGTGCTTGCTCTACTGTTTGGGCGCATGCAAGCTGCCCTGCCCCCACAGCGTCACGTTAGTCCAGACCCATGCCACAGAGGTCCTGTGCGTTTTGGTGCATGCCCTGATAGTCCAGCCACGCCCATTCTGCCTCTGTTTGTGTCCTGAGCTCGCGTGCCTTGCAGTCTTGTGTGCTGCCAGCGGCAGCCTGCCGCGCCCACTATCTGTACAGCCATGGTCGGACGGACCGCATGCGGGGCGCTGCATGGCAGCAAAGCTGCCGGAAACAGAACTCCTATCTTGCTGTGACCTGGTAACCAGCTTGCTTTAGACGCAGAGCCAGCCCAGGGGCCCCGCAGACAAAGACAGACATGCAGCTCTGCTGAGAGAATACGCACATGTGAGCGTCAGCACGGAGCGTCAGCCCTAGCAACTGCTGCCAAAAGATCCTTCCAGACCACATACGCTGCGCTCATCGAAGACAAAGTGCACCCCCCTCGCTCGCATCCACGCTGGAAGCCTGGGTCCAGCACGCGCTGGCGTGTCGCAACGCGCCGCCAGGGCCGCCCGGCTTGAAGAGCGAGAAGCGGCCGTAGGGCTTGGGGATGCCCAGGGTCTCCGGGATGTATGCCTGCGGCCGCGGCTGCGCCGTCGTGGGCGCGCCCGACGCGCCGCAGAACGCCGCGGCCCGCGCCAGAGCGTCCACCTGCGACGCGCGCGAGCGATTATCGCACCGCTCCGCACTGGCGGCGCACAGGGCGGCCGTCTGCCATGCGGGGGGCACGGCGGCTTGGCGCCGGCATGGGAGCCGCACGCCGCGAGGCGCCTGAGCCCGCCTGCGCTGTGCCCTTGCGCTCGCGCCCACCGTGGCCGCAAACGCGCAGCACCGCGCGCCGGCCTCCGGCCCACTCACGGGCGGGGCGCGAGGCGGCGCGCCTGTGCGCGCGCGTCGGCTGCCGCGGCGGCCAGGCGCAGCTCGCGCCGCCACGCGCGTTCGGCGTCCGGTGTTGGCGCGGCGCCGGTGGCCGCGGCCGCGCGCGCCGCGGCCGCGGCCGCCGCCAGGCCGGCCGCCTGTGCGCCGAGCTGCATCGCGGTCGCGCGCGCGAGCGCGACCTCGGCCACGGCCGCCACCAGGCGCCGGCCCACCTGGCCCAGCCGCACCTGCCGCTCGGCCACCTGCCGGCGCCGCCCCGCAGGCGCGCGCCGCCTCAGCGCAGATGTTCTTGCTTGCGAAGCGCACTGACTGCCATGGTCTTTGCCGAACCACGGTGCATGATGGCAGGATTAAAACCCCAGGGCAGGTCACTTGACCCTGGCGTGACCGTGGATGCCTGCGCGGCCGCTGCCCCTAAAAGCGGCGCCGTGCTTGCGCGAGGTCAGCTGGTGCGGGCCCCCTGGCCCCCAGTGCATGCTTGCCCGGCCCTCTGCCGCGGCCGCTGCGCGCCGCCAGCCGACCCGTCGCAGCCACGCAGGGGGACGGGCTGCACCCCTTGCGCAGATGGCCGCACAGTGGAGCCATCCCCAAGCCCCTCGTTGGCGGCGCTACTCCACGCGCACCACTGCGAAGCAGTACCCGCCATGCCACCAAGACCATGCCGACAAGTGCGTGACCCCCCCAGATAGGGTTAATCTCACCCTATTCTCACCCCAGACCTGCTCCAGCCCACCTGGGCGCCGAGCTCCTGCGCGTCCGCGCGCCCGCCGGCGGCCAGGCAGAGCGCGCGCTGCACGAGCGCGGCGCGCCCGGCCGCCAGCTCGCCCCGCTCCGCCAGCGCGCCGCGGCCGGCGTCCAGGGCGCGCAGCAGCTGCGCGAGCCGCGCCGCCAGCTCCTCGCGGCCCGGCACGCGGCCCGGCAGCTGACGCCACCTGGCGCGCGGTGGGCGAGCGGTCACAGTGACAGGCGCCGGGAGAGCGCGGCCCCTGCCTGCCATGGCCTCGCCAGGCCCGAGGGGCCTGAGGGGGAGGCTGCTATCTAGAAATGGTGAGGATGTTTGCGCTTGCAGGGGAAACGCGTGGTTGTGTGGGGCAGGCATGGTTGCTTGACGCCGCGGCGCACCGGGCGGCAGCGACACTCTGCCCGGCGAGGCTGACGGCATGCGGCATGCATGCCGGACAGGGGAGCAAGGCGGCCGCGGTACAGCACCCGGCCGCGCATGCAGCAAGGCCTGTCGCCATTTTGCTGCATACGACCCTGGCCCTGACCCTATTGCCGCGCGCGGGCGCGCGCCGCGACTGGTTCTCTGGGCTCTCCAGCGCGGCGGACAGCGCGGCCGCGCGGCGGCGCTCCAGCAGCAGCGCGCCGCGCAGGCGCGCGCCCTCCTCGTCCAGCGCGGGCAGGCCGCGGCGCGCGTCGCGCGCGGCCGCCAGCGCGCGCGCCACATCGGCCGCCTCCGCGCCCAGCGCGGCCGCCTCGTCGCCGCGCCGCAGCAGCTCCACCGCGCCTGCGCGCGGGCGCTCGCTGCGGCGGGTGTTGGCTGACACTCGCGCCCAGGACCGCCCAGGAGCGCAGCTTATGGCGACGGCCTGTCTTCAGCGTGCGTGAATGCCCCTGTTGGCGTGGCCGGTTGTGCTGTTGGCTGAGCAAGGCGACAGCTCTCAACTCATTTCATTACCAGCTGCCCGAGTGTTCAGAAGGGGCTCAGATTGCAGGCAGCCAGACACCATGGCATCTGACAGCCGCAGGCGCACCCTGCCGCAGGACCGCCTCCTGCGCGTGCGCGCGCTCGGCCAGCAGGCACGCCTCGTCGCAGCGGTCCAGCAGCAGCCGCCCAAGCGCGTTGCGCGCGTCGAGCTGCGCGCGCGCTGCGCGGCAGTCGAGAGGGCACACAGCATGACTCCGGCTCAGGGCATCACACAGCGCTCAGGGCATCACACAGCGCGCCGCTCCATGCATGGCAGGAGGAGGATGCCCTGGCCAATGCAGACGCGTGCACGGGTGCTGCGCCGTGCCGCCAGGGGTGCGAGCGGCCCTGCTGCTGAACGGCATGCGTGGGCCTAAGGGAGGTCCCACGCGGAGGCTCTTGCAGTGATTCAGGCGTCTCGCAGGCCACCACAACCCACCTCTCTTTCTTCAGAGGTGGCACACCGCTCCAGGCACCCTAAGCTCCCGCGCGCCACATGCCCATCGACCGGAGGCGCTCACTCGCAGCGCTGCGCCGCGCACCTGGCCTGCGTATGCGCGGCGCGCGGCCGCCATGCTGCGCCCTATGGACGCCTCCGTTGCGCGCAGGCACCCCAGCTCGTTCGCCTGCTCGTCCGCGCGCTGCTCAGCCGCGCGCAGCTCGCAGCCGTGCCTGCGCGCGCCAGGGATGGCAGGTCTGCTTGCCACTGCGGCATCTGTGAGACAAACACTTTGCCCCGCACTTCTGTTACTCGGGAGGCGTATGTACCTGCCAACAACACATGCCACCGTCCAGCCATGCATGTTCAAAGCATGAGGTGGGTGAGGCCGCATGGCACATTGACATAGTTCTGGCATTGTGTGGTGTGGTTCCAGGGTAATGACCTACATTGTCCTTGTTGATGGGCGTGAGTGACCGGTGCGCAACGGCGGGTGCAACCTGTGGGGCACCAGGGCATGGCGCCGGGGGCACCATGCGCACCGGGACACAGTGTGCGCGAGCGCGTCGCGCCGGCCGCGCGCGCGCGCCGCGTCGCCCTCCACGCGCCCCAGCAGCGCGCCCTTGCCGGCCGCCTCGGCGCGCAGCACGCCCAGCTCGCTGCCGGCCACCGCCACACGCCCGGCCTGCTCCGCCACATGGTGCCCTGCCGCGGGCGCGCCAGTACGGCACCGACCGCGCATGTGCAGTGTCTCGGCTGGCTGCGTGCGCGCGCCATCCGCCTAGCGCGCTCTCTGTAGCCTGCAGCACGCATCCTAGAGCACGAGCGCGCAGCGTGCGCCGGGTCGCTAATTCACCGGCGCCGCGCGCGGCGCTGGCTCCCGCCGCACGCCAGTCCTGTAGGACACGCACATGCCGGTGACATCGAGCGTCCCACAAAGAAGCGGAGTACGGCGCAAAAGGCCAGGCAAGCTCCAAGTCCTTATACAAAAGCATGCAGCATGGTGAGAGGTAGGTTGCAGGGATGGTGGTGCACCGCCCAAGCGGGCCCTGCGGCCGGGGCACTGGCTGGAAGGCTGCTGGCAGCAGCCGGCAGCAGGCCCGCCGGCAGGCGCGCCTTGCACGGGGCAGGGCGCCACTGTGATGTAATGGGCGCGCGGCAGCGCGGCCGCGCGGCAGGCACCTGCCAGCTGCGCGGTGTGCACGAAGCGGTTGCGCTGGTGCTTGACCAGCTCGGCGAGGCCGAGCAGCTCGGCCTCGCGGCCGGCCGCCTCGCGCGCCGCGCGCGCCGCGTCGCGCAGCTCCAGCGCGCGCAGCGCCAGCGCCTCGCGCGCGCCGCGCAGGTGGCCCGCCTGCGCGGCCGCGCGGCGGCCGGCCGCGTCGCGCTGCGCGCCCAGCTCGCGCAGGCACCTGCGCATGGCCCCTGGCGGGGTCAGGGGGTGCCTCCCGCGCAATGGCGCGCCGGTCTGAGCGACCGCGGCGCCTCTGCCCCCGTCCGGCCCCCGCTCCTGAGTTGCCACCCACTGACATCCAGCTGCCGGCCCGGCCAAGCGCCGGCCTGCTGCGGCAAGCGCAGGGTGGCCGCCAACACTGGGCGTCAACCAGCCCCCCCTCTTTACCAAGCAGCTGGGAGAGTCCATCGCTTGCTTGTCAAGCGCGGTCAGCCTGCGTCGACCAGGTGATCCGGCAGCCCAGGCCACTGGACGCCGCGCACGCCTGCTGCGCGCGTCCGCCTCCGCGTGCTGCGCGGCCACGGCGGCGTCCAGCGCGGCCAGCTGCGCGTGGCCGGCGCGAAACAGGCCGGCCGCGGCCTCGCCCTTGCGCTCCTCCTTCAGAAAGGCGTCGATGAGCAGGTCGCTGTCGGCGCGCAGCGCGCGCGTGCCGCCCTCCGCCGCCGCCTCGTCCGCGCGCAGGCCGTCCTGCAGCCGGCCGAGCGCGCCGCGCTCCAGCTCCAGCGGCGGCACGGCCTCCTGCGCGCGCGGCACGCGCGTCGGCCAGGCTTATGCGGCCCGGCTTTCAAAGAATGCCCGGGCGGTGCGGGTCCCGTGCGCTCGCCTTCCTGCCGCGCGCAGCTCCCCCTGCAGCCCGCCGGCGGTATGAATCTTTCCAAACGGGCTTCCTGCACGTAGCACGCATGCCACGCCACGCCACGCGCTGACCCCGAAGTGGGCGTGTACGCCATCATGCAGCTTTACTCGCGTCTGCGCAGCGGGTGGCCTGCTCGGCGCCCCAGGCAGAGCGCGGTCCGGACGCTGCTACATGGCGCCGCTTGTGCGCGCGAGCGCCCAAACACAGGCGCAAGCGCCAGCCTGTCTGCCGCACCCCGCGCGCGCGCCTGCGCGGCGGCGAGCGCGAGCTGCGCGCGCTTGAGGCCGAGCGCCGCGCGCGCCCGCTCGGCCTGCGTGCGCGCCAGCGCCCGGCGCTCGCGGCCCAGCTCGGCCTCGGCCGCCGCGGCCGCCAGGTCCAGCCCCACGCGCTCGGCCAGGATGTTCTCGGCCGACAGCGCGGCGAGGTCCAGGTCGCGCGCGCCCGCGTCCGCGCCCGCGCCCGCGGCCACGCCCGCCGCGCGCGCCTGGCCCGGCGCCCAGGCCGCTCAGGGTGTGAGCGCCAAAGTTTGGGCCCGCGCGCCCGGCCCGTGCGTTCTCGGCCGCCGGCGCCCGCGGCTTCACCCGCCGCGCGCGCCTGATATCATGCGCCGGCGCCTGACCCAGCCCGCTGAAGCACAGGAAGGTATGTGCGCAGCCACTCGCCCCTGCAGTTCTTCCTGCTGCCGCGGGCTAATTGCAGTGCCCATCGTGTCAGGTGTGACCAAGACCTAGGTTCAGACTAGTTGTACCGGTCTTGCCGGCAACAGACCAGTCTGCCATCCGCCAAGCAACAGCAAAGCATGGCACACGAGTGCCGCTTGCGCGCCCCGGGCTTGGCGCTCGCCGGGCGCGCGGCGCGCCTTGTCGGCCGCCGCGGCCGCGGCCGCAATGCCGGCGTCCAGCGCGCGCGCACGCGCGCCGGCGCCCTCGGCCGCCATGCCCGCCGCGGTCAGCCGCGACTCCGCGGCCGCGGCGGCCGCCCGCGCGGCGTGCACGCCGGCCGTGGCCGCGTCGGCCGCGCGCCGCGCCCGCTCGGCGGTCGTGGCGCCGCCGGCCGCGCGCGCGGCCGCGGCCGCGTCCGCCTCGGCGGCCGCCTCTGTGCGCAGCACGGCACCGGCGGCCTCTGCCTCCGCCAGGCGCGCCGACAGCGGTGCCGCCTCCGCGGCCGCGACCGCGGCCACGCCCGCGCCGTCCCCGACCTGCGCCCCTTCAACCCCCCTCAAGTTACGTCCCAAAAACAGACGCCTTCGGGACCGTGCTTGCGCGCTCTCAGCGCCGTCCACGCAAGGCGCTCCCCGCATCCCGTGGCGCCACGGCCCCTGTCCGCCTTTTCGCCATTCGCCTTGGGGCAGGCCGCCGGCGCGCAGCGCGCGCAGAGGGGCTGCGGCGCCGGGCGCGCGCCTCGGCCTCCAGCGCGGCGACCTCCTCGCGCAGCGACGCCAGCTGCGGCGCGAGCGCGGCGGCGTGCGCGGCCGCGTCGCCGGCCACGCTCGTGCGCAGGCCCGCGGCCGCGAAGCGCAGCTCGGCCGCGGCGGCCTCTGCGCCGCCCTGCGCCGCGGCGGCCGCGGCGAGCGCCATGCGCCCCGCCTCCGCATCCTCCTCCAGCCGCTGCAGCAGGCCGTCCCGCAGCGCCTCGGCCTCGGGCGTCCCGGGCCGCGCGCCGCCGGTCGCGGCGCTCCCCCGAGCAGGCCCCTGCTCAGGGGTGTTAGGCCGCGCGCTGCCAGACGGGGCGCTCCTTTGAGCAGCCTCGGGGCGCTCAAGCGCGGGCTGATCGCCGCCCCGCAGCTGCTGCGGCGGCGGGTCGCACATGGCCTCACGCTCCGGCGTCTGCCGGCCATCCTTGGGCGCGGGGCGCCTTGCCTCCCTGGCCGGAGCGCTCGGCGCGTCTCCGGCTCCCTCCTCGTTCGGCCCGGCAGCGTCCTGCACGGCGCCGCGGCCCGCCGCGCCGGCGCGGCCTGGCGGGTCGGACGTATACTCCGGGCCGCGCGCTGCGGGCTCGCCCGGGCATGCAGCGCCCGGCTCCGCCACGGGCCTCACCGGCCCCTCTGTGCTGCCAGCCGTGAGCGCCTCTGCGGCGCCTGCCCCCCACGCGCCGCCCGCCGATGCGGCGCCGTGCAGGCCGGCCTCCCGCGCCGACGGCGCCCCGGCCGGCAGCGCAACACCTGGCGAGCTGGTGCTGGCGGGCGCGCCAAGCACTGTGCCCCACTCACCGCGGCCAGGCGGCGGCCCCGGCTGCTCCGCCAGCGGCTCCCGCCCAGGCCGCGCTCCGGGCGGCGCGGCGGCCGCGTCCACCAGAGCGCGGCTCGCCTGGGGCGGGCGCGCCGGCAGGGGCGGCCCTCGGTTCCGGCTCGCGGCGTCAGCACAGCCACCTGAACCAGTCGGGCTGCCAGTGCAGGGCCTGCCTCCTGCAACAGGCGGCAGCAGGGCCACGCGTCGCTAGCGCACCCCAGCGCCCGAGGCCGAGGCACAGCGTCAGGCGGGGCGGGCGCCGCGGCGCGCGCCTGCAGCTGCGCGGCCAGGCCGCCGGCGCGCTGCTCCAGCGCGGCGCAGGCCGCCTGCGCGCGCGCGAGCTCCGCGCGTGCGCTCGCGTAGCCCGCCCTGGCGCTGGCCGCGCCGGCGGCGCCGCCCGCGGCCGCGCGCTCCAGCGCCTGCATGAGGCGCAGGCGCCTTGGTAGCTGCAGGGCCTGCGTGCTCGGGCGAGTAGCCCGGGCGCCCCGGGGCAGCCCGGAGCGAGAGTGTGGCACCCTGGGGGCTGCAGAGGGCTGCTGCAGCACAGAGGCGCGCGGCGTGCCTGCAGGGCCAGCGCATGTCCGTGCCCCATATGGGGCAGGTGCCCCAGTTGTTGCAGGTTCAATAGGCGCACTCCGTGCACGCTGGTGTTGTGCAGTATAAGCACTGCTCGTGTGACGGCGTGCACCGCGCACCGCTTGTCGTACTTGCGGGCTAGGTGGCTGTCACCCTGATTTTGGATTCTAGAGGGTCAACAAAGGGTTACAGCTTTAGTCTTGCCGGCATTCGATCTCTACGACTCGTCATAGCCACTGCTAGCTGCATACGAGACGGGCCGGAGCTTCCACCATTCATCGGGAGATAGCGTACGTTTCGAGGGGCTGCCACGAAGTTCCAAGGTAGGATTTGAGGCTTGCGGCGGGGCTCTGGCTGTCTTGCACTCGGGGATCGAGGTGCAGCCTAGGCGATATAGACCTGGGCCAGCGTGCGGCCGAGTGCAGCCCTGGCTGTGCTGGCATAGTCGGTGTTTCTGCAGTACCGGAGCATCGGTGGGAGCCCATTGAGCACGGTGAGTACAGCACCCCTCGGCAGCCGGCGTGCGTCTGCATCGCGGCTGAACCGGGCGTAGCAGATGACCAGGCCCAGATCCTCGGAGATTGCCGATTGCTCGCCACCAGGGCTTTGCTGGTAACAGCTGGGATGTGTGCCACTTGACCGTGGTGAGACGTGTACATGTCTGCGGGGGCTGAGGAGCGCGGGCGGGGCGCTGCCAGTCACATGGGGTCGCGCTTGATGGGCGCACGTCGACTGTGTTTGTGCCAGCCTCACTGCTTTCAGGATGTGGCTACGTGTGGCCGCAACTCCTCGGTCACCACTTGGGGCAAGGTGGCGAGTGCATAGGTCGCAAGCGCGCGGGCGGGGTCATGACACGCTGGCAAGTGTCAGGCAGTTATAGGCCTGAGACAGCAGGCGAGCACCGCGCGGATATGCGCGGCCTTGCGCTGTCCGCTTGAGAGGGCGCTGACGCGGGGTGTGTCCGCCCTGGTGCGGTCTCATGCCAGCGTTCATGCTGTCGGGGCGCGCCGCGCCGAGAGCCTGCACAAGCCTGTGCAGTGTCTGCGCAGTCTGAGAGGCAGTGCTGTGACAGGGAGGCGTTCAGGTCGCATGGCGAGTCGTGCGGTGGGCGTTTGGCGGGCGCAACAGTTACGCTTTGACCGCGTGTTCATGCCTGCAGGCGATGGTGCGCTTGAGGGCGGCGCCCGACAGCCGCGGGCCCGCGGCTGAGCTGCCCTACGACCTGGTTGCGGACGTGGCCAGGGCGGCGGGAGGCAAGGCGGCGCGCGCTATGCGGCTGTGCTGCAGGCGGTGGCGCGTGGGCGTGGCCCAGGGCTGCAGGTCACTCCAGGTGCGCACCCCTGGGGCCGGAGCGAACAGTCGGCATGGCCCAGGATGGCAGCCTCAGCGCTGCCCAAGCAGCGCCCTGTCTGTCGGCACACCAGGGCATGGAGCAAGGGTGTCGCTGCGTGTCCCAACCACGGCAGTGGTGCGTGCCTGACGTGCTGGGGGTCCGTCCGAGAGCCGCATGTGCTGCGCTGGCGCTGCCGCGCGTCCGTACACCCCCCGCAGCCTCTGCTTGGACTGAGAGCCGACGGGTGCGGCGCAGGTCGGGACAGGCGCGACCGACGACGCGGTGGCGGCGGCCCTCGCCCCCGCGCGTGGCGGCTTCGCCTGCCTCACCGCGCTCAGCCTGTGCGACTGCCGGCAGGCGCGGTCCCGCCCGCGGTGGCCAGCTTTTTGCTGGGGGATGGATGGGCGGCAAGCGTTCGGGCTATGGAGTGTGCGACAACACTGCGGCTCAATAGCACTGGCCTGCCCGCCCTGCTGCGCGGCGCGCGCTCGGAACCCCGGGCCAGGCCTCCTGCGCTGCCTGCCGCCGGGAGCTGCACGCGCCGGCGACGTCGCTGATGCGCCCGGAGGGTGCGTCGCAGGTCGCGCTGGCGGGCGCGGGCGCGGCGGCCGCGGTGCGCGCGCTGGGCGGCACGCTGGCCACGCTGCGCCTGAACGGCTGCTACAATGTGGACGACGGCGCGCTGGCGGCGCTGCTGCCGGGCCTGCCGCGCCTGGCGCGCCTGGTGCGCCGCCCGCACGCGACCGCGGCCGCCGGTCGCCCGCCATCGCTGCCCCCTCGCACCAGCAGGGTCGGACGCCGATGTGGTCGCTCGGGAGCGGTCCTGCTCGGTGTCGAAGCCGCCTCCCGGCCCCTCCCTGAACCAGGCTGTGCGGCGCGCGCATGCGCAGGACCTGGATCACTGCTGGCGGCTGACGGACGCGGGCCTGGCGCCGCTGCTGGGCGGCCTGCCGGCGCTGGCGGCGCTGAGCCTGGCAGGCTGCTTCCGCATCGGCGGCGCCGCGCTGGTGGCCGCCGCGCGGCTGCCCGCGCTGCGCGCGCTCGACGTGGCCGCCTGCGACGTCAACGACGCCGCCGTGCAGGCGCGGCCGATGCTGCATGGCTGCCGGGGGGTTGCGGCTGATGTGGACACCCAGGGCGGAGGCCGCGCGGAGGCTGCAGCCTCGACATCAGCATGGCCCCGCCATGCAGGCCCGCCACACTGCCCGCGTGCGTTGCGACCTGGGCGCACTTGCTCACATTCCGCACCTGTGTGGGCGGCCCGCGCCGCGCTCAGCGCACAGGCAGCCGGCGACCCTGGGCCCGCTGTCGAGCCAGGCCGCGGCGGGGCGTGAGCCTGGGCCAGTTTGGGGGTCATGCTGATGCGGCCCCGCTCGCGCCCGCCGACCCAATGCCCCACCATGACCGCGCGCGCCGCGCCGCGCGCGCAGGTGCTGGCGGGCCGCAGCGCGCGCCTGGAGAGCCTGGACCTGTCCTACTGCTCGCGCGTGGGCGACGCGGGCGCGGGCGCGCTGCGCAGCCTGTCTGCGCTGCGCCGCCTGGACCTGACATGGACCGCCGTCACGGTCGCCGGCCTGCACGCGGTCGCCGCCGGCCTGCCCGGCCTGGATAGCCTGCGCCCAGGCGCGGGCGACGCGCCGACGCGCGGCGGTGCGCGCGCGTGGCCCGCGCCGCAGGCTGCCGCCGCGCTGGCCGCATGAGCGGGCGCTGCCGCAAAGGCGGGCGCCGCCGGGCGCGTCCGGGCTGCCCGCGCGCCTTGCGTGACGCACATGGCCTGCCTCTGAGCGCCGAGGCGCGCGCGGGCGCCTACGGAGTGCGCCTGGGTGGGCGTGCGGGCCGCTGCAGCGCCGCCTCTGCGACTGCGCGCACTGCAGCGGGTCGTCGCCCGTGCCTGGCAATGTGGCGTAATGGGGGCATGCGCCATCGCTCGTGCGGCGCGCTGTCGCGGCGCGCCCCATATGGCGGCACGGACACTGCTGCCCAGTGGAGTGCGCCAGGACATGCATGGCGTAGGCTGCAAGCAGGAGCTGGCGTGCCTCATTCTCGCGCGGCCGCGTTCGCCCCTGCGCTTTTTTTATGTGGACGACTCCATGTGAGGATGCCTGGTGACGGGCAAAGGGCTTTCCAGCAGTTTGTTTTGGCACACTTGTAGGGCGGGGGGGCTGCGTCCCCTCAGGGGGCTTGAGCCGCAGGGCGGCGGGCGTCGTACCGCTGCGCCCTCGCTGGTCAAGCGCAATGCGGTGCATGCTGGGCTGTTGACAACGTGTTTTCGCTGGCCCGGTCGCACGTAGAGCGCGGTGACATTGTGAGCCGCACCACCAGCGCATGCTGGTGGTGCGCGCGCCTGGCCGTTGCCAGTGGCAGAGTGCTCGTCTCTCCCTGTCCTAGCAGGCCGCAAGTCCTCGCAGTACCTCGCAACGGGCGCTGCGCTCGCTGTTGCATGTCACTGGTAGAGCGGAGTTTGCTGGCAGACTCGGTGAACATTTTTGGGCACGTCTTGGGCGCGTGGTTTCTCGGCTTTGTCGTGCGTGGTTGTTGCTGTGTGGGCCGTCATGACCAGCTCTCCTTTGGTGCCTTGCATGGCGACCGGATGGTGCCAGGCGCGTCGGTGCGCCAGCACGGGTGTGCGTGAAGTGAAGCTCGCGAGGCCGTGGGCCATGGAGGGGCGCGCACCATATGTTGGTACTCGCCTCGCGGCGGAGTGTGTCTGGTGCTGCCACCATGTACCTGAGACGTCTCCGCAAACACCGCGGGGTAGCTTGTGCCATTTTTTCATTTTTGAGTCTTGTTCCCACAAGGTCGCTTTGTCGCCAGCCGCAGAGCGCTGCCGTGGCCCACCACAATGCCGGTGGGCCACACCATTCCGCCCCTTTCGGGGGCACCGCCGCGTGGCGGGCGCGCTGAGTGTACAGGGGGCGCATTGTGCCTCTGTGCATAGCAGCTCACCTCCCGGCACAGTGCTCCGCCCGCAGAAGCGGCGGAGCTGCAACAAAGGACTGAAGCATGGTCAGTCTACCAGGTTTTGGTTTGTTTAGGCAGGATTGTCCAGTTGGAGGGTGCGTGGGAGTACGAGGAAGGGGGTCGCTGAGAAGCGTCTGCAACCCCGTGTAACAAAATGCGCAAAGGCCGACCACAATGCCATGATCGACCCAGAGCGCCTTGATGTTACTGTGCTAAACAGACCGCGCTCCCAACCCCGTGGCCAAACACCCGGATCAAAGCAGACACACATGCGCTTGGTGCAGAAAGGGCCTCTGCGGCCGAGCACAGGGGCGGGCCGGCAGTTCCGACTGCCAGGGCGCGGCTGCAGCGCGCGGCAGCCCTAACCCTAACCCCACGCGGCATCGCGGCGGCGCGGCCCCTCAGCTCTGCCAGGCCTTGACGACCTTCTTCCAGACGTAGGCCGCCGAGCGCGCGCCGCCCGCCATCAGGAACCCCGCGACGGCCTGCGGCGCGCCGCGGCCGGGTCAGCCGCAGCTCGCGCCGCTCCATGCGCCATGCGAACCCCATGCCAGACCGGCGCGCCCAGAGAGCGCGCGCAACGCTACCCTGCCCTCACGCAGCGACCCGGCCGCCGCCACGCATGGCGCACGCGCGCGCGCGCGCCCCGCCCGCGCGCGCCGCGCGCCCCGGGGCGCGCCTGCCGCCGGCTGCTGCCGCGCACGATGCCGCCGATGGCGCGCTCCAGCAGCTGCCGCTGGCGCCCGCTGCCGACCACCGCATCGGCGACCGCGCCCGCGGCCGGCCGACGGTCGGCGCCGCCGCCCAGCGGCACGCCCACCGCCGCCGCCAGGCGCTCCAGCACGCCCTGCGCCCCGGCGTACCGCATGAGAGTGGTAGGGTTGAGTGTTGAGGTAGTTAGTGCGAGCGGCCGGCAGCCTGTCCGGCGGCAGCACGGCAAGGGGCGGGCTGCAGCGAGGCCGCGCGCGCCCGCCGGGCGGCGCGGAGCGCGGCGCCAGGTGAGGCGTGAGCGTGGGCGGCGTCGCTGCATGCCACGCTAGCTAGCGCCTCCTAGCATACGGGCAGGCACGCTAGCTAGCGCCTCGTAGCATACGGGCAGGACACGAGCACCGCCGGCTGCTTCGGTGCACGCACTCCGCCTCGCGCGCACGCGCAGTGCGGGGGGCGCCGCGCGTGCTGCCGGACGCCGCGCTGTCCCAAACACTATTGCACTAAACCCTGGCAGACTACGCGCGCGGCGCGGGGTTCAAGTGGCGCACCAGCGGGAGCAGCTCGACCAACTGGCGGCGCGACTCGGCGGTCGTGTCCTGCGACCACATGCCGCCGGGGCCGGGCGCGCGCTGCAAGCGCGCGCGCGCAGCCTCGGCACCCTGCGCGCGCACCGCGCCGGCTGTCAGCGTGCGCGCCCCCGGCGGGCGGCGCGGGCTCGCCTGGCGCGCTGCGCCACCCCCGCACTCCCTGCAGGCCCGTCCGGGACCATAAAAAACACCATCGGCGGCCAGACCCTGAACGAATGCTTGCGTGCTGTGCTGCGCAGCCCCGCGCCCCGCCGCAAACGCCCGCCCACCCTGCAGCAGTCGGTCAGGCACGGGGCGGCGGCCCCGGCGGGCGCCGGCGCGCGTTGATAGGCCAAGAGGGCCAAGAGGGCCAAGAGGGCCAAGAGGGGCGGCCCGCGACGCGCCGCGCGCGCCTGCTCCAGATGGCCGCGGTACAGCGCGTGCAGGCCGGGCGCGCTGCCGGCCACGATGCGCTGCACCTTGTTCTTGTCCTCCGCCAGCCCCATGCGCACGTCGCCCAGGTACGACAGCCCGCAAACCGCGCAGAACAGCTCCTGCGCGCGCGCCGCCCCGCATGTAAGGAACGGGAAGGCTCTGATTGCGCGCGCATGTCGGCGCACCCGGGCGTGTTGGGTTAACTGCCTGCTTCAGCCAGCTAGGGCTGCTTAGGCAACGGGCTTGTAAGGCAAGCAAGCACTCAGGGTGCATGCACGGGCCGCGGCCATGAGGGGTGTTACTCGGTAACCTATAATCCAGCACAGCCACGCAGAGAGGCGCGGCCGCAGGCGGCGCGCCTCGGTGGACAATCTGCCGGGCAGGTTCCCCCTCGGTAAACTATACCCTGGCACAGCGACGCAGAAAGGCGCGGCCCCACACACAGGCACGCGGCGCGCCTCGGTGGAGAAGCGGGCGGGCAGGAGCAGGAGGCCGGCCGCGAGCGCGGCCGCCAGGTTGGCCTCGGCCGCGGCGGCCAGCTCGGCGTCGCGCGCCAGGTGCAGCACCGGCTTGTGCAGCCGGCCGGCGATGTACAGCGTGTCCCAGCCGCGCAGGTCGCGCAGCAGCACGTCCGCGCCCACCACGCCGTACTTGATCACCTGCGCGCGGCGGCGCGGCGTCGGCGGCGCAGCGTCGGCACGGCCGCACGCCCGCCCGCGGCCGTCACACCACCAAGCAGTCAATCTGTCAACCGACACTTACACCAGAGCTTGTGCCCGCGCAGCACCCCAGGCCTGGCTTGGCCGCGCGCCGCAGCCTGCCTCACGTCTGTGTTGAGCAGGAAAGCAAACCCCTGACGCGGACGTGCCGCGCGCGCGCCTCGAACAAGAAGTCTCTTGCGAGCAGCGGCGGGACCACATGCGGTGCGCGAGCGCCCACGGATCGCGTCTCACAGAGGCGCCCGCTGCGTGAGGTCGCCCGGGGCAGGCAGGCGAGGCAGGCGCGATGGGGCGCGTGCCTGGTCCTGCCAGGGTACGGAGGTGTTGAAGTGGACGCCGGCGCCTATGCACTCTGCGTTCGTGACAACCTGCACGCGCACGCACAGCTGCTGCGGGCTCGCGGCAGGGCAGCGTAGCGCTGGCAACGCATGGCGCGGGGCGCAAGGGACGAGGGAGATTGCGCCGTTCCGCCGCTCACGCAGGGCGGCAACCCAGGGACCAGGCACTGCGGGACGGCGGCTGCTATCAGGTGCTGCCGCATGCGCAACGCCAGAGGCGCGCACGGCGGCCGCGCGAGGCGCGCACCGCAGACGCGCCCAGCGAGGCCAGCGAGGAGTAGTGCGCCCGGTTGCGCTGGATGTTCTGCGCGGCCGCGGCGCCGCTCGTCAGCGGGCGCCGCTGCGCATACGCGCCCGGCCGCCTGCAGCATCGGCTTGCGTTCGTGGCCCATGGCAGCAAGTATGTAGCAGCAGGCGCACCTCGTGGTGCCAGTCCACGGGGCTGTCGACGGCGAAGATGAAGTCCAGCATGGGCCGCGCGCCGGCGCCGGCGCCAGCGCCCCCGGCCGCGGCGTACAGGCCCGGCTGCTCGAACACGCCCGAGCCGTACGCAAACGCGTGCCGCACGGCCGGGAACTGGCTCAGCACGGTGCGCAGCTCGGCCGCGACCGCACTCAGGTCCGGCTCGCCGCCGCCGGCGCCGCCGGGCGCCGCGCCGCCAAAGCGCGGCGCCCGCGCGCCGCCGGCCTCCGCCGGCGCGGCCAGCACCGCTGCCGCGCCGGGCAGGCAGGCGCCGGCGTGCGCGCTGACGGGCGCATGCGCCGCCGGCCCCGCGGGCGGCGGGGGCGCCCACAGCGCGGCCGCGGCTGCGCCGCGGCGCCCTGGGCTGGCCGGCGGCGAGCGGCAGCCGCACGGCTGCGCGGGCGGCGGCGGCGCGGCCTCTGCGAGCTCCGAGGGCACGCTGGCGCGCAGGTGCGCGGCGCAGCCGCTCGCAGCGCCGCATGCGCGTGCCCGCATGCGGGCCGGCCCGACGGGGGCCGTGAGACGCGGCGCTGTGGGGCTAGGCGGGGGCGGGCGCGGCGTCGGCGGCGGCGGGCGGACGGGCGCGCGTGGTGCGAGCATGTGCGCGAGCGCAGGGCGGCATCGCCGGCGCTCACGCCGCGGGCGGCGCAGGCCGGGGCATGGCTATGCGGCTGCCAGGGCGCGCCGGCGCGGCGCTGCGCGCCCTCCCGCAGGCGCTGCGACCAGAATATCCTTATCTACACACGCAGGCCCTGCGGGGCGCGGCTGGCGCGTGCGCGGACCGGCTACCGAGCGCCCACGGGGGGGTGGTGGGGCACCAACGGCGAGTAATCTGCATGCCAAGAGCGCGCGTCGGGTGAGCAGCCAGGCCAGGCGTGCGCCAGCAATCAGCTCCTGCGCCACCCCGTTCTCTGGCACTCTCCTGCTCTCTCACAATCGAGCGAAGCGAAAGTGCAGAGGTGACCATAAACCCTGACCTGAGCCCGGAGTCCTCACCTGCACACACAGAACTCTAGCAAACTGGTTGACGGGGGCCTGTTGCAACGCCGTTCCGCTGCTGGGCACACTGCGTGGATGCTGGGCGGCTGAGCGGGCGGCAGCGTGCGGCCCCTGGGCGCGCAGCAAAGTGGCGTGGATCATGAGGGCAGCCGCGGGGGCCGTCAAGGGGGAAGACAATGGCGAGGACAGGGACAGCCTGTACCCCATCGCCATCCTCATGTGCGCCGGCGGAGCCCCCCCGCGGCACTTGAACCGCGCTGCAGCCGCGGCGCCGCGCGCTCGGGCGCCCCTGAAACGCGCGCGCCGCGGGGCGCAGAGACGAGCTGAAGAACGAGGACGTGGCGCTGCGGCTCAACTCGGTCAAGCGCCTGTCCACGATTGCGCTGGCGCTGGGCGAGGAGCGCACGCGCAAGGAGCTCATCCCGTTCCTGGCCGACAGCAACGACGACGAGGACGAGGTGCTGCTGGCCATGGCGGAGGAGCTGGGCCGCTTTGTGCCGTACGTCGGCGGGCCGGCCTACGCGCACACGCTGCTGGCGCCGCTGGAGACGCTGAGCAGCGTGGAGGAGACCGTGGTGCGCGAGAAGGCGGTCGAGTCGCTGGCCAAGGTCGGCGCGGAGCTGCCGGAGGAGAGCGTGGTGGAGCACTTCACGCCGCTGATCAAGGCGCGCGCCCGGCGATTCAAAGCGCGGGGGCGCCAGCGCGCGCGCCGCGCTGCGGGTCGCGCCCTGCGCTGCGCTGCAAGGGCTACCCGTGCGACTGCAGCTGCCGGGGGGGGCCTGCGGGCAGCAGCGGCTAAGCGCGGTCCGCGCGCGTGCGCAGCGGCTGGCGACCGGGGACTGGTTCACTTCGCGGGTGTCTGCCTGCGGCCTGCTGGCCACGGCGTACCGGCGAGCGCCCACGGCGCTGAGGACCGAGCTGCGGAACTTGTATCGGGATCTCACCCACGACGAGACGCCCATGGTTCGCCGGGCAGCTGCGGCCAACCTGAGCAAGTTCGCGGAGGCTGTGGAGCCGGAGTACGTCAGCAAAGAGCTCACCGCCATCTTCCACGAGCTCACGCAGGACGGTAAGTCGAGCATTTGGTTTCTCCTGCAGCGAGCATCGAACCTGCTGACCAACCTCCTCTGGACTCTGGGCTGACCCAGGCTTGCTGTCATCGCTGCGCAGACCAGGACTCGGTTAGGTTGCTGGCGGTGGAGAGCTGCGGCCCGCTCGCGCGGCTGCTCGTGCGCGAGGACGCCGCCGCGCACATCCTGCCAGTTGTCCAGAAGTTTTCGGTGGTGCGCCGCGGATACAGCGTGCTATGCTATGTTGGCAGAGCGGGGCGACAGGCGCCCCTGGCGCAGCTGCACTCTGGCTGGCGTGGATGCAGCCTGCTCTTCTGACGCGGCTTGCCGCTTGCAGCCACCCCAGCGCTCCTCAGCACTCCCGCGCGCGCAGGACAAGTCCTGGCGCGTCAGGTACAACGTGGCGCAGCAGCTGTATCAGCTCTGTGAGGCGCTGGGCCCGGAGCTGTCGCGGTGCGCAGCCTAGCTGCGGCTGGCCCGCCTCGCTTCTGTGTAAGCTGCCCTTGACAGCGCATAGGCTCTGGACCTCACCCAGTCACCATGGGCTGTGCATTAGCTTCATATCGGTAAGCTCAATGGCCTGTAGCGCGGGTGCCCGCACTGTGTGTTGTCACTAGTGCTACAGACAGACAGTGCTTCACAGTTCTCACAGGTAGGTCACTATCTTGCTTTATCAATCTGTTTGTCAAGGGAGCTCGTTTTTCCCATCGTGTGCTCGCTCTGGCAGGGCGGAGCTGGTGCCCTCATTCCTGAAGCTGCTGCGCGACGGGGAGGCGGAGGTCCGCGTGGCGGCCGCTGGGAAGGTGGCAGCCTTTTGCAAGCTGCTCGGCAGTGACACGGTGCGCCTGGGCGTGGTCCGCAACACCACCAGCACAACGTAGCTCTAGCAGTGGCGTCCTGGGCGCGCACAGAATGGCTGTGCATGCATCCCATGGTCCGATGCAGGTCTGGAAGCCTGACACCTGCAACATGTGCTGCATGCGCGAGGGCCTTTGACCACAGCGGCTGCACCTTATTGATTCGCTGAGCAGTGGGCTGGTCAGCGTCCTCGGGCATCCGCGAGAGCATGTGCCACTGCTGGCAGGCCAAAGGCGTCCGGCCAGTGTGGCGGCGCGCATGGAGGGCCCTGGTCGCGCCGGTCGCCCGGGGCGGTGCAGCGAGCGGCAGCAGCTTACGCAAACTCCGACGCCCATCGCACGCTGCCAGCGGCCACCCGCAGCGGCGCTGATGGCCGTCACTCGCAGCGCTGCTGGCAGCAGTGGCCTGCAGCAGTGCTGGCAGAGGTCGGCCTGCAGAGGCAATCGCGCGCGGCCGGGCGCGCAGGTGGTCTCCGCGGTGCTGCCCTGCGTGAAGGACCTGGCGGCGGACGGCAGCCAGTACGTGCGCACCGCGCTGGCCGGCGTGGTCATGGAGCTCGCGCCCGCGCTCGGCAAGGCGGCCACGATCGAGCACCTGCTCCCCGTCTTCCTCTCGCTGCTCAAGGACGACTTCCCGGACGTGCGCCTCAACATCATCGCCAAGCTGGACCAGGCGCGGCGGCCCGGCGCGGCGCGCCGCCGCCGCGGTGCCGTGGGCCGACCCCGCTGCCGCGGCGTCACGGGCGACCCCGCTGCCGCCCGAACCGCCAGCCGCCCGCCCAACGCACCCATGCGTGTGGGCGGCCGCTGCCGCACCTGCAGGCGGCAGCGACCGCGGAAGTGCGTCGAAGCGAGTCGCGCGATGGTTTTTGCAGCCAAAAAACATATACCGGGCGCGCGCGCGCAGGTGAACCAGGTGATCGGCATCGACCTGCTCGCGCAGAGCCTGCTGCCGGCGATCGAGGAGCTGGCGGAGGACAAGCACTGGCGCGTGCGCCTGGCCATCATCGAGTACATCCCGCTGCTGGCCAGCCAGCTGGGCGCCGAGTTTTTCGAGCAGAAGCTGGGCCCGCAGTGCATGAAGTGGCTGGAGGACCAGGCGCGCGCGCCTGGCGCCGCGGGCTGCCCCGCGCCCCCCAGGCTCAGACGGCCTCAGGGAGTTTGGCCGGACGAGTGCACGTCACTTGGGCACTGTCCGGCGCGCTGTTTGCTGAGGGTTTTGGCTGGGGTTATTCCTGCTAGATGAAACTGCCATGGCTGCCTATGTTTCCTGGGAGAGATTGATCTATGTCATGCAGTGAAGGCACTGCTTATTGAACAGGGGTGTATAGAAATCTTTAGCCCAGCTGGCCTGCGGTCAGGACAGCGACAGGGGGATGCCGGCAAGGCGGAGGCGGCGAGGCGGGGCTGGCTGGCCGCCCTCGCTGCGCGCGCTGAGGCGGCCGCGGCGCGCAGGTGTACTCCATCCGCGAGGCCGCCACGCAGAACCTGCAGAAGCTGGCGGCCGAGTTCGGCCCGGACTGGGCCAAGGACCACCTGGTGCCCCAGGTGCGCGGCGCCCAGGCTAGGGTGTAGGGTACGAGCTCAGACCCTGGCCGTGCACGTGAGACGCCGCGTGCCTGTGGCGCTGGTGCGCGCCGCACGCTGCGGCGGCGGCCGAGGCAAGGCCAGGACTGCGTGGCGACGCCCATTTGACGCGCCCCCTGACGATCGGGGTCAGCGCCAGAGGTCAAGACTGCTTGCCTGGCACGCGCTGCACGCCCACTTGACCCAGCGCGGGCCCTTGCGCCTGGTCGGCATGCCGGCGCGGGCAGGAGACGCGGCCGCCGGCCGCAGGCTGCGCTCGCCTCTGCAGGGCCGCATTGCTGTATCGCAGCATCAGGAGGCTGCCGTGGAGGGTCGGCGGCGGGGCGCCCACGCGGGCGCGGCGCCGCGCGCGCAGGTGCTTACCATGGTGAACAACCCGCACTACCTGTACCGCATGACGGTGCTGGTCGCGCTGGCCGCGCTCGCGCCCGCGGTCAGCCATGACACGCTGTGCCAGTCCATGCTGCCGGTCGTCGTGTCCTGCGCCAAGGACAAGGCGCGCGCCGCGCCGCGCCCGCGGCCCATGTGCACGTCCCCGCAGTTTCTGCTGCTTCCGTCTACCTCGAGGGGCTGGAACAAAGGGCCATCAGCATGTCAGCACCCGCGTCGGCTGCATGCTCCTCGCCGTGCCTTGTAGAGCGTCGCCTGGCTTGACGCGAGCGCATTTCACTCGGACTGCGGGGTCCTGGGACTGTTGGCGCGCAGCCTCCGCAAGCGTTGGCTGCCGTGATGGCGCCGGCGCCATGCTCCGCGCCGCCAGCGAACCGATTGTCGCACGCGCGCGCAGGTGCCCAACATCAAGTTCAATGTGGCCAAGATGCTGGAGCGCCTGGTGCCACTGGTGGACGCGGCGGTCGCCGAGCGCGCCATCCGGCCCTGCCTGCTCGAGCTGGCCGAGGACGCGGACACCGACGTGCGCTTCTTTGCGCACCAGGCGCTGGCCGCGTGCGACGCGGTCACCGCGGCGTGACGGCGTGACGGCCGATTAGCGCGCGCGCGAGCGGCCGGGCGGGGCCCGGCGCGGCGCGCCGCTTCCGCGCACGCGGGTGCGCCGCTGTGGCGGCCGGCGAGCCGCCCCGGGCGGCCGCCGAGCGTGGGGCTACGGCAGTGCGCCGGGATACGCAGCGCGCAGCGGCCACGTGGTGCAAGGCTCTGCTTGGTGACTACAGCAGGGAGGGCCAAAGGCGGAGGGGTGCCGCCATGCTGCCTGGCGGCATGATGTGAACTGCGTCCTGGGCAGGATGGTGTGCTGCGTGCCGGGTCGGTGTGAAGAAGCAAGCCGGGTGCGGAGAGGGCCTGCCGCCAGCGGTGAGCTCCTGCTCTTGAACAATCGCGTGTACCATAGGACGTGCTAGGTCAGCGACCGAGCGCGTGCCGCGAACTCATCAAGTGCATGGCATGCGTGCACCTGGTGCATTGGTTCACCAGCAGCGCGTGCGGCATGCATGCATGCACACAGGCAAGAGCTCGTAGACCTTCTCCCGTGGTGTCGTCTGGAAGCTCCTGAGGCACGTGATCAGCAAGCCGATCCAGCATGCCTGGCGGGGAGAAGGGCAACAAAAGGGTTCGCATGCTATCGAGTGAGCTGCGCTGCTCGCTCGCATTGACCTGCAACCTATCCTGCGCACGGGTGCTGCAATACATGGCGCTCCTCTGCAGTGGCTCCGGCCCCACGGCTGTCGTGCGCGGTTTGCCTCATGTTGCGCCCTGCAGACTGCCTGCAGACCTGATACGGTGCGACTCATGTTGAAGGCGAGCTTGGTGCTACCAGTCGGGCACGGCTGGCTGTGGAAACTCAGTCTGAGCTGCCGTGGGTGTAGGTTTGGACAATGCAGTGCGCCGCTGCCGTGGCGCTGCCGCCCGCCCGTCCGCCCGGCGGCAAGGAGGCACAGCTGCACACGAGCGGCAGCAGGCAGTGCGCCGCGTCCTGCAGCCGGCATTGGCTGCGGTCCGGACGTGCGCAGGGCGGCCTTGACAGCTCCGCGCCTGCAGGCTCGAACGGCACGGGGACGCTGGACAAGGAGGTCGACGCCATCAGCGTCGACATGACTGCCTTCCCAGACACCCAGTTCTTCCGCGTCGAGGCGAGCCGCTCGCCCGCGCTGTCAGCATCACACCCGGCTGGAGCGAGCGCCATAAGCTGAAGGTCACCCGCGTGCGGCAGGCCATCATCCGTCCCTGGCGGTTGCCGATGGTCGTGCGGGCCCTCAGCAGCAAGGGCATCCTGGGCATGACCGCGTCGTCGGTGAAGGGCGCCGGCGTGCAGGGCGGTGCGCACATGAACAAGCCGTGCGGCGTGCCTGTGTAGAAAACTGAGCGACGTATCACACATACGCAGCCAGGCGATGATGCCAGCGATCTGCGTGAGTTGCAGTGGCTGTTGACGGAGTGCCCCTGTGTGTATACCTTGACTTGCCGGGCTGCGCCCCTGCAGGCAAGAAGGAGCGCTACAGCGGGACAGAGCACGGCTCTGACACCTTGGTCGACAAGGCCCGCATTGACATTGTTGTTTTCAGGTGAGCGCCGGCTCTTCCTGAAGGCACTAGCCGACCTGGTGTGCCATGGAAGTGTTTGTTGCAGGCACCTCCAGGGCGGCTTTGCACGCTGCGCAAACGCCCCCAGCATGCTGTGGCCCTGCGCAGGACCCAGGTGGACACGGTGTGCCGGATAATCGTCAAGGCGTCGCAGACGGGCGAGATCGGCGACGGCAAGATCTTCATCCATCCCGTGGCAGACGTTATGTGCGCCCCAGCCACTTGATCAGCTTGCAACCACAACAACATAGTGCAGTCCCCTGGCTTGTGATTCACCCCAGGGCATGTGCTTCACCCGCATGATAAGCCGTGCATCAACAGTGGTGGTGCACCGTCCCTGTTTGACGATTGAGCTCAAATCTCCTGGACCCCGCGCCCAGCCTCGTCGAAGTGAGTAGACGGCCTGTGGTGGCCCGCGCGCGCAGCCGCATCCGCACGAACGAGACGGGCGCGAAGGCGGAGCGCATGGAGGGCGGGCTGTCGGACATCAGCGTCCTGTCCTCGCGCGAGTGGCTGGAGGACGACGACACCTGAGGGCCAGGGTAGGGCCCACCCCAGGGGCATAGGGTAGGTTATTTTGGGCCGCACCCCAGGGAGCGTGGCCCGCGTGTGAGGGCGCGCCTGGGCTTGAGGGCCTTTGGTTCGTGCTTGGATAGCAAGATGCTGGCAGCCACAGTGGCTGCCAGGGATATAACGTGTCAGCTTCTGCGCCGGTGACGTTTCCGTGGTGGTGCAGGGCGTTTCCGTGGTGGTGCAGGGCTGATGCCGGCTCGCTGCAGCGGCTGGCCAGATCTGCTCACGACGGGCGGCGCGTTCACCGCACTAGCAGAGTCGCGCACACATGCGCTTTGAGCGACATGCGGCGCGCGTGCTTGTGTGGCGCTTGACAGCGCATTGCCTTCAGGCCCATAGCATGGCTACACACGGTGCGCAGTTGTCTGCAGGCTTTGGTGCCATGCAGGCATGTGCACAGGCCTGGCGTGCGAGTGAGATCCTGGGGCGCCGGAGCATCACAGACTTGCAGGATGCATGGGACGCTTTCACTCCAATCTGTCGCCCAAAGAATCAACAACACTGGTGAGTCGCTCTTGGCAAGGCATGCAATGTGCCACCGGCGCTCTTGCATGGTGCACGCTCCCAGGAGAGGGTGTGTACATCGAAGCGCGCGGTGACACAACTTTGGGCTTTGCATAGCATGTCGCGTTACGGCCAAGCGCAATTTAGGGCTGCAGTCGGCAGTCCTACACCGATACAACTGCTCACGCGTTGCGTCATGCCTAATGCCCTACAGTGCCTCCAACAGCTCGATCATTGCACGGTAACAGCCCCCGTGCACTGATGGCACGCCGGCCATCAGAGGCTAAACATCTCGTACTTGGGCTCGCCGTACAGCTGCCCCGAATCCACCGCCGCCAGCACCTGCCGCGGCGGTCCCGGACAACAACTTTTTATGCTGCACTGGCCGCTCGGACATGCCCCTGACATCGAGTTCAGCACCGGCACATATGCAGCTGTGGTACTGCCAAGTGCCAGCCTCGCGCCTGCATGCGCGGCAGAGCCCTTGCATGCGTGAAGTGCAGCGCCGAGGGCTACAAGAGGCAGAAGCTGGCCTCCAGGCTGCTTGCTCGTAATGCTGAACACGCCTGATCCGGGAGGGGAGGCCGGCACCTCGCAGGCAACACGGCAAAACAAATGCCTGGTAGGCATTTGACAGGGCGGCAATGTCTCACGCCCGTACGCGCTCGCCAAACGCTTGCATGACCACACTCAGGAGCGCATCTGCCTCAGACTGGGTAGGGTAGGCTAGGGCACCTTGCCGGCGGCGCTGTCGGAGAACAGCGCCTTGACGACCAGCTCCGCCACGTCCTCGCGCGAGATGGCGCCGCAGACGTCCCGGCTTTCCGTCAGCACGCCGCGCCCGCTGCTGGGGTCGTTCTTCAGGCCGCCCGGGCGCACGATGGTCCACTCCATGTCGCCGCCGATCTCCTGCGACGCGAGCAGGACCGGTCCGGGCGCTGACCGCCTGCTTGGGGATACAGCTCCTGCTCTGACACAGCACGCGGCGTCGCTGCAGCAGTGGCCGCAATGATCCACGCATAAAAGTGCGTTGCGCGGCCAAAGCTGTGGTGCAGGAAACATGACAAGCGCAATGCTTAACACTGGATGATCGGCGTCGTCACCACGCGCTCTGTCTGCATACAAACAGCATGCAGCAGCGCAGCACTGGTCCCAGGCCTGGCAATGCCAGACTGGCAATGGCAACGCCAGACTGGCATGGAGAGGCCACACCCGCAGCCGCTGCTCCGCCTTCTCCTTCTCCAGCAGCACCGGCTTCAGGATGTCGTACACCTGCACAGCGCGGCGGAGGTGCACACCGGTCTTCTAGGGTTCCAAACCCTACCCTATGTTTTAAAACACGCATTTCCAAAACCTGGACACACAGGCGCTCGGCAGCAGATTGCACACACCAAGCAGGCTCAAGCACTCTCTGCTGAAACAAGGCATGGCGCCTCCGGGCGCCCGCTCAGCGGCGACAGAGCACACAGGCACTGTCAGCGCGCAGCGCGCCGGCCTTCGGACACGCGGGCGTACCTGCGCTGGCGGCGCGTCGCGGCTGTCGCCGGTGCCAATCGAGGTGACCAGCACAAAGCGCTTCACGCCGCGGCGCGCCGCCTCCTCTACCAGGTTTATGTTGCCCTGCGCGCCGCGGCGCCGGCGTCGGGCCCCGGCTGTGCGCCAGGTGCAGTGCATCCACAGGCATGCATCGGAGGTTGATGTGCGCCGCTGCCCTGCTCGCGCCAGCATGCCTAGTGCAGGAGCCCAACCGGCCCCTGACGCCGGCCGGGCGCGGCAGACCACAAAATGCACGAGCGGCATACGTGTGCCCAGCTGCGCGCATGGAAGAGCGCGCGCCGTGCGCCGATGCCGCACACCCCGTAGCCGTCGGCGCATGCGCGCGCCTGGAGGCGGGGACGAGCGAGCGCGGGGCGCCGGCGCGGGGGCGCGCCTGCGAGTCGGCGTTCGGGTCGGCGGGCGTGCCGCCAATGGTGGACACCACCGCGTCCACCTGCTCGATCTGCGCGAACGCCTTGGCCACGTCGTCGGGCGACATGGCGTCGCCGCGCACCACGATCGCCATCATGCCCTCGATCTCGGCCCTGCCGCGCCGCGCCGCACGCGCAGGCGTGACGGGCGCAACTCGTGCGCGGCGCGCGCGGGGCGCGCGCGCTGCCGCCTGCCCGAGCTGCAGCGCGCTGGAGGCTTGCAGCTGGTGTGCGACACGAGGGTGACGGCAAGCAAGCAAGGTGCCCCCAGCCTCTGAGCCGGCTCCTAATAAGCGCGGCGGCCAGACTCACGGTTTGACACCAGGTAACTTCACAAAGCCCTGCCACAAGCCGCCAGCACGCTGCACCACCCAGCCGCGCCAGCGACAGCATTGCATGGCGGAGGGGTCTGCTGACGGCTGCTCGTGCGCGCACCGCCGCGACTCGCTGCGCTGCAGCTGCCACACCCAGGCGCCCATGTCCTTGAGCCGCCGCGTGACCTCCAGCGCGATGCCGCCGCCACCCGCGACGAGGATGCTCGCGTTGTCCGGGTCCAGCGCTGCGCGCGCCACCGCGCCGCGCCCGCGCCGCCCGGGCCTGCTCGGCGGACATGCAGGTGACCCAGCGGCCGCGTGGCGGGCAGGCGGGCAGCGGCGGCGGTCTACGGAGCGGCTAGGCTCTGCGGCTGCCCCGCCGGCGGGGCAGGCAGCACGCGCGGCCCGGCACGGAGATCACAGCAGGGCACCTAGTGGGCAACGGGCGGCGGGCCCTGCCGGCGCACGACCAGCGCCTGCAGACTATGTGATACAGACTGCCTTCTGGCACACCACCAATGCCGCTGCAAAAAAGGAGCCTCGCGCAAGCGCGAGCCGCACAAGGCTGCGGGAGTGGGGCTTGCAGCAAGCGCAGTGCACGCGGCTCCTGCAGGCGTGACAGGCACGCACCGGCCGTGGAGTGCAAGCCGGCTGGGACGGCAGTGCGCGCTGAAGCTGTGCTTGGCAGGCGAGTGCGGTCTGCCAAGCATGGCAGGCAGCATGGCTGTGGGCATGGTCGGGAGCGGCAGCAGGCAGGCCGCGGCTCGGTGGTGCAGTCCTCCTGTGCACAGCAGCACAGATAGGACGCGGCTCACAGGTGAGTGCGCGGCTTGGATAGGCCAACTGCTGCCAAGAGTATGCCTTTGTGTGAAACGCTGTCACGGCCTCGTGCGTCGTCACTATAATCTGTGTCCGATCCAACAGCAGAGTGCTCGACTGACCAGACTCCTCCCGCATTGCGTGCAACCCTTGAGCGACCCTGCTGAGAGCCGCCCTTGGTGCAGGCCTGCGAGGCTAGTCTTCCTCTCACCTCACTGCGCGTCACGGACCTCGCGCAGCCTGTCTTTGCCAGTGCCTGGGCGTTGCGGCAATGTCAGGGGTGAAGCGCCAGCGCCTGGATGGCATGGGCGGCCCCGGGATGGGCGGCCCCGCCTGGGCGGGCGTGGGGCCCGGGGACGGGTACGGCTTCGACGGGGGGATGATGATGATGGGGCCGGGATACCCGCAGGGCATGGGCATGGTGCCGGGCGCCTTCCCGGGCGCGTTTGCGGGCGCGCCGATGGGCGGCATGGGTGCCCCGTATGGCGAGGCGTTCGACGTGTTTCCGTGCGTCAAGTTGCGGGGCCTGCCGTTCCATGTGGGCGAGCACGACATTCGCGGGTTCCTGGTGAGCCTGCCTGCACCAGCTCGCGCGCGCGCCCCGCGCCGGCGCCCGGGCCCTGGTTTCGCTTGATCCTGCTCACCCTGCGCGTGCCCTGGCTGCCTGCTCGCCTGCCTGGCTCCCACCCAGCCCTGTTTCTTGCAGCGCGTCCCGGCGCTGCCAGCGGCCGCGCGCCCGGCGCGCCCCGGCGCGCCGGGCGGGCAGGGGCGGGGCGGGCGCCGCGGGGGCGGGGCGGGGCTCTGACGGTGGGCTGCGCGGGGGCGCGCGCGGGCGGGTAGGGCCTAGAGACGGTCGATATCCTGATGGTGCAGCGCGGCGGGCGCTTCTCCGGGGAGGCGTATGTGCTGCTGGGCAGCCCGATGCAGCTGGAGCTGGCGGTGCAGAAGAACCGGCAGCACATGGGCAAGCGCTACGTGGAGGTCTTCCCCTGCCGCAAGCTCGTGCGCGCCCGCCCGCCTCCCCCGGGCGCGCCCCGCGGCAGCGCTGCGAGCGGTGGTTGGGCTGCAATCCGTGTGCTGGCCAGGCCAGCCAGTGTGCGCACACCGGGTCCGGCACCGCTCCTGCTTCCCACCACGCGCGCTCCCGGCAGCGCTTTCCCTCCCAGAGCGGAGTGCTTCACACTGTGCCTGGTCTGCCGACGGCTTGCACGTGTGTGAGGGGACCCTGCGGCGCGCACGGCGAGCCGCGTCTCGAGGCGCGCGGTGCGGCCTGCGCGCAGGACTACTACCGCGCAGTCAACCTGCTCATGGGCGACGAGGCGCAAGTGGCCGCGCTGCAGTCTGGCCCCGGCGCTGGTAGCGCAGCGGGAGGCGGCGGCGGCGGCGGTGGCGGGGCCAGTCCCGCACAGATGATGGGCCCCCGCGGCGGCGGCGGCGGCGGCATGATGGGCGGCGGCGGTGGGGGCGGTATGATGGGTGGCGGCTACATGCCGGGCGGGCCTATGGCGCCGCAGATGGGCGGCATGATGCCATACGGCGCCGGCATGATGCACGGCGGCGGCGGCGTCGGCGGCGGTGGCGGCGGCGGGATGATGATGCCGCAGGGGCCCCCGCCCAACCGCGGCCCGCGCAACGGCGGACCGCCCTCTGCCGCGCCCATTGGGCCGAGCCAGGGTCCTGGCGGCGGCGGCGGCGGCGGCGGCGGCGGCGGCGGCGCTGGTGGCGCTGGCGGCGGCTACGAGCAGGCGGCGGCGCCGGCGGCCGCGCCGACCGGCAGCAACATAGTCAACAACGTGCTCAAGCTGCGCGGGCTGCCCTTCTCGGCCAGCGCCGCAGAGGTGGCCGCCTGGTTTGCCAGCGGCGGGCTGCCCATCGCCCAGCTGTCGGCCGACAAGTGCGCCGCCCGCTGCAGGGCCTGCCTGCATCTGGTGGCGGCTCCTGGTGCAGGCGCCACCTGCACGTGAGCCGCTTTGCCCCTTCGCGGTCGCTGTTGCCCGCGTGCTGCGCCCTGCGCGCAGAGGAAGGCAGCTAGCTCGCCAGCGTTGGTTATGCTGCCCTGCGTGGTCGCCTGGTGACAAGCGCGGCGCCTGCAGGCTCTCACCACACCAGCGGACCCACGCAGACGTTCATGCAAGCCGCGAGCTTGCAGGGGCTTGGCGGTGGCTGTGCACAGGTGGCGCGTGAGGTGGGGTAGCGCGCCGGACCAGGCCCCCCCCCTCCAAAGAGGAGGGCGCGGGCGCGCCGAAGCGGCTTGTGAGCGGACTGACATGCGGTTCGCGGCGCGCAGCGTGCGGCTCATCACCAACCGCGAGGGCCGCGCGACCGGGCAGGCCTTTGTCGAGTTCCCGACGCAGGCGGAGGCCGAGGCCGGGCTGGCCATGGACCGCCAGATGATGGGCAGCCGCTACGTCGAGGCGCCCACCCGCGCGCTGCCTGTCTTATGCGGCCTGTCCGCAGGATGGGTGGTTAGCGGGGCCGCAGGGACGTCCGGGCTGGGCGCCTGGCCGGCGGCGGCGGTGCGAGCGCATGCGAGAGCAAGAGGGTGTCGTGTGGCGGCAGTGCGCTCCACAGGCCATGTCTGCCAGTGCCTGGTTGGACAAGGGCAGGTCACAGAGGTCACGTGGCAAGGACTGACCTGTGCATGCCTGGCGCGGCAGATCTTCACGGTGACGCGGGACGAGTACCTGCGCGTCACCAACGGCCCTGCCTACTAGGCGTCTTGCCCCACGGCAACGGGGTAGCCTTCGCGCAGGCATCCCGTGGTGTCAGCAGCGGGCGCGCCAGGTACAGGTCTGGGGTCGGTGGGGCGGTTACAGACCAGGTTTCATATGGCAACTCGAGAGCCGTTGCAGTGGGCGGTGCCAGTGCGGTGGAGCGCTCCTCGGGGCAAAAGCGGGGCCGCCGGGCCGGCAGACGCCCTGAGGTGCCGCGCCGGGTGAGGGCGCTGCTGCCAAGGCATTGTCCGGGCGTGGGTGGGCCTGACGCAGCTTTGCGCCTTAGGGCTGGCGTTATGGCAGGGCTTGGTTGGGGCCTACCTGCTTTATAGCGTGGGGAGGGATGCATAGTGTGGGGTGGGTTCTGTGAAAGGCAAGCGGTGTGTGACCTAAGTGCGCCAGGGTACATGGCGGTGGGGACAGGGCATGGGAGTAAGGAACCTGGATGCATTTCACACAGGCTGAACGGACACAAGGGCCGCAAGGGCAAGCTCGGGAGGGGAGGCATGCGAGGCGCGCAGGTTGCGCTGGCGACGTGTGACCTTGCTGTATTTGCCCGTACTTGATGCCACTCTCTGCCAATGACTGCTTAGAGAGAGCCTAGAAGCAAACACAGGCACGGCTATGTCTGGCTTTTTCTGCTGCTTCGCTCACACCTGTGCTTGTGCGGAGTGTAATTGGATTAGCGTACTTTTCATTTACATACACGAACTGGGCTGCATCCATGTACTGTTTGCGAGCGACGTAGCATACGCTGCCTAGCCTATGGTGCCAGAGCACCCACGCCGCGCCCCTCACTTGCGCCACCAATGAAAGGGCGGTCACTTGCTCCGCCCGCCAAGGCTCAAACGTCTGCTTCACTGTGGCTGACCTAATTCGTGAGTAACCTGCTGCTCATGCGCCATCTTGCGCAGCGCTTGCCGCCCACTCGTGCGCCGTTGCTAAACTGCTGCATGCAAGCACACCCCCAGGGCTGCACGTCCCCCGCATACCCTGACAGCATCCCGGCGTTACGCTCTTTGGTTAATGCCTGAGACTCCCAGGACTCACATAGCAGCTACCGCCATGCTGCACAGGGTATGACCACTCCTGCAGCCTGCCATGTCATGCTGCAGCAGTGGCTAGAAATAGTTGTATGAGCTGGCATCTGCACGAGCGGCTGCAGCCGCATGAGCCATGCCGTCTGCTGCCGCCTGCCGCATGCTCATGCGGTGTGTGCGAGCGCACAGCGCACCAAGTGCGTGTGCTGCCTGGGACCGCCAGCGCGGCCGCTGGCCGAGAGCGCCGGCCGCCGCACCGCACCGCCGCTGCTCGCCAGGCATGCGCCTGCCTGTGTGCCAGCCTAACAGAAATGCACGGTTCTCTGGCATATGCAGCAGAGGGTTGGCGCTGTAGGTTGGCGCATGCGCGCTGCCAGCAGCAGGCGCGCGAGCTGCAGCGGGAAGGGCTCCGAGCATGCTGTCTTGCCAGGCACGCGCGCTTAGGCGCTCGCCTGCTACGCTGCACTCCAGCACGGGTGGGCTCCTCCAGAGCTTGCGCATCGTCCCTGCACCAGCCCAGGCAGCGTGTGCTGGTGCCTGCTCGCTCCGTGCGTGACCATTGCTGGCACTGGAGGCGCGGCATGTCAGCACTGGCAGCGCTGCCAAAACATGCTGTGCCAACTCTGTAGCATGCCACATGAATTTGAATTGTTCTGAATCCCTTTCTTGCATGCGCACAGGCTTCCCCGCGCTGCACGTCCGGCGGCTCCGTGCACATTCTGGTGAGAGCGCCTGCGCATGTATGCGCGCAGGGCCGCGCGCCTTGGCAGCGCATGCGCGCCGCGTTCGGCCGCCTGCCCGCCCGCTGGCGGCAGCTGGCCACGCTCTGCCCCGACCCTGAGCCGGCCGTCGAGTGGCCGTGCGTGGAGGTCGGTGCAGCCTGTGAGCCCGCGCGAGGCAGGTGTGGGCTTCTATAGCGGAGGAGGTGGCCTGGATGCACGACATGGTCGATCAGCAGGTGCAGCGGCCTCAGCAGGGCGCCAAGGGGGTCGCCGCCGAGCAGCCCGCCCATCTCGAGCAGGCCAGCGCGGAGCCCGATCGGCTGCGCGCCAAAATCGAGCACGCCAGCGCGGAGCGCGCTCGGCTGCGCGCCGAGCTCGAGGAGGGTGACGCGGCCGCCCAGCGCACGGTGGTGTGGCCGCCGTGCTGGCCGCAGACAAGTGCGCCCTCCTGTTCAGGAACACCGCCTTGCTGAAGAAGGCCAACGCCCACCACGCAGACGCCAATGCCGTGCACAGGCAGGCGGGAGGGGATCTTCGCGAAGGGCACACGCGCCCACAAGGAGCGCCTACGCAAAAGGCGCGTGCCCATTGCGTAGATCTTGTCCGCCTGCCTGTGCAAAGCATTAGCGTGGGCGCAGTGGGCGTTGGCCTCTCCGGCACGGCGGTGTTTCTCTCCAGGAGGGAGCTCTTGTCCGCGGCCAAGCCCACACAAGCGCGCGCTGGGCGGCCAACGTCACCCTGGTCGAGCTTGGCGCGCAGCCGAGCCACGCGCTGGCCTGCTCGAGCTGGCCGCGCAGCCGAGCGCGCACATCGCTGGCCCGCTCGAGCTGGCCGCGCTGCTCGGCGGCGACCCCCTCGGCGCCCTGCTGCGCCCGCTGCCCTGCTGCGCAGCAACGCCGCGGACCCAGGCCGCCCGCGCTGGAGGACGCGCGCAGGCGCGCGCGCGCGCCGCTGACCTGCAGCGCGAGCGCGACGCCGCCGTGCAGCAGCGTGAAGGCCTGGAGCGCGAGCGCGACGCCGCGGGCGCGGAGCGCAAGTGGAGCTCCCTGAGGCAGCCTGTGCTACCAAGATATAACAGCTCTCTGTGAGGTCCAAGGCCATTCGTGGTGAGTAGGAAATTTCCAAGGAAAAGGAGGTACCTTTCGGACAAGGTCATGCGTCCGAGAAGGTCATGCGTCCGACTGATGCTTCGGCTTTGTGCATATGAAGCATCAGAAGGACGCCCATCACCTAGTGTCAGCTCACCTTGTGGCCCGCACAGCTCACAAGTGCAGGCTCCCAGGTTGCCCGGGTGTGGCGTGTCTGTGCGCTCAGCGTCCGTGCTGCGTGGCTTGCCAGTCGCGACGTTGGCCAGGAAACAGTTGAGACAGTGCTCTCGGTGCGCACAAGAGCGGCAGGCAGACTTCATCAATGCCTTCGACAAGACCCGCTGCCGCGGTGGGTGCCCTGGCCGGCTATGCAGGAGTTGCACTTGCTGCCCTTGCTGGGCAGCTCACCAGCGTGCAAACGCGCTCGCGGCAGGCTTGCGCCCCGAGTGCAAAGCAAGCAAGCGCGCGCGCGCTGCAGGGACAACAGCCTTGTCACTTCGCCACACTGCCTGACGCCCTCCCCCACAAGGTCGTCTGCGCGGCCTGGGACGCGCGCCCGGCCCGCCTGGCCGGCGCTGAGGTGCAACACGCGCTGTCGCTGGAGCGCCTAAGCAAGCGCTTCCAGCGGGTGCTGCGCGCGGACCCGCTGCGCCTGCGCCTGGACTTTTCCGACACTCGCCTGGCCCAGAGGCACCTGGACTGGCTGGCGGCGCCGAGCTGGGCAGACCGCGTGGAGGCGCTGACCCTCTACAACTGGCCGGCCCCCGCAGGCGAGGAGCGCAGCAGGAACTTCTTGGACCCCAGCCTGTGCACAGACGGCGACGTCGTCTCCCCGCTGCTCGCCGTCCTGCGCGCAGGCCAGCGCGCCAGCCTGCGGCAGCTGCTGGGGATGCCGCTGCGCCTGGACGGCGTCCCCATCCCCATGCGCATACCTGACAACTTTGATGGTGAAGACAGCGACAGCCAGCTTCCAGTGCCGCTTGTGGACCTCAGCATGTTCTGCCTCAAACAGCTGGGTGTACCAAGCGGCTTTGGCAACGGTTTCGTGTATGGCAACCTGCCGCAGACGCTGGTCACTCTGCTGTACAGAGGATCATACCGAGCCAGCTCTGTGTGCCGCTGGGTGCCCTGCGCGGCCGCACATGCGGCCGCGCGGCTCCCCTGCCTCTCGAGTGTGCACCTGTCTGGCAGCACCCTGGTAGTGGTCGCACCACACTTGCTTCCCTGCCGTCACTGGCTGGCATGCTGCCATTGAGGCAGCAAACCGGCTCGTTCTGCAGGTTGACAGCGGCTCGGTGGACACGCCGGGTGGCCTGTTTCCTGGGGCCAGGGAGGTGCGCATTGACACGCGCAGGGTGGATATGAGGCATATTGACAACGAGCGGGGGGTTGCTTGGTTGTGGGGGAGCCAGCTGAAGCCATAATGGACACTTTCGTGGGCATGCTGTGTCCGCCGTGCCTGGAGCGCATGGAAATCAAGTCAGGCAACGAGTTCCCCATGATATGGCTGTTGGAGGAAATGGGCATGCCTGGCGCATACCGCCGCGTCTGGCAGTGGCTGATGGGCAAGCTGATCCGCGCGCACGGGAGCCAGTTTGCTTTTGAGGTCCGCGACGGGCAGCAGAAGGAGGCGGCCTGGTGGCGCCTCCCGGCGCCGGGAACGCCCGAGTATGATGCTGCCAGCGTGCTGACTGCAGACGCGCTCGAGTGGGCTTCTGCCGGAGTGTGGTACGGGTAGCCGGTCAGCCTCACCAGGCAGTGTTCAGTATATAATAAGGCTGGACATGTGTGATACATGTGACATGTGTGACACATGCGTGGCTTCACAATGATTCACACGGTGGTCTTGTGGCTCTCACAGAGCCTCCTTTACTGGCTGCATTCTCAAGATGTTATCACCAGTCAGGCAAAACTTTTTCTTGTGGGGTACTAGCAGGTGCTGGTGTGCACACGATTCCCCCTCAACATCATGTCCACTTTGTTACCAGGTCTGGGCTATTACTCACTCAGCACTCTGAGCACTCTGCCCAAACCAACCACTGCGAGCAGGCATGAGAGGCTAGCAGCAGAACGGATTTGCATACCGAGGTGGGCTGCAGGCCCGAGGTGCGGCTGGCGAAAACAAGCCCTATGGAGGCAGCGCCGGGCGCTGTCTATCGAGTGCCGCGCTGCAGGGCAGCAAAAGAAAGAGTGACCGCCCAAAAACAGTGCCGGCACAGCTGTGCGCACAGCGCTGGGCCTCAGCGCATGGCCTTCGCAGCAGCGCGAAAAATGTGTCACCCAGGGTGCTAGCGGTCTAATTATACAGCATGGCGCCGTGAGAACCACACGTAATATACTACACTCACCGACCAAACGGCCTCACGTTAGACACGTTAGTCACCTCGGGCGCAGCCAGACACCTCCCCCCAACCACCCCAGACCATTCAGATGCTCGCACCCATTGCTGCAGTCCAAGCCCATCTCAGCGCACAGGTGCACCATGACCCCAAGGCGCGCTGCAGCTCAAACTAAAACAAACACGCACACTTGCGACCAAACAGCAGCAGCTCCACGGTCCCTCCAGTCACCATCGCGGGCTGCCAAGCACCGCCGCCGCAGCGGGCAGCGCAGGGCCCCACCAGGGGCCCGTTGCGCCGCTGGCTTCCGGGCGCCGTCCAGACCGGGCGGCGGGTGCAGGACCCCGACCAGGCCTCGTCACGCGCGCCCGCGGCCCGCGCGCCGCGCCGGCGCGCGCTAGCGGCGGTTGCCGGAACCCGCGCGGCTGGACACCTCGGTGGAGCACTCGTCGCGCCCGTGGTTGGCGCCCATGGACAGCTCGCAGCTGGTGGACGGCGCCGCGCCTGCGTGGCGCACAGCGCGCGCATCTCAGGCGCGAGCGCAGCAGAACATAGGGCTTAGTTAGGGTTTCTTCACCGACGCCAGGGACGTGCCGAGGCACACTGATGGCACATCACTAGCGCCCGGCGCGGCAGGCCGCCAGGCACGCGCCTGGGCCAGTTCCGCCGCCCTCCTCGGCGCACCCTGGAGGCAGCGCCACATATGACCGCGCAGGGCCACGCGGGGGCAGAACGACATGGAGGGCACACGCTGCTGACATCTCCGGCGCCTGCTGCGGCGGCGCACCCAGCGGGCGCGTGAGCCGGCCGCCGCCGGAGCGCGGCGGCGAGCAGGGCGACGACTGCGCGAGGCCCAGGCCGGAGCCGGTGTGGAAGCTGCGGCAGCCGGCCACCTTGGCCGCGCCCTTGCCGCCGCCGCCGCTGAGGCCGCCGCCGCCGCTGAGGCCGACGCCGCCGCTGCGCTGCTGCGAGTGCGAGTGCGGCTCCGACTCGGTGCCGCCGGACGAGCGCGAGCGCGAGCGGATGTCCTTGAGCGCCGTCTCGCTCTGCTCCAGCAGCCGCCTGCGCGCGCACGGCGCAGGGCAGGGTCAGGGGGTAGGCCCGGGCTACGGCCTAGCCCGGCGCAGCGGCTGGGGCGGCGCGCTCGGCCGCGAAAACGCTGGAAGGCACGGCGAGCGCCTGTCCGAGCGGCCGCGGCTCGGCGGCACGCGCTGGCGCCGCGCTGGTGCGCCGTGCACGGCCGCCGGCGCCTGGGCGGGAGGCGGCGCGGGGCGCGGCAGGCCTGTGCCACACACAGGCCCGGCGCCGCCGAGCCGGCAGTCGCCATGGCGCAGCGCGGGCGCGCACTTGAGCACGTCCTGCGGCTGCGCCTCGCCGATGTTGGCGGCGTGGTGCACGCGCATCCAGATGCGCTCCTCCGCCTGCTCCGCCACGTCTGCTGCGACGCACGCCCCGGGCGCATGAGCCACCGGACCAGCCAGGGCGGGCGCAGCCAGGGGCTCGGCCTGGAACCCTGCATTGACTTGCCGGCCTCAAGCCTCACACCGGGAGCTGCACAGGCTTCCCAGCTTGCCGGCATGCAAGCGCACCGGGGCAGCATCCCGCTCCAGGCCTGATGCGGCAAGCGCAGCGGCTGCCCCGGCTCGGACGCGCGTCGGGGGCGCGTCGCCGGGGGCGGCGCGCCGAGGGGGGGGGCGCACCCTCCATGACGCCCTCGATGCCGACCAGCTTGCCCTCCAGGATCTTGTTGCGCGCCGCGGCCTCCTTGTGCTCGGCCTCGGACTTGTCTGCGCGCGCGCGGCGGCCCGCCGCGTGTCAGCCCGCGCGCGCCCAGCGCCATGCATGCATGGCCTGGCTGCTGCGCTGGCGCCGCTACGGAGGCTTGCGCCCGGCGCGCCCGCGCGCGGCCTCTTTCGGTCTCCGCCACAGGGCTGCGCATGGATGCCGCACAGGGAGCTGGGCCACGGCGGCCGCGCGGCCGCAGCGGCAGCGCGACGCGGCGCGCATGGGCCCGGCGCACCCCCCGGTGCCAGCGCGTTGTCGGGCGCAGCGGCCCGCGTGCACAGGCACGGGAGGGCCAAAACAGGCGCAGGGACGGGACAGCCAATGGGCACAAGGGGTTCCCCAGGTTCCCTTGGCGCAGGGAGGCCGGGCCGACACGGGCGCAGGGGAGGCCGGGCCGGCACGGGCGCGCGGGGCAGGGCGCGGGCGCGCACGCATGCGGGCCTCTAGCAGCGTGTTGGTGGCCACGTCGCTGCTGTTCTTGCTCCAGCAGCTTGCCCTCCACCGCGCGGTTGCGCTCGTGCTGCTGGTTGCTCAGCTTCTCCTGCCAGGCCAGGCGGTTCTCCTGCGCGGCCTTCCAGCCCAGCTCCCTGCGCGTCTTGTCCTCCAGCTCCACCTGCGCGCGCCCGCGGCGGCCCGCCCCGCCTCAGCGCCCGCGGCCCCCCGGCCCGACGCGCGCGTCGCGCGCTGCGGCTTGAAGCCCCCGCCCGCGCTGCCATGCACGCCGCGCATCTCACACCTCGCGGCACTGCGCCGGGCTACAGCAACACCGCTGCGCGCTGTACTGGACCACCGCTGCCGAGCAACTTGCGGCGACGCATGCATGTGCCGTGGCGGGCGGCAGGCGCGCAAGGGCTGCTTGCAAGGCGGCGCCGCGCGCGCGCCTTGAAGTTCTCCTGCGCGGCCTTCCACTTGAGCTCCAGCTCGCGCCGCGCGTCCTCCGACAGCGCCTTCTGCTCCAGCTCGGTCGCGCGCGCCTCTTGCAGCTCCTTCCAGGACGCCTCCATGCCCGCGCGCAGCTCCTGCGCGCGCCGCGGGGCACGAGTCAGCGGGTCACGACTTGGCATAGAGCGGCGCGGCGGCTTCGGCAGGCACTAGGCCGGGCGCCCTCAGCAAGCAGGACGGCCATCGCTTTCAGTTCAGACAGCGCTCCTTGTCAACGGGGAGCCCGCGGCAGGGAGCACTGGCCGAGCCTGCGCCCGCAGCGCCACCGGGCGCCTTTGCAGCCTCAAACAGGTTCAGCAGCCTGCAGCGCCCGCGTTCTCAGGCGGCCCGAGCCGCCGGCGCGCCTGCTGGTGCTTCCACGCGGTCTCCTGCGTGTTGCGCTGCTCCTGCCGGCGCTGCCAGTTCACGTCCTCCTGGTTCTGCGCCGGGCGCACGCGGACACGCTGTCTCAGGCGCCGGCCGCTGGCATGCACGGCGCACGCCCAGGGCTCGCAAGGCACTGGGGCGGAGGCACGAGACGGGCTGCACCGCAGCCTCCACGCCGCTCTCATTCCGGAATGCACACGCTCGCCGCCGGCCGGACCACCAGGTGTCAGTGTCCTACCCATGGATACATGTGCAGCGGGCCGGCGGCCCGCCGCGCCACGCTGACGAGCGGTGGCACACAGCGGCTGCGCATGCGCCGCCGCCCACGGCACAGGCTCGAAGCGCAAAGGTAGGGTTGGATAGAAACAACTCGATCACCAGCGGGCGCGCCTTGCTCTGCTGCTGCATGCGGAACAGCTCCTGGTTCTGCTTCCATGCGGCCTCGGTGCGCGCGGAGCGGTCCTGGCTCTGCTTCCAGTCCTCCTGCGCCTTGAGCCGCTGCTCCAGGTCGCGGCCGGGGCCGGCCCCCTGCGCGCCGCGGGGCTCCTTGGAGGCAGCCGTGTCGGGGCGTTGGTGCCGCGCGGTATGCGGGCGCGCCGGTGGGCGGTGTGCGGGGGCGCAGGCAGGGCGCGCGCGCACGCGCGCAGCACAGGGCCTGCACACACGGCCATGCACAGACATCCTCCTTTTTTAAATGCAGTACACGCGGAAGGACGTGCTCACACGGCCATGCACCGACTCTCGCCAGCAGCGCACGCGTGCAGGCACACGGCGGCTGCGCACGCCCGGCCGCGGCGCTGCCCTGGCTGCCGCGCGCGCATGGGGCAGCCGCGGGAGGGGGCGCGCGAGCCGCGGCGCGCACAAGCTTGAAGCCGGCCACCTTGGCCTCCAGCTGCTCAGATGTAGGGCAGGGTAGGTTAGGTGGGTAGGGTAGGGTAGGGTAGGGCGCACCAGCTTCATGCCGGCCACCTTGGTCTCCAGCTGCTCGATCTTGGCGGCCATGGCCTGCATGCTGCCAAACTTGGCCATGAACTCCAGCATCATCGCCGGCGTGACCTGGCTGGGCGGCAGCGCGGTCGGCCGGATCACGCCGCCGCTCGCGTGGTCCCTCTCGATGCCGCTGCCGCCTGAGTCGCCCGCGGTCTCTGCGCGCGCGCGCGGCGTCAGCATGCCCCCCTGCCGGCCGCGCGTGGTTCGCCGCACGGGCAGAGCTGCGCGCTTGCGGCATGTCTGCCTGGCGCGCGGGCTTTGTGCACGCAGGCGCTGCCGCCCCTGCCGCTCAAAGCACCCTGCTGAGGGATGCAGCCCTGACCGGCCCGCAGCCCGGCGCGCGGAGCGGGGCGCGTGCCGTCGGACATGAGGACCTCCTGCGAGCCGGTGCGGCCGCAGGAGGCGGCGTGCTGCGCGGACGCGCCGTCGCCGCGCACGAACTTGCGCTTTTTGTAGCCGTCGCCGCTGTCCTGCGGGCGCGGCGTGCTGCCGCCGCCGCGCGAGGCGCTGCCGCCGCCCGCGCGGCTGCCGCCCCCGGTCTCGCCCACCGACCCGCGCAGCTCGTTGCGGCTGCCGCTGCGGCGCAGCTGCTCGGCCGTCGCGCCGTGCTCCTCCTGCGTGCCGCCGGCGCTCGGCGTCGCCGCGCCGGCCGACGCGGCGGGGCCCTCGCGCGCCGCCGGCGCGGCCGGCGCCGCCGCGTCGTCTGTGTCGCGGCTGCCGGTCGGCTCGGCCGCCTCGCCGGCGCCGGGCGCGTCCGCGTCGGCGGGCGGCCGCGCGGGCGGCGCGCCGCCCGACGCGGCGGCCTGCTCCTGCGTGCGCGCCTGCTGCAGCGCCTGCGCCTGCCGCACGAGCGCGGCCTGCTGCTGCTGCGCCGCCTGCGCCTGCTGCGCGGCCACCTGCTGCTGGAACTGCATCGCGGCGGCCGCGCCGGGCGGCCCCTGCACGCTGAGCACGTTCTCCATCATGCGCCCGTAGCGCGCGGCCGCCTGCGCGTCGTAGCCGCCAAACTGCCCGCCGAACGCGCCGGCGTACGGGTTGCCCATGCCGCCCTGGCCCATGCCCATCATGCCGCCCATCATCCCGCCCGCGTCAAACCCGGCCGGCAGGCCGCCGTAGCCCATCATCGGCAGCCCGCCCGCCCCGCCAAAGGGGTTGAAGCCGAACGCGGCGGCGGCCGCCGCCGCGGCCGCGTTGCCGCCGCCGCCGCCGCCGCCCTTGGCGCCCAGGCCGGCCAGGCCGGCCGCGCGCGCGCCAAACGAGTCGACGCCCCCGCTGCCGCTGGCGGAGTCCGGCTGCGCCAGGCCCAGCGCGCCGGGCTGCGCCGCGGCCGCGGGCGTGGACTTGCGGCGGTGGATGTTGCCCAGCTGGTCGCGCGCGCCGCGCACAAAGCCCTCGTTGGCAAACTCCCACGTCTCGGCGTCGGTCTTGCGGAAGCCCTGCGCCGCGCGCGAGCGCCCGGCGTCAGCGCGCCCGCCCAGGGTGACGCTGGGCACCCTGGCGCGCTCAGTGTCAGCCCGCCCCGAGCGGGGCGGCAGCAGGGCCGGCGGGGTCAGGGGCCGGGCGCGCACGTAGGTGTTGAGCTGCCGGACGAAGCTGCTGAAGTTGTTGTGCTTGAAGTACTTGGGCAGCACCTCGCGCGAGAACTCGGTGGGGCGCCACACCACGAAGCTGCCGCGCCCCGCGCACAAGCGGTTGGCCGTGCAGGGCATGGTGCGCTTTCCGCCCGGGCAGTGCCTGCTCGGGCACGCAGGTTCGGCGCGCGCGCAGGCAGGCCGCCAGCACACGGCGCAAGCGCGGTGCGCACCTGCTGCCGCTGGCGCTCCAGGACACGAGGTGGTCCGTGCTGCTGTCGTCGATCAGCTCGTACCTGCACGCACGGTGCGGCAACCGCTGCACGTCCGCCAGCCAACCGGCAAGGGCAAACCCCCGATCATCAGCGTGAAGTCGGGCCGGAACGGCAGGCTTCGGCTGTCACGCAGTACAATGCATGGGAGCCTGCAAGCGAACCAGAGACCCCCCCTGCGGAGGGCGAGGCCGGTTCAGGCGGGGCGCTTGCGTCTTGCGAAGGAACGGCGCGACATTGCCAGCGGCCGCCATCAGCCAGCGGCCGTGCGCCGTGCGCCGTGCGCTGCCGCGAGCCCAACCCGGCGCTCGGGTGGGTTCCCAGGCCGTGAGAGAGCCTGTGTGAATGGAAAGGACAGAGGAAGCAGTGTGGAAGCAGCCATAGACAGCTATGGAAGCTGAAGATGGGCTCTTCTCAGAAGGCAGAGAATAAGAAACAGTTAGGTTTTCGCTGCTGGCCGCGCAAGCAGTTGGGAATGCTTGCTTTGGATCTACTTCCTGGCCTTGCACGTGGCACGGCGTGCCACCATGCGCGCCTGGATTTCCGAGCACGCCGGCCCGCCGCACTGGCGCAAGGCGCAGACAGCTCGCGCGCGAGGCGCGCTCGCACGGCCAGCAGCAGGGCGCGAGGCGTCTCTCAGGCGCGCCAGGTGCTGCACGTGCGGCAGGACGCGCCTACGGACACATACACAGACGAGACGTTTTCTGGAAGAGCTGGTCGAGCGGGCCAGCGCGCGAGCACGTGGCTACTGGCAGGTCTGGGGACAGGGCGTGCAGCCTGCCTTGCGGCCAGCGGACGGGCCGCTGCGAGCAAGGCTGGAGGCCTGTCTGCTGCCGTGGCGCCGGCGCCTGGCTCAGCCGGGCCTGCGACCAGCCAGCGGGTGGCACGGGGCGGGTGGCGCGGGGCAGGGGTGACGAGAGACGGCGCTAGCGCGTGAGCGCGCGGCCAGGTGGTGCGCGACTCCGCTGTGGTGGTGCAGCAGCTGAGCATTGTCGGCCCACCAGCGCCGTCCCCCTGGACTTGCGCAGCGTGCGCGCCCCTCCTGCACAACCCCCCTCTCCGCCTCAGCTCCTACCTGCTCCACAGTGGGCCCAGCGCCAGCCTTCACTCACAAGGCAGGCCTTGCAGCGAGGCACGCCGCGCGGCCTGGGCTGCCACCAGCAGGCAGAATGTGCTGGGCAGCCACAGGCCGCGGCGCGTGCGCCCCTGCGCACGGCCAGGCGCCCCCGGCTCCCCGCCCCGCGCCCCCCACGACCATGCACACCAGGCCTGGCCTCACCAGCAGGGCCGCTGGCAGCCAGAAGCGGCGGCGCGCGCGCGAGAGCAGCGCCGCCTAGCGCACGGGGCGCGGTGCTGCTGGCGGTCAGCGCGGGCGCCCCTGTAGCCTGCGCGGCCGCCAGCCTGGCGCGCGGGGGCGCGCCGCGCCGCGCGCCGCGCGCCGCTGCCGGCCGCGGCGCGCGCTGGGCTCTGCTCGCGGCGGGCGCGGCGCTGCTGCCGCCGCTGCTGCAGGCGCACCCGCGCGCGCCGCCCTGCCCGTGCAGCGCGCTCAGGCCAGGCTGCCGGCTCTTGCTTGGCCGGTGTGGCCAGTGGGCGGAGCCGCGACGCTGCGGCGGCGCTGCGGCGCTGCGGACCTGGGCGCTCTGGCGCCCGCTGCGCTCGCCGCGCCGGGCAGGCTGGCGTGCCTGCTGGCGGACGTCCTCGTCGGAGCCTGGATAACTGTGGCTTTTCTGTCAGCGCGAGCTCGCCAAGCTCTCGGCCGATGCTGTCCAGGCGCCGGCTCCCTGGGCGACTCCAGCAGGGCGTTTGCTGAAGCGCGCGCGCGCGCTTTTGCATTTGTTGCCACAAGCGGCCAGGGTCATCGTTGCGGGGCCCTGGGATGAAGCGCGCCCGGCGCTGGGTGCGGCCCGGACGGTCCGGCGCGCAGCGGGGTGCTGGGAGCGCAGCGCGGCGCACGCGGGTGGGCGGGCGTGCCCGGGCCGACAGGCACGGCATGCGGTGCAGGCATGGGCGGACAGCGGCGGGAGTCGCCTTGCATGACCCTTTGAGGGCTGGCACGATGCGGGGGGCAGGGCCAGGCGGCCTGGTGCCACGCCAGCACGCGGCGTGTGACCAGGACAGTGCTCCATATGCACCAGCTTTGGCACACGTCAGACGGCGTCGGGCACACTGACGTTGTCCGGGCTCGAGGCTGGCGCTGCCAGGGAGTTTGATCGTGGATGGGAACGGCGAGACCCCGTGCTCCAAATCTTACAGCTAGCTACGGAGTACATGCACTGGGCCGGCGCATCAAGCAAATCGAGCCCCGTGCAGCCGATGCGCCCCGCCTCGCCGTCTCGCCCCCGCCACCCTGTTTGACGACGGGCAACCTCATGCAGACTCAATGCATATCGTGCAGAATGAAAGGTCCGGAATACAACGAGGTGTTGGCAGCCCCAAAGCACAAGCCCCAGCAAAAGCTGCACCGTGTTAACCATGGTGTGCAGTAGCCCCACATTTTGTGCTGCAACATCGATAAGCTGGCCACACTACGCGCCTCGCAATGTTGAGATTGTCATTGCAACAAAGCCCAGCCACCACCCCCCGCAACCGCAACGACCGCCCAGCGCACCTGACAGCCCGACACCCGAGCGTATGCAACCCACAACGCGCCACGGCGCCACGGCCCAGCGCCGGTGCTCCAACACCTCCTCCCCCCTGTCCAGGAGGTTGCAGAAACACCAGCCCATTTCTAGGCAGGCAAGCCGGCCGGGGGGCAGCCCCCAGCCGCGGCCGGCCCCCATGCGCCTGCACATGATGCAGAGCCCCTCGCGACGCCACCTATGTGACGGCCATCTACCTCTGCGTGCCCCCCCGGCGCATGGCACATTCTGCTTGCTCTACCAGCGCGCGCGGGACCGCCACCGCTGCAGCGCGGCCCGCACGCGCGGCGGAAATTAAAAAACTTGAAAGAAAATGCAGAGCGGGCGGTCAGCCTATAAAACCAACTGGTAGAGGCTCAGCAAAACGATGCCAATTCTTGCAGCGCAAACCGCCCACACCTGCTGCACGCCCTCAGATGCCCTGCCGCACAAGGCCTTGCACCCACATACGCCCAGCCCCGGCACCTGCACACGCACGCCCGAGCCGAGCATGCCCGCTTGCAGGCACCGGGGGTTTGGCCCTGGCCCCTGCCCCGATGGCACGCCTGATGCGTTGTCACTTTGGGCTCAAGAGGCGCAGTCCAGAGCAACCCGCGCTCGATGCTACAAACCCTACCTACACAGCCACAGAAAAGAAGAGGGTCTCCGCCCAGCGTGCCCGCCGGCGCCTCCCCGGGTGGCTCGGGGCGCAGCAAAACCAGCGCCGCCGCATCGGTGCCGGCCGAAGCCCTGCCCGCAGGAGCAGCCAGGTGCGGCCATGGCAGCCCACCTGAGCGGCTGAGCCTTGTGTGCCCAGGGCACACCCTGCGCGGCCAGAGCTGCGGCGCCAGACGCCAGAGGGGCCGGCGGCGCTGTGCGACAGCGCCCAGCAGCGGGCGGCGATCTGAACGGGTGACCAACCAGCAGGGAGACTGTACTTCGCGCAGGCAGTGCACACAGACATGGAAGGGAACCTCACTATGCCACGCCGCAGGCGCTTCAGTAACAGGCTGATGGCAGGCCAGCCCCCGCAGGGGGGGCGGCCGCCGTGCAGAGGCGCCGAGCACTCCAACTATTGCGGACTGACAGCGCGCGTCGCGTTGCCCAAAAACCTCCCAGCCAAGCCAGAGATCCCGGGTTTGGCGCACAGCGCGGCACCCGAACACGCAGTTCGAAAAGTTACAACGGGCATGGCGCAGGCCGTCCCGAAGCGGCGGCGGCGGCCGCCGCCGGCCCCGGCGCTGGCAGCGGTCCCCCGCCCCCCGCACATTCTAACACACCCCCAGCGCATCCCTGTCGGCGCCGCAGCATCAAACATATTGTCGGAGGCTCTTACTAGCCAGATGACAGTTATGTGGCACAGGCCCACGAGCATGTGGGTCCATTTCGCTGGCAGCACCCGGCTGGCACCAGCGGTGCTTGATGCTGTCTGCGCCGCGCCGGCCTGGCCGGGGCGCAAGCTCCCTGCGGCTTCCCCGCGCACTGTGGCTTATACGCTTGCTTCGCAGCGGCCGGCACATGTACAGCGCCCCAGGGGCCTGCTTCTGCTGCTGTGCACGCCCGGCCGAATCGAGATGTGGCCGCGGCCTGCTGTGCAGGCAGGCGCAGTCGGGCGCACGCACGCTGGGTGGTCCACACCCGGTCGCCCAGAGAGCCCAGGCAAAGATAGAGTTTTAGAGCGCGCCCGGCTTGTGGCCCGCTAGCAGGGCCAGGCGTGCTCCACCCAGCGGCGCTCTTGGTGCCTGCAGCACCAGCGACCAGCCCCGGGCGCAAGTGCCAGTCAGTCTTCACGACACGCCCCAGCCTTCGCATGCTCGCAGGCCTGATCCCTGCGGAGAAGCCCCTTTGCCTTACCCCTCAAATCCCACCCCCCCCTTC